>BNJU01000444.1_pt1 | contig 464160 bp, 421 predicted proteins | sample 8539281 | NCBI WGS metagenome assembly BNJU01 (sample SAMD00202456, study PRJDB9452) | human saliva metagenome | isolation source: human saliva | place: Japan
TCAGTTACGTACGTTCATTATCATCAGACGCATCAAGAAGTACCATTTACCGTGCGCGATTATCACCGTCTTCATCTCACCATTGGTGCCACCATTCAGTGGCACAGTTAACTTACGCTTACAGAGTGCAAGACATGATCGCTGGCGGTAAGCTTAGTTGATAGAAAGTCGTTCACCACATTAGCGACAGAGCCAGCACACCAACGCAAGCTCGGTGCGTACTTAGCTACCGCAAAAGCTTCTTAACACTGACTCGACTTCTTGACTGATGCCAGCCTTCAGGTCATCAACTCTAAGACTGCCAGCCATTACACCCTGCCACGATAAAGGCGAGATCGGCGCACCTAGCTTGACTGAATGCTCACTAGGCTGTGCGGACCATAGGGCGACAATGGCATCTGAACGATGGTACCACGACCGCCGCCACCCCTGAACATCGTAGCTATAATTAATGTTAGCCGAGGTGATGTGCCATTATTGCCGGTACTACTTTAGATTGACATTGCCATTATTATCCTGGCTGTTGCTATTAAGGCCTCGGCTCAGTCAGTTGTATTCAGCTTGAGTTGGGATTAAATAGGACTCGGGATTAGGATCAGTCTGGGTCTGGCCTGACTCTGACTTGGGATCTGGCCTAGTCAGCTGGATCAAATTCACTAGGATTTGTACTAGATCGATTTGGATTCTGACTTGGACTGACTAGGCCCTGACTCCAAGGCTGGGCTTAGGCCCTCGCCACCGTGCACCATCTCCACTGAGCACAGAGTCATGCTATCGTTAACGGTACTGCTCGGCTTTTTATAGCCCTGCCTCACCACTAGGTCACTATTCCAGCCCAGGAAGCGTCTTGCCGTGTCAATCAACACCGACTTTTTGAGACCGCTGAGGCAGACGCCCGGCGCCACGTCACGTTAAGGTTGGTACGAGACCTAGCAGTTCGATCCATCTGGCGTCCCCATGACAGGCGCATAGTCGAAACTCTCTTCCGCCAGCAAAGCCGACTGACCAATGTTTGCTAGTGTCACCAAGCACTGCCACCAGGCTAAAAGAGGATAACTACTTTAGTCTACCGTCTATTGTGTTTGTTTAGCATGTTTCCCTTTGTTGTTCGGCCCAAACCAGGTTTGACTACACCATAACAGGATGTTTGGCGAAGGCAAGCCCCGCAGCTAACCATCAGATCAACCATACGATGCCGACGGGCTACGCCTAAGATTGCTCCCCGCCAGGACTTCCTTGCAAGTGTCCCGAGAGAAATAGGCTTGGCCAGCTTCTTTGCCACTACGTCGAAATTTGCGGCACCTCGCCTTTCCAGCTCTTTCTGACAGTGTGTGGCTAAGAGCTTTCCCTGCTGGTCGTCCTGATCAATCAGCCCCCGCACCAGTCCGTGCTCACCGGACAGCTCGCCATGAGCTGCATCGTAATACAACGATCAGTGTCAGCATCATCGCTACGGGCAAAGATCGCCGAGTCGAACCCCACCTCGACAGCCTGACCACAGTCACTGCGCAGGTGCTGGCAGGCGAGTACTGGGCATGTTGCTAGCGAAGAAATCTTGTGTTAAGTGGATTGCGCCGGCAGAGCAGGATGATCTTGATTACGCCCCGATCAGATAAGGATCAGAGCCGCCCAGAGGTGGTGACGAGCACCAGTCTAGCCAGCTGTCGATAGTTGCCGAGAGATTAACGCTGTTCACTTTGAGCCCCATCCTTATTAGCTGCACCATCATAACATCTTATCCGGCACGTAGAAGCGCCAATCGCTGAGATAAACTCTGCTCACCGCCGTGGATAGTCGGCACGGCTGCAGCACACAGATTATAAGGTGCAAACCCAGCCGATCCTGAAATCAGTGCCGAGACTACTTCCGATAGACCTGCAGGTTAATGCCAGATCATCCATAGTCATAGACCAGCGTATTCACCTGCACTGCAGAGCGCTGATCGTGTTACATACGACAGCACCTGCTCGCACCGGACTCACCGCCATGGTGACGAGCAGTACCGGCAGGGCATCAGTGTCGCCGTCAGCATACGCTTGCGCGCCCGGTGTCGGGGCGAGTAGCAACAGCAGATCACCCCACACCAACGCCGAGACCAGAGAGACAGCAGCCAGCCCGACCAGGCTGCCATGGAAGAGACATTGTGCCCTGTAGACGAAGGGCCGGCCAGTGCCCGAAAAAGTCAGCACCCAGCGGCGGCGCTACACTGAACTGAGGTGATATTGCAGCCCAGGCCCACGAAGCCTCATTATCTGAGCGCTGACGATTCGAGCTGATGTCATCAGTGGCATTGTAGCATCAAACGCCAGCCTGTGCGCCCGTAAACCCACTGTTGTAGTCGTTGCTGGTTTCACCGCCAGCATTCACTGCGTACGTCGCTGTCGCTTATCGCGTCGCTCGCCACTGAGCCAACGAAGCGACCAAGTCACCCGCCCCTAGGCTCCGCATTCACCCCTCGAGGTCGCCCCAGCACCGGAAATGCTCGCTGATGCAGTAGCGAATAGTCTGACTGCCGGCCGAGATGACGATGTCCCTTTGGTGTCATTATCCAGCGAACGAACAGTCATGATATTGCTGGTCTTAGCAGTAACCACTGCTGCTTTGATGCCGATGCCACCCGCTTGTGTACGGGAAGTTAGCGCCTTGGTTATCTTGCCGTAACCTCTCTCTCCCCCATGATCAGGAGCTAGCTTGTGTTGGCCGTTTCGTGTCAACCACATCAACGCGACCACTTTTGTCGCCCGGTCGCCAGCGAATGCTGACGCCCTCGAGCCGAGCGACCCATCGAGCGAGCATCCTGCCTCGTTAAAGCGGGATCGCTTGACCGGAAGCGCGCGCTGACATGATCACGTCATCATTGCCTGAGGTCTGTCGGCACTCCAGCGCAGCTCATCACCATCATCCAGCCGGATAGCACCAGCTCTGTTGGCTCGATGGCTCTCGTACTCCTTTGCTTTGGTCTTCTTGATCGTACCGTTGGTGGTCGCCATGAAATGGTAGTAGCCGTCGCCGCCTGCGCTTCGTCCTAGAATATTTGATGATCGAGGTCATTTTCCCCTCGGCCGTAAGTGACAGCAGGTCTTCACCACCGTTTATTTGCAGGCCGGCTGCCGGTACGTCGAAAGCCCGCAGATAAAGACTCGTCCTTTACGGTACAGCGATGGTCATGTGCTGGTTATGGGTGATCAGCTGAGCTGCTGCGTTCGGATTCCTTAGTAATCACCGCTTGCCTTTGCCGCCTCGGTTTTGCTCCACGGTAGTCAACATCGAGGTGCGTCGACATAGTTCTCGGCCAATAAAGCAGGATCACCGCATCCTCCTCAGGGATAACGTCTGTTTGTCATCTACCCAGCCTATGATTGATGATCCGGTCTGGGCTTGGCATCGCCCAGCTTCTCTTTCTCATCCTGCCAGTTCTTAATGATATCTAGAACTTTACTATCGGGCTAGGATTGCCCGATATTCGGTGCAATCTTGGCTGCGTCCAGCCAGGCTCACCGATCAAGCCATGATCCAGCCCGGTCAGCTGTAGCGCATGTGACTGCCTGAGCCCGCACCTCTGACAGCTGAAACGCTCCATCGCTTTGGTCTTAGCTGTCCGATAACTTGACGAACACGTGATCACCTCGTCGATATTGTCCGCAGGGCACCGAGCCCCGCTAAATGTGAGTCGCCCGCTTTTTAGCTCACTCAGTCCGACGACGCACTACCAACCGGCGATGCTTGGAGGTATTCATTGAGGACATCCCAGCCCTTGGTGATGCGCGTAAGGTTGGACACCGCCAACCAACGCCAACATGTTGTAGTGAAACTGCTCCGCAGGCCAGTCCACTTGAATATTGAGTTAAGATCCGTTGCATAGGCGTCTCTTCTTCAGCTCGGATCACCATCCGCACTCCTGCCCTGAGCCGACTCTGTCTCTCAGTGCCTGGATACTGATGATCTTTCTTCTTTGACCAGGTCACAATCTCTTCATCAGAGTCTCTTTGATGCATCTATACGGCATTTCTGAGACAATGATCTGTGACCGACCTCGCTTATTTCTTCTATACTGGTAACTGTTTTGATAACGACACTACCCCGCCCCGTCAGATAAGCCTGCTTCTATGGCCGCCAATTGGCATAGACGATACCCTGGTCGGGAAGTCCACTTTAACAAACTTGGAGTAGATCGTCGATCAGCTGTCGGCGCCGTTATCAATCAGACAAGTGAGGCATCACACAGCTCGCCCAGATTGTGAGGATATTGGCTGCCATACCCACGCGATGCCCACTTGACCGTTCAATAGTAGGTTGGGCAATACCGCCGGCAGGACTCACCGGCCTTTTCGTTCCATCATCGCAGTTGTCTCGAAATCAACTGTTTCTTGTCCAGGTTTGGTCAGAGTGCTGTTCGTCTGGCTCATCCGAGCTTCAGTATACCGACAAGCCGCCGCGGATCACCGTCCATCGAACCGAAGTTACCCTGCCTCGACCAGTGGTGCTCGTGTATCACCCAGTCTTGCGCCAGACGCACCATAAACAGCAGATGGCTGAGTCACCATGGGTGACATTTCAATGGTCACCATCGACGATATTAGCTGATTCTGGTGAACTTTATCCCTGGTCGCCAGCCATTACGCCCATGCAGAGAATACGGCGGTGAATCATTTAGCCCGTCTCGTACACGGGCAAAGCTCGGTCAATGATCACTGACATGGAGTAGCGCAGCTCCACTCCATCACATCTTCGACTGTCTTGAAGTCAATTCACCGAGAGTGATCAGCTGCCACCTTGATAGTCTCGCTCGAGGCAGCATGAACGCCTCAACCGGATCCGACCGTTTCAACCCGGAATCGTCCAGCAGTAAATTATCTTAGCTTTCGGTCTTCTGCCATTATCACCCTCCTGTATCGCCGTCTGAAACTTTCACCCAATATCGGCTGCTCGGCTCTGAATAGTTAGCCAGCGGTCGACGGCACGATCACCATCAGCTTGCTGGAGATAGCATCAGCTCTTCCAGGTCCGACACTCCGACCTGAGTCAAGACTCGCCGCCCGGATCCATGGTCGTCTCCGCGATAGCCGGGTTCATCTCTCGCCTAAACTCAGCGCTTCTGCGCTGAGTAACCCGCCTGTTTGAAACCGCTCTTGGTGACGGGTCAATCTAGTGCTACTTAGTTTGTCTCGTCTCAATCTGACTATCTAGGAGCGGATCCAGTCCGGCTCATCGTAGACATAATCAGAGGTTGCCAGCATTACGTACCAGTCAAACAGTGCGGTGCTTAGCTAGGTAGATATGTCCATTCGACTTACCTGTGTATGTGGCGGAAAGAAGAAAGTCAGTGGTGTCGAGATGTGCGAGCTTTATTTCACACTTGTGCATCGGCTTGAGTGACATCCGATCAGTGCGTGTAAGCCCTTGATGTCAAACTCACGCCATTACTCCACTCCCATCCCCTTGATCAGGGGAGACGATTCCAGACATTTGGTGCAACCATCCCAGCTGGAAGCTCGTCGTTCAGCACTTACCTCAAGGGTAAGATTGCTCTGTTCGGGGAAATTGCGCCCCGATCTCAGCAGACCCACCGGCTTATTCTCAACGATGTAGAGAGCTCAGGACTGTCAGACTGCGACACGTAATTCAGCTAGCTACCTGGGCACCAGGATGCCCTCCCAGGTGACTTTGCAGGATGATAGCCCCGGGAGCCTGGGATTGCCTGGCGAGTCAGCCGCTAAGATGACGGCTTTATTATCTTCAGGCTGATTTTCTCCAGATAATAAGCAAAGCAATGCTCGTTATTTGATCCATAACATGTGCCTCTGTGTTACACACGGAAGCTGGCGCAGGCCCTGCCCCTCGGGAACTGCGGGCTGGGACCTGACTTAAGATCGCCAGTCTGCCCTCCCTGGATGTCACACGCCGGCCGATTCTCCTTTTTCCTAAGCAACCAATCCTTTGAGTATAATTCGTTCCTACTACCGCCTGAAAAGCTCCATCAGATGAGGCCACCCTCCGCGCCACGTTGCCGGCACGGGATTGCCCCGCCAGCCACCGTTGCGCTCAGGCTGGCACCCCGGACCTCCAGAGTCTTCGACCTCTTCCCAACATAAATACCGGCTGAAGTGTTTTTATCGTATTAAGGTGCTTAACGCCGATTCGATCCCGTCGTCGAAGCAAAACTTCGTAGTGAAGCGGGTAGTTTCATGTCTCGATATTTGTTCAGTTTCTGGCTCGACACTAGCTGATGGAAAATGCTATGACGTAGATATCAACACCTAAATTGCGATCAAACTTACTAAACTCCTTAAAGATCTGCTTTATCCGATAGCGGATTATACCGTCATGTCAGCTGCCTTGCGTCGAGCCGACACCATTACCCCGGGAGAACGTAATCATAGAGCCGTCCGTGCGACACTTCGCTGGAGGAAACTTCGACAAGGCATTAACCGACGGCTGACACCATGCAAGCCCGGGCGATACCCAGGTAGCCGCCACCGCCAACTTTGCCACCGGCGTGCAGAATGGTCACACGGTCCAAGAGCTGATTTGCCGGTCTAGGGGTGAATATCAACCGATAATTTCTGCCCGTCATCAGCCGCCCGCGTCACCATCTGCCAGCAGCTCGATTCAGTAACGTCCCATAGCCGGCAATAGCTTCTGTCGATACCTGTTGTTAAATGATCTTGACTGTGGTGGTGGCCCTGTCATAGCCGGTCGAACCGATGTGCACAAGGCTTATGAATCTGGTCAAGTCTTCAGAACTTGGATCCACCTGAACTAGTCATTCTGCATTTGACCCACTTTCTGCCAATCTATCTAATTATCTCTGAAGCTTAACTAAATATAGTATATCATAGGTACTATAAAATGCCGTGATTCAGCCTCAAAGCCCTGCTGCTATTGCATTCATGTCAGCTGTCGTTCAGGCCAGAACATGCTATCTGTCTCCTTAATGGAATGAGAGCTAGCGCCCCCGATGCATCATCCGCCGACTGGCTGGTTAATGGTGGCGAGTCTGTGAGCTTGTCGGTTCGGCGAGTGGCTACCGGTTCGACAGCATTGTCGATTGTAGTACCTGCAAAGGTGGTCGGTGATAATCGAGCCGCATGAACGCCATTAATAACTCTGTAAGAAGTCAGCTGCCGAGGCCTTTACCACGGTAACGACGGAGTTGGTGGCTGGCAGCGGCGCACTGCCAGCTGGAGTAGATGCCTTTTTCATTCCTGACTTCTGCCTTCAGGATATCATACTGCTCTGCCGAAACTGATTGAAGAATTTAGCCGTCATCATTCGTCTGTACTGAGCGTGGCAGACATGGGTAAGGTTGTCGAAAGTTTATTGACCAACATCTTTGTACTGCCGCCGAAGACAGCATAAGAGCAAGTTCTCCGCTGGGCGTTGGCTGTTGATTATCAGACGCGCCGTCTGTCGACTTGTCCATGACAGCGCTGACGTTATCGACGATTGCCCCTGATCTTAATGGTCAGCTGCCCATAAACTGATTTAGCCATGATCAGGTTGAGGCGGTACCAGAGCCTCTTCAGGAATCACCGGAAATGAGCTGAAAGCAAAGCCCTGAACCCATCAACATAGACAGTCTCTGCCCGCCTCCGGAATATTACCCTGAGACATGGCTGCCAGTTTGAAACCTACCACGAAGACCATACCGAGAAGCTTAGCGGGGATGTCAACGAACTGCCTTTCTGATAGGTTTGACTTCAGTAGGACCCAGGCTTTGTTCCATGATCCTCGAATAAACCTGAGTGAAGCTTGCCCAGGCATTAATGACGGCGACCAAAGTCCGCCCACTGGACAATTCAACTCCAGCTAGCTACCACTGTCATTGGTTCACACAAGCTACCTTTTCGGTCCAGAAATCGATCAGTTTGCTGGGTGCGAAGATATTTGATGCAGAGGTTGGTGAAGTCCAGTCACAGCAATTCTGGGATATCCAGTATAAGCAATGCCTGGCCATCCATCAGCAACAAAGCGGGCATAGTGAATGCTCATCCGAGGCCCGACGTTTCCTGGTGATTCGGGCCATAAAGCGAGTAAAAGTATATCTACTGCCCCAAATTATGTCCTGCGGGCTGACCAGGATCATCTTTTGCTGACCTCAACAGTTCGGCGCGATCGGATTTGTCCGAATCGGTTAGTTAAAGAGATCACATCGTTAACTCGTCTTCGGCACCATACGCAAGAGATGTCCCGCCGCATCGCCGTGCATCGATAGCGGCGCTTCACGCCGCTGATCGTCCTGTAGCGCCAAGCGCTTGAGCGTAAGACCGACGACCCATACCGTGGCTGGAGTCGCGGATGTAAGCATGACGACGCCTATCATTCTAAGTAAAGCCTGACTGGCTTGACCACGCCCGGAAAACATTGTTACCCAGTAAGATCCCGTCACCATCGTTTGCTCAGCCACTCAATCTCTTTAAGCGTCTTGACGCTCTACCTGAGACGACGGGTTATTAGTCTGATTAGGCAAATGAAAGATAGCTCAGCTCCTGAGTTCCAGAATATCTGACGACTTTCAGCTGAAGAAGCGTACATGTAACTGGGTCATAAAAGTTTCGATATCGCCGGTTTGCCCAAACTTTCTAAAGCCGTTACTGGTCGGTAAAAGGAGGGTGAGGCTGCGCGGATTGCAGCTGGCTGGTGAGTGCCTGCGAGCGAGCCGAGTCTGCAAGGAGCACCACCAGGCGAATCATCACTTCTGTGGCTGGCACGCGGGTTCCTCCATCTGCTCCAGTGCACTTTGGCCCTGATCAGCACCGCCCAGTGTTTGGTCTCTTTTATTACTTACATCAGGCGGTTTCAGAGTGCCTCCACATCTGGGCCGGTATGTTTTGTGAGCTGCTGAGTTTTGCGGCTGCTGCTGGCACCTTTACCATCCTGACACTTTACCTGGTCGTCGATCTTAGCGCTTCAGTTCAGCTTTAGCCGGACGCAATAAGATTTGCACCACACCATCACCCCGCCCGCCATGGTGAGAGCGGGCAGAACGTCTCCATGGTACTCAATAACAGCCGCTTATCCTATAGGCAGTAATGAGGCCAGAAAGGAGACAAAGCATCTCACTGCCCGAGTACCACCTCCCATCTTACTGCTCTGTTTGAAGAGACGATTTCAGCCGCATTTCCTCCAGGAAGGAATGTTTGACATATGTTAAGGACTACTGCTTGATATTAAACGTAGCAGAAACGGCACCACATAGTAGTGAACCAGTCCATCATGGGCGAGCACCTCAAATGAGAGGCGATGTTGACCATAGATCCACTATGAAACCTTTGGTAGCCGTACTTGGCGGGATGGAGTGTCATACATAGTCTGGAGCCTGGGATACCGGCTCGCTTATCGCGAATATCCCTGCCACCCACTTCTTTATCCTCGCTACTTGGTGAAGCACCATCACTCGACCATCTTAGCGCTTCGCTGTAGTTCTCGGTGCCTGCACTTTGCGGAACGCCATACAGGCAATCGTGATAATAACCGCCATCACACCGATAAAGACCAGTGCACCCACCAGCGTTGCGACTTGGGATTACCCATGCCCATCCCAGTTTTATCCTAATGTTAAGCGTGCCCACTTGCCTACTCTATTTTACTGTTAATAATTTTACCATGTCTTTAGATATCTCGTACCAGCTGAGCAATCTGATGCCTGCTCATGTGGGCCTGGGGTCTTAGCACTAATGGTCCGCTTGGTCTTGTCCACCCAGACCCGATTAATTGCATCAACCACCACGGGTCAACCAAGCGTAGTGGTGGGAGGTAGCGGTTGGCTGAGTGGTTCGAGCCACCGGGTTAACGGCATCGCCTGCTCGGCAACGCCAACCTCGGCACCGGGCAGCTGCCCGCGTCCCATCGCGCTTGGGTTAAGATTATTCGGACTACCGTCAATCGTTGTTTGGCCCATTGTACCGTAACCGATTACCGCCACCTCGATATTACCGGCCTGGGGGCGGTATTGCACCAGCGTACTGCACTCGGTTCCATTACTGGCACAGTATAGCACAACCACGGGTCAGATTAACATGAGAAATTACAGTTTTCAAACCACACCGCCAACCGGAGCCCGGTATACAATCCTACCCCATAGTAGCCTCCAATTTGGCAGTACATCTGCGGCGCTTGACAATATAAAAAGACCGCTACCGCCTCTTGCAATGGTCGTCAGCACTAATGTCAGTCAGCCCGACTATTTGACAGAGCTGAGCGAGATAACGATCAGAGGCATCATGGCCAGCATTCCACAGACAGCCAGCACTGGTCTGCGGAGCGTCGCCTGCTGTCGATCGTAGTGGTACTGGGTTGGCCCGGACGAACTAGCCCCAAACATATCTAGCCAATCATTGTCATGAACACAATGAAACTATACCAATAGATAATAGTCTCAACATCATTATGCCTGCACCGTTATCCGACGGCGGCCATATTGAGCATAAAGAAGGAGCAATCATCGCCAGGATTACCTGACCAAAGACATGACAGCGAATGTTCGCTTTCTCATAGCTTTGCTTATAATACCGCTAATGCAAATCAAAATACTGTATAAAGCCATCTGGCTTTCAGTACGTTGTAGAGGCTGCCCAGCTTCTCCAGAGCTAGAAGTTCAAAGTGCGACATCCATCCGCCCACTAAAACAAATAAGGCGGTCATGTCACATCAGAAGCTAGACAAGCTCGACTGACCGCTTCCCTTCGGGAGCATATGTGTGGCGAGCCGGACCAAAATCCTCTGATTGATTTCAATTACGCCGACGCCAGACAGAGCAGCACTAGCACCACGACTCCTGTGGCACCACAGCTACCATGCCTGTCACGAACGTTCAGCTGTGACGAACGTCTTATAAAAGGTGTTCTTACTTCAGCTGGTGACACGATCTAGTCTGTATGCTATGCGTCTGGCCTCACCGGCTGATGACTTTCAGCGAGGCTTGATCTGCCCCGGCGGACGCACAATTTATATTTTGCCGCTTTATTTTAGACAAAAGAGCGAGCTTTTCGACTTTGATTAGTTCTTTTGTCTACGCTTAGGGCTACGCCAAACAATCAGCCGGCTGTCAACGCTTAAGCTTCCGCCACGTTGTATTTTATCATCAATACTGGTTATAGTGACGCAGGATCTTTGATAATGCCTAAAATTAACGTTGTAAATATTGCATAAGAACCTCTGCACCGGTGATGAGACTTATTGATGCCCTAGCCATAGCAGACAGTATCGCCCAACCACGAACCATGTATCGGTCGTCAGCCACGCCAATCCTGAGCGCCACCATCCCCAAAGAGCAACACACGTACCATGCCTCAGTTCTTGCGCCTTACCATGGAGCCGTCACTATCCGAACCAACACCCCACGCCAGATCACGCATCATGTCGTCGTGCCTAGACAGTCAAGCTTGAACGCCTAGCCACAAACTAATATAAAAACGACCCGCTGCGAGAATTCAATGTTTGCGGAGATTTGATTTGTGTTATTATATAATTTTGAGTTTTTGTATGCGCGGTTCCATGAATACATTTTTACCCTTATCAACCACCTACCATAGTATCGCACCAATTCAGCCTATGTCAACGACCCCACAGTATTTTTACCACGCACATATTGCCAGTTCATTGCCGGAAATCATGTCTGGTGGAGCTGGCGGAACTACCCCCGTGTCCGCATGGTGGTATTAAACTGATCATCTACGAAGTCGGTAGAACTCGTGGTTACATCAATCCGTATCAAGAGTTCACCAGATAACGGATAGACGCCTTGCCGCCTGACCAACCCTGGGGCAAGAGAACTGGGAGGCAATCAGCACTCATAACGGACGCACAAGTGACCCATCGTGCGTCGGTCACTTGGCGGGCTACACACCTGCCAACAAGCTCAGGCAGGCGTTGCTATGGCGACAGCCTGGGAGCAAAAGCACTCTTTTTAGTTACATAAAAGAAGCCGGTAAACACTTTGCATTATTACGACTGTAAAGTTGTCAACTGCTCGCTGATCAAACGGCAAGTCCATCCACAAGGGTATATATATCAGCCCCCAGACATCATCTACTAGCAAACCCATGTTAATAAATCAGCACCCTACAGAGGTATGCTGTACAGACGTTTCCAGCCGGCGTTATATTATGATTCATCATGATCGCAGTCGTGAGTAGAAACCGCAGTCGCTGAGGGATACGATGGCGTACTGGTCAAGCCTCGGAGTGTGACATCACGCAAGGCTGCCCGCATTTACATCGCGGGCTGTGCCAGTAAATCAGTGCCGGGTCGAGAGCGAGTCGTTCGGCTCAATCTAGTCGAATTCCGGCTTCCAGCTTCCCCGCTTCGACACGCATCACCACCAGCTGGCGCCTGCCAATGCTCGCTCAGGACTGGCTCACCTCGACTGGCGATCGCATCGACCTTGATTGCCAGCAAGCAGCCACCGGCCTAAGCTGCTAAAGGGCATCTTGTCCGCCGGCGAGTGGAGCTGGACGAGTGGAACTACGCGAGAAATGTCAGAGGCGCTGCCCAGCCTGGCCGGATGCTACAGCCAACCAGCACTCGCAGCATCGTGCCCGCTCAACAATGCTCATGCAAAACAGCACCAGTCAAAGCCATTAGTGTAGTAGGAGCAGCAACTCTTAACGGCGTATGTGAGCATCTGATCGTGCGATACGCATGTATTTCCCAATATGTAACGTTGTGAAATAATAGTGTACAAACTTACGCTGCATCGGCGACATCTCACGGTCAGGCGCTTTGGCAGTGAAGCGCTTGAAGTCGCTGCCGCGGACACTACAACGCGTTCTCTTCGTCAGGTGCCACCGGGTTTCGGGCAAAACCATGCTGGCCAAATCGTTACGCCCGGCTCTCGCCGCGCCCTTAAATGACCAGGGTTCTCAGGACGACCAAGCCTCTCATTCGCTGGCTGGCGAGATGCGGCGAGGTCGATTACCGCACGACCGTTCGGTCGTTACTCGCCACCGCCTCTACATGCTTGGCCGCTTTTGGTCGGCGGGCAGGTACCTTTTGATCGCGGCGAGATAACTCGCGCTCGCCCATTAGCGGCTATTTCTTCTCGACGAAACGCTGGAGGTTTCCCAGCGCACCTTGAGGCGCTGCGTCAGCCACGGGAGGATCGCGGATCAATACTGCAGCCGAGCCGGCGCTAAATCAACTCTACCCCGCCAGTCTTCGCCTTGCTAGCCACTGCAGACCCTTGCCCTGCGGGTTACTGCGGTGACACGCAGCCATGAATGTAGCGTAGCCGAAACGTCCAGGAACGCAAAAGGAAAGTGCTCCAGCTGTTGGCTGAGTCGGATCGATGGCTGTTCAAGTCGCGCACCTGAGGCAGGTTGACCAGCACAACGCCGGGCTGGTCATCCGGTGTGCGAGTCGCCCGGCCATCGTCGGCGCGAGACGTCGCAGCGAAAGCGCGCAGCCACCGCCTCAAATGCGGCCTGTCAACAACGCGGCGTCCAGCGGCCACCCACTTTCACTTCCTACTGCGCAGCGCGCTGCTGGATGACGCATGGATAAGCTCGGGCGTCCGCCCGTGGCTATTTCAAGACCATGCTGCAGCCACGCCACTACCATTGCCGATCTCGACGGATCAGATACGCTCACCGATCAACACGTCGCCGAAGCATTGCAATCCGCCATGCACCGGCCTAACCCGTTAATCTCATGGCAAACGTATGGTTGCTGCAGCCTCCTTGCCCCAGCTGCGAGGCATAATACACTAGGTATCGTACCCGTGAGCTTGTCCAGCACGCAGCAGGATGCATAGCGCCTTTTACATCACCTCTAGGGCGGAAAGAAAAAGGTGTGCGCGCCATGCCGGGGCCTGCCCAGCACCTGTAGCAGGATGCATGACATCGGCTACCCTAAGCAGACGCACAATCACGCTTAGTCATACCTGTAGCCAGTCCCAACGACGCACTGGGGCTATGGGCTGCTGAGTTGACTCGCTCAGAGGTCACTTTAGTTATCACCGCGAGGCGAACACACGATGATTATGAGTCTATCCCAGTGGACCAAAGTCACGGCGATCAGTTGCCGTGGTTTAGATAACTTCTCCGGGTAGCTGGCGGTGGCGCAGTGTGACTGTCGTCAATGGGTCGCCGGTTCGAGATCCGGCGCTGGAGCCATATAAACTAATATCGGTGAAAGTGACCGATCGCAGCCAATCATGCTCAGATTTCGGATAAATGGTCGGATCCGTGCTCGTGAGCACGCGTGTTTATCGGTGCAAGCGGCGATCACTAGGTGTCATGCCATGCCTACCGCGAGGCCCTCGATAGCTTCCGTGAGTTTAATCGGTCCGGCTAATGAGATATCACCCAGTGCAGCACCACCTGCTGCTAAAATCGCTGACTGGGGTGGTACGAGTGCATCAAAAGATGATGAAAGCGCTAGCAGCGCATCCGCAAGAATGCGCGCCGTGGTGAGATCAAACAGTGTAGTTGGGGGCTCACAGATTAGCACAGAAACGACCTCAGCATCACAGCTGCAATAAAGTCCGTAGTTCTTATTAGGCGCGATCGAAGTCAAAGATTCAGCTGTTTTCGCGGTCGAGAGATGGCGCACCCTGGGGTGGGGTCAGAGACTTTACTCAGTAAAGCGAAAATACTCGAGTCAGCTATCGAGACGTCGCCGTCGCCGATAATAAGCTGCCGGTGATAGCAGGTCGCAACTGACGTCATCGCGGGCGAGTAACCTCGTGCCAGCTTAAAGGCGCATACGGGCACGTGACGCTTTTATCCGCCTGGCCCTAAAGTCGCGGCTTCAAAAGCTCGTTACGGCGCAATGCCGCCACCCACCACAAGCCAGCCCGTCAGACTGCCCGAAGCAAAGCTGAGCGAAAAGTATGTTGACACCAAGATTATTGGTTCGGCTATGACGGACTCTCGCCGGGCTCTAGGTGTCTCTTCTTTAATCTACATGAACGGCAGGAGTAGCGAGTAAAGATGCGAGAAACGAGGTGTCGCAGAGTTTCACCACACCTAGGTGCTAAAGCAAGCCAAATAGCATGCGCATATCAGCGCCGGGCGCAGCTCCGTCTGGCGAGACGCCCGGACCATCAAAGGCGTTGCGGTGATGCGCCTTCGTGTCCGGCGCAACCTGCAAAGCGTGATCTACGCTGCCTACGCGGATCACCCGTATCAAAACCGCCGCCAGGCGGAATAGTGCTACCTGCGCCGGCTGATCAGCCGGTCTCAAAGCTAAGAATGTCCAGTTTCGACCATAAGACCTCTGGTTGACTTCCAGCGGTGCGTGAACCTGAGAGCTACGCCATATCACTGATCGGCTACCCATATTGCTTTCTCGCCGGTGTCGCTGTGAAATCAAATCTGAAAACACTTTACTTCGTGAGGAAGTGTTGACAGTCTACGAGTCTGCGCTCGGCCGGGTGCTGTTGTGGAATGGTCATCCTACTACCATGACTGTACTACATCACGTCATGCGGAAGTTGAAAACGACTGCGTGGCGAGCCGCAGTGAGCCGATCTCCTTGCAGTCAATCGGTTTACCTCTCGATGCGTCACGCACGCGACTGTGAGCCTGCCTCGGCTCCTTTCCGCATGCCTGGCGCCTGATTTTGCTTAGCTCATGAGTGTATGGTCGATGCAGACATCCGACGCAAAGGTAGCTAGCGTGCTAAGCTATCGTTTCTGTGCGCACTCTCAGGGTCGCGGTCGCAGCACATTGGCGACTGTCGTTGCTCTGCTGCGTTTGACTCTCCCTTCCTGTGAGGCTCTCGCCTCGCCAGCGACCATCCGGCAAACTGGCACGATATTATAAGCACGCTGCCCCGCCGGCGGTCACAGCTGGAAAGCCTCATGTCAGCAACATGACTTTGCCGCTGTCGCGGCGGCTAGACTGATTTACCGCTTGTCGTCAGAAGATTGCTCTTGGCTTTCGAGTGTCGGACTCTCCTCGGTCCCGAGCTTCCTGCCGCGACTGATCCTCTGCGAAGCTATCCGACCTGACCTCGGTAGATCCTCATATCACCAGGGTGTCTTGCCGGTAAGCTACTCGATCAGGCCCTGCCGTGGCGCTCTCCTGAGCTTGCTGTCAAAACCTCGTCCATTGCCGGACTTCGATGCAGACCATCGCCACGACGTCAGGACGTCCGCTCGTCTATTTTGTCTCGTGTCCAGCTGCGCTCGCTGTGCTTAGCTTGCGCCATGCGCTGTACTGCCTCCTTTAGCTTTCTATTCTTATTATAGTAAGCCAGCGAAATTATTTTCTATGGTACTTTATCATCGATTAACACCATCGGCTTTGCAGTGCGACCGGCAAATTTCTTGCTGTTGCCGGGTATTCACCGCGCATCAGCACCGTGTGCCACGATCTAGAACTGATTTGCAGGCGTGCCATGTCGGACATTTAGACCGCCGGAGTGCACGGAATAGTCCCACCCTCGTTACTAGTGCATCGTGCTCCAGTTCGCTTACGCTTTGGATTGTTCCCGCTGTGCTGGCACCGCTTGAGTAAACTCATCAGCAGAGTCGTCAGGGCGGGCTCAAACGCAGCCAGGGCAAGAAGTTGCTGCTAGAGATAGGCGATCTTTGCGGACGCCTTGATGATACCATCGCTGCTAGATTGACATAAAAACCTGCGTTACGCCCTACGGCCCATCCTCCAGATAGCAAAGATAATCGCCACTGGCCCACAGCTGGCGAGATGTATCGTGGACCCTGTGCTTTCATTCCAAACACCAGGATCCTCATCAGGGCGTCATAAACACCACATTTACCAAACATGGAGATAGTAACGCTGGGATATGTGTGTGAGTGCCATTCAGCTAACCACGTCAATCTTGCCCTCACGCTGAGTCGTCGGCTGCTTCGGACTGTCTCCACCCCATCATTGTCGGCACTGGGTCAAATAAAAAGCCTGATTCCAATCGTCAGTGATAAAGCGGACTAGCTTATCCATTAGGTCAGATGCTGAGGCCCTCGATCTTAGTAATCGAGCTACTCCGTCGTCGCCTCCTACGGTGTACACTGTGGTGAGTTCTGAGATCACTGCGTGACATCCTCGGCACCTCTGGCATCTTTTATCTTCTTGCGCTTGCTGCATCACCGCTGCCACGTCATTAATCGTCAATGCGTCAGCTTTGCGGCAGTGCTTCAGATCCATAAGCTCTCTCCAGCGCGACTTGGTCTCACTCCGGTCGCATAACGAAGCGACGCCGCGACCCTCGCTCTCTTGCCGCAGTCAGAAGTCGTCCGTCGCAGCCGCTCCGGAAACGAGTCAGCGCGGTAGTCAACTCTCTTCTAACGGTGAGCGCTATGGCAGCGTGCCCGCTCTCCAGTGCTTTACCAGATTTTGTTTGGTCCTCTCTGCATCAGCTCAGTCCTACACCAGCTCATCACTCGCGTTCTCCTTCTGACCCTCTTTCTCCCCACCAGAAATGGCGCGTAGTTGGTCGTCCGAGCCCACGCGCACATTCGGCAATCCATACCGCTGCAATGTATCCGTGGCGTTGTCGTCTCTGATCTGTCGATGCTCGTCATCGCGACCGGATGATATCGGTCGAGCGGCGGCTATCGGCAGTGATCGATATCGCCATATCGTAGTCACTGCACCAGGAGGCGTGTCTGCCGTCAGGCTGCAGCTGGAGAAGCGATATGAGTACCTCCTTAAGGACTGCGGACGCAGGCAAACGCTGATACGCTTGAGCTATCTTCCGCTGCCTTAGCCGGGTCAGCCTGCTCTCTCGCTGCCTCCTGCGCGTACTCGCAGAAAGTCTGACCCTCTTCCACGAGCGACTCCAGTGCTCACCATGGGCGCTACCGACCCACGTGCACATCGCCCAGCTTGTCCCAGTATCAGTCCAGGCGGCCAATCGGGTGCGACCGATGCAACCATGCACAGCCGCTTCGTTGTATTCTTCTTTCACGTCAAGCTTCCATGGTGTCCGATAAAGGGAGCTTTGTTTGGCGCGTGAGCAAAGTAGTCACTGATGGGGCGGTCTTTCACCTATGATCTAATCGAGTCGGAGCCGCTGAAAGCGATCTCATCCCGATTGACTGCATGCCAGCGTGCTGCGTTACTTGCCGGTTTGCGTCCCGAGCCGTCATGTCCATCAACTGTGTTTCCAAAGAATCTGTCGCTGAGCGTCAAGGGCAAATCTTGGTCGAGGACAGCTACCATACCTGGCCTACCCTACTGATCAAATGGTCATGTAGCCTGGCAGCATTATTATCGTCATTGATCACCCCGGCTTGATGTAGATTCCTGCGTGGCTTGCCGCATTTCTCATCAAAGCATCGCTCGACAAACCGACTGCCATCTATCTGGCGGGTCGCATGGCTCAAGCTGCTGGACCATCAACGTGCTCTTGGTGTTATTCCAGCACTCATGTTTCCAGCCAGCTCAGGTTATCCTCGCCAGAAAGCGCACAGGCAGATGTATCTATCATCCATTTGAATAGCCGCCCTGGCGACATCCTGCCAGATCGGCATCTCTCCGGTCAGCGCATCGCTTTACTCTGCACCGCTTAGCTCCGTATCGGCTAGTACCTTGCATGATAAAACAGCCGTCGAGCCGGACTGGAGATGACTCCACCGGCTCGACAAATCGATTCGGTGAGCTGCTTCGCTTGCTCCGGAACGGTCTACCGCCATGATCGAGTCCATCGCGGCTAGCGAGGTAACATCCTGCTCGCTAAACAGACTCGAAATGTCGTTAATCGGTGATGATGACTGATAGAGTCGTGCGTCGCGCACAGGCGTTGTTAGCACCCCTGATCGCTTCGTCCCCAGCTGGGTCATCACGCGGTACTCAGCACGGCCTCTGCCGAGACATCTGGCGGCGGCCGGTGGAGGCGGCTCAATAGCCTCGTCAATCACCACTGCAGCAGATCGACCAGTACTACGCCACAAGGTATGTGACATCTGCTCCAAAGACGGCTCATGCTCCGCCGCCTCCACGGCGATGTGTAGTCGGTCGATTTGTAGCTGGATAGAGCTCATCGCACCCTTTGCGGCTTCACCGGAAGCTGAGGCGAGTTCTGCGCCAGTCACCGCGATCAGCTCGGGCAGCCTGAACACATCTCCCGCCCCACCTCGTCAGAGGGGTCAACTTTGAGTCGGGTGCGCTTTTCGTATCGATGCACACATTGCTTTACACGCATTATCACTCAAATTCACCTGAATTCGGCATACTGCTCTCGGCAAACAATCTCGCCGCCGCCCTTGCGTCGAATTCCTTGCCCGCATCTGGTAGAGCGGCTTGACTGATACCGCTCAGTTAGCTAGGCGCTTGCTGCAAGCAGGAGGTCGGAAGTTCGAGCCTCTTTATCTCCACCGCGCTCGTGTTACAACAGGTTACTTTGAGCGATTAGCTCAGCTGGTTAGAGCGCGCTCACTGATGGCGGCAGCCGGTCTCAGTCCTGAATCGCCCAGCATCACAACTGCAGAAGAGTACGCGCTGTGAGAGCGTATTCAGCACACCTCGTCTGTCGGGGCGCGCAAGCTATACATGCTCTGGCCTTGGCAGGCGAAATAAATGGTGTCTGCCCAGGGCATGAGTCTCTCTTCGGTTGCGAGAGATATCTCGCTGCGAGCTTCACCGGAAGTCATTATGACCACCCACCAGGGATATGGCCACGATGTCTGTCGGGGCAAGGCAAAATGTTTACATTGGTCTGGCTGACAGCAAACTTTCACCTCTACCCACTGCCCTGAGGGCGCGCATATCCACCCTACAGCCTCTTTGGTTCGTATTGTCAGCAAATGTGATGTTGTCGTGGGTTTACTGCGAAATCGCTATGATCTCTACAGTCCGTACCGTGCAGGTACATTTTGAAACTCACTAGAATCTCTGCAGGTGGCGGTCAGCGGTGGTTAAGAAGTCTCTAGCGGCGCTTGCTTTGAATGAGCCGCCATGCTGCAGAACAGTGCTCGATGCTGAGCACCACTGGGGCTCACCCTCCGTCTGCCTCGGGACTGCGCTCTGGTTTCACCTAGGCGCTTGGCATTGCGCTGAGGAACTGACTAGCATAGAGTGATGTGCGCCAGGACTTGGTGGCATTGTCGAGCTGTTTCTTAGCTGTCGTTAAACGGTCAGTCGGTGCCATATCACGGTCAGTATTGAACTTTGTTAGTCTTCTGGACGAAAAGTGATATCAATGTCGACCGAGTCTCGAGTTAGTCCATCTAGGATACGGTTTGGCATGGGCGAGTTACTGCCATTGACATATAGCGCTTCACCATTGCCCTCTGCTCAGTTGGGTGATGAGGCGCGCATCAGCGATCTGCTGCTTCTTGGTTGGGTTGTGGGGAATGCTTCGCATAACCCAGCCACGCTAGTCAAAGTCACCTGAGGCGCATTAGTCTGTCTTGCACGGTAGAGCGGTATCGATCATCTCAACTATGTTCTCAGTCAGGTCACCATCTGGAGGAATAGTCCTTTGTAGCTGAGGTTTTGGCTCAGAATGCTGAAGCGATTGCCTGTTTGGCCACTTGGCTGAGTCACTTCCATGCTTATGATCAGTCTCATGGCCATGGTTGGGAGCTGGTCCAGTACGCATTGTGCTAGGAATGGTAGTCTGGTAGGCATCGGTAGTAGTGGAGACAGCTCACCATGCTCTCGCGACATGGTCACTACAGTCACCGGCAGTGGTGGCTGAGACGTCGGAGCATCTGCTCTCATCTTGGCATGTCAGGCCGTGAAGACTGAGCCTCTGCGTCTCTGTCTCATGATCAGGACAGAGCTGCGTTGAGGGCGATCACTAGCATGCGACTTCAGGAGACGGGTAATGCCATAGGAGGCAGGGATATGGACGCAGAAAGCTGCTTATCCATACCAAAGCTAGTGCGGATGCCATGGCTGGCTCATGCGCATCTACATTGGTGGTGACACATTTCCGGCTTGGACAGCCCTCCTGGCGATGGTGGTCTGCTTAGACTTCCGCTATCTCCCTTGAGACGACGGTCAATCTCTTCCTGGAGTGAGAGTGAGTGCGATCAAAGGGAACAGCATCAAGGCACGGAGGGTCATAGATGCTTTGGTCGAAGCCGCTTTGTCGCCCTGGTAATAGTGAGATCTATCGCTTGCGGGTCCTCAGCTCTCGTCCAGAGACCCTAGCCATAACCGTCATCAACGCTAGCATACCCATCCATGGTTTGGTCAATCGTCTGTCGCCGTACAGGACTATACTCACATCAGCATCCGGTGGCAGCGTGAGTGTCACCATGAGGACGCACCGCCCAGAGTGTTCCTTGAGAGATAGAGCCTATTCTAGAAAAGATAGGAGAGCTAACGGATACCACTGTACTCTGGTGCCATGCCCATACTCCTTGACCAGGTCATCGGGCTGGAGCTTAGGTTCCTTCGTATTGCAGCAAGATATTCAGCTGTTTTGGATGATTTCGCATTCGCTCTATAACTGCGTCATTCATGCATCGTTTCGGCGCAGCTAGATCCTCGATGCCGACAGAGCGAGCAAAGTAACAGAACCGCCTCGCCAGCTAGGGTGTATCTGTCTGTTAAGGCTTGATCAGGCTAAGTCAGGTTAGTAGCATCGGTTTTGGAGAGCCTTTGTTTACATCTTGATCTACGCGACCCGAGTGGATCGTTAGTGAGGATGCTCTCTTTGCCGGGCAAGGTGCCGTTATAGATAGTGGCTAAATTGCGAGGCAAAGGCACGAGAGTGTCATGTGAGTTAGCTTTGTGGTATCCTTGTCACAGGATTAGCCGGCTGGGTTGCGTATTCCAGTCCAGTTTACACACTGAGGCTCAGCTGATCAAAGCAAGGTTTGTGACCGTTCTTTAGAGCAGCTTGACATTCCCTGATGGAGCGGGTTTATTAGAGCCGAGGAAGCTCGGAGCAGGTCAGAGATAATGATGGCATCTCGGCTATTCAGCATCTGATCCTGTCTGCCACTCATAGTCCGCACCGCTGACGGAGGACGGGGCTGAATCCGGCCGATTGTCAGTAGAAAATCATTTTCCAGATTATCTGCGGATGCATGGTGCAAAGACCGGGTAGTTCTTGCCGACATGCCGGGCAAGTGATTATGAATATAGACATCTCGATCTTATCCGGTACTCGGGATCTTGTCTGTGTCAGCAGTAACTCACGAGTGAAAGCCCTCGAGACGATCAGCCAGTTCACGCGTTAGATTGGACAGGCGAGCCATGATGCTTGTCGTCACTGAGTTTGGTCAGATAGTCAGTTCATCGTAATGTTTCTCTAACCTGGTGAGTTCGGAAGAGACGAGAGCTTTCGGTGTGTGATCATTGCCTTCACTGTCTACTATAGCCTCTTGCGACTGCCATCTGTTGGCCATGCCAGCCCCATCACGCTCTCTGCACCGCTTCGTCTTTGGTTTTGATGGTACACCTAAGAATCACCGCAAGGTGACACCTCGCGAGAAGACATTTATGCTGACTTTTCGGCTGTAGACCATTGGCATCCGACAACTACTTATAGATTACCAGTAAAGACCGAGATTCATTGCTGTAGATGTCATCAGGCTTTCGTCCCGCCTTAACTGCCATTTTCGTTTCATCTTAAGCCTATGCAGATTGACCAGTGCTCGTCTGCCCGTCGCATCTAGTCTGATCCTTGTGCGCTTCCAGAATGTAACTAGTTCCTGCGTATTCCGCTCGTACATCACTGCAAAGTCCATAGTCTCTTGGAGCATCTATGTGGAGCGTCTCTGTAGGAATGATTCCTGATGATTTTTGAAAGAGCGCATCCTTGAGAATGCCTTCTTTGTGGTATCACTGTGTCGGATAGCGTCTCCAATTCCAGGAAGTCGTCATACTGAAGCCTGCACATGGCTAGGCCGCATCATGCACTATTGCCCAAGTAAGCTAGATTGTTCGCCAGTGGTTAGCCGTTAGGTCTGCCATTTGCCACTTCGAGCCAGATCGGACTTTGACTAACAACATGGCTTCGGATAGGAATAGCATCGCCACCATAACAACTATCCAGTATCCATGTAAATCCATTTCTCGCCTCTCTGAATGGCATACTGTTGAACTAGCGGTCCTTATAATCGGTCAGTAAGCTTCTGTCATGAAGACCCATGCCTGCACGCTCTACTTCCTCCTGAAGACCAGTTCCGTCTTAGCCTCTCTCTTCTTCTTCTTGAATCCTGCAGTCTCGCGTATGTATTAATCCTGTGAGACCTATTCTCTTCAGTGGCCCTAGTCGAGCTTGCCCGTTATATTTGGCGATGTTCTGGATGAGAGCACTATTATGGGATAAGCCGGAATGGGTGGGTTACCATGGAGACCGTTCGTTTTAGAGATTAATGCCCACAGTATGTTGTTCTCAATCTTCACCCACATCTTGAATATTTCATTCGGAGGCTGGCCATTGAGTCATACATTGTCACCTCATCGGTAAAAGACAATTGCATCAATGTTCAGGCAGTATGAATCGTCGGCCGGCTTCATTCGCCGAAGATAACTACCGTTGTCAGCATTCGTCTCTTCATTAGACACACCCTTTACTTGTTTCATCAGACGATGACTTGCTGGATGTGTTTCATTAGTTGCAATCTCCTCAATAGGTGCTATTCGAGGCGTCAAGTAAAGCTACACGCACAGCCTTGATGTCGCAAGCGATCACCTAAGAAAATGGCGCTTGATATCCCTATTGACAGGCTGTTTACCAGCTCAAGCGCCTCGTATACCAAAACATTTGTTATGTTTTACGAGTATCCAAACCTCGGCCATCTCCGGGAGGCTGATTTTACCGCAGCATCTTTGAAAATAAACTTGAGTCTGACTCGGTGGTCTCGTCACTTTATTACCGTTCTCAACTATCTTATCCATATAGGTTTGCAGACTCGTTTGTTAGATAAGCCGGTTCGCCGTCTTCAACCAGCTGATTGCTGAGCGTTTCCGTTGCTGTTTCAGCGCCTCTCGCCTTGTTGTGATCACGACACGACGGCGCACCAATATGCCCTGATTAGCCACGCCTGTTTATTCTTGCTTCTTTTGTTCGGTGCTGTTCCTACTGAGTCGGGCGCCGTCTGCGCCGGCGCCTTAAGGGCCGGAGCCGCGCTCATTATTGCTCTTTTCTTAGGCTGCACTCAGCACCGGCCCGAACAGTCACCTCTCTCGGGCGACGTTGAAAAGAGCATTGGCGCCCGAGAATAACTGGAGCAGTCTGATCATCTTGACCACCCTGCTCCACCCGGCCAGACCGGCTGTTAGTTCGTCCCGGCTGTCTTCATCAGCCTGAACCTTGATGGTTTTGCCTGATCTGAAGCGTAGTTGATGTCATTAGCATTTTTACCACCATTGGCATCACGTCGTGTCGCTGCTCAATTTATCGGTGTCTTGTTCCGGCAGGTTATTGCCATTGGTCAGCGATTGGCGTCGTTCGCTGCCGCTCGGCATTGCTGATGACTATTGTGTCTATTCATAGCGCTTTATGCAGAGATTGCAACAAATGAGCCTTGCCCGATGTATAGCGAGAGGCCGGCAGCACGAACTTTGGACGACCGCCGCCGACTAGCGTAATAACGCGGCGTCACGCCACGTACCCGCGCTTATCTTGCCCTGATGTCGTCCACGGTGTCTGGTTGGACCGGGCTGTCGGCGAGGCTGTTGTACTCACGGCGTGGATGTAGTGACAGCGCACGCCGAAAGCCGAACAATGGCTCGACCGCCACGGTAGACGCTCGATAAACCCGGGGTTGCATGCACCTTGAAGATGCCGTTAATCCGATTAACCACCATCCAAGGTTGTCACCACAGAAATCGACATCGGTCAGCCTCAGCCCGGCCTGCCTTTAGCCAGCCAGCTCCACCCTGATGTGTTACCGCCATGCCCGCCATTACTCTAGCCGAGCTGTTTAACTTGCCACCCCTGGGCTTTGGGACAGTCTGCCCGGAGCGACTCGGTGAGTGATGATATGGGCACTGGGCTGAATGGGCTGCTGAGCCACCTGCATCCGGAGTGGACTGACCGTCTGCCCATGAGTCGCCGTCCGGTCGGGAGTGGCTTGTCGCCACCACTGTCAAACTTAGCTATGTCTGGTAGAATACCAGTGGATGAGTTGGCTGGCTATCATGTACATGGCCCCTCGACAAATCAACCTAGCGGATTTTATCGTATTCGTCGTCCGTCGTGACTTTATCACTCTGATCAATAGTTAGTGCTATGACAGCGAAAACATACTGGTATTCTGCGTCGATCGATAAAGCTGCTACATCACGCAAGACAGCAGGTCCTCGGCTCAATCACCGGCATGAATCTGCAAAGCTCGCGCTTCGGTGCGTCCACGGCGCTGCTCGCCGGACATGGAGCAGAACCGCCTGGCAGCTCAGCGTGGCGTCGCTCACAATCGACGGGCGACCGCCGACTCGGCGCAGCAATAAAATCTTGCCTTGTCGCTCTACCAGCGCCCTGATGACTACTTTTTGTCGCATGCCCACCTGATATTTATTACTCAAATATTTTCAACTTCCGGATGGTCTAGCCTGGCGTATTAGAATCCCCATCTGGACAAGGCGGGTGCTCGCAATAACTCAACACGGTTAGCTACCATTAGAGCCCCTTTCTAATGCGTCGTTAGAAACACGGTACAGGCTGAACCCTAACTAATTATATCATTGACCGGCAAATTACCCACCACCCTAGAGACCCGAACCCTTGGCGACGATGGTGAAGCGGCCCTCCGCCCTCGAGGTAATATTGATCACCAGTCCTCACAATCGTCGGCTAATAATGACGACCAGGAAAACCACCGCCACACCGTATGCCCATCTTATCCATCACTCGCCTAGCCGCGAAAGGGCATAGAGCACAGCGTGAACCATCTAGCGGCGGTATGCAGCAACAGATTAAAGGCAAAGAGGCTCCGGTTGATTGCTTCCGCTTGACGTGATGAGCTGACCTGCGAGACACTTGGTCAATCCGTAGACACCTAGAGATGATGAAGCAAATAAAAGGCTAGCACTAGATTGGTCAGCAGTCGCCTTTAGGTGCGACTAGGGCAGCGCAGTCGCCACTGCTAGTCGCTTGGTGTTTATCGGGACTGGCTTAGCCCGCCGAGATCGGCATCGGCGTGCCTGGGCGGTTGCCAATATGGCGACGCCGGCAGATACGATGGTCAGGTAGTCGATGAGCGCCGGTTGAGCGATCAGACGCCTGCTTGCTAGCTGTGTCATCGCCCAGCCAGTGCGCCACTAGTCGTGCATTATCTCATGCAAGACTAACGATACTAGAGGTGACGCCCGGGTGGTACCTAGGACAATGACCATGGCTATCATGGCTACAATTATATCATCGCCTCCTCCATGATCCGGCCCTCGTAGCTCATGCAGAGCCTGTAATTTCCCCATACACATAGCTTAGTACGAGTAGTACGGGTGTCAACGCTCTAGTTAGGGTAGCTCACCGCCTCAGGCCTCAAGGACGGACAGCGAGTACCACTGGCAGTGCTAGCTGCTGTCACCAGCAGCCATCGGAAGCTTGAGGTGAGCTTCTCTCGTCACGCTAACCATTAGTGCGCCAGGGTGTCTTTTGTCCTTCCACTCTGTAGTCATTTCCTGAAGACTGTGCACTTGAAGCTCAGCGGTGCACGAGGCAACTCGGAAGCGGGTCCTGAGAAGATAATAGACGTGAAGAATGAACGCATCTCCTACATCTTGACTGCTCGCTACGTCAGCATACTTTAGTCAAGTAAAACAAGGAGATTTAACGATGGCAGAGGGTGGATTACCGGTAAACACGCCATGAGCGGCAATAATGTCAGCTTCTCAATGACGTCATACCAAGCGTGTTTAAGCCAAATTTACAGCGTAAGACTTTTCCTATGTGAACGCCCGGTCAGAAGGTACGCCTATTGGTGGCGACCAGTACCATCAGACACTTAAGAAGAAGGGCTTCGCCACTCAGCCGGAAGAAACCGGCAAGAAATAGTCGGCAATCCGATAAGACTGAGAAATAGCCTCTCCCAATGAGAGGCTATTATCACTACCAACTACACTCTACAGTAGTAGAGGTGGGACTCTACCAGTACACCCGCTACTTGGTCCGACTGAGCTCATAGGTGGTCATATTGTGGGCAGGCTCGCCCCCTGTCTTTAACTGTGGACAGTCTGCTTCTCAATATTGCTATTGCCCATCTCTTTCCAGGCAGCCAGGCTCTCTTGGCACTTCTACCAGTTCTGACCATCATCGTAGTGGGTTGGGATGACTACGCCGGGGCTGATCTGGCGAACGATCGTCGCAGCATCTTGAGCGTCAAGGGGTAGCCACCGCCTCCGACAGGGACAACGGCGATATCTATCTGACCGAGCATCTCCAGGATCGTCATCCGTTAGAGGGCGCAACCGTATGACCAATGATGGCAATCGCCACGCCCATGGTCTCAATCCGGTACATTACCGCATCTCTGGGCGTGCTCGTCTTCGGCTAAGGTGCCGGTACGGCGATGCCTCGCACGCTGACGTCACGATGCTCATACTCACCCAGCATATCAATAACGAAGCCTTTGGTTTCTCCCTCTGGCGGGAGCAAAAGCGGGCTGGTCGCCAGTGATTACCGCTTCGGGATTCTGAGCCTCTTTAGCTGAGCATTAGCCGTCGGGTCAGCGACGATCAGGGCATTCTTATCGCTTGATCACCACAGCAGTTAGCGCCCCTATAATCCAATCTCCACTGTTTACTCCTCCTCGCCTCAGCCTGATCATTGACGCCGGGATAATCCACCAGTATGCCGGCGTCGTCCCTTTACCCGTAATAGCTTTGATTCTAGCACATTTAGGACGAACTTGTCACGGATGCTAGTCGGTAGTCCAGATCATCCAGGCTCATGATGGTGTAATTAAGCGACGAACCCAGTCTCTCGCTCAGCACCTTGATCAAACTCTTGACCTTAGTTTCATCCAGCTGATTACCCGCTACCACCAGGTCAATCTTGCTATCCGACTCGTAGACCATCACGCCCGAAGACCACCTCGCTCACCCTTTGATCGCTCAGAGCGGGTCGCCCAATCGCCGGTCGAGACCCTGCGCCGCTAACCACAGCCGGTCGTTGGCAAACATGTCTGAAAGCGAGCAGTGCGAGCTTGGTGTCCGCCTGATAATACGAGTCGGTTATCGACCGACCGATCAGTGATAATGCCAATCCGCACCAGGTTAGCCAGCTCTCGACGCACTGTTGATCTGCTCGTTAATAGTGCAGAGTTATCTCCTGACATAAAACGAGCGATGCGGTTATTCATAAACAAACCGAGGAGCTTCACCGGGTCTTTGAGCCAAATGGTGCATCTATCGTCAAGGCTATTTTAACACCTCGGCTGAGTTAAGACAAAAAGCTTTGTGCTCAGACGATGAGCTCGCCGGTGATCCTGACCGGCAGACGCACCGCTCCGGTTGTTCAGCTGATTAGTCAGCTCCGGTAAAGTGCGCCACATGATATCACTTGCCCAGCGAGGGTTGCGCCACCAAGTCAGCTGTTTTTTAGCCAGCTGGCGGTCTTTGGTGCTGATCTGTTCTATCAGCTCAGCCTCGTAGATGTTTGCCCTGCCAAGTATTTGCTACCACACCATAGGCATTACGTCGCGGCGGCTCGACCATACCATAGTGGGCTATCAGCCGCTCCACCTCATCGATCAAGCCTCGCTCCAGCATCTGCTCGGCTCGCCCGCTGATGCGCTGAGATAATTTTTCTTTATCCACCGCTATGCGATCACTACGGTCTGCCTACTTAGGTACCCACAATTATTGCTCACTCCGCCCCTTTCCAAGCTGCGGATTAGTCGTCGCTTGTTATCAGGGTCTCGAGGCAGCTTGGCGCCTCGTTTGACTATCAGCCGACGTAGCTCATCGGGCGACAGCTTCTCCAGCTCGGCTCTCGTAGCCGGATCATGGTTGTCACCGGCCAGCTGATAACCATAGATAACGCTATTGATGTACAGCCCCGAACCGCCCACCAACAACGGTACGTGTTGACGCTGACGAATCTCAGCAATCTTAGCCGTAGCATACCGCTGGAAGTCGTACAGGCTGTAGCGCCGATCCGGCTCGATCAAGTCAGACCCCCAATGTGGCCTGCCCGCTCCGGCTCAGTCGGCTTCGCCGTACCGATATCCATCCCTCGGTAAACCGTCCGACTATCAGCGCAGATCACCTCGCCACCTATCAGCCGAGCTAGCCGAATAGCATAAGCAGTCTTGCCGCTAGCGGTCGGTCCTAAGATAACGATCAGTGGCAACTCCATGCCTTATATAGTAACAAATGGGTAACCTAGTTTTATGAGATAAGAGTAGGAATATCGCCCGCCGGCATGTTGCATCCCGCCTAATCGCCTGATATATTGTTAGCATAAGGTTATTGGATAAACTAAAAATAAAAATAGGCGGGGTGAATAATGAAAATCAGTCAGATTAACCAAATCAAGCTACAAAAACTATGGTGTAACTCCGGGACGAATCCTAGGTGTTGTCATCTCGACCATCCTTAGCGCACGTACTAATAGCCGGTCCGGCAATAGCCGCCGTACAAAACCCCGTCTCCGAGAAACCGGGTCAGCCATAAACGACGCCTCGCAATCAAAATAGGATTGTCCGAGATAGCCCATTTCGACGGTTGACCTACCATACAATAATAACCACTCGTCAGACGAAGACTATGTCAGCACTATGATTGCTCTACTCCATGATGGCGGGGTTTATGCTGGGGTAACAATATATACAGGGGCGTCGAGCGGCACTGCTTGCACTACTACCAACGGTGCTTATCTCTAGCAACCACCTTGCCATATATAGTCAACCACAGGAGATCACCAATACTGGTGAAGACAGAGTAGTTAAGCTTGCCAGTAACGATAATCTGGCTATAGCCATTACCAGTCAGGCAAAAGTTTACCGCTGGGAAGGTTAACTCTGGTAAAGTCATCAATCATCACTCAATATCAGAAATTGTCTCCTCATAAGTACCGGCTATAACGAAGAAAAATGCCGGATGGGATATAGTTAGTGGCGGAAAATATGTGATAACGAGGATACAATCTTCAGGTAGCCAACTCAGGCGATCTGGATGATCCAGCCCTATCAGACAGTTAAGCCGCAACTGGACGAGGGCACCATTAGACAAGTAGATCATGTCTGGTATCTGAAAAATCCCGGAAGTACAATGGACGACAGCAGGGGTGGCTTCTATGTACCTACCAAAAATAAGCTCCTACACGTTGAAAGGACTACGCCACACAGTTGAGTTACCAATCCTACTATAGCTAGTCGGGGTGGCATCAAGCAGATCTATCGACATTACGCCATTGACAACCAAGGCGGGCTTTGGCATTACGGCTACGGTCATCTCAATGCCGTCAATGGCACTATAGCCCTCCTCAACCATGAGCCTATACTGGATATGTCTACTAAGCTACCCAACCTGATAGCAAAAGTTTTGGTGGATATTATCGGTTCGTCGTTGCAGGATAGTTCTTTTTAGCCTCATTATCCGTGATATCAACAATCGCATCTATACTTTTGACATCTGACGTCAATGTCATCAATGCCACCGATGTCACCGACACTCTTAGTAGCAAAGAGATCAAGCTGTTTTCGCACTATAAGTCCAGCTCCTTCTTCACTCCTCCGTCAGGTAGCAGTGCATACGATTATTCTTTCGTCACTACTGACGAAGACGAGAGCTTGATGCTGTCTGTAACACAGTCAAGAATGCCTATATTTACTATCACCCATCCCAGCCATTTCTAGTCCACTGCGGACCATGTCTCGACCATCGCCAACAGGTGGAGATGCTAACACCGCTACCTGTATCAGATACCGTCAAACATCCCCGACGGTCGGCCACCATCTGCACTAACCCGACACCTGCGCACCCAGACGCCCAAGCTGCCGGTGTACCTAATACCGGGCTCCAGGACGACAAGGTCGTCAACTGATCCACTCATCAACCGAATTGGACTATTACGGTGAGCAGAAACACGGCTATAAGGAAACATGGCGGGACCAGATTACGCCGGCACGACCGTCGTACTAACCAGCAGCAAAGTTTACGCCTGGGGCAACAATATCCACGTGAGTCGGCAACGGTGCTCAATGCCCCAACGCTCAATAAAAGCCGCCTTGCTATTACAGTGACCCCCTAAGATATCACCAGATATTTTGAAGCAACAAGATAGTTAAGCGGTAATAATTACGACTCTATACTAGTAGCCATCACTGACTCCGGCAAGATGTACCATTGGGGGACACGATGGAACCACTCGCATCCGGTCATACTGAAAGAACTATCACCTATCATCATCGGTTTCGGCGAGCGGAAGAGTATGTTCCTCAATGTTCCGTATAAGTATTTGGACAAGCTTTCAGACAACAAGGCGGTTATCTCGCCTTTTAGTAAAGACACCATCTTCGCTCTGGATTATGATGGTATGATTCTAATCTGTGGATTGGCTCCCTTATCTTGATGAAAAGAATCCGGATCAAAACCGAGGCTTAATGGGCGCCACTTATCCTGGATGTCGACCTATCAAGCATCGCAGCGATTTGGCTTGATGTCGAACCGGTTTCAAGGAGAGGCTATTATGTCTGACCTCCAACTCACAAGCTCCTGGCAGGTACTCGAAGACGGCACCGCAATGTGAGACTACCAATGCAGAAATCACGAGGTGGCTTTCATCAGTCATGCTACACCGGACACATTACGCTACTGATATGCAAGGTGGGCGGTGGTCATGTACGTGACACGGAGTGACGCTAAACGACCCGATTCACGACATGGCAAAATGACGGCCGGTGGCAAGTTGCCCACCCAGACAGTTTCTTTCAGTACTATCGGTACGGTTACTCGTGGTGCCGACGGGTAATCTACGCCAGTAACCACACACACATTTGACACCAACCCTAGTGGCTACTTCCTGGGCAGAACTGTTGAACCGCTAAGATTGGCAGCTTTCTTGTGTAAGCAGAGGTTACAACTCATAGCTGGCGAGATCGAGTCGGAAACACATGGAAGACACACGAGTCGAACAAGCCCCTATCCAGCGAAGAGACCTCATGTATGTGCGCCGTCCCCAGGACAGAAGCCCGACACGTTGTTGTGTCCGGACTGAGGCGCCGCCTACAACGAATCCATGAAGTGCGAGAGGTCTATCTTCGTTTGAGACTATCCAGCTCGGTCGATGGCACACTCACCATCCACCTGCGTCACAACCGCCACCGATGGAATGACGGCAGGTCAAACCCGTCACCCATGCCTATCACCGCGCGCACGCACTCATAAAGCGCGGTAGTGCTCGGCCGTTGACCAGCCACCTCTTTCATGACGGATATCACACGCAATCGCTCGTACACTAACGAAATCATGAGCAAACTTAAGGAAAGCGCTACACCGCGCGGTAGCCCCGGAAAGGAGTATTGTCAGAGATAACAACGACTAATTGCTATGCTAGAACACGTAGTCTAACGTCGAAGCCTGTCACCGGGCTGGAAGCTGATGACTACCTTTTTCACCTCCGCTGCTTGCGCCTCGAGACGCCACCCTTAGGTGGCTTTCGCCCTGCCGCCGATAATTTGATACCATGGCTCGTGCTCCGAGAACTTGGCGTCGCCCTCCACCAGGCCTCGTGGCTACCAGATGACCCGATCTGGTCGAAGCCTGACAGCCATACGCACTATCATGACAAGCTCCGACTATTCGTCAAGCACGACATCATATCTGTCAGATCATCAGCACCGGCTACGGTGTCGAAAATACAGCTTCGTCGCGATCATGCTCTGCGCTCGATCGCGCTCGCCAACTCATCGGGCGTAAACTGCTTTGCTTCGTCAGTCGCCTCTCCGACCAGATCCTTACGGATGCGGACGCGATTCGCCCTGACCTCTCGGTCGTCAATCACCACCGTATAGAGTGCCTTATACAGCGCTCTGCCGAGCGGATCTTCTTGCCGATTGAGCCGTACTATCATCCACCGTATGTATTGGAATCTGATGGGCTGAGCTTGTAGCCAATCGGTCAACCATATCGTTCACCGCCGGTGCATCCTTGACCTGATAATCCATGCTGCTCCGGCGCCACCCAGACTGGGAATTTACCGGCGGTATGCTCGATGATAGACTACAGGGAATCGCTCCAGTGAACCGAGCAGGGCGCAATGGATCATCACCGGTCGCTGAGGCTGACCGGCTTGGTCGATATGCTCCAGCTCAAGCGCTCCGGCTGGACGAAATCGAAGCTGAGCGGTCGCCATGATGATGCTCTCTTCCTAAGGCATCGGTCGCCATGGGTCGATCTTCGAGGATATAAAAGGCCGCCTCGCCATCTTGCTCGTAGTACTCGACATCACCCAGGCGCAAGACAGCTTGTAGGCTGTTTCTGTGCTGAGTCCCAGAGCCCGGTCGCCCAGACAGAGCGTCGAGTCATCCCGATGCTCAGGGCGCACCTGGAGCTTCATATCGAGATAGTTCATAGATCGCCTTGACCGCCGATAGTAAGTGGCACTCTCGCCCTCTATCTGGTCGGGGCGGACAAAAGTCATGCGGTCATCCCGAGCGTCGTACCCGAGCCAGCCCGCCCAGCTCGCCTGACTTTTCGTCTCGATAATCAGTGGTGACCTCCGATATAGCGCTGCGGTAGATCCGATAGCTCCACACTCTAGAGGCACAGATTTGCCCGTGAGAGGCAGTTCATCGGCTTAGGGAACAATTGGTCGCTGGTCTCTTGCGACTTGAGGAGCAACTCGCCGCCAAACTTCGTCGCAGTGACCTGATTTGACGTAGAGATCTTTTCTTGGTCGCGTAGGCGTCCAGACCTTTCTCAAAGCCAATACCCGCTCTGATCTCGGTCGATAGCCGGGCAATCTCATCTCAGCACTGCACTCGGGGAGTAAAACATCAGCAGCGCCCGCTCCACGACTAGGTCGCTGGTGACGTAGAGATCCAGCTCTCGCCCCAGCTTGCGGTGATCTCGGGGACTTGCCGGCTTGACGAGGCAGATAGTCGTCAAGCTCCATGCTCAGTGGCGAAAAGCGACGCCGTAGACCCGCTGCATCATCGGCTTGGTTTCATGCCTCGATATGCTCCGGCAATCTTAGTCATGAGAAGCCATCAGCGGGATATCTTACCTGTTGCCACGTGTCCACCCATGCATAAGTCGGTAGTCGCCATTGGTATGAAAGGCATCTCGCTGCTAGCCGGTTGCTCTTTACCCTGGCACCGCGCCTTGGTAGATGCCGTGATGCTGAAAATCCTGAATTAGCTCCAGCTTGTAGGGCTGGTCGTTCTCCTGTGCCCATTTCTCGCCTCAGCAGCAATAGTCTTGCGTGCTGCGCTCGGAGTTCTTCTCTGCTATGATCCGGCGCATCTCAGCCTCAATCTTAGGCAGGTCATCATCAGTCAGATGGGCTCTCCTTGAGTGCATGTCGTGGTAGAAGCCGCTTTTCGATGGCCAGACTGACGCTAAACCGACGCTGTCGCCATAGAGACGACAAGTGGCGGCGTCACAGACGTGCGCCAGGGCGTCCTGACACTAGTAATATCATCTCACTCATGCTATGTATTATAGCACTTGACTAAAGTGGGTTATCTGTAATTTGAGATGCTCTAGCATCAGGGTGGGATTCTGTAATTTCCCTCTATGTATAGTCCAGGTTTGTACGAGTACAGGTGGTCTCCTCAGGCTTGGCACCAGTAGTAAACACGCACTGATAGCTTACTTGATATATCAACGGCGCTGTCAACCACACTGTCTACTCGTACCCAGTGCTTATTAATCAAGGCTGAGACCATGGAATGGACTAGGAAATTACAGACATAACCTTCCCGCCTCAAAAGGTGTCTTTTGTCCTCTATCTCATCATTTCACGAAGACTGTGTGCGCTTGTAGCACAGCAGCACGAGCCAGCTATGTGACGGGTCTGAAATGATGATGTAAAATGAAGAAATGAACTGACTGGGCAGCAGAACTGAGGAGACCACCTGTGCGCTCTCATGCGGAGGAAGCTATATGTGAAGAGGAAATACATGTGTCAACGCTCTAGCTAGAGTAGAGTACTCAGCCAGCGCAACAGGAGGTGAGAATGGAACTTTAATGGCGAATGTCCAGGCTTCTGGCTACTGCTTTTGCATATAGCCATCTGATTTGCTAGTATAGACATGCCATATGGGATTCGGTAGCTCAGCTGGCTAGGAGCGCATCCTTGACGTGGATAGAGGTCAGGTTCGGCCTCTTTCGACCCATGAGCATTATCACCACTACCTCAGGTAGCAGTACGCCTATCTTAGACTCTTTCACTGAAAATTACACTTCTTCAGCAACATCATACCTCTCACTACTGATACCGCCCGCTATTCCCGCCTTTTCCACAGAATGTTATGCGGTTCATTCGGTCGTCATTATGCATCTTGGTGATATATTCACCACCATCGGCCACCATTGACATACAGTGACGGCTAGGGTACAGTAACAATGCTTATGAACAGGTTCAAGGCGAAGTGCAAAGGCTCATCTCGCTAGCACAGTTCCACATTTACTTTGAAGTATCTAGGTTGGTCGCTTCGAGCGATGATCACCACACTCCTAGCTCCTGACGCAGGCGCAGAGAGCTGCACCGGGGCTAGATAGTATCTCCAGGAACGACCAAAAATCTAGAGTACATTGATCTCGCTGGAGAAATCCAAAAGTGGCGGGTCTTTTGTTCGACACCTTTAGCGCCATTTTTTATCTGCATCATCATTTCTTCCAGGACCCGCCTGGCTGGCTCGTGTGCTGCTGAGCTCAGCGCGAGTCTTCGAAAATGACTGATGTGATGAACGATGTAAGACACTCTGGTGCGATAAAGGATGGTAGTGCGTAAGAGTAGGGCTGATATGGTTGACGAAGACTGTTGATATAACAGAAGATAGCAATTTACCAGTGGTAGATTGTACGTCGCATAGTCTGAGGGAGACCATGACCCTGCTCTGAGGCTACAAGACCTAATATTTATACGTCTGTAATTTCCCAGTCTCATTGCTTTAGTCCAACTTCAGCCTAAGATGAGTACTCCTAGGTACGAGCAGTACAGTGTGGTTGACAAGGCTGTTGATATATCAGTAAGCTATCCAGTGCGTAGTGGTAGTTTTCATACGGTGCCAAGCCTGAGGAGACCACCTGTACTGCTCGCACACTATAGGGCGCTATACGTGGAGGGAAATTACAGGTGCCAACGAGCAATCACGGGCTTCCTCATATTCTACGTCTGAGCTTGATGGCTGGGTTTGACCTGCTTGATCGCCTTTTCAGTCACATCAAATTTCTCCCGCGTATCTGTCAGTAGTCGCCACTGGGCGGCATAAGCCGAAGCACTACTATAGATCGATGGCATTGATCGGCATCAGCACCCACTGCAGCACCATCAGCTAAAGCTTTCACCCTTACGATGGCGTTTCGGGCGAGTCGGCAGCATAGAAGGAAGATAATTACCGTGATCAGCAGCCCAACCACCGCTATCTGTTGCACTCGAGAGACGATCAGCGGTAAATCATTGACCAGGATGCTATCATGAGCGGCGATTGGATTGATGTGAGAGGAGCGAAGCGCCGAAGCCGACGATCGGCGCCACGCAGGCCAGTGAAACGTGCCTCAAGCGAGCGAAAGAAACAGGCTCAACCGTCCAGTCGCTCCCCGGAACTTGCCGCTCATCAGCACGAGTGGCGATATAGGCGTCGACCGAAGCACCCGTATGCCCAGCGCCGCATCTGAATAAATGCTGTGCCTGAGCGTCCGCCGGTAGGGTGCTCGACAGCTGCACATCCGCCCGATGCTTAGCCGCAGCGGGATCACCTCGTAGTTACCGTCAAGAAGAAATGAGCTGCGCCAGTATTGATGTCCGTCCTCGACGGTCGTCCGCTTGCTCCAGTAGTTCATCTGTTCCAGCGCCTACAGCCCTGCGAGTGGAAGCAAAGTTCTGTATTGGGGGCGCATTGACGAGATGACATTCAGAAAAGAATTAGACAGCGCTACCACTCGCATCGAGCCGGCGCATCGAGATGTTGTTAAACAGACATATCAGCTGGAAGGAACATTGTTGCCTATTCTCGGTCGTGATCCACCACGATAGGAGAAGGATATTGCTTGTCGCTTTGCTATCAGAGTCTAGAGTAATCACAATGACATTAGTAAGGTTAATCCGGTGACGCTTAACAGCTACTGAGACTTGCGAGGTGGCATGGGTCAGGTTCGATGCTGCCCATCACCTCGTCAGGTAGATCAGTGGATGTTGCACAAAAACCAGATCACGAAAATACTCCCGACCAGTGCTCCTCGATCTGAGCTACGGTATCTAGGGGCATTTTGATACCCCGTTCTTCGTAAGCGACGGGCACTAGATTATGCTTGATATCATAATTCCCAGCTCAGCCAAGTTCTGCATGGTCCAGCAAGCACCTGGTGGTAGCTCTCATTATATAAAGCAACGTATAACCACATTGACGATCTGTTTTGGGTCGATAGCATATATGTGTTCCAGTTAGATAGCGCTTAGCTTAGCTATATGGTCGTGATGTATACTCTAGACAACTTTTTTACCGCATCTGCCGGTAGCGAGCTAACGCTGGCCGGGTGCCTTGGGTCATCAGTCGCCCCTGCCCAATCAAGCGCCGGTGCGTTGCATCGTAAAGCGTCCCTGGATCGTCCGATACCGTGGTGACCCGCTCGGACGAAGGTCAGCAGGACTAGCAGATGTATAGCAAGCAATCAGCGGGCTAAGAAAGCTCAGCAGCAAAGGATCACCGCTGCATCGAAATTGTCGGCAATATCTCAAGCAGGCGGTACCGTCGAGTCCGCTTGCCTGAGGTCATCTCAATATCTGTCATAGACTCCTCGCTCCAGATCCGTGGACGACCATGGCGAAACCAAGTACTCGATCACCAAGCCAGCTGAGCGTTAGCCGCAGCCAACAAAGAGCTAGCTGACGACCCTTTGACGGCTAATAGTTTGGGCGAAACCGGTAGATTGTCACGAGACTACCGCCGGAAAAGGCAGCGAGTAAAAATATAATACCGGGAGCGTCGCTGGAACGGTGGTACTGCTTTGCCGTCGATAATCTCACAATGAGTCTTGATAGTTAGTCCTGCCCGAGCATGTGTCAGAGCGATAACCGATCATCACAGCATCTCCAGTAAAACGAGACTATGCTCCAGTACGACAAAAGCGACTCTTGATCGCATCTGCTACAACTCTTTGATTTGCTTGCTCATCTTACTTCCTTTATGGTGCGGGTTGCAGAGTCGAACTCTGGTTTTCAACCTTGGGAGGTTATGCATTAGCTTATACGACACCCGCATTAGAGTCCAAGTACTGGAGCCACCTCGGAGATTTCGAACTCCAGTACCGCTTTTACGAAAGGATGCTCGTAGCAGCACACGGTGGCTGCCTTGGTACATTATACCATGTGTTGCAAAAGCCGAGGGTTTTGCTACTCATACTGCAGAGTTTTGCGCTGTGGTGAGCTGGTGCATCACGCCTCCCTGTCACGGAGAGATCGCCGTTCGGAATCCGGTCGGGCGCCAGCGAGTAAGACCCTAAATAGATCTCATCAACCTAAGGTTACTCTGAAGTATGGTTAGTCGGTTACGCTTTGTGACCGACTGACCTTTTCTTCTTTGGCAGCGCTGTCGCTCGGCACGTTGATATATTCCTTTTGATCACCCCTCGCTGCCGTAGCTTAGCGAAGTCCTGATCCAGCTTTGGTCAGCGACCGCGACCAGCTGGTAGGTCATTTCTTTCTTAGTTCTTATTTGATCAGCTTGGCAATGTGCGTAGTCCGAGCTATCCAGGCGAACTTTCTGCACACTGGTCGTCTGACCCGGCTCGCCTGGATTAACTATGACCATACCGGTCGGATCTCGACCGCTGACTAACTCGTCCGTTGATGTTTGCCCCCGCCGCATCATCGTCGCTCATATCCTAGCCGCGCGTAAATCATCCGATTCGATGAGACGCTTAGCCCCTCGATCTTGAGACTTTAGCTTGTTGGTCTATCAGGTACGATAGCTTTGGCGAGCATCTGGTCTTTAATCGTCGCCCGATAATCGTCAGCGTCCAGCCTGTAGAAGCTCTGGAGCGTGTTAGTCAGGTCATCTTTGGCTGCTCCGTCAGCTCTCGCATCGACTAATCTCAGCGATGGCCTCACTGTCCGATACGCTCGCCCGGATTGTGACCACACCACTCCACGTAGGCAGCTTTCGGTCACCGTGGCCCGTTCGGCTACCGCTTGAGATGACGGTGCACTCGCCCTTACTACCTCCTTGCCATTGACGAAACGTCGCTCGATTAAGTGTAATAAGAAATGTCGCTCACCCGACGACGTAAGTAGTCTTAGTGAAGCGCACCGGACGGCCATCGACAAGCGACACTAATGGCAAGACCTTAGCGACATTGTAGCGAGTTGCTAGTTTGCTGCTGCCGATGAGTGCATTTTGGGCCGATCTGACCGGTGAGCAGCGACGATGAGTGATATCACAGTGATGACCAGCAGACGCCTTTAGAGTGCGCGGATACTTGAGCCGGCGGCCCGGAAACCAAGATATCTCTGCCGATGCTCATCGATAGTGTCACTGGTAATGCGCACCGGCGACAAGCTACTCGGCGCGCGGAACAGCTTCGCTCTCAGCTTGCCGCCCAAGCGTCGCTCTTGCCGGCAATCATTTATTTGTTCATTACTCTTACTCATCAGTTCTCTTCCTGGGCAGATGCTCCCCGGTGACTACGTGCACGCGATTAAGCCTACCGCAAAATTTTGTTCACAGCTAGCAATCTTAGTCAGACCATATCTGCAGCCATAGTCTGGAGGATGATCGTACCATAGCCTGCCATGCTGCCTCGTAGCCCGTCGATGTATACTGGCTATTCTCTACTTTAGCCAAATTCAATATCGGTAGTGGTCTTGTGGAATAGCCCTCGCTGAAATCTGCTGACGGATCCGCTGATTGGTCCGATATTGACGCTATAGTACCAGCTCAGCGAGCCAAAGATCTTGAGTGGTCCGACTACGACCAAGCCGAGCGCTACATACCAGCTCCACGAACATTGACTCACTGCGTCAACACGCCTCCACCGACCGCCAGCAAGGCTATGCCCGGCAAAGCGGCTCAGCATCACCGAATAATGCCGTCGAAAGACAAGTCTACCTGCTCGCCTGCCTGCTGCCCAACGAGCCTGCTTACATCACCGTACATTATAGCAAATGATACCGCATCTACCTGAATGGTCATTGACACACCGCCCCGTAAACTCATGGGCGAACGGCTTGCAAACCAGCTTCGCCCGCCCCTTGCCCCCAGACAAGCACGTATATACCTAATAATACCTGTTGCCCAGATACGAGTCGAATGCAGCAACCCCTTCATAGGACGGAGCTGCTCTGATCCATTGAGCTGCTGAGCACAGCGAGATTATAGCATAGTCGTGCGCTCACGTCTAATGCAGTGGCTGAACACTCGTTTACTCAATACTTTTTGGACACCGTGAAAGAAATTGTTCAGTAGGTGAAGGTACGTCATATGGATTGTCCGTTTTCTTGTAATTCCTCTGCCGATGAACGGACTGCCAGCCGTGGTTGGTGCTCATTCATATATCAGCCAGGCTCTTGGCTCGCAAAGGTAATCTCACTCTTAACCTCGACCAGACGATCTGACTGCCGGTCTGGACGACAGAACTCGACTTCGGCTCGTGATTGCCCATCCATCGCCCAATAGCAGACATCAAACCGCCATCGACTTGCAATTCTTGCAGGACTAACTGCTCGGCTAACGAGTCCCCTGAAACTCGGTAAAAGACTTGGTGCGCTGGCAAGACTCGCCTCGTCTGGACGACACCATGGCTGCTAACAGCCCGACGTCTAGATGGTATAGCTTAGAAGGCACTCGCATTAGCATACGACATGATCGGTGTCGGGGAGCTTCCAGCCGATTCACCTGACGTCACCAGCCCCGCTTCTTCTAACCAGTGCCAATTACCATATTCCTTTGCCTCGCTCCCGCACGAATCATGCAAAAGACAATTTAGCATTTTTCCTTCAGCAGCTGACTTGGGATGATACGCCAGACCTGCTCGATCCTTCTCGCAAAAGACTCTTCGGGCGTATGCTTGCTAAAGTCGTAGCATAATCAGACAAGATGTTATTTTGGATTCGTCGCTTTTCATTCCACGATCTCTGCTCGACATAACTGGCCACCACCTCCGGCATCCCGCCGACATAACAATAGGTCTGAATATAATCGATCAGTCTATCATGAAAAGACGCCAGCAGTTCTTGATCCACCGATGGAGACGTGATCATCCGACCAGATGCTTCTCGCCTAAGGCTAGGAGAAACTCCCGAAAGGACAATGTGCCAGCTCTGGGTAGTCCACTTTTGCCGACCGGGAAGACGCACCTTGATGGGTGGCTACACCCAGTGAACTACCAGCTACAACAATATGGTACTGAGGGGCATTTTCGCCAAAAAGTACTTTTGAGCGCCGTGAGCGCGGTACTTCCTGAGTCATCCAGCACGATCAAGATGTTATCGGGCTCGATGTCCACGTTCGTCTCAGCTTTCGGGCCTTGGATTAATCGGTTAACATCAAAATCTCCGTCAAAGAGTGCCGCCATGCGAGTTAGTTATCCAGGCTGACTATGCCGTCTGCTGATACTGAGTCCTGCCGAACTCTTTGATCAGCTCTGTCTTGCCTACTTGGCGAGCACCTCGAACGATCAGTGGTTTACGGTGTAGGCTCTTCTGCCAAGACTTCAGGTCTTCAATCTTTTGACGATACATATACGTAGCAACGCTTCCTCTCTTCTAGCTAATTATGCCATGTTTTACATTTTGTAAAGGAACTTTTTGGTGATTTTACTACACTTTTTGTGACGAACTTTGGCACTATCGCTACCACTTTATGTAGAACTTTATGACTCACTCCACCCATACCTGTAATTTCCCCTCTACGCATAGCTCCATGGCATACGAGTAGTACAGGTGGTCTCCTCAGACCCCAGCACGATGCATAACACTCCTAGCCACAAGGAAGCCTGTGGTATAACAATGCTTTATTGTCTAGTTAGTTGTAGCTAACATCAGCTGGACAGTTGGCACCGTATATAACCACCACGTGCACTGGATAGCTTACTCGATATATCAGCAGCGCTCGTCAACCACACTGTACCTACTCGCACTAGGGTGTTTCATCTCTGACTATAAGCTGGACTAAGAAATGAGACCGGGAAAATTACATATATAATCATTAGCACTTTGCCAAAGGCGTGTCTTTTGTCCTTCCTCTAGTCATTTCTGAAGACTGTGCACGCTTGAAAGCTCAGCAGTGCACGAGCCAGCCAGGCAGGTCCTGGAAGATGATAGAGTGAAGAATGAAAACTGGCGACAAGTAACCAGCCAGGCGGCTACTAGAAAATGATGATGCAGATGAGGAATGAGGGCTCCAAATTGACGAAACTCTAATTTCTTCATCTTGTGCGCATTGGGAAAATGCTAAAAATACGCTCAAATGACGCCCATTATGACAAAGACACTAAAAATGATGAATATTACCCTCACAGACCTGATCATGGACTTCGTCAGTACATCGAAATAGAGCGAGATCGATCCATCCGCACCACCGAGAACTACAACCTATACATGGATAGGCTTGGTCAGATTCGCCCGGCAACATCGTCAGCCGATCACCGACAGAGCTGGTCAGAAAATATCGTCTGGCTGAACCGCTTTGATCGACGAGACAAGGGCGTGAGCTCTCGCTCATCACCCAGAGTTATCATCTGAGTCGCTCTGAGGAGCTTTCTAAATATTGCTCGCAGCGAGACATCCCCACCCTGGATGCCAGCCAGGTCAGCCTACCCCTGCACTCAGAAGACAGGTCTCTTTCTACTGGCGGAAGAGTGCTCGGCTATTCGACGCCATTCCGCTTGACCAACCTAGTGAGACTGCGAGACCGAGCCATCATCGAGCTGCTCTTCTCAGGTGGCATGCGAATCAGCAGAGCTATGTAGCATCAATTGCGACCAGCTCAATCTGGATGGCGAATTCACCATCAGGGGCAAGGGCGGTAAAGACCGCCCCATCTTCATCAACCAATCAGCCGCCGATACGATCGAGCAATATTTGCGAGACCAGGTCAGACGGGCTCAAAGCCGCTCTTTCTCAATAATTCTCGCAACATCGTCGAGGTGATGGCGTCGACACTCAGCGAGGGGCTCGCCGCCTGACTCCCCCACTCGATCCAGCGAATCGTCAGTAAATATGCTCAGGCCGGCCGGCATCACCAAACATGCTCCACCTTGCCACTCTTTCGCCACTGACCTACTGATGAATGGTGCTGACCAGCGCTCGGTGATCGATGCTGGGGACATAGCAATATCGCCACCACCAGATCTACACCCCAGTGACCCGACCCTCATCTCAGGAGGTGCGACAAATTTCAGAGCAATCGTAAAGCACTACCAGCCGGGCCCAGCGCAAGGTTGCTACCGCCATCGAGACTGCAGCCTGAGACTGCGACGCCCACAGAACTAGTGGTGTGCACCTGTCCACCCGTATCGTACTGTCGCTATGTCTTTACAGACTTGCCGTTGTATCGATGACGCACTCCGGCCACCAGTTCGTACTGTCGGCATTCTTGTCAAAGCTGAGGCGAGACCGAGCCTGAATCCGACTAAACGAGGTCGGATGATCTACCGGTCCATCAAGCAGTGGCTGAACGCCGTCGAAGTGAAACTATGTTCGCCCCTGGTAGCCGGATCTTGAGGTGAGGTACGATAGATGGCATTGATACGCAGATAATATGTTTTGTCAGGTATAAGTGACTCTTTATTGAATGTCGTTTTGCAGGCATAGTCATTATAGTACCCGCCGTTTTGACAATATGCTTCTACGATCAGCACACATGATATTGAGGTTTGGCGCAATCTTGTCCTTGTTGCTGGATGGTATTGAGGCTCGTAGTTAGCAAACGATAACCTGCCCACCATACCGCTCCGACGGACGCGGGAGTCAGGGCAGTGTCGCTCTCTGCCAGGCTGTCAAAGTGAAGTTATTCTCAGGCGCCAACTCGCTCGACCCGAGGACTGCCGGTCGGTTGCTATGTTCAGATATTGGCAGAGCGGACCGGTGCCCTGAGCGCCATTCATTTCAGCCAGTCATCCCATCGTTACCGGTAACGTTGCGGTGCCACTCGATCTCTAGTCTATCAATGACGGCGGCGGTTATGTTGTCCACTACTCTAGGCGGTACGATGACCGACTTGCCCGAGTTATTCACTATCTGGTAGTTGTCGGTCTTAGTGGCGATCTGGGGCACTGGTAATATTCATTATTCTCATTCTTACGCTGCTACCATTGTTACCGACTCTAACTCTGGCCTCTGTTACATCTTTTCCGACCTTGGTTGCTTGATTGCATGATAGTCTAGCACCACCATAACAGCTTGGCGCTTGTTATGGCAGTAGACGATCAAGCGCTGGCGTCCTCGACAGCCCGACTCAGCCGCAATCTTGGCCGACGACTGGAGAGAGGTCATTTAGCGCCTGGCGAGACGCTGAGATGACACAGAGAGTAAAAAGCTAGCGGCGATCGCCGCAAGAGCATCATAAACATAGCCACGGTCACCATCGAAGCGGCTGGAACTCACGATCACCCGGTCGACACCCGGATACTAAGCGATCATATCTTACTCCTTTCGCAGACGGTAAGGTATACTTGGCAAATGAAGCAATACTGGTTCTTAGCCGGGGTAAAAACTTCGTTATTGTCAAACATGTTGTTATTATTGCTGTCGATAGAGGTCGCCACACTGCCAGGTACCATTCGTCATATCCTCCTGATACTTGCCGATTTATCCAGAGTCACCTTGTATGGTCGAGTTCGCCCCCTCGGTCGAGACTACTACGCTGATGGTTAGCAGAGGCGCACCAGCCTTGCTCTTCTACTTTGAACTCCTGGATCGTCGCTCCTCGCCCTCAGCAAGATATGGACTCCGGAATCGTCGCTCAGTAGCTTCGGCTGCTTATTAAAGGTCGTTACGAGTGAGTCACCGTTCGGGTCATCAATCCGGCCAGTCGGATCGGCGTTCCATCTAAATACCTGTATTTCCGGATCATCATCAATCTCTTTCTGCGTATTCCACAGGTAAGACACGCCGTTGATGCACATCCGACGCTCTGCTACTTTACCGTCGCTGCCGGGCTATGGCGAGCCTTATCGCCGATCGTCATATTCATCTGCTGACCGGCCTGGTTGATCTGAGCCAGCCAGATGCCTTTATTATACGAACGGACAATATTGACCGTAGTGGCAGCCAAGATGAAGATGATAAAGCCAACGAAGATCAGGGCTGTCGACACCTCGATCAAGTATTAAACCGCTCTGTTTGTCTGATAGTCTAGCCACGTGTCTTGTCCTTTCCTGCCCCTACTGCCTAGTACCCGTACGTTGATTCCATTCATGCGGCCCGGCTGCGCCGCATGTGGTGTCAGCAAGCCCGAACAGTGAAAGTCGATATAGCCGGGCATGCCGTTCTGCTGCCCATCGTGCTTGTCGCCCTCGATCCAGATACCTCGGCTAACACCGCTATGTTGCCCTTCACCCCTTTCCGGCTGACCATAGACGTTATTCGCTAACATTAGTATCTACCGAATCAAGCTCATGTGTTTCAACCGGTGGCGTGCCGGTCTGTATTGACACTCAGGTAGAAAGCCACCGCCAACAATCTCACAGCCATTTTGACCAAGACTTACGTTTGCCCAGTATGATCAGGATCCGCTGAAGCCTCCTTATGTGACCGGATCGTCAAAGACATGCTGTGCCAGTAGCTCCGCTGGCTGCTCGACTAGCCGCACCCAGTCCGCTCGACCGCATTTGACACCCCCATCGGCCCCCGATTAATGACCGCCAGGCTAGCCGCCAGCGTGATTAACACCGCCATCGCCACAGTCACCTCGACTAATGTGTCGCTTCCGTTCTCTTGATTTCTCTTCATCCTTGCCCTCACCATCATTATTGATCCATATTCTTACGCATCGACTACATCTTTGTCTTTTGTGTCAGCTCACCATCCCAGTTCCAGTTACCGCCCGCTACATTGAAGTTATTCGACGTACCCGCCGGGTTATCGCCACCGGGTATACAGATGACACCGCCGGGGTAGCCCAAGCCACTATTGCGTACTGCCAGAGCCAGCTTATCATCCTGTGACATATTCGTCACGGCGCACGAAGATCCGACTCGCAAGCGCCCTTAATAGCTGAGCCGGTGACGTCAACAGACCAACCTTTGAGGCAACGACCAGCGAGCCGTCGACCGGGCTACGCAGGATAGCCATGTTGTTTTGACCGGGACCGGGGTTAGGAGGATGAGCAGCGTCATACAGCGTCTTCCAACCTCCATTCTGGAGCAGCCAGACTTTCTCCAGGCTGTTGCCACCCATCTGCTTGATGGTAGGGTTAACCGCGTCATTCCCGCTAGTATCGGTCAAGGCGTATGGTATCGCGTTCTTTGGGTTATACAGACCTGGCTGGTGTTGTCCGGCCGCGAGGCTTGCCGACACCACAGCAATGATCGGCTGACTTGGAGCGACCGACCTCGCCGTCATTATCAGGGTCAGCAGACGCCCATTGACGTAGCAGTCGTTGTTGTTGCCGGGGATAGCCGTATTCTTACACTCTGATACGGGCTGTCGTTGATACTCACATCACCCTCAGTCAAACGAGAATTGATGCCGGGCGAACCTCGTTGTACTGCTGCTGATGAAGACTGGGTAGTGACCAGCGAATCGCGGAGCGACCTCGCCCGACCAGCCGCCAAGCCAAGGTCGAGTAAGACCAGTGTCGTCGACATGGCGATGGCTAGCCAGTCTCAGTACGGTATATCCACCTCTGCTTCATCAGTACCTCACCGGCAGATTAGTGACTTGCGTCGTGGTCAGACGCTGGCTGGTTTGCCGGACGAGCCGTTAGAGGTAGTCAAGCCAGAGGTTGGGCGTGTAGTTGATCCACTCGGCAGTCGAGGAAATATTATTGGGTGCACTGACCATCATACGATTGATTACCTGCCCCGGTTGCACTGAAGATCGGTGAATTCTCAGAGACGATAAGCACGTTAACCTTGAGCTTTACTGACACTTTTACTGCTGACGGCGGTAGCACTAGGTCATCTGTATGTTTTAGCGCCCTTACAACTCTCAAGTGACCAGTTGCTGACGTAGGTACCGGTGATGAGCGCCACCTGGTTCAACTTTAATGTGATTAGCATGATGGTGAAGCTGGGAATCTCGAGACAACTTGGTATTTGGTTGTACTCCAGTGACGTTGGTATCAATGGGTATAATAGTAACATCTCCATTAACGAAGATAGTAATATGCTGACTGAGTTTGCAATATGCTAGATGCTAATAGTGAGATTACCGCTCCTATATAGCTACCACTTAAACCACCTAGATTAACGTTAGATCCACCTGGTAATAAACCCGCATTAGTTGAAGCTAGGTATGGACAGAGACTTCTTTGGGAGTCCGACCGGCAAGAATCCCGCGGATCGTTACAATCATCCTTGGCGTTACCCGTATTGGCATAGCTAAACACAAACTAAGTGATGGTAAATTGCTATCGGCTATTGGTATAGCACGGCTGAGCCAGCTGGTCACCCATTTTTATCACCTGTCAGTAACCCATACTGCAGTGGGAGCCTCCTTATCAGTGCCGAGAACCTTGTCACTCTTGCAGACACTAGCGGAAGCCCTCCTTAGCATAGCTATCTGAGCCGGATAGAGTTAGGTTGGGCTCTTCATCCCCTGACGCGAGCAATGTTGCTGGCTCGGAAAGTATCAGCTGACTGGTCTTCCTCACACTCAATTGTAGTCAACAGCGATGTGAGAGCAGATCTTATCGCCAGGCTGGGCCAGCCAGCCACCACCACCATATGTGCCGCACGACTTGAGACGACGTGTGACTCGCCAACATGTAAGGTTAACGCCCGTTGCAGTGTCCCAACCAACGCAAGGATAGATTGCGCTGGCGAGGATTATTACTTTCCATCTCGAGCCGAGACTACGACCACCCCTTACAGCTAACGCCCTTGCCGTCCCAGAACTCAGGATATGTCGGACGATCATCTTTATCTACAGGTAGTGATGTTCCCTCTTGAGGATGAAGGTGTGGTTGTGATACGGAATGGTCGTTTTGAGTCGAGATAGGTAGGATTCTCTCACCACGTGGTCGAAAGTAACCCGTGTCACCCTTGAACTTTTATCCTGTCTAGCCTTGGTGATTGGTTTCGATACCTCTCTGTCTTCGGGATTATCATCCGGCGGCAGAAGGATAGTGATAGAGTTTTAACACAAGCCTTAGGTGTAAAACGCTGTATGCCACGAGCCATTATTCCAACTCATTCGTAGCCACTGGCGAAGGGTCTGCCCTGCGTCACCCGACTTGACTATAACGATGGTGCCTGTTTACCGCCTCTTGCTCAGATATAGGCGCACCCTCATTCAGATTATCGGGTCAAACCCTTTTGAAATAGTCGGTGCATTTCTTCTGTCGATTATGAGCATCCCACATCACTTGATGGTAGGTTTCACCCTCGCCATTAAACGCAGATAACCTCGTTCAGAAGCGAAGCATTAACACATCCACTCCGGCTTCGGTCGGTACGATTCCAGTTCTGACCAGCGGATCTATCAACCCTACGATAATTAGCAAAATCAATTGCTTGACTGGTGTCAAACCATTACCACTAACATTGTAGGCCCGGAACCACCAGGTTCAGCTCATCACCCGGATAGAGTTCAGCTTTATGGTGGTTTTATCCGTCGGCAGCTTTCGGAAGATGCCTATGTCATTTTGATTATGTGAGTAGTTACCGTCCAGAAGTCAGAGTGTATTAGGTGTATTGGGTTTATTAGTACCAGGATAGCCCCATGACCTCAGCTATACTATCATTATTGTTTTCTGTTATACTTGCCATCTGAAGAAAGCCACTTGTAGCCGGTGACTCGGTTGTTTTTAAGTCGCAGTGGGCTTCTTTGTGAAATCTACAGTAGTACATATCAATAGTAGGTTTCGCAACTGATATTGTAAAGATATTATCGAAGGTGGCTCGTATTCAATCAGGTTATTTTCCAAGTTGAGATGCAGTTTAAAACTTTATATTTATGCCCAGGATACATTATCCTTATCACATCCAGAATACGATTCTCTCCATGCAGGTTGGTGTGGTATTCGCTCATTCCCTTTCCATGATATTCCTTCACAATCGTGCCGTCTGTTTTCATCAAGGATTTGAACATTTATAGACTTCATGCGTTGTGTGCCATCTCCATGGACAAGAGTCAGGTCATGAAGCCTAAGATGATACTGACTATTTGCGCTCAATAGGGGTTAGCTGTGTAAAACTACACGAGCAAAACCATCTGCATTCTTTCGTCTCAAAGAATGGAGATATCGCCCATGTCAAAATTATAGTTAGCACTAACGTGAAGCTCTACCGGTCGCATAGGCAATAATACCATCACTTTTATCAGCCGTAACCTAAGCTGGAATGTGCTACCTATCAGATGAGGCATGTATCAGGCTATCAGTAACCAGTTGAAAGTGTCGTGAAAAACCACTAGCATAAAATGACCATCGCCATAAATGAGCATTAAATACAGCACCCGAAGCCCCCAATCATGGGGAGCTTCTTTGCGTGTCAAACACCTACCCCACCTACCTGGAGTTATCCTTAAAATATATTGGTATCTCAAGTTCTGTGTACGGTGAGTTGAATGACTGGATTAAATTATATCATCACCCCAACTACTAGAATACGCTGGATAGTACCATGGTGAGCGACCCAGTGCTATGGATATAATCATTGCTAACTGCCACAGCTGGAAGAACACTCTATTTAGCCAGACAAGCCAGCTCTTACGATGATAATCTTTGCTTCCATCATAATAATTAACTTTAGCCTATCGACTCTTTACCGCTTCTCCCCCGAGTCGTTGGACATTAAGCTCTCTGTACTTATTAGCCTTATCCTGCTCATGTCTCTTGGTATAAATCTCCGATAACACGAGCTGTGTCTGCGCTATGGGTACATCCTCGGCGCTTCTTAGCATGCGAGCGACATAAAGCTTCATCTCCTTTTTATCGCTAGAGACAGATAGAAAGCGTCATGAGTTCTAGATATAACTCTCGCCTGCTTCTGCTTATCCTTAGCCTGTTTGATCTGCCCTCATACCACCAGATAGCCGGTTTCTCCTTGCCTCATAGATCAGCTTACCGGCATCAGATTCCGACTTGATATTATACTTGCTATACGCATGGGTGGTTCCTAGCTGGTCGTCCAGGTCGGTAGAAAGCGCAGATGCCGATGGCGACCAGCGCCAAGACTAGACCACCCCATGACGACTCGCGCGACCTTGAGCAAGTGTGCCATCAGACGACTTCTTAGCGAGCTCAGCCGCCGGTGAGTCGCCCGACTGTCGACCGCACCGGCTAATGACACCTCTTTGTTTATGTTGTCCCCCACTTTTTAACCACGCTGTATAATTGATTATGGCATAGTCGGCCTGATTGCAAAACGCCCCGAGCACTGATACATCGCCCTTTCCTTGCCTAGGTTGAATAGATGAGCAATTATGTCCTCCCGGTAAGTGGTTGCAAGTATCAGCTGGACAGGGCGGCAGCGCTGATGCGTTAGCTAGACTAACTGGTTATGACAAAAGCGTGGATTGCGTATCTTTTTGCTTAGGTGAGCTTAGCGTTATGCATCCTGCTGAGTGCTGGACAGGCCACCGCATTATCTCATAAATATGGTTACCCATTTTGCTAGCCGTTAGCCCATAAACCATAGCTACCCTCAACGCCCACCTGACGCTAGGCGACAGAGAGCAGCTGTCGTAGATGTGCTAAACTAATGTCAATGAAGCAAGCTAAGAACACAAAACGCTCTCTAACCAACACTATCAAACGCACCGATCTCGAGACTCACGTCTATATAGACGTGAGCAATAATCGTAGTGCTGCCGAGGCGGGCTGCGGGTTCAAGATTGATTTTGTTAGATTGTATAACTATCTAAAAAACAAATATCCTAAGCTAGCCGAAGTCAGATACTACGAAGGAATATCACGAGGCGACAGTAAAAAAGACAAGTATTTTGATCACTTAAGGAGTACCGGGATATAAGATATGTGCTCTGGTTCGCAAAAGGAATATATTGACGAGGCTCGTCATAAAGAAGTTGTCTGCAAAAATGTGGCTACAGAGATATGGTCAAGTCTTCGCAGAAAGATAAAAGCTTAAGTCGAGATGCAGATGTCTATCTCACCTCAGATATGCTTGAGATGCGTCGCCACCAATAGAAATAAGAGACTTCATATAGTACTGTTCTCGACAGGAATTATTCCGAAGCGTATACCGCTACTTCGCATAGGTCAAGAAGCTCAAGTAACAGATACTTGCTACGCCCAAGACAGAAGAAATAATTACCTGTCGACTAGATTGTTCGATCTTTCTCACAGCTAGATCACCGCAACTCATTAGATTCTATTGCTAACATCGAGGATAAAATCAAAAGCCGCCCCCTCTAGAATCGAGCATAGCACCGTCTACACGGTGCTATCTCATCAAAATGATGCCAAACAGCCACCCCCTACGGCGGAGGTGAACACTCTCCCATGCGTAGTGTACTATCATCAAGCCGGGTCATGTCAATTTTAGTGTACGAAGAGATAAGCATGGGTACAAGTCACCAACATGCGGTCATACAGAATAACCGGGCTCATAGCTCATTAAGACCGGGGTGTGCGACAAAAGTTGGAAGTTTTGGCAGTGACCACATGCTATGTAGCCAAGATGAAGAGCCGAGGTAGTTGTAAGAAAAGTCAATAGACGCAGCGTGAGTATGTCAAGAATATTTACATTAGTAGCGTAATATGCTAGTATCACTACATAAGGTAGGAGTAAAGCTATGAGCAATGAAAGTGAAATCAAGAGACTGCGTGAGAGCCTCGGGCTCAGCCAGCAATATATGGCTGATAAGCTGGGTATGAGCCGCCCCTCTTACGACAAGGTAGAGACCGGAACAAAGGAGCTCACCGATCGCTGAAGCTCGCAAGCTGTCTGACGAGCTGGGTGCCAACCTCGATACCATCTTCATGAATGGCGAGCCAAGCACCAGCTACGACAAGGGCGTTATAAAGAGATGATTCGTCGATTCATCAGGTACGCCGGCGCAGATAGCGACGGCAGGATCCCGAAGACAAAACTAGCCAAGCTACTCTACCTCCTGGATTTCTCGTGGTATTACGACAATCTAGAGTCTGTGAGTGGGCTGCAGTACCAGGATTGCACAAGGTGGGGTACCGGACGAGTTCTTTCGCACTATTGAAGAGATGTATGATACGGAGAGATCGACATCAAGCTCCGGGCAGAGCAATGATGATCGAGTCTGAACGAAGAGCTCGACCCGGCGAATAGAGCACCTCCTCTCCGACAAGCAAGACAAGCGTCAGAGAAATAGCAGCCCAATGGAAGACGGCCAACACAGAACGATAGTTGACTATACCCACAGCCAGCTGCCATGGAGTACTGCTGCAAATGAATTAATCCCCTACGATGCCATAGTCGGAGGATCCCGACCATGTCTACCGGCGGTAGATATCTAGTGCAGTTTGACCCATATACGAAGAATCATTTCATAAAGAGCATCACCAAACGATACAGCAGTAGACAGTGGCAAGCCACCCGGAAGTCTCTTGAGTTCGTACTTGAGCACATAGATCAGCACATCCTCACCGACAAGGCAAGGACGATCCAGCATCAGATGTCGGTCGAATCGTTAAGCTGCTGTTCAAGATTGCCGGGACTAAGGACTCGGCGAAAGGGTCGGGCAATAGAGCTATAGTCTTCCTGGATGATACCCTGCACATCACCAGAGTACTGCTGGTGTACTCTAAGAAGGAAATTTGCCAGCCCAACGAGACTGTAAAATGGCGAAAGTGATCAATGAGCAATTCCCGGAGATTATGAGTTCCCCAGCACTAAACTGCTACAGCTTCTATTAGATTCTATTGCTAATATCGAGGATAAAATCAAAAGCCGCCCTCTAAAATTGAGCGTAGCACCGTGCGCACAGTGCTATCTCGTGAGAACGATACAAGTGGCGCTCCCTACGGAGGGTGAACACTCTCCTATATATAGATATACTATCATCCAAGCCGGGTCGTGTCAGTTGAGGAGGGGCGCCGCTATTTATCTAGTGACTTGGCTGGCATAGCTGAGGACAGCTGGTGAGTGCCTCGTCCTGCTGGCTTGAGTCTTCTGATCCTCGTGTCCACGCAGCGGAGCGCAAGGCTGACCCCGGTGATACACTCGGGCGAACTGTCAGATGAGTCCTTCTACTTCCATCCGCTGAAGCATGGTTGCGGGTAGTCGAGCCACCACGCCCGGAGCGACTGAGTTCATGATCTCGATGAGTGCTATCAAGCAAACGGTGCAGATCATCATCTGCAGCCGCTCGACAACCTGGTCATCGGGTTGATCGGGCTAATACAGGCTCTCGTCGGCGTAGACCATACCGACTTAGTGACACTCAGCCGGTACCGTCTGCGGATATGGATAGTCTTGATCCGGCGGATTTCTGATGCCGACGCAACCGTGATAGAAAACTCCCGCCACGGGTCGCCCGACAGAGGCTCGGCACCGACTTAACTATGTAGTAGCTGCATCACTTCACTAGTCGGATATAGCAGTCAACCAGACTTCGCTGATCATTAAAGATAGCCTACCGCCACCGGATAGCTCAAAGGTCGTCTGGTCGACTTATCGGCAGCTACCGATCATTGAGTCATTCGGATGACCTGCCGCCACGCCTGATCGCGCCCTGTAAACTAGCTGACCGGTCGTCTTGAGATGGATCAGCAGGTGTAGCCACCGGTCAGATCAGCCATCCAGCATCTCGCCCGACGCCTGACACCGGCAATGGTCGCGCCCGGTCACTAACCGGCTGTTATCTGCCGGGGCGATCTGAAGCGACTTATCGCACAAGCCGGTCACCTTAGTGATCTGCCGGTGAAGTATCAGTCCGCCAAGCGCGACGTACCGTCTCGACCTCAAGTGCTCGGACTACTGCTCGCCTCTGATGAACTCTTTGATGACATTGTTTTAGCTCGACGGCGCTTTGCTTCTCCTGGAGCGCTTCTTGCCTGCGGAAGTTTTATCAAAAGGCCAGCTGGCGGGTCAGGGCGATCTCGACATACTTTGACAATGTCTCACCGGTATCGATCAGGTGCTTCTTGACAGTCTTACGTAGCTCCTCCGGCAGGTGATCGTGGTCTTCGTTCCAGTCATTATGTTGTTAAGTTTATCATCATTGACGTCATAGCGTCAACCACCGGAGGCGAAACATAAAGCCTCGGCGTTACAGCGAGCGCTGGACTTCGTCAATGGCAGCCTTGCTACCGGGCAATTGACCCAAGATCAGGTTAGTGACAGCTGCGCCATTTGCCGTTAAAGCTGCCTCAATATCACCACAGGGTAGTCACAGTTCAGACTTGCCATAGCTCCCAGTATCCAGGATAAAAGTCGATCAGCTGGCCGGGCACAGAGACCCTCTCTTCTGGGCGCTCTTTTCAGTTGGCCTTGATAAAGCCATTATAGCCTAAGGCGGCCAGGAAGTTAGCAAACGCTTCCTTGGTATTACGCAGCTCCATCGTCTTGAGGACGTCCTCTCGCCCATAGCCCTTGTATATCACCAGCTTGCGCTGATTCCGGAGTGATGCTGGCGCTGATCTCGCAATGGCGCTCTTTGGCCGCTTTTCGGCCTCGCACCTCCATGCGCACCACCGTCAGGTCGGTCGGCTCAAGATGCTATAGTCACCTGTTGCTCCGGCTTCTTTCGGCTCGTTCTTGCCACCAAAGATGGTCTGCGCCAGAAAGACTATCCCTCAGATCATCACCACTAGCGATCAATATGACTAAAGCGGTAGCACCAAAAAGTATCTTGGTTCGTCTCATTACGCTTATCATTGTAACGACAAATCCTACGGCACAAGCTTAAGCACGTACCGCCTAGCCCAAGACCTGCGCTTAGCCTTTCTCAAATAGTACTTTCACTCTGCCAGAAGCTTTTCCAATAAGTCGTCCGAAAATGTCTTCTACATAGCGGTAATTTCTGGCGTTGTGGTCAATCGTCACCAGCTGATCAGTAAAACCTTGCCCGTTGATGCGGTGCCGTCAGCGGCACGTAAAAGGATAACTTCGTCCAGTGTTGCTAATCGGGCAAAAATAGCGATATTGGAATACTTGGCGACTATACTGTGACTCAGACAAATAAGGACGATATCCTCTTTGCTCATGCCCAGCGTTTCGGGTCGAGGTTGATCTTAATGATAGATCCTTGCCGAACCATTACCACCGCTCGTTTCCCGGTACTCTTAAACACCACCGGGGTGATATTGACCGGCTTCCCCTTGCAGCCTCTAGCTCCTGCACGTCAGCTCCGGGCTTTACCGGCTCTCCAGGGTGATCTTGTCCCCCTGGTTTTATAGTCCAAAATATCGTTCGGCTGTAGCTGCAGCTGTTTCATCAGCTGCTTGGCGCAATCGAATGGCCGAGCTATTGCCCCATTTACTAATCACTACTTGCATTACAACATCTCCATTTATGATAAGCATTATAGCACATACAGTATCATTATGTATATACATAAAAGCCCCAGCGGTGCAGCAGGATGCATGGCACTACGCTACCTAAGCGGAAAAAGTGTATAATCATGCTTCACTGTAATTAGCTGGTCTAACTAACGCATCTGCTGGGTGCTGGACGAGGCCACAGCACAATAACAGACGTCCGTTCCCTGTCTAGGTTAATCAATGAGTCCTACGTCTTTCCGGCAGGGTAGTTTAATCCAAGTATCTGCCGGGCGGGCTATAACTAGCTCCAGTCGTGACCAATCTTCGTCTCGACTAATAAGCGGACACCAAGCTCGGGGTAGATCTGCCCATGATCTGCTTCATCTCACCTGGCAATGCGCTCTGCCTCAGCTTCGTCGCACTCGACCATGATACTATCGTGTACTTGCATGATCTGACTGGCGCCGGCAATCTCCTCCACCTTAAGCATCGCCATTTTCATCAGGTCGGCCTCCGTCCCCTGCACCGGCAGGTTAATAGCTGCTCGCTTGGTGGCTTCTCGCACCATCGCATTAGACGATCGCAGCCCCGGCACCGGACGACGTCGGCCGAGCAAAGGTCTGCACATAGCAGTCTTCCTTCGCCTGCTCGATCACGCCTGATGGTCCCGGATCGGCCGGCGAGCCTGGAAGTACTTGTCGATAAACTCTCTCGCCTCGCTCAGGTTCATATCCGTCGCCTCGGCTAATCCATGCGGGCTCATGCCGTAGAGAATACCGAAGTTAATCACCTTAGCATGACGACGCTGCTCGGGCGTAACTTCAGCTGGGGTGACCCCATATGCTTCAGCCGCCGTCATAGTGTGAACGTCATTGGTCGGGTCGTCAAAGACTCGGATCAACGCCTGATCACCCGCCAGAGCAGCTGCTAGGCGCAACTCAAACTGGGCGTAGTCGGCATTGACCAAGACCCGACCGGCCGGAGCGATAAAAAGCCCGCTTGATCTCTCGCCCTGCTCGGTTCGGAGCGGGGATATTCTCGCATATTTGGGTTTGCTCGATGACAAGCGCCCTGTCGCCGTGATGCTCTGACTAAGGTCGTATGAATCCGCCCATCGGGAGCAATCAACTTCGGCAAAGGTATCGGCATAGCCGGTCTTGAGTTTAGCTAGCCCCGATAGCTTAATGATTAGATCGATGACCGGGTGTGCCGACCGCAGTTTAGCCAGCTCCTTAGCCCCGGTCGGATAGCTCCCTCGCTTATTTTTGCGAGCTGTCGGCTTCAAGGCTGCGCAGTACATAGTGCCTCAGACAGTTGAGCCGGGCTGGCTACATTAAATTCTAGTCAACCTCCTGCCAGATAGCTTGCTCAGTGGCGCCAAGCCATCACCCAGCTTTTGATGCAGTCGAGTCAGCCATGAGCTTGATCAGCCTAGGACGCCTCGCTCCTCCATCCTAGCCAAGACCAGCTGCAGTGCGAAGTCCACCCGGCTCGCCAGCTTTGCCAGCTGAGATAGCGGACCCTGCTGCCGACGGGTCTGTTGCGCAGAGCTGATAGACGACGGACAGCCGCCTCTGCTCCGACTGATCCGACAGCTCAGCCAAGATGTCTACCAGGGGTGCGTGGCTTGCTGAGCGATCCCACCAGGAAGCCGGCATGACCGATGTCGCAGCTAGCCACGAACTTAACGGGAGGTTGCGCCGGAGAAACTGGCTAGCCAGCTCCTTTCCAGGTCATAAGCTACCACCGGCACCGCCGTGAGCAACTCTGCCGCCAGCTTGTAACTAGTCTCGTAATACGCGCGGCTGATCGCGCGATAAGCCATCCTCAGCCGGCACCGCCGCTGACCGTACCGGTCAGTTTGTCCGGCAAGGAAGCCACATGGAACTCTACCGCCGGCTCGATAGCGAGTCTCTCCGCCCGCCATCTCGTCCCCCTCAGACACTTGCATGTCGGCGGGCGGTCGCCTCAGCAGTGAGGGTGAATTGCGAGGTCGGTAGAAGCCGACGCAGCCTCTGCCGATCCAATTTGCTCACATCTGCCGCCTGTAAGTCGAGAGGGATTGGCGCATCACACTGAATCTGGATACGCTCTCTCGACATATAGGCACTAGCTCACCATCAGCCAGTTTCGCCGGTAGCTCCGGTAATTTCATCCAGGTGAGCGTAGACGACCATCAGGTCATGATCTACTTCTGCGGTAGCGCCACGGCCGTCTTTTCGCCCACCCCGGGCACGCCGGGGATGTTGTCGCTACTATCCCCTTAAGGCTCTTTTGAGATCTAAGAACTGATCTAGCCCGGATACCGTACTTAGCCTGAAAAGCCTTAACGTCGAAGCGATCAATGCTGCTCAGCCCCTTTTTAAGAGCATAAACCTCGGTGTCATCATCAATCAGCCGGACATATCCAGATCAGACGAAGCGATCACCGTATGAATACCGGCTCGAGTTGGCCTGCTTGAGACAAAGTGCCGATGATATCATCTGCTTCATGAGTCGTCCACCTCATAGAAAAGGCTGACCCAGCGCCTCCAAGCAGCTGGCGCAGGATCGGAATCTGCTGATAAAAATCCGGTGGCGCCGGGTGACGATTGGCTTTATACTCCGGGTAGATAGCCCGACGACGCCGAATATTGGTGCTTAGCTTTATCCCAAGCTACCGCTACACTAATCCGGTCTGAGCTGACGGATGAGCTCAGTGCCAGTGAAGCAAAGCCGTGGAGCCCCGCCCGTCGGTCGCCCATCGGCAGTCGAAGATGAGGCGTAGCATAATCCCCCGGTAGAAAAAGTGATTTACCATCGATCAGACAAAGATCTTGGAAGCAGCTTGTTTCGCCGGCTCATCCTTCATGTAGTTCAGATAGTCGTGGAGTTTCTCGTCTCCTTATTCTTGCGTAGCCGCATCAGCGCTGGCTTCTATCTGACGAGATCCGCTCTCTAGTCACCGCAAACTCCACACCGACTTCCTCTAGAGTGTGCTGTCGTCCGCCATCCAGTCCAAAGCGAAGCGATGATCTTCTGTTCCCGATCGGATAGTTGCCCTACCACCTCCATGACTTGCTCTTTCAGTAAGCGATCATTAGTGGCATCTTCCGGGCTAACCGCTGTATCATCCTCAACGAAGTTGCCTAGCTCACTGGCATCGTCCTCATCACTACCACCGATAGTGGCATCGAGGCTCTGGATATCCTGCTTGATCTTAAAGACGTACTGATCTTCTCCGGCGTCTCACCCAGCGCCTCTGCCAGCTCCTCGACGGACGGCTCTCGGTTAAGCTCCTGGGTTAGCTTGCGCTGTGTCCGTAGCAGCTTGTTGATCGTCTCTACCATATGGACCGGGATCCGGATAGTCCGAGCTTGGTCGGCAATCGCTCGAGTGATCGCCTGGCGAATCCACCAAGTCGCATAGGTCCGGGGAACTTAAAGCCTCGGTCGGGTCAAATTTCTCGACTGCTCTGAGTAACCCGGTGTTACCCTCCTGGATCAGATCGAAAGGTCTAAGCCCGCGAGTAACGCTGGCGATCGAGGACCACCAGGCGCATGTTAGCTTCTGCCATCTTATCGCTTCGGTCGTTTTGGTCTCTTAATCTTAAAAACGCAGACCGGTCGCTTCTTTCTGCAAGCCGGCTCGCTTCGCCGGGTCAGACTCGCCCTCTCGCTCCGCCTCGACTTCCCGTAAGCCTCTGCTCTGCCTCGGCCAATGGCTCCAGCGTTCTTAACGATATCATAGGCAATCTCCGCTTCTTCTTCCGGCGTTAGTAACGGGATGCGCCCAATCTCTGCATGGTGAGCCCGAACGCTATCATCGAAATGCTGTCCCGAGATCAGAGGGCTCGATGACGGTGTCGTCATCAATATCACTAGTGATATCGCCGTCAGTCGGCTCTCCTGCTTCGTCAAGATTGATATCATTTAATAATTCTTCGTCGACCGGTCTATCAGCCACTACTTCCTCCTCTCTCAATGGTTATCTTTGTTTTAGTGTTTTCGAGTTTATGCACATCTATCCTGTAGGTTCGCTGACCTTTTAACAGCCTAGATGATACCACAGATGCTAACCGGTGACAAATTACGGTAGGTCGCATTTGACCTGACCGGTGTTTTCTATTAGAATATCTCTTGTCATATCATCATATAAGGTGGTCTTAGGATCGCTAGAAACAGGAGTTATATGCCACTTATCAAATCAGCCATCAAGCAGATGAAGCAGGATCAGCGCCGTTATGCCCAGAACCTGCGCACCAAGCAGGGCTATGCGCGCCATCAAGGCTTTCCAGAGTAGCCCCAGCTTTGGTGCTATGTGTCAGGCTCAGAGCGCCATTGATACCGCTGCGAAGAAGAATGTCATCTCTAGCAAAGCTGCCGCTAGATCGGATCAAGCAGCTTGGCTAAGCTCGCCAAAGAGTCCGGCGTCAAGATCCCGGCTAAGACGGCCGCTAAGAGTAAGCCCACCAGCAAGAAGAGTGCCGCTAAGCCGGCTAGTCGAACCAAGAAGTCCCGGCAGGATGCATAACGCTAATCACTAGAGTCCTCATTCTTCACTCTATTAGTCATTTCCTTCCAGACCCGCCTGGCTGGCTCGTGCACTGCTGAGCTTCAAGCGTGCACAGTCTTCAGAAATGACTAATAAGTGAGAGGACAACTAGACACCCTTGGTGCGTCTATCAGGCATTCAGAACGAGGCCAGCTAGCACTTCTCCGGTTCTACTACTGGCCGAGTCCTCGACTCTTCGTCTATCATTTCCCTCAGACCCGCCTGGCTGGCTCGACACAGCTCTGGCTAAAGCGCACCGAGTCTTCGGGAAATGGCCGCGCAGCCGAAGGACGAAAGACAGCTGCTAGTGTGCTAATGATTATATGTAATTTTCCCGGTCTCGTTGCTCCTATAATCTGCGCTTGATGACAAAAAGTGTCCTAAGTACGAGTAGTACAGTGTGGTTGACAGAAGGCTTTGATATATCAGTAAGCTATCCAGCGCACGTGGTAGTTTATACGGTGCCAAGCCTGAGGAGACCACCTGTACTACTCGTATGCCATAGAGTTATACGTATAGGGAAATTACGGACTTTGCTCTGAGCTACGGGGCTTAATCTTTTATACAGGAGCTGGCCCGTCCACTATATACTGCTCAATGTGGAGCGGATGTAGAGCCAAGACTTCATCCGATGCGGATAAGCTTGATCTACCATCCAGCTGGGCGAGCTTCGACAACCCTCGCCTAGTCGCCGGGATAGCTGACGATCGCCTGGGCGCTCAGCCAGCTGGCGAGTCTGATTCAGTTCGAGTAGGGGCTGAGCTTGACCTCAGCGCCGGTCAGGAACGCCGGCCAAAGGCTAGAAGCTTGTGAGGCCCAGTAGCCCGGAGGCGATTGCTGTCCTCCCCGCCATGATCAGTCGGTCAAAGCAGCTGTCACCTTAAGCGGTGCCAGCTAGCCCTCTATAAGATGGCAAGGCATTGGTCTGGGGCTGGGCTGAACATGCTGCTCGACCAGCTGAACCGTTAGTTCGCCACTTAGTAGCGCCAGCTTCGTTCGTTAGCGGGACGACTGCTGATTCTCCTCACCCGCCGTTAAGCTGCAAGCGTTTATCGGTACGCCTCGCTGTGACGCTCAGCCGGTGGCGCTTAAGCTCTGCCTCAGCCACGGTCCGGGGTTGATAGCTACTGTAGGCAGAATTCGACTTCTATCGTGGCGCGAGGCGCTAGCTCTTTCATAAGTGCGAGTGATAGCGGGGTTGCGCACTTTTGCTCAGAGCTTTATATCAGTCAAAGATGACGGTGGTCTGCTCAGGGGATGTGAGCTGGGTTCGTCTCCAGCATGGTCAGTTGCGCCTGGGCGGTAACGGCTGAGAGCGATGACTGGCCGATAAAGGGTCGAGGGCTGAGGCGGTCAGCTGAGGAGGTCAGGTCGGTCGGTGCCGCGGTGCCGTCAATGGTGAAAGTGATGGCGTCGGGCATGCCACGGGCGAATGCTGGCGTAGTTCTTTGACTCGCTTTAGCTGACCAGGTAGTCGTTGTCACCGTGGAGGAAATAGATCATACTAGTACAATGAGCGTCAGAGCAGGATTCGTGAAATTTCTCTACATGTATAGCTCTCTCTGTGCACGAGGTAGTGCAGGTGGTCTCCTCGAAATACCGTGCCACTGAGCTTGTGGCTTAGGCATGGTCTGTAGTCCCCATACACTAGCTCATGGCTGACACGCAGAGCAGTGGGTGGTACTCCTCAGGAGAGCTCAGCGTGCTGTAACACCCATGGCATACGAAAAGCCTGTGGTAAAATGCTGTTGTGTGTCTAATTAGCCTGGTTAGCATCAGCTGGACGAGGCTGGCGACAACTGACTGGCTACCGGCAATTGCTGGCTTACTAGCTGCATCAACCAGCACTTCGTCCAACCACACTGTGCTACTCGTGCCTAAGAATGCCTGCTTTGGTGGGGTGAGATTAAGGAATGAGGCTGGGAGTACGTGCGTCAACGCTCTAGCCAGAGTAACTCACCTAGCTTCTCAGGCTCAGCTCTGATGCATAATGCTCATAACCACCAGACCCTACAAAGGCATAATAATGCTTTGCTGTCTGAGTAGTCTCGCTGGCATCAGCTGGACAGAGCTGGCGGCAATAGCGATTACCACACAGCGTGCCAGCCTACTGCTGTATCAGCAGCGTCGGAGGCTTAGGTGAGCTGCTCTGGCACATAATAATCCTTAATGCACCGTAAAGAGTAGCACCATTAACGTCATGCGTGCCGTGCGATGTTCCTGAGGAGCTGTGCACGCTTGAAGCTCCAGCGGTGCACGAGCCAGCCAGGCGGGTCTGGTGATGAGGTAGTTTCTGAAAAGAAGTGAAGGTGAAAGCTGGGTGGTAGAGGTCGAGGGAGACCACGCGCCACTGCTCTGAGTGCTATGGCGCAAAAGAGGAACTGGAGAGCGGGCTGGATCAAGCCAGCTAGCAGGAAGAGCCAGATAGGTGGCTGCGCACTATCAGATAAGGTAGTAGGGGATGGCACTGGTGCGCTTGAGCTGCGCGCGCAGAAGCGCAGCAGAGAAGACCAGCGTCGCCAGCAAGTTCGCCGAGGAAAGAGTGACGCCCAGCCACCACTGCGGTGCCAGAGACCGATCGCCAGCCCCAGCTGCATCACCCAGCCCGACCAGCGCGCGCGAAACTAGGTATGATAACGCCATAGATGCCGGCAATCGGCGCCATGCCGCAAAACGCACCGCCGTCGCGCCCCCGCGCCCACGCGCGTGGCAACGGCGGCAAGGTCGCAGCAGGTAGACCGGGCTGGAGCCCGATCAGAGGAAGTAGACCAGGTTCGGTAGCTTGCGCCAGCGCGGGTCGTGAGACGAAGGGCGACCATCAACGCTGGACAAAGCCAGCCACGGCGCAGCCAGCCCGAGCCTTCCGACGAGACGGCACCGGAATGCCGGTGGAGGTGCAAGCCATCCCAGAGGTGTACTCGGGTCACGCTGAGCATGTTCGGTACCGAGTGCGAAAGAGCACCTGGAGAGGACGGAAGGCTGGAGACGAGGCCCGGTACCTCCAGCCGTTTCCAGCCGTCCCGATCCGCTGTCAGCAGTGTGCAGCAGCGCCCGCGCTGGGCAATTGCGAGATGATCGGAGTCTGCGGTCGGGACGGGCGATGGTGACGACGCTCGCACTCTCGCTCACGCCCACTAGCCAGTTGAAAGGCCCCGCTTCATCCGCCAAGTCAGGCATGCGCCGAGGAACGAGCCGCATGATCGCTCCGAGAAAGAGCCAGCGAGTAGTAAAGATCGCGAGTCTGCGTCGCACGTGTAGCAGTGGGCTTCCAAACCTCCCTACCGCCAAGGTAAGGAGGAATTATGGCCCGGAAACTAATACTTAGGTAGATTAGCTGGCATCCTGGCAGTAACGGTGAGCGAGGCACCGTCTGTCTGCTCACACTAGCGCCAACTACCGCCAGCTGTCGACCCGAGCCTTGCGTTGTGCTATCCAAACCATGCACGCTAAAAGCCCACGTGTACACGAGATGGCAAACGTTGGATTGGTGGTTTTCGGTGATCTGATAACCGTATCCCCATTCTCACTGCGTATCCACAAATATCAATGCTATTTGATAGGGTGTCGATGCTTAAAAGATACCTAGCGCACCCACTGCTTCCAATGGATCACGTGGACCGACTTAGATAAGGCCATGTGATAGTGTCAATCTCTGACCAGGATGATGGAGTTGTAGTGACACGGCGCCTCAACTACGTTGCTAGATCATCTCAGCTTGCGGGCGTCATTCGCTGAGTTGCGCTGCGAGAGCCGGTACAGCCAGGAAGCACGAGGAAGGTCAAAGCACCGATGGCTAAGACCAAGGCTACCTCGTGATGGTGAAACCTTTTCAGTTTTTCCTACTGGATTGTATGTCACTGTCTGTAATTGTGCCATGTCTGATTGTATACAATGGCGAGCAGCTTACAAAGCACTATCGGTGATATTTCCAGCTTACAAAGGGTGGAAGTATCCAGTCAAAGCCGTTAAATTGGCAGCAAGACCGCTGGGACGATGTAGGCGATCATGATCATGCCATCAAGATCATCAGGACGAGGCTCGATCGAGGTGGAGATGGCGAAAGCGTTGGCGTTACATCAACCTCCTTGTCGCGATGGTCTAACGATCTTGGCTGGCGTGGCAGTCGCACCGGACTGACTCACCGATCTTGATCATCTGCGCTGAGGCGGGATGGCACTTTCCTTGAGTTCGTCGGCGCCTCCCGAGAGGCCTTACCGTTCTTGACCTTGTTGACCGCCTGGAGGGCTCATTCTCCGGATAGGTGACGTTGTGCGCGCTCTGATGAGATCTTCAGCGTCTCGATCGTCGACACGCACCGGGAGCTTAGCGGTACCTGGGCCGTCCGAGCGATGAGCGAACCATGTACATCTTGCGGCAGGCTGGCAAAGATCGGCGCATTGGGCTTGGAAGGAATCCAAGCCCGTCGCCCGCTACTGGTACTGCAACGCCGAGCTGAAGATCAGCCCGCCCAGCGCCGACGATGTTATGCCAAAGCAGCTGAAGAAATTGACAATGCCGTAGCCAGGATCTCGGTGGTGATCCGGTGAGAGTCTTGCCCAAGTCCCGCTAGCACGTGCCCAGGACCTGCGGAATCAAGGTAACCAGCATGAGTGCGTCCCGCTGCGATCACCGCCAGGACGATCGCCGGATGAGACCGTCGCTCCACTGCAGTCTTACTGATGCTGGTCATGGTGGTAGCCACTGCTGATGGCTAGGCGGGCTGGGGCTTGGTGCAGCGTACCGGAGGTCTCACCGGCTCGCGCAGAGCGGTGACATAGACTTGGTTAAAGACCTTGTATTGTTCGCCATGGCATCGAGATGAGGCATGCCGCCATTGATGCTGCCGACCGGGTCGGCGACGATCCTGCGAGGCATCTTGCACTGGTCTGGTCCCGGACGGTCGCTGGCGACTGAGCCGGCGATGGTAGACCGGCATTCAGCGCGTCGCCAGCTGACGGTGAGAATGACCAGCTCTTCGGGCCTGACCCGCTTGCGCAGGCCGGAGAAAGCACTTCCTCACTGGCCAGTCATCTCTGGGAACTAACCACTGCGGCGATGAGCAGACTATGGCGGCGCGCGCTGACTCACTATTGCCGGACGTGTGCTACTTTCTCGATCTTGCGGTGGCGGTATTGCGAGCTTTATATCGAGGTAATCACCGGTCTCTACCCCCTCTGTCATTCGATTAAGATCATCTAAAGTCCAACAAGCGTAATTCACAGCCTCGTCGTGAAAAGTAATCTGCACCGGACTGAAACCATGCTGCACCGTGCGATCCGTATCGACATGCGACGTCCTTAGCGCTGAGTCTGGATGACCTGGTCGGTGATGTTGACACGCTACGGATGATGTGCGGACAGCCGGGTTGGCGACTAGTCTCCGGCTGAGACTGGGCGCTTTACCTCACCTCCGATGCCGGGATCCGAGCGCTGCGGGCAGATCGCCATCGGCGTGCCCGCTGGCTGGGCTTTTGATCTGAGGATTGCTGATGCGGCGGGAAGGCGGTGACCATCCGGTCGATTGACTGGGAAGCGCTGTTGGTGTGCAGGTGTGGCGTGACCAAGTGCTCGTCTCGGCGATGGTGATGGCGGCGCTGATCGTCTCCGGGTCACGCATCTCGCGATCAAGACGACATCCGGGTCTTCTCGTGGGGCGGAGCGTAAGGCGGCACACTAAAGGGTAAAGGTGTCGTTAGTGAACCTCCGCTGATCACGATCGCTGACTTTGACACGCAGGTGAACTCAATCAGGATCCTCGTGCCGTGATGATCGCCCGCTCCGCTCGGAGTTGATCTTGTCCAGTAGCGCCATGGGTAAGGTCGGCTTGCCTGAGCCGGTCGGCTGATGACTAAGACTAGCCCCCGAGGATGATCCCGGCAGAAGAGACGTCGACGACCGCCGGCAAGCGCGAGCTCCAGCCAGAGGTCGGGATGTGATTCGGGATGAGACGCTTGTAGCAGCGGCGATGTGCCCGCGCATGAAACGGCGTTGACCCGGAAACGACCGGGATCGCCAAAGGCAAGGAGAATCAAACTCCTTGACCGGCGAGGCAGGATCTGCTTCTGCTCGTTGTCTAAGATGCTGAGAAGATCAAGCGCTCTGTCGTCTCGACATCTGGCGATGCAGCGTATTAGCCACCGGCGTTAGCGCTCCGTCGATCCGAAAGCATCGGCGGTAGCCTACTACTACGGTGTGGGTCACTGGCGTGCTGGTTAATGACACCTCCCTGCGGCAGCATTTCTGTTCTGATGTTATCCATTATGCCTCCTATTCGTTTTTAATTATATCGTATAATGCTCTATGGCGACATTGCAGCCAGCATACTCAGTTAACTTCCTCGATGGTAAGTCTAGCCCGAGTCAGCGCGCTGGGAAGCCATCTTGATGCATCGGGATCATCCCTGGGCGATACCCAGCTGCTGGATCTGGCTGGGGTGGCATGCCCGATGATCCTTCTGCGCTTCGTCCAGTCACCTCATCACCTCGTGAACCCATCCGACCTTTGAAGCCACGCGGCGTAGTGCCGTCTCTTTGCGCCAGCCAGGGTAAAGGAAGCTGGGCTCCTGCAGAGGCACGATAAGCGTAGCCTAAGTGTGACCGATCGTCTGAATCTCGGCCAGGTGTCCTCGGCAGGAGCGGTCGCTCACGTTCCTGATCATCTCCGGTCTGTAACGGGTCGCTCTGATGCGCGCTTTATCTGCCGGGACTCGACAGACGAACGCTGACCAGTCGTAACATTAATCGTCTGGGCGATCCAGGGACAGCTCTACATATCGAGTAGACGAGGCAAGATGCCGCGCCGCCGAGTGGTGTGTAGAGTCCGAGAGGGACGAGATGCCCCGTCAGAGCTGCCTGAACCGCCAGGTTAGCCGTCACCGCTTATCTCGGATCTCGCCGACCGGGACGACATCAGGGTCTTGACGCAGGATGGGAACGTAGTCCGACTAGCAAAGGTCAGCCCAACGGCAGGAGATTAACCTGGATCCTGGTTCACCCCTCCATCTTGTCTCGACCGGATCCTCCAGGGGTAACGATATTGATCTCGCTATGAGATCTCTTGGAGGTGAGGCATAGGCAAAGTGAAGCTTACCTGAGCCAGTCGGCTCGGAAGGTTAGGATCATGCCATTAGGCGGACGAGCAATCCCCCGCCGAGGTCATCCGGAGGGCTCCGGCGGCATAGCCCTTATCCTCCAGCTTAGGGTGCTACCTGACTTATCAGCAGCGGATCACCACCTGCTCACCCCAGACGACCGGTGAGATGGCGATGGGGTCAACCTCTTTCTCTTACCGACCGCGACGGTGAGCGCAGCCATCCTGTGACTTGCGGTGCTCGTCAGTCTTGTGAGGTTGAGATAAAGATCTTGATCCGAGAGACAGCGCGCCGCCTCAGTTGACTTTCCGGTAGAGCATCACCACTCGGGTACGCCGTCAGTGCGACAACGAATGGTTGGCTGATTCTCACTCGGCTCAATGTGAGTCTCTGCAGGGCTCCGAACCGCTGAGCATGTACTCAGGGGCTGGTTCAGCACCTGTAGAGATCGGCGAATCCTGGACTGAGTCACCTGGGCGTTCGCTGGTGATCGCGCGTTACTGTCAAGCGAGGGCTCGGTGCGCTTCGTCGACATCCATCCGAGCCACTGCAGACAGGACGGTGTGATGCCCGACTCGCTCGCCATATGAGACCCTTGATCGGACGACCAATAGTATTCGACAAAAGTCAAGCTGCCCGCAGACATTGGTGGCGTCAGCACGCGAGCATACCGCCAAGCGCTCACGCCCGCTGAGTCTCACCGGCGGTACCGCCATGAAACGTTTACGCCACCTCTGTCGGTAGAAGCGCCAAGACACTACTATCGATGATAGCGTGCGACAAGTTGACATAAGAGGCGTACCACTGGTGCAGCAAACCGTCCGCCTCAGCTAGCTGCTCGTCGTTAGTGGTCTCCTCGCATCAAATGGCGAAGAGAGAACTCATTTACTCTGCCTGTGCCTTGCGACGAAAGTGCTCCAGCCTGCTCATCGGTAAAAAGGCCTGCTGCTATAAAGTAGGCCTCAATGCTTAGCGACGAACTCGTCGGTCGGGATTGCCATGCCACCTATTTGCTCTCAGGTTTAAGGGGGTGCTGGTTGGACTGGAATGCCGATGAGTCCGTCGTCCGAGCAGTCAGGATGATGGCGGTATCAGGAAGATCTTCTTATCCGGCTCGTCATGCTATGCTCTCAATAGTCAGGCTATCTGGACTGTCTGCCAGGCTATCGGCCGGTGGGCATGATCGCCCCCGACTTCTGATACGAGACAGTCAAGCCGACGATGGCAACGGTGGATGATAGCCGCCCAATCACTCTCATACTGGATCTCGCTGCCCTACGCTTAAAGTTAACCTTGCTGGGAATAATGGGTCTGCGCCTCGATAGGTGGCGTGAGCTTGTCGTCCGGGCAGTCGATCTGTCGGCAAGCTTGATGGTGATCGGTCGGATGGTGCTCTCAAATATCCTGCCAGGGCAGACCGGCTGAGTCGAAGCTGCCGACCAGACTAACCCGGGAAGGTGATCGAAGCTCGCTACCAGTGGATATCGTCCGCTGCTGCACCCGGATTTACCGGAGCCAGGCCGGAGCTGGAACGAGCTGGACGAGCTGCTCGATGAGCTGGGCGCTTGAGCTTGATGAACTTGTGAGCTCGATGGCGAGCGGATCGAGCTATCGAGACTCCGGTGGTGTCTACGTTGATCTGCTCTATAGTTGCGCCGACGGCAGACGAGATCTTGTTCTGGAGCGAGTGAAGCTCAGGTGCCACACTATCATCCTCGGTCGGCAAGGCGTCGAGTCACCACCTGAAAAGAGACCGACACTGTCATCGGCTTTGAGGTTGGGCAACGACAAGGCGGCGTTGGCGGCGAGGCGCGTTCTTTGCTGTTCTTGATCAAAACGTCAGCCGCCTCTGACATTTATCGTGCATGTCTGGCCCGTCTTACCCACGTCACGGTTCAACGCTTATTCTGGTAGTTGAGTCCGCTGCATCGGATTCCAGCCCACCACCCGGGCAAAATCACCACCATTGCACCGTAATGCCACGCAGGTGAATACTGCTGCTTGCGGGTGTTAGTGATCTGCTGTCGCTGCCCGTTCACCGGTCCGGGGCATTTTCTTCACTCATTGCTCGTCCTTCTTGTCATTAGACTTATCTTTTGGCATCAGTGTGCGAAGAGTCTCTTTCCGGAAGACATTGCGGTCACCATCTGGGGTAGTTTCTTTCCGGTACTTCCAGCTTGATATTAGTCGACTTTCGGACTGGGCACACCTGTCGTTAAGGTAACTGTCAGGGTGAAGCTAACCAGGAGCTTCGTTCTGTACGCTACCGGCGAGAGACTGCTGTGCTGACGATGACGGCGGTGACGAATTCTCTTTCATCGCTTCTTCCTTCGTGGCAGATTCTTCTTTTTCTTGGAGCGTATGCTGGCATGGGCTGTCACTGTCTGATGAAGGGTCCTCGCACGTACCGTCTGAATTAGCGAGCGCTCACTATCGAGGCAGTGTCTTCCTCCTCTACCTCGTGGCTGAGCTGCACGCCTTGGACAGGTATTCTTATAGACGTCGGTGCCGAGTTGGTCGTCTGCCTCCGATCGTCATGGTGATACCATCGGCTCTTTCGCGACGAGCTGCTGCTGAACAGGTGTCACCGCCGCTGCCGGCCGGTGGCTTCGATCTTCGCACTGCTGAGTCTGGACGTTATTCGGCGCAGCCCGGAATGCAGCTGGGTCGAATGGTCCATCGGCGCGAGTGAGACCTGCTGGGTCAGACTTGAGCTTGCCGGTCCGCTTGGGCTGATTCTGAGATGGTGATGTATTTATCAAGCTGCTTCTTCTTTTGGGCTTGCTTGATCGTCTGCTCGTCATTCTTGATGCTATTCTCCATCAGAGCCTTGGCTCCTATCAGACGCCAAAGCGTACCGCTGAGCAGGAGTAAGGCGCCGATCGACGCACCAACGGCAGCGCTCTGATCAGAACGACCAGTTGCGTCTCGCCTGACCCGCAGGAATCTTTCTTAGCGATCCGGCAGGGGTTTGAAAATCATCTTTCTCTGCCCTTTTCTCTGGCCCGACCGCTGCGACGAACGCGAACACTTGGGTGCTAAGGGTGGTCTGAGTCACCCATCAGGACATTGACACTGCCAGGTGTCGTAGCTGAACCGGCGAGTTGGTCTTCTCACTCTTGATATCAGTAAAAGCCGGTCGGGCTGGCGGTATAACCATGACCAGCATGGCACCGATCTGCATATTGTTGTGCTTAGTGACGAAGAACTTGAGCGACCGGCCAGCTCGGCATTAAGCTGGTCGACCAGTATGTACCGCCCGATAGACCTGCCCGTCCAGGGCATTCTGGTCGACGCCGAACTTAAGCAGTAGCTGACGAGCTTGCTGGTCGTCGATATTGAGGTTCTGCTTAGCCATCCGCACCATCGAGGTCAGCCCGATCGGGATAAGACGAATCAGGCGAGGGCGTTGCAAATGGTCACGATCATCGTCATGGAGTCCTCCATATTGACCGGGTCGTCCATCAGTGATACCGTCAGGTAAGAGAGCCCGGATCAGGGCGATACTGTCCGGCTCGATAGCGATGACATTAAGCCCCAGCTCGTTCTCCAGCATGTCCAGCCTGGCCTCGGTAAAGGTATTGAGCACGCTCGCCACTAATACCTCCGTCTTGCCTGCTCAACCGGTGACGGTCGCGTGATCGCCCGAGTCAATCTTGGCTTCATCAGGACGATCGGTGCGTAATTCTCGGCGTGTATGATGGTGGCATTCAACTCTGCTTTAGCACCGTCGGTACCTCAACGACGCTGGCGAACATCCCAGAAGGGACGCCGATCGCCACGTCTTTGGTCTTCGATGCCCGACTGATTGATCACCTCGGTGATCGCCATCCCCTAATCTCCGGCGGTCTTTGTCTGCGGTAGACTCGCTAAGGCGGGATGGTATAACCTTAATCGCATAGTGCTTTAGATTCCAGCCACTGCCGGAATGCCCCAACTCAACCACCCGGATCGCTGTTGTACCTATGTCCAAGGCGAAGAAGTTGCCCACCGTTTTATTTAACTTCATACTATTCTCATTATACATAACCAATTTGAAAATACAATGTCACTACTAACTCAGGATTGCATAATCCAGACCATCCGTCCCCATCTATAGTGGCTGTGATCCGGTTGTCTCTTCGGTGACTTCGATCAGCCTATGCTGTAATCAGCCTATCAACTTTAAGCCCGACATGGCAAAGAAAAATTACGATCAACATCAATATAGAGACATTGTCTCATCATATTAGACAGTCAGGCGTGCCTTTAGGGCGACTACGAGAGAGTGTCCCCGGTTACAGTGAAATTGTAGCCAGTAAATCACCTACGTATCAGCAGTTGGAAAGTTGGCAAAGCTCATAAAGAGTACCCTAGATCTTCTCGTCATAGAAAAGCCCTCTAGATGTGACACGCCCGGGATATCATTCCCGTACTCGCAATTTCCCAGGAGATTGTCGATATGAGCTCAGAGCTACGTGAGACTATAATCGAAATGCAGAGAAGCGGTCTTTCCTACAAAAGCCAAATCGACGAAGATACGGACATTACAGATGATCAGGTTGCCGGCAGTACCGACCGTCTGGTAATTGTGACGTACATCCACAACAAAGCTGGACATCCCGGTGATTACCTCCACGATACCAAGGAAACTCTTTCATATTTCCGAGATAGAGCATCGTCCATTGGCGTATTCATATTCTTTAACAGGGAGATCAAAGACAACACACGACCGACCACTAACCCAGATGAGTTCCGGGGCTTCTCCTTAAGGTTCCAGGCTTTAATTATCTTTGTCAACCAGAGATGGTCAGAATCCCAGCTATTTACTTTTGGTTCATGATTAACACACCTCTTCGTAAATAACGAAGGGTATCTGATAAATATGAGCAGGCTGATTATGATCGTGTGGGGACTGAAGCACTGGTAAACCAGTGTGCTTGAGCTACTCGATCCCCCAAGCAGCTGTTTGTGGCAGAGTGCTCTCGACATAGAGCAACTGGCAAGCAAATACAGCGTCAGTCGATATCACAATAGCAAAGGCGTTTGCTGGATTTCAATGGGATTAGTAAAGCTAGATACGCATGGTCCGGTCAATCAGCAGACGGAAAAGTCGCCCCTAAACGATCAAGTAGTGAGCAACTACATCAATAGCCTAAGATTTCGCACAGACAAAGTTTTCTCTTCGGTTTTCGTCTACAACGCAATCATGCAGGACAGAATCTCGTGCAGAGCATTTTCGTCTCATAGGCACAGGCTACAAAGACTGCAAAAGCTCTGAGGAGGGGCCTGAGATAACTCCGATGCAGAATACGCTACTCGATACAAATATCTACATCGATTCTTACGACAGATACTATCGCAAGGACTTCTTCCCACTACTGGCAGCGCTATCAGGAATCCTTAACAGCCATGTAGTTATCCGATAATCGTACGAAACGAGATTACAAAAGAACGACTGGTTCTAGAATGGCTAAAGGCAACATTACAAGAGATTACCTGGGTCACAAACGGTATATTGAGCAGTGGCAAGGTGTTTTGAGATCATATTCAGACGTGCGGTCTCTGTAAAGGAAGCGCCTTGACAGCACAAGTAAGGCTGGGCAAACGAAGATATCGCTGACCATGGATTATAGCGATAGCCAGGCTGGGAAGCAACTATAGTTACCGAAGAGCGAAAGTGCCGAACCTCGGTCAAAGGGCAACCCTGGGTGAAGTCGGCAAAGATACCTGATATATGTGATGATTGGGGCATTTCGCTGTATTTCTCGAAACGTTTCTTTTGAAGAAGTAAGGCTAACTGTCTAGATCGCAGTGCTAATGTAACTAAAAGCCGTGCCGATAATTAGTGCTAAAATATTAACAAGATGAGAGGAGGCGTTGCTATGCTAAAAGAGGTGCCATCGTCAGGCTGCCCAACGTCAGTGAGTCTACCCTGTTAACGCTCTGACCAATGGCGACGCCCTAGCCCTAACTATCCTTTCGACCATCCGACCCCAATACCGGCATCGTTGCCATACCGGACGAGCGGCTGGAGGTACTTGCCAAGCTATACCGGACGATGATAAGATCACTCCGGCGACGATCGAGTTCAGTCGACGTGGCCGGGCTGGTCGCCGGTGGCAGGGTGAAAGGCTGGGTAATAGGTTTTGGCGCACATCAGGCGGTGCGTGCCATCTGCCAGTATGGTACGAGGCTGCTGGCGATGATCGTGTCCAGCGAGGCCGACGGTACGGTGACTATTGACCCTAAATCGGATATCGGTGATCAATACCGGCTGACCTTGGCCGATGTAGCAACGATCGAAAACCATTTGCCTAAGCTCCAGAAGGATAAAAGGCAAATCCGAAGTTAATGCCTCGGGTAGCCCTACTCCGGTCAGTCCAGTCTCAGTTGCTAGCCGGCAAAGTGCCGACTGAGTTTCATGGCCTCAACCCGCCGAGCTCCATCAGCAACTGGACGGCCTGAACTTGATAACTGCTAAACCGGTCATCTGCCTCTTCAACGTCGAGGAGACTGACCTGACCAGCCAAGCCCCGCCAAGCCGAACTCCGTCAATTAGCTAGCCAGGCAACCGGACAGCCACCGGACCGGCTCACTGCCGTCTTCGTCTGCGCTGAGCTGGAGAGCGAGATTCGCTCGCTCTCACCGGTCGAAGCGAGTGAGCTGATGGCCGACATGGTGTGACCGAGTCAAGCTTGGGATGCGCTGGCCGGGGTTGCCTACCATACGCTGGGGCTACAGTCTTTTCTGACAGCCGGAGCAAAGGAGGTGCGAGCCTGGACGATCCACCGGGGCTGGACGGCACCCCAAGCCGCCAGCGTCATCCGCCACCGACTTTTGAGGCAGGCTTCATCGCCGCTCAGGTAGTCAGCTACCATGATCTCGTCGAGCTCGGCTCCGAGTCAGCCGCTCGTTCGGCAGCAAGATTCGGACCGAGGGCAAGACCACATCAGCAGCCGGATGATGTGAGTTCCGCTAATGTCGGTAAATAATCTAGGTCAGCTTAGTCAGTGGGTGAAAATCTCTCGGTGCCTCCTCGCTACGGCACTATCGGCTTTTGGCTCTCAGTAGAAGTACCGCTTCACCCACTGCTCGAAATCGTGCGGATGCGTCGCCGCTCGGTGTCATTTTGATCACACCGCGGTTCTTCAGTCGGTTACCCGTCTCAAACTGCGGCTTAACCATAGCTACGACTTGAGTCTGTCGATTCGCCAGCTCAGCCAGATGAGGCAACACCTCACGTAGCGAGATGAAAGAGACGTCGATCAATATAATATCGACCGACTGATCGGTCATAAAATCCTGATATCCGTCTTCTCAGTGTAGCTCGACCGTGCGTCACGCCGTAGACAAGGGTGAAAGCTGATCGGTACCGACATCGACGCAAATGACTCGCCAGGGCACCCCGACTGAGGACATAGTCAGGTGAAGCCACCTGTCGATGAGCCGACATCCAGGACTGTCTTACCTCGAAAGTCTACCGCCAGCTTATCGGCTACTGAGGCCAGCTTCAGTCCGGCTCGACTGACGAACTGCTCGGGCTGGTTCAGCTCGACTAGGCTCAGATCGTGAACGAAGTAGCCCGGCTTGGTAATGAAGCGACCGACCACTGACCCGCCCTAGACGAATATAAGATTCAGCTTGCGAACGAGTGGTCACTAGACGAGTTGAAACAGAGCCTTATCAGACGGACGTTCCCTGCCCCGCCATGTACAGGCTAGTCGCTTCATTCGCTCAATATAGCTGCCGTCCCGAGTGTCAGCCTTGATCACATCACCGTTCTTGATGAAATGAGCACCTTGATGGTGATGCCAGTCTCCAGCTTGGCATCTTTCTGGACGCTGAGTAGTATTACCCTTGACGACATCCTCAGTGTACTCGACCTTAAGCGGTGTCGAGGTCGGCAAATCAACAGCGATGACCCGCCCGTCAAAAGGGTGGAGCTGGACTTCCGTCCGCTCTGACGATAACCGGGCACATCGCTCGCTTCGTCCAGCGGCAACTCAAACTGCTCAAGGTATCGGGGTTCATGAAGTGGGACTTTCTCGGCATCGCTATACAGATACTGCACTACCTGGTGCGACACTTCCGCCGCCTCAATCTTGTCCTGCCCCTTAGGGTCTTAGCCAGCACCGAGCCGTCGATCAAGTTCTTGATCCGGACGTTGACGATCGAAGCCGCCCCGCCCATTACGCTACAAGCATAGTCAATCACCTGGTACGGCTTGCCGTCAACGACGATCCTCGCCCTTTCTTCAGATCAGTTGGTGTACATCATTCTCTCTGTCAAAAGGGCGACGGCGGAGGCTACCAGCTGATTCGCCCTAGTCGTAACCTAATCTACTAGCTGGCCACAAATAGCAAAGAATTGCGAAATGACAGGCCGCTTGATCGCTACCGCCAGATTGCGTTGCGACGGCGCTCAGCCCCGTCTTGGGCGGGCTCGATCTGCGTAGTTGTCAATGTACTTACGCAAGACTTCGACCTCCTATAGTCAAAGTAGCGTGGTGATGGACGTTTGGTTTTCTCATAGTTCTCTCTCATAGATGGGATATCACTTGGGTCAATCGGCTCAAATCTATAACGGTATCACCTCGGCAGTATCAGCGGCTGCACTCTGACTACCACTACCGGCGTTAGCATTCTACTCGCCCGTCGTTAACGAGCTGAACTCTTCGACTATGACATCAATGGCGCTGCGGCGCTTCCGTCTCTTTGTCTTCCCAGCTCCGCTGTTGCAGACGACCATGACCCGGCGGCTGCCTTGCCGACATGCTAGCGATGGTCTCGCCCGGTATTACCCCAGGGCGGTACAGTTGATGAAGCTGGTCTCTTCTCGGCGATTGCCATCGGAACCTCAGGAAGTACGATTAACCGCTGGCGAAGCTAGTGACTGATTGACAGATGGCATAGTCCGCACCTCGGGGTCAGCATCAGAATTTTCAGTAGATTACTGTTAAATGCCATTACACTCCCCTTGCCTCTGTTATTCTGCTGAGGCGCTCTCTGGTAGCCTTCGCCTCTTCTCCGAGCTTTTTATTTCTCAGCTAGCAAGCCTCGATCTTAGCATCAACTTTGATGATCGATGACGCGAGACGTCGTCGGTGATACTAAGCTTACTATCGATCTTAGCCGGTGCCGCGTGCTCAGTACTCCAGCTGATACGCGGTAGACGGCATGTGTCTGCCCGGCGATCTTGCAGGCTAGCGACACCACGCTCGAGTCATCCTCGCCGATTATCTGACCGTTATCTTTGATTGGGTTGGCAATAGTCGGAGCAACATCCCATCTGCGCCTCCAGCTCGAGGGCAAACAGTACCACCATCTCATAACGGCCGGTCGCCGTCTGTGACATAGATCCTCCTTTGGTTTATAGCCGCTCGCCGGCAGTGGCAGGTTAATCAGTAATGATTATAGCAGCTACTAAAAGCTCTTATCATGAACCGAGACACACCATAGCCGTAGTAGCTAGACATTACATCCCAACCTTATCCCTGGTAAAACAGGTCGGTTCAGAGTGCGCCGTAGATGGTACAATCGCCGTTAAACTTGCCATCAAGAGAAGCGATTCACCCCCATCGTCAGAAGCGGTCCTAAATCCTACTAGGCAATTACACCACCGACAGATTTGATTATGGAGTTACCGGTGGCCAAGAACGGTCGGAATATACCTAGCCGGCGGGCGATATGGCGACGGATAGCACCGAGTCGGATATTTTGCGCCGAGCTATCTACAAAGTATGGCTAGCAAACGGTACGCCTGTATCAGATCGTCTGGCTTGGAGCAGACGGCAGAGATTGGCGAAGCTCGTCAATTAACTTCAGCATGATAGCTCTTCTGCCGGCGCTCCGACTCGGGGCGAATCAGCACTTCCAGGTCTGTCGCTAAGTCCCAGATCTGATTGATCACCTGATTACTCTCGACCAGGTCATCGTTATATGACGCTAAAAACGACGATGGGTAAGCGATATCGTAATCAGGAAAAGTTCTTGCTCCAGCTCCTGCTAGCGAGACGGAAATAATTGGTGACGCCAGCTAGCGTAATAACGCCCAGCTAGGCTGAAAAAGCTTAAAGTCACCCTGTACCGGATATCAAAGTCAACCGCTTCCGGCCAGGTCAGCCAGATTACTTTCAGTGAGATCCTGATCGCTAGCCACCCAGTCAGCCACTCGGTGCGCCGAATCACTATTCACCTGGCTCAGGTGAGACAAAGCATCCAGGCATAAATCAGCGGGGTCTTCAGTGAATAATGGCAGATAAATACCGACCAAAGCGTCGCACATCGTCGTCCGTCTTGATCCACAACTTGTCTTGCCAGAACCGAGCCCCTGATCTGCCGAAGATCCTTGGTCTGAAACATGATAGCATTGTTATAATATAGTCCAGCTTAGTCCGAAGTCATTAAACACTACCGAGTAAAAGCTCTTGAGCAACCCGCCGAGGTAACAACCGGCAAAGGTCAGAAAGTCAACCTTGCAGTTTGTCCATGGGGCTTTGTTGCGCAATCCCAAACAAAATGAGTAGTGTTATGCTTAAAAGTATGACATAGCTAAAACACTACTCATAGCCATATACTAAACCAGCTAACCGCATGCGCAGTACAGGCTACCGGAGCGATACTACCGGAAAGTAATGGAGCGAGTGCAGTGGCGTTGGTCAATAGCAGTGCAGTATCTCTCTCTAATATCCGAAGACGTTATTAAAGATGGTCATTCACACTGTGAGACTAATCAAGCTGGCAGCGCCTAGGGAATACTCAGATGAGCTGATCAAATTTGGCTCTCACTATACAGACATTATTCAATCTGGCATCAGACAGACTAATGGCTGTATAAGTCATCTATTTCAAGCTAATGAATCTAGAAACTGATACCGGACTACCACCTATCGGAGATATGGGCAGAAAGCTTAACCTACGTCTTATCGTCAATAAACCGTATTAAAGAGATTATCCGGTGTTTCCGAGCGAGGACAAGAATAAAGGTATTGTCATGCTGGTGGATAGCTCGGCTTCAAGTCTACGGTGAGGTGAATAGGAGGAGTTGAAAACATGGCTACAGTTATAGACGAACCTGGCGAGAGACACGCATATTAGCCCGTAGACTTTGAGACAGATATACTGGGTCTCACCACGCCTTCAGCCCACACTCACGACAACACTCAGCTCATGCGCTATTAGAACAGGGTTCAACAGGATTGTGCGGTGACAGTGGCAACTGTAGCGACTGTAATGGTAGCTGTAGTAAGATAAAGACTATCATTGGCGATGGGCGTATACCATGCCGGGGAAAACTCATTAGGATTACTAGACAGCAAGGTATTGAGCTGATCACTCCTACCACCTAAGTAATGCTGTAGAACATCTCCAATACCGGTCAGCATTTCCAATGGTATGACACCCAGCTGGGAGGAACGTAACCAGGTAGTTAGATATGAGATAAATACAGATGGCTCAATGGAAGAGCTACTAGCTACCACCGTCGTAATCTAGTCGAGAACGCTTTTCTTCAGACTAAAGACCATCTTTGGCGAGAGGCTAAAGTCCAGAACCGAATCAAATCAGTAGTAGACAACAACTAAAAAGCCAGTATCATTAATGCGTTCAATGCTCTTGGTCTACCCAAATACGAAGAGATAAAGACACAAAGCATAGTACAAGTCTACTAACATGCAGTCATGCAGAGATAACCGGGCTCATAAGCTCACTGAGACTAGAATGTATGCAACAAAAGCCTGTCCATGGGCAATTTAACTCATACCGTCAAGTGGTTACGTTTTATACTTGAGTAAGACGAGTTGCTTCAGTGCCAAATACTAACGATATCAGACCATCCAGTAAGTGATCGACCTGAGAATCTTGCTTAGCATCACCGGACGTGCCCAGCAAGTACTCTCTCTGGCGTGCAAGTCATCAATAGCCTCTTCAAAAGTGTCGTAGTGTATCTCAGAAAAGCCATCATCCATATTCCACGATCGTCTGTGACCTTACTTTTGGTGATCAAACGGCAAAAGCACCCTTGCCACACGTATAAACTATCGCATCTATAGATCTAGCAATCTGGATAATGTGTGCAATATCATAAGGAGACCTGATAGCATCAACAGCTCGCTCTTACATATTGACTCGCTATACACATTCTCTCTTCACTCCAGTACTAATTTATTTATATTGATTCTCGTTCTTAGCCTTGAAACAAATTCAGATAATCACGATATTCATATTTCTTTGACCATATTCAACTGTAGTCGTCCACATGCGTATAAAATATTTATTGACATCTCCAGTTGCTATGTCAACTTTATAATATATTTAGTTGACATTAATATAGAAGACGTCTACCTTTTATCACCATAAAGTTCAAAGTTTACTCTTCATAGCTCATCGAGTGAGAGGACGAGGACTTCACGGGGGGCAGAGCCATTTTGCAGATAAAGTGATACATTCTGCTCCATCTCATCGATGATCCGCCCGGCTCTCGGCTCAAGCCGATCCGAGCGACACTGCAAGAATGAGGAGATTGCTTATCTTGCCCGTCTCGACGCTATCTGAACAGCCTGACGGTAGCTTGTCGTCACCCGTTCCTGCGCCGCAATTGCTGCTCCGCCGCCGACGCGAGAATCGTCGACCAGCCTCGCCGGTAGAGTTTCATCAGCACTGCGCGAACTCTGGAGCTTCGCTCGGTGACCGTCTGACTCACCTCGTCGTCATCGACGCTAAGCGTGGCTGGACTCGAGCTGAAGCTTCTTCAAGCTTGGGCGGTAATCATCAGCATATCGCCTGCCCATCAGCATGCTCCGCCGCTGTGTGTCGTCTGGCGGCGGCTCCATCTTGCTGCGCACCATGACAAACCGGCCGGGATATTCAGCCGTGGATCAGCGGAGTGCAGATGTCGCGAGGCGCCATCGCATGAGTCACCTCGTGGATGCCTGCCGGCCTCTGAGCAATGCGCTGGACAGCGCTGGCGGACCACTTCTCGCTCGGAGGACTTTGGTGAGTCAATGAGTGTCGGTGTCTCGTCGATGGTTACCACCAGCGAGGCATCGCACTAGGGAAAACGTCGAGTGAAAAGTCGTACGGCCGCGTGATACCGCCCTTATCTCGAAAAACAGCGTGGTGGCGATGAGTCCATCTCCTCAGTCACCCAGGCAGAGTCTTGACCAAAGCTGGCGGCCTGCATCAGCAATCAGCCGTCGCATAATGACTCGGCGCCACCAGACGAGGCATGTCAACATGCCACGGGACATCTCGTTGCTGGGGTCAGCAGGACAAAGCGAGGTCTCATCCGGAGTGTTGCGAAGAGCATGGACGCGGTCAGGCATTCATCATCACCGACTTACCTATGAGCCGGTCGTACCGGCGATCGGCGAATGAAGTATGCGTAGCGGATCAGCAGCGATCGGGTCACCGATCACTTTATTCGCTACCATAAAGCCAGCTGACTGCGATTCTTCGCCCATTCCTGTGACTCCGCAGGATAGAACGTAAGCTAACTGAGGCGGGACCTTGTTTGTTGTTCGATACCCACACAAGGCTGACCGGGAATCGGCGCTTCGATGCCGCAGACTACTCCACCTGCGTGTTGCAGGCGAGCGTCGTCGTGTAGTCGTTTATCTTCAGACGGTGCTGCCCGCTTGAGGAGCTCAGAGGCAGTACTGCACCCTGTGCATCGTTAGCCGTGCATTTTGTTACCACCCACACCGAACTCAGACAAAGTCTCCTCGAGTCTGTTGCGCCCGCATCTTCATGTCACGGATCGGCCTCTCGTTTCGACTCGGTCCAACAAATCGACTGCCGGGAACTGCCAGTTGGAATTATTGATCACCACTTCGACGTCTCCAGTGTCCACGCTCTCCAATCCCACCGGCCGTCCACCTTCGGATTGCGCTCCGCCTGTGGTAGCAGCATCTTTGTCGTCATCCGCCGCCTCAGCTAATAACGCCGAAAAGCGCCGAGCCAACTGAGCTTTTGCTTGCCCGGCTTCTCGACCGGCTCCTTGGCAATCTCCGCCCTTGCCCTAAGCCTCCAGCCTTAATCTTATCTTGGTCAGACAGCGCCTTAACGCACCTTGCGGTTTGCTTACCTGCTTCGTCCGCTCTCCGCCCGACGAAATCTCGCATGGCATCCAGCACCGCGCCTTGCGGGCGAGATAGATATGATAGGAATAGGATCAACATCAGCAACCGATGTCGAGATAGCCAGAGGTGCATTGACAAAACCGCAACCATACCGTCGGCTTCACTATCAGCCAGCCGTACCCGCCACCCCGCTCATGCCCATGAGCTACGGCCGGCGACTTGGGTCGCTCAGACTCAACTGGAAAGTGCCGGACTGCCAAAGCGAAAGAAGAATATCGTCGTCACCCAGATGACCGCTGGTGCCCGATCCTCGAGGCTGGCGGAAACACCTGGATGATCTGCACCTACGCAAAGATTGGTGATGGCACAGCAGAGACATCCCAGCGACTAGCAACGAGGTCCGGGCCGCTAAACACGACCGGCGGGTTGCCACCGCCGACGCTCTGAGCAAGCCAGCAGTGATGATGGCAGTTACCACCAGCCAGCCGTCGCCCCCACCTGCGCTGAAGTGCCGCTTAACAGTATGCACAGCGGCGGCCTGACGGCTATTGTTTTACTTTTGGCGGACGACCTGGTGCGCGCTTTTTAGCGCTCGCGAGCGGTATAGTACAATGTTCACCAGTTATGCAATTTCACCGAGGATGAGCTACTGCTGTTTGAAAGCTTGAGTCGAGCTTGATCGCTGCCGGTCGCCTGTAGAAATCGGTTTGGCCGGGTCGCCGAGGAGCGCCCGGCTGTAGTGTCGATATTGGGCGGCTTAACCGGCGCACCGCGACGATGCGGCGTAAGGCGGAAGCCGAAACTGCTTCGAACCGCCTGGCTGATCCGAGCGATTTCCTGAGGCTGCAAGTCCCGCTCCCGCTTACGACGGGCTCTTGTCTTGCCCGGCTTCGCTTACGCCAATTTCGTGACCACCGGGACCAACGATCGGAGTGCGCCGAGTCGTGTCGTACAGATCATCGGATTATCTCTTCCCTCAGGTCATGCTTAAAAGCGCTTCCATGTCGGCCCGTCTGAGCTGGCGGCGAGCGGGCGGCTTTCTGACGAATGAAACTGACGAGATGGCATTGATGAGGTCTTCGCTATCACGCAGATGGAGAGTAAAAGCCGCGGCTAATGATATCAGGCGAGCTGAAGGATTCGCGTCCCCGCTGAACAGTCAACGCGACAAACAGATGCCCTCGGTGGACATATGGATGCGGTCTTTGAGCACCACTTCACGCGCTTCGGTGCCGGCATCCGTCGTACATTGCCCGCCGACATGCATGGGCTGACCGACTCTTTGGGCCGTACCAAAGTGCATCGTAAAGCTCGAGTCACGCGTCGCCGTACGTCGCAGACGAAGATATGATCTCTGGGATACCACACTCAGCTCTCCGCCGTCTCGGCGACTATGCGCAGCATTTTCAGAGCCTCGCCATGGTTCGGAATGTAATAGAGGCGGATGGAAGGTATCACCAGCTCCAGAGTGATCATCATGTAGCATGTCCGGAAATATGTAACCCGAGTAATACATGCGTCTGACCGTCTGATTGTGCGCAGGACATCTGGGCACTTCTGCTCGCATCAAACCATCAATCGTGTGCACGCTTCGCTTGACCTTCGTTGCCGAGGATGAGGATTGAGGCTTAAAGACGATGACGTCGCTCGGCTTGATCTTGATATGGCGAGTGCGCGGTCGCCATCCGATTGAGCACGGCACTGAAAGCTACTGAGCCGGTACGGACGATACATACCTTGCTGTCCGGTGGTTGCTTGATGTCCTCCTGCGACGACAGTGATGGCTTAGGGATCTTCAGCCGGGCGGTGCTGCCCGATCTCAGACGGTCGTGAACCATCGGAAAGCCGGCGAAACAGCCTTTGCGCCCATGCGCCGCCGCCGAGGACGTAACGATGTTTTGCATCCGAGGCCTGGGATGAGAAACAGTCTGAGATCGCGAGAGGTGTCGTGTTACTTCTCGCCATGATCTGGTTACAAGCTCTCGCCCAATGTCGTTCTCTTCGTAGAGCGATCGCCGTGCGTCCTGCTCGACGTTAGTTGACTCGTTTAAAGAGTAGATGTACTCCCTCATGGTGGCAGTCTCAGTTAGTCGGCCAGATCAAACTTACGTCCATCGACGGGGTCTTTCTCAAACCGCCAGTCACCCGGAGCTGATGATCACGCTCGAGCCGGCGTCGCAGCTGACTGCCGCTGAGTCGGGGATGGAGTGGTTGACCCGAACCATCTCGCAGTGAAATGCTCAGCTGACCTGGATTCGCTCGCGATTGCGCCATATCCACCTCGCGATCATTCGGGTTTCAAAGTCGGGTATCTTCTCTCCATATCTTCAGCATACCAGTAGTACTGTGCGTGACCAGCGCCGGAATCTTCTGGATCGAGAATGGTGAAGGCACCAATATTATGATCAGGTGTCCGTGGTGTGTCCTGCCTGTGATCTTATCTTTCGTTCTTCAGATGGGTGATATCCGGCACGATGTAGTTAACTCCGGGAGTAATCGTCACCCGGAAAGGAGGCTTCCTATCGATCGACGTGTCTCGTCACCATGCTCCGAAAGCGGTCTGTGTTTTTGCCGATACGTCTCGCCCGGTACCGCCGATCGGGATGACCCGCACTGCCGACTTGTTCTTCGCGCTGCAGACATGCTGGCGAGCCGGTGTCGTGTACTGCTCGCCGGCAAAGCGTTGCAGGCGAGCGGTTGGCGCGCGCACGTCGTGATATGCTGACTGGCCTGAGCATTGACGATTGTCACTGATACGACGTTTTCGTCGCTCGCTTCACCTCGCCTGGTAGTAGTGAGCGTGGCTTGCAGATTACCCGTCTTACGTGGGCTGGCCTTGGCCGATCTCTTTGACAGATCGTCTTCTGCGGCTTTGTGCCAAACGTTGCTGTCCCGCGAGTTATATTCCTCCTTTTCTTTAGATAGATGTTCGCTGGTCTTGCAGCCAAGCACTCTGCATTAGCTTCGTTTTCAGAGAATGGTGAGGTGTGCGCTATCAGCAGCGGTAACTCTATAGTATCCAAAGAGACTGCATAAAGAAAGTGAGTGGGCACATCATCTCATAAAGTAAAGGTTGCCATGTTGCTGGTCGTTGGCCCATAGGATTGGGTTGCCTGTTCTGCATCATGGAAAGAGATAAAGTGGGAATGGGTATGAAGAGGATAATTAGGTTTCAATGCGGCAGCACTGCAAGGCATGGCCTGCTGAAACTAAAGATGGCAGCCATAATAGACGGCATTGTGGCGGCTGCAATATGAACGACTGCAGGGTCGTCGTCAGAGCCTGGCGAAAGGCGAGTATCTGGCTGATGGTAGACGGGACAGTCTGTCGACCAAACGCTATGGTAGACCACCCCGTTATATTGGCGAGGTAGATGTAGCTCTAGCTACCTTATGGCAAGCTTATGGTTATCCTTGCGGAGAGAGACTGTGATCTGTCAGCACTTTTTCTAGACAATTATTTTAGAAAGCGCAGTGCGATCGGTTGTGCTACTTTTACTTTTACTCATTAAGGCACGCTCTTAGTTGTTTCTATGTTGCTTTTGACTAGTTGCTTTTCGTAAGTCCATCGGCGCTCTATGGCCCAAGTAACTGCGCAGTCGTGGTCGTTGTTATGAACTGGCTGAAGCCCATTCGCATCTTTAAGCGTGATGGTATGTGGCAATATGCCGATCAGACTACCGAGCTATTGTTGGAGATGAGCTTATCTACTCTGAGAGGCGTAAAAGTAATTAAACTGGCTAAGAAGCGAGAGATTAGTTAGAGGATTAGCTCAACTAAGTCAGCTAATGCCCCTTAACAGCTGGTACCCACCTAATGCAACTATGCCGACAAGGGTTGAAAGCTGTGAAGCTGGACTACGTGGTTCACTGTGGCAAAGCTTGTCGGAGATATCTGCTTATTCATTAGTCTATGTAGATATGGCTACCTACTGGACTGGGCTAGTGGCTCAGTACAATGAACCGATCTGGCGACATTATACTCTATTCAGCAGGTGGCTAAGCGATTACCTTGGCGGATTAAGGGACTGCATCCGGATAGCGGCAGTGAGTTCATCAACCAAAAGCTAATTGCTTATTGCAAGAGATATGGAATTGAACTGCAGACCAAGACTGAAGCAAAACGAACGACAACTGCCACGTAGAAGAACGTAATAACCATGTCATTCATCAAGTACACCGGCTGCAACCGCTATGATCATCCTGAGTAGTTGCCGCTCTTAATGAGCTATGCGAAGCAGTCAGACTATATGTAACTTCTTCCAGCCGTCTTTGAGGTAACACGAACCTTTAGTTATGAGAACGAAGCGGGTATTAAGACTAAACGTCACGGCAAGAAGAGCTATGACATCAGCTGACACCATATGCCAGAGCTATGGCATTGCCGAACTTACCACCACGCACTAAGCTATCAGCAAAAAGAACAGTATAGAAACTTAATCCTGTTAAGCTTCATGATAAGATTGAGGTGTTACAAGCTAAAAGTAAGTAAATTGCAGCAACAGTTAGGTTACCATTATGACGCTTAACAGCTGGATCGGTAACCTTTTCATTATGAGATAATGCGTGTAGGAGTCCTAACGGTTCAGTCAACTCAATCTAGAAATAACAAATTTAAATAATAATTAGATACGATACAACCAGAACAGTTTCTATCTAAAATAAGTTGGCGACAAAAATAACCGCTACATGAATCGAAAGGGTTATCCCAACCAGACGACGTATTTAGTACGGCAATCAATTCGATCGCCTTATGGCTGTGCAACCTTACGTCTGTAACACTATACTACTATACTAAGCACAATGGCGCAAGCATTATGGCAATAAAAATGGCTTTGTTGCATAATTCCTAGTCTCAGTGAGCTATGAGCCCGGTTATCTCTGTGTATGACTGCATGTTAGTAGACTTGTACTATGCTTTATGTCTTTATCTCTTCGTATTTGGGTAGACCAAGAGCATTGAACGCATTAATGATACTGGCTTTTAGTTGTTGTTCTACTAGCTGATTTGATTCGGTTCTGGACTTTAGCCTCTCGCCAAAGATGGTCTTTAGTCTGAAGAAGGCGTTCTCGACTAGATTACGACGGTGGTAGTTAGTAGCTCTCTTCCATTGAGCCATCTGTACTGTCTATATATCTAACTACGGTTACGTTCCTCCCAGCCGGGTGTGTCATGCCATTGAAATGCCGACCGGTATTGAGATGTTCTACAGCATTACTAGGTGGAGGAGTGATCAGCTCAATACCTTGTTGTCTAGTAATCCTAATGTAGTTTTCCCTGGCATGGTAGGCTCCATCGCCAATGATAGTCTTTATCTTGCTATTACAGCTACCATTACAGTCGCTACAGTTGCCACTGTCACTGCAATAATCCTGTTGAACCTGTTCTACAGGCGGTATGAGCTGAGTGTTGTCGTGAGTGTGGGCTGAAGTGCTGGTGAGACCCAGGATCTCTCTGGTCTCAAAGTCTACGGCTACTATGTGTCTCTCTGCCAGGTTCGTCTATAACTGTAGCCATGTTTTCTAACCTTCCATTCACCCTCACCGTAGACTTTGAAGCCGGAGCTATCCACCAGCATGACAATACCTTTATTCTTGTCCTTGCTCGGAACACTGGATAATCTCTTAATACGGTTTATTAGACGATAAGGACGTAGGTTAAGCTTGCCCATTCTCCGTGATAGGGTGGTGTAGTCCGATGCTTCAGTTTCTAGATTCATTAGCTTAAATAGATGACTTATACAGCCATTAGTCTGTCTGAGGGCCAGATTGAATAATGTCCGTATAGTGAGAGCCAATTTGATCAGCTCATCTGAGTATTCCCTAGGCCTGCCAGCTTGATTAGTCTTGCCAGGTGGGACAATGTGACCATCTTTAATAACGTCTTCTGATATTAGTAGAGAGATATTACCTCTATTGACCAACGCCTTATTGTATTCACTCCAATTGGCAATCTTCTTGGTAGCCCTATTAGTTCCGGTAGTCCCGTTACTGCGGTCGTGAAAGATTAGTACTTTAGTATAGCGGTTGGCGTGGTTAGTGTTATTATGGCTATGAGTAGTGTTTTGGTATATGTTTCATACTTTAAGCATAACACTACTCATTTTGTTTGAGGGATTATGCAACAAAGCCCAATAAATATCATTATGATATGGGATATTAGTATAGAGCTTTTGGATGATTGAAGTTCCTACCACTACCATAAACGGTTTGCTAGAATATCACTTGCTTGCACTAGATAATCTCGGGACGAATCGCAGAACTTTATGTTTATCTCAAAGTCAGCGAACAGTATCGGAGGGTAAAACATGCCGTAATCAAAATTACGAATTCCATGTATTGGTTCCTCTCGAATACTGTCTGAGAGTTTATAATATCCGTTGGTTGATGTATGCTGCTGGTCAATGTAGACTCGCAGAGAAACCGGCTTGTCTGCATCAATTTTGCCAGACGCAATTAGCTTCTCTAGCTTAGACTTTATCATTCTCTTTAGGGTATAGTCTTTGTAGCGATGAATCGATAGTTTATTTGCCATAATAGATTCATTGACGTCAGGTAGCCTCACTGTGGCACTAAGGCTGTTGACATGACTTGACACAATGCTACAGACTCCTCTTGTATTTAATTTTTAAAAGCCGGCTGCTTTTAGCTCCGACTCCATCGATATACCGAGACTAGATTTTATCTCTCTAGACATCGTCTTGAACCGTTCTCTGCTGCGATACGCTCGCGTTTATCCAAGAACAGATATCCAGCGTATATAAAATAATCATGCCCAGAATTAAGAGAAAACACGAATCATCTAGGTAATCGATATTTCTTTGACACTCTTTATCACTCATATTGGTAATAATTATAACATTTTTCGTAAAAACACCTGAGCGTTCTGTTACATTAACGCCTTAACTGCAAAGGATGAGCTCAATAAAAACATGCTTCAAGTCTCTACATTAGCGTACTGGCACTTCATCAAGGGACAAATTAATCCCTCTTCATAGATACAAACGGATAGAACTAATCTGTTGTTTGACGTATAGCGTCGCTTTGTAATGGCTTTCGCCGGTGATCGGGTCGGGGCGGAGATTTCTGAGTGGTCTCGCCAGCCGGTCATCCGGCTCAATGGGGTAACAGTGGCTTGATCGGTACTGTAACCGGCTAGCCAGACTTGTTGCTTTCAGTCGCTAGAGAATCGTTGCAGGTCGGTAATACCCTTGCCCAGTCGGTTATCTTTGAGCATCTGAAGTGAGCCGACCTCAGAGTCTTCGACTTCACTCCGGACATAGTAGACGGGATGTGACTTCCTGTTCATAGACAGCTGCCTCGTAGTAATTGTAGCTCCGGCTGAGGATGATCGAGGTATTATCCTTAGTGGTATTAATCTGCTCTACTACGTCACCGGTGTGGTATTCTTTAGCGGAACCGTTAAAGTAACAGTTGTAATTACCGAGACGATAAACATTGCGAACGCCGCAAATAGAGGCGACTACTACTAAGGTGAGCAGCAGACCGGCGAGCCGTCGATTAGGTGACCGGACGATGATTGCCGCTAGCCAGATCACGGTGAAGATCACTGCCGCATCAGGTAGCGATCAGCGAAAACTGACTTAAAAGGGATAGAAAGATAGCAGCATGAGCCATGAGTATGGGGCGACCACTACCACCAAGGTCAAGAGCAGCGAGGGTCGGCTAGCCGGTTTAGACTTGCAGTATACCTGCCGGCTTACTGCGACTACCAGGACAAGGACTGCCCAGACTAATACTGCCCACCAGCCAGTCCGTGCCGGAAAGCTTCGCTATAGAGGTGAGGCTCGACCAGTAATCCTTAAAAGTATTGACAGTCAGCCCGGGGATCCAGTAGCCGACTGGACATGCCCCGGAGCTGATGTAACACATAAGGTATCCATGGTAAAAAGGCGGCAATGGCGACGGCGTGAGCTATCAGCCAGTCAGCGCTAAAGAAACTGCGTAGCAGCTTTCTGCCCTTGCAGCCTTGCCGGCGGAGCTGGATAGTGATAGACTAACACTCAGCCAGACGGTAACCATCAGATAGTGTGTCCACATACCTAGAGCCATGACGAGACCATAGAGCAGATACCGGCATCGTTTACCGCTTGTCTCAGCTCGCAGGTAGGTCATTATCCCTAAGAGTCCGATGACCGCCAGCAGCATATACATCCTAGCCTCGATGCCGTAGCGGACGAATAAGGACGAGATAGCTAAAGAGATTAGCCGCCAGTGAGGCAACGCTCGCTGTCCAAAAGAGCCGCCCAGCTAACCGGAAGGCTAAGATGATGGCTACGACTCCTAAGACGACGCTGAGCAACCGGATGGTTACCGGAGTATTGCCAAAGAGATTAGTCCACAGCTTGAGGCAGTAGTAGTAAAATGGCGGATGAACGTCCAGGGCGGTGTAATGAGTAATACCCGCTGGTCAAAAGCATACATGGTAAGAGCTAAAAGTGACCTGTCAGAGCCAGTTGATGAGCGGTCAGCCTGGTCAGGAGTTAACCCCAGGAAGCTACCAATGGCAACGATCAGAGCCACTACCTCGTCTCAGAGAGAAAGCGCTATAGCTTGCCGGATGGTTTCTGCATAGTGTGATGGCATAGCTTGTTTTACGCATGTTGCGCTCAGATATGCGTTAAGCCTAAAAGTGGTATAAGTTATGTATGCAGAATGAAGCCTTTATTAAAAACTTGATCGCCCGGCGCTGGGATAAGTCCGGTGATGTCGAGCGCAACGCTCTGATAGATCTAATAGTGGCCTTTGAATCACTCGACTGGTCGCAGTATGTTTATAGGGCAAGCGGTGATATATCAGGGCTGAGCTAATTTTAGAGCGCCAAGCAGAGATTATGGACAGCTCAGCCAGAGGCGTGGCTGATCATGACGGTACGGTCAAGGTTAACTTTGATGCTAAATACTATCAGCGTCAAGTTGATGCACTGACTAGTTATCTCCAAAAATATACAAGGTTGTAGGCTCTATTCTTGGTCGGGGTGACAGAGACTCAGAAGCTTCTTTTGCTGGCGCAAAGTCGCAAGTTCTTAATCCCTACTGACCTAATAATATTTCACCAATAACAATGACTAATTTGGTCGGGTGACAAGACTTGAACTTGCCCTCATCGGCCGTTGCCGGGTGATGGACTATCCGCTACCGGGCGCACCCGGCAGCAATATCATCCACGAAATAGTGGCTAACTTGGTCGGGTGACAAGACTTTGAACTCGGGCGACCTCGGCCTCAGCCGTGTGCGCTACCAACTGCCTTCACACCCCGACAACTACTGGCGGAGGGATGAGGATTCGAACCCCAGATAAACATCACTGCCTACTCGCTCCAAGCGTGCTCCTTTAACCACTCGGACACCCCTCCGTCAGAGGTGCAACTATTCTAGCATATCTTTATCTACCGATGCTGACCCTCGTTCAGTCGAGCCGGTCATGATCAACTACATATTTTACAATTCAGCAGTCTTAAATGTATGATAGCCCTCGTAGAGGTAGCTATGGTCGATACCTTTCATGAAGACTTCTCGACTATCGGTCTGATCGGTTAGCGTCCTGCTTAAAAGCACCTTGATCTCGGTGTCGCTTGATCGGACTGCGCTCCATGGCGAGTAGTAATCTTCTCTCTACCCTAGCCCAATCAACGACTTTACTAAGCCGGTTCTTCAGAATGTGATCCAGCCAGATGCGCATACTGCGTCCGTTTCCCTCTCGGAAAGGATGAGCGACATTCATCTCGACATACTTCTCGATAATCTCGTCAAAAGTAGATTGAGGCATCTGATCAATATTTTTCGAGGGCGGCATCAAGATAGGCTACCGGTGCGGAAACAGGAAGCTACCTTTAGCTAGGTTAACGGTACGCTTCGAGCCGGTGAAATCATAAATATCGCCAAGGTTTCCGGTGGATGAACCGGAGCGTGATGAACTTGCCCGGCTCTAATTCAACTAATAAGTTTTGCTCAAAGAGCTCCTCAGCCTCTTCTTGCTAATCCGCTCTTCATTTCGAGCCAGGTCGGTAGCGGAAGTAAGCCCGAGCTTATTAGACATACGGTTGATGGGGCTAGCTATCTCTCTCCGCCATTTGTACTTACTCACCGATTATGCCTTTGATAGCCATCATTGTCTCTTGCCAATTCCCTAACGGTGATGGTCTCTATCCCCATCTGTACTACCGGATAATCATTACCGCCCGGCTGAGTCATATCGCCGAAGTAGAGAATGTCTTGTCGCTCGACGCTGAGTTCTCCATCAGCTGCTCATGCCGAAAGTCTTATTCATGCCGGGTAGGAATACATTGATGCTGGTCGTACCGGCGATCTCATATTCAAATTCGGGAGCTAGTTGTCTGGCTCGCTGAACGATAGATTAGCGCTTTTGGTGATTCGGATCCCAGTATTTTACCTCCGGTGCTGCTTGTTGGCCGAGGGCACTATGGGTGACTTGACTGCCACGATTCTCGATGATGTCGTGACGTTATCCACCAATAGCCCAGTTCTCGAGCAGCCTGAGTAATGGTCGCCGTGATCTTAGCGGTCTGAGCGTCAGACATGGGAAAGGAATAGACCTGTCGCCAATTATTCATATCTACCGCCATGCCGCCGTCAGCACTGTAGGTGTGTATTGCGTCCCCCTGTGCCACCATCAGGTGGGAGATGCGTAGTCGTGACCGGTGGCGAGGAGACCCATCGGTGCCAAGATCTGGATCATGAACTGGCTCAGCTTCTGTCCGGATATGACACAGACCGGGTAGATGTCTAACAGGTCAGCCATCACCCCCGCCATCTCGCTGGTCATGGGTGTCTTAGCTACATTGAGCGTGTCGTCAATATCAAAGGCGATGACTCTCTTCACGCTCGCACCTTCTTTTTTCGACGCTTAGCGATCGCTGTTCGGCTACTTGGCGTTCATTCGAGGAATATACTCGCCGTTCGCCCGAGCCATGGCCTTTTTCATGACCCATGCCTAGGGCAAGACCACATCATTCTTGTGTGCTTTTCGCTGATAGCCGTCTCAATCGCTTCCGGCTCGGTCGTCGATAAAAGTGCAGATCCTTTTCCTCAGTCTTACCTGCTTGGCGAGCACCTTTAGCTACTACTCACTGACTGAGGACGTACCGGATGATGAGCATCTTCCTCAGTCAGGATGATGAGGTCGCTATACTTGCCAGCGATCTTACCCATAGTCGGGAACTTCGTCTTGTCTCGTTCACCAGCTGCCCCAAGCACTGATGACTTTTACCTTAGTGTTTGCCTTGACATCCGGCAGGAGTCTGATAGGGCATCGTATGAGCGAAGTCAATGTCACATCAAAGCCCAGTCCGGTGGGAATAGCGTTCATTCGTCCATCAACCCCGGCAGATTCTTTTTAGTCCGTTCTCGAGTTTGCTGACGGCTCATTCCTAACGCATGGCAAGCAGCTACAGCCGCTAAAGAGTTATAGATGTAGAACTCACCCGGGATATTGATCTTGATGTGGGTATGTCTCACATCTGCCTTCCTTCATAGCGGGCCGCTGTTTTGACGTTTGATCCGGGTGGCTTTTTAGTTTGCCCTGCTTACATGCGTAAGTGACCGGGCAGTGACCGAGCGTAAAAAGCTTGGCTGATTTATCATCAGCGTTGATAATCTGGACGCCCTGCCCACCCTGCTTAGCATTGGCGGCAGCCAGCTTAAACAAGCGACACTTTTGCCTGGAGATACCGCTGGAAGTCGATGGTAATCAAGGTGCTCTGAGGCGACGTTTAGTCATCACTACGATGTCAAACGGTATGCCGAAGACCCTCCCTGCGCCAGAGCATGGCTGGATACTTCGATGACCAGGTACTGCACTCCGGCACTACGCATCTCAGCCAGGCGTTTTATTAGGGTGCGGGCATCAGAGTAGTCATATGATCGGGCGACTCTTCAAACTTGCCGTCGACCGGATTGCCGATAGTGGTCATCAAAGCCGACTTTCAGCCCAGCCTCCCAGTAATATGTTGTGTATCATAAAGCAGGTTGACGCTCTTGCCGTTAGTACCTGTCACGCCAATCACCGTCATGCCGCTGGCCGGATAATCGCAGTGGTTAGCTGCCGCGAATCCCCTGACCCGATAAAAGGTACGGCGAGGGAGTTCTTCAGATTTTTCATCGTCTGGTTCTAAGGGTGACTATAGCATCAGCCCAGTTGTGATAAAAATGCCATCAGTGAGAGTACTAGGAATAGAGAGTTCGTGTGATGAGACTGCTGCCGCCGTAGTTGAGGATGGTGACGGATTATCGTATTGTGGTTCATTCTCAGATCGATATCCACCGAGTCTATGGCGGAGTTGTTCCTGAGGTAGCGGCTCGGTCTCACCTGAAGTGGTTGTTCCAGTGATTGATCGGGCGGTTAAAGAAGCCGGTGGCTGGGAGCAAGTCGATGCTATCGCTAATACCGTGATGCCCGGGCTGAGTTGGCTCACTGCTGATCGGCTCGCTGACGGCTCGGATGCTAGCGCAGTGAAGAAGAAGCCTCACCCCATTCACCATGTCGAGGCACATGCTCTGCCCGGCTTTTGACCGAGCAGACCCCCGAGTTTCCTTTGCTGGCGCTGATCATCAGTGGTGGTCACTCACAGAATCGTATTGTTTCACGACCATGGTGACTATGAGCTGATCGGACAGACGGTTGACGATGCTGTCGGTGAAGCATTTGACAAGGTAGCTAAGATTATCGGGCTGGATTACTCCCGGTGGTCGGCTGTCGCTCGAGGCTGCGCTCAAGGTGATCCGACTGATTTAAGTTCCCAAGGCGCGCCTCAGGAGATTACGACTCTCTTTCTCGGGCTTAAGACGGCTGTATTGCTGCCAGGTTCAAACGACGGTTTGAGTTGATCGCCTACTTACCCGTCAACCGGGCTCGCTCCCCTGCTTGATGAGGCAGACCCTGCCGTGACTTCGCTGCCAGCTTCCAGAATATCGCTTGTCAGAACTCTGGTTGATAAGTTGGTCAAGGCAGCCAAGTTCTACACACCGCACGGTAGTGGTGGCTGGTGGCGTGGCGGCAAATCAAGAGCTGCGTCGTCAGCTGACCGAGCGACTCTCCTCCCCTATCATCTTTCCGCCGGTCAGTTTGTGTACCGACAATGCGGCGATGGTGGCTGGGCTAGGTTGTTTCCAGGCTGAACGGATCAAGCCGACAGATCCTCGGCGACTTGAGGTCACTCCGTCGATTTCGATGAGCCAGATGGTCTGGAATAAAAATAGTTGCACTGCCTGGAAACATCCGCACCCTTCATATATTTCAGTCTTTCATTCTTCGTCTAATTAACCTGCAACTCAAAGCAAAGTCTGTAATTCCCCTCTATACATAGTCCTATGGCATACGAGTAGTACAGGTGGTCTCCTTACTCCACTGCTCACTAGCCCCCTCATTCTTCACTCTATTATCATTTCCTTCAGACCCGCCTGGCTGGCTCGTGCACTGCTGAGCTTCAAGCGTGCACAGTCTTCAGGAAATGATAATAGAGTGAAGGACAAAAGACACCCTTTATGTGTTAAGGACTATATGTGTCAGAGTAGCTTACCTAGGCTTCCGATGGCTGTTGATACACACGTAATTTCCCCAGTCTCATTTCCTAGCCTAGCTTCAGTCAAAAAATAGACTTTCTTAGTACGAGGTAGTACAGTGTGGTTGACAGAAGCGCTGTTGATGCAGCAGTAAGCTATCCAGTGCACGTGGTATTTATACGGTGCAAGCCTGTCCAGCTGATGCTAGTCAGGCTAACCTGACATACACAAAGTGTTATTACATCTTAAGTCCTCTTTTCGGTTGTTAGTATTAAGTATCGTGCTGGGGCCTTGAGGAGACCACCTGTACTACTCGTATGCCATAGAGTTATACGTATAGGGAAGTACAGACTTTGCTCTGATCTAGGATGGTTAGTTTATTACTATAAGAGACTATTGAGTATAATGATGTAAGAAATACAGCTTGGCTATGTGCTAAGATATTACTGATGAGAGAGACTATTTTTTTACAGAGCTCTGCTTGGGCTCACTTTCAACAGCAGCTGGGTCACCCAGTGATCGAGAAACAGACCGATACCTATAGCTACGTAGCCATCGTCGAGCGAGGCGGCTGGAGCAACAGGCTATACTGCCCTTTCGACCACTGGTAGATGACTATCATGGGCTGGAGCTAGCTCTAGCTGACCTGGCTCAAAGAGGCCAAGAAGCGCCGGCTTGATTTCGTTCGAGTTGAGCCTACCCCTGCCGGGATTAACAGAGAGGTAGATATGAAAAAGCTTCACCTAGCACTCTCGTCGGGACGTTCAGCCCCCCTACTCGGTTGTTAACGACGTATCGGTTAGCGAGTCTAAGATAGAGGCGGAGCTGTCGCAGACAGCTCGTCGCTATGCTCGTAAATGCGATAAAGCCGGCATCACCTATACAGTTAGCTATCAGCCGACCGATATCCGGTACTATATACGAGATGATTCACCGGCAGCCATAAACGTACCGGTATGAAGCCACGACGATCTCTATTTTCGGCAGATTGCCGGCTTTCTCTTCCCCACCAAAGCTGCTGGACACTGTCTCGCCGAACTGGATGGCGAGAAGATTGCCTCGATCATATTCTTTACTGACGGTACGACGATGTATTATGCTCACGCTGCCAATCTCACTCAAATCCCGCAAGTACTCTCCCGCTACCGGACTGGGGCTCTATGCACTCAAATTTGCTCATCAGCAAGGCTGTAAATGGTTTGACTGGTACGGTGTCGCTCCGGAGCATGATGATCACAATCCCCGCGCTGGCAATCCGCTGGCTTCACCCCGGTTTAGCTATCGTACGGTGGTCAAAGGGTTAACCGCTCGGGACGTGGGAGCTACCTATCAAGAAACGGCAATACTTTAGTTTATCAGTACTACTTGCGCTCACTCGCCACTAGTTATATAATGGTTATGCGGATCGTTGCGATACGCGCTATATTAGTAACGAATGCCTGAAAAGGTGCGTGGAGGCTTCATGTTTTGTTTACGTGAAAGTCTTGTTTAGTGTGCCCTTTTTCATTTTTGGTTATGATTTTTCTACAGATGAAAACTATCCAAAACTTACCAACCAAATCAATATGAACTAACGATCTATGCCCTCTGGGAAACCAGTGGGGCTTTTGCACCTGCGGGGCAGGGCGATCCCGTATTCGATTGTGATGCCACCGAATGCCAACGGCAATCTGCATATGGACATGCCTATATGATCCGATTGAGGACATACTAGCCAGGTATTATCGGATGCAGGGGAGAGACACCGTCTGGATCCCCGGGGCTGATCATGCCGGATTTGAGACATGGGTAGTTTTCGAGCGATATCTCAGTAGTCAGGGTAAATCACGCTTTGACTACAGTAGGGAAGAGCTTTATCAGATGACCTGGGAGTTCGTAGAGCGGAATCCGGGGACAGATGGACTTCAGCAGGGCACTGGGGCGAGTTGTGACTGGTCGTCAACCGTCTTTTACCTTGATAAAGAAGGTGATCGAGACGGTCTATCGGACTTTCCACAAGCTATGGGACGACGGACTGATCTACCGGGGTAACCGGATCGTCAACTACTGTCCGCACCACCGGACCTCATTTGCCGATATCGAGGTAGAGTACCGAGATGAACCATCTCACCTCTGGCACATCGCCTATCAATTGACTGAGGGCAAAGGTGAGATAGAGGTGGCGACGACCAGACCGGAGACGATGCTGGGGGATGTAGCTATCGCCGTACACCCTGATGATCCGAAGTACCGGGAATTAGTCGGTAAAACAGTCGTCGTACCGCTGGTCGGGCGAGAGATTCCGATCGTTGCTGACGAAGGGGTAGAGTTGGGCTTCGGCACAGGTGCTGTCAAAGTTACACCAGCGCATGATCCACTTGACTTTGAGATTGGGCAACGTCATCAGCTGGAGCTGATCCAGGTGATCGGACCGGATGGCAAGATGACCGACCAAGTACCACCGAAGTATCGGGGGCTGACGGTCGAGCAGGCGAGGGAAGCGGTCGTGGCTGACCTAAAGACTGCCGGAGCGTTACGTAGCATCGAGGATTGTCGTCACCAAGTACCACACTGCTACAAGTGCGGTGCTACTATCCAGCCACTGTTGATGAAGCAGTGGTTTATCAATGTCAAGCCTCTAGCCAGAAAGCGGCTCGCCGGGCGATCAAGCGGGTGAGGTTAGCTTTTGTACCGAAGCAGAAAGCTGATGAGCTGGCTCGGTATTATGATGAGCTGAGGACTGGAATATTAGCCGGTAGATTCCTGAGAATACCGATCCCTGCCTTTCAGAATGTATCAGACCTGACGACTGGATGACACCAGGGTAGAGAGCGGCAGAGATCGTGATCGACGGACGGACTTATCGACGAGATGAAACGCAGCTGACACTTGGTTTTGATAGTGGGCAGCTACCTTTTATAGCGACGGATTACCTGGACGGTGCGACTGTGGCGTTTTTATCCGACCAGTGTTATGGAGACGGGGCAGACATACTGCTGCGGTAGCCTGGGTGGCTCGGATGATCATGCTGGGGCCATACATGACCAGTAAAGTGCCGTTTCACGATGTCTCCTACATGGTTTGATCCTGGACGAGCATGGCAAGAAGATGAGCAAGAGTAAGGGTAATGTGGTTAACCCGATGGGATAATCGAGAAATAGTAGCGATGCTCTGCGTGTCGGTATCGTCATGAATCGTTCGGCGAGAGGCAGCCACAGGCTTTTTCTGAGGCATCGGTGATAGCAGGGCGCAACTTCTGCAATAAGCATGGAATATTGCTCGCTATATGGAAGGAAGTCAGATGCTGAGCCAGTTAGCAATGAGGAGATTGAGCAGGCTCAACCGGAGACGATTTACGAGCACTGATACTGCTACCGTCGGGAGCAAGCTCGTCAGGCGATAGATGCTGACATTACCGGCTATCGCTTCGCTGAGGCGATGGAAGTGGTCTACCATTGTATCTGGGACGACCTGGCGGACTGGTACATTGAGGCGAGTAAGGCATCCGATAATATCAGCTTTTATGCGACGAGTGCTGAGTATCGCCTTGCGCTTAGTTCATCCCTTTTGCGCCGCCGTCTCTGAGACTATCTGGACAACTTTTCGGGGAGAAGAGTCATTGCTAATATCACAACACTGGCCAAGTCAGCTGAAGTTCAGCAAGCGTCAGGCGAGTAGCTTTGATCGGGTAATAGAACTGGTCGACGAGCTGCGCAACATACTAGTCAGCTACCACCAGCTAAGTACCGCTTTGGTTTTTGATGATTGTCAGACAATAGGGGAGAACCAGGCGTTGGTTAAACCTGGCGAAACTGAAAATGTTCGTCAGGATGCACCTCCTGGACTAAAAATTGTTTTACCACATGGCACCGCTTGGTTGAGCTGACCGAAGAGAGTTGCTGACTACAAGGACAAGCTACAAGCGAAGCTGGCTAAGCTAAAAGAGTGAGATCTACGGACTGGAGCGACGCCTGGCTAATCCAGGGTTACTTGGAAGCGCACCGGAGCAACTAGTTCACGAAGCTGAAAGACTAGCTAGCCGATAAAAACGCCAGACTTTCATTCTTGGTGAGCAGCTGGCGGAAAATCAGCACTAGGGTAGTGCTCACGTTGTTAGTCGCCGAAGTGTAACCAGCGGCGATCTGCTACATGTTGGCATCGCCGGTATCGACCGGATAGCCATGATGCAGGCGCAGCACCTTATCGTCATACATCGGTACGACGTGGACGTGAGCATGTGCCTCCAGCCGCTTTCACTACGATGCCGGCTCTCACGCCTAAGACTTGCTCGATGCGCCGTGCTATCTTTTCTGACGGTTGAAAGGTGCTTGGTAGGTTGCGTCATCAAGGTCGTAGAATTTGTCAACTTGTACTCTCGGGGCAACCAAGACATGCCCGTCACTGAGCGGATTGATATCAAGGAAGGCGAAAGTCTGATCGTCTTCGTAGATCTTATAGCAGGGAATCTCACCCCGCATTATTCTAGTGAAAATACTATCTTGTTTCTATAAGATGATTGTATGGCATGCATGGGCTAGGTATCGATCATCCCGCTCAAAGTCAGAAAGCGACTCGGGCTGACTTGAAGTATTGATCGGCCACTCGAGCTGAGCGGATAGACTCTAAGGGGTATTGCCATGCTCCATATCGTCAATGACATTGGTATATATTCAGAGATGTCAAATAAGGTTATGGGTCATCTTCACTATCTACCAGGTTGCAACCGTTTAGACTCTCAACGGCTATTGAAAACATCGCTAGTGATTTCAGATCTTGCTGAAGCACCAGGCTATCAATCACTCTCAGAAATGGCCTAACAAATGTTGCCTTTCGCCAGCGATAGGTCTTCCATATTGGTAATAACTGCCATCACAGAACCAGCGATCATGGTAGCTCTCAGTCTGGCACTGTGATAGTGGTGCGGTGCTTTTAGCTGCACTCGTCATATGCCATACGCAGCCAGTTGCATGAGCTCTGATGACGGTGTATTGATCACTTCAGCCTCATTGATTTCCTAGTGAGTCATCGTAATTTGCTCGTGAGGTGTTCAATATATTTGAGTAGTTGTTTCTTGTCGCCTGCTTTGACAACTTCAAGCAGTCACTCATACGACTGGATCGTGTCTGATAAATGCTTGTCCGTTCAATAATCTAGGAAACTTCTCAGCTGTTACCTCGAGTCATTGGGTGATATGCTCATAAAGCCTCCATCGGTAGGATTAAGTAGTTACCGCTTGAGTATAAACGTGAGGCAGAAATATCCGCTATATGGAGCTTATGAAAAGGTTGGTGGGGGCGATCGTCCGGGTGTCTTGCTGAGTACGTGGCGAGGCTATGTCTGTTGGAGACTTCTTAGACCATTACCTGCCGTGACGCCCATGGCGTCAAGCTGCGAGACGGTGATGCTCAGCCGTTTTACTTCCAGATAAGCTACTAGGATGGCGGTGAGAGCTATCGGCTGTTATTCGCCTAACCGTAAAATCAGCTGTCCGAGCGTTGGGTGATATTGTGCGAGTGTATACCGCCTAAATGAGCTGCCTGGTATCCTCAAAGCTGATCACCGCTCAGGTTGTACTCGATAGATGCTGGCTAAAAGAGGTAGAAGTGGCTGTGTAGCCTCGGCGGTCGGGACAGAAGCGAGCTACTGGCGGGACTTGGCGGTGGTGTGCAGTGTAGCGCAGATGATGGCGGGGCGGACGATTAGCCAGCGTCAGTTGCTGGAGGGTGCTGCTGGCGAGTGCCAATAACGTGGCTAATCGCCTGGCGATCTGGGCGTTTGGTCTCGATGGATAGCTACCGTCAGGTAGCCAGTCGTGGTTAGGACCACGAACTCAGCTGAGTACTATTATCGGTGCTGATGCTGGTAGGACTGGATCCGTCGGCGAAATCTACTCCGGCCACGACCTATGTAAGATTCTGTTGTGTAGCCAGTCGGCAACCTATCCTGGCAGGAGATCGCCGACGTCGGGCGACTATGCCCTCGGGCGAAGTCGATGTCATAGCTAACCGCCTGCTGGGGCGGGGCGGTGTCTTCGCCCGGTAAAACAGGCTGCTCATGAAGCGCGAGGTGTGGTCACGGCGGTCGGCGCGGTGATGGAGTGACGGTGATTGTCCGGCGTCGTCGGTATGAGCGGCTGGCTGGCTACATGCACCGCTTTCGGCGAACCGAGGCAGCTTCTAGAGGTAGCCGTCGGGATCGTGCCGGTCCAGTCGGCTGAAAGGCTGATCGTCGTCGGTAAGCTCAGCTCCGCTGGGCTTCAGTCGGTTGGTTACCGCTTCAAAAGCCGGTTACTGTGCCGTGCTGGGTTTGTTATGGCCCGCCACTGAAATGAGTTCGTCCACTATCTGTCAGACGAGAGTTGATGAGTGCCAGTGGCGGCAGCATCTGCTGGACAGCTGAGCCTGAGCGACTAACGGATCAGTGTCTCACAGAGGCGGAGCAGTCAAAGCCGGCTTCACTGACCACGCGCCTGACGCATCCGTTCTAATTCACGCATTAACGCGCCTTAATGCTGGTCGCTTTACCTGTAATCTACGGCGATCGTCATCACATCTAAATAAATCGCTGTGTGCGTACCTGTCGATACAGCATCGCACGGCGCCTGCCGGTATCGACCTTATGGATCGAGAGCCTGCCCAGCGGATACTAACAAAAGATATCTTGCTGTGACAAAATATGATCATGCGTTACCTTAATCATCAAGCAACACAAACATATGCATCCTGCACGTCGAGTCCGGCTGACGTGACACTCCCGATATTCTTTGTAGTCTCTTCACTTCTAGAGAGCGGTCTAGGTATTCTCCTGGAGCGACTGTCACCGTCCATTAAATTGTCACAACGATCCGTAACCCGCGACATCATAAGCCTCCCTGTAACGCGAGTTATAGTCTCTCTCGATTGACTGGTTTAACTCTGCATGCTGCCGAGGTCGTTTGCCTAGATCAGTAAATAACTCTCGTCTACGCCAGTAAACTGTTTGGTGTTCGGGTCATTAAGCATGCGATCGCCCTCTCTCTCTACGTGCCTCAGAGTGTAGTTATCGTTTGGTCTGTCTAGCAAAGCATCAAAGGTATTCATTCCTTTATGATAAACGACCTGTCGCGAAGAGATTATTGACCGCCGTCGACATATCAAACCTAGTTCAGTAAAAATCTGCTGAGCCTGACGCTTGATGCTCCTGATTTGGCTCTGATGTTCATATTGGTAGCATCAGATTTGTGCGTCAGCGCATACTCCCTTTCAATTTTCTAGATATTGTCACAATATTAGCACAACGTATTGTCCATCGTCCATGCACATATGCAGTGGGAAGCGAAATGTGGAATTAAGTTCTCATGCAGCTTCAAGAATGCACCACTCTATCAGTGCCGTAGTGTCTATAGGCAATTAGTCATGTAAGTTCCTTGTGCAGGAAGGAGAGAGTTCGAACCTCGGTGGGTTGCCCCACACCGGTTTTCAAGACCGGCTCATGCAAACCACTCGGTCACCGCTTCCACGCTATTATGTGACCCATGGCAGAAATCATTGAGACGAGGCGAATTCTTGGTCATAAGCCAACTCGTGGCTTATGGCAAAGTCATGTATTTCCCTCTATGTACTCGCTTTTTGGCATACGAGGCGGTACGGGTGGTCTCCTCAGGCTTGGCACCGTATAAAACTACCACGTGCTGCTGGATGGCTGCTGATATATGTCAACGGCATCCGTCAACCACTGCAACACTACTCGTGCTAGAAAGTCTATTTTGACTGGAAGCTGGATTAAGTAATGAGACTGGGGAAGTAGGTGTGTCAACGCTCTAGCTTAGAGTAGCTCACCTAGCTCCCTCAGGCCTGGCGACATGTAGCAGTACCACTGGCAACTTGTGCCGCCTACTGCTAGTATCAACAGCCATCAGGCAGCTGGGTGAGCTACTCTGGCGTCTGGTCCTTGGCACACAAAGGGTGTCTTTCGATCCTTTGCTCTATTAGTCGTTTCCTGAAGACTGTGTGCGCTTGAAGCTCAGCAGCACTGTTTGCAGCCAGGCGGCGACAAACGAAATGATAGAGTGAAGAATGGGAAGATCTAATCACGGGTGGTTTGAGAATCCTAAGCTGCATTATTAGCTAGCCAGCGGATGGCAATAAAAGAGATGATGTATGGATGTTGACAAAGGGAGGCTGGGTGAGGCTGCTCCGACTAGGATAGTGGTGAGTAAGAGATGCTGCCTCTATCGAGGCAAGAGGCTGTTTGAGTCATGTCTGGCAGCTTATCTGAGACCCTGAGTCCAGAGCAAAATCACCCATACCGCTCATAGCATAAAGTCTAGCTACCGCAGCTAGAGGCCTCGTCACTGCAAACGCGGTTTGCCGGCAGTCGGTCTCAGGAAAAGTCGAGGAAGAGACTCAGGAAAATCATCCGGACAATCCTCCAGAGTCATAGTCGTAGTCATGAGAGAAAACTCGACCTAAGTACGGCGTTCCTCAGTGGTCAGATCGTCAAAATACCGGATGGTTCTCGTGGAGCCCACCGACGATATTGATTAACCTCTGGTATTGGTTTGTAGTGCACGCCGTCTGTCTCGATCATGTACCTTATCAAATCACTAGAACATCATCGCCGTGATGCTCCTTGATGGCGATAATGCTACTAACGATGCTTTCATAAAATAGGTCACTTTAGGGCTAAGAGGCACGACTGCCCAATTATGCCACAATAACGGCTATGAACAAGTATGCTGACCAAGTCCAAACAAGTAGTCAAAGGACTTATATGGGATCGACATCGACGCTGGTGCAGCTCGTCGAGGCGAAGTTCAGTCGATTATACCACCAATGTGGCGGTGCGTCTGACCGGTCAGCTAAAGCGTTCGCCGAGGGATATCGCTAACGAGATTAAAGCGAGAAACTTGATCCAGTCCAGGCGAGTTTGATGAAAGTGGCTGTCGCCGGTGGGTTTTATCCAGCCCTGACCGTATCCGGCTAGAGAGTTGGACGGCGATTTGGAGCAGGCGCTTCGAGCTACAGATACACTTATGGTGAGAATCGCGATGGTGGGGCAGGGTGGTCGTCCTGGATTTTCCCAGCACTGGCCACGGCGGCGCAGCCTCCGATCGGTCATATGCGGTCCAGCTTCATGAGGCTGCGCGGCTGATGACTGATGCTGGCGACCGGCTGGAGGAAGCGATCGGCGATAATCATCTCAGTGATTACGTCGCCGTTTGGTATCTGGGTGGTGGGCTTTCGGATGTTTTCTGATGAAGAAAAGCTGGCTAAACAGGGTATCTATGAGCTGGGTGATATCTACATCAAGACTAAGCAGGCGATCAAAGAAGCAGCGGGCGAAAGGTGAGCATGGGATTGAGGGCAGGCGCAAGGCTGGCTGCTGAGAATTGAGCGTGGCGATCCTGACGGTGGCTTATTCGGACGAGTTTGATCAGATCTCGCCGGTCGATGCTTTGCCGTGATGAAACCTCTCGTTGTCTCAACTGACTGCAGGATTGGCGAACGGTCGCTGGCTAAGCAGTAGGAAAGAAGTAGCTAGATTGAGTTAAAGAGGGGTGGCTGAGACAAAATAAAGATGACTCAGTGATCATCAGGCTAGATGACTATGGCATCGAGACGCCTCTTTTAATTACTCAAATCTAACGGTGCACCGCTCTATGCGACAAACGACTTGGCGACGCTGGCCTTTCGAGAGCGAGTTTAAGGCTGATCAGGGCTATCTATGTCGTAGCATCAGAGCAGAAGTTTTTATTTCAGCTCGGCTATTTGCAGCAGCTAAGAAAATTGGCTGATGCGAGCTAATTCATATGTGGTATGGCTTGGTCGACCAGATCCAATGAAGACAGCGTCAGAGAAGATGTCGTCTCGTAAAGGGTGGTCTTGCTGGAGGAGCTGCTTGATGAGGCGGGAGAAACGAGCTCAGGGCTAATGCCAAATCTAGAGGTATTAGCGATGAGGATATCCACCAGATTGCTCTGGGGGCGATTAAGTTTACTGATTTCTCAGCAGATCGACGGTAGCATGCTCTTCAACTGGGACAGGATGTTTTAATCGACCGGCTATTCCGAGTGCTATGTCAGTATGCGGCGGTCGGATCAATAAGATTTTACATGACAATAAAGTAGAGTAAACCCGACCCTGATTATGATTACCCGGGCGGAGAAGCGGGTCATTCTCAAAGCTACTTGATTACCCCCTTGTGGTCAAGCAAGCGGCGGTGTGTCTGGAGCCACATCGAATCGCTACCTATATCTATGAACTAGCAAAATAGATCGCTATTATGAGACTACACATGGTAACTACCAGAGGCGTATCGGCTGGGGTCAAGGCAGCTCGGCTCGGCCTCTTAAGGCGGGTGGCTTATGTCTTTGAGCACGCTCTTAAGATCTTGAGGGATTAATATCCCTGAACGGATCCAACTATAGCTGGAGTCAAGACAGGCCCGCTTGCTGGATCGACCTCGAGATGACGAACTTGGCCCACTCGGATAAGAGTATCGAAGTGGGGGCGATAGCGACTGACTTTGACTTTTCATCAGTGGCGGACTATCGGGCATCGGTCAAGGTCTCACCCGGAGCTGATGCGACGCGTCGGATGGTGGGTAAGTTCTGGGAGGAGCATGATGTTGCGCTAAGCTCTAATGGAGCGTAGCCTCATCGGCTGAGCTTTACCTACTAGTCAAGTGGAGAACCGGCGGTTGATTTCATCAAGCAGTACTTCGTACCTGATCAGCCGGTTTTATCTGGCGGGTAACTCCGATTCATCAAGATCGCCAAAGTTTATTGAGGCGAGGAGTGGCGAGGCTGGACAAACTACTACACTACCGGATGCTTGATGTCAGCGCCTGGAAGATCTTATTCGAGGAGCGAGGGTAGCTTTTTCACAAGCCGGAGCTTCACCAGAGCTATGAGTGATATCGAGGGCTCAATTGCCGAGTTGAGTACTATCTAAACGAGTCAGGTTTGATGAGCGAGTGAAGTGCGGCAGTTGATCGCCGGCTACGACGGTGGTGTTAGATGACCGGTCGGCCCCGAGCTGTGCTATCTATAACATCAAAGGGGCAAAGTCAGCGGCGGTAGTGCAGCGGTCTCAACCGGTTAGTATCGGTCTGAGTGTGACCCTAACCTGGGAGGCTGCTACGTCGCCGGTATGAATCGGTCTCACTGGGGTCAATTAAATAAGAAGAGAGTTTAGTCAATATTCTTCTGGTGGGGCGCTCGAGTGACGAGAGATCAGGTCGCAGATTCGACGACGCCTGCAGAGACTAATCGACTATTGACCGCCGGCAGCTGATTGATTGGCAGTTGCCCTGGTCGGTAACCTGACCTTTGTTGATCTCTTCATCAGGGCGCAGCCTCGGCGTATCTTTTAGGGCTACTGTCGTTTTCTTCTTAGTCTCTTCGGGCGACTGGGTAGCTCGTGGATATCATTATGGTGGTATTGAGCAGGCTAGACACCTTAGCGTTCTTAGATGCTTTATAAGCGCTGCGTTGGCGTCAGAGATGGCCTCTAGACGCTTTTGAGACTCGGTGTAATGCACTATCTGGGTCGCCACTAGCTTTTGGCATGTTGAGCTTCTGGTGGCGGTTTCATCTGCCTCGACGTCAGTGGCTTTGCCGTTCTTATCTGAGCGAAGTTAAGTGTTCACTGAGCTCGCGCATGCGACAACATATCCAGCCCAGTCTCGGCGGTGATGGCGGACATATCTTTCGACTGAAACTCGGCATTGTCCACCATAGTCAACGATGCTCTGTAAATTGGCCAGTGCTTTGCCCAGACTTGAGCTCAACACCTATCCGCCGCCATTATTGCTCAGGGCGGCTACGACTGAAATGATCACGATCAGGCGACGATCCGATACCGGCAGTAAAGCACGGTTAGAAATGGGTAACTTACGGCGACCTGTTGATCTGAGGGACGATTAGCGTCAGATAGTCCATCTTCCCTCAGGGTGTCGGTCGAGGGTGGGGTGCCTGGCTGAGCAGTGGGCTGACCTGGGTTGATCAGCGGCACGTGGGTGCCTGCATGTACATCTGGTTGGCGTTGATAGGAGAACTGGTTGGGTGTCTGGGGCTGAATCTGAGGCTGTGTTTGGTTGGGTCAGAGACTAGCTTCCTCTCGACCGCAATTGTCTCGACTACCTGAGAGTCGGTCGAAGTGAGCTGCTGGCAGTATCAGCGATATTACCCGGATACGCTATAGCCCTGTAAGTTTTGATTAACGTAATTATTGCTACCGTAAATCTGCTGACTGGTCGGTCGATCATCCCTCAATCTTGATATTGAGGACTCTCATAAAGACATTATCCGGCGAAGTCTGACCTGTCTGAACCAGCACGCGACCGACCCCTTTATGAGGGGGTTGTGGGTGTGGATTATTGAAGTTTGCGCCCTCTGCCATATCTTAATTTAGCATAATCTGACTTTTCGCATATCCGAGTCTATCAGATATAGTCAAAGGTGTGAACAATGACGCTAAGGAGAGATCCGAGCTAAGCTGGCGATAGAAAAGGTGATCGGTGAGTATGTTCAGCTAAAAGCGGTCGGGGCGTTACTGGGAAGAGCTAAGCCCGCTTTGCACTATGAGCGAGCGCCATCTTTCTTCCGTGACACCGGATCGAGGATATCTGGCGCTGATTTTCGTCGGGTAGGGCGGCGATATCTTTTCATTCATCATGGAAATGGGGAGGGCTGGACTTTGGAGGCGTTGGAACTCTCTGGCACGCAAGGCCGGGGTTGACCTCTCGAGTATCAATCCGGGCGGGCTCGAGACAATGCCCAGCGCAAGGCGGTACTTCCAGATGAATAACAGCGGTTAACTGTACCAGCGTCAATTGGTGCGATCAGCCAAGGCGTCGAGACTACGCTAATAAAACGTCGTCTTGCTGAAAACTATTCTCGAGTGGGAGTCAGTTTATGCTCCCGAGAGCCTGATCTGACAGGTGTTTTGACTCGGCGGAACTATCATCGAGGATGAGATGAAGCGAGCGGAGGCTACTGGGCTGCTCCGGGCGAGCTGTTCTTTAACCGCCTGATGATTCCGCTTAGGGATCGACGAGGACAGGTGGTTGGCTACCGCTTGCAGGATTATCCAGGGCAGGCGAGGCCAAATACCTCAATACCGGACACGTACTCTTTCACAAGGTCAGCAGCTCTTTGGCCTGAGCTTTTGCCGCTCAGGCGATTCGTCAGGCCGGCTATGGCGTGATCGTCGAGGGCAATTTGGACGTGATCACATCACCAAGCCGGTATCAAAGAATGTGGTCGGGGTGGCCGGTGCGGCGCTGACAGTAGAACACTGAGGTCTTAGCCGACTCGGTAGCGACATCAGGTTTGTTTGACAGCGACAAGCGGGCGTTGCCGCCGCTGAAAAAGCGATCAAGCTGGCCGGTTCGTTGAGCTAAAGCTGTCGGTGATTGACTATTCGGTAGCGAGTGCCCAAAGACCCTGACGAGCTGATCACAGGATCCGACCCTCGGCAGCAAAGCTCTAACGAATTATCAGCCGGCGGTCAACTGGGTGCGGATTGTTACGCTTAAGACTATCAGTGTTGATACTGTCAGAGAGAGACAGAAGGTGGCTGATCGGACGCTCCAGTGTGATCAGCTCGCTGGCTGGCGGTTGAGCAGAGAGGAGTTATATCAAGGCTGTCGGCGGTAGTGGGCGTCAGTGTCAGCTCGCTGGTTGACCGACTAAAAGATGCTCAGAGGGCAGTACGCTACATCTCGGCGACAGCTGAGCGAGCCTCGCACTAAGGCGAATATCGGCGAAGCGTCGCTGATTATCTTGACCCGATCTTGGCTTATCTGGGTGAGTCATACCGACTTGCGGTCAAAATATCTCCGATATCTGCCGACGAACAGCTATCGGGTAGATCAGCTGGTCAAACGGTGGCTAAAGCTCTGAGCCGAACTATGGGAGATGAATTGATTGACCGGTGACAGAGGCGATGGAGCAACCGGGTGCGAGCTGGATCAGCTGGATCAAGTCCGCACTCGGCTGGTGCAACTAATGATGGTCGAGTGACCAAAACGGCTCAGACTATTGATGGGATCAAGTCAGAAGATGATCTACTGGAATATATATCTATTTCAGGCGTGATTGTGTTGCTGCAGGCTAAGCAATTGACTAGCGAGTCAGTGGCTGACAGGGTGGCTGAGGCGGGTGCTCTGGGCTGATGACGAAGCGGCCAAAGCTCGCCGGCTGGCCGAGCGAGCCAGCCCCAGCCGAAAATCGACGTAACAGCTGCCGGGCTGAAGAAGGCTGGCGGAGGCAACGCAGCCGCTGACGCACATTAACGAGGCTTATTTATGATGCAAAGTAAACACTTCATTGATGTTAGCAGGGTGGAAGACAACCTGGCACACTTGCTGGAGCACTGTGTCATCCATCAGATAGCTGCTCTGGCGGCTGATGGTAATCAGTCTTACTGGGCGACTGTCATGGCGTGGTTGGCGGTGCATTGTTTTTGTGGTAGAGTACCTGGGCCAACCGGTTGTCGAGTGTATACAGAGCTTCTTGGCTAGTAAGCCGGAGATACCACAGAGTACTGTTGCCACGCAGGATGAGAGCAGATCGGCTGAAGATGATGAGCTAATCGTTAGGGGTGGCATCGATTGATGTAACGCGCAATCAACCGGCTATTCCGGGATCGCCGGATAATAGAGCTGGAGAAGATGTCGAAACCGGTTGCCAATGGGGCCGACGACAAGCCACTGATCGGATGATTGTCTATGGTGCGAGCTGAAACCGATTACTTTCATACTGGATGTTTACCTAGAATAGCCCGAGCGTGGATGATCGGCTGATCTTCAGCAAACTACGTGGCAATATCGTCGCCTGTCGCCCAAGCGACTAGTAACGACAGTGCCATATGCCGTGAGTACTATCGGGTTACTATGAACAAGACGGGATGAGTCGGCTTCTCGTATGTACAGCCAAAAACTGTCGATCGTGAGGCTCCAGATGGGATTGCAGAAGCGACTACGGGCGATAATCGCCTCGTCGGAACTATGGGCAGATCGGCAGAAGTTTAGTGATTATCGAGCATTGGCTGAGTGAATCCGCTGGTGAAAAATATCTACTCTTGACTATCTGGGTGTGACTGCTTCAGAGCAATACCATGCTAAAGCTTTTTGCGCCCGCTGAAACGCGTCGATTGTGGCGTCAGCTGCGGTGAAAGCTACTATTGAGTCATGATTGGAGGATAAGGTATAATCATACAAAGATGAGTCCGATTGAAGATAAGATACTTGCGCAGTTGCAAAAACAAAATTTGGACATGCAGATTCAGGTTATCGTTACATGGATCAAAAAGTTACTCCTGATGTTTTGGCGTTTGTTGCTGACTGTTGTAAGTTGCCGCTCTTCTACGAGAGAAAATTTTCACTAAAAACGTGTGTAGGATTCTCATATTTCTCAAGAATATCGTCCATGATATTTAACAAACCTCAGGCAGACAACGCGTGCAGCAATACATGGTATGATAGATTCACAGCTCAGCCTCTCAGAGACATTATCTTTCGCGGGTGTTCTGGCTGAGGAAAAAGCCGGGAGAGTGAACACATCTCAGTGAGTTGACGAGAAAATATTAGAATATATTTCTCTAAAGCGACAAACGCTTTTCAATTTTCATGTCTTTATCTGCAGAAGTGATGAAGCAAAGTGGCTTCCTGTCTCGTATTAATATCTTCATCAGCACTTTATACAAGCAGTAAGTTACTAAATCTGCATGATGATCTCAGAGTCCGCTTTTTGAATCATTTATGCTTGGTAACACCAAAGTTAACCAGACTACTGAAATCAGACGAATCTTTTCCCCAAAGTAGTGTAACATGTTGCAGTCTGTCATGGGTTCCTGGCAGTAGGTCGGGCGTCGCCTCCGATGTGCAAGTATCTTTATTCGGATTTAATGTATAACGACGTGAATTTTTCGAGACTTAAAGAAAATGAAGAATGTCCAGCAGACAAGCTTCTATCGTTTATCAAAAACAGAAAGAGTATAGCAACTATGAAATGCAGTGATGGACGCAGTGCGAAAACATCGTATCCTAATAGCAGTAGTGAGACAGCTATGCACAAGGTGAAAGCTTCGCAAATGTCACACATCTTCTCTCAAAGCTCTCATCCAAGTACACTTTTTAGCACACAAACCTTATTCTGTGACTGCACAGCATATTCAAAAAGCACGCAAGCAATAAAAACCAGAACGACGGATCCGACTATCAAATTGTGTGCTTGCTTTCCAAAACTTGAGCGTCAAAACATCGATTATGAGATAATGACGGTCGCTTACAGTTTTGTAAACATAGTTAATCGTAAGGCCTGGGGCTATCCCTTGGTTACTGACCTGAGTTTTGATGATATAGCGAATGAGACTTAGGCAGTATCGGCGACAAATGTAGCCGGTAAGGCAAACAGGTGAGTTTGAGCGGTTTTCCTCAGGCATAAGCTCATACTCCGATCGCTTTTGTGCGTGTAATACTGAAGAAAACTGAGTTTACTGTCAGTATTTGCGATCTTGTTGGTGGTTTTCTAGCTATGCACGATAGAACATAGAAGAATTCTTTTTGACGAGGAAAAAGGCTAGAGTCTTCATTTGTTTATGGTTCTTTATTTCTTGGTATGAGAATAGCCGCAAGGCCGTCAACAATAGAGATCTTTTGGAAGCAGCGAGCTCCCTAGGATGAAATGAAAGATTGGGCGCCACAACAATGTTATCTTTTGCTGAAAATACTCTTTTGCTATTGGAGAAACATTAGGACTATCGACAAGACCGATCTTCGTCACGACTGGAAATAACTTACCATCTCCCAACATTCCGGGATTTTATGACGTACACTACCGTTGGGTTTCATAGCCTTTTGATGTAAGGTCTATCTCGTAGAACATCAAAGAACACCTAGATCAAAGCTTAGCTACGATGCATCGAAATAGTATCTCATAAAATTAGCCAATATGGATGGTTTCTGTCAGTAATGGTAGTTTTGGTCGTATGTTTTATATTGCTTAAAATATAAGAGTTTACGGAGGTTCTTGACGGCTGCTCTCTGCTATCGACAACTGTACTGATTGTTTCCAATCTTTTACGCCTGAAAACCTTTCTACCATAGTCATTTATGCTTAGAAGTGCTTTGGTTTCCAGCAAACTCCCGCAAAGGGAGTAAACTCGAGGTGCGTTCAATAGACTCTTGGGAGTATAGAGCGCTACTGCAGAAAGCGATAATGCACGCTCAAAAAACAATGCAAACAGATTCTTGGTGCTTATTTCGGTTTTGAAGCCCTCGCTGATATGATTGTGCATTTTGGCTGGCTTGGAGCTTGCCAAATGGCGGATTCCTAAAACAATTACATCATACCCTTCCTGAATTCGTGAGTCAGAAAGTCATCGTTGATAAACCTAATTTCAAAATTTTTGGTACTTTCAAGCATTTTATTATTTGTTTCAATATGCGTATTGAATTTTGGTTGATATCAGCAAGTCAAGTTTTACTTCTGGAATGTCTTTATACAGCGAGACAGTGTCGGTAAAGTTACCAACCCAACCGACAGCTCTAATATCCTAATCTGACTTTTTATTCTTGAAGTCTGGCAGTGCGCTCGCAAGCTAAACATAAATCCTGTCGAGTGTAATATGCGGCTTCATCTAAGCGTTTCGAATTTGCAAGCTCAGCTATTTTACTCGCCGTCGTAAAGTCAGGCCTGCTATCTCTGAGTAGGCTAACTAAAATTATCGATGTTGAATAGTTGCTTTTTCAATCAGTCGTTTAATTTTGTTTTTAAGCTAAGTGACTCACGCTCCTCATACGCCACAATATTTCTTGCTATCTCCTGGAAAATTGGCGTAGGCTGACAGCTCATAAAGGCATTGACGAATATTTATCTCGTGAGAATTCTTTCTTGTCTTCATCCTGAGAAATTAAGCGTATCCGTATCGAGACGGCTCCATTTGAACGAATTTGGTATGCCCATGAAAGCCATCAACTCTCTAATACTAAAGACTCTCGGGTCTTCGGGATGAATGGTTGACTGACTTGCTAGTATAATCGTTGCGTGTATGCACGCAGAGCTACTCTATCCAAAAACATCTTGTGTTATCGCACATTCTTGTTTTGATTCTAATATGATCGCCGTCGACTATTTATATGAGGTCGGTTCTCTGGTTTTCGTGTCAAAAAGCAGGTGTCGCTCTTTAGTATTTATAATCCAATTCAACATACAGCTTGTCGTATGGCTAAATAGTGATAGATGTCGTCCGGGTTTGATTTCCCCATATAATCGAGGGAAAATCAGCGATAAGTTCTCATAACGTAGGCGCGTTTTTCTTTCGGAAAAAGGTCGTAAGGAGATAGTTCTTGCATGTCTTTGCAGAGTTCCTATGATAACAGTCCTCGTTCTGCTTGAATTATTGCCCATAGTCCTTGAGTTCATTACTCGATGAGCAATATTGTATTAGCCAGCTAAATTATTCGTGATTGCTTCTTTGATGGTCTTGTTGGCACCATCAACATCAGTACTAAGGTGTTCCCAAAAACCACGAACATTTTCAATCACAAAAGAATTTTGGATTGATCTGACGTATGATTCGAAGGATTCGACCACCAACGGAGTACGTTTTGCTCATTGTTCTTCTTGTGGTTTGCTACTGAAATATACCTTGACACGGAGGAGTTGCGATAGTACCTCAACCTCACTTTCGTTGTATGTTTCTTTCCATGCCGATATTTGACTGGTGATTCTCTTGTTTATTTCCGGATCAGTGATATCCCCCAGGATGTGCCGTTTTTCAAGCGAACAAACATTGTGTATTTCTGAATCTTTATTCTTCGTTCAATCAGTTCTGACGTAACAATGCAATCGCTTCAAGATCAAAACCACTAGCTTTCTAACCCCTGCTACTGAACAATGAGACATAACCGCGTTCCATGCTCAGATTATAAACATAAGCGTTATTTATCAGGAAGGGTATAAATTTTTGTATCTGTCTGTGGAAAAATATTTTGAAAGTCAGGGTCTTGATTCAACTCAAAAGTTGACTACTAGGGTTGACACTTGGACGCTTCATGAGCTCTGGTGTCCTGTAGCCTAAGCGCTTTCGTGGTCTATTATTTATCCTATCCACAGCCCAGTCAAGCTGAGATTGAGTCAGCTCGCAAAAGTCCATCTTCTTAGGAAATAGAACCTCAATAAGCCGTTGGTATTCATTACTACCTCGCTCCCAGATAGGTAGGGATGGCAAATGAACCTTTACACCCTTGCCTAGCATTGCTATTGTCTCTACTGTCTCTCGGGAGGTCTGCATAGCCTGCCATTTCCTTCTACCATTATCCAGGGTTAATGTCTTTTTGCCTACCTGAGCACTGTTGTTCTCAGAACATCTTAGAGACACTGTCAGCGAATCTCAGGGCTGTAGTATGCATGTGACTCTTTATCCACTTCAGGCAATTTAGCCTCGGCTGACGACAGTCAGGCATTAATCTAGCCATTAGGTAGCCGGTCTTACGCTCAGTGACAGTAACAATACGCCCATTGTGTCCCTTACTAACTATACTATCTCCTCAAAAGTGTCATGGTAGCCCCGCTTGTCGATATTAGCGGACGACGTCAATTGACCGAATAGCATTTTCATTCCTCTCGTCTCTTGATTAGCTAGTACTAATCAGCTGCGTCTATTACCACCTCTACTGCAGTGTAAATGACGGAGTAGATACCTAAAAGTGATAAGCCGAATATCAAGAAGTAAATGGTAGTGGGCGAGATAGAGCGATTATGATCCAGCTTCAATCTGCCCGGCAATCCTATGAGAGCTCCAATCCTGTCTAACTTCTAATGACATACTGAGTCAGCCATGTGTCATTATTGCTAATCTTCTCGTCAGTCGACAGTACTCGAACTCTGATTAGCCTGATGGCGTCTAGCTTTTGAGTTAACCTGTCTGCCGTAATAGCCCGGCAGTTGCCTTGTCTGTTCTGATTGCGTCTGACCTCACGAGAGATAGCAGCCTGAGCTTAATCTCCTTAACAATTCGACTATTGCTCCAGCCCAGCTCAGGTATACTTCTATCCTGCTTCTGTCACTCATGCTAAGATGTCTATAACCTGAGCGTCAACTTTTTGAGGTTGGAGGATAAGCCCTCAAAGTTTGCGTTATTTTATCGAGTTATGCAAAATCTATTAAAATAGCAGTGGAGAAACAAAAGAGTAAAATATGAAGATGAATCACCCAAAGCCAGTTAATTCAAAAAGATCAAGGCAGTCAGCAATATCTGGTGACTGTCTCGCCAAATCTAGCGTCGATCAGCTGGTATCGCTTGGCCTTGATGGCTCATGCAGCTAGGTAAACGCTCGGTAGCTGTCTTTAGCGGATGAGATACCTCTTGACTTCCTTGATCCTGAAAGTGTTTGAAAAGTAATGCAATAGTACGAGATTTCATCATTAGTATCAGCGTCAACAAGGCTGACCGGATGAGAGTTAAGCCGGAAGGGACTTCGTCAGAGTCATATCACGCCATACCGAACGACATCGCCGGATGACCTACGCTTTGAGGATGGTGACTTCAAGCTGAGCTAGTTGCCATCGGTGTGGCTGGTCGAGATGGCTGGATGCCTCGTCGCCAGCCATGGTAAGATCTTCCATAATGCCGTGACCGCTACTCTATGAACTTGAGCAAGCTATGAGTGCCTGGGGACGATCAGTTGGCAGGATGAGCGCCTGGGCTGCTACTCTGAATGTGCTATGGCTTGGCCGTCGGGCTGGCAGGCAATGACAAAAGTCTGATCAGATAGCTCGGTGGCTGCGGCTTTCTTGACCGGTCGTTGTCTCGGCGACGGATCGAATTCACATAATAACGTCACTACCGGCTATCTGTCGCTGTCGGCCGTTGATGGCTGGGGGCAAATCAGCAGCTGGTTACCGCAGGCTTGGGTCTGCTGAGGAAAAACAGATGAGGCGGCGAGAGGCAGGAGGAGGAAGACCACTCGATCGGCTTTGGTCGAGATCAAGCTGATCGTCCCAGACTACCAGCGGCCTCATCGGTGGAAGCTGAGACGGTGGTTAGCCACTCCGACTCAGCCGGTGAGAAACTATGCCCACGCCGGGTATGTTGGGCCGACTTCTCGCGCCGACTGAATCATCCCCAGTGGCATCGACCTGGGCCGGCGGTACATAACTCTCAGCCGGAGCTGGTTGTACCGCAGAAAGCAGCGTCAGCCGCCGGTTGACCGACCTGAGCCTCAGCCGGTTTGACCGACGCCAACAATTGAGCCGGTGGTACAGGATAGAAGCAGTGAGAACCAACCGTACGCGGGGATCCTAATTCACAGGTAACCGGCAGCGACGATTGCCGACAGCGCTTCGCTTCAGAAAGACTCGAAGGCTCATACGGTCGATGAGTATTGATGGAGTGAGGGATAGTCGGGCGCACGATGATTTACGTTTAATCAGCTAACCAAGTCACCGATTCCGCCGGTCGAACGTGGTCTAACCCACTGCGTGCCGACTCAGCCACCGATGCCTAAGTGCTATAGGCGTTGCTGTACCGACGCCAGGCTCTTCCCCGGCTCCGTAACGGCGCCAGACCCCATCAACCATGGGAGGGCTACCACCGACGCCAGTAGGACAGCAGATGACAGATGGTTTACCTGAGAATAATCTCAGCGGGGCTGCTTACTTCGCCATACCTCCGACGCCAGCGGCTGGATTAGATACCAACGCTACTCGCTCGGCCAGCCCGTTCCATCGACGCGGAGCAACCGGCTCCGGTGCCACTCAACCACTCCCGGACAAGCCGCTAATCAAATCTGACGGTCAGTTCGTGATACCATCATGAAGTGACTTAGTGCAATACAGTCAGATAGTTCTCGTCGACGACAAGCCGGCGGGTATTTTCCTCCTTTGGCGTAGTGGCGATGGTACAGCGTCATCTGGCGAGCTGATTGGACGTCAGAGTCAGAAAGTGGGGCATTGCGGTGCGCTGGATCCTTTGCGACCGGGCTGCTATCTTAGTCAGTGGCAGGAACACCCGACAGGCGGGCGAGTTCGATGGACTGGATAAGGTTGCAAGCGACAATTCGGCGGGAGCTCGTTCGCACCGGCAGGAGGAGGAGATTACCGAGGTTGCCCTCTAAGCCGCCCTGGCCACAGAGCAGCATCAGAAAGTATTGGGTCAATTCACGGTCAGATCCAGCAAGTACACCCGCAATATAGTGCGATCAAGGTCAATGAGCGAGCTATCAGCTGGCTGGAAACGGAAGTAAAGCCTGTCGCTCTGTCGCCCATGCTGGTGGGTGTATGCAATCGGTTATTAGCTACAACTACCCTGAGCTAACTATTGAACCAAAGTCAGCAGTGGTACTCATTCGTTCACTGGCAAGTGATATGGGTGAGCAGCTGGGTACCGGTGCTATACGGTCATGCCTGTCGTTATCAGATCGGTCATATGACGTGACGCATCAGTTGCGAACAGAGGCGGAATCTAGTGAGACTGCCTATGATTACTAAGAAGACAAGTTAACGGCGTTAAGTCAGCTCGCTCCACGATGGTGGGTTGTCGTCGACTCGAGTGGCTATCCTAACTAAGAAGTCAATGAGATTACCGAGCGCAGAGCAGCAAACAGCATGATTTTTAAGGCTCGGCGAGGACTGATCAGATGGTTGGACGGCGCAAAAGAAGCTGTTAAAGGCTCTAGAGCAGATCGACTACGATCAGTATAAAGAAGTTGTCGAGACGCTCGGGCTGCACAAATATGAGCCGACTTACTCGCCAGGCAGTAATTCGTCAGAGGTTAACTGGCGACTATATGTCGAGTAGTTGTGCCTCGGGTATCAGAGAAGCCGGCTGCGCTGGTGATATATCCCACAGTCTTATCTGGTCTTCCTAAGGGTTCACGCATATCGGGCAAATGTTCTCGTCCGGCTGTGCTAAAATGGAGATAACATTAATCATGTGTTGGCGGTGAACATGGTAACAGAAGCTGCTGTCCGGCGTTCCCTATGCCCGCCTACCACACTAGGAAGAATATATGACGAAAAGTTATACAGACCGGTAAAGATATCGTTCGGGTGTCGACAGACTGGTTGGGGCGAAGCTCTCGGTGGAAGTTAATAGGTTGGCTTTCGTACAACAGCCAGCTGATTGTCCGCTATGGTGACACGGTGGTACTGCTATAGCTGATAGTGGCGAAGTCAGTCCCAACCTCGACTATTTTCCGCTGTCAATTGATTACGAAAGTGTTATGCCTCAGGCAGATTGCTGGTTCACGCTTTGTCAAGCGAAGGCGTCCTTCGATGAGGCGATTCTGATCGGTCGCCTGATTAATCGCCCGATCCGTCCGCTCTTCCCAGAAGGTTATCGCTAATGAATGTCAGGTGGTGACCACCCGTACTGTCGATGGATCGGCTTTTCGCCCTGATGCGGTGGCAATGCTGGCCGCCTCAGACTGCCCCTGATGCTGACCAGTGTGCTTTCGATGGATGGGTGCCGGACTAAGGATTGGGCTGGATGGGCGGAATAACTTCACGTGCCTTTATGAGCCGGGTGGGCTGGGCAAGCCGGCTGGATCTATTTGGCGGGTGAACCGATAAAGTGATGATGGTTGAGGCCGGTGCAATGAAGTGAGTGAACACTTTGTGGATGCTTTTAGCGGGCACTGGAGCAGATCAAGCCTGCTCTGGATCTCCAGCTAGACTGCAGTGACTTAGTCAGCCTGAAGCGCAGAACTATCAGCTAGTCACACCGGATGAGCAGATCGCTGAACAGGTCGAAAATCTGCTTATCGACAAAGCTGACTGGGCGATGATCTGCGGGTCCCTTGCCGCCCGCAACCCTCGGATTGCCGAGAATCAAGCAGGCGATGCTGGAGCATTTCCGCGAACTACGACGGGCGACCTGGCCGGGCGGCAAGCTGATTATCTCGATGCTTTTGATAAGGTGATGCATCAAGATGTTCATGGTATCATTGAGCAGGTGTCCAGGCCGGATGGACGCCAACTTGACGGATCAGGCCTTATCGTCGAGGTTCGTCTATTACCTCGCACTCATGGCTCGTCACTGTTATTTCCAGGCTTTGACCCAGGCATTAAATATCGTGACTCTGGCGCCACTATCTTATGCTCAGCTGGTCGACACTATGGAAGTGACTGATGGTGAGCGACGCTTCATACATCACTATAATGCCCCGGGCTATACAGTGGGCGAGATCAAACGGCTGGGTGCGCCCGGTCGACGGGAAGTGGGACATGGTTACCTGGCGGAACGGGCTCTCCTGCCAATGCTACCGGACGAAGAGCTTCCCCTATGCGATCCGGTCGGTCACCGGATCATGTCTCAGAACAGCTCGACCTCGATGGCTGCCACTTGCTCGTCCTGCTTGGCGCTAATGGATGCCGGCGTGCCGCTCAAGCGCCCGGTTTCAGGTGTGGCGATGGGACTGATCGTTGACGGTGATCGGCACTTCGTGCTGACTGACTTAGATGACCAGAAGACTTCGCCGGTGATATGGACTTTAAGTGTACCGGTACTATCGAGGTATCACTGCCTTGCAGATGGATATGAAAGTGCATGGTCTACCGGTAAGATATCTTGCGAGATGCCTAAAGCGAGGCCAAGCAAGGGCGAGCCAGATCTTGAGCTCACATGCTCCGGACTATCAGCTGAGCCGAGGGGCTGACTGTCACCCTATGCGCCGAGAATTGAAGCTACTGGTTAATCCGGATAAGATCCGGCTCAATCATCGGTAAGGGTGGTGAAACGATCAACAAGATCACTAGCGAGACCGGTGTCGAGATAGATATTGATGAGCGGACTGAGTCACGCTTTGCCAGTACCGATGGCGAGGAAGATCTGCGGCGGGCGATTGATTGGGTCAGGGGCTGGTCGAGGCCGGAAGTCGACGAGTCTATACCGGCACAGTGGTTGGCTTAGAAGGACTTTGGCGCATTTATCAATATCTTGCCCAGGTGGATGGCATGCTCCATGTCAGCAAGATTGCCGAGCGTCGGTTAGTAGCTTCGACGAAGTCTTAAGAGATCGGGCAGAAGGTGAGGTCAAGCTAACGCTGATGAGACGACAAAGGGTCGCCTCAAGCTTGACCATGCTAGGTGTCAAACAGGATGTTTGAGCGGGAAGGGTAGAAGGGTGGCACAGCGATAATCACGGGCGGTGAGTGCCGGGCTGGGGCTGCTCTTCGCTGAAAGCGTTAGCCGAGCAGGGACTAGACCTGATCTTGATCGCTCGGGATAAAGCTAGGCTCAAACAGGTCTGCCGTGACCTGGCCGGACGTTATCATGTCGCAGTTGGGCCGATCGCCATTGACCTGGCTGATCCGGATAATGCTGAGATCATCGCTAAAAGTCATCAGCAAGACCAGGGATCTTCTTTGCACTCATCAATAACGCTGGCTGCTACTCGCTTCCAGCCGGAGATGGCGGTGAGCCGGATACGTCGCTTGCACGAGAAACGCCGTCAATGTCGCGGCGCTTAGTCGTTGCTCTTTGGCTCAGCCGCTGTCCGGCCAATGGTCAGGTGGGGCAGGGCATATCGTCAATATCGCCAGTACAGCGGCGGGACCTGCAGGAACTACTCGGCGATCCAGAGCTACGTACTGACCTATACTCAGAGTCTGGCGCTGGAATGAAAGAGGACAGGGGTGACGGCTACAGCCGTCTGTCCGAGCCTGGATGCCACCAACTGTCATAGTGTGGCGGGGCTGGCAGAGCCGGCGATTCCTGAATAGCTCTATGTCCGACCGGAGCGGGTGGTTAGCGGACACTGCAGCGGTACGGCGAGGTAAAAGCCTGGTGGTACCGACTCGGCGTTGGCGACTAATCATCTGGTGCTTGACGCATGGATAGAGGGGCTTGGCGTCGACAATTCACTAAGGCATACCTAAAGACTAAGAGTGCAGGCGTTAGAAAAACCTTTTTAAGCATAAAAACTGCTATAGTGGTTTATAGTAGACCAAATTTTACAGATGTGAGCTGAGCTGTTTTAGCCTAAAAACTTTATAGTAGCTTTTATAGTAGAGGTACGACCCGATAATAATTGTATGATTTGGTTCTCATTCCGGCCGACGTCATTGGTGGATCTATGAGACGGGTAACCTGACTTATGGGCTAACGACTAGCTGGCAGGGTGCCTAACTATGAGTAAGGCGGTGGCTTCGCTGAGTCATGCTTGGTTATGCTATGATGATTATAGAAAATAAAGGAGGTAGATTTAATGAGCGAGAGTGTAAACCCGTTTGACAGCCAAGCAGTAAGAATAAAGCTTCGTCAGACAAAGGTCAGCAAAGACAAGCCTGTCTCACCGTTTGATGAGGGTAAGACGGTGATGAGCCTAAGAAATCAGGCAAGTCCAATAAAAGCTGATCATCGGCATCGTTTCGGCGGTAGTGGTGCTGATCCTGGTGGTAGTTGGAGTGATCGTTTTCATAGCTTAAATAAAGTCACCACCAAAGACTATAGCAGGGCCTATGATGCTCTAAATATCAGGGAGAAGATCGACGATAATAAGAGCATATCGTTATCCGGCACCTCTGATCTGACGGCTGACAAGTATCACGAGATGGTTGACAAAGGCTAAAAAGTCAGATAAAGAGCGTCGATAAAAGCCATCTCAGAGCTGGAGCCAAGATGAAAGCTATTGAAAAAGACAAGGATAGTAAAGAGAAATTTGACAAGTTTAAGGGTGAGTTTGACAAGTACTCCGGTAAGACAAAAGAGGTGATGGGACAAGATGAACGAGGTGGTCCCCATCTACATCGCTATGCGCAAACCCTACAATATCAAGGCGAGTGCGGGTACCGATGCTTACTACAGGGAGCAGCTCTAATAGCTATCAGCAGGTGGTCTCAATAGCTAAGGATGCCAAGATCAAAGGTGATCAAGAGCTGGCGGACGGCGTGAAAGAACTGGCTGAGGCAGCTCAAGCTTATGCGGATTACTACGAAGCTAGCTAATGGCGAGAAGGTCAGCTATAGCGACTTCCAGCAAATCATGTAAACTCACCAAAGCTAACTCGGTGGTCGGATCGTCAGTGATCAAAGATGGTGTCGTCACTGAGGACGCTTCAACTACTCGAGTGCATTCTCCAGTCTGAGCAACTATCTATATAGAAGACTCTGAAAGATTGGCTGTAGCCCTGGCGAGGAAGCGACAAAACTACCCCCTAAGGCGGGGTAGTTTTGTTATAATGAAGCCGTGGAATCCCGGAAACAGCAAATAGATCAGTTAGCCGAGCAGATCATTGCGGATGGAGTGTGTGCTGAGCTGGCCGGTCAAGCGACTCAGCTGGTGATCAGTGATGGTGACCCCCGGCAGTCAAATAGTTTTTGTCGGTGAAGCGCCGGGTAAACAAGAAGATCTACAGAACGCAAACCGCTCGTCGGGGGCGTCGGGCAAGTTTCTGGACGAGATGCTGGCCGGCATCAGGGCTGGAGCGAAAGCCAAGTCTATATCACTAATATCGTTAAATACCGTCCGCCGGGCAATCGTGACCCTCTACCCGAGGAGAAGCGTGCGCTTCTGCGCCTATCTGATGCGTCAATTAGCCATTATCGACCCTAGGGTCATCGTTACTCTGGGGCGACATGCCATGAATTGTTTCATACCGGAGGGAAAGATATCACAGGATCATGGTCGTTTACGTCAGGTTCGTTTACACCGAGACGGTCAGACATACTTGTGGCAAGTATTGCCGCTCTATCATCCGGCGAGCGCTCTCTATAACGGGGCGATGCGTCCGAGCACTGCTCGACGACTTCCGGAAGATCAAGCCGCTACTAGACTAGCCGATATTGGTTCGGGGTTTGCTCCGGCTAGATACCGGTATTAGGTGCCCGGAGGTTATTGCGCTTAGGTGTGAATTCGGGCGCACTTGGTGATGGTTTAGTCGGTGTTGGCGCAGGAGCCGGGATTATAACTGGTGGTACCTTGGCGCGAAAGTGGTCGAGAACACCGTTAACCAGCTGAGTGAGTCTCTGGCAGGATTGGTCTCTCCACCTCCGGCGGCAATATCTGCTACTCCTCTAAGCCCGGTGCAAACGGTGTCAGGTGCATCTTCTGTGACAAAAGAGTAATCATAATATCCGTTCAGTTCTTGGCTAAAACCACGGTTTGACGGCTCAATCATACCGCTAAATAACCGTACTCTCTGTTGACCGATTAAAGTGGTGGAATCAAATGTATCGATTTTCATAACAGGACTGCCTCCTGAAAATCCGCCAATCTGGATACTGTAGATATGATTGTCTGTACTGCTACGTACAACTATAGACGTGGTCATGGTATTCATGGGTGTTGTTGATAATCTCACGTACGGTGGGCAAGGGCTTAGATGATCTTTGCGACATATCTTGTATTATGGGGTCAATATCATCACCGTGACCATAGAACCATAGTCCGCCTTGATGGTCAATGGCATAGTTGCCATAAATCTGTTTAATGCCACCTCGGCTCTTGATCTTATCGTTAGTAATTTCAACTATAGTGCCGTCAGGCTTGATGCGGAGCAACTTGTTCTTGGAAGTCAAAACATAGATACCATCTTTATTCGAAACTCGTGTTGATGGCTGACACGGTCAATTTGTCTAATGGTGGCGCCATTCAGATTGGGCTTAATGATATGTTTGGCGTCATCAATAAAGGAAAAAGGAGCATGGCTGCCGATAGAGAATATAGTACTACTATTATGGGCATACCAGTTGTCATTATCGAGGTAGGGGCGTAATAATCACGACTTCCGCTAAAATCAGTAACATGATAAGGCGACAGTGCGTCCAGTTTCGTCGGTCGGTTAAAATGTATATATTTTTCTAATTCCGGACTCCATTCGTGACCCCAATAGCACATCTTGCCTGAATCAGTGAAAGCGACTACAGTGCTGAGCTTGCCGGTCAGCTTAACGACTCTGTCGCCACCGAAAGTACTTAGTGATGTCTTGCGGTTGGTCATGAGTAGCAAGGTGGCTTTTATTGTGATTGACCGGGGTCAGATAGAGTACAGGTTGTACCATTGCCAACATGTCCGGAGATATTGTTTCCCCAGGTGTAGACTTTACCGCTCTTAGTCAGGACGATTGTTGTAGCGGCATATTCGCTATCTCGCCGTAGTTGCTGCTCCCAAGGTTTCACCAGTTCACTATGTGGTCGATAAGAGCCTCGACCGCTCATACTTGAGTACCGATACGTGAATCATCTGAGCTATCGGATCCGCCTGAGTGGTATAAGTCGGCTGGGCAGCAGCGGTGACTGGGGTGAATAAGCTGATGATGGGCAGACTGATGAGCGAGTAGCACCCTAAATGAAACTACTTTCATGACTTTTCGTTGGTTATTTTGATGCATGTTTTGATCTCCAGAGGTTTCTGTTATTTATCCCTACTTAGATATTATCATAACTTGTTGAACTAGAGCTATAATACGGGTAAATGGTGGAGCAGAGAAAAAGAATAAGAGGAGATCTTACCGAGAGGTCTCGGTCGAGTGCCACGCTTCGGATCGTTCGCAAGTACCAACGACATCTGGAGCTATTCGAAAGTCTGGGGCTTCTGCTCATAGCGGTAGTGACCGTGTCGATCTTAGTTAGCGATATTCTTGCCACTGGCCGGCCGGCTGGAGCTATACCTTTTCAGTCAGGAAACCGCCGGTAGTAGTGCTGGGGCTTCAGGCGGGAAATGCTACGATTATTAAGAATACCAGTGGCACACATCGCCAGAGAAGAGTTAACATCCGAACTAATGCAGCTAATGGCTATAATGTGACCATGTCCGGCAAGACGACTAAGACTGATCTAGTCACGATGCTTGGCGGTACTATCCCGGCTACTCCTGCCATCTATCTCATCCGACCACCTTATCAGCGAATGGTTGGGGTGTGGCCTGCCGGGTGAGACGGGTCAGCCCTCCGGTCTGACTATGAGTCAACCGACCAATCCACCCTCGGATCTACGCAAATACATACAGGAGTACCGGTGGCTCGGTCGAGTCACTATCATGTCAGCGACAGCACCGACAGACACGAACGGAGACGACAGGATGGTCTACTATGGTGTCAATGTTCTGATCTTGCTAAGGTTCAGGCCGGGAATACAAAGTAATCTTGACTTATACGGCAACAGCCCAAGATCCCGCTAGCGCCCATCCTGCAGTCGATCACCCCGGACAACTTCGAGATTGATTCCGACAGCGTCAAAACTGTAAGCCTAACGCTAAGAGGCAGCAATCTGACAACAGTTATGGATGTATTCCTTGACATTGATGGTGATGGTAAGAGGACAGCGGTGATCAGTCATGTATCAACCCTACTGCTAAGAGTGATACCGAGGTGGTTTGTCAGATGCAGGCACCTACTACAGCTAGCGTTAAGTCCCGGCAAAATACGATGTCTATATTACAACCCAAGGTGGTATAACTAAGCTGGAAAAAGCATTTGTCCTTAGTAGGCAGTTTCTGTCGTAACGGTGAGGCACATAGCGATTGCCGGGTTGATCTGGACGAGGGAATGATTCCGATCGTCTATCGCGACGGGGCGGCTACCGACCCCCATTGGTACACTCTGACAAAGGATCAGATAGCCAGGAACAGAGGTTCCTGGTATAGTTACACGGTACATAGCGGGTCGTAAATGGGCAAAACGCACGTCACCGTTAAGTCCGATATAGTTTGGCTACAATATAAAGATAAATCAGTCTTATTAGATAATAATGACGTACTCGGCTACTGGGTCTATATCCTCGCTATGCCTACGAAGTCCAGCGTCGAGACGCTACAGACCGCTATGCACCGATGCAAAACTTCAAGATCAGATTTGAAAAGGCGACCGATCTCAAGAAACGTCCGGCACGCAGTTGTAATGCTCATATCAAAACAGCCACCAGATGTGGCGAGACGGCAACCCCAGTAATATGGCTGATGCCAACATCTTAGCCAGAGATTACCGAACCGGCTACCAACACCGAGCTGACCTGCTATGAAGCTGACCCGGCTGGCTAACCGAACCGCCTGGGCGACTCATCCTGCCTGTAGCCATGACGGTGAGAGCTAAATGGTATCTGGGTGGGCAAATTTGAGACTACCGGCAAGCGGACAGCGCCAACTATCAAGCCAAATCGAAGTCAAATGTTTCGGAGCCGATCGGTAATTTCTTAACCTGGCGAAGAAGCATGGGTATTAACGATCCGGCCAGCACTTCCGGTGAGGCTATACTGGGTATTGATCAGAACTCTCATGGACTGACCTCGGCAACAACTCATCTATTAAAGAGTAGCGAATGGGGCGCCATAGCCTACTTAGCTACCTCAAAATACGGCGTAGGCGTCAATGGAGTCAAGTCTAATCTAGCTCTAGTCGGCACTAATGGCACCGACCAGGATGGTCAGGCCGGTGATGTTGGAGTGACCGGCTGCGGTACTGTGTGGACAGGATCAACGGCGGCGTATACCGGGCGACATTAGACACCGTCACGATTGAATCAAATAAGGCTTGCGAAAGGATGAAGTTAACGCTATAGCGGTACGGTCGGCAGTAAAGCCTCGACTGATAGCTCGCCCTCAGGCGTCTTTTGACTAGCCGGTGGGGCACATGAGATAGTAGCCGGCAAAATATCAGCCGGCAGTGATAGCAGTAATGAACCATACATCAACCTATATCGTACTAGCCAAGGATTTGACACCCGCCCGGCTTGGTCGACATCAAGCAATAAGGCCTGGTACAACTACGATGTTTGTACTTGGGAGACTTGCGGTGGGCAAGCGTTGCACGAAGTGCAGAGTGTTATGTCTGTAGCGAACGATTCGCAATCCTGGGGCGGAGCGGTCTCGAATTTCGCCTACAGTGGCTCCCCTTGGACGGTTTACGGTGGTAGTGCTCGCTTCGGCACTAGGGCAAGCATTTTTGCTTCAGAGACAAATAGTGGTAGCGATGCTCTGAAAAGCATCACTATGCGAGACACTGACAGTATTACCCGTGGACGAGACAGGAGAATTGGAATGTAGAGAGGCATTTGACAAATCAACGTGCTTATGATATGGTATAGTCAGTTTAACGAAAGGAAAACTAAAAATGATAGATCAAAAACGTAAAGCTTTCCGGGATGCTGACTTTGATAGCAACACGAAACCGGAAGATATCAGAGTACTATAGTAGGCGAGAAGTTTGACCAAGCAGGTTTACCTGATCCATACCTGGAAAGATCATGACCAGGTCGACCAAAGATAACGACGACCGTGACGGTCGGGGTGTCGGCTAACTTTGCCGCCTTAGCGAAGCCGACTACCGGCAGGTCCAGGAACGAAAATCTGTCGAGTCTCGTCTGCAGAGGTTGATCAATCAGAGCGTTCAAAAGTAAATCACGCCGGCTCTTCATCCGACAGCTAGCGAAAATATCCCCGAGGCGGGATATTTTTGTGTTATCATATCCTGTAAGCTAAGTGAGGGACTTGATGACAAATACCAAGTATATCTTTGTCACGGGAGGAGTGATCTCCCGGAGTAGGTAAGGGATAGCTGCCGCCAGCATGGGAGCGATCGCAAAGGTAAAGGGCTTAAAGGTCAGCATCCAGAAGTGCGAGCCCCTATCTCAACGTTGATGCTGGGCTACTAAGCCCGGCTGAGCACGGCGAATGTCAGTGACGAAAGATGGAGCAGAAACGGCCTTGACCTGGGTCATTACGAGCGATTTCTCGACGAAGAAACGACCAAGGACTCTATCACTCTATCCGGTAAACTCTAGCAGGAACGATTAAAAAGGAGCGCTCCCGGGGGCTTTTCACGGCAAGACCGTCCAGCTGGTTCCTCATCTGACAGATGCTTATCCACCAGTCAATTCTCAGAGCTGGCCAAGGAAGCGATGTTCACCTGGTCGAGATCGGTGGCACGATCGGCGATTACGAGGACTAGCTTTCGTCGAGGCCATCCGTACTTTCTCTAGCCTCGTCGGGCAGCAGAATTGTCTCTATGTCTCAGTTGTCTACGTACCGTGGCTTAAAACTCAGCCAGGAGTTTAAGACTAAAGCCATCAGAACGCTCTGCAAGACCTCAGAGGCTTTGGCATCATCCCGACATCGTCTTAGCCCGCACCGAGAAGATGGCGCGAGCCATCGCCGATAGATCGCCGCTTCGCTAACATTTCCTAAACGGGCGGTGGTAATCTTGCCCGACATCAGATCAGTTCGACGTGCCCTTTAATCTACTTAAGAGTGATATCGCAGAAGTATTAAACCAGTTTGTCAATATAGACAACCAGCCCGATATGTCGGCTGGGAGAAAGCTCCGCCGGATTATGTAGTCAACGCTATGACCGGACGGTAACCGTCGGGTTGGTAGCTAAAGTATACCGACAATACTGATACCTATATCTCGGTAACCGAAGCACTCAAAGCCGCTTCGTATGCTAACCAAATCAATTTGGAGCTCAAGTGGCTCAATGCTGAGACGGTGACGGACGAAGAGCTAGCCTCAGTTGATGGCATCTTGGTGCCGGGCGGCTTCGGCACACGAGGGCTGAAGGTAAGATTAAAGCAGCTAGTTACGCCCTGGCTCACGACAAACCCTATCTTGGACTATGCTTAGGTCTCCAGATGGCAGCCATAGCCGCTGCCAGGCGAGGTGGACTGGAAAGAGCAACCAGCGCTGAGATTGACCCCGAGTCAAAAGATGATGTCATCTACATCATGAATGACCAGAAGCGCAAGGAATCAACCGGCGGCACGATGCGCCCAGGTAATTACCCGCTAAACTGGTCGCCGGCAGCCAGTAGCTCAGATCTACGGCACGACTGCGGTGACCGAGCGTCATCGCCATCGCTATGAAGTCAACCAAGCTTTCCTTAGCTATATCAGTCGACGGCGGACTGATCGTCTCGGTACATCACCGGATGGTCGTCTGGTAGAGTTCGTCGAAGCACCCCGGCATAGCTTCTTCATCGCTACTCAGGCTCACCCCGAGTTTCGTTCTCGCCCTATGCGACCACATCCGCTATTCACCGCCTTTATCCGAGCGCTGTCAATTTAAGCTGATCTCTGCTAGAATAGCTGCTAGCTGGAGGAGTACCCAAGTGGCTGGAAGGGACGGTTTGCTAAATCGTTAGGTTGGAGAAATCTGGCGCAGGGAGTTCGAATCTCCCCTCCTCCGCCAAGTAATTATTTAACTAGCTTATGCTATAATAAGTCCATGCAAGATAGTGGATCAGGCAATATGCCTCTTTCGCCTATAGAAGGCAAAGACAAACAAGCACCCCTAACACCGGTGGGGCAGGGCAGTACAGCTCAGCCAGTAAATAACACTCCAACTAGTGGCCAGGCACCATCAGTTGCTGACCAGGTACCGGACTTACCACCGATCACCTGGACAGCCAGTAGCTCGATATCACCTCAGCGGAGCAAGAAATGGTATCAGATCGCCGACTGCGATATTCAGCCTGGCGCTCATCTTTGTCATAGTCATGGGTCGCCATCAAGAGGATGGAGCTGGTCTCTGCGATTACCATCGCCGTCTTGCTGATAGTGATGTACATCGCCCTGGTCAGCTCAGCTCGGCTGCCGAGCAGGGTGGTTAAATATACCATCTCCGGTAAAGGATGACTGTAACGACAAAATTGCACCCCATATGGCGAGTTTCACTCTTTCGGCGTCCGCCGAGTGACAAAGCTGTAGCGGCTGGTCTTGATAGCCAACCGCCAGTTCGGTATGGAGGTCACGCCATATATTAGTGAGACTGACGGTGAGAAAATCGTCGATATGCTAGCCAACTTTCTACCCATGGAAGAAGTGCCCGAGCGGGGTATCGATAAGCTCATCCGCTACCTCAAGCTGTGGCATGCTATACAGCGGTCAGGGAAAGGGTGCAGGAGTGGTTGATCTGGTCGCTCTCGAAAAGCGATAAGACCGCAAGGTCTTCGAGGGTTCGAATCCCTCCTCTTCCGCCAAATTATAGACATTATTCGTTATGCCCTCAAATGGTTCTAGCGGCTACTTAGGCTGAGTTAAGACGGCTACAGCAGTAATATGTCTAACACCGGCTTTTTTAAGAAGTCCGGCAGCTCTAATCATAGTTGAGCCGGTCGTCCAGATATCATCAAGTAGTAGAACGCTCCTCGGGATATCATCATTAACCGGCTGATCATAGGCGGGGGAGAGGACTAACGACTTACTGATCAGACGGCGCGATCGGGCACTCAGCCGGTGCTGGGATAGTTTATCTGTCCTCATGAGAGCCACGGTCAGCTACCGTCAGCTGACGCCTCCTAGCTAATGCTTCGCCACTAAGAGCATATGATCAAAGCCTCGCTCTCTAATATGGCTAGCTACCGTAGGAATAGGGACGATTACCGTCTCTGCCGACAGGTCGCCCAGCCGCAGATCGATCAGCCCAGCTAAGACCTGCGCCGAGGCCACTTCGCTATGAAACTTATAGCCATCAACCAAGTGTTTCAGCGAGCCCCGCCTAGGAGCGATAGAGATCAACCTGGTGAAACAAGATGAGACTTTTATGACAATTGGGACAGAGAGTTATCCGGTGAGCATCTACCACGGCAGTTCAAAAGCAAACGGTACGGCTCTTACGCTAGCGTCATAAATACAACGCTTGCAATAGTGCTACCTACAACACCACAACGCTTACAAATATGGGGTGAAAGTAGCCCAAGCAAATTGTCTAACAGTAGTAGCATTGTCTTTTTTACACTTCTAACAGCACTCCGGTAGTTGTCAATCAGTGGTAACTTAGTTATAATTATGACATAAACGCTGACATTATGTAAGCGAATGTAAGGAGGAGAATGGCGAGAGGACAACAAGGCGATGATCTGCTGATTGATGGCTTGGATGGCGATTTAGCTAGCACTATTCAGCACCGATGATCCCGCCGATAATTCTAGTAACGGTAATCAGACTGTGGCGAGTAATAGCCGAGACGGCGAGTATGACTCAGTACCGGGTCAGCTAGCAGTCGATGTATATGAGACGCCGGAGCAGCTGATAGTTAAGGCTCGGACGGCCGGTGTCAACAAGAACGACCTGGACGTCAGTATCGCTGACGGTGTACTGACCGTGGCGGTACACTGAGCGGCGGTGATGACAGCGATGCCACTCACTGGCATGTCCAGAGTGCTACTGGGGTGAGTTCCAGCCGAACATTAGTCCTGCCTGTAGCAGTCAAGAGGACGAGGTCGAAGGCTGTGCTGAAGGATGGCGTGCTAACCATCGCCTTTCAATAAAGGTCAAGCAAGAGCAGGCTCGTAAGATCCAGATCAGTAGCTTTTAAAGTATAGCTACACGAAATAAAAAGCGGTGGATAATCACCGCTTTATAATATCTTTCTCATCCTTTTTGACTCCAGTACCATTTTGGTATAGTATGGTCTCAAAGCAGCCTTAAGCTAGTAGGGAAAGTGATCAGCATCGTCACTGTAGCTGAGGAGCATTTAGCAGCCCCGCCAGCCCCAACTACCGAGACCACCCAGCCGACTACCGCATAACCAGGATAGCTACTACCAATCCGACGATCGAGTACGTGATAGTATGCATGGCATCTTTCACCTTAGCATTATCACCGACCGATAAGACCTAGCGGATACCGCCATAGATGATCATAAAGATAGACAAGATACCGACGATGAAGAGCATCAGATTAATGATCCTCGGTATGATGGCTGACTGACCATTAAACAGGTTCGATGTGTGACCCTCACCCCGGTACGACTGGAGAAGACATCAGTCAGAGAAAAAGTGCCGACGCCGTCAGAGGGCCCACCATCGACGAGTACGCCAGCCAAAGCTGGCCCCGTGGTAGATTTGGATGGTAGGGCTCTCGACATGGTTTCATTTCCTCACTCTTAAGCAATTCGTCTTCAAACCGACTGAAGACCCAGTTGACCAGAGCGTAGGCGAGGATAGCAACGATCAAACCCACGACTGAGTGAAAATAATAGTCTGGCGAGCACTCTCGACCTGCTTCTCGTCGCCATGAGCGGTCACGAACCTGATGCCGGCATAGATGATCATGATCACCTGCTAGCAAACCAACGATGAAAGAGCATAGTATTAATGAGTAGTAGTGATAACACCCTGATTGCCATCTAATTCCTTAGCTGCCCTGTACTCGACTACAGTCATCCTGTAAAGCACCCTCCATGCCTTTCTTAGGATCACAGGCTGCCTGAGCAGGCAGGCTGGATAAAGCGCCCAGCCCGGTCATCACTAGTGCCATGCTAGCTACTACGACGAAGCCCGCCATAACGCTTTAAACATATTCTTCATTATCTTCCTTCTCCTATTTTTCATTTTATTTCCATCATTATAGAACAGTCAGTCTGTAATTGACAATCACCGCCACTACTTAAACGAATTAAAGATAAAAGGTGACCAGAGCGTAGGCCAGGATAGCGATGATCAAGCCCGCTACCGAATAGACGATAGTATCTTTAGCAACCTTGACCTGTTTCTCATCACCATGAGCGGTAATATAGCGGATACCGCCATAGATGATCATGATCACTCGCCAGAGCTGCAGCGATAAAGAGCATTACATTAATGATAGTGGTGATGATATCCGGTAAGTCTTGCTTAGCGGAGCCGCCACCGTCAACCAGCTTGGCACCATTCTGCGCCTCATCTCTGGAGTCAGCATACACCGGCAGGCTGACCGGTGACACTGTGGCAAAGACCATGGCTGAGCACATCACCGCCGCCAGTACTTTTAGCTTTGCTTATCTGTTTCATCTTCCTCCTTATCTTTTACACAGATTACTCAGCACGAAATTAACCAGAGCATAGGCGAGGATAGCGATGATCAGTCCGATGACCGAATAAGTGACGATCAAGCGGGCACTCTCGACCTGTTTTTCATTACCATGCGCTGTCATAAAACGGATTGAGCCATAGATGATCCTTGATCACCGCATAGCGCCCGGCGATAAAGAGCACGATATTGGTGGCATTCTTTGGTATATTAGATAGACCATCCGGCTTGCTCAAATCTTGACGAGCAGCACTGGACTATTGAGGCACAGGGACAGCCGGCACTAGTCGGATCTGAGATGCAGTCAGCAAAAAGCCGGCTGACTAATGGCTGGTGGTGGTACCGCCAGAAGCAACACCACGAGCGACGAACAGAGACTTTAGTCTAGTAATAAACTCCTGGTTCGTAGCCAATATTCCCCGTATGAAATTGTACGACAGCAGCCAGCACGATGACGGTGAGTCCGATGACGGTAACCGTAAGAGCTTTCGTAGCTGAGTTGGCCTGCTTTAGTATCACCACGGCCGTCATGTACATGATGCCTCGAGACCATGATCATGATCACCGCTACGCCCCGCCACAAAAGAAAAGCGACATTAAAGCCACCAGAGACGACCTTGTCTGGCTCAGCTGCGGTGGATCTATCTGACTATTCGGTTCATTCTTAACTGTGGCTGCTATCGTATATCTTTGTCATTTGCTTCATCCTGCTTACTATAAAAGATATCACAAAGGCAGCCGATACCGCTAAAACCAACCCGATAATCGCCGAGGTCAGGGCAGTGCGAGCTTCTTCGATCTTCTCAGCCACACCCTCACCGGTCGATAGCATGAAGAGATAGCTACCTATAGACGATCATCACTGTGACCTATTATACAGACGATCCTCAGCCCCACATCTATCACATTTGGCCCGATGATCATCGCTCACCTCGCCCAGCTTCTTGCCGTCCAGATTGACGCGAGCCGTCGTTGCAGTCCAGCCCCCGGTACCAGGTAGGGAAGCCCATCACCGTATCATCACAACTAGCATGGGCCTCACCGGCAGGCAGAGCTACACTTACGCTAGTGACTACCAGTGCTAAGACGATGATACTCTTGCATAATCTCCTGAGCATTAGTTAAATAACCCTCCCGGTACGATGTACTGTAAGAATGCCCACATCAAGAAGTATAGGATCAGAGCGATGAAAGCGTTCCTGATGATCTCCGTAGCGCTCTTCGCTTTCGCCGCATCACCGGCTGAGTGGTAGCATGATCGCCCCATAGATGATACCCCCAATCACCGCTATCACCACACCGGCCGCTAGCCAGTTAGATATGGTGACCAGCACCGTCAGGATGGAATCTTTGTCACTAGCGCCATTACAACCCCAATCAAAGAAGGTATGGGCACTACCACAGGTGCTACCCGCCGGAACCACTCACTCATTGACTACTACCGTTACTGTTACCGCCATTTTGATTTTTGGTTCTGGTTATTGCCCACCTTGACTCTGGTTCTGATTTTGGTTCTGATTATTGTTACTACCCTGATTCTGATTAGTTATTATTCAGATTGCCTTGATTTTTCCCTTAATATATTTGCTGCTTTAACTTTAACGCCATATTCTTCCATGGCCTCTTTTGATAGCCTATAGGATCATTATCTTAACTTCCCTTGTTCTTCTGGACTTTTTACATTGGGTGGATTCTTACCAAGCGCCTCTTGCTCCTTGCAATATTGCCCTATTGGAAACTCATCCTCAGCCTACCTGAATCGTTTCTTTGCATAACTAATATTACCAACTACTGTATACAATGGCTGCAGCTAATACAACCAGAAACATTGTATGGAGGACTAAATAACAAGGTACTAGTCGATGCAACCCGACCGATATCCTTTTTGCTCTATGACTATCTCTTTTACCTATCATACTGGTAATTATCATATAATAAGCATCAATAAAAGTCAAATGTGGGAGGGAACTCTAAACAGATCATCTCGCTCAAGCTTGCTAACTAACCGGATACGCTGTATAGTAAGCTTAGCCATTATTATAATAGAGGTGGTTAGGAGGCTAGCTTATTCTGAGATAGTTTCCGAAGAAGATCAGTATTATCACAACTAGTAGGGTAACCTGCTAGTTGTTTTTTACTCTAGTAGAGAGTAGAAAGAGAGGACACTCTAAGTAATGGGAGGTAATTATAGGCTACCCACAGCGTAACAATACTAACTATAACTCAGCTCCGGCTGATATGGATGGCGCTAATACGGCGCCTTTTACTATCTCATATGATCAGGCCAACTTAAATAACCCTCAGATACCTCAGCAGAGCTACAGCCAGGCCGGTAACTTCACTTATAACCCCGGCTATGCTCCTGCTTCTTTCAGCCCGGCTCCGGTCGGTACTCTCAACTCTCATGCTACATCAGATGCCGGCACTATGGTGGCGGCAACAGTAAATATGGGCTCTCAGTAGCTGATGCAGTCGGGAATATCGATACTGATCGGATGGCCGGTAATATTGGGTCCGGCATAGGTTATGTCACCGACAAGCAGGCAAGTTCACTACTGCGACGAAAGATAAGCTAGCTTCACGCGAATCGACGTAAAGCGTAGCCATCATGGGCAGGGCAGTCAACCTCACTAGCCTGGCTGTGAGCCTGAAAGTAACATGGTGCTAAATAAGACTAATAACCATAGCTACGATCAGACACCTGCCGCTACATGCAATAATTCTTCAGCCGAGTCAGACCAAGTAGCGAAATCAAAGATACCGAGACCCGAATATGAATGTCGAAGACCGCCGATAGCAGGGCTGACGGTAAGATTAGCTACAAAGGTCTACACAAAGATGTACTTTCCCGCAATAGTAGTAATGGTCAATATGATTAGACCACAGAGGAATGAAAGTCAGCACTCGGTATGACGATAATGATTCACTAGACGCTCGAAAAGAAATCACGCGACGCTAGAATAAGGCAACCGGTAGAGATAAACGCTGATGGATCGTTGAATCCGTCCTCGAAAAGTAACCTAGGGTCGTCCGAGATACTCTAAAAAGGATTGCTAGGTGAATACGGCGATAGTCTCAATAAGAAATATCGAGATAGCTACAGAGCTAACAACGGTGAAAGATGTTTACTCAGAGCCATCTGCCAGACTCGTTTGATGATGCAGCATACGTAATGATGAACTACGACTTAAGTAGTATCTTCCTGATATTAGAGACTATAGAAGATGCAAAACGTACTATATAAGATAGATGATTACTCACAAAATACACCGCACACTTTGGACAGCGATTTCAATGGTCTATAGGAGCTGCGTCTAAGTACTATACAGGGTCGAGCTATGTTGATATTTACAGATCCGACTCCTCGACGGTTAAACAGCAACTAGAGATAATCGAAGAAAGAGAAAAGAACACCCGTAATACTGTGAAAATAGAGCACCGACGACGGTTTTATTACTATAATAGAAGTTAATAGACCCACAAGCCATATAGACAAGTGAAAATTGACTTTGTCACGCTCTATAGATTATTAGCATGAAGATAATGCTGTTGGCGAAGAAAAATAACTTGAATAGGTACACTAAAAATAATAGTATTACCGTTTCGTTATAGCAGTTGGACTACTTTTTAATTTTAACAGTCGTTACTGCATTAGTTAATAGTCAGATAGCATCCGCCGATGCGAGATGAGTGACCTAAGGGCAGAGTGTATAACTATAAAAGTGCTATGAAAATTAAGTCATGTAGTACACACTATTGGAGATAGGGTAAAAGGTGGGATTTGTCTGAAGCTGCATTAAACTCACCCACGCATTTGAATGGCAGCCCACATGATAGTTAATAGCCGCTCAACATTTGATGGAAGGAGTTATAGGTGGCGGTGGTGATAAAAGGAAATCAAGTAAAGGTGCGATGTTATCTGCTTAGCCAGCAAAAATAATCACGGCGATTGCTTCGCCGACTGGTTTCAAGTCAAATACACATATTGATGATGATTGTAATAAAAGCGATGTTGTCCTGATTGATGGTTGCGATAACCATAACCACACCGCTCAAAGAGTACTTGATAAAACAACGCTAATGATCTCCAGATCATTAGGGTAATGGGTGGTAAACTAGCTTCAGCTGCAAACGTTATCCATTCCCAACCTTGCGATGGAGCTAGAGCACAAATGTACTGAGGGAAGCTATCTCAGATGCTACGCGCTAAAAATAAGAAATCCTTTTACAGAAGCAGCTGACGGAGAGTATCAGTTTTAAAACACAAGGAGGAGACGGTAAATACGTAGTCAAACGAGGGCTACTTTGACTATGACGATAAAAAAACAGAAGAATATCTGTCTCGCCTGGTTCTAAAAATACCTCTGCAGGTCTGAGCATGACTTGCGAAGCTGTTAGAAAAGTACAGTGAACTGGCTACAAAAACATGTTGACGCCCTTAACAAGCACATCGACTCTAATCCTAATGACAGTAAAGCCTGCAAAATAATCCAGGTGAGAATAAAAGATGAATATGCCGCCGAGTTAAATGGCTTTGGATCAATAATCTGCTCAGGGGCAGAACTTATTTGTCACTATTACTCAAATCCTATTTGACACAGTATCAAAGATATTCAGAGTCTCAGGCAGAGTTAACTAAAGAAAGATGCGGTTCTGTCAACAATGGGGGTAACCTCTAAATGTCGCTAATGCCATACTGATCATCGCCTTCCTGGTGAGTGATCTATTCAACCACTACACCTCGACGGGGGCTATCAAACTATGATGTCAAGAAGCTACTACCTAGGGATCATCATCTTCGCTATGGCGATTAACTTATCTTACTACATATGTATGGCGCTGGTAGATCTGTCAAATATTCTGGGGCATGGTATATTCGGGACTATTCCTGGGTGGTAAGACCGGCATGCTCCTCAGCTAATGAAAAACTGCCAAACGACCGCTGATGCGATATCAATACCACCCGAAGTAGGCGCTATAACTACCGTAGCCACATAGTAGCTATCTTGATATTCTTAGTAGGATGCTCGATAATCATAGCCTACTAACCATCCTCTTTGCTCTGGTCGATCAAATGGTATGGCTCTGATGATACTAGTGATCATCTCGCCGGTCGCTATCGCCTCCTATTTATTTAATAGTCAAGGGCTCAGTAAGGGCTTCACTATGTGGCGAGACAACTACATCAAGCTGCTATTAGTTTACCCTCTTTTATGCGGTCTGGGTAGGATCAAGAGTGGTATCTAGTTTAAATTCCAGCAACCGCGATCCTACACTAGCTATATTTGGTCTACTAATGGAAGTGATTTGTCTGGTAGCTCCTGCGATGTCAATCCTACCTCTCTTTAAGATGTCAGGCAACATCATGGGAAAGCAACCATCGCTGCTCAGAATAACCGGGGAGCTAACAAGTTTGCCGGTTGGGCAGGAGTCGAGTGCAGGAAAGCCCGGTGATCCGAATGGTCCCGGTCTGAGAGGAGAAGGCAGCAGGAGCAATCGGTGCAGCAGCCGGAGCAGCGGCCGAGTAGAGCAGCCGGTGCTGTTCAAAAAATAGAGAGGAGGGCTAGTACCGGTAACATCGCCACTCAACTTGATAGCCAAGCAATGGACTCCGCTAGGAGTCAAGTGGATAGCTCTAATGATAGAGATCTAAAGACTGCCTTTACTACCGGTCAGATGGGTGGTGAGACACTTGATCCGTATCGGATGAGGGGCGGTTATCGAGAAAGAACTAGCCCAACGCTAGTGCGGCCGAGGTTAGCGGTCAATGCAAACAGTTAATACGAAGCAGATAAGCTAAGGAGAAATGGTCGAGCAGCCGATGCTGATAGGCTGGTTCAGACCTTTGTCAGTACCGCTAGCGCTAACGGCAACTCCATCATGGGCGGTAAGTCGCTAAGGAACTTCGCTGCCAGTGGTGGCTGGAATACCAGCCAGTTTGAAGCGAGTACGCTGATGCCGTAGCTGACTGTTCCTCTCGCAGTTGACAGCTCAAGATGCTGCCGATATGGACGCCGCCGACCTAATCCAGATGCGTACAACGCTTCAGAATGCAGGGGCTAATGGTGGTGATATCGCTAGTGCTGACGCCGGTATGCGTAATATGGCAAGACAATCTAATATCGCCCTGAGTGACCCTGAGCTAACCAGGAAGATGTCTGCCCCGACTGTCACCGCCTTAAATGATAATACTATGGTGCGTGGTACAGCTGGAGAAAAGGTGGCTCGATGCCTATAAAGTACCTAATATATGCCATGACTATAATGCCGGTGGTGCAGCATCTACAGCTATCTCCGATGCAAAGACGATGATGATGCGTTCCGGCTTCAGTAAAGCTAGATGCGATGAATGAGCATACTCAGAACTGTTGCCGGTGCTGGGTGCCCTACAGCGCCGGTGGGAATCTAGCACCAGTTGTGATAGCTACTTGGGACAAGGGCGCTAAATGCCTGACAAGCGTAAGCTATGCAATGTCGCAGTGGCGATGGTGGTGATCATGGTTGTCATCATCATAGCCACAGTGCTGGGTGGTAATAAACGAGACCAAGCGAATATCAGAGGGTGGTAGCGCTAACACTATTCGTGGTACTAAGACTACCAGGTGCGGTGGTGGTACTGGCAGTGGTTCCTCGAGTTCGTCTCACTCCGGCTCCCGTTCCGGCTCCAGCTCGTCCTGGTACTTCGAGCAGCCGTAGCAGTAATAACAATGAGATCACCCCTGGGGATCTGCCGGTTAAGGGAGGCGACCAAGTCGCTCAGAATCTACCTAGGGAAGAAATACTAAACATTCAGCGTCAGATCGACTATACTCTCCAGGCTAATAAGGGTGTCAGGCGATCGCGGCGATATCGTCATCCCAAGAATAGCTATCGTCAGACCATGACTAATGCCGATAAGCTGATCTATCAGACGGACTTCATCATTGACTTGCCCAAAGTTAAGCAATCTTATCAGGTGAAAGACAGCTACTCGCCCCTGCCCGCCGAGACTTCGGGACTATACGACTATACTACGCTGATCCTTTGCCTCGATAAGTCACAGCTAATCTGTGGTGACTTTAGCTGCAACGACCGGATCAGGGAGCGAGCGAGGGCTACTAACTAGCCGCAAATAATCATAAACTCTTTCTGGCACTCTGGAAAAGCTTTTAAAGTGCTAACTATCTGACGCTATATTGCTGTATCGGTCAATATGATAAGGAGGAGTAAATGAGTAATGTTCACTTCGTCCATTAGCTGATCAGCTTGGTCGCTGCTGGGAAGAAGCCGCCACTAAGACCTACCGGACTATGCCTACGGCTGATACCAAGGAGAAGTCGCAGATCTAGCTAAGGTAGTGCGGTCGGTCGGGATGTCAAAAGAAATTAAGACAGGGGCGAATCGTAGTACGAGGAGTACTCGACCAGTGATATCTCAGGTAGACGGGTCGAGTGCCTGATCGTCAAGAAGAAGATGTCTAGCGATGGTAAAGGGAGAAATAAATGGCAAACAAGTATTCTATGGTGATGAAGCGAGAGAAGGTTCTCGCCGGTGCTAGGACCTAAGCCGATGCAGTCAGAAGACTACATAGGGTGAAAGGGCGTAATGTAGTCATCAATCAGTCCTACGGCGGATAAGATGTCTCACGATGTTGTCACCGTCGCTGAGGCGATCGACCTGCCAGAAAATGAGGATAATCTAGGCGAAGGTTGGCATCGAGCTGATCAAACAGGCAGCAAAAAGATGAACAAAGCGGCTGGTGATGTGTACTCACCGTGACTGTCCTGACCTATGAGGATCTTAAAAGAGCTAATCGACTGATCGCTGCCGGACATAATCCGATGGAGCTGCGCAAGGGGTGTTGAAAAAGGCCGGTGCTCAGGTACTAAGTGAGCTTAATAAGATCGCCGAGGCCGGTCGATGGTAGAACGACCTCATCACCGAGGTAGCCGGTATCAGCGCCGGTGACACCGGGATCGACAAGCTGATCGCCAGTGTTATCTCTCGTATCGGTAAAAGATGGAGTGAGTCAGATGTCGAGGGCCGGTCAAGGTCTAGCTAGCTGGGTCGGAAATCACCGAAGGTTTCACTTTTTGACCGAGGCTATGTCTCTGCCTATATGGCGACTGATACCAATAGGATGGAAGCAGTCTATGACAAACCGGCTATTATCATCACCGATAAGAAGATCAGCTCGGCTCAAGAAATGCTACCGCTAATGGAGAAACTGGTTGCCTCCGGTAAAAAGATATCGTGCTGATCGCCGAAGATGTCGAGGCGAAGCGCGGTATCATGTCCTGAACCGCCTCAAGGGGCTCTCAATACCGTCGCCGTTAAGGCGCCGTCGCTGGCGATCGGCGTAGGAAGTCTTGCAGATATCGCCACGATTAACCGGGCTAGTGTCATTACTGCTCGACCAAGGCACTGACCTTTGATAATGTCGGACTGAAAGTAGTCGGCTCAGCTCGCAAGGTGATTGTCGCTAAGGATAATACTACGATCATCGAAGGAGCTGGTGATAAGACTACCATTAGCCAACGCATCGACCAGATCAAGACCCAGGCCGGCGTCGCTACCTCGAGATTACGATCGAGCAGCTGGACAAAGCGAGCCGCTGCCCTCAGCGGTAAAGTCGCTGTGATTAAGGTCGGTGGAGCGACCGAGACGAAATCGACGAGGAAGAAATATCGGATGAGATGACGCCGTAGCAGCCGTCAAAAGCAGCCCTGCTGGAGGGGAATAGTACCCGGGCGGTGGGTAACCTCCGATCAACAGCCGTAGGATTACCGGTGATAGTGCCGGGGCGGAGATCATGCGTAATGCTCTGCTAATGCCCTTTAAACAGCTGGCTACTAACGCCGGCCTAAACGCCGAGGCGCTCTTAGCTCAAGTACAGAGGCTAAGCCCGGCTATGGTGTCGATGTCGCAAACTACCAAGGTAGGTTGATCGACCTAAAGAAGGCCGGAGTGGTTGACCCGGCGATGGTTACCTACCAAGCGATCCAGAATGCCGTTTCGATCGCCAGCACCGCCATGACTATGGGGGCACTGGTAGTAGATATCCCTGAAGCCAGCCGCCGAAGCGGCTGGTAACCTCGGTATGGGGATGGGCTACTAGATTAACTAGCCAGGTACGTTCTCTAAGCTATATGGCCCGAGTCACACTCGGGCTATATTAATTGAGACTAGGTCAAGCTAAGTCTCAGTGGGTAGAACTAACCTTTCTTCTGAGTGAAGAAATCGATCTCTTTTAAGATGTCCGAGTGCCTGAGCTCTCTTCACTTCATCAGGGATCGCCATAGCAGCCTGATGCGCCATCGGGATGAGCGAACTATCATCAATCGTCCGGATCAGCAGTAGGAGAGTATCAAACTTATCAGCCGGCGCTAAGAAATCAAGTCTATTTACCAGTGGTCGCAACTCTGAGATAACTTGCAGACGAATATCACCAAGCGCTCCATTATCAACCCCGGGAGTTGCGGGACGAACACTTGGTGGGGTAGCAGCCTCAGGCTTGACTTTAGCCGGCTTAGCGGGCTGAGTTAAGATATCAGTCAAGATAGGGTCAGCGGGCTGAGTCGGAGCGGATTTACCGGCCGATTTGGCCGGAGCGGCCAGGGCTGGTTTAGCTGGCTGAGCCGCCGGTTGGTTCACCGCTTGATTGGCCGGTGCACCAGTCTGCTGCTCCTGCCGCAGACTGGCGATCATCTTGTTTAGCTCTTCATCATTAACACCCGATTGATTCTGCATACTCCCACCTGTTTTTAGTTATAAAAGTAGTATAATTATAGCATAAAGTCGTAACAAACAAGAAAAGAGATATGAATCTAGATGGTATCGATCCAGATCAAACAAGCCGACCGGAGCAAGCCCTGACCGTCATCAGTAATTCGGCTGATCAGCTCAGTTTTCAGCCCTGAGCTGCACCACAGAGTAGGAGGACACGGCGAGGTCAGGAATATCATCATCAGCAGCATGGGCGGCTCGTGCTTAGCCGGGCTAATCTGTCAGACCTGGCTGGATCATGATTATCGGCTCAGTGTACCGCTGGAGGTAAAGTCGAGACTATCAGCTACCTGCTTGCACCGACAGTCACTCCTTGGTTATCTGTGTCAGTGTCAGCGGTAATACCGAAGAGACGATCAGTTCATTGACTGACGCTCAGAATAAAGGAGCGATGACAACCGTTATCACTAGCGGTGGTAGTTGCTGGAGCTCGCTATAGCGCAGCATCTACCATATATCCGGCTGGACAAGATCAGTCCAGCCTCGCTATGGCGTACCGATGCACTACTGGCTATCACCGGCATCTTAGAGGCTTACTCGGGTGATAGATCATCAGCCGGTCACTCAACTAATAAAGCTCAGCTGAGGTGTCCGACAGTTCGCTCAGTCGTTGACCCCCAGGTAGCTACTGAGCATAACCAGGCTGAGAAGCTGGCCCTTGACTGTGCCGGTAAAACTCCCTTGGTCTATGCCAGCCGCCTCTTTTAGCCCCTTAGCCTACAAGTGGAAGACCAGCTTTAACGAAAACGCTAAGAATATCATCTGGTGTAATGAGTTTCCCCGAGTTTTAATCATAATGAGTTCATCGGCTGGACTTCTCACCCGATCGATAAGCCTTTCTGTGTGATCAATCTGAGGAGTAATCTTGATAGTCCCAGAATCAACCGGCGGCGACCTAACTGACCGCCTACTATCCGGCTTCCCCCAAGCACACAACCTCACCCTGGCAGGTCGAGGCTACATTGAGCAGGTGATCAATGGTGCCATCTCTGGGTGATATGGCCGAGTATCTACCTAGCTTCCTTAACAGCGTTGATCCCGACCCCAGTAGCACTGGTAGAGAGTTTAAGCGGGAGTTAGTTAAATAAGACTCGTACCGGACGAGGACAGGCGAATCGCCACTATCTCTTTGACCGGATAGGGTTGATATTGTCACCGGAGATATTGGCGGTGATATCTGCTCGGTTCTCAATGAACTTCAGCTCCTCCAGGTCAGTCAGGGACACCCAGCAACAGCTGTCCAGAGACCAGCCATCAAGATCTTTTCAGCTGGGTTCTTTCCCTTAGTCATAGCGTGATGAAAAAGAACTCCGAACAGAGCTGGTCTGATGTCTTTTAGGCAGGCGTAAAAACAGTATGGGCGGCCGAAATGGTGAAAAAGCCGATCGAATCGTCCGCATTAGTCGCCCGTCTCGGTAAAAATCGAGGGAACTCCAGCCGGTCAATCTGACGGGAGATTTTTCCTAACTGGATTGAGCGGCAGGGAAAGCAGCCGGTGATAAACGTCGAAGTGTCCGACGAGCTCGTCTGATCGGGGTCTGATTAAGACAGATCGACAGGACGGTCGTCGCCCCGAAAGTGACATAAGAAGCTGAGTGAGAAGGTGAGCCTCCCGTCACTACGATATTCAGCGGATGGTAATCAGCTGCCGACTGGTTAAGGTTGCCCGAGCCGAACGGTGACGACCATTGAAAAGGCCGAGAAATGTCATTACATTACCTGGGGAATAGTACCGTAAACAGTGCTCGGTTAGCCTGATAAACCGCCTGAAAGGTCACCTGGGCGATGCCGTCGCCTCCCGCCGCAATAACCGGGTCACCATCCAGCAGCTCCGGAGATAACCGCTCAATCACTTGGTGGTGGGGATATTGTCGAGACAGACTTCCCGCAGCCTTCAGCCAGGCTCTCGACCGGTAGCGACCAGTCGATCACGCATGCCTGCACAGTAGCGTTTCGCCTTGGTCGAGTGATGGGAAAGACGACAACGATACGTTTGATACCATCCACTAACGTTGATTAGGAGTGGTCGAGATTAGACAGGGTCTCCGTCTCCGAAAGTAGATCTGAATCATCACGTGGTTCTGACCCGGCAAGAAGAGACCCTGCCCGACCAGAAGTTCGATAGCCGCTTCAGCTCCTCTTCCGTTAACTCAAAGACTCGTCCTAAGACATCAATGGCTGTCGGTGACTGCTTAAGTAAGATCTGGATCGATGAGTTAGCGACGATCGCTTGACCCATCGGTGAGTGATGAAGTCGCCCAACATCCTGAGTCACTGTAGTCAAGCCGAGTTGTGCCCTACGAGCTCGCTTAGCCAGTGAACATGAAGTTAGCACTGTCGGGATATTTCATCAATTGCCATGCCTCATCAACGATCAGGAAGCGTTTACGCTGGTCTGAACGTACTTACCCCAGATATGGTTCGGCACGATATACATCGCCGCCGGCCTGAGCTCATCCTCAAGGTCACGGATGTTTAGAAGACTACCATGTGGTTATTGATCGCTACGTTACTCTGCTGTGAAAGATACCGGCAAATGTCCTGTCGTATATTGACGCAGGCGTTGAGCCAGCTCCGGATAGGTACCACCCATATGGAGCAGAGTGTCCATCAAGTCCAGACATGATGAGGCGGGGTAGAGTTCTGGGTCAGCGGGTCGGAGGTATACCGGCTCGAGCATGAGTATCGATCGGAGCCTGGTCAAAGATCAGCCTCCTCCCTGGGAGTTAGATGTTGACTACCATGCCATCGACGCTACTTGAGCAGGCCCGAGCATCTGACGCGATAAAGCCATGTGGAGTGATTGAGGTTAGCCCTAAGCATCGACCTCGTCACCGGCATTAACGTCATCTTGATCGATCCTCCGAGGCAAGTCAAGGGTTGACCTGGTCTCACTACTGAGTGACAGAGCGGATATAGAGCCTCGACTGCCTCCACAGAGCTCGATACTCGTTCTCCGGGTCGATAATAATGATATCTACCCCCATCATCATCGACCGGGCGCCTCGGCTTAACGGTGAATGACTTGCTGAACCAGAGTTTAGCGAAGACAACCATGTTGCCAATTCTCTAAGCTGAACCGATCAAAGATGATTAAACCGTTGTGTGAAGATTAACTCCGTAAAGATGCCGTTATCCTGAGTTAAGTCGGCCCGAAGTAAAGGGAAAGTAGTCGACAGAGCACCGGTGTCCATGTTGTGCGGATCTGCAAATCATCGAGTAAAGCTGCGGCACGGTCGAGTTAAGACCCTTGCTCCTGTTGAGCGCTAGCCACCTTGAGTCGAAGTACCATCTGCTGGCTGAAGTGAAAGGTCTCGATCTTATGGTGACGAAGCAAGCTCACTCTCACTCTTACGTGACAATGTCGAAGTACAAGCCGAAGCGGAAAGAACTTCTCTGACCCTACCTGAAGTTTTGTCTCGTAGCTCTTCCGCATCTTGGTACGATGCCTGCATGGCCGGATCACGCCATGCCTTTCTCGGCATTGATCTGCATCGACGCCTCAAAGCTGGGTTACCTTACGCTGCCAGATTCTCCATGACTGCGAGTCAGCCGGATGAGATAAACATCGAAATATCAGGACTTCATCGAGATTAATGATTGATGACAGCCAGCCGGTATAAATAGACCGGGGATATCCGTCAGACATAGAGGAGTCCGGCAGAAACGGGTACCCAGGTTGAAATAATTTGACTTGAACTCCAGGCTAGCCGGAGCTACTAAGTCACGTAGGGTAGTGATGCCTTTTTGCAGGACACTTTTCTGCTTCGGGCTTCTCAGAGCCTGCTGCTGAACTAACAGGCTGGCCTGTTGCTGCTGAGCTTTCTTCTTATTCGGTCTTTTACTCATCGTACATCGTACCTACTAGATTAAGTTTAGCTTCGTCCCTGACCTTTCTGAACTACGTCGCTTGAATGTTGTCGAAAATCACCAATCGGCTGACGTAGAGGCAGTCTCGGGGTTGTGAGACATTATAATAAAGCTCACCCAGTTCCTATAGTATTTGAGTCGAACCGACTTAACACCGGTCTGGCGTAACCACCGATCCTGCCGTCACTCGGTTATTAAGCTCGCTCTTCGCCTTGGCATATTGATCAGCCGGAATCTTGACATGAGATATGGGTATCATTGCTGCTGAACATCTTAGCGATGAGGCCCTTATTGCTGGATGAGTCACCGATCCTGCTTCCCTCACTGGTGTCATGAGGGATGATCACAAAAGAAACTCTTATCCATAATATTCGCCTCCTTGGAAATGGCGTTAATAAACCGGATGTAATCATCCGATTAGGACGCCGAGGGAGCATGTTGTCTTGGCGCTGACGTACCTGAAGAGCTGATTTAGATATGGGATGAGTATCAGCCGCTCCGAACGAATATAGATCTGGATCGGAGAGTTAAAGTGCATTAATGAAGTCTTGGTAGGCATACTCAATACTCTCAGCTCCTAGCGCTAACCAGGTCAAGAGTTGATGGAATGAGCCGCTACCACCGCTCAAGGAGGAGCCATCACTCATGATCACCATATCATCCCTCAGCTCGCTAAACCTCAGGGCGTTCTGGGTGGAATTAGGGATGCTGAGGCTTAACAAATCTGAGCATGCTAACTGCCCACCTCTAGCATTGAGGCTGAGGCTGATTTAGTATCGGTTGACTCGTGTTTGGCTGCATATACTCCCACTCTAGTGTAATCTGATATCAATCGTCCCCGGCTTCGGTTTCTCGGCAGGCGGATTAGAGCTAGCTACCGGCGGTGGAGATGATGGTGATATCCTTTGATCCATTATAGCAGGCTTAGCCGGGATTGGGCTAGAATGCCGTAGCTGCTTCCGGTGCCGGATTGGTCGGCTGAACTTGACGCTACCGAGGAACGATCGGGTGGAACTGCGGGATAGGTTTGCGACCGAGGTCTGCCGGTGGCTGAACCGGCTGAGGTGAGTGGGGCTGCGGCTGCACCGGAGGCTGAGACCGGCTGAGGCTGCTGAGGTGTCACTGGTACCGGCTGCTGAACCGGCACCATAGGCTGCTGCGGTATTTGGTACTGAGCTTGACCGGGATTAGGAATCGGTGTCGCCGTAACCGGATTAGCAGGTAGCTGATAGGCGGCACTAGCGACCGGCTGAGCAGGTGGGGCAGTCTGGCGGATGGGGTGATTGATTAACTGAGGAATCGGCTGCTGGTGGCCGGTCGAGCAGAGCCAGCATCACCGGCATAATGGCAGTTGTTGTAGTTTAGAAGCAGCCTGCTTAGCCAACACTTGATTGGTCGCTACTTGTTTCATCCGATTGATCGCCCGGTTGCGAGCCTCAACCTCTGATTGATCCAGCTTCCGCTCCAGCGACTCCGACATATTACGCTTCCTCCAGTATGTCAGGTATTACTGACACTGGAGGCGATATCGTCGTTGAGGTTGAGTATTATTGACCGGTACACCCTATACCCTGGTTGACCAACCCTGTGTATCGGATAGTTTGGCCAGGAAGGACAGTCGCTGCGATGCTTCTTCGCCAGCTAGATCCCTTAGTCTTCGGGCTGGTATCAACGATCGGCGCACTGATCTCGACGTTGACTTCTCACCATCTGCCTGCCAGACGCTTTAACAGGGGGCAAAAGCATAGCGGACTAATGCCGCCACACAGACCTCAGTCGGCTGATCTTTACGCAGAGGAAGAGCGATCACTGGGAAAAAGAGGCTGATCGGGCCGGTATCCAGAGCTAACGGAATCGAGATCCTACCCAGAAAAAGCGACGAAACCGGCACAGAGCGACTAATGGGAACATAAATTGACGAAAGCTAAATGGATGAGTCAGCTTATCCTCGGCCTCAACGTCCTGCGGAACTTTATGTTCTGCCATGAGCGTATTATAGCACAGCGATATATCAAACATAAGCATTTTTAAGGGGTCAGGATTTGCTATCAAGCGATTTGACATGTATTATATTAGATAGTGGTAATGAGACATGAAGTAGTAATGACAACCACCCCGAGCGGGTGTTTTTGCTCGTGTCTCGGCCGGTGATGTGAGACGCATGGTTATTTCATTACGACGAGCTACTAAGACGTTTGGCTTCGACGACTCAGCCACTGACGCTATCGTCAGTATCAATCTAGAGATCCAGCGAGGCGAGTTCGTCGCCATCATGGAGTCGAGCGGTTGTGGTGAGACAACTCTGCTGAATATCCTGGGGCTGTGATCAGCCCACCATCGAGTCACTACCTGTTAACGGTAGAGATGTCGGTAAGTTTAGTAGCAGTCGTAAAGCCAGAATTCGCAATCGAGAGATCGGTTTTATCTTTCAGAACTTTAATCTAGTGACTAATATGACCGTGCTAGATAACGTCTGTCTTGCCACTGACTTATCGGCATGGCTGGAACTACTAAAAACCTAGAGAAGCCAGCCAGCTACTAGATGCTATCGGACTGAAGAATCGGAATATTTCAAGCCAACCAACTTTCCGGCGGTCAGATGCAACGGGTAGCCATCGCTAGGGCCTTAATCAGTCACCCCTCAATCATCTTAGCCGACGAACCGACAGGTAATCTGGATAGTAATAATAGCCGGGTCATCATGGACTTACTGACCGAACTCCACAAGAAAGGTAACACCATCCTGATGGTGACCCATAATCGAACTGCTGAGTTTGCTTCAGGGTGATCTACATGAAGACGGCCAGATTGAACGAGATGAAGAGCTGACTGAGACCAAGGCCTTTAAGGTAACCAAACGGACTATCTCCAACCGACGAAAAAGCAACTAATTCACTGAAGCGGCAGAAACGCAGCAACAGTGAGGCGCCACAAATGAACCTAGCTCTTCACTAGCTAAAGATGAGCCTGCGTCACCACCGTTTACGAGTGAGGTTATCGATGATCGGCATCATCATCAGTGTCTTCATCATTTCACTAGTCATCATCATTAGCGATAGCGTCAAGCTTAGCTTTTACCATCAGCTTGAGCAGATAGATAGAGATCAATTATCATCAGCGGAGCTAGGGATAGCGGACTGATCAATCTACCTTTTAGTACCCCTAGAGACATACGCAATACCGATATCAAGCAAATTAGTAGATTTTACCTAAGAACTCCGCCATTCATAGCACGCTGATTACTTCCGGTGGTATCAATTCAGTAAGACTAAGTCACTAGCCAAATCGTTGCTACTTCGTTGACTAACCCGGCTAACTCAGAACTCCACATGCTCAACGGTAGTTGGTTTGAAGACGAGAAAGATAGAACCTACGTTATCCTGGGCAGAAGCACGGCAAATCAGTTGCTCGGTACTAATCAAGCTCGCAGCAGGTCATTACTATCAAAAGGGACAACGCTTCACGGTCATCGGGATAATCCGCCGAGATAAGCCAGGCCTATCTATCCGAGGCTATAATACCGATTATTCTGCCTACATTTCCCTAGACAGCGGTCAACGCCATGATTCGGGTGACAACGTTAGCCAGATCATCGTCACTAAAATTAGCAAAATAGATCGGACTAAGACCAAGCTGGGCAAATCTTAACTCACCAGCATGCCGACAGTAGCGACTGTTCAATTACCAGCGGTGAAGACATCTCATCTAAGATGAATAATCTGGTTTAGGAATACTGGTTTATGTCGTCACTCGGTATTACCAGTCTGATCCTCCTGATCAGTAGCATTAACAGCTAATATCATGCTGGTCAGGGGTAATCGAACGTCAACGAGAAATCGGCATCCGTAAAAGCCGTCGGTGCTAATACCAAAGATATCGTCAGTCAATTCTTAGCTGAAGCCCTAATCATCTCTCTGAGAGGCGGGCTGAGTCGGACTGCTACTAGCTTATATCGTCGCCTCTATCTACCTACTCACTCACTCAATGATAATCGGCTTTAGCCGCTAGCCATCATACTCGGGCTAGTCGTACCGACAGTGACCGGTCTAATCGCCGGCGTTTACCCAGCCTATAAGGGCATCCAAACAAGACATCATATCTGCCGCCAATCAGCTAACTGGCCGGATGAGGTGGTGATCACCCCCGGTAGTCAAGAGTCAGTAGCTATGGTATGACTCTGAAAGCTGGGTAAATCATAGAGATTGATCGGTGATTATGGTCGAGGCTCGCTATCGATGTCATCAAGTGAGAGTGCCACCTGATCACCATACTGTTGACGAGCCAGCTTAGTAATGATGCTAAGCAGGCAAAGATAATCGTCCGATTCTCACCTCGACTCGCTACTGATTTTCGCTTCGCTACCACCAAAATAAACTTATAGTCGTCTTTCTGAGCACCGACAGTAGTCAAACGATCATGAGAACCGGTCAGCGGTGCAATCGCCTGACTAGTCGTTGGCGCTCGGACTCAAATCTTAGCTGAACCATCTGATTCGACCCGGCGATTTGCTGATATTCCGCTGATAACATCTCACTGATGTCTTGTAAATATTGACGACGTCGCTGAGAGATAGTACTACAAGATCACTAAAGTTGAATATCCCAGATCATTAGCTCCTCGGCAGAATAGTCATCTTGTTTCAGTAGAATATTTCGTTGCCTGAGCACTCGGTTAAACTTATTAAGCTCTCGCTGATGAGCAGGTTCAAGCTGAGCAATAAAACGATCGATAAATTGACGACGTCTAGTAGGAGAGCCGTAGAGTAGCTGCATATCACCCGGCTCAAATAGTATCACCGGCACTTTCATCGCTAGCGGCAACCTACGAGTACGTCCGATCATTGACCGTAAAGGACTTCTGACCCGACTGATATTTGATCGTTCTAGTAGTCTCTTTAGTTTGATCAGTCAAATCAACTCGCCACCAATCGGATAGCTGATGACCGGTCTGACGACGAATCTGATCGAAGTTTGACCGCCAACTCTTCCCTTGATAAGCCAAATACATTGCCTCAATGAGCGAAGTTTTACCACTACCGTTCGGTCGGGGTGATGATCGTTAATTCACCCGACAGCTCGACTTGATAGTCTTGGTGGCAACGAAAGTTCTGCAGGCGTAGAGGTGAGACATCTATGACTTAACCGGCATTATGATATGACGATAATCCGGTTTTTCTCCCAGTAGAAGTACCGGCGCCAGCTTACCGTTAAACATGATCCGGACTTTATCTCCCTCCAGACAATTTAGAGCATCTAATAAAAACTTAGAGTTGAGACTGACCATACACGGTTCAGTTCCTTTCGCTACGATATCCGCTTCAATCGACGAAGTATTATCGCCGAGCTGGGAAGTAATGGAGCGAACGCTTAAGAGTTTATCGAGTAGGATTACCCTCGATAATGATCGACCCGGCACTCTCTCGAGCGAACAGCTCAGCTACCTTGACTATCTTAATAAACTCCGCTCGCTCTACCGTGATCTGATAATTCGTCTCCGTCGGGATAAGCTGTCGATAGTCGATGAACTTACCATCTATCAAACGTGAGGTGACCGAGACATTATCAAGCAGGAAAGGTGATCTGATCGTCCCTTGCTTCACCTCCACCTCAGTCAGATCACCCAGTAAGCGCACCACTTCAGCTAAAGTACTACTGGGGATAATCGCCGAGACATCCTGCTTGGACTCAATCAGCTGTGACTCAGCCAGGCGGTAGCCATCGGTCGCCACCATATAAAGCTGACCATCCTGCGAGTACAGATAGACACCGGTCAAGATTGGTCTGGTAGTATCGTTACTTGACACCAGCGCCGTCCGACTAATCGATTTCTTCAGCTCTTCGGCAGGGAACTTTCAGCTTATCTTTCTCATCCGACTCAGGTAAAGCCGGATAGTCATCAGCTAAGATCGAGTTAATGGTCGACTTAAACCGCTCGGTGCTGACCTTTAGCTTTGATTCATCTGTCTCTAGAGCAATATTAGTGTGCGGTAGATTACTGATGAAATCGGTTAACGAACGAGCCGGTACGGTGATCGCCCCCTGTTCTTTTACTTGCGCTCCGATGAGCGGAGATAATTGCCACCTCGAGATTGGTAGCGGCAATAGTTAGTTTATTCTGATCGGTTCGCAGCAGGGATATTAGCTAAGATTGGCATACCGGCTTTAGCCGTGGCGACTCGCCCAACGGCATTTAGTGCTCTGGCGAGGTTGTCTTGTTTGACAGTTGGTTTCATGATCCCTCCTTAATTAAATATATCTTTACTCATCATCATAAGGTATGTGGATAAAGTGGAAAAACCGACCTGCTATACCCTGGTCGATAGCCGCCAGGGCGATAGTGGATAAAATGGGGATAGATGGTGTAGAAAGCGGGAAAAAGTGGGTGCTTTTCACACCGGCTTCAAAAAATATAGCTGGGCGTCGAGTAATGTGACAAACCATCATCGGGTTGCGATACTATAAAAACACAGCTTAGTCGCAGTATATCCACAGCCCGGCTAAGCATAAAGCCTATCCTGAATATCGTTAACTTTCTCTCTGATCATAGCGTCAAACTTGAGCTGATTTTCGATCTTGTTAATCGAGATGCATGGCGGTGATGTGATCCTTGCGACCCAGCTCTCAGGTAATCTGAGGATAGCTCATATGGAGTTCGCTGCGCAGCAAGCACATGGCGATCTGGCGCGGTACGATGATGTATTGGCTGCGGAAGCTGATTGATCTCACTGGTCTTGATCTCGAAATACTTAGCTGTCTTCTCCGATGATCTGACGGGCGGTAATATGACGGGTTTGGCTGGGACGGGCACTGGCCAGATACTTCGGTGGCGAAATCGACCGTCGGGATGACGTTGCGCATCTCGGCATAAGCCATTACTCGATTAAGCACCCCCTCAGCTCACGGATATTGAGTCTTGACCGTCCGAGCGATATATTCGGCTGTGCCGAGCCCGGTAACTCAATCGCCGGGTTGAGCAGGCTTTAGTCTTGATGATAGCGACTCTGGTCTCGTGAGTCGGGCAGGGCTAACGTCAATATTCATCCCATCTGGAAGCGACTCTTTAGCCGGTCGGTCAGAGTAGGAATGATAGCCGGTGGACGATCAGAACTGATGATGATCTGCCTGTTAGCTTGGTAGAGAGCATTAAATGTGTTAAAGAAGGCTACCTGAGTCTTGTCTTTACCGCTGATAAATTGAATATCATCAATGATAAGAACATCAAGGTTGCGATGCTTATCGGTGAAACTCCTGCGATGACTTGTTGGTAATAGGTAGATATAGTCATTAGTGAACTCCTCGAGTGGTGACGTAGAGTACTCGCTTGTTGCTAAAAGAGTGCTCCAGGATGGCGTACCGATAGCTTGAATCAGGTGGTCTTAGCCCAGACCGGCACCGCCGTAGATAAAGATAGGGGTTATATTTCTCGCCGGGCTTCTTGGCGGCGGCTTGGGCGGCATGGGCCAGCTCATTACATGAACCGACAGTGAAAATTGTAAAGAGAATATATATTTAAGTGGCTGTCAAAGGCGATAGTGGTACCGGTCTTGGGTTGATCATCGATCACCACCACGCTGTCCTCACGACGTTTGAGATTTTTCGAGCTGGTTACGAAATCTACCCTGGGGGAGCTGGCACCGTTCTTCTTGAGTAACTCTCGGACATCGTCCTCGTGCTTCTTCTCGAATTGGCTTTTAGCAAAGATATTTTTAACTTCGACCGTGTAAACATTGTTGCTCACATTGATCAGCGAGTCGGCTTCCAGAAGGTGTCAAAACATAGTACCGAAACGACCGGATAGGTCAGCGTCGCTTAAGACTGTCTCCCAGAGATTTCATCTCACTAGCTGAGATGTCCTCTGCACCATCGTCCCCCTCACTTACTCCCTTCATTAGCCCTTAGTCTAGCAAAATAGCTAGTTTTCCACAAGCAAAAAGTGATTCACACTTTGTCTATTTTGTCAACGTGTGGATAACTTGTGTTTTCCACAAGTATGAATATGGCACTAATATGTGGAAAACCGTCGATATTTGCTAAATATGAGCCTGATGTGATAACATCTTATAGATATACTAAAAGAGAACATACCAACCGCACAAGCGAAGTCGAGCGAAAGTTCACGGCTTTCGGGCACGAATGTCCAACCGAGCCGGTCGATTAGTCTTGAAGCGTCGTCGTAATAAAAAGCGAGCTAAGATAGCTATCTAGTCAATCTTCGAAACTAATCCATGAGGCTACTTGGGAGAGCCTCTTTCTTGTTATTTGGTATACTGATGGTGATTTATGATTAGTCAGCAATATCGTTTTTCATGGTCATGCCAGTGTCCGATATGTCTTAAATAAGGGTAAGCAGGCTCGAAGCAGGAGCTGTCGCTGAAGTGTGTCAGCAATCAGCGACGTCGAAATCTCGAATAGCGGTGGTGGTCGGTAAGAAAGTACTCAAGCATGCCGTAGACCGCAATCAGACTCGCCGTCGGATCTATGAGCAGTTGCGCTTGAGACTAGCTAAGTTTCGGCGGGTAGTTGACCTGGTGGTGATCGTTTATCAGCCGATCGACCAATTATCGCCGGGTCAGCTGGGTGAGCAGCTGGATAAACTACTCGTTAAACTTGACGTCATTTCCTAATCCTACAAAAGTAGTCAAGATAGTAGCTGAGATGATAAAAATACAGCATATGAATCTATTTGACGATCTGTTAACTCAGCCCATTTTTAATCTGCTGGCGTTTATCTATAACTTTATCGGTGACTTCGGTGTCTCAATCATCATCGTGACTATCCTGATCGGGCTGCTGATGTGGCCACTGGTTGAAAACAACTTCACCAGACGAAGATGATGCGTCAGATACAGCCGGAGCTGAAGAAGATCAAGCAGAAAGCCAGCGGCAATCGGATGCTGGAGTCTACCATGCTGATGGAGCTTTATCGGGAGAAGAATATCAAGCCTTTTAGCTCGATGCTGGTCTTGCTCATCCAGATACCGATCATGATTGCTATCTACCGAGGAATTAAGATTGCTTCGGGCGGTAACTTTAATCATCTTAACGGTATCAACCAGCTGACTACCTATACCCCTTTAGGTGGCTTTCATAAAGCATCAGAGATGATGACGGTAATCACTTGATGTTACTAGGGGTGGTTGATCGACTAAGGTAGTCGCCGGTTACTCACCGGGGCTGATGATCGCCATCTTAGCTACCGTCTTTCAGTTTTACCAGACTAAGCAAATCATGCCTAGTGCCGGTGAACACAAGCTGAAAGACTTGTTCAAGCAGGCGTCAGAAGGGGCAGGAAGTTGATCAGTCGGATATGGTCTCAGCGATGAATCGTAACATGCTGTACTTCACGCCAATTATGACTCTGATGGTGATGATTAGCTTTGCGGGCGGTAGTGCTAGCACTACGCTACTACTTCGCTAGTGGCGATCGGTCAGCAGCAACGTGTCTTAAGTCGTGAGAAGAAGAGCTAGAAAGATGGCCGTAGTCATAATGCTAAAGCGATCCAGGCAGGCTAAAGAAGGCGGTAATCATTCGTAAAGAAAGCGACTAGTAAGAAAGATAGTAAAAAGCTAGTGGCGGTAAGACGGTGGTACGACGGATTAAGGCGAAGTAAGGAGAAAGTATGGATAGAGAAGAATCAATCATGTATGCCAAAGAAATATGCCGAAGATCTAATGTCGTTCTTTGGTCTCAATGTCGATGTCTATGCTACGGCAGAGGAAGATGTCATAGAGCTGTCGGTACCGAGCTCGTATCTATCTAATCTACTAATCGGTAACCGGTGACACTCTGCGTAGTATCCAGACACTCATTGAGTCACCTTGATCCAGCAGAAAGCATTGTTGTACCGAGTGAATCTTGATATCGCCGACTATAAAAACGCCATAATGAGCAGCTGGCTGACAAGGCTGAGAAATGGGCAAAGTCGGTCATGACGACCGGTGAGCCGATGCCACTAAAGCCGATGAATCCGGCAGAGCGACGAGTGGTTCATAAAGTACTAGGTGATTATGCGCAATTATCGACCGAGAGTAGAGGGAAGGTGCTGGAAAGACATGTGGTAATCCTGCAGGTTACTACTCGAGAGCAAGCCAAGTGATTAGCGTTTGTCAGTAAAGACGAAGCGATTATAAGTCAGATAATTCCAGTCAGACTAAGACTGAGGCACCTAGTTTAGCTAAGTTATTAAAAGACTTGATCAGGTAAACCAAAATGAGGTAGGTAATGCTGAGCTAGGGATTATCAGCCCATTCTGGATTACCCAGATACCGATAGCGAGTGAAGATAAAGAAGAGGATAACCTGACGTAAATAGTCTTGCCCGGCATTGCAGGAGGTACTTCTTATTCATCAAAAAGCTGTAGATCATGGCGATACCGGTCGAAATAGTATTGGCTATGATGAGATTAAAGACCGGCTAAGCTGAGTAGATTCATCAGGGTAAAGTCGAGAATGGTATTAGAGATACCGACTATGACGAAGCAGTGGCCGGTGCTTAGTGTCTTTCATGAGCGATGATGCTTAGACTGATGCTGATCTTGGATCGAGATGGAGGCGGACGCCCTTTTGTCTCGATGAAGATCCGTCCGATATATTCACCGATGATACCCTAGTGATAACATCTGGATACCACCTAAGAAAGAACAGCAATCAATAGAGTATTAAACCCGCCGATTCGAGGGTACACCTAGCAGCGCTTGGAATAAGATGATGATAATGTAAGTAAAAGGTCAGTAAGCTAATGACCATGCCGGCGACAGTGATGAGGCGTAAGGGATGAGTGGTAAAACTGGTGAAACCGTCAATGGCCAGGTTGATTAAAGAGTTGCAGGGGAGAGGAGACCGAACTTCACTTGGTCTGACCGGCAGTACTGGTCAGACTGATCATAGTAATTTCTTTCTTGTGATAGCCGATCCAAGAAAAGAGACTTTATTCTGGCGTGATGATTCACGGAAATTGGCGCAGCGCCTCGAGACAACGACGATTAAAGCAAACGAAAATCACCGGTATCAATCTGGATAGGTACTCGGGTGGCGCTTCTGTAGGGTGCGGTAATATATGTGAAGGTGAAACGACGCACTGCTGAATCTTTCCTTTTGTTGCGTTTTGGCGTGAGACATCGTCATAGCCCTGTTCCCACCCGTTTGATCATCTGCGGGATGACCTCCGGTGGCTCTTGACCGTCAGCATCCATAATGACGGCGGCATCACCTGGGCATGATCTGTACCGGCAGCTACGGCAATCTCCTTACCGAGTACGAGATAAGTTAATATACGACACCCTCGAGATTCATGCTTAGCGGCTACTTAGCAGGTCGCTAGTATGGTCACGTGAGCCATCGTTAACAAGAGGAACTCAAAGTCATAATTATCAATCCTCTTGGCTAATTTGGTCAGACGGCTAATGATATCCGGCAGAGTCTCCTCTTCGTTGTAGGCGGGATGATAATAGTGATTAGCTACTCATTAACTAATATCGTAACATAAAGCTAGAGTTTTCTCTTGAGCCTATGCCATAGACCGCTGGTAAGGCGATGATATTTAACAGCATTAGATAAACCGATGAAATATAAAGCTAAGCGGGGGTGTCTGATGAGATGTCTTAAGAGGCGTTCTGGTCGCACCTTGGAGCGACCGATGACGGATGGGTGGCTGAGTGGCGCTTGACCATCGGCATTTGATGAATCTGACGGATCATTTGAAGCTTAGTGTTATAAGGTAGATCAGCCGAGCGTGTCGCTAGTAGGTGCGAATAAATCCAACTATATTTTTATCCAGTTGAGTAGACTATCTCGTGGCTCACCGGGAGGGATGTCGCTAAAATTTCTCAGCGCAGCGAGTATCAGGCGATTTTTGATAAACCAGAGATGATTTTCAAAAGTACCATCGTCTAAGCTCTGGTAATAATTGTAAAAGCGGAGCAGGAATGAATGAGATATGGCTAATCAGGCTAAGATAGTCGAGATTAAAGAGGAGATTCATCACGAAATTAACGCCCGACTGAAAGGTGAGGTGATGCTTCTTGATGAGGAAGTGAGATATATCTTATCCAGACTTGATAGAGCCTGCCGTCAATACCGAGTAAGCGAAGATATATATTTTCCAAGGCTCGTCAGTCTGACGACTAGGTAACAGCTCACTACAGACATCTACTCTGGATAGCTCCTGCCGGTTTCTCTGAGTGATGATAGTAAAACCGCTCACTGCCAGTTGAGTTTGATTATTCTTAATAGTACTAACAAACTTAGCTAAAGCCCCCTTCTTCAGAGTGTCATCAGCGTCGAGAAACATCAAGTATTTACCCTTAGCTCGAGATATGCCGGTATTGCGAGCGACACTGGCGCCACCATTAGTCGGTTGGTTAATAGCCATGATGCGCCGGTCGGACTGGCTTAACCGGCTAAGCACCTTAGCGGTATCATCAGTCGAATGGTCATTAACGATGATCAACTCGTAGTTGAAGTAATCTTGATCTCTAATACTATTAATCATTCGGGTAATATTATCCTGACAATTATAAGCCGGGATAATAATGGACAGCTCAGGTCTAGTCATAGCTATATGATAACAAACTATAGTATAATCACGATAAGAGTAATGACTAGACAGAGGGATAGTAATGGTTGAAGTAACGTATAAAAAGAAGAAATCATTTGGAAAGGCGATCATCAGGGTGACAATATTCATCTTCGTCGTCTTACTGGCTACTTTGATCACGGTGATTGTGATTAGTGCTCAGAAGGTGATGATTATAGGGTGAAGAAGACTCCCGTCGCCAAGCAGGCGAAGAAGCCTAAACCAAAGAAGAATCAGATGACGAAGAAGAAACTGATGATAAAGACGACCCGAATAAACCGGCTGAAAATAATAATGACCCCTAATAATCTGAAGACAAAATAAAACAGGAAAAAGACTCTAAAGCCAATTAAAGGGTAAGATAGATAATACCAGCCTCGTTAACGGGTCACTCCAGGTAGAGTGACTATCAATGAAGTAATCAATGATGGCACTTGTAGAGTTGGTTCTAGTTGGTACGTGAGCAGAAGTATAATAATACCACGCAGATTATCGCTAATTCATCCACTACCTCCATCTGCAACGGCTTTGATGTGCTGATTAATGATGTTGAACGGGATCGTGATAAGCAGACCAGGTAAGTGGTTAGTCACAGTTAACCTGTCGACTAAGACTCGCTAAGGTAAATTAACCGGCGAAATAATCTTGTAACTCACTTTAACTAACCGATTAGATGTTATAATAGGGCGGTAAATGAGACGGACGACAGGTAAACTAATCAGTAAATACCGCTACTCTTGGATATTACTGCGTGAGCTAGTCAAGACCGACTTTAAGCTTCGCTATCAAGGATCGATGCTGGGGGATGGCTTGGTCAGTCTTAAAACCTCTGATGCTTTTTGCGGTGATGTATGTAGTATTTGTCCGCTTCCTCCGCTTCGGAGCAGGGCATCCCACACTTCGCTGTCTCGCTATTACTAGCTCCAGACATTATGGGCTTTTTCAGGAGGCAACCTCACAGGGGATGCAAGCTATCGTCGGGAGGGTGATTTACTGCGCAAGCTAAAGTTCTCCCAAGTATATCGTAGTAGTATCATCGACAGTTTCAGCATTGATAAATCTGGTGATTAGTCTCTTTGTAGTACTAATCTTCATGATCGTCAACAGGGTGGAGTTTCGCCCGACTATTCTGCTGTTTCCTTTAGTCGTGGTTGAACTGCTACATTTTTGCTCTAGGATCGCCTTTTTTACTTAGTACTATGTTTGTTAAGTTTCGAGATATCGGTCACATCTGGGATGCGATCATGCAAAAACCTGGTTCTATGCTACGCCCATCATTTATCCACTAACACAGCTGATCAATGTTGGCTGGCTATCTGTCGCTAAGATTGGTTCTGATGTTAAATCCGATCGCCCAGATCATTCAAGATGCTCGTTACTTGGTAGTGACAACCCGAGACAGAGACAGTCTGGGGGCTGGTTGAGTCAGCAGTGCTGGCTCTTAAAGCTAATCCCATTGCTAATTATAGCAGTAGTACTATTGGCTGGCGTGACGGTATTTCGGCGCCGGTCGCCATACTTTGGAGGAGCTGTGGGTGATAAATAAGGATAAAAGTCGTATTAAAGGTGAGCCATGTCAGTAAGTCATTTAAGTTGCCGACTGAACATTCTAATGAGATAAAACAGTTTTTGTCAATTGGACTAAAGGAATTAAAGGCTATCGACGTCAGGAGGTGCTGAAAGATATCTCATTTGAGGTTAAGAAAGGCGATTTCTTCGGTATCGTTGGGCGTAATGGGTTGGGTAAATCAACTCTGCAAGCTAATATCAGGGCATTTATCCGCCTGACCAGGGACAAATTAAAGTTGATGGCTCACTAGTATCGTTCATCGAGCTAGGGGTTGGCTTTAACCCTGAACTGACTGGTAGGAAAATGTCTATCTAAATGGAGCGATGCTTGGCTTTAGTCGGAAGCAAGTTAGTGCTATGTATGGCGATATCGTTGATTTCGCCGAGCTACATGATTTTATGGACCAGAAGCTTAAGAATTATTCCTCCGGTATGCAAGTTCGCCTAGCCTTCTCAGTAGCGATTAAAGCTAAGGGTGATATCTTAGTCCTAGATGAAGTATTGGCAGTCGGCGATGAAGCATTCCAGAAGAAATGTCACGACTACTTCCAGGAGGCGAAGCGAAGAGATAAGACGATTGTCTTGGTGACGCACGATATGAGCGCAGTGAGGAATTCTGTAATAGAGCGATCCTGATTGATGATGGACTGATCAAAGTGGAGGGCAACCCCAGTGAGGTGGCGGATGAGTATAGTGGACTCTTTCGCTAATAATCTGACAAAAAGCTATCAAAACAAGAACATAAAATGAAGAAGCATTAATTCAAGTTATCTAACTGTCTGGTTAATTAGAGTTATCACCCGATTAAGTGAATTAAATATGTCAAAGATAAAATACAGTAAGGGTCGTAGTAGCTTAATATAGTATTCTAATAAACAGATATGATGTGAATACTGATTGATTATAATAGTCACGTAATAACTTGGAGGACATCGCACTACAGTAAAATGAGCTTATGCCACGTATTGTCCTGTCATATGATAAGATAATAACGATGACTAAGATGGATATAGCACTCAATATTACTCTTCATCATGAAGGAGATTTACTCTATAAAACTTTTCAATCAGTTGCTCTGAACGTTAAAGCTCTAAAAGAAGAGTATCCGAGACTGAAAGTCCAAGCTAATATATTACTAGATTACCCGGATGACTATACTAAGCAATTCTTCGCTAAGTCGAAGCATTTTTGGCGGAGGTTGTAGACGAGCTACGGCATTACACAGTTGACTTTGCCGATCCGGCACTAAGCCGTAACTATCTGATGAGATAAAGCTCTGGCTAGCAAGGTAAAGTATATTCAAATTTACGATGGCGATGATTTATTCTCGATCAAGTATTTACTCAGGATGTATCAAAAGGCGATAGAAGTTGATAAGCTGACAGTAGTTATACCGGAATTCATGTTATACATGAATGAATGGGAGCAGACTCTGCTGGTCGGATACTATTAGAAAAATTCTTATCTTCCGATGATTCGTATCAATCGATTACCAGTATGTATGCGACTAACTTATATCAATCACAAATCTTTGTTAGTAGTAGTATTTTGAGGAGATTAAGTATGTCGCTAATCAGAAAAAGCTATCGTTATGAAGACTACCATATTTTTATTAGAGGTAGCTGCCAATAATTATGATATTTTAGTAGCTCCAGGTACGATGAGGGATATATCGGCGTAAGTTAGCTGAGTCGGTCTTGTCAGGCATGATGCTAATCATCAATTATGTCTAGCACCCTAGTCGTTCTTTTTCTCCGTCAGTTTTTATGAGTCTTAGTCACCATAGCTTTAAAGAGATAAAAAGAACTGTCGACTCAGTTGGATTCTCCTGTAATTACTAATACTAATGGTCAATCAAAACGTGATGGAGGCCATTATATTAAAATTCACCGTTCTCCATCTAGAAATGTCTTATTATACGGCAAGCGCTTATTAATAGAGACAGCCCGGTCAGTTAAACAAGCCGGCCGATTAATGAGGCGTCAGAAAGGTACAACTCACAAATTAAGTGCCAGGGACTTAGAAGCAATTTAGAACGATTAAGTAAGGTCGGCTTTAATCAAGAAATGTTTGATGACATAAAAAGCTAAATAAGATTGAACCGCTGGCGACTTACGATACGACCGGTTTTATTAACTTGTTGCCGGTTTGTATAGCCGTTCAACCAAGTAGATTAAACGATATCTACTATCGTCTGTGCGGCTTGCCGGATATTGAACAGACTACTGATTTACTTTTTAATCCCTCACTTGACGAAAGGTGGGGCAGATAAAGCGATGGTTGAGCTCTGCCAAGCCTTATCTGAGCATGATCGGCGAGTATTAGTGATCAGGACGAATGTTGGCGATGAAAGTCCTTGGCGAGACCGACTAGATGAACTTCCGGGTAACGCTCTTAGAAAGAGACGAATATTTTCCACTTGATCAGATTGGTGATAAAGACTTAGAGATTATGCTGCTGAGGATGATTCAGAATTGGCCAAAACTGGAACGTCTAACGGTGATGAACTCGGGGGTTGGCTATAACTTGATTAATGAACGACACGACGAGATCAAGCGTCATGTTCAGATTATCATTCATGGTTGGAGCTATGGAGTTAACGACTGTGGACTAATGTTTGAAGTAGCTATCCTCAGTAAAGTTTATCGCTATATTGACTATCTAATCACTGACGGTGGAGGTTACAAAAACAGCTAATGGAGATTAATAACTGGGGCGGTAAAAAGATCAAGCCGATCGCTCTGCCGATTGCACCGGTAGAGATGAAACAAGACTATGCCATCAAGCACCATATCATGTATGCGGGTCGTTTTAGTAATTCAAAGCGACTTGATCTTATTCTTACTTCGCACCGTGAGCTGGCGGAGCGGAAAAATTCAATTAGATATCTTCGGCTCACCTGATAGCACTGATGAGTTATATGACGGTAAAGACATGGAACTAGTTAAACTGGGTTGACAATGCTCACTACCGAGGTTCGTTTAATGGGTTCGGTGAGCTGCCGGTTGATCAAGTGGATTTACTGGTGCTACCTACTCAATCTGGAAGGGATGCCCAATATAGTGCTGGAAGCGCTTAAGTCTAATCTATTCGTGATTGCAGGGAAATGCGGTTCTCTGCCTGAGGTGAGTGAGGACGGTAAAAATGGCTTCATGGTCGATGATAATGGCAACGCCAAGGCTTACTTAGAGGCTATTCTAAAGGGTTCTATGACCGGTCTGATCAGCTGCTTTCGCCTGATGAGCGCAGAAATTCAATCAGAAGATATTACACGAACACGATCGAGCGATTTATCAAAAGCATATCGGAGAGGTTTATGGCTGGTAGTTGGAAAGATAGACTCATGAGAGGCTTTCGAGAGTCGTCGTTATCTCATCATTACTACTATTTGCTTGGTTATCTTAGCACCATTTCTAGCGATGGCGATATTTAACCAACCAATTGTTGACGACTATGCCTTTTTCTCCCTAAGTCATCCTGAAATCCTCTTACAACTATGACAGAGTCATATTTGAGCTGGTCTGGTAGACTGAGTCCTGCTTTTCTAATCTCTATCTTTTACCATTTCTGGGGCAGTAAAACGCCGGCTATCATGGCAATATTTTTACTAGCTAGTTTGGCAGTTGTTTTCAATCCGGTTTATCAAGGTATTTTTCAGGCAGGGTTGAAGCTCGTGACTTACCGTGTAGTCAAGCCCTGGCGCTAGGACTACTAATGACAAAGCTTGATTATGCTATCGGCCTACTCCATCTATGATAGCTATCTCTGGCTGACCTCCAGCACGATCTATATCACTAGTATCATCTGTGCCATAGCAGTTGTCACTCTTACTATTCAACTATTCACCAAGCCGGTAATTACTTGGTTTAATTGGCTGATTTATGTAGTTAGTCTGATGTTTTACTGCATTCTGCTGTGAAAATAACTACTCTATCCATAGTCGGTAGCTTTGGTTTCTCGCTAATAGTATATGGAATGATCAAACGATTTAAGCTCTTTAAGCTGAAGAAAACGACTAATCATAATATTAGAGTGTTGGTAGTTGGTATGGTCATTACGGCAGGCTGTCTGCTGATTATTTATTTCTCAAGGGTCAATCAAACGACGTCAGACATTACATTCTATATTTGACTGGCAGTATTCATAGAGCCTCTCTTCAGATAGCTAAGTTGGGTTGTAGTGACTTGGGGCGTGTTCTCTTAGTGATAGGGTGGTGGACTGGCGCTAGCTACAGTTTTTACCCGGACTGAAATTACGACAGACTATCGGCGTGGTAGCCAGTATCGTCATCTATTTACTGGCTATTAGTTATGTCTTTTATCTAATCATGGGCTATTCGCTGGGTGGCTATATACCACTTCGGGCATATATAGTGCCGGCCGGGATTATTTTGATCAGGTAGCTGTAATCTTAGCGGTGTTGCTGAGAAAATGTAGTGCAAATATTACTATCTCTTAGACATAACGATGATTTTGGCGTTAATCGGGTAGTCGCTACTTCGTATCGAGTCTGCAAAGCCAATCATCCGGGCGGTAGTACGACACGATGCCTATATCACTAGAGAGATTAATCTACAGCAACAAGCTAATCGTACTAGCAGTGCTATTCGAGTTATGCCGCTGCCTGTTTTACTTCAGAATAGCGAGGCGCAGGATATTGCCTTTAATAATGTACAAGAGAAATGGGTAACTAAAGCGTTTGAAATATTACCATTTACCGGATGATATTATACCAGTTAACCTATCGCTAGGATGGTTATTGTGTACAGTCAGCCGGAGAGATACCGCATGTATTTTGGGGGCTCAGACTTGTGATGTAGTAATGATGTGGAGGTAGAGATGGATCAACCGGATGTATTAGTAGTGGGAGCCGGTATATTTGGCTTAACTGTAGCTGAACGGTTAGCTACTCAGCAAAGGTAAACAGAGTCTTAGTCGTCGATAAGCGTGATCTATCGGTGGTAATGCCTACTCCGAGTTCGATACTGAAACGGGTATTAGAGTGTCATAAGTATGAGGCTCATTTTATTTCATACATCCAACGAAGAGGTCTGGCGATATGTTAATCAGTTTACTGAGTTTACTGGCTATGCTACATCACGTCTATGCTCACGCACAAAGAAAGAGTGTAGAGCGCCCGGAGGTCTTTCAGATGCCGGTTAATTTAGGGACGATCAATCAATTTTTCCAGTCTAACTATACACCGGACGAGCTAAAGAGTTAATAGCTAGACAAGCTAAGAATAATCCGGCGGCTAAAGAGAATCGTCACGGTTAACTTAGCCGAGCAGGGGATATCGATGATTGGCGAGCCACTATTTAATGCTTTTTATTAAAAACTACACAGCTAAACAATGGCAGACACCGGCTGAAGAGCTTTCGCCGGGAAATCATTAAACGTTTACCGGTGGATATACCTATAACCGCTATTTTAGAGGATACCTACGAGGGACTACCACAGGATGGCTATGAAGCTTGGTTTTCAGCGGATGGTCGAGACCGGTAATGAATCGAAGGCTCAGTTAGCTATTAAGCTAAAGAGACGGATTATTTTAAGGATGCCAATGTCAAACGATTACGAGATGATGGGATAATGACTACTTTATACCGTGGAATTGATCAATTTTTATGACTATCAGTTTGGTGAGCTATCGTGGCGAAGTCTGAAACTGGACAAAGAGGTGGTGAACGTTCATGATTTTTCAGACTGCCCGGTTATGAATTATAACGACCTTGAACCCAAAAGTTCACCAGGATTCACGAATTCAAACACTTTCATCCCGAACGGGCGGATGACGTGCTAAATAGCTAGTTATGCGGATTATAACAAAACAGTGATAGTCCGAGAATACTCCCAAAAGCCTGGCAACAAGGTGATGAGCCATGTTACCTATTAACACCGCTAAAGATAAAGGCTAAGCTAGCTAAATATCAGGATTGACACGAGCCGACCAATCAAAGCAGATTTGTTTCGGTGGTCGATTAGGTGAATATGCTTACTATGATATGGATAAATCTTTTGCCAGTGCTAAAAATTAGTTAGTGGGCTGATAAGATAACATTTCCCAATCTCTATGAAGTATTGACCTGAGATTTATTGACCACAACCGTAGTGATTTCGAGCTATTTATTGACTTATCTCAGCCCAGTGGTTATAGCTATCTATAACCCAACGAAGAGTAACTGGCATTTAAGGAAGAAGATATGCTATTAAGCTGAGATTATAATCCGAGAGAAAACTACGTGATTTATGATTAATAATAAAAAGTAAATGCTTCGTTGGACATAGTTAGGGTTCTAGCTATGATCATGGTGATCGTTGTACCGGAGTAGAGACTGTCTGGAGTATCCATCCAGAGCTATGAAAAACTACCGACGATAAGAGGTATTACTGTTCTTGCGCTTCATGTATTTGGTAGATTGATTGTACCCGCTCTTTTTATTTCCTGACTGGACATCTCATGCTAGGTTATAAATATAGTCATGTAATTGTATTTTACAAGAAGAGAGTAGTGAGGTTACTGATAATTTTGTTTATTTGGTCGGTGATCTGTATTTGTACGATACCCTGTTTTTGAGAGACCGTTCAAGATACCTGATTTGATATGACAAATATATGTTATCAGTAACGATCCTCTAACGCCACATCTATGGTATATGCCGGTAATAATTTAGTTTATATTTATTTATACCATTTGTTTCTAATGTGTTGCTGATCTATAGATAAAAAAGTATTAAAAGTATTGATGTCTATAGCTATATTCTATCTATTCTTTGTACTAACTTGTGGTATGGTGGCTGAAAAGCATTCCATAGATGCACTCTAAATTAATAATTTAGAATTACTATCATGGGTGTGGAATATGTAGGGGATGATGATTATGGGTTTACTTAATAAAAAGATATCAGAGTTTAATAATAAACAAGCTGAAGACTTCATGGTTGGTATTGATATTGATCATCTCTTTTTATATCTCACTGCGGTATACTATCTTACACTATGTGTGAAACAATACGATAAGTTGTTTGGTATGACTCAATATTCATTCTATTGAGGGCATGGCTGTCTTTTATGCTACTCCTAAAGTTATTTAGAGATAATAAAAACCATAAAAGTATTAACTAAAATGTCTACAATGACTATTTGAGTACTGTTATAGTGCGTATGTTTTTGTATATACGTTTAAGATAGCAATCTTTAAAAGGAAGAATGGATCATAATAATAGCTTCATGATCTTTGTAGTTGTATAGTTTTAGGATCAGCGATTGATGAGTATGGTAGTAACTTCAGTCTAGCCTGTAAATCTAAACTGTTAGCATATGTCTTTGGTGTAAAATGTTGTCTATTTTTCTTTCTTATCCTTAATCTGACTTAACTGTTGACTCAAATCAGAGGCAGATTTGGATAGAAACATATCTATTTCAGAGATCGGCTATTTAGAGTATTGTCATCGCGATAATTAGGGCTATGTATATATATTGATTTGAGTCGATCTTTTTATCTTTGTAGCTGAGCTTCGGCTTGGTATAGCTGCTTCTATTCTTGGATAGATGCTATCGTCCTGCTTATCTAAGTACCATTTATATTTATCTAAAGTGTCTGACCATAAAATAAAGATCATTGTAATCATGGCTACAACTATATTTTTACTAAAAGTTAAAACATGGCACAGAACTCATTTGTAAAATAGTCAACTTTACCATCGAGTGAGGTTATATTTAATTATATAGTCATCAAATAACCATGGTATACTCTCATATGATCTAGAGCTCGATTATAACCGCTAAAGGTGCTAACCATAATACTGTTAGACCTTCTAACGTAATTGATAACTTCTCATCAACGAAATAGATGCTCTTAGCCAATGTATGTACGACTTGAGTGAAGTAATAGTCTTCGTAGAAGTAGACGCTTCGAAAATGGAGATCGTAATGAATGACTGTCGGAAGATCTTATTGCAAGCGAGATCATCGGTCATCTCTAGAACGTCCTTGGTAATATCATGTTTACCGATAAACTTTAGATCATAGTATAGTCTGTCATTGCGATACTTGTCGTGCCACTGGAATATGACATCTTAATACCACATATCGCTAGGTCAGTATTATTTTGATTAATTGCCTCGTACATCTTTTGGCATATTTTTGGTTCATAATAGTCATCACTATCGCAAAACATGACATATTAGCATGGGAGGAATGCATGCCGTAATTACGAGCTCCAGCCAGTCCTCGATTAGACTCATGGATGATAGTGATACGTGGATCAGACTTCCAATATTTTTCTATATACTCGACTGATCTGTCCTGACAGCCATCATCAACTACAGATGATCTCAATATCGCTCATTGTCTGGTTGACGATTGATTGCAGGCACTTGCCAACGTAGTCCTCAACATTATATATCGGTACAACCACAGAGAGCTTAGCTTTTGTTTGAGCTGTTAGTCGTTTGGCGTACATCTTGGGGTTATCAATTATTTCATTGGTACCCTGGTATCTGTCTCATTATCAGATACCAATTTATACTTTTCTCTCTCGGTCTGAATTCTTTTGGACATTAGGGTAGAAACTGAAGAGCTAGCTTTAAAGAGTAAGCGCGCCTGAGACTCCATTTATACTTTATTAAAGCTGATAAGATTAGTTATCTTGCATCTTTGAGCTATCCATATGTGGTCGATATTACGCTATACTGACTATGCTGTGTTGTTCATCACTGATATACATAGCCCTATCAGGATTGTTTACAGAAGACTCTTCATACTTGACGATAATGAAGATAAGCCTATTAGTAAAGCAACTCGGTCAGCCATGAGAACCGTCTTAAAGCAAAAACCTACATCTTGATAGGCTCCAGGAGCAGAGAGAATTGGATGGCATTATCACGAAGAAAAATCGGTCGATAAATGACTGACTGGATGCTAGGTAGAGACATAAAAGATCTCATTATAATTCTACGAGGGACTGACCACTTTTGTCACGTATATATTTAGGTAACATTTTCCTTAATATTATGATCGTGGATAGTTTGTGATAGACCGTCCTCCAAACCCCACCAATACACATCCTCAAGTTGCTTTTGCTCAGTTAAATCAGTGAAGTAGTAGTAGAAATTGCTTAACTATGTCTGGCTTATCTTTCTTTTAAGGCAATGTCATATAGACTTTGGAACATCTCTAAATCAACAAAAGGTCATCAGACTCTGACGATACCCAATATATTCACCTAGCACTTAATCCGAGATTCATAGTGTCACCATAACCTGAGTTCTTCTTATCGACTACGACGAAATACGATTGTCCTTTTTGAACTGTTTGATCATTGATGGCGAATTATCAGTCGATCCATCATTGAGACAAATTATCTCAATATTATTCATGGTTTGGTTAGTCAAACTGGATAAACATTCATTAAGATATTTCTCGACATTATAAATCGGTACCAGAATAGATATTTCTGGTAACATTCACTCATATTGATCATAAGTATCACACTATGTTGAACTGATGATAATGAGGGCTAGCTATGACAATGAAGAATGGGGACATAGAGGTGTGTAAAAACTAATATCAAGATCCTGATTGCCTGCGCAAAGCCAAGCTGAGTTACCTAAAATAATTTATTCCTACCTATTAGAGTTGGAGCGGAGAAGCTAAGGATGATCTTGGTCTCCAGCTGAGACGACGATGGGTGAGGATAATATATCCTATAAGAACTCAGGCTACTGTGAATTAACAGCTATTTACTGGGCATGGAAAAACCTTGAAAGCAGATTATTATGGTTTATTTCATTATCGGCGCTATTACTCTTTTAGTAGCCGACGATATCCGGTTAGCGATGATGGTCACATGATGGTACGGGCTAGATTGTTATCTCCCGAAGTATACGATAAGTTTGGTTTAGCAGATGAAGATCAAATGCGACGGATAATTGAAGCTAACGACCTAATAGTTCAGAGTCTAGACCGGTCAGAGTTTACCAACACCGATGGGATTGGCAGGGAAAGTCAGTTGAGAGCACTATATCTACCACGATGGCACTATAGTACCGGAATAGTGATATTGAACTACTGACGAATATTGTCAGGAATAAATATCCAACGATATATCCATATTATCAAAAGTACCTCAACGGTAATTTCTTTCTTAGCTAACATGTTTTATTATGAAGAAGCAGCTCTTTACAAATGCATGGTTTGAGTTTGATACATTAGAGAGTGGGAAGACTCTTGGTAAAAAGTCTAGTCAGCGTAGTCTAAATGCTAACAGGGTGTAGTGCTTAACAGAGATCCTAACCAGTGTCTATATTTATTATTTACGACAGACTATTCCCGGCTTGAAAGTAAAGAGCTGCAGATGATTTATATCTCAAGACTGATCCTGTCAGTCGGTATGACGTAGAGCCGTTAAATGACCAATCTATACCGAGTTATTTTTGATTTGATGGCTGATCTATTTCTAGTGAGATTATTATTTCCAAGCAGTTCTACTACAATTTATTAATAATTGTAAGAGCAAAGCAAAAATACGATGTTATAGTCGCTCATAGTGGCACATTATCTGAGTTATGTATGTCGGAGTATGAAGTGCGTTCCTGATATATAAACTTAAGATTCTTGGATTACTCCAATAGCCTGGATCAATTATACGAACTCAAAGAAATTGGTAATATCAGTGTCTAAAATTAACTCTACCATGGGTGCTTAAGCATTATGATCGAATAATTTATTTGAGTTGGCACTCTGGGTAAAAGGAGATGTGAATGACTTATGGAGTCTAAGAATTAAAGATAATGAAGTAGCTGCTACAAAATATGTTTACGATAGGGCGACTTGTAGAAGTTAATTGCGATAAGCGGATCCCAGAATAAAAGTCGCCAACAGATCAAAGCTAAAACTAGATGTGGCAAAATACTTTGATACTAATGTTATGCTAATTGATTTAGCGCAAATAAGACAACAGCATTCTCTGGATGATGTTATTTTGAGTATAATAGTCTGCACTAAGAGTTTAGTAGTGAAGATATATTTTAACTACTATATGGTAAAGTCGAGTTAATCGGACAACAATGGAATTACAGATACCTACTAGTGATATAGTTAACCATATTGGTAATTTCTTCACTCGATTAAATTGTATCAAGAATGGAATAGTACTAAAACATCATATAAGATTGGTCAATTCGTTCCATGATCCATTGTCAATGAGTAAAACTATGTTTATGTCATGTATAAAGTGATGTCGAGCTGTAGTCTGTAGATGTTGCTTGTGATAGAGTCGTAAAGATACATCTCAAAAGAGCTGGAAGAAGCGTTTCGTTACGAGATCGAGTGCTCCGTGTCGGCTCATTACGGCGCACTCTTATCAGGACTTTATTGCCGAGTGGTAGTCGTTTGCACTATGCGTGGCAAAAATATATCGAAGAGTACGATCCTGAACTTAGTCTACCTCTTAGTAAAGTGACTTCCAGTGTAAGTAGAGAAAGTTATTACCCCATGCTCGTATTCTTGATGCCAGGTCTGATTACCATCATAGTATTCTGAGCTGGTCGGATATCCTGCCTGACCGCCTTGGTAGCCCATTCTAGCCCAACGCTCTAATACCGCCTTTAGACTCCCAGAAACCAAGCTTTTGCTGTACTGATAGCGCCATGCTCATACTCTGCCACCAACCTCGACCATCCCAAACTTCCATCTGGTGGATATCCCAGCACCGCCTTGGTAGCCCATTCTAGCCCAACGCTCTCTAATACCGCCTTTTAGACTCCTAGAAAGCAAGCTTGCTGTACTGACTATAGCGCCATCATACTCCTGCTACCAACCTCGACCATCCCAAACTTCCTGCGGTGGGATATCCCATAGCACCGCCTTGGTAGCTCATTCTAGCCCAACGCCTCTAATACCGCCTCTTTAGACTCCCAGAAACCAAGCTTTGCTGTACCGACTATAGCGCCATGCTCTTAATTCGCACCAACCTCGACCATCCCAAACTTCATCTAGGGTGGATATCCCATAGCACCGCCTTGCAGCCCATTCTAGCCCAACGCTCTCTAATACCGCCTGAGACTCCCAGAAACCAAGCTTTGCTGTACCGACTATAGCGCCATGCTCATAATTCTGCCACCAACCTCGACCATCCCAAACTTCCGGTCCGGTGGGATATCCCATAGCACCGCCTTGGTAGCCCATTCTAGCCCAACGCTCTCTAATACCGCCTTTTAGACCCCAGGCGCCAGTACCTTTGTGCCAGATAATTACGCCATACCTAAAAATCTTGCCAGCAAGTGTCTTTCTCGGGACAATACTCGGCATTTGTTGGTTGACCCTAGTTGCTGAGCTATCATGGTATATCGTTCTCTATAGCTCCTTTAGTGTCATACTGACGTGCACTACCAAACCAATTAGTGAACATATTATAGAAATTGCGGTTACCATAGGCACTGCAAGCATCACCGTAGCCCCAGTTAGCTCGAGTGCTGCCTGGTTGCGTACAGAGAGTATAGCGATAAAGAGGAAGTAGCCCGGTTAGCTACGTAAACTCGCTTCGAGCCGCAACTACGATCTCGGATGACATAGGATATTATCGTCTCATAGGCCGGATAGTTACTCCAACCACCATTGGTACCTCACGGAAGAGCTGCCGCTGAGCGAACTTGATTAATGAAGCCAGGCGTATTCCGGTCGACAACCCTTGCCGTCGTCCGGACAATTCAAAAGCCTGTGGCATGGTTTATTCAAGATTGCTAGGGGAAGTATCGCTGACTAGTCGCTGTTCTTTCTCCAGTACAACTAGTAGAACTTGAGGGTTAATGCTGATAATCTTGATGCTGCTTGCCAGATGATATGCGAGGTCGTCTGACCGCCAAACATTTCATCATGCCATACAGACGAGTGACCATCCTTTATATTGTAGGTATCCCTTGACCGCCTTAGCCAGTTACTGATCATACATGGATTCTTACTATGAAAGTCCCCAGATATTCTCGTTCACTCATAGTAGTGGTATTACCTATGACGGTCAGTCGATGATACTATCATCATAGCCGGCTGAGATAGCTTTAGCCTGTTTACCGGAACGAAAATAGCGTATACCACCAGACTACAGCAAAGTACACTCACCAGTAGTACCACAGCTATCGTCAGTCGTGACTTGCAGAGCAGTTATCTTCAGTCCATCATTTTTCATAGATCTACTCGTCAGTATGGTGCCAGTCTTACCACCACCACTGGCCACTCACTGACAACCCAATGACCTTAACCTGTCCCAGCTTACTAACCGGAATATCCCAACCATAACAGCTAGAGGTCTGCGGGTTAGCAATTAGTTTAGCCCGATCAGTATAAGTCCGTCCATTAGAGTGAGTTAGAGTTAGTTCACATTTTCCATTAGGATCATCAACCATTGGTTAATGGTAACTCGCACTCTCATCGTCTCGTTCACTGAGTAGCGATACTGACCGAACTCGGTCAGAGGGCTGACTCTGAGTACTACCACCCTCATAGCGAGCCGGTGCTTTCCCCGTGCCCTGATTAGTCGAATGTGGCTGATTAGTCTTGCCGTTCTCGGTAGTCACGGTCTTATCTGTACGATTATCGCTTGTCTTAATAGTCTTCTTGTGACTATCCTGTTTAGCTTCTTTTGGCTTGGTCTCTTTAGCTGTCCGGTTGTTGGTAACTGCTGCATAAGTGATGCCGCCCGCTATAAGTGCCAGCACTACTAATGTGATGATGATTATGTTCGAGTGTTTACGTATTTTCATAATTACCTCTTTTTACTATGTTTATCATAGCACTCTACTACCGTTGACTGTAAATACGCTATGATACTACCGTATTGAAAAATGATAAAATTAAACTACATGCCAAAAGTTAAATCACCCCCGCATAGCCCTGGTCTGTGATTGGTTGACAGAGATTGGCGGGGCGGAGCAGGTACTGGGAGTTGACTAAGGTCTTTCCTGAGGCACCGATCTCATACTGCAATATCGTCCTCGTTCGCTACCAGTTTCAAGGCAAACGAGTGATTACGGGCGTTATGTCCTACCCAGAGCTCTACGTAAATTCATCGCTCCTTTGCGGGCGCACCACTTTGAGTCACTTACGTCTGACTGGCTACGATATCGTTATCTCAGTCTGTAACGCTGGTCTGGAAGGTATCTAGGTGGCGAGCGGTACCGTCATATTGCCGCTATTCATATTCACCCAGTATTACTGGGGTATGTAGGATCAATATATCGCTAACCTCGGCTTCGGTAAGCTGAATTGTGGCCGCTTTCCGGGGCTAAGGGATACTAGTTAAGCCGATGCGTCGCTCGACTCACTGGCGGCTCCAGCGCCTCGATACTTTGCTGGCTAATCCACACCAGTGGCAGATGAGACGAGCGTTACGGCGGTAGACCCAAATGGATTATTTCGCTAGGTGCATGAGCCAGATCAAGCTCAGCTAGTCAACGTAAAAGCAAAGATATCTGTCGATCGCCAAAGCTATCTTATGGGTGGACTTTGCTGTCGCAGCTGGTCGTAGAGTGATGAAGAGATTTGACAGCTATCCGGTCGTCTGAAAACTAGAGAACTTACTGAGTGATCGGTAGTAAGAGCATAATCATCAGAACTGCAGGGGTAACTCACAGATCAGGTTCCTACCCGTAAGTATGATGGGGTGGGAGAGAGTAGCGTAAATATTTCCGGTCACTAAGATATGTTCAGCTAGAGCCTTTCATCGTGCCGGTCGACGTTGGCAGTGGATCACGGTACTGGCACCCGGCGTGTGATCGCTGATATCGTCAGAGACAGATAAAGCGGGTTATTTTTCCTGAACAAACGGCTGATGGTTTGCAGAAGGAATAAAAAGATTTAACGTCGCACAATTTGAAAGCTGGATTAAATCAGCTGAACGCTTTTCGGCAGATCATTTTGCAGAAGATATTACAGATAATAGAGCAGTGACTAGTAAATCAAGATTAATCTTAAGCAAACTCAAGACATTCTGACGTCCTCGTATTGGAACAGCTCACTAGCTTATGCGCAAACTAGGACCTGCGTTTTCTTATTTACCACGAATCAGTTTAGCAGGAGATGGCACGATGAACTACGAGCTGTCGCTGACGCTGATCCTATGTTGTGATATTAGCATTGTCGGGTTACCGAGAGTTTGGCACTCATCGGTCGGAGCTGAGGCAGTCAGCTGGTTCGGCTGGCTAGCGCCTTTGTTGGCTGGTCGGGCTTTGCGTAATCTGGTCAGACAATCACTAGGAGGTCTGCTGACTTTTTGCTGTGCATGCTGCTGTATCTCGTCTTCTTAGCGTTAGTGGCGAGCGTCGTCTACGTGTCGGCTATTACCAAGCTGGTGAGAGTAGCTATCCGGCGACGGCTTCGGCTTGCCTCTCGGGCGATTGCCCAGATGGTCTTAGGGACATTTGTCATCGCTAATCGCCATAGCCTCGGGCGTTATGTGCCCAGGCTGTGCTGGCGGGACAGTTTGGTTTCATTAGGCCAAATCTACTAGCGATCGAGCTGCAGTTCTTAGGCAGTTTACTATTGGCGCCACTTCTCTATATTACTTATCTAACACTTACAGGGAAGCATTGCTAAAGTGCTAAACAACCATTACTGTTAGTATGATGTTAACCACTTTGTGGCTAACGTATCTCGGGGGCACTCATGCTTCATCTGGCTAGCTTGGTAGTGATGATCTTGTTAGTCAGAAAGTGGCGTCGTATGCCTAGCGGTAGTAGGGTCGAGTTTGCCCTTATCTCTAGTGATCTGTCTGATCTGCCAGTGCTCTGGCCAGTGCTAAACCACGGATCGACAGTAGCTTTTACTCAGGCGGTATCAGACTAGTCCGATCATCTATCAGTAGAGATCGTCCGACTCCTACCAGCGGAAAGCTGACTTCCCCGCCGTCGATTCCTCAAAGGACACGATAAACAGCCAGCTTTATCATGGCTGCGTTGCTGAGTCGACTAACGTGCGACTAAGCCTGACGAGGACTGCCCTGCTGCTTGGCGGTCTAACCAGCTCGGTCAGCAGCTTTTTGGCACCGGACTGGGCTCGGCCGGGATAGTCTTAGCTCGGCAGACAGTCAGTGCCAAAATGAGATAGTCCAAAATATTTGTCGAAAGGGTCCTGTTAGAGCGAGGTTGATCGGTCTAGTTTTATTGGGTGACTGAGTGGCGCTTATACGGGAGTATGCTCTCATCGACGAGATTATTTAGCACTAGTTATCTTGGTTTGCACCTGGCGCAGTGAGTTTCTTTGCGGCTACCTAATGCCCTGCATATCTATCTAGTGTAGCGCTGCTAAGCACTAAGCTAGACAGCACCTCGGCTCGTAAAAACTTGCCGGACAGTCTTAAATAAGATCCGAATATCATTGCAAGCCAATTCTGTGCATAAATATCACTTCCGTCGTTGCCCAAAGGGGTAAATCTCGTCGACCGGATATCTGAGCTAATCCGGTGATGCCGGACTTTACATTGAGGATCTTAGCTTCTGCTCATATCTGTTTAGCTCCTGAGGATCAATGCTCGGGTACAACCAGTGATATCACCGCTGGCATTGAAGAGCTGAGGCATTCGTCTAAGAAAAACGACGCAGGTAACGACCGATCAGGTAACTCTGGGGTCGTCATCGAGGGAAGTCGCCATTAGCCCGATATTTCTCGATTAGCTCGGCTTCCCCATTCGCTTGAAAGCCTGCTCGGGGTGGTGCCGTCATGCTTGGCATACTGGGTCCGGAACTTATGAGAGTGGCAGTGCTCTCTAGTTCATCTCACCTGATGAAAGATGGCGCTAACGTGGTCAGTTAGCTTTTCGGCAATGAAGACTAAGAGAAAATCGGTGACAAGATGATGATGGCGAGGAAGCTGGCGACGATATCAAATAGCCGCTTGATGATACGCCCCCAACCGATCAGACGAGTAGGTTCGACGATCATGACCGGGATATCACCCATGAATAACTCAGCTTCCGGGTGGTCTGATAAATCGTTGACATCACTCAGACAAACATAAAAGTCGTGTATTAGCTACGCAAAGCTAGAATCTTACTGTCAACTTTGGGCTTCTCAGTGGTAGTGACCTGGATGATGATATTAGGCAGGAAGTTGTGCCACCGCCTCATCGAAAGTCTTGTAATTAGTCCATTTTAATCGTCCATCACCGACGACACTGCTTGTAGGTGATAGCTACTACCTGGTCGCTTAATATCCCTTACTAGTAACGCTCGTTTCATTGTCCTAACGATCAAGACAGGTGCCCAATATTACTTCGGTTGCGTAGATAGCGTCCCAAGTAGAGCAATCCTCGTACCAGCCCCAAGAGGACGATGGATATCGCTAAAGCCGTGAGAGAGGACTTTTTGGCCGGGAAGACATGCTCAGCATAAAAATAGTCGATAAGACCATGAATCATAGCGTAGGAATGCCCCAGCAGTAGGCGCCCAACGGTTGAGCTGGCGCGTACGACGTTGGCTAGTCTGATAGAGGCCGATCACACTGAAAATGAGGTGATGATAAAAGGAACTGTAACTGAAAGGAGATTGGAGATAAGTGTTAGCAGGAATGAGTTGTGAATGGGTGCCACTGATCTTAACTCGCGGAGGAGTAAAGGATACTATAGGCGCTGACTACAGCTAAGGCATCGCCGATCATAAGTATAGTGAAGACAAATGACGATCTGCCTCTCATACCTATACATCATACCAGGCTTTGTTGCATAATTCCTAGTCTCAGTGGGCTATGAGCCCGGTTATCTCTGTATGACTGCATGTTAGTAGACTTGTACTATGCTTTATGTCTTTATCTCTTCGTATTTGGGTAGACCAAGAGCATTGAACGCATTAATGATACTGGCTTAGTTGTTGTTCTACTAGCTGATTTGATTCAGTTCTGGACTTTAGCCTCTCGCCAAAGATGGTCTTTAGTCTGAAGAAGGCGTTCTCGACTAGATTACGACGGTGGTAGTTAGTAGCTCTCTTCCATTGAGCCGGTCCGTATTTATCTATATATCTAACTACCCGGTTACGTTCTCTCCCAGCCGGGTGTGTCAGCCCATTGAAATACAGACCGGTATTGAGATGTTCTACAGCATTACTAGGTGGAGGTGATCAGCTCAATACCTTGTTGTCTAATAATCCTAAATAGCTTTTTCCCTGGCGTAGGCTCCATCATAATGATAGTCTTTATCTGCTATTAGCTACCATTACAGTCCTACAGTTGCCACTGTCACTGCAATAATCCTGTTGAGACCTGTTCCTAATAGCGGTATGAGCTGAGTGTTGTCGTGAGTGTGGGCTGGAGGTACGTGAGTGAGACTGAGATATCTCTGGTCTCAAAGTCACGGCTTTATGTGTCTCTCCCAGGTTCGTCTATAACTGTAGCCATGCTTTTCTAACCTCCCATTCACCCTCACCGTGAGACTTTTGAAGCCTGAGCTATCCACCAGCATGACAATACCTTTATTCTTGTCCTTACTCGGAACACTGGATAATCTCTTAGCCACGGTTTATTAGACGATAAGGACGTAGGTTAAGCTTACCCATTCTCCGTGATAGGGTGGTGCAGTCCGGTACTTCAGTTTCTAGATTCGTTAGCTTAAATAGATGACTATACTGCCATTAGTCCTGTCAGAGAGAGCCAGATTGAATAATGTCGTATAGTGAGCCAATTTGATCCAGCTCATCTGAGGTATTTCCCTAGGTCCCGCCAGCTCTGATTAGCTCTTGCTGCAGGTGGGACAATGTGACCATCTTTATATAACGTCTTCTGATTAGTGAGATGATTGCCTCTATTGACATGTGCCTTATTATTCGCTCAATTAATGATCTTTTTAGTTAATATGTTTATGAGTAGTGTTTGAGTATGTTTTTCATGCTAGCATAACACTACTCTCATTTCTGTTTGGGATTATAGCAAAGCCATCATGACCACTATATAGCGTTGCACTGGTGGTGGCTAGTTTGCTAAAATGCTAGGAGTTGAGTATGGTAGCTGAGTTAAGTCTATCGACGGGTTGTGGTACGACCTCGACCAGGATTTAGCCCAGCAAACTAAAGCCAGTCTCTAAACGCTTCTACTACCACTTACTTCTCTCCGTCGGGCCTAATCGTCGTCCGGTGATGACTCCGGAAGATAAGCTGCTGAGCGATATTGAGGACTCTCTGTCACAGGGTGGTGACCCTGGAGCCCTCGTGACGAGATGCTAGCATCAGACGTAGACGTCGTCAGCGTCAAATGCAGATCACTGCAAGCTGAAGCGCCACTTGTCAAGGGTAAGATAATCAAGAGGATCGTCATCATTGTCATCGTTGTCCTCTTGGGGATAGCCGGTTACCTGGGGTGAAAGCACTGCTGGCTAGCGGTAAGATCTTTAAGGGTAACCCCTTAGCCATCTTTACCAATAAAAGCTCAGCAGCCGAAGATACGGTCGAACCAACATTCTAATCTTCTGTACCTCAGGTTTACTCGATGGCGAGAACGGCAGGGCTTTGAGCCATGCTAACCGATTCGATCATGTTGGTATCCATCGACCAAGACAAGAATAACGCTGATATGATCAGCCTACCCCGAGACCTGTGATGTCAAGTATAAAATGCTGGCTCTCGGTCGTACCTCAGGTAAGCTGAACGAGGGTCTTTTACTGTGCTTATACTAAGAATAGGGATGAGAAAGCCAGGCGCAGGCACTGATGGTAAGGTCAGGGAGTCATCTGGTGGACGTCAATTACTCTGCCTGCGAGCTGGACGGCGCTAGTCGAGTCGAGTTAATGCGGTTGGCAGAGTAGATGTCAAGATCCGAGGAGTACTGACAGGCAGGGTGACATCTATGACTCGGGTGCACTGGCTACGTTTTGCTGGCCGTGAGATTGCTCACCTGGACGGTGAAAAGAGCTCTGGCTCTGGCTCCAGGCCTGTCAATCCTATCAACAGGTGACTATGGTTTGGCCGGCAGCAACTATGACCGAGGAGAGTCAGCAAAAGATCCTGGCTGCCTTACAGCAGAAAGGCTCTGTGCGGTGGGGACGATTCTTAATCCACCTCGGTGAATGGCTTGATTAACGGTATGGGTGACAATCGATCTCCAGCTTTGACACCAGCCAGTGTCAGACACACTTATCGGCGTCGCCTCGAAGCTTAAGCGAGCTGGATCAAACAGCGCTACCACTCTCGTTGGACGGCAGGATGGTGGTGAGGATCTAATCAATCTTACTCCAGTGGCGGAGCTTATGTCAGTGAGTGCCCGGTAGCCCGGTGTATTCGACTACTCGGTGATCCAAGCCTATATCGCCAAGAATCTCAGTAAGAATCCGGTAGTACGGGAGGGTGCGGTGACGATGTACTGAACGGCTCGGGACAAGAGAAACTAGCAGCCGGTAAGGCAGCCGGACTAAAGACGATGTTGTACTGTCGAGGAGTATTCTAATGCGCGCGCTCTAGCTACACCGGCGGTGACGATTTACCAGCTGAATAGTGCCATGGTCAAGACAGCCAGCACTCGAAAGCATCTGTATAATGTTGAGCCGGTTCAGGGCGGGCTAGCCGGTTATCACCAGAGTCAGGACTTCGTCATCGTTTACAGTGCCGGCTCGCTACTACCGGCCGTTAGATTTGCCGGCAGCTGGGTAGTTAATCTTCTTACGCTTGGCCAGATGGCGTTCTTCGTAAAGTGGTCTTGACGGTAGGTCACCGGTTATCTTATCGCCGTATAGATGCGACTCATCCGATCAATCTGCCGCTTTTCCGTAGTGAACTGCTGAACCGACCAGTCAAATAATTGTCGTTATCGGTCTTCAGCTTGGATCTGACCGTTAGGGGTGCCAGTAGCTGATGATAGCTGGAGAGGTATTGCCGATTAGTCAGGCGATGCTTGATATTTGATTCTTGTGGCCAGGGGTCCCGAGGAAGGTTAGCCAGATTGTTTGGATCAGCTGATCGGGCAGGGAGGCGTCGGAGATTATCGGCATTTGACCAGAGACTAGATGATATTGGTAGCTTTGACTCACTAGCTAACTTAGCGCCACGGTATAGCCGATCACTCTTGCGGTCTAGAGGCGATAAACTGCCGTTCGGGATGAACCTCGCAGCTTAGTCGAAACAGTCCATCACCGGCACCAACCTCCAGGGTGATCGGTGTGTGAGTCATGTAGGGATGAACGCTTGGCTTCCTGCCGCTTGGTCTCACTAGTGCAATTAGCCAGCCTGGCAAAAGAGGCGAACATATAGCTTACGCTTCTGGTGATGATATAGTTGTCGGGCTCTAGAGAGGGTCGATATTCATCATCCCTCAAGGTCCGGCGATCGAGATATCGGACTCTGCAGATTAGAGACTAGGCGTTTGCGAAACTCGGCACTAACCGCTCCACTGCGGGCATGGTAGTGCCAGTGACAGTCAGCATTGATACCGCTAGCACCAACTCGTACCCGAACTCGTCGTGGTGCGGGGCGTCGACATGACACTCCTGCAGGTGATCACGAGCCATGTCCTCTCCTGTCTGAGTTTAACCACTTTGATAATATCGTCAACATTAGTGCCGACATCGACGGCAAAGGTGAAACGAACTTAGAGTAGCCTAACGTACGAGTTAATAACCTCGGTGATAGAGCCGTTGGACGATATGAACATTGCTCATCGATCCCTCAGGTGGTCTTACGCAGGGTGATAGAGCGAACCGTTCCTCGACCGATGCTGGGAAGCCGACCGGACGGGCACTATCATCATCAACTCGGTATCTGATTTTTCCAGTACGATCAGAATCCGGCTAGCATATCTTTTGACAACTGCCTGAGCGCCAAAGCCGAGTGCCACGCCGATCACTCCGGCTGAAGCGATGACCGGCGCTAGGTTGATCCCCATATCAGTTAAGACGGTATAGATAGCTGTCAGGATGATCATTAGCTTAACGATAAAAGAGAAGAGATCGGCTAGGGTCTTAGCTCGTTTTTGTCGCTCCAATCTGCTAGATTTGTCTCATATCGCTGCGCCTTGACGAAGCGGTTGATGATGGTGTGAGCCAGAGGCCGAGTTGCTTTACATAGTAGGTAGGCGACGACGATTGTCACTAGGATCTGAACCGAGTTTAGACCATTAAACCATTTGATCAAGCTATGCACATAATGAGCAATCATCCATCCATGGCTATATTGTAGCAGAGATTAGATAGTTGTCATCCGACCTGACTTGGCTCAGGCGGGGGTCCGGTTTTCTTGCGAAGGGATTGTCCAGCTAGGGTCAGTGAGAACCCTCGCTGCCGGGCGAGATTTGCTTCTGTGCATGGTGGGAGCCTTGATAATTCGCTTTTGGCGCAATCTTGATTATTTGCTGGCGGTTAATCACCACTTTAGCCACTAAAGAACCTTTGTAGCAGGTCGGCTTGACGTAGAGCTGACGAATCGCAAAATTAACCGGGTCGACGGTAAAGCTGATCTACTTTGCCTATCTTCTGATGATGATCGTCTGATACGGGCAGCCTGTGAGGAGAAAAGTTGTGATTAATCACTTCAGGCGAACCATCCTCGGGTGACAGGATAATATCCGACGAATCAGACGATGGCGCCGATCTCGCAAACTCTCGGATATCACGGTGAAGACTTCGGCGACGAAAATCTATGGATACTGACGCAGACGACTATCCGTAGATGCGGGGTTGATGATCCAGGCTATCAAGACACTAGAGGCTGCCCGGTCTAGTAAGCTCATCACCGATGCCCCAATCAGATGAGTTATCCCTACTAGCATACTGGATATATTTGTATAAGGATGATGAGTCTGTACATATACAAGTAAATATCGTGCTATTTTTGATAGAATGTGTATATAAATAATAGGTCTAAACAATCAGTATACCCCCACAACAGTTATCCGGCTCAGACAGCCGGTGGGGTATCTTTTGTAGTAGACATGTAGAAAGGGTTATATGACTATCGTAGTTTCATAATAAAAAGCTAAACGACTTGAAGAATCAATTTTTAGGATTGAGAGTGATCTACAGAAATACATATGATAATCCTGATGTTGTGCCTATTACGATATTAACGATCAGACAGCAACTATTTATCTGCCAGCCCGTGAGTTTCCGACCATAGCGATTATATAGATGCTCTCGGCTTTTGATGAAAGCAGTATGTTATGTTATTGAGACGAAATTATTTAAGAATCAGGACAAACGGACAGTGGTAGCTCAGGGCACTTGACTACGGAGCATCGTTGTGGCGATACTCGACTGATTTTGATGTTTTTGTCGATAAACTGAACTCTCACACACTTAAGCAGTTTAGTAAAGTCATTTGAATCATTCTGTGAATTCTTTGGACTTGATGATCCCAAGCAAGCGATGCTATTCATCATAACCTTGAGAATGGTATTATTAAAATTTGTCATCCTCATGGATAAAGCTTTGACGATCGCAAAGATTTGATTGTTTACGTAGACAGAATAGTAAGTTTGATATCATATGCGAGTATGGGTATAAAGACGATCAGTTTGAAATTGTTGTTCGAAGCTCTATGGCGCAGAAGTGAGACAGTTACGACCAGCCATGGTAGCCACCCAAGAAAATGAGTAAGGAGGAATTTTTTGAAGTTGTTGACACAATCATCAACTCAGTTAGCCCGGAACAAAAAAGAAGCAGTATATAAGCTTTGAATTGGGTCCGGAAGCTCAAGGAGCTTCGCTTTAACTAGAGCACAGCTAAAGATATAGCATTTGGTCCTGTATTCCCCAGGCGATTCAACCGCCTCTTTCACGGTTTCTGATCGATGGTTACACGGCTGGTAGTTTACAAACGTCTTGACCGACAGCCTGATGAAAAAGGCGACTGAGGATATTCTAAAAAGATCCTTGGCGATAAGCAACCAAAAGCTTACCGATATTCCTGATGATGAGTTGCTGAGCACCTCCTCAGCGATCATTGCCAAAGACACCGAAGTTTGTCGATTTGATCATAAAGGCGCTTGATGAGTTTATGGATGAAGACTCTAAAATAACAAGAAGGTGAAAAGGCGATAAATAACGAATAGCAGCTAAGCGAAGAGTTTGCCGGTAAAAGACTGGCGGCGAAGCTTAGAGTAGATTTACTGATTCGCTAAGTGTTGTTCGGATGTTTTGGTACCGACTGTATCGTGTATTGCAAATCGCTATAATGAGAATCAACATTTCTATTCCGTCAATCTACCACTTGCATCCGACCAGGGCGAATCTGATATAATGACTCATATGACGAGGTATTCTCGCTCCAGCATCATCACTCACTTATAGGCGGGAGGTGTCTTGTTGGTACTATTGTACCTCCTGCGGGAGCTTTTTAAATGCTGAAGTTTAAGAGAAGGAAAATGTATGATACCAGATAAATTAAAATCGGGTGACGAGTGGAGGTAATTGCTGGCACGCTCAGCGAAAGCGATATTGACGAGAGTTTTACGACGAGCTAAAGGTGCTAGAATCGCTTGGGTTAAAATCACGTTTAGTAAAATGCTTTTTCTCAGGGTCAACGAGGGTTGCCCGACAGATGACGAAAAGTTGAAGATCTGCACAAGCGTTCATTGACAGTAACGTGAAATGTGCGTTCTGGCTGCTATCGGCGGATTTAATTCAAATCAGTTACTTGATAAGATTGACTGTGAATTATCAAAGCTAACCCCCAAAATTTTGGCGGATGTGACACTCTGTTCTCCATCATACAATTTTAGCAAAGACTGACGATAACTTATGCTATGCCAAATTTATATTGTTTCTCGGCCTGTTGCCAGAGAGTGACTATTCGGTGAAATATCTTCAGCAGTGTTTATTCGTCGATAAACCATCAGAATCATACTATTCATCCAGCAAAAGCGTGGTACAGACTTGCCGTGGGATTACGATGAAAAATCGCTTTCGCAGTGGTCAGCTCAACAGCGGTGTTAGCGTCATTCGGCCGGCAACCAGTGCGGCACGGTGCTGGTGGTAACTTATGTAGTCTCAATTTGTTGAATGGTACTGGCTATTTTCCGGAAGTTACTGGCGATGTTGTCCTGTGTATTGGATGATAGTTATGATTCTATGGTCGAGACGTTCTGACGTCGTCACAGGCGTTGATACAGCAGCCATTTTTCTGTCAGGCTGAGAGCGATTCTGATCGGTCGTTTTCAGAAGAATCTCAAGTGACCGAAGATGCGATTAGTGACATCATTCTTTCTAAGAATATTAGTCCAAAATATCCCGGTAGTTGCAGGTCTTGATGGTCCACACTGATCCGAAATTTACCTATCCGATTAGTGGACACTGCAAAGGTTGTGGCAGGGACGGTGGCGTTAAATTAATATTCGCTGTGACAATAAGATATAGATAGGTAATTTGTTTGTTTAATTATCTGCTATGATTGCGATACTGCTCAATCGCTCTGTTGATGTCGTCGTATCTGGAAAGCCGGCTCGTGCTAGATAGGGCTTTGGAGCTTTGTTGATATCATCGCGAGGATGATACTATCAGCGACCAGATTAGCTAGGGCATCATCATCAGCCATGCCGGCTTCCCCCGTCTAAGACTTGCTGAATAATCCGGTGACTGATGCCTTTATTGACCAGATCCGCTCGATTCGGCGACGGGAATATTTACGGCTAGACCGGCGAGACCGAACGAAAGCCGAGCGAAAACCAGAATCATCAGATAGCCTCTACTATCATATAGACGAGCAATGGCCCGCTCGGTATTATCGCTTACTCACTGCTTGCGTCCGGCGTCGCGGATCTCCCGCTCGGAGCAGGTCGCCGGCTGATCAAGATCGACCGCTCTGGTGTAGATTCTTGCAAAAGTCCGACTCTGGCCTGAAGCTCAGCCAGCTTAGTCTCGTCGATCTCCCGTCCACTATGGAGGCTCATACTGACAGCCGAAACTCGTCTGGGCTAAACTGTAATGACCGTCGACGAAGATATTATAGCGACCGGCAGTTCTGGCAGCTGGGGCGACCTGGTGATGAGCATGGCTGGGTAAAGCTTTAGAGACTCTCTTTGTCGGCGACTGACTGGCGAACTTTGCCCGTCAATCTCGGCTAATTTATCAGGGGTTGTCTTTGAGGTATTTTTAGCCGCTTCACGACCTTGTCCAATCGTCTCGTCATTATGTTATAAAAGCACCTGACTTCTGAACGATATCGTGCATGACTGCCAAAGTCTAAACATCACCGGTGGTAGAACAGCCCCCGGTATACGCAGTGTCAACTCTGCCTGGCGAAATGTGGGGCAATCTTGTTTTGACGATCTTGACCCTGACTCGTTGCCGATTACGTCGTCGCCCTGCTTGATCTAGCCGATCCGACGAATATCGAGGCGGTGTGAGGCATAGAACTTGAGGCTGATTACCTGCCGGTGTCGTCTCAGGATTGCCAAACATGACGCCGATCTTCTATCGAATCTGGTTGATGAAGATGACCGTTGCCTTTACTCTTATTGATGATGCCGGTCAACTTGCGGAGAGCTTGTGACATTAATCGGAGCCTGAGTCGGGCAGGCTATCACCCATGTCACCGTCGATCCCGCCTGGGGTACTAGGCGGCGACGTATCCAGCACTATCACATCGACGGCGTTGGAACGAACTAAGGTCTCGACTATCTCTAGAGCTTTGTTCACCATTGTCGGGCTGGCTAGACTAGTGGTCGATATTGACACAGCGACCGGCGTATTGTGGTCAAGAGCATGCTCAGCGTCGATGAAAAGCGGCGGTACCACCGGCTTTTCTGAATCTCAGCTACGGCATGCAGGGCTAGGGAGGTAGTTTACCAGATGACTCAGATGACCATATCTCGATGGCTGCGTCCTCTGGGTAGCCGCCACCCTAGGGCTAAGTCTAGCGACAGAGTACCTGATGAGGAGTCTCGACATTGATCTTAGCGTCCACCCAGCTTCATGATTGAGCCATCCTAAACTGCTTGCTGATCTGACTAACGGCTAGATCCAGCGCTTCCTTCCTACCACTCTATCGTCAGCTGATTTCTTTGCCATCGTCTTGCTTTCCTTCTTCGCCATCTATCCTCCTCAGTAATTAACTAAATTATAGCATAGCCTCGTGGTAAAATATGACCATGATCTGCACACAAACCGACCAAAGCCGAAGTGGAGTTATATCTGACTGACTAGCGATGGTGAAATAGCGAAGCAAAAGATCTGGCTAGCTGATCGGGAGCTGGCCCGGGATCTGCCGGGTGAGATAGACGCTTTGCTCGGTGGTAAATATGAGAAACTAAAAGGAATAGTCGTCTTTAAGGTACGGATCTTTTACTGGGCTACGGATCAGAGCTGCTGTAGCTAATGCCATCGCCTCTGCCCAGCAGATTAACATAATGAGTACTACCGGGGATGAATAGCGAGCCGGTGGAGTTGGGCTACTGCGAGCAGGTGATATTATGACAAAATCGTCCTGCCGACTATGAGGCGAGACCGCACATCACCTCTGCGAAGAAATAAATAGCGATCAGTCTACCTTAGCTAAAATATTCGTTGACTAATTTGATCTAAGCAGCTAAAGAACCCGGTCTCCCGGATCATGTATGCTACAATTAACGTAGGTAGACTTTTTACCGCATGAACTAAGTGATTAAATCTGATATACATTTCTGGCCTTAGCTAGAACCGGAAGAAACAATATGATATGTACTGATCGTCTCTAGTGGCGTTTGCTATAGTGGCGGAGTAGCTTTGGCTGTCGCTAAGTCTCGTAAACGCAAAAGGCGGAGACGACTGTTGATCAGATGATTGCCGATGCTAGAACAAGGCTAGGGTAAATCATCCTAGTAGCCGATCGTTCAGCTGAAGAAAGCGCTGACGATATTCTGTCGAGGTGAAAGAGGCTGAAGACAAGGTGGCAGAGCGAGAGCACCTCGTTGATCAATAAGATCAGTGAGCTGGACACCAGGTCAGAGGAAGCGCGCAGAGTGAGCAGGAGATAGAGATTTGAAGGGCGAGATCATCCAGATCAAAGAGCAGGCTCATTCAAGGCTGGAAGATCGCCGGGCTGATTAGAGAAAACAGGCGGCTGAGAAACTGATGAAAGCAGCTGAGAAAGAGACCAGAGCGACCTGGTCGAGCTGGTCGATAAGCTGCAGACGGATGCTGAGAGCGATGCCGAACAGCGGGCTGAGATGATCATCGTGACGGCGATGGAGCGCCTCGCCTCTGATGTAACGGCAGACGGACTCATCACGGCGATTGAGCTGCCTGACGATGAGATAGAAAGGGCGTATCATCGGTAAAAAGGCGCAATATCCAGGCTCTCACGACTACCGTGGATATCTTGGTCGACGATACACCGGGCATGGTAGTACTAAAGCTCGTTTGACCCGGTGCGACGCCAGATGTGCTCGCCTGTCGCTGAGGATGTTGATGAAAGACGGTCGAGTTCATTCGGCTCGGATTGAGAGGTGAAGCCAAGGCGGAGCGCCAGATCGATAAAGAAGTTCAGCGAGCCGGCGAGGACGCTGCTCGGGAAACGCCGGTGTAGCTGGCATCCCGACGAGATGAGTACATTTACTGGGCAGAGCTGGGGTTTTCGTACCAGCGTATGGGCGGAATGTTTCAAGCATTCTATCGAGATGGCTCAGCTGGCCGGGATGATCGCCAGAGATCGGCGCCGATGTGCGCATCAGTAAGACGGCTGCTTTGCTCCATGATGTGGGTAAGGCGGTAACCCGACCGGATGAGGGTAAAGCACCACCATATCGGGGGCGGCACTGGCTCGTAACATGGTATGGACGAGCGGATCGCTCATGCTATAGAGAGCGCACCACGGGCATTATCGAGGGCGACCACACGAGGGCAATCATCGTTCAGGGTCTGTGATGCTATGTCAGGTGTTACAGGGCTGAGGGCGCAATGTCAGCTCGGGAGAACTTTGCTGAGCCGGGATGAAGATCTGGAGAATATCGCTACGTCATTTGATGGTATCGATCAAAAGCCTATGCTATTTCAGCCGGGCGGGAGATCAGGAGTGATGGGTCGGTCCTGAGAAGATTGATGATCTGTCGTCGGTCAAGTTAGCCCGAGATATCGCTAATGATTGAATCAACCATGCAGTACCCGGGCACGATCAAAGTCAATGTTATCCGAGAGAGCCAGAGCGATCGGTACGCTAAATAGCGCAGTGATTTCCTCGTTACATTATTGCAAAAATGCATTTTTGTGTAATACATGCTATGATGAGGTCGAGATAAGCTATGGCAAGAATCAAACGAAAATACCTTGACGATATCATCCGCACGATTGGCACTGAGGACATCAAGGGTTACACAGTGGTGAGGCAGTCTTTCCTGCTGGATGATTTTAAGAGGTATGTAAACCGAGAATATTAAGAAGCTAATCTGATTAGTCTTGACCTCTCTTCTCTGAATATGAGCGACTGCGAGTACCACGCTCTGAATGACTACGTAGAAACAACATTATATTGATGGCAAGAAGAACTTCCTCTTCATCGATGTATGCAGATGTGCCCAAGGCTTCGAGCTGACATTAAATAGCCTCCATTCTTCTCGTAATACGATATCTATATCACCGGCTCCAATGCCTTTCTTGCCAGGAGTGATCTGGCTACACTCTTTGTCAGACGGAACTTATACGATAGAGGTCTATCCGTTTTCTTTGCCGAGTTTATGCAGTACTTTTGGCTATCAAGATAAATATCGTCTTTGATAAGTATGTCCAGGAAGGTGGAGATGTCAGTTCTTATGAGTATCGGACTATAGAGGACAGATACGGTTATCTTCGTGAGACTTATGACACCCTCTTATCGTGCGTGATATTGAGGAAAAGCATGGGGTGAGGAGATGTTGCGTGATGGATAGACTGTCTGATTTCTTGATGGACAATGCCTCTAAGCCACCCTCCGCTCGCTATTACCAATGCTTTGAGTTCGAATAAAGTTGAGGTATCAAATAAAGACTGTTTAGTACATGAAGTATCTTTGCGAGGCTTATGCTCTCTATAAGGTGCGACGCTATGATATCAAAAGGTAGCGTTATCTCACCTCTACTGATAAGTATTATCTCTCAGACCATGCTTTTCGCTATGCAGGCTTCAGACCAAAAGGTTACGAATTTTGGTGATACGTATGAAAAGTATCGCAGCGATCGAACTGATGCGTAGAGGTTAGTGAAGTATATGTCGGAGCGATGCGAGATGAGTGAGATTGATTTTTGTGGCAAATTGGGACGACGAAAAGCTGATATCCAAAGTCTCTTACTTGATTGAGCGGGAAACTATGGAGCGTGAGGTTGCTCCCTCTTATCAATATGCGCGGCTATCAAGCTTTGATTGCCGCACGAGCAGTCGGAAATGGTATGAGGTATCCGTATTGTCGATATCGCCGACTGGCTACTGGAGAGGATAGCTAGGCTGTAAGGATACTGAGTGCTGTAATGTCAATGAAGCACTTTATGATGAAGTGTAGAAATTTAGTACTTGCTAGTCTAGCAGGCAGGAATTGTTGTTGAGCTGGATGAAGTACCGATAAAGGTGGATGATTAATGCGGGCTAAGAAGTAGATCCGGCCATCGAGTGTGTATCTATGTCCGGCTATCATTTTGATCGGTTGTACCGGCGCCGTCTAGGCGAAACCAGCCAGTGCTGTCTCGTCCATCAGTCAATCTCATGAGTGATGTCGTCAGCGGTGTACAGTTCGCTATTCCGCCGTCGAATAACACAGCCTCGGTGGGATACTCTAGAGCCGTTATTAATCCTAAGCAGGGCGAAATTAAGTCGATCATAAGAAAACGAGTTGAGTTTGACGACGTTAGCAGTACTGGGGAGATACTTCTTAATGATGTCTAGGTATTCCATTGCGCTGATTAATAGTAACTAATGTATCACGACCTATCACCGAATTGTCCCCAACCAGGAATCTCCACTTGTGGCTCTGACATTCTAATCACAACTCCCTTGGGTGCAGACTACCGTCATTTTGCACAGGCTGGTAAGATTATACACAAACCTGTCCTAAGTGTACTGGCTCACACACATAGTTGGAATTAGGTCAGCTGTTTAGCTGGAGCTTAAATAACATTAAAGCTTTGGTTATCCTTTAGCCTTAAGACTGGTTGGCTCAGTTAACTGGAGACTAGGGGTGAGCTAGCCGGGATTAAGGCTAAAGGAGCGCATCACGCTTATGATGGGTAGTTAGCCGGACAAACAAAAAGTAGTAGATTTCACTACAATCTTAAACGTCATTAAAACGTAGAAAAGGAGATCTACTACATTGGCAGTATATATGAACTGGCATAGTCTGCCAGTGCCATTAAGAACCTGGAGTATAGCAATAAACATACATCCAGCTTAAATAACCCTGGCGAGGTTAATCGGCGGATTGAGGCTCTGGAGTTCTGGTGTAAGCACGGACTCAGCTCGGCCATAGATCATGCCGGAGTCAGTCGTTCCACTCTGTATAGTTGGCGTCAATAAAGCTGGATAGCTCCAGAAAGCGTGACCGATGGGACGAGCCTGTCTTAAAGCTTAGATCCTAGAGTACCAGACCAAAACGTTGTCGTCAGTCTAATTGGGATAAAGAGATGGTTAAGCTGCTGGTCAGGCTAGCCACTAAACACCCGGAGTTAGGTCGCCAGCCGCTGTACTACATGCTCAGACGCCGTCTGGAGGCTAAGGGGTCAGCTAGATAAACTGGTTAGTATCTCAACCGTTGGACGCATCCTATGTCAGCTAAGACAGTCCGGTAAGCTACCTAGCAAGATTAAGTTATCCCTCAATGGTCGAACCGGCAGGCTGTATGAAGTCCCTCGTCGTAGAACGGCTAAGCTCAGACGTGGAGCCTTACGCATATAGATCAAACAGCCGGGTGACTTGGTTCAGATTGACGGTGTTGAGGTTACCACCTCGGTCATCACTATTACGTTATTAATGCCGTTGACTATATTAGCGGCAAAGCTACCAGCACCGTACTTGCTAATAAGAGTAGCTTATCTACGGCTAACTTCTTAAGAGAGTTAGACACCAGATTGGGCTTTAAGGTTAAAGCTATCCAGACGGATAACGGCAGTGAGTATGCGGCTAAGTTTCATCAAACTGCTGAGAGATTAGGAATTAAGCACTGCTTTAACTACGTCGAAGCCTATCTATAACGGCAAGGTGGAAAGAGTTTAACCGAACTATACAGAGGCTGTCTTTCGGGATGAAGACTTCCTGAGTTAACCTAGTGGAAGATAAACAGGAAGCCAACCGAACCATTGAGTCCTACCTGGACTTCTACAACAATGAACGTCCGCACATGAGTCTTGGGTTCATGACACCAACTGAGTTTCTGCTACAATACAGTCAGCGGAACTCGAAAGTCCAGAATGTAGTGAGTTAGTACACCTAAGTTTGCCATATCACAGATATCTGATATGCTATAACGTATTTTGTCCGGCACCGTAGCTCAGCTGGTCAGGCGTGGGACTCATAAGCCCGAGGTCACTGGTTCGAGGCAGTCGATTGCTACCAGAGTGGACTATACAATTGATCGCGTGGTGGAGCAGTCTGGTCAGCTCGCTTGGCTCATAACCCAGAGGTCGTTGGTTCGTCAAATCCCCACGCCACCAAGAATAATTTGAGCCCTCTAGCGGAGGCTTTTGTCTTATCTGTCGTCTATGATATCAGTCTACCAGCTCGACGGTGGCAAGCTGAGCTAGCTTTTTCGAATAAAGCTGGTTAGCTCAGCGCTACTGCGTTGTCGATTCAGCTATAGTCCCTGTTTGGTTGGGGTGCTGGTTGATTCATTTTTCTTCATCGGATGTCCCTTTTATTAGATTGTTTATTTGTTGCAGCTGCTAAGATAATAACAAATATAAGTTATATTGTCAAGTGCTAGACCATGTAGTATCGATACATGCAATATAGTAAAATACAGCTATGACTAAGTATCTCCTGGCCGTGCTCGGGTGGAGTAGACTCAATGGTGCTGCTGGGCATGGTGAGCGACAAACTACCACAGCTTCCGGGAGAAATATCTTAGCGGAGCGCAATTTCCGGCGGACTTGTGGTAGCACATTACGACCATGGTATCAGAGGAAAAAGTATCTGCTGAGGATGCCGAGTTTGTCCGGCAGCAGTGCCGTAACTACGGAGTGACAGTGCGGTGTGGTTGCGGTAAGTTGGCTGCTGCTACCGGTGAGGCAGTGGCTCGTCAGTATCGTTATGATTTCTTCCGGCGGGTGGCGGAGGCGATAGCGAGAGATGAGCCGGTTTACTTGGTGACGCATCACCGGGATGATTTACTGGAGACCATCGCTCTGCACATGGTGCGAGGGACGGGCTGTGCAGGGGACTGGCGCCGATGAACCAGCCACAAAGTACTCCGGCCACTCCTTGATATAGCTAAAGCAGAGTTGGTTAGCTATGCCGCAGAGCATGGTCTCACCTGGCGAGAAGATCAGACTAATGATAGCCCGAGATATCTGCGCAATCGTCTCCGGGTTTTGTTGGCTAGCTGGTCACCGTCCAGCAAAGCGGAGCTAAACTCCGGCTATATAGAGGCAGAAGCATTTACGCCGGCAGATTGAGCTGAGAGTTAGAGCATCACTGTACTAGAGCAGTAGTACTGAGAGATAAGCAAGGTCAGTTAGTAGTTGCGCCGTTATGATCTGATTATGCTGCCTAGCCGGTGGCGATAGAGCTCACTTCGCTATGACTGAGCGGATATCTGACTTCCTCCCAGCTACGGCACTCCTACTCTTTGCTAAGGTCGGCGGGCTGAGTAAACAAATGCGCTGGAAGCGAGTTGGAGTGCGGCTGAGTGTACTGGTTGTCGTTTACAAAGGACAAAACTAGTTAAAAAGGTCAGCATCGTAAGCGGAGTGACCTTTTTAACCTATACTACCTCTCAGGTTATTAATTCGCACTGCAGAAGAGTCTTCCGGGGAAGTCAGAACATGAAACAGTTGTAGTTCCTTGTCGATTAGTCCAATTTGATCCGCAGTTACTCCCCAGTATCGTGGCGTACCTCCACATCCGACATGAGCTCGCCGGTGTTTGCCTTGAGTGTCGTGCCGCCAGTTGTTTACTCTGAAGTCGTTGGTTCCTGATCGACCAGCTGCAGCCACTTCTGCCTCCGCTTACTTCTACCCACATCGGCAACAACGGCTAGTAGAACATGTTCACTGTCCCGCTGGCTGCATGAGCTGGTGTTGGTTAAAGCCACCAACAGCACTCAATGCTATTGCCATAAAGCATGCAATGACACCCTTGCTTAATGTTGAGACATAACCCTCCCTCCTGCCAGATTTATCTGACATTTTTAAGTTTACACTGCGAATATATCACGATAATTACCATAAGCGCAATATCATCTTGTTGCATAGGCTTTTGTTGCATAATCCCAAACAAAATGAGTAGTGTTATGGCTTAAAGTATGAAAAACATACCAAAACACTACTCATAAACATGTAACACTAAAAGATCATTAATTGGAGCGAATATAATAAGGCACTGGTTAGCAGAGGTAATATCTCTCTACTAATATCAGAAGACGTTATTAAAGATGGTCACATTGTCCCACCTGGCAAGACTAATCAAGCTGGCAGGCCTAGGGAATACTCAGATGAGCTGATCAAATTGGCTCTCACTATACGGACATTATTCAATCTGGCCTTCAGACAGACTAATGGCTGTATAAGTCATCTATTTAAGCTAATGAATCTAGAAACTGAAGTACCGGACTACACCACCCTATCACGGAGAATGGGCAAGCTTAACCTACGTCCTTATCGTCTAATAAACCGTATTAAGAGATTATCCAGTGTTCCGAGCAAGGACAAGAATAAAGGTATTGTCATGCTGGTGGATAGCTCCGGCTTCAAAGTCTACGGTGAGGGTGAATGGAAGGTTAGAAAACATGGCTACAGTTATAGACGAACCTGGCGAGAGACACATATAGCCGTAGACTTTGAGACCAGAGATATCCTGGGTCTCACCAGCACTTCAGCCCACACTCACGACAACACTCAGCTCATACCGCTATTAGAACAGGTTCAACAGGATTATTGCAGTGACAGTGGCAACTGTAGCGACTGTAATGGTAGCTGTAATAGCAAGATAAAGACTATCATTGGCGATGGAGCCTACCATGCCAGGGAAAACTACATTAGGATTACTAGACAACAAGGTATTGAGCTGATCACTCCTCCACCTAGTAATGCTGTAGAACATCTCAATACCGGTCGGCATTTCCAATGGTATGACACACCCGGCTGGGAGGAACGTAACCGGGTAGTTAGATATATAGATAAATACGGACCGGCTCAATGGAAGAGAGCTACTAACTACCAACGTCGTAATCTAGTCGAGAACGCCTTCTTCAGACTAAAGACCATCTTTGGCGAGAGGCTAAAGTCCAGAACCGAATCAAATCAGCTAGTAGAACAACAACTAAAAGCCAGTATCATTAATGCGTTCAATGCTCTTGGTCTACCCAAATACGAAGAGATAAAGACATAAAGCATAGTACAAGTCTACTAACATGCAGTCATACAGAGATAACCGGGCTCATAGCTCACTGAGACTAGGAATTATGCAACAAAAGCCCTGTCATATCAACCAGGGAGGAGCGCATGTGTGTTGACAACAAGGATGGTGCTAATTTAGAATATGCTCAGTCAAATCATAGGGATGATGAAAAATAATGGACACGTCGGCTGGTGAAAAGTGGCTTTAATTACTACCGAGTCACTGACTAAGCGTTATCGAGTGGGTGGTCATGATCTACTAGCGACGGACAATGTCTCAATCACCATAAATCAGGGTGAATTCGTGGCGATCGTAGGTGAGAGCGGTAGTGGTAAGAGCACTCTACTGCAACTACTGGGAGGGCTGGACAAACCGACTAGCGGTTCGATCGTCGTTAATGGAGTGGAGGTCACCAGGTTGAGTGACGGCAAGCTGTCGCATTTCCGCAACCGGACGATCGGCTTCGTCTTCCAGTCTTTTATCTCAACCGTTCTTGACTCTGCGCCGAAACATCGAGGGCAGCGATGCCCGGTCGGATGACGGGACATCAGGCGAGCTCCGGACTGATCAGCTAGCTGAGCAAGTCGGATTGGCTGATCGGCTGGACTATTATCCTCGCCAGCTATCAGGTGGACAGATCCAACGAGTGGCGAGTGCCCGAGCACTATTCAATAAGCCACCGATCTTGCTGGCCGATGAGCCGACCGGCAATCTCGACTCACAGAGAGCCTTGAGCATCATTGCCCTATTTCGGCAGATCTGTGATGGGTGGAGTACGACTGTGGTGTAGTGGACATAGTCAGAGGTAGCGATGGTAGCGATCAGGTAGTCACAGTAAAAGACGGAGCTATCGTATGATCAAGCTTAGCGACATTGCTCTGCTCTCTAGACAAGCTTCATACTCGGAAGATCAGGACGATTATCACGATACTGCTTACCAGCATGTTGTTCGGTATTTTAGTCATGGGGTCTTTGTGACTAACGATTGTATTTCGAGAGAGTAGATAGCTTTAAGCGGAGTGGGCTGACTGGACGCTATATCGTTAGTGTTACTAAAGCGTTTGATAGTAATGCCGGCGCTATAACTTCTAAAGACCCTGCCCTGATAGCCGAGGCGAAGAAGCGGTATCAACAGCTGGTCAAGCTACGACAGTGGAAGCGAAGCGACTGGTATATGATCTACTTGCAGGAAAGTGACGACCCGCCGTATTTGCGCCTTGATGATAACAGTAGAGATGCTCAAGCCGGGCGATGCTTATCGGCATCATTTACCGGCTTCCTCAAGGAGAAGTTAGCGCCAGCCGGTTATCGACGAGACAACACTTAGGAGCGTGCCGGCAAATATCATAGCATCGGCATATATAAAGGAGCTGTACTCACACACCGGTGACAGGGCTCATCTTTGTGTTACCTGTATGACGGCACGAGAGCTGATACTTCCAAAAAGATGCGGTGAAGAACGTATACAAATGACATCGGGTCGCCACTTAGTGAGTGGTGGTCGTCTGATAACAGCTCCGACAGCCTGGTCAGCTCGTTGTCTTGCGCACAATACCGATGCCGGCTACCAGCCGACGTGAAACTTGCGAGCTAAGGATCATATTGTCGTGAGATATGGTCGAGAGGTAATACTGGAGCTTGGGCATGCTACGAGACAACGCCTCGACTAAGGAGCGCTTTGGATCAGCCACATCTCATCTATGATAAGGCAAAAGCTATAACTTTTCGGATGTGTTACCGTAATGACGTATCGGGCACAGATCCAACAAACTGTCGGCGGCAACGACGGGAGATCAATGCGCTATCAAAGGCAAGAAGGACTCGCAAATACTTCTCTGGTCTATGCTTTACCTGGATGTAACTAAAGTGCCAGAACGCCATCACTATCCCGAGATACTCGGACGGGCTGAGGAGAAGAAACAGGATGTTAATCAGAAGATATTTGACGCCAGATTCGGCAAAAATACTGGAGCCGATCAGTGCTATGGTGACCTTTAAGGGTGAGTTGGTGTATCTCCGACGATGAACGATAGCGTGACGGATCTCTCAGTCAGCCCGGCAAGAAAAGAGCTGCTCACGGAGCTTTAGCGATATGAGTTAACGATCTACCGCGGGTGGATGATAGTATCGGGCGAGGTCCATACCCCAATCACTCCTGATGACCGGCTCCCCGAATAAGTATGCTCATGCCGGTATATATAGCTACACGCCAACTTACATTTGGTAATGAAGACAATGTGCTGTACTTCGTCGAGCTCCGCTACGGCGAAAGATGCTCAGAAGTTTACCGATATGAGCAGAGGCACTGTGGGAGACGGTATGACGGCACTTGCAAGCCGAGCGGGAGACTATATGGCGGATCTCTCGTCTTTAGTAATAGTTCAGCGGTCGACGATATCTGTAGCGAAGCTCGTATATGGCTCCATTGTGCTATGTTGGCGGTGAGTCGTGCTGGCGGTCGTTATCATGTGGATCACGGTCGGTCGGACGATGGTCGACGGTCGTCACGAAACGGCGATCTTCCGAGCGATCGGCTTTAAGCGGATGAGATATTGCCGGCATCTACATCGTCTCATACCATCCTTTTGTCTTTGTTACTCTTTGTGCCTCTGGGTTGGGTGTCGTCGGGAGCGCACTTTCACTGATGATGGACAGCTATCGCGGTTTAACTGTCCAGGCTGTGCAATACTGGCTTAATGAGCTGGGCTCGGCCAAACGGATCGAGTCTGGTCGGTTACGATTGGCACTACGGTTAGGGTTGATCGCTATCATCCGCCCTGGCTACCGGTCTCCTTGGTGCCGTCTTACCCTGATCCGTACGTGTGTCCGCCGCGCTCGATCCGTGATATGCGGGAAAGAGTAGCTACCCGTAAATATGCTAGAACATACAGGCGTGAAACTGGATAACAATACCCGCCGAGGGCGCTCCCTGCCTCGTCGAATCGCAACAAGTCGGGTCATGGCCCGAAGAACTTGGTTTCTACGCTGTTTTGATTATCTTTTGCTGCTGGCAATCTTTTGGTCTGATCAAGCGGGAGGGACAGTCAGCTGAGATATCTTTTCTCTGAGCTAGTGAATCAAGTTAATCAGGTAAGATGGTCAGCTAAGATCGTCGAATCAGGGTCGAGTTTGTCAGTCTACATGAAGAATAGTCAGGTCAGGTGAGACAGTCACCATCCAAGGTATCTCCGGATTCCTTCGAGGCAAGTGCATCTGAGCAGGGATTAAAAGCTCAGTAAGACCAAGTGTGGTCGTTCCGCCTGATAACACTAGTGACATTATCTGGAATATTGCTTCGATAGTCGTGCCTGTCCTGCTGATGCTCCTGCTGTTTGCCTGGATGATGCGTCAGGCCGGGGGCGCAGAATAATCAGTCGCTTAGCTTTGGTAAAAGTAAGGCGAAGCTCTCACGGTATGGATCGCACCAAGACCAGGTTTTCCGAGATTGCCGGTAATGACAATGCTAAGCAGACTTAGCTGAGGTGAGTCGACTTCTTGCGTCACCCAGGAAGTTCCTCGATCTCGGCGCCAAGATTCCTAAAGAGTTTTACTCAGTTGCTACCGGGGACGGGTAAGACGATGATGGCTCGAGCGGTGGCCGGCGAAGCGGGCGTACCTTTCTGCATCTCGGCTCAGAGTTTGTCGAGATGTTCGTCGGGTGTCAGGGCGAGCCGGGTGCGCGATCTCTTCGACAAGAAGAAGAGTGCGCCATGTATCATCTTTTATCGATGAGATTGATGCTGTGGGTCGTCGTCGTGGTAGCGGTATGGGTGGTGGTCATGCGATGAGCGGAGCGAGCCCTGAACCAAATCTTGGTGGAAATGGACGGCTTTGAGAAAGATCAAAATGTCATCGTCCTAGCGGCAACTAACCGAGCTGATGTGCTGGACCGGCTTTTACTGCGCGCGGTCGGTTTGACCGACGGTAAATATCACCTTGCCGGAGCGTCAGAATCGCTAGCTATCCTGAAAGTACCTTCGAAGAAGCCAACTAACGCTGATGTCGGCTTAAACGCCTTAGCAGCTAAGACGGCCGGTATGTCGGGAGCAGACCTAGCTAATATCGCTAACGAAGCGGCTATTCGGGCAGCTCGCCTGGACAAGAAAGAGATAGATAATTCTGATGTCACTGAGGGCGCTGATAGCGATCGGTCGGAGAGGCGCGAATATCATGCGTGAGAAGGATAAGATCATGACGGCTCATCGCAGAGGCGGGCATGCTCTGAGTGGCACACAGGTGCTACCGGATAGCGACAACGTCCATAAGGTGACTATTATTCTAGGGTGCTACTCGGCGGTGTCACTTGGACGATCCCTGAGCATGATCGACCTTATACCAGTATGTCAGAGTATAAAGACGAGTTGGCACGGGCGATGGGTGGTCGGATCGCCGAGAGGTTATCTATGGTCAGACCATGTCACGAGTGGTGCCAGCTCAGACTTGCGCCGTGCTGCAGCGATTGCCCGGGATATGGGTGATAGAGCAGGGTATGGGTAAGCGACCGGTGACCAATCTTTCCACGAAGATGAGGCGGACGCTCATGATGGATCGGATTACCAGGAGAAGCCCTACTCAGATAAAACCGCTGAGGAGATTGATCCAGAGATTCGTACACAGTTGAGGAAGCGACTAGGGCAGGCCGGATATCATCAAGACGAATCGAGCTCTAGAAAAGCTGAAGATGCTCTCTTAGAGGTATGAGACGCTTGATGCTGATGAGGTAGCAGCAATCTTAGACGGTATGGTCTGCAGAGCGAGCTATACTAAGAGGGCGACATGTTGTTTCTGAGCGGAGATAAGCTGGTCGCCGATCGTAATAAAATCCAGCGTCAACGTCGACGCAATCGGGCGTGGTGGCTATCGCTCGAGCTAATCAGAAGATGAGTGTTCGCCTGGCGGCGGTCATCTTGTCTAGCTCGACTTTTGGTCTCAACTTTACTAGGGATCTATCGAGATCGTTTGCTTAATTCAGTATCTTGACACCATAAGGTGGGGATAGATGCCTATCACGGGTAGCTTTACCATTCCCGACTTCATGTACCTACTCTTAGTCAGTGGGGCTGGCAGTGACCTTTATCCGGTTTTTAACTCTCGTCTGGCTAAGAACAATCGGGAGAGTGCCTGGCAGATGAGTAACAGCCTGATTAACTTCTTAGCGCTGGTCGCCCATGGCGACCTCGGTACTGATCATGATCTTTGCTCGATCTTGAGTTAGATATGTCGTCGGGCCGCTGTCAGAATCGGGTCAAAGGCTGGCTATCGGTATGATGCGGTGTGCCGGTAACCGCTTCTTATGTTGCTGTGGCGACAGTCATTCCTCGGTACAGCAGGCAGTTCAAGCAGTTCGTCTTTAATGCTCTAGCTCCAACCATGTATAACCGTAGAGTATTATCCAGGGCGATCTGGTTTACCGGTGGGATTGACCTATTCGGTCATCAGATCTTTAGTAGTGGGATCTTCGTGTGGCGCTGGGAGGTAGGTACGGGGGCTTGTACTTTCAGCTAATAATAGTATTATCCAGTCTGGGGGCTGCTGGACTGGGCTTCGACTATCCGGTTTTAGATTTTAGCTGGCGCAATCGGGGCTTTCTGCAAGATCACTTGTGCTTGTTGCCGGCTCGCTCGGCTGATCAGGGCTTGACTATGTCGAGCTCTGATCATTGACACTAACCTGGCTAGCCGAGATGGCGGACGGGACGATCCGGGCTTTATCAGCGAGGCGAGCACACTCTATAATATGCCAGAATTAATTTGAGGTGGGGGTGGCGATTGCTGGCTGCTTTCCTCAGTTAACTGAGCGAATCGGCGAGACGTCGAGGCTTATTTGCCAGGAGCTTCGTTCGGCGATGCGGATGATCATCTGGTTTGAGTCTGCCGATTGCCATGCTGATGTTCCTTCTGCCGGGCTATATTGTCTCTCTCATTGACCGGGGTGGCTTAACGGAACTATCCGCTATGCTCTTAGGCATCTTTGTAGCTATCTTTCTCAGATCAGATACGTTTCACATTATGTCGCTTGGAGTTTCTATGCTTTCGAATGCTACTAGACACACTTATTAGTATCACTAGTGACCTTAGCTGTCTCAGTCGGGCTGGAGATTTGGCTGTGAGTCCTTCGGCTGGCATATGGGGGCAGGGAGGTATCGGCTTGGGCGCAAGTAATCTGGGCGCTTTGGAGCTGACCAGCCTGGCATTCACTAATCTTGCGTCGGGTGCCGAACCTGTTGTAGTGTCAGATTCTGGCTACCAGATCAGTCGGATGTTGATTGCTTGCGGTGTGATGTCGGTCGTTACCTAACTTGATGGTACGCGGATCAATCCTGAAGTTTGAGAATCAGAATATGATCATGGTATTGATCCCGCTGGCTGCATCGGGTCGGTCAGCGTCCTGGTTTACCTCGGTGCATCCCGGCTGCTGAGGATTGAAGAAGCGGGCCGATCATTACTAAGCTGTAGGTCAGGATAGTGAGCAGGCGCTTGCCTTCATTGCTGGGTAAAAGATAAATGACTAGTCGGTGAACTCGCAGCTTTGCATCATTGCTCACTATCGATCATGGTAAGTCGACCCTGGCTGACCCGGATGATGGAGCTAGCCGGTACACGAGAGTGGAGAGGCGGGCCAGCGAAGCAACAGCTGCTTGACTCGATGGAGCTGGAGCGGGAAGAAGGTATCACTCGTAAGCTGTCGCCGGTTGGGATGCACTGCAGGGGCTATGACCTTAGTCACGATTGATACGCGCGGGGCATGTTGATTTCTCTTATGAGAGTGGTCACGCTCGCTGGAGGCTTGTGGAGGAGCAGTGCTGGTGGTTGATGCTACTCAGGGCATCGGGCGACTCTGACAAATGTTGCCAGCATTGGAGGCTAACACAGCTATCATCCCGGTACTTAACAGGAATTGATTTGCCGGCTTCGGTGCAGTCAAAGTCAACTCAGCTTATCGGTCTGCTGGGCTGTGAGGCAGATATTATCAAAGTCAGTGCTAAGACAGGACAGAATATTGACCTTCGGGTATAGGCAATCATCATCAAGCGTATCCCCGGCACACACGCAGAAACGTCAAGTAGCGCCGACCAGAGCCTTAATCACGACAGCAGCTACCGACGCGATTATCAGGGGTGTCGTGCTTTACCATGTACATTCTGGTTGACGGGCAGCTGGCTAAAGGTGCTTCTATTCGGATGATGGCGACAGAGACAGAAGCATTGCTGGAAGTGGAACATCTGGCGCCGGGCATGATGGCTGATTCGGCTCTCGACGACCGGTCGGATCGGCTATATCGTGACTAATCTTAAGAACGACTCAGGAGGCTCGGGTTGGCGATACAGTAAACAGTCGAGTCAGGCGAGCTGTGGACTCCGGCTAAGGTCAAGCCTCTACCGAGCCTCGTGATCAAGCCGTTCGTCAATGCCGCTTTTCCTACCTCTGTGAATACTACAGTGCCCTGAAAGAAGGCGGTCGAAGCTGAGCCTGAGCGATAGTGTTCTGCACTACACCGAGAATTCACTAGTACTAGGTTTTGGTCTGAGACTTGGTTTCTAGGGTTACTTCATATGGACATCGTGCGGAGAGGCTGGAGCAGAATTATGGGCTGGAGCTCATCGTCACCAATCCTCAGCGAGCTGTCAGGTCAAGCTAACCATTGGCACAGCGCTAACCATCGAGAATCAGCTGACGAGCTACCCTGATCGAACAGGTAGCCAATATCGCTGAAGCCGTGGTTGGTGAGCGAGATAGTAGTGCCGATTTGATTGCGTTGGTTCGGTCATCCAGCTGATCGTCAGAAGCGGGGGCTGGAGAACGTGCTATATCGGTGAGCAGGCGGTGATTGATTTCCAAGCCGATGGCGAACCTGTTATTGATTTTTATGACCAAGCTCAGAGCTTGACCTCCGGGCTATGGGACGTACAATTATGACTTGATTGGCTACCGAGAAGGTGATCTGGTGCGAGGTTGATTTCACATTAGCCGGTGAATTGGTGTCGGCACTCAGTCTGTTGATGTGTCATCATCAGTCAGCTAAGCCAAGACGGAAGGTGGTTCGCAAATTAAAGGAGTAATTCCAGAGCACAGTTTGCCGTCAGCTTGCGAGCGGTGTTGGCTGATGAGTTTATCGCCCGAGAAGGTTGTCATCTTGTCACGGGATGTGCAGTCAAGATTCATACTGGGAGTCGATCGTGACCAAGTTGTGACAAGCAACGGCGAGGGCAAGAAGCGGATGAAGCGCTTCGGTAAGTTGACATCATACCGACACGCTACGGTGATGTAAACGGGACTGAGTGAAGACGACGTACTACTGACAATTTGGGTGACATACCGAAATTGTCAATAGAGCTATACTCGACTACTGTTGGTGCGAGCAACCATTATGTTTGTTATATAGATTTTATGGCTGCTTCTTCGGTGGTAACCCAGATTTGGGCTAACGACTGGCAAATGGGTAACCCTGTTGCTGAAGGATAATGCGGGAAATTGTCCAGCTGATGCTGAGTAAGCATCAGTCATATACAATAGGACTAATCACACCTCGATCTGTCTTGTGTATCATGGCGTTATACATCCTGTGACTTGTCAGCTGATACAACAAAATCTGTTTATCGAAGGCGTAATGACATTGATTTGTCCTGGATAAAGAATAGTTGTTGTATCTTACTGGGACTTGGCATGGGTGCTATTTTGCTACAATTAAGCTAATCACCATGACCAGACAGGCCTAAAGGTTTCGACCGACCCACTTGATGCTGGTCATTATAATTTTTAGCGTTTTTCTATTATTGCCAGTGCCTTCAATATAGTCCTATGCAGAGTAAATTGAATACCGTCTGTTAGGGGCATAAGGGGCGCATCATTTGCCTTTTCAATCAAAATAATCTGCCAAACAGCAAAAATCGCCGTCACCGGATACGATGGTGCTTTATCATATTCCTTGAAACATCAAGCTGGGGCGTAGCGCTAATTCAGCGTCAACAGTACCCTTGGGTGTACTTATCGTCAACCTTATATTTTACCGTTGACAAAAACTAATGAATAGCCCATCTCTGACAGATTATTGTGTAAACTGTTCATTTCCGTTCTCATTAATAAACAGATAGCTTTCTCTACATGATATTTATTTTGAGGTAGAGTCGAAACTACTTAAAATCGACGCCAACCCTGAATCTATTACCAAGATTTAATTCACAACTGTCCGATGAATGCATATACATAGGGTTTTGTCCCTTACGCTTCATGAGACAGTATAGCAAGATTACTCACTGGCTGTATCATTCAGTCGCACTTTATCCTCCATACATCATATATAGGTAAAAATGCGGGTTTAAAGCGATGGCAAGCTAGTTACCGGATAAAAATGCAGCTTCTCGTTTTACTAAGTTTTACATTTTTAACTACTACATTATTAGACAAGATCTGACCACAATCCCCAAAGTTCTTGTCACTCCAGTCCGGAAGAAGTTTCGGCGAGGTGCGGCAAAGTCAACGCAATCAACTGGCTGCTTGGTAAATAAAGTACTCATTTTCAGCGGGGATTGTCAGACCTATTCTTATGGGGCAGAGTGTTGCCTTTCTGAGACAATGTGCAGTGATGCTCAAGCATGATTGATGATATAGGTTATAATATAGGTGGTAGGGCTGAGGTAAAATTAAACCAGAAGCCTATATTTTCCAAGATATGGGAATATGTCAACACTTAAGAAGGACTGGGAAAAGTATTGGCGAGTCTGTCTAACATAAGATCCTGGCATAACAGAATATCTATGCCGCCAACTTATATCTGAGAGAGAAAATCTGTTGGCGGTGTTGGTAGGAATAAAATTCAAGCCAGTAATGTGAGTGAAATTATAGGTATGCTGAATGCTGATGGCAGATAATAGTACTAAACAGCTGATGATGGTGAGTGCGGACTTGAATTTAATACCCTCATGAGCAACTCTGCAATGAGAAAGTTTGCCAGAACTTCATGGTCTGCTGCCGATGTGAGCTAGAAAAGTGAACACTCCAATCTGAGAGCTTATATACCATGTGAGGCAAAGCTATGAGAATATGTATGAACAAAAGATAGTCACCATGTGTTCAAACTGGTAAACGACTCTAATTATGGTCCAAATAGATAGCAAGAGGTTGATAATCCTACGACACGACAAATCACTTCGTGGTTGAGATCAATTGTCAATTTCGACCCTAATATCGACATTAAACATTGCAATCTTATAAAGATCACCTATGCTATAGAAACCTTGTGATGACTTGTTAATTAAGCGCAATCCTCAAAAAAGATGGTAGATAATTACCGTAATTCGGCTTTATATTATTATTCTCGAAGATCCGGATAAGTATACCATCATCTTATGTCATATGTTCAGTATGAGGTAAGTGAACAGGGTGTTGGTGGAATTATAATGTAACAAAAGACAGCAAAAGACTACAGGAAGGCAATATTCAAAATCTTATCAATAAAAACAAGGGTTTTATATTCTTTAGGTGACTTCTATTTCTTAAACATGAAAACAGACGGTTTGAAAAATTGCCAGGTGAAGATGCATAGCTAGAGGTGTCGTCAATGCTCTTTATCATAAGATCTTATAATTGCAGAAACTGTGTATATTAAACATATTTTGACGATCGGCTGGAAATATCAAACAGTGGGTAAATTGCAACTGGGATACTGTGAGAACATTAAAGAACAAGATTTCTCGTAATCTAAATTGGACGTGTTCTATTTGAGTGGCGGCTGTGTTGAAGAACTGAATGAAGGAAGGCGTCAAGCGCATTTTTAACTCTATGGCGCAAATCTAATATTTACCAACACCGATATGTAAAGAAAGAGACGACAATGATATCGTAACGACATTCTAGAGGAATAAGGTTGCACATAATGAAAACTATTAGTGCCAAAGTAAAGAATGCACTATTAGTAACTGGACTAATTACAACGATACTATTGAAGATACTCTCATATATCAATACGTCATCAGAGCCGACAATAAAAAGAAATATACAGAATATCAGGGGTATCAGTAAGATATATACGAGCGTGTGCTAATAAACTTGTTGCCAATATGGCATATGATCGTTTATCGGAAAAGACCAGGGGATAAAAATGCTAAGTGTGTGTTTAAGAAAGTATAAGAGCTAAATGAGGAAGTCTAAAATTACAATAGTTACTGCTGTTGGCTTGCATAAAATAAGGGAAGTTCTTGTGAAAATGAGGGAACTATGGTCCTAAGCAAAATTAGTTGTCTCGGTTATCTAGCCGGGAATGCAGCAAGTCAACACAATCAACTGGCTGTAGCTGCTAAAATCATAAACCGTTGTGTCATGGGCAGACAGGTTCTCGCTCAAGTTTGTGTTATTCACTTTCATAAGGATGTAAATCTTGACACCATAGTACCGAAGAAACGAGAGACACTGGGGACTGGATTATAGTCTTAATACTATGCCTCCTGATGACGAGTTCTTTTTATGCTGTTATTTTATATAAAGATATCTGCAGTGGAAACAGAGCAAAATGGTCAAAATACCTAGAGAATAAATATGGGAAAAATGTGTGACTAAGAATTGTCATATTAACATGGCCAGGATGTGGATGAGAAAAAGTTCTTTGTACGTGCACATGAAGTGAATGATGCTAGCCTCCCACCTTAGCCTTTGAAGTGGAGGCAATATTGGTCGCTATCACGATACATTTATTACACTGCATACTGAGCAGTCAGGAAGATACTTCTCGGAGACTTCATAAAAGCGTGAGTATAAATGCCACAAAGTATTATTCAGTATGAGCATGAAGATGATCTGGAAGATGAACTGAGTGAACTTCATACAATCGACAGTGTGTGTTGCATGATTACGGCAATAGAATTTTATATAGTATAAATATGTCATGTAACGAAGGCGAATCGCCGAATGACAATGACATAAAGAACATTTGAGAAGCTGTGCTGAATTGCTCGCTCCAGGAACTACAGTGACTATGCGGTGGTGTACGATTAATTCAACCAGATGATAACTCACGCTATATTTTGCCAACTTTACGAGAGCAAAGAAATTAAACGTGTGGGTGTGGGCAAGAGTTGCTTTATTAATGACTGTGAGGAAGGAGTAGTACATACTAACTTGGAATAATACAGCGCTAAAAGCTAGGGATGTAGCTAAGTGACGGGAGGGATAACAAAAAGTGACTTCGTCAAAAAGCTGACAAAGAAGAAGCACAGGCACTAATTAAAGAATATAAGCTTGCCATTTTTCATATGGCTATGCTTTATTGAGAATAGCAACAATGTTGACTGAGATGAGAGAAACGTTCAATTTATGCCAATAAGGAGACAGTTGAGGGTCAGTGAGTGAGGAAGGGAGTCTTTATTGATCCTTTTTCTAGATGAGCTGTTTATGCATTAATTTGGGAAAATATAAGATCAGGAGTGAAATATACCAAAATTTAGTAGATGATTTTTCGTAAAACTGTTTTTGACTGTGGTGAAAATTGTTGCTCCTTGCTAAGGCGCTACATGGGCGGGTTCTACGATTATAAAAATGATTGAGGATTCTGGCTGTATTGTTTTGATTGCAAAGGAACTCAACACAAGACGAAAATCAGCTTTAAGTGTAAAAAGTAGAATATAAAGATAAAGGACATGTGGAATCCATAGATCAAACCTAGGTAATAGTAGACGCAGTACCAATCACAAATATTATCGATCGTGTAGTGAAGTATAGTACACCTCGCCCAATTAGCATCCAGCTTGTATACTGTATCATATGCCGCATAGAGAATGAGCAATTATACTGGTTATGGCAAAAGTTAGGAAAACAGATAAAAGACACAAGGTATTCTGATGATCGCCACAATAGTTATCCTTATTGTAGTTGTGCTTGCCGCATTATCTGGAGATTACACTAAGAGCAAATAGAAATGGCTAGTACCTGGAAGGATAAATACAGTGGTCAAATTTGTAGTGAAAAACCGGGTAAAAGGTGCTTTATATACAGGCATTGAGGATATTTTTCTGCCACAGCCTATCAGCCAACAACAGCAAAATTAGATTCACTGTAATGTATTCGCCATCGAACCAGAGGTATGACGGATACGCCGGGGCTGTTAGTCTAACAGAAGAGTCAGAAACTAAACCAAGAGATATATCGTCTCTTTGACAAAATTGCTGTGGCTTCACCGTTGGGAATATAAAAGTCGGCGATGACCCTCCAGACTGCAAAGATAGATATGGATATCGTGGTAAATCCCAATTTCAAAGATGCAGTTAGAGATATAGCGAAAACAAATACCACAAGCAACCATCAAGAGGTTGAAAGAAAAACCTATCGGACGACGAAAGGAGACATCTAATAAAAATAAGCTAATTGAGATATCGTCCTATTACCGGATGAGACAGACATTACTGTGCGTATATCCGAAGCAAGCGAGAAAGAGAATATGGTCTGATAGAGTCACTGATGATCTCTGTAAACTAAACAGTAGAAGATAGTAAAAGAGTTTACAGAATGGAGGTGGATTGTGACCGGATTAACCTGGAGCAATACTTAGGGCTATGTGCGTTAGATTTAATTGTGTTCACGAAGACAAGACGATAGTGAAGAGCCTATAGTGAATGAAGTCAAACAGCGTTATAATAGCGATAAAGCTGAATAAGTGACGGAGGGGCATGGGACATATGAGTTTTATTAACAGAAACTAAGTAAGAAAAATAAAGCGCTGGTGAAGAGAGTATCATATATCCGATCAGTTGGAGGTGTGGAGGATGACCGTTTTATTGACAACCTGGTGTATCGTTGCGCTTACGATCCAGTAACGTGCCTTATTTGGCTTAATCAGGAATTTTTTAAGCGATATCATTAATGGTAATGGTGTAATATTTCCTCCCAATGGGGATCACGTGGCATCAGTGTTCTAATCTGTAAAGATAATGTCATCCGGTAGACTACTACGAAGACCTTATGGGCTTACGAGAAGTACCGGTAGTAGCAACCAAAATATAGTACGCAAACAATCTAAAGGAAGAACAGAGATCATCAAGCTACTGGGTGACATAACTACGCTTCTAACGTTCGGCTTACCTCCTGCAAACAAAATGATAATACTTCAAAACCAACCAAACATAACATTCACCGACAGGAGGACATGGAATCTATAGACGACCTGATTAACTTTGTCACCAACTGGCGCAGCAATCCTTACTACCACTAGGGCTATCTGAAGTTCGTAAACTAAACTCGCATCAAAGGTGTATAATAACGCTAAAAGCTTAAATGAAGTAGCGGAGGTGTGTGAGGATAATATGAAAGGCTTTATTAACGAAAAGCTGAGCAAAGAGAAACAAAGAAGGCTGTTAGAGAGATATCATATTAACGTATGGCTTTAAATCGAGATGATGATTATTTGGTTGATCGCCTGTATCGGTGTGTTACTGATTCAGATAAGCGCTTATTTTGGTTTAAAAATTAATTGTTCTACCGCCAACGTCATCAACGGCAACGGTATGGTGCATGACCTGACGGACTGAACGGTGTCTGGCGTGCGTCTGTATGAATAACGTCATCCGAGTAGACTACTACATGAAGACCTCATGGAGAAAGCGCGAAGAGAGGAAATTGCTTGGTAGTAGCAACTGAAATAATCGCTCAAGTGAAATTGAAGAGACGAAGAGATCGGCATCAAGCTGCTAGGTGACCTTTATAGTTGCCTGCAACATTCGACCTACCTCGCAAACCAAAATGACAAATTGCACCCTCAAGCCAACTGATATAGCATTCACCGATAGGAGGACATGGAATCTATATAGATAGCCTCATAAACTTTAATTTACCAACTGGCGCAGTAATCACGCTTATACCACTAGGGCTGATGTAGGCTGACCTGTCGGAGAATAATCTATTCGACCTACTCCCCGCCCGGTATCAATGAAGAGGTGGTAAGATGGACTTCACCCCGCCGGAGGTAAGACAGGCGTTTATAACACACCAGTAACGCTATATGTTGAGTAATGGTAAACCTTGTACAGTAGTGACTGGGTGGCTAGAGCTGATTGAGTCGGATGGCAGCTCATTGGCGCGTGAATGAGTTAAAGCCCAGAGGTTATTTAGTGATCCCAGTTTTAACATAACTGATAAAGCAACTGGTGACAGGATCTGGCTATTAGTTGATGAGTGGCCTTTAAGACCATTGACTAAGACCGACAGCTCATATCGTAGTCTTATAGTGTTGACCTGGGTAATGTTGGGCAACGGTATCACAGACTGCGTATCATGACTGAAGCGCGGTGTCTGCCTCTGGGGATGTACATTGATCGTGCCGAATGCGGCAAAGTGGTGTCTTTACCAGACAAAATATTCTTGCTTGCTCCGCAATAAAAGGTTACATCAATCAATGGCAAACCAGTATGGCTGATTCAAGGCAATCTACAAGTCATACGGTTTTATCTGGCGCATTTGAGTTATGTCAGAGCTCAGAGCAAAAGAAGATGCTGGAGGGTAGTGTCAAGCAATAGCGATGGGGAGCCTCGGCTAATGTTGATGCGCTAAATCGAAATAACTGACTGGCTAATCAGATTGGTAACGAGTTCACAAAACAGCAGAAAGCCTTTTTCTGAAATTGGGTTGGAAGGCTTGGATGACATATAAAACAATAGTAAACAGCTAGGCATGTATCAAAGCTAAAGATTCCCTAAGTATGAGCTGACCAGCTCCATGCGTACTGTTAAACGATGAGTCAATTACTGGCAGCAGGCTGGTAAAGGTATTGTGACCTTCGATCAATGAGGTTGGCATCCCGAGCATGGCGTTATCTCATAATAAAGGGTTACGATCCGGCTTGGGTTAACGTCATAATGGTAACCTAACTGTTGCTGCAATTGCCCGCGGCTTGTAACACCTCAATCTTATCATGACTTAACGATTAAGCAGTTTCTCGTACTGTTATTCTTTAACGATAACGGGTGCGTGGTAAGTTCGGCAATGCCGCATGAGCTCTGGCATATGGTGTCATGATGTCATAGCTCTTCTTGCAGTGACGTTTAGTCTTAATACCCTTCGTTCATAACTAAAGGTTCGTGTTACCTTAAAGACGGGCGGAAGAAGTTATATATAGTCAGCTACTTCATATGACTCGGTAAGAGCAGCAACTACTTCAGGATGATCATAACAGTTTATAGCCGGTGTACTTGCAATGTATAGTTATTACGTTCTTCTACATGGCAGTTGTCGTTCTTTTTTGTGATGTAATCTGGTCAGTTCAATTCCATATCTCTTGCAATAAGCAATTAGCTTTTGGTGATAGACTCACCCTTGTCGGATGCAGTCATAATCCGCCAAGGTAATCATGCATACCTGCTCGAATGATGTGTGTCATGGATCGGTCTTGTACTGAGCTACCGGCTCAGTCAGTAGGCAACCATATCTACATAGACTAATGAATAAGCAGATACCCCGACAAACTTGCTGCCAGTGAACCACCGTATCAGCTCACCATAGCCCAACCCTTGTCGGCATAGTGCCGTAAAGGTGAGCACCAGCTATGGGCATTAATAAAACAGTCGGCTAATCCCTCTGGCTAATCCTCGCTTCTTGTGGTTTAATTACTTTACGCCTCAAGGTAGATAAGCTCATCTCAACAATATGACTCGGTAGTCTGATCGGCATGTTGCCACATACCATCACGCTTAAAGATGCGGCGAATGGCTTCAGCCAGCTCACTATGCAGTCTCTCCACCAAGGATAACCACTGGCTTGCCATAGGTAGCTAGAGCTACATCTACTCGCCAATATAACAACAGGGTGGTCCTACCATGGCGTTTGGTCGACGAGATCACGTCTACCATCGGCCAGATACTCTCGCTTTGGGCTCAGTGACGACACGGTTCATGTTGGTAGCTGCCTACAATACCGTCTGTGTGGCTGTCTGTATTAATGCTAGCCTTGCTGTATTTCACAGCATGAACCTAATTGTCTCTTTCATGCCCATTCTACTTGTTCTTTCTTGATGCAGAACAAGGGTAACCCAACATGGGCTAACGACTAGCAAATGGGTGGCTTAGTTGTAAGAATAATGCGTTAGCTGTCTATACCCTTATCGTTCAATAAATGAGGTGCTCAGATAAAGTAATTATCATATTGCTAGCATCAGATGTCTACTAACCTTACCGTTAATGGTAAAGCATAGCCTATGGTCATAATTACCGTGCCGGACATAGATCTATGAAGTATTAATTTATTTAGGAAATGCGTTCAATTTTTAAGGATCGCTATGCTGATGTCGAAAACAACTTTACCGTTAGTATTAACTCACTGTATGGCAGTTTCCTCATCACATATGGTTACGCAGTGCCAGCAGAGGATAGCCTTAGATACAATCTGGGTTTCCTGGGCTGTCATCAGCTCATTCATTAGCGATGTTGGATGGTATTATCTGGTCTCTCCTCAGTCAAGTAGCACCATCCCATCCGGGTGAGCCGATAGTCCTGGAACATTAGTGGACTAGGTGTCACCACTAAGTCCATCGCTGACGGTGCACTACGACATGGATATGTGACTGTAGAAGACCAAGCTGGGTTGAAATCTTAAAGTCAGGCATCTTGGTGCTGGACAAGAATAATGAGCCTTGATTAAGGACAGGCAACGAAACTCTTTGGCGATCGGACTATCCTGTAGATGCTTGGGCCTTGCCTCTAGCAGCACAGAGCGCTAGCTACTCTAAGTTAGATCATGATGGTGTAAATAGATGCGAAAGACAAGCTATTCTCACAGCTACGCATCTGGGTGGACAGGAATGATGATATGGCATTTCGGATGGACAAATAGCATCACTTTAACCCAGGCAGGTCTCAGTCGCGCTCAACCTCAGCTGGGAGATAAAGCCAGCTAGATGCTAACAGTAATACTATTGCTCCGGTCGGTTCCGTTTACCCCTTTCATGCAGCAGGTATTTAATCTGAAAGAAGTGCCTGCTGAAACAATTACCTCGGACGTGAAGATGGTGGAACTCTACAATAAGATACCTGACAGTATCATCGAACTACAAATTCGTCTATGAGTGTACCTATTCATATAAATGATAGCTGAATAAATCAACAGCTCAAGCAGCTGGTTCAGGCTTTACCTGAGAAGAAGCATTTACTTCAGCGCGAGCATATCCTAGGATATCCTCTTCTGCAGACGACCTTGGCCCCAGGTTGACCCAGTCGGTGCTAATCGACGCCAAGGCTGGCTGCCAAAGAGATAGTTACCGATTTTGAGCTACCGTAACTCGCGACCAGTTCCCCAAACCAGTCAGGAAGCACCGATTCTAGAGCAGAACATGGTAATCTGGCGGAAAGTATCCGATATGCTATCGCTGCAGGACGGTACGATGGATAGCATATTACTGCGTAAGTTTACCACCATATGGACTTATCTTCTGATGGTAATCCAATCGGCTGGATAGCTAGTGTCAAGGCATTATCTAGATGGTCATCAAGCAGAGACCAGGCAGGGGCGAGGCTGCTGGGTGGGGTGACCCGCATCATAAGAACCGGCGGTAACAGAGAAGGAGAGTTCCAGTGGTCTGCAGGACTGCTGGGAAGTCTGCCTACCAGAAGATCATTGATACTACGCCGTTTACAACTGCAAATTTGACTGGAGATGATGTGATGGGCGGTGCGGTAGATAGGGGATAACGTGTGCCGACTATGGGTGATGCCATCTATGGTGGTCAAACAGGGTGAACATTCTCTCTGCGGCGAAGCCAACTTAATGATAACCTATGCGGTGGTAATAGCGATACTCATCAGCGGTAAGAACTGATGATCACCTGGTGGCTATGGTATGATACCATCTTCTCCAATTGATAAAGATACCACCATCTATGACTGTGACTCAACATGAAGGTAACCTGAGTATAATACTTCTTCGCGCCAGCATTAAGCAATAAACCTGATATTGCAGTATGTAAATAACCAACCTACAGATTAATCAACACGGTTCGACAGACTCTGTTACCGTTAACTCGTAACGTATGGTGAAGTCGTGCAGATCGAAAACGTCCGGACGGCTAATGGTAGTATGATTACCAACACTCAGGTGGATAAACTAATCCAGGCGATGGCAACCTTTCAACACGACCGGCATGGGCTGGGGCAGGCACTAAAAAGCCCGTAAATCGAAAGTGCAGACCATCTTCCAGGTTACTGGACTATCCCCAGCGCTTAGCTTGGTTGGGTCTACTGCCTCTGATGTATTTTGGGTCAGGAGTGATCGATGAGAGGAAGAGTAAGCAGGAAAACCCAGAGATAATGCAACGGACGATAGTGTCAATATTGACACAGGTGCAGTGCATCGTCATGAGTAGATTTTGGTGACAGCGGACGCCGGCACTGACCGGGGCTATGTTACTTCATGATGATCGCTCGGTTTCATGTATCCCGGCCGACCCTGACCAGATGGTTCACACGTTAGCGATCAATCGGTGTCGGTATGACCGAAATGGACGTGCTGGATTAGCTTCAAGCTGATAAACTAAAAATCTAAACTGACCGATGTCAAATACAAACAGCTTGAAGCTACCATGCCGTGGTTGTGGTGTGAAGAGGAGGGATTTGCCGTACTAACAGATCGCTAATGATGAATGGCAGCCTTGAGTGCTTTGAATGTGATGCCGGACGGTTACGCCACCGCAAATTATGTCGGTGATTTCTGCCGTAAATGAATGGGTCGGTACTGCTCTTCAACGTTTCTGGAAAGGAGGCGAGATCAGAGTTTAATCTCAAATGGTTCATCCCGACGATCATCAAGTATGAAACCACTACTTCGGAGAATTTTCTGGCTGCCTGGTGGTACAGGTGATCATTATCTTTACGCCGATCCTAATGCAGGTAGTGATTGATAAAAGCACTGGCTGTCATAGTGTCTCCACTCTTGATGTGATAATCGGCGGGCTGATATAGGTGCTCTATTCGAGGGCGCCAGCGTAGCTCTTGATTGTCTTCACTCACACTACATCACAAGATAGATGTCATTCTCAGCTCTCGTCTGTTTCGTCATCTGTTTGCGCTACCATTGCGCTGTTCGAGACACATGGGTTGGTGATACTACGGCGAGGGTATTTGAGTTGGAGCGCATTCCTTTGCTTTCTGACCGGCACACCGATGACTGCCCTGATAGATATCTTAGCACATGTTTGTATATATCGTGGTGATACTCTTCTATAGCTCAACCTTAACTTGGGTGGTGATTGGCAGCTGCCGGCTTTTGCCATCTTGTCTGGTGTACGCCGCTTTATTGCATCCAACGTCTAAGATGATTCAAACACCAGCATGGTCACAGTCGTATTTAGTCGAGTCAATCATGGGGCGCAGTATCAAGTCATTCGCTCTTGGCCTCGGCTGCAAAAGTGGGGAGGAGATTGGCTAACTATGTCAGGGCAGGCTATCGAGGACTAGCCTGCTAACCTTGAGTATGCTGCCAGCGCACTAAGGCAGCTATCCAGAAGTCTTTGACATCATCATCTTGTGGGTAGGGGCACATATGGTGATGGCGGGTAGTCTAACGATTGGCGGGCTGATTGCCTTTCGGATGCTAGTGGTCGGGTTAGTGAATGGGGTACTGAGATTGATTCAATCGTGGCAGGATTTCAACGGAACGGGCATCTCGATGAAGCGCCTGGGCGATATCTTTAATACTAAGCACAGACCGACTCTCGATCTCAAATAAGTCACGTTTGCCTCCAGATCATGGGTGATGTTCGTTTTCGAACATGTACGGTTTCATATACGGATGCCCCGGAAGTTATTCGTGATGTATCGTTCGGTATTCGTCAGGGGCACAGTTGCTTGAAATGGTTGAAAGATGGAGTGGATCGAGGCGAGTACATATCAAAGCTGCAACGACTATATGTGCCGGAGTCAGGTGAAAGTCTTGATCGACGAGGTTGATATCATACACTACCGATCCGAGCTGGTTGCGTCGACAGATTCAGCGTGAAGTATTACGGAGAACTTTTCTGTTTAATGCCAGCATCCAGAGACAATATTGTAATGCATGTGGAGTAGCAGTATGGATGATATCGTGCGGTAGCTAGATGGCCGGTGCGCTGAGGTTTATCACCAAGAGTTGCAGTGGCTGCGATACGATCGTCGGCGAACAGGGCGGAAAACTTGAGCGGCAGACAAAAACAACGTATCGCTATAGCTGGAAGCCCTGTTGCGACCACAAGATGCCTTGTTTCGACGAGGGCGACCTCAACGCTGATGAACATGAGTCTGAGTGGTATCCAGCGCAACCTACGGCAGATTACTGCCGGTCGGACGGTGATTGTATCATCGCATCGTCTCTCTACTCTTAAAACGGTGAATAAGATCATGGCAATCGACAAGGTCAGCTTATTGGTATGGTGCGCCAGCTGAGTTGCGGTACAATGGCCTATGCCTACTTGTAATAAATCAGCAGAATGGAGATGAGGCATGATCACACCGAAGCGAGACAAACTTGACTACAATATGAGTTCTGCCAACGGAAGAGATCGTTGAGACACCACCGGCCGCCCCGTTTGGGAGCAGTGGTGATCTGTTGACTACGATCCTACTGATGTAGCGTTAGCCTGGTGTTGGGCAAATTGATATATCATTGCGGTGGGTAATGGCTTGAGTATCTACTGAAATTTGGCGTCAAAGACGTACCAATCAGCAAGCTATGGTGTGATGAAAGAATTGCAGCGCAAGAAGGTCGGCGGGTTCCATAAGGGCGTGTTGGCACGGTCGAACTGGACAGACTGCTGCTGAAAAGGCTGGCGACTACCACTCGAAATCTGAATATTGCTCCGGGCGGGCGTGATATCTGCGGCGACGCTGGCTATGGGGAGTGGTGCTGACGACATTATCAATAGTGCAGGTGTAATAGATGAGGCCGGGCAGTTCTCAGAGAGTTTACTTCATAACTAACATTAGTGGGCACTAAAGCAGGCACTAAGTAGTATTGCTGGTCATCAGAGACGGTTGCAGTTCAATCAGCAAACTAAGCTCAGCTGGAGGGTGAGAGGCGCAGAAGCTGAAAGATCGTCAGGCTAAGCGCTCAAGCGAAATTAGAGTCGGCGGATGCCGTGACGGATTCGTCTGCAAATGAATTAGATATTACCCTAGATCCAGCGTATTACAAATGCAATGGTACCGCTACTGGTCGGACAGCAGGTGCTGCAATCTCAGTTAACTGCTTGGCTCGGGCGCAGGACCAATCACGGGTCAACAGCCCGAAACCCCGTAGCTCAATTGGTGGACAAGTCATTGCCCAGGAGCCAGCGGTTACTGTTTGGAGGAATAATCTGGTTAAATAATGAGCTTTGACCAGACTACAATACAACGCCGGATTGATGGTGCGATATTAGCGCTAAATACTCGGACGATCGTGGGGTGGTCAATGTAGCAGGCGGATTGCTCAGTCGTTCCTGACAATGATTTGCTTTATGTTGATGTAACTGGACAATCAGACGTGGGTTTGTCAGTGGAGCGGTGGTGATCAGGTGGCGTATCTTTTCAACGCTATGGCTGTTGGAGGACGGTCGAAAACATCAGCTAGCGCCATTCAGATGAGAAAGAGGACTGGTCTGAGGCTAAAATTGGCCATCGTACTAATGACTCGAAAAACCGGCTCAAGCTGCTGCCCGGCATGAGCGTGTCAGCCGGAAGTACCACGGGAAAAAGGCGGATAATCGAGTTCTTCATGATCACTTCTTGATGACACATATCGACGACAGTCTGAAGTGCGCTAGTGGTTTGACTTTGTTGCATAATTCTAGTCTCAGTGAGCTGGGCGGTTATCTCTGTATGACTGCTGTAGTACGTACTATGCTTTATATATTTTATCTCTTCATGTTGCTTTGGTGAACCAAAACATTGAACGCATTAATGATACTGGCTTTTAGTTGTTGTTCTACTAGCTATTTGTTGATTCGGTTCTGGACTTAACCTCTCGCCAAGATGGTCTTTGGTCTGACGTTCTCGACTAGATTGACGGTGGTAGTTAGCTCTCTTCCATTGAAATAGAATAGTATTTATCTATATCTATACCCGATTTTCCTCCAGCCAAGAATTATTGTCATCTACATTGATACCGACCGGTATTGAGATGATTCTACAGCATTACTAGGTGGAGGAGTGATCAGCTCAATACCTTGTTGTCCTAATAATCCTATAGTTTTCCCTGGCATGGTGAGCCCCATCGCCAATGATAGTCTTTATCTTGCTATTACGGCTTCTCATTACGGTCGCTACGATTTACTGTCTGCAATAATCCTGTTGAACCTGTTCTAATAGCGGTATAGGCTGGGTGTTGTCGTGAGTGTGGGCAGTGCTAGTGAGACGGGATATCTCTGGTCTCAAAAGTCTGCAGCTATGTGTGTCTCTCGCCAGGTTCGTCTGTAACTGTCATGTTTCTTCCATTCACCCTCACCGTGAGCTTTGAAATACAGGAACTATCCACCAGCATGACAATACCTTTATTCTGTCCTTGCTCAAGTTACTGGATAATCTGTACGGTTTATTGAACGATAAGGACGTGGAGTTAAGCTTGCCCATTCCTCGTGATAGAGGTGGTGTAGTCCGGTACTTCAGTTTCTAGATTCATTGGCTTAAATAGATGACTTATGCAGCCATTAAGTCTGTCTGGTAAGATTGAATAATGTCCGTATAGTGAGCCAATTTGATCAACTCATCTGAGTATTCCCTAGGCCTGCCAACTTGATTAGTCTTGCCAGAGTGGGACAATATGACCATCTTTAATAACGTCTTCTGATATTGGTAGAGATATTACCTCCTATTGACCAACGCCTTATTATTCACTCCAGTGCTTAATCTTCTTGGCAGCCCTAGTAGTTCCGGTAGTCCACGTTACTGCGGTCAGTGCGATTAGTACTTTTTAGTATGGCGGTTGGCGTAGTTGATATTATTATGGCTATGGTAGTGTTTTGGTTATATTTTTCATACTTTAAGCATAACACTCTCATTTTATTCAGGATTATACAGCTCTTAAAGCCTTGGTTTGCTCCTCCGCTGTTTACCAATCAGCTATTATATGGTATCTGTAGCTACTACCACTCCTGAGGGTCAAGTAGCTCAGCTGAGATTAGAGCACGGTACTCTTAAGCCTGGGTGTCTCGTGGGTTCGAGAGTCCACCTGACTCACCAATCCCAGCCCATCACCTCTCCTTGGGGGTGATTTTAGATCGAACTCTGTGGAGCCCTCTTTGTGCGGTAGTGAAGCAAGTTAGCCTGGTGAGTTAGACAGAAGAGAACAATCGTGGGGTAGTAAGTCATAGCCAGCCGATGGGGAGCTAAGGCGTCAACTAGAGAAGGCTTGTCGTGAATTGCGCTAATTAGCTTCTCGGCACCATAGGTAGCGTGCTACAGGTTGACCGGTGTAGCTGGCTCTGGTAATGATACCGTCGCCAATGTCAGATACAGTTCGATCCGGTCGCCCACGGCCGGGATTGCTGTCAGTCGGGGAGATATATGGTGACTCTCCTTGGTGTCAGGGGGTAGCGATGGGTAAAGATAATGCTCGTCCAGCAGACTCTGATCATTCATGCCTAGCCACCTAGCCGATTAGAGGCTTGCTTGGCCAGTGAAGCGGTCGATGTCTTGTCGGTGTTATAAATACCGGTGGGCACGGATAACGCCTCGGGTTTCGCCAGGTGTTGCGCCGAGATATCGGCGCAGGTTTACCGCTCGGACGATGATCTGCTGTGACTCTAGGGCATGGCGATATCATTGAAGGGTAGACGCAGTCAGGTGAGCCAGAAAAGATGGGGACGATGCCGGCGGTCGGTCGGTAGGGCTGATGAGAAACCGATCGAGCCGGTGTTGCGGGTTGATCAAGGAAATACTCACTTCAGAGCTTCTCAGTAGCGAAATGTATAAAACGGCAAAGACCCACCATAGTCCCAATACTCCTCGATGTGTGAATTACCCGTGGAACCGTTCGGCGGACGACGTGTAAGCTCATAGTCGGATCGATGCGATGCGGCTAAAAGGTCTGACTGCCATGAGCCATCAGTTGCTGGGCTCTGAAGTTGGCCATCGGCAATGTATAACCCCAGTCCAGTCATGCCGTATGCACGAGGCTGAATAGACTAAAGTCGCGCGGTTGAGTCGGTCGATACTGACATCCAGGTGTGGTACGGCCTGAGTGGCATCAACAAGACGAGACGCCACCAACTTTCACAGTCTGTGTGTACAAATTGTGGTGATCATGGAACTTCGCCTGTCCAGATTAAATTCGAACCTGTGGCTAAACAGCTTGACCCTTGAGAGGTCTGATAGAGGTAGCTCCCTCCATGTATTTCACTCGGGGCACCGGTCTGCGCCTAATGCTAGCCAAGGCAGCAGGTGGAATTATGCTCGTAAGGTGTTAGCAAGATGATATCGCCGAAGAACAGAGGGGTGTGTTGGATGCCGTACCTCACCTGTATTGATGGCGTGAGTGCTGGAATAGGTAAAATGATGTTGTCGCTCTTCTTCCGACTAGCTCCCGGCGTCTTGGTGGGCAACTGATGTGCCTAGTAACCCGAAGTCGACCAATCGATTGCTACTGCATATTCGTCAGTGATGGTGATAATACTTAGCCCAGGCTGTGATAAATCCAGATTTTAGAACAGTATTAGCGCTTATCCAGGGTGAACCAGCTCGAAATTTGGCTGGTTGGGATGGGAAAGTGATCGTGCTTTAATCGTCTTATAATCTTCTCCATTACTTGATATCCGGGCGATTTACCTCGAGACTATTGGCTGCAAAAGCCTGGTTTTCAGTGAGCCTCAGCTCATCGGGTAAGAGCTCATTCGCCGATAATGGCAGTGGGGCGTGTCCTGCCTGGCACTGATTATCTATCTCTCGAGGTTGGGAGCAGCCTGAACGGTCGCGGTCACTGGTGATGACGATCAGTGAGCATTAGCTATCGACGGCGGACATTGATGGTGATGGTAAGCTTGCAACAACAAGCTTGCTTACCGGCCACGATACAGATAGAGATATTTGACCGGTGTGAGCTCTCGGTGGACGAAATGGAGCTGACCGTCCGCTGTCCGGTTAGTCCGGAGCAGATACTTTTGTGATATCGCCTGAATATATTGTGTCTCATCCAGCCGACCCCTCCATGGAGTAGCTCGATCAGATTGAGTTCGTGGCATCATTCATCAGTAGATTTGTGATGATGGGGCTCGACAAACCTTGGATGTGATCAGATGGTGGCTGGTCTCGTCTAAACCTCGACTCATCAAATCTGAGCTGCCACTCGTTGATCCGCCCGGTCGTTTGCCTCATGACTAAGATTAGCGTCAGACCGCTTGATGACGCTGGTGAAAATTGAATGAGACTATCATGCTTAGCGAAGTGTATGTCGCACATTTGGTAGCAGGCGAGCATTGGTGAAAGCAGTCATCAATGATGATCTCACCTCGGTAGTACTGGAGCCGTTGCTTGAACAAATTGACGCGACGACGGTTGATGAAGTATCAGTGCAAGGTGGTTACCTTGCCGCCGTTATCTTACTTTGCCCGGCTTGTGACCCAGCTAAGGATACCCTGGCGCCTCGTTCGGCCAGTACGGAACAGGGGTATTTCGTAGTCGGTTAATGAGCCGATATTACCGTCGATCCATTCGCGATGCGCTATTTGACCAGCATCACTGGTGGTCCAGGTGATCATTGATCGACCAGTTCTACGGATATAAGGTGGTGTAGCGGGCTCGGGCATGTGACGACGTTACCTCAACTAGCACGGCGTGTAGGTATTCCACATTGTGGTGCAGGAGCAACGCTACCGACATATTGCAGTCGAGCCTCGGTCGGCGACGATCGGACTTCGTTCAAACTGCCCGACATTGTAACGTCGATCAGAAATAAACCTGCAGGGAGATGGTCAGATGCACGCCAAGCGGGACATGGTCTGACTTCTACCACTCGGGCGGCGGCAGTGGGCGGCAATTTGTATCTCTACTGGAACAACGGTACCGAAATGCTCCCGGAAGGGTCAGGGGAACTGCTGTCTCCAGGGCGGTGTCGATATCAGTAAGGTACCCCTGACTCTACCTCTTCCTTGAGACGGTTATATAAATAGCGGTGGAATCAGTCTGGGCTTGGCTGCCAATGGTAGCTGCTCTGCCTCAGGTAGACCAATCTCTTGATAAGTTTGTTGATTTCTCGTCGAGGGGTTGATCCAGTTATCCGCTTTACCTGCTCTCCGACGGATGATAATAATCAATCGGTGCTGAAGTCTAGGCTATTCAGATCTGAACAATGAGCGATGGTGGCGGCTGATGGACGAACTCGTGATAAGCCTCAGGGGCGAGAATATCAGCATCCAGCTCGGCTCGTTAGCTTCTTAGCCGAGATATGTCGAGATAGTTGCCTCAGATGAACCATTCGTGAACAGGCTAGAGCTCCCACTCCAGGTTGTGGGTGACGTGGAAGCGAGCTCCTAGATTTAATACGTTGGTCGGCGTGATGGGAGATGACAGTCAGACCCAGGTCGGGTAGTCATTAACAAGTAAGCGTTCCGGCTAGTCGACTAACGCTATCGATCCAGCCCGGGTCCAGCTCATCGAAGGCAAAACGGGGCGAATGGCTAACATCTGGAAGGATCTCAATTTCTTCTTTCCACCGCCACTGAAGCCGGCGTGAGCGGTTGGGTCAGTCGTCAAAGCCGAGGCAGCTGGCATCGCCTTGAGCTCGTCGAGCACGTCGAAAAGTACGTTCACCGGTATCAATATTAGCCAGTACGAGCGGAAAATTGCTAGCTGATGGGGATTTCGATCGGTGACTGCAGCCAGGAAGATGCCTAGCTTAGCTCGTTCGTTGAGCGGCAGATCGGTGATATCCGTCCGTCTATGGATCTGCCCTGAGATCACCGGTACTCCACAGCGAGCCCATATTAACACTGACTGGGGTGGTTTTACCCCGCAGCCGTTGCTTGACCGAAACAAGGCGTGGTTAATTACGGTCACTAAGTGCGGGATATCTTTAATTATCTGCTTACACCGTCCTTGGTGGCTGTAGTTAATTCTTTCTTCTAACCCTTTTTCTCATGCTCCTCTCATTTTTAGCCTTGGGCCAATTTGATTGCTTTTCTGATCCGGATTACTGTCGCTATCTATAGCGTCTGTTGCAAAAAGCAACGCTGGTATTGGTTATATGACTACACCATATCTTGGTAATTACAATCTATATCATACGCAACATGTGGCGTATGCAACAAACAAGAAGTCATAAGGAGGCAGGATGCTGAAGTCGATTGCAGAAGAGGACAGCCGGATCGTCAGTTTTTAATCAAGCGAATATCGCTACGGCCATCCTTCAAGGCGAGGGGCAGCTACCAGGGTTTAATAGCAAGAAGCAACTAAGCTGGCGGAGTGGGTGACAGACGAAGCTAGAGGTCAGAATTGCGACAGGACGATCCCGACGATTGGGCAATTCAGGATGAAGTGGAGGATATCTGATGAACTCAGCTACAAGACGACAGCTAAGGCGTATATTGTCTATCGGGACGAACAGCAGTCGAAAGTGCGCGGTTCAAAGTCTCGGCTGATGTCGCAATTTGATATCATTAAAGCTCACTGGCAAAGACTCAGCGCTGACCTCAAGCGTTCTAATGTAACGTCAGTAGTGATACTGCTATGGGTAAGATGCTTCAGTATGGTGAGGAAGGTCGAAAAAGTATACTGAACTTTTTCTGCTCCGACGGAACGTGTCCGAGCTCGACGATGGCGATATCCATATCCGCGAGCCTCGACTATATACGGGACATAACTTGCTGCCAGACCGACCCGCTAAATTATTCAGCGCTGATGGCGGCTTCTCGACAGGACATGGCTTCTTAAGGACGCCTAATAGTATCGGTAGCTATGCCGCCTTGACGGCGATCATCTTGCACAGTCAAATCAGAATGAGCAGCACGGTGGGCAGGCTATCCCCAATTTCGACTGGGCGATGGCACCGGGTGTCGGCGGGAACTTTACCATAAAAGCCGTTCAGTCAAATATCGAGCATTACCAATGACTTTACCGGTAAAAATCAGCTTGACCGCTAAGCAGAAGCTGACCTATACCGACGGATCAAAGCATCCGGCTAAAGATCTTTGACTTCGCTATCAAGGAGACAAGCGCCAAAACATCAGGCGATGGAAGCAGTGTAATCTGAATGATGCATTCTCGGCAGGTGCTCAGGTGCCTTGCAGCCTGAACTTTGGTACTGGCACTTCTTCTCCCGAGGGGCATCTGGCCAGTGAGCAATTCTTGCTAGCGACCGAGGCAGGGCTGGGACATGGGTAGACGCGCCGATCTTTCAGTCAGCATCTTCAAAGTAAAGAAGGCGTGAATTACAGCGGAGGATCTAACTACGATCTATTCAAGCTGGCGATGCAGTCTCGAGCAGAAAGCGACCTTCTAACTTCGTCTTCATTGATGCGCCGTTTAACTTAAGTGTTAAACCGGGTGATTACAAGTCTGAGATTGCCGCAGGTTGTCGCACCGAAGTCTATAGTCAATCTCCCGGTCGAACGGCACTGATCGGGCGAGAGCAACCATCCGCTACCAGTATCGTCTACCGCGGCTGGGTATCAGCACAGCATCTGCAAATTGACGTAATACAGCCGGACTGGGAAGGGTTTATAAAGGCGCTGGATGACTTGATGGATCTGGTAGCCAACCAGCTATATCAGCGCTATGATTTCAGATCCAATATGCTGGTGCGTAACTTCCGCCTGATGAACGAGCAACTGACAGTGGTGAGAAGCAGTCGGATGATCGACTGGGCTGATCACTAAGCATGGTACTCTCTCGGTCGGTTTTGTCAGGCTGTTTGAGGCCTCGGTGGCGATGACCGGTCATCATCACGGTGATCAGACGAGATGCAGGCTAAGGGCTGTCATCGGTCACATGCGTCAGCGAGCTGACTATTATAAGGATGAGAAGTACCATCTGGATTGGCATCACCCAGGGGCCACGCCAGCCGAGGGATTGTCGGGTCGTTTCCTCCGGATGAATCGATCTCAGCATTCGCTTAAGATCAAAGTGCTGACCGACCAGGAGTTCTATACTAATTCACTTCCATGTACCGGTTTATCAGATAGAATATTAAGATTGATAAAGCGCCTTATCACGAGCTGTGCAGTGCTGGGCACATCACCACCACATTGAGCTGGATGGCAGTCAGCCAGAATATTGAGGGCTTTCGAGACGGTGATTCATATGAAAGGCGGGGATCGGCTACAGTTCGATTAACCATCCGGACGATCGTGATCGGTTGCAGCTTCACCGGCATCATCTACGACGATGTTTGCCCCAGCTGTAGTCGACACGAAAACGGACGAATTACGGCTTTGAACGTTACGTCGGATCACCGGTTACCTGGTCGGCTCGCTGGATCGCTGGAACGATGCAGAAGCAGGCTGAGAAAAGGCTCAGGTCAAGCATGGGGGTGACGGTCGTAAGAATGGTGTCTGTACTACCGAGCAAAAACAGGCGGGAGCTCAAATAATCAGCCAAGATGATGGTAAAGGTCTGAGGATGCGGCTGGCGGACGATGAAATTAGGTTAGCCTCTCTCGCCGGTGGCGAAGCGATAGTATCGTTGATGAATGGGGCTCAGGGCGGTTGGTTTGTGTCAGGCTGTTGCGAGCCTGCCCCGGCACCACAACCTGAGACCTGGGACTATTCCGAGCCAGTACGGTGGTTAAGATTGATTGGGTCAAAAGCAAAAAGTTGCGTCCAAGATGGAGGCGAACCGGACTAACGCTGGGCAGTAGCGAACCGATGCTAAGCTAAGGCTTGTAGGGCTGTGCGACTGGGCACACCGAGACCAGGCTGCGATCTGCACATACTACCGGCTACCTATATGATAGCATAAGCGGGGCAGACTGGTCAACCCCGAGATGTGGGAGCTGGTCAAGTCGATCGTGCTGATGATGGTGCGTTCATTCGCGGGCGGGATTTATCAACTCAGTTTCGAGGGCTCCTCGTAATCAACGTTTACTACACACCTCCAAAGATAGCAAGATCGTCAAGGTCGAATAACTGAGTATGATAGAATATCAGCTGAATGCTTTTGACAGAAATCGGGCGACGATTCTTAGAGTGCGCCAAGAACATGGGCATACGGTGATTTCTCGTGCTTGACTGGTTGCCGGAAGACGGCGATCAGACACCTTGTTTACCAGCTCAGGCATGCAGCCTGCCTCAAGTACCTAACAGGGCAGGAGGCCTCATCCTCTGGGTGCCGGTTGGCCGACAGTCAGACTTGTGTTCAGGCACAAGATATTGACGAAGTGGGAGATAATCGCCACTGCCTTTTTTGAAATGCTGAGTGGTGGAGCTGGGGGACACTGCTTTAAGCGAGACCAAATCACCTGGTTTTTAACTTCCTGGTTGACGAAGTCGGTCTGGATCCGCACCAAACTATGCTCTTGACTTGCTTCGCCGGTGATCAGAATGGTATTCCCTCGGGACGATGAGCAGCGCAGATCTGGCAGAATTGTTCCAGAGTAAAAGGATCGAATAGCTGGCCAGTAAATGTTAGCAGTAGGAAGCGCCGGTGGGTGTAGACATCAAGCCAGAGTGAAACGGATCTTCTTCTGTTGGTAGCAAGAACTGGTGGAGCCTATAATGGCAGCAACTACGCCGATGGGTGATCCTTGTGCTGGTCGTGGTCTTTTATGCCTTTGACATGTTATTGTGATCCGGCTTGCATTGATAAATGTCACCCTAATTGCGATTGTAGATCACTACATGGAATTGGTAATCAGAGTCTTCACTCGGTACACGTTCGTACTCGGGAGGGTGCAAACTGGAGATGTCGACTGGTGGCGGGCGGAGCGGATTGCGGCGGCGGCGATCGGAAACTCTTGATCTTTTCCGGCCACTTCTTTATTCATGCCGGTCATACCAAAAGCTGGAGCAGCTGAGCGGACGTAAATATGATGAAAAACAGGCGATGCGGGTGATGTGACCATCAGGCCTTCGCTTCTTAGCAGTTGATGAGTCAAGCCGAGCAACAAACAACAGGGCTCCATATACATGTAGCCGATTCCGTCGAGCCATTCGTTTCGCTCTGGAGTTGGGGTGAGCAGAACTTCATGGAGGAGATCATTTTCCGGTGGTAGCGAAATTTACCAAACGGACTTTCTGAGGTAAACGGGTCACGATGAGTGTTAGCGGTACTGGATTCCGAGAAGAAAAACTTTCGTCGCCTATGAAAAGGTCTAAGAGAGTTCGACAAGATGTATTTGATGGGGTTAACGGGCGGCGAGGGTGTTCAAACTATGCGATACTTGTAACCCCAATTGAACTATCAGTGGAGGGAAGGCTAAGCACCAACTCAAGATTGCCGAGACCTGGCAAGCTGACTACAATGAGCGATGAGTCATAGCTCAGCTCAACCAAACCGCTAGAAAAGAGACCTGTATTACAGTAAAGCATTATATGTACCAGTGAGGCTAGAAATCAATCTCTGCGCAGGGCACTGGAAAATGGCACACCGGTATTCCTACTGGTGCGTACTATCCCCGAAAAACCAAAAGTCAGCTCCAGAAGTATTATCGGAACTGCCATTAGTGTTTGAAATACGGAAAAGCTAATGGGTAACCTTATTTGCTTGCTAGATAATACGGAAAACTTTCGTCCGATGGCCTTTTTGACAGTAAAACAGCAGAAATCGCCTTCATGACAAGTTAAATTTAAAATGAAAGGAGAAAAAGTAATGATAGAGAAATGGACATCAAAGATCGAGAAGACGCAAATGGATGATTCGAACTGAAAATATTTTCAGAAATCGATCGAACATGAATCCTTTAAATATAAAGATGTGGATGACATATCGTTATATGCAGAAAATGCTAGATGACGTCAAAGAAATATGAACGATGGGTTTCGTTTCAGGAAGAAGACGGTCAGTTGTCGGTTTCGTCAAGGTGTAATTGAGCTGAGAAAAAGGCGATGACGAAATCTGTAATTTATCACATAAGCCATCAAGGATGGCTGGATTAGTCTAATATTTGTGAAGCCGAATTCAGGAGTAGCGGCGTCGTCGAGAGCTACTATAGATAAAATGAAAGAGTGCTTCAAATCCGAGAATGTACCAGCATTAGATTGCTATGGATTCTATCCATTCTTGTTCACATAAATCAGTAATATCTGCAGAAAAAGCGGTTTTGCTTCATCATGATTTGATAGTTACTAAAGTCTAATTTATAAAAATCTGAATGAAACTTTTCTTAATCTGCAAAAGTATTCTTGAGAATTCACAGAGAAATAGTGAAAAGAACTTCGCGCAAACAAAATTGACTAATGAAAAATACAGTCGCCCATGATGAAAACGGAAAACCTTGTTAGAAAGTGTTGACAGATCAGTTATGCAACAAAGGCTGATGGTACTTTTAGTATAGCGGTTGGCGTGGTTGAGTACTATTATGGCGTATAGTGGTGTTGTTTTGTTTGATCTTTCATAATACAATACCTTTTCTCTTTTGCAGTCGTCATTGGTTGTATTGTTGGCGACCTCGCTGTCATCAAAGGTATTATGATTTATCGTCTGCAGTATCAGTTAGCTACACCGGGGCTGGATGTCTTCAGGAGCGGTTAACAGTATCTGCGTGGCGACGAATAATGGTTTGGCAGGAAGCAGGTTTTCCTTATAGTAGCAGTGTCTGTTGGATCGGGCGAATAGCTTTTCATGAGAACTAATTTTATACGATGAATGTATTTCGGCTCAAGTGGCCGAAGCTGTTGATCAGATTCTGATGGGCGATCACCGTGTCTTTTCTGGTTGCAACGGTAACTGCTTGGCACAGGCTGAGGCGGTATTAGGAAGACGATTTGTTTGGTTAAGCTCTCGTTTTATCAAACTATGGCGGAACTACTTCGTGAAGCCAGTTCCCTGCCGACGATCGAGAACGTCGTTGATCCGAGCTGGCTGACCTTTTTCGTTACGATTGGGTCTGCTCTCGTCATGATCGCTAAAACGCTTTCGTGCTAGATGATTTATCTGCAACGGTAAGCCTGACTTAACAAACGCTGGTCCTGCCGATCATCCGGATGGTGAATGACAGCTCGATCCGGTTGGCCTGATGTAACTTTGGAGCCGCTGTGACGCTGCAGTTGTTGATAGATCATGAGCGATGACGACCTGGCTCTGCACTATCGGTATCTGGTAGAAAGCGCGTCAGTTGATTCGTCGTTACTTCCAGTATCAGTTAAGACCAGATACTGGATCAAGTTAATTGATGAATGCGGCAGGACGCGATTGCTTTCAGAAATCCAATTCGGTCGGACTACACTGCTAGTCCATTGACTTGTAATTCCGGCAGTGCGATTGTTGGCCGGTACGGATGATTTAATCAGGCCATTGAGTGTAGACAACATGAACCGAACTGCGGAAGCTAAAGCTCCAGTCGGTTGATTACCTTGGAAGTAACGCAGGGGCAGTTATGCCTGATCAATCACCGTTTATCGGCTCGGGTGCGATGATGAGATGAAGGCTCTTCTTGGGGACGAAGCTTGGACAACGGTGCATTGACCGGTCAGGTGTCATATCTATGAGCATTTGTCTGTTAACGTGCTGTTCGATTACGTCGGGGTAGACCGGGTTCTGGTATCTTCCTCAGCGCCGACCACACTACCTTTCTCGGCACATATCATGTTTCAGTTGCTACTAGGGACAGCGAGCAAGCGATACGTTAAGTTCGGCAGTTCTTCGGCAAGTCCGTTCTATATACCTGAGCCGGCGATGTGGAGCAGTGTCGGCGTGGTGTCAGAAGCCGAAGTAGGTGTGACTTATCAGATTAACGACGAAGAGGGCTCGAGGACATGATCAACCGATTGAGCCAAGCTTCGATTTGAGGAGTTGCCGAAGTCGGGCAGCCGGTTTACGATGCCAGTGGTACCGAAGCGTCAAGTCTATCGTGCTGTCCTGGCTACGTCGAGCGGGCTAGTCGTTCTTTTCGGCGGATGCGGATCCACCTGGAGATCGCTGGGCGGCAATGACTATGTGTGTACTTAGCTTGACCGATCTACTGCGGGATTTGTGGCGGGAAGTGATGAATAGAACGGAACTTGCTTACATGAGCAATGGAGTTGAAACTAATGGGGACAAGTTGGTTGGTTAATCTGACTTGCTTGGTGCATCGTGATGTATCAAGCGACGACAGCTAACTATTAGCTGGGGCGTTTTGTTGACTGAACTGAGCCGTGCTGAAGCTAGATCTGGTCACGTTGGTGAGGTTGGAGAGCCAGTTCGACTATCTTTACTGATCAACTATATGACCTGACGGGTCGATTAATGACTACGGTGGCACTAGAAGTGAGCGACTGTGAAAATCTGCGTCGAGCGCTGAGGCAGTTACGTCTAGCCGGGTAGTCTGAACCTCTTTCAGGGGAATATTATGGCTACGGTGATAATCAAAGTAGTAGTATCCGGAATAACACCGTGTTGCACATCGCCTCCTCCAATCAAAGTTGTTGCTCATGGTTAAAATAGACATTCTTTGGATAATCATAATAAGAATTAGTGCTATGGACAGCTAATTTCAGAAAGGATGGGACATGAATAATATCTGTGGGCTGTCTTAGCATAGAGTGACAGAAGCAGGATAAGTATACCTGGAGCTGGGCTGGAGGTAATGAGTCGGTGCTGAAGGAGTTAAGTTCTCAAAGCATGGCGCTATCAGTCGTGAGGTCAGGCATAATCGGAATAGACAAAAGATAACTATATACGGCTATTACGGCGAGACAGGTTCGCTAAAGCTGAACGCTATCGAGCTAATCAGCAGTTCAGTACTATCGACTGACAAGGAAGATTAGCAATAATGACACATGGCTGACTAGTGTCTGTTAGGGAAGCTAGGACAGGATTGGAGCCTAGGCAGATTGCCGGCAGATTGAGCGGATCATAATGCTCTGTCTCGCCCTACCGTTACTCTTGGATATTCGGCTTTGATCCACTTTAAAATTATCTATCCGTCATTTACACCATGTCGGTGGTAACAGACGTAGCCGATTAGCACTATAGCTAATCATGAGAGACAGAGGAATGGAAAATGCCATTCCGGTCAATTGACGTTCGTCCGGCTAATATCTGAACAAGCAAGACTACTATTGGACACTTTGAGGAGATGGCATAGTTAGTAAGGAGGACACAATGGGAGCGTATTATTGCTATCAATGAGCGTAAGATTGGCTACCTAATGGCCAGATTAATACTGAACTGTCGTCAATAGGGCTAAATTGCCCTGAAGTGGATAAAAAGAGTCATTACACATGCTACAGCCCTGAGATTCGCTGACAGTGTCTCTAGATGTTCGAGAACAAATAGTGTGCCAAGTGGGCAAAAGACATTAACCCTGGACTAATGGTAGCGAAATGGCGGGCTATGAATTGGATTGAGAGAGCAACAGAAGTAATAAAAGCCAATGGTGGCGAAGATTGTGGTCCTTCTGCCATCCTACCATTCGTCGAACGGTATTAATAGAATACCAACAGCTTATTGGGGTTCTATTTCCCTAAAATGGACTTTGTAGAGCTGAAGCTCAATCAACGACTGAAACTGTGGATAGGATAAATAATAGACCACGAAAGCGCTTACAAGCTGGGACCTTAAAGGCTCACATGAGCGTAATAAGTCTAAACCTAGTGTCCAGCATGTTTTGGGGTTGGAATGTGAGCGTATTTAATAGGCATAACCGATTATGTGTGTAATAGTTAGCATGTCGAAAACTTTTCACGGAGTCAAAGGAGACCGATCAGTATAATAAATCGCCTTAGACATCGGGACAGTCTATACCAAGGCTCGATCGCTAAGCAGTTGATGATAAGCTGAGGAGTAGTCAGGTTGGTCGAGCCCGCCAGAGACTGATATTAACATGCAGTGGGGAGCTATTACCTTAGAAATATCACCGGTGTAATCAGAACTGTAGAGGTAGCGTTAGCCAGGCGGAGAATGGGCTGGCGTCGAGCTAAGAAAGTGATTGGCATTGCTGGCAGTTCGTTAAGGGATTGCTTCAACTGTTCGTTTAAACGTCCTAATCGGATCATCAGCCGAGTGGAAAGCGGAGATGCGGCTGATCACCGTTGACCGAGAGTGTCAGAGAGGGCTGCCACCAAGGCGCAGACAGCAGATTGCCTTTGAAAGACGGCACAAAATCCTGATGTCGAGGTTAAGCTGCTAATCGCTGCTATCGTCAGTATTCATATCGACGGACACAAGGTTATATGCAATCGGCTTCCAGGGTAGGGCGTGGCGATCCAGATCTGCACCGCATTTGCACCGATGCTCATATCGCGCTGGAGCGGACGGCAGCCGAGCTAAACTTTGAGCTGGTGGCGGTGGCAGCCGAGAGCCGCTTCTGCGAGTGGCTCTAGGCGGTGTGGGGACAGATGAGAGCAACCATACAGCGCGATATTGTGCGATGTCGGCGGTGGTAGTGACCAGGATGTCGCCGTGGTTAATGACGGCAGCGGGAGGTGCCAAGTGCTCATGGCGTGGCCGGTCGATCCTTCCACTCAGACGATCAGTGGCGACCCAAGTATTAGCTATGGGGCGTAGAGCTCCAAGCTTAATATTGACGGAGGCAAGATCAAGCCTCAACGTACTCCGGACGGTCAATGAATCGATCGACAATACCTAAGACGTCACAGATCAGCGGTGCAGCTGGCGCTATGAGCGAGTTTGACGCTATTGACCGTCTGCCGAATAAGTTCTTGCTCGGCGCGGCGGTTCATCACTGGGTGCTTTTGGTTTGATCGTCTGGAGACCTCAAACTGGCAGGGCGGACTTGCCTCGAGACGACCGATCATCACATGCATGCCCTGAGGATGTGTCGGGCATGAGAGGATGAACCGGTGGGATCACTGACCACGCCTGATCACGCTGCCCTGGGGCTTTTTGCGAGTGGGCTACGCATGCAATGGAGTCAGTCACGGGGACAGAAGGAGACGTTCCGAGATCAAATAGATAGAGTACTAAGGATATGAGATGGCGAAGCTTGATGAGTCAGAGGAGTCAAGGTCAGGGTGAAGCGAGTCTATGAGATGATGCGTCCAAGTTCCGGCTTTGGGGAGCCGGGGTCTGATCTATATTGACACTGTACGACGTGACTTCTATCGTAGGTACGAGATTAAGGCTGCCAAAGAGAGACTAGTGGTGGCACTGTGCTGCACTGGGCGGATCGGAGTGTTGCAGAGTGCGGTTAACCTGGAAGCTATTACGGCGGCAGCTAAGCTGCCAGCGCATAAGCGTCTCGAGTATTTGCCGTCTGGATAAGGCACTGGACCAATCTGGCACTCCGGTCTAGCCATATTCCGGTGGCTAAGAACATCAATGCCCAGCGAGATTGATCGAGGTGGATAACGTCGATGATGACGACGATGACATTATCGACGGGCGCAATGAAGCCACCCGCAGGCTGGATGACGCTTTGCCGAGGAGGTCATGCAGGAGAACGGATGGATGATGATATGTCCGTGGCTGTAGCGGCGATTGAGACGGACGATCGTATCAAGGAACGACGCTGACGGTGACGGCGTGGCTGACGATGAAACTCCCGGAGCGACGAGCGCGGCCCAACCGGTCAGCGGATCAAGATCCTGATATCGGCGATCTGAGAAAGAATATTTTACGAATCGGTCGGAGGTCGATATCGCTGATTGGACTGATCGTCTGCGCTCAAGCTATCGCTCCTCAAAGCGATTATTGCATCATAGGCGAAGACAACTGCCGCTGATATTGAGCGGATCAGCTTAACCTGGTGCCGTCCGGCGAGCGGTAATGACGAGCGGGTATCCTGCCTCCGGTCATCAAGCAAAAAGAAAGCTAACGAGACAGTGCAGGTTCAATGCCACCGGTACCAAGGAGGTCGGTACCAAGGCGACCGGTACGGTGGCTTTTTGCTGTAACGCTACTCCTAATGACTCCTACAGCGATACACCCAAGAAGATGGTATTACCACTGAAGCGGGTGCCAGATTGTATACTAGGCGTTGCATGCGAATTCCGCAACTGACGGTGATGTGACGGTTATCGGCGGCAAAGATGCCTCGGAGAGTGTAAGACTTGTAACTCAGCAGCGTCAAAGCGACGGCGGTGAACATCTGCGAAGCGTAATATCGAGAAAGAATACCGCCCTTTCACGTCTCGGGCCATTCTTCCAGTCAGCGACAGCCCTGGCCACAGTGATTCGCTAGTGGCGGTAGTAAGGCAGACGGTTAGCGTGGTAGTCGCAAGTTGACGTCGATACGGCGGTAGGGGCGTTAAAGAGGTGATAGTAATGCCGCTTCTAAGAAGAGATCTGGCTAGTCAAATGTCCGGTTCGGTGGCCCAACCATCGGTAACAGCTTTAGCGTCGGACTGCAGTGGTGAAAAGTATCGCCGGCGGTTGGTGAGCAATCGTCCGATCCAAGCGGCACTACCGCCCGGTAGAGGTACTTATACCCTGGATGGCTAGTCGTGATCTAGATGCTGTCTCACCAGCTGAATGGCACGCGAGCCAAGATTTAGACGCAGATGGCGTTAAAAGAAATAGCGTATGGCCAGCTGCGCTCCAGCTCAGAGTGGCATACGTAGTTGCTATTAAGACTACCGGTAAAGTTATGTACCGCAGCAGATGAATGGGCTAGCGCCAAACGCCAGGCGACCGGTCGTCAAAATCAGGAGGAGGTTAAGTCGCTGCTCAAGCAGACCGAGGGTGGGCAGTGATGTCAACGCGTTGTCGCGCCGCTACGGTTAGTCGGGTGCAGCTGTGAATAAAGATAAAGGTTGTTTATATACGGTTGATCAATGGTGCTACCAGAGCGATTAATGCGCGCTGGATGTCGGGAGCTCGACGAGATTGATTGCCGCCTTTGGCGATAATGAGTGTTAGACTCAGGCCTCACCGGCTAAAGGCGGTTGAGAATGACAGGCAGGCTCTGGCTGAGATCTGTCGTTTGGCCAGTGAACCACCAGTGACAGACAGTGGTGGATTTGGTCTGCCTCGCGTGCCGAGGGGCTGGAGACTCAGCAGAGTGAATACGTGTCGTCAGCGTTTTGCAGATGATCTGATACTATGTCGGTTAATTCCATTCCGACGTTGGAAGTGGTTTTTCAGGATGAGGAGTTTAGCTTCCGTTCAGGCAGAGGCGATGCTTCGCCGAGACAGAGAAAAGCACTTAAGGAGCAAATGTTGCGGGACGGCACGCTGGATAGCCAAGCAGCGGTGGTCATCTTGACTGGATTATCTGGGTGGGGTGGAAATAAGTGCGAAGATAGGGTGGGCAAGCTTAAGCCGGGTCATAAAGCGGGTGAATCGGTAACAGGTCAAAGCAGCGGCCGTCATTTGATGAAAGGAACGACCTGTATGGAGCTTAACTTTAAGCCAGTGTCGAAGCAGAGACTCGAGGCAACGCTGAGTCTGGGGTGAGCTGAGAGGGCGTCGGCGCCGTCAGTCCATAAGCGTCAAGCTCATGCGACACTGGCATCTTGCGTGACAGTGCAGTCGTCACCCGGCGATACTTCTGTTGTCATTGCCGTTGCGACCGTCTTCGCTTTGCATGTGCAGTCTCGTCCGGAAGGCCGATCAATGCAGCGGATAAGAGCGTCGACACGGTTGTGTCACTGATAAGGGCGCTACTCACCGAAGGAAGTGGCTTCAATCGCTCTCCAAGCGCGGGCTTTGCCCGCAGTACCTGGCTTTTCGAATCTATCGGCGTCTTCCTGGCGAGGGATATCGGGCGCGCACATGTGCTTGAGTCGCGCTACGGTATGACCAAAAGATTGTTGATAAGCTAGTCATCTCGCCGATATGGTGATGAGGTTGATATTCAAGATACGCTTGGGCGCACTCTTCAACGAGCTAAGGGTACTATGCCGGCTGTGACCATACCGATGCTGAGATAGAGAAGTGCTTTATCAGCTCATTACGACGCCCTGAGTCAGCTTATGACAAACCCGATAATGCCGTGCTCGAGCGCTACTCTCTGCTGACACTGCCTGGGTGCTGGCTAGCGTAGTGGGCCGAATAAGGTGATCAAGTAAAGCACTAACCAACTGGCGCTGTGGTCAGTAGTCGTAACAATTCAAGGAGTTAAATTTGCCGGTCGAGGCTAAGCTTTTATCACAATGCATTACGCTAGCTTCACTCGCGATCATGAGAGTTGAGAACCAAGCCGACCAGAAGCTACAAAGCCAGCCAGCGTCTTTTACAATCGTTTAGGCAGGGATGAATCTGCGCTCGACGTGTGACGTTTCGTAGTACGCCTACAAGATGGGGATGCGTAACCTAACTCTTGACCGTGCTTCGACCTATATAATACCCGGCAATCACGGGTTACCGCGCTACCAATCGCCAATCCTAGTCCCGAGGTGCTATGCTGGCGCGTGAGCCTCCGGCGAGTGGCTACTATTACTGTCAGGCTCATGCAGATGATGAGACATATTCGCGAGGACGGCTGACCAGCACAATCAGGCGTGGCTGACCACTGCGGCAAGCTGTGCGAGTAGCTTTGCTACTACTGTCGATAACTTGCTCCACCTAAAGGCATTGACACGACTACCTCCTACTTGCTATAATCACTAGCGATTTAATCTAAATCACGAGCTATGACTGATCGTAATTTAATTAATTCTTCCAGCGAGAATCAAATCAAAGGCAAGTGGACGGAGCAAGAAAGTTCCTACAACGGGCTTCTTGCTTGTCTTCATACTGGTACTGACGTTAGTCGCTCCGAGTTACACTCATGCTGACTCTATCACCCAGGTTAGCCTGCCGGGTGTGTCGACTAGCAATTCTATTGACGTTAATATCCTGCAAGGTCAGAAAGGTTGGCCAGGTTAACCAGTCTAATGCTGTCCTACCAGCTTGGCTGACAATACCGGCGGTCAGCTGGCGGGCGGAGCAGTGACGACAGGCTCGACTACGGCTGATGATGTCAAGTCAGCTGTGTATCGGCGGTGGCGTCAGTGACTAATCTGTCGTCAGTATGGCGTCTCCAGTAATGCAGAGTCAGTTAACGTAAGTGCTGAGATGGCACAGGCTGATGCTACCAGCGTTAGCAAACAGCAGATTGTGACCGACGACTGAGTCAGAAGCTTTGGCGACTTATGTAGTGAAAGAAGCGTGACTCGGCGGAGACGATCGCTAAAGCGCATGGCGTCAGCGAACTATCCGCTGGTGATCGGTCTCAAGATCTGATGCTATGGCGGTTGGCTCGACTATCACTATCCCGGCTGTCGATGGTGTAGTCATACCGTTAAAAGAGGCGATGACCTGGAAGCACTGGCTGATAAATACAAGTCGTCTACTGGGTCGATCACCAACATCAATAACCTCAATAGCGACAAAGATGGCGACAGGTGAGCTATTCTTTTTGCCGGATGGAGTTCGCCTGAGGAAGAGCGCCCGGAGTATGTTGCACCTCAAGCTAGCGACGTTATGGGCGAGTTCGTACTCGTATGGTTATAATAACGATTCGTCGGGTGTTAGCACCACTCTGGGTTTCTATGTTGCCGATCGTCAGCGGCAGACCGCTATGCCTATGGCTACTGTGCCTGGTATGCCTATAATCGCCGAGTTCGAGCTGGGCTACCGGTCGGTGGCGGTTGGGTAATGCCGTACCTGGGATAGTGGAGCTAGGGGACTTCGGGGCTTCTGGTCAAACCACATTCCGTCGGTTGGGGCTATTTTCCAGACCAAGTCGCTACTACGCGATCGTCGGTATCGTCGAGCGAGTTAATCCCGATGGTAGCGTCTTCGTCAGTGAGATGAACTACGCCGGTTGGAACGTCCGATCAACCAGAACCATCCATAATCTAACAGGCTACAAGTTTATTCACTAGGGGTTCATGCGGACGTTCTTCTTTTATGATCTGGAGACGTCCGGATTTGGCGCCAGGCACGACCGGATCACGCAGTTTGCCGGTCAACGAACCAACGATGAGCTTGAGCTGATCAGTCAGTCGGTTAACCTGCTGGTCAAGCGACCGATATCTTACCTTCGCCGGGGGCGGTCTTAACTACTCATATTACGCCGCAAATGACGGTGGCTGATGGTATTAGTGAGGCGGACTTTTGCCGTTACTTTCTAGAGCAGGTCGCTACACCGGATACAACCATCCTGGGATATAACAGTACGAGGTTTGACGACGAGTTTATCCGTCCACCTTGTGGCGTAATTTTCATGATCCTTATCAGTGGGCATGGGCAGAGGTCGTGACCGCTGGGATCTGTTGGAGTACTCGGCTGGTACGAGCATTGCGTCCGGAGGAATTAACTGGCCAACTAAGCGGGTAGCGGAGACGGATCAGCTGATTACTACGGTCAATCTGGTAGATATGGCGAAATGTAACGGCTTTTGAGAATGACAATGCTCATGATGCCCTGGCTGATGTCAGGCGCTGATTAGTCTAGCAAGGCTACCGTCGAGCAGCCGACAATGGCGCTACTTGCTGGATTACCACGACAAGCATTCAATACTTAACATCATCACTCCCGGCCAGCCTAAGCCGTTTATCTATGCCAGTGGTCGCTATCTGTCGAGCTACCAGAAGACGACAGTGTGACGATAATTGCTGAGAGGCGTACCGAATAGCTATCTAGTTTGGGATCTGCGTTATGATCCGGTTGATTTCACCCTCACTTAGTGAAGCAGAGATGCTCGGTAATCTGACGGCGGATCGGGCGACTAGGCGACGGGATGATTTTCGTCCCTATACCGATCAAGAGCTGAGCATCATCGAGTGTCCCGCAGTAGCACCTCTGGGGGTGTTAGATGCGGCTTCGGAACTCGGATTAGCTAAGTCGGGCTGAGGCGATGGAGAGTATCATCAGCTGAATAGCCAAGCCGGCTTAGTCGACGACTGACTCAGGGCTTGGTGCAAGCGCCCCGCCTTCCGCCGGCTGGTGATGTCGGAAAGACAGCAAGCTGTGCAGCTTCACGCCTGAGAGTGATCAGGCAAGATCCGCCTAGTCGCCGCAGCTGATTCAACCGGTCTGGCTGATCTACATCCCTAATCCTACGGACGAACGGTTGGACGAACTGCTCTTTTCGCTATAAAGGCTCGCCAATACCCGACTAGTTTGTCAGAGTCGGAGGAAGAGCGTTGGCGGAAGTTCGCCGGAGCAAACTGGAGCAGGAGCTACCGGCTTATCTGTCAGAGCTGAGCAAGCTGGCAGAGTAGTCCGGCAGCGGATCAGTTTATCTTAGAAGAGCTTCAGCTGTGTGGGCGGAGTCGATTGCGGTTGACTACTGGTTGCCGTTCAGCTACTTGCAGCTCCGATATGTCGTGTTAATTTATTAGGTAAGTACATGAGTCATCACCGTGATCACCCTTAGCTCGTCAGCTTACTTTTGTGCTGGCGGGGTTCTGTGCTTTCTGTGTCGATTCCGGCAAGAGCATTCTCAGTAGAGACGATGACGCCGACCGGTGGCTCGACTAGCGGTGGCACGTCGGTGATCAGGGTAAAGGGCTGATAGAGAAGAGGCGAGAGTTCGTCGATGTAGCGGCGGTCGTCGAGCACGCTTTTCTCTTGTCGCAGAGTGGTCATATCTGGGCAGTCGGTATTGTGCGTACGGTCAGTTGGGCAGCAGGAAAGTGGCTATACACAGTTCAGCCTGTCGATGTGACAGCCAAGCTGAACTTAGAGGCAACGATCAGAGTCGAAAACGAGTTGCGGCCGGCGACTATAGTTCGTCACCATTGGTCAGTGACATCGTTTTGCCTGGGGTCACAATGATAGGGGTCAGCTAGGGCAAGGCGGCGAGTCGTCAGGATCGGAATCAACCTGTCGAGATCACCGACAAATTCACTCTGCGTCAAGGTGATTTCATTAGGCTTTAGTACTGCCGGCGCTAATACAGCTTATGCTCTGACAAACCAAGGCTATATCTACGTCTGGGGCGAGGTACAAGATTATATTGATGGTGACACTAATCGAGTACGCCGACAAGACCGCTCCGGTCGAGGCGGCTAACTGGGAGATAATATCAAGCTGTTAGCGGGTAACCGGTCAACGATTAGTCTGGATAATGTTGGCAATCTACAGACCTACGGGGGCGTAATAATCACGGTGAGCTGGGGCGATCAAGGCGGGAGTGAACCGATGGCTTGATCCGGCGATGTCGGCCTACATCAGTTCGCCGGGTCGGGTAGTATCCCGTCACTTGGTGATGATACGGTGATCCAGGTCGGCCCGGTAATGGCGTCATGGCAATCTTGACTAAGAATGAGCTGTTTTATCTGGGGTAACCATCAGACCGGTATGCTGGGATTGGCAATGACAAGCTAATCCGGCCCGACCACAGCAGCGGTGACAAGCTCTCTAGTGTGCCGATCGAGGTTAACCAAGCGGTTTAAGGAGCTCTTAGAAGGATGATCGGATTAGCCGGATTAGTATCGGTAATTTCAGGTATTGGCTCTGTCACAATACGGTAAGTCTTTAGCTGGGGGTCTAATTACTATGGTCAGTTGGGTGATGGGTCAAATATTAGTCGGAATCAGATTAGCGAGATCACTGACCGGTTTACGCTATCGACGAAACCAGACGACCCGACGGAACTGAGGATGAGGTGACCATCCAGCAGGTACTGACGGCCGGTGCCGGTGGCAGTCAGATATGAGCTACTCATATGCGCTTGATTCTGAGGGTAACGTCTATGCCTCGGGCGGCTCGGCGAAGGGCTTGCCCTGGTATTAACGTCCTGGCTAACACTAACCAGCCAAAGCAGTGTAGCAATCGTCTAGTGCTAAAAGTACCCAACATCACGGCGATTCGTTTCGGTGATCAAAGGGTGGCGGATTACGAAGTGGGTGATGATTCGATCAAAGCTTTTAACGCCGGCTGTGATCACTCCGGCGCCGTCGAAGATTGCTTTAAGTGAGGATGAAGATCCACGAGGACTAAGTTGTCTCAGCTATTCACTTACACTGATCCTATTAATGCTGATGACGATAAAGACAAGGATAAGGGCGGTGACAGATCAGACCGGTGATAAAAATGACAACAGGATAAAGACAAGTCCGGCGATAAAGAGCTGATAATACTACCAGAAAAACCTGCCGCCAGAAATCAACCGGCGGTACCGGCTCGACCGGATTGAAGTATCGACTGGCTGCCCCGAATACCGGAGCCATCAACGAGCTAAAGACATATGAGTGTGCCGGGTTTCACGCCAATCGCGCTTTGCATTGACTAGTTAACTGCTTATGCTAAATTAGATGTATGGATGCCTTTCAAATACTAGTTCTGATCCTGTCGGTGTTTTCTGGCGATATTCCTGGTGCTAGGCATCATTTTCTTAGTCTTGTCGATTCGGATCTCTATCCAGATTAAGCGTATCACCGATAACGTCGAGACGCCAGTGATAGTCTGCGTTCATTCTTCGCTACGCAATCGGTTGGCTAATCGGCGATAATTGCCAAGATTGTAGTAAAATATATCCGTAACCATCTTAGCGGTAAAAGGAGGGAAAAAGATGAGCAGTGACAGAAATCATCAGGCGCAGGCAAGTTTGCCCTGCGGGGGGCAGCTATCGGTACGGCGTGGGCGTAGTGGCCCGTATCTTGACGGCACCAAAGTCAGGTAAAGAGACTCGGCAGGATGTCGCTCGTAAAGCCCGAGAAGTCAAGGCATGCCGGTGACAAAGCCGAGTGAGGCTAAGGCTTTTCGCCGGTGAAAAAGTGCGGGATGCTAGAAGTTCTTCCGGTCGGAAGAAAGAAGAGCTGGACGATAAGATCGATAGTAAGCTAGACGACTGGTAGCCACCGGCTAGCTTAGATAGACCCCGGAGAGGGGTCTATTCTTGTGCTCGGTAGGCAGCACCACAAATTAAGCATTATTTTGCTATAATAATGAGCGATGAGTCAGGAGGGGTAAAAGACGAAAAGCAGGATGATCGGACTAGTACCCGCCGATCTGCATTGAAGCCGTGAGGAAGCACGCAACCTAAGCTTTCCCGAGTGACTTCGTCATTTGCACAACCATACCACTTACAGCGTGCTGGATGGATTGACCAAAGGTGAGATGACCTCATCGGTAAAAGTCAAAGAGTTTGGTATGGAGCTGCTGGCAGTGACCGACCATGGCACCATGGGCGGCGATCTAACTTTTATAAAAGGCAGAAAGGCGGCGGGTGTCAAGCCGGTTCTCGGCATTAGAAGTGTATATGGCGACCCGAGGCGCGAAAAGATCGATCCGGCAGAAAGACAAGCAGCGTTTTCATCTGACTATTCTGGCTATGAATAAGGCCGGCTGGCACAATATGATGCGTCTCCAGTCTGGCTAACCTGGAAGGAGATGTACTACAAGCCGCGAATTGACCACGAGATCTTGAGAAATACAACGAAGGACTAATCTGTTCTATCGGGCTGTGCCAGTAGCGAGATTAGCTGTGCTCTAAAGACCGGTGATTATGATAGAGCAGTCGAGCTGGCGAAGTGGTATCAGAGGAGTCTTTGGTGACCGTTTTTACTTAGAGATGCAGGATCACGGTCACCCGAAGACAATACTCACTGGGAGATTCAGAACCGGATTAACAGAAGGGCTGAAGCGGATGAATCAGGAGCTGGGTATTCCTCTGGTAATTACCTGTGACGGACACTACCTGACCCACGATTGTCGCATGGGCACACGAGATCCTACTTTGCATCGGTACAGGGCTCTTTCTTAAGCGACAAGAATCGCATGAGTCTGGCTGATTTTGAGCTGCATTTGACTGACCCGCGAGATATCATTGACCACTGGGAGTGACAATGTCCGAGGCTATCTCAACACTGAGGCTGGTTGCTGAGCGATGTAATGTCGATATTGAGCTGGGACAAGTGCTAATCCCGAGTATCCCTCTCCCGCGAAAGGTGATAGTGAGCACTCGTTCTTTCATAAGTTGGTTTATCAAGGTCTGCTGGTGCGTTCATAACGGTGCCGCAGGTGGAAGCGGAGCGGCTGTCGGTTGAGCAGATTAAGCCGATGCTGTCAGACGAAGTGCGTCAGCGAGCTGAGCTGAAGCTAAAGATGTGATTGGTTCGATAGGGTACGAGGGCTATTTCTTGATCGTTCAGGACTTTATTAACTGGGGTAAGTCGCAAGGCATATGTCTTTGGCAAGGGCGGTCGGCGGCAGGGGTCAATCGTCTCGTACGCCGTTCGGATCACTGACCTCGACCCGCTGAAGTACAGTTTACTGTTTGAGCGCTTTCTTAACCCTGACCGCATCTCGATGCCGGATATCGATGTCGATATGCAGGACACTTGTCGGGACGATGTGATCGACTCATCTGTGCTGATAAATATGGGCGAGATCACGTCTGCAATATCGTCACCTTCGGCACGATGGCCAGTCGCTCGGCGGTGCGTGATGTGGCTCGAGTGCTGGAAGTGCCTTATGCTGAGAGCGACCGCCTGTCGAAGCTGGTGCCGACCAGACAGCTGCAGTCAGCTCATATCGGTACCTTGCGAGAGATCTTACAGACCGACCCGGATATCAAGCATGGTATGAGACTAATCCCACGGCTCAAGCGGGTTTATGACTTCGCTGCGCCAGCTGGAGAGGCACGATCAAGTCATGGCGTTCGTAGCTTGTGGAACTGTGATTGCCCGGAGCCGCTGATTGATATTATTCGCTGGAGATGGCGCAGAAAGGGTGTGATCACTACTCAGTTCTCGGCGCCCGAGGTCGAGGATATGGGGCTGCTGAAGATGGACTTTTTGGGGCTGTCCAACCTGACCATCATTGATAACTGTCTGCGGATCATTCGCAAGGTCTATGGTGATAAGGTTGACCTCGATAACCTCCAGCTGGATGACGAGGAAGCCTACAAGCTTTTACAACGAGGCGAAACGACGGGAGTCTTCCAGCTGGAGTCTGCCGGCATGAAGCGCTACCTGAAGGAGCTGAAGCCGGACCTGTTTTGACGATATTATTGCTATGGTGGCGCTATATCGTCGGTCAGATGCAGTTCATCGACTCGTTCATCGCTCGTAAGAACGGCAGAGAGCCGATTACCCTATCCACACCCAACCATGGAGGATCAGCTGAAAGAGACCTATGGTGTATTGGTCTATCAGGAGCAGTTCATGAATATCTCTAAGGCGGTCTGTGGCTTTTACTGGCGGTGAGGCAGACACTCTGCGCAAGGCTGTGGCTGCAGAGAAAGCCGACCTGATGGCGAAGATCAAGCCTAAGTTTATCGATGGGGCGGTCAAGACTGTCGGCGTGGAGCGAGAGCTGATGAGAAGTTTCTGGTCGCAACTGGAAGACTTCGCCAACTACTGCTTTAACAAGAGTCATGCTGCCTGTTATGCCCTGATTGCCTACTGGACAGCCTATCTCAAGTCACATTATCAGGATGCCTTTATGGCGGCTCTGATGACCTCCGATTCGGGTGATACTGAGCGGCTAACCATCGAGATCTCCGAGTGTAATCGGATGGGGATAGACGTATTAAGGCCTGATATTAATGAGTCGTTCCAGGAGTTTGCTGTCGTTAAGGGACGAAGAACATTCGTTTCGGTCTAGCCGGGATCAGAGAGCGTCGGTTCGACGGCGATCGATGACATTATCAAGCAGCGTAAGAAAGATGGGCTGTTTACCTCGGTGGAGGACTTTGCCCGGCGAGTCAATAGCCGGGTCTGCAATCGCAAGGTCTACGAGTCGCTGATCAAAGCAGGAGCTTTCGACTGTTTTATTGATAAGAGCGCTCCGGCCGGTACTTACTCCGGCTCACGAGCCGATCTACTCTTTAATCTAGATAGTATCATTGCTTTTGCTCAGAAGTCGCAGAAAGAAGCCGACCCAGGTCAGGGTAACCTGATCAGCATGCTGGAGGGTGATACTAAGGGTGTAGTATCCAGCTTTGAATTGAGCGCAGCACCCAAACAAACTGACGCCAAGGAGCAGCTTAATTGGGAGCGGGAACTGCTTGGTCTGTACCTGTCGGCTCACCCGCTGGACGCCTATGATGACTTTCTGAACGAAAAGACGAATCCGACTAACTCGCTTAGCTCCGACCAAGATGGTGGTCTGGCGACGGTTGGCGGGCTGGTCAGTAAGAATCGGACTCTAGTGACCAGCGCTGGCTCGAAGATGGCATTTCTAACTATCGAGGATAAGTTTGGTGAGATAGAGGTGGTGGTCTTTCCTAAGACTTTTGAGGCTAATATGCCGGCGACGATCAACCCCAGTGACGTGGTCTTGATCAAAGGCAGGATCAGCGGTAAAGATAAAGAGGGCAACCACCGCCCTGACCCATCTCTGGTAGCTGATTCGATTCAGTTGTCACTGATGATGTGCTGAGTGCCTATCAGCCGACCGGCGTGCCGATGAGTGAAGTCAAGGCTGCTCCGGCTAGGTCAAGGCGTGGTAACAGTCGCCAGTATCAGGCGAAGCAGGTGGCAGAGAGTGGGCGAAAATATCATTCGGTAGCGACCAGAGCCGGCTCACCCACCACTGATATGTCGCTCGATGATATTGTTGAGGCAGACAAAACCAAAAAGTGATGTACATTCACATCAAAGATCCCTACTGACGGCAAGAAACTGGTGGCGATGAGGGAAAAAGTTGATCAGTACCAAGGCGAAGATCAGGTTATCTTAGTGCTGGGTGAGTCTAAGAAGAACGCCGTGCGCATGCCGGTGCGGACTTCGGCTTTGAGCTGAGCTGGAATCAGCGGTCGGTCGATCTTCGGCGCTGATTGTGTGCTATTCGTTAGGGTACTATCACGACACAATATGCTGGAGCTTAAAGTCCCAGGCTTCATTCTTGCGGATAGATAAAGTTTGTCGTATAATTGCAACTGAAATAAGGTGAAAAACAAGTGAAATAAATTACTCAGCTGATGCGGAAAGGAGAGATTGGTGGTCAAATCGCTTTGATACCAGGGCAGAATTGACTGAGGCTGTCCAGTCGATCGTGTCATTTATAGAGCGGCCTCGAGAGGCGGATATTGTCACACGGCGTTATGGGATCGAGGGCGAGCAAGAAACGCTGAGAGCAAGTCGGTGAGACGATGCATATCACCAGAGAGCGGGTGCGTCGAGATCGAGAAGCGACCATGATCCGGATTAAGCTGTGGCTGGAGAAAGGGTCCTGTCAGGCGTTTAATGTGGCGGAGATGGACATCGTCAAGTCGCTACACGAGATGGGGCGAGCCCTAAAGTCGGTGACTTAGCCGAGGCGGTGATGGGTGACTCCGAGAGACAAAGTCGAGCCTATGTCATGTTCTTAGCCGAGCTTAGCGGCAAGATGCTACCGACTACGGAGAATGATAAATATCACGCCGGGGTGGTATTGACAAGCGACAAGGATGATCGCAGCGTTAAAGCGAGGATTGATGAGATTATCAAAGTACTCAAGGATAAGAAAGAGCCGGCTACTCTGGACGAACTATTTAAGTTAATTGGCAGTGGTTACGAGCATCCTAAGGAGATCGGAGCGATCGCTCGGCTGAGTAAGCAGGTGGCTAACCTGGACGATAAATGGGGCTTAGCCAAATGGGCCTCAGTCAATCCGCGGACCATTAGAGATAAGGTATATTGTCCTAAAAGACGGTGAGAAGCCGATGCAATATGGTGAGATTGCCCAGCTGATCCGAGACGAGGGCTTAATCGCAACAACTCCACCGACCCGGCAATTCACAACGAACTGATCTGGCGATGATCGTTTCGTGCTGGTGGGAACGAGGTATTTACGCTGGCTGAATATGGCTATAAGAGGCTCAATCACCGATGTGATCACCGAGGTTCTTCGTCAGCATGATTCGATGTATCGAGACGATATCGTCCGGAGGTGCTCAAGGCTCGTCAAGTCCGAGAGACTACTATCCTGCTCAATCTGCAGAGCCGACCGCAGTTTAAGCGAGTCGATAAGAATAAGTATGCTCTAGCTGAAGAAGTAGAGACAGAGTCCGGCTAAGTCCTAGGCCGGGTGATATCTGCCGATAGTCGATTTTTGCCTGTGGGTATAATTAACTTACCTTGACGAAATAAGCTCGATCACGCTAATGCTTGACAAATGCGGGGGTGTACAGTGGACACCATCAGGTTGCATGTGAGACCAGCTCACATGGCCTGCGATCCCCTGAGGAGGGATGATCATGAAGCTTGTAGGCAAGCTTTGGTTACGTCCGGTCAATTATGAGAATAAGGTCGATTTTGATCTCATTCTTAGGGACGAGAAGCTTGACGGAGAGATCCGGAAAGCTCTGGGCTCAGGAGGGAAAGTTATCCTCCGGGCACAGAAATCATCATCGCCCCTAGAAAGGGTGATGGTTCACGCTGGAAACTGCACGATGTTTTCCAGTTGGGGAAAGAGATTGATGATACGCCCGTGAGCGTCGGGCGTACGTATGCCAAGATTTGACATACATATCGCCCTTCCCGCCCCCTTGCTTCCGAGCAAGGGCATTTTCTTTAAGGTAACTCGGATTTTTCCTGAGTTTGACTCCGTGTTTTACCGAATGCTAAGAATCTTAGACCACGAGCTAATTCTTCAAGCAGCCAATCGGGACGATATAGATGCCATCGTCTTGACGGTAGGCGTAGTTGGTGGTAGCTGTCCGGATCATCGTAAATGATGGTCGGTGCATGACTTCAGTGTCAATATTGTCGATGAATCGCTGCAACGACTTTGAAACCTCGTTAATCGAGACCTCGTCTGACCCAAAGCTTGATCTCGACAGCTCCCCATTTACCATCAGATAGGGTGGATGATGGCGTCGCATTCTCGACCGGCTTTGTCTCGATAATACAGATGACCGTCTAAGCTCTCGGTGTAAATCTTCAAGTCACGTAGCGCCATGGATTCGAAAACCAGGCTAAACGTTCGGTAATCTAGTCGTAGGTCGTTCTCTGAAGCAAGCAGAGATGCCACTACCAGCGACGGATCGGTAAAGTTTCGCTTCCAGCCTGATCTGATAGCAGTCTTGCTCCTTAACTGTGGCGACCAGGGTTCAATATCGTCCAGATATGCAAGCGATTCAACGTCTCTAGATATGATGATAGTGTCTTGTCGCTGATCGTTTTTGCCCGAGCCGATAACGTCATTTATGATCGTCTGACCAGTCACCGGAGAGGCAATGTTGCGAGCTAAGCTTCGGATGACAGCTCGCATCCTAGGGAAGAGAAGAGATGCCATTGTCCAGATCGGTCATTGGCTCATTAGCTAAGATCGTCTCTAAGTAGTCACGAGCCAATTTGCCGGCGTTAGCCGGAGTACGTCTGACACTGACCGGCCAACCGCCACGGGTACAGAGCCGGGCGATATCTTCCGGTGTCAGCTTAGCTTCTCCGGTAATATCTCCATTAGTATAGAAGAGCTGTTTTAGTGAGACGTCACCGTTGAACTCTGCCGGACTCTGTAGAGACTCATGGGGCGCATGATCAGTCGGACTATGCGTCCGGCACCGGAGTGGGCGGGCTTGCTAACTTTTAGGTGTGGATGAGCCGGTCAAGATATATTGTCCGGTCAGCCCGGTCTTGTCGACATCATAGCGAACGGCGTCCCAGATAGTAGGCGTATCTTGCCACTCGTCAATCAGACGGGGCTTGTCGCCACTAAGTAGGATACCGGGGTCTGACTTGGCTATAGCCTTGTTGTTCTCGGCGGTAGTAGGGTTTTGCATCTCGATGGAGCTGTTAGCCAGCTGACGAGCAGTAGTTGACTTGCCACACCATTTACAGCCCTCCAACGATACGGCGCCATAAAGCTCCAGGTTTTCCTTTAATACGCTGTCCATTAGTCGGGGGATATAATCGCTATCTTTCATCTCTTCCTATCCTTATTGTATCACAGGTGGTGTTTCTGTATCACCCCTGTAACTCCGGATTTTTCTGAGTTTGACTCCGTGTTTGCCCTGATATAGTGTAAAACGATTCGGGTTGATAAGGGTGGTAATCGCTATATATAGCATATATTCATAACGGTATCTCCGATCGGCTCGCCCTTGACGAAATATGCTTTCGATTACGCTAATGCTTGACAAATGCGGGGGTGTTACAGTGGACACCATCAGGTTGCATGTGAGACCAGCTCACATGGCCTGCGATCCTGAGGAGGGATGATCATGAGCAAAATCATGCGGCCAAGAGCCCCTAAAACTGTCCTTTCCGGTCGTTATGACCGGGAGGAATGTCGTACTCGCAGTAATACCCGGGTACAGCTCAGTCAGTGCGTGAACATAACGCACTGGCGGGGCGGAGATAGGAGTGCCTGGAGAGCTCTCCCGGTCACTCCATCTCGTCGACCTGGTCGACGGGATTGTCGGACAGCCTGGGCTGTCCAGAGGGTTGAGGTTGGGAATACTCCCGACCTTAGGCCTGAACTGCGCCCTGGCCGCATAGCGACCAGACGCAGTTCGTCGTAGAGATGAAGTACCTCATCTCTGCGATCTGAGCATTCTCGCCATTTGGCGAGAATGTTGATCGGTTTTTACCCGTTACGGGTTAAACCAAGAGAGGAGATATTTCCTCCGACCCAGCCACTAATGGTGGCTGAGGTTGAGTGCAGGGGATCGCCCTATTTTGGGTGACCATTCCTTGTAGTTGGGAGATATGTCTCCCAACGGAAGAGGGCTGGTGATGCCTGCCGGCAGTTGCTGGGTAATCCCTGCTCTACTCTTCTCTCATCGCCCTTGCTTCCGAGTAAGGGGCATTTTCTTTATCATGTTATCTTTACGTTAGAACCACTAAAAGTAATATGTCAGGGTGGCTCGGTAGCCTTATTAATGAGCTAACGGTCACCAGGGCTCGACTAGTGACAAATCAGGTAAAATATGCTAGGATACCCGAGATAATGGCAGAGGTGATACGTATCCAGGGTGCTAGAGTCCATAACCCGAAGGACATCAGTGTGGATATTCCTCGTGATCGGCTAGTGGTGATTACCGGACTGTCGGGCTCGGGCAAATCTCACTAGCTCTGACACCCTCTACGCCGAGGGGCAGCGGCGTTGCGTCGAGTCGCTATCGTCTTACGCCCGGATGTTCCTGGGTCAGATGGAGAAGCCTGATGTGGATAAGATTGACGGGCTTAGTCCGCGATCTCGATTGATCAGAAATCAACTAGCCGTAACCCTCGCTCGACGGTGGCAACCGTGACCGAGATATACGACTACCTGCGCTTGCTCTTTGCTCGACCAGGTACCCGCGATTGTCCGATCTGCGGCAGCGAGGTGCACAAGCGGACTCCCTCAAGCGATCATTAATGAGATCACGCAGCTGGAAGGATCGACGGGTCTACATCTGTGCACCGATTGCCAGGCAGAAGAAGGGTGAGTTCGCTCGTAGTGCCGGAGCAGTATGTGGCTAGAGGCTATGCTCGGGCTCGAGTAGATGGTATCGTCTACGCTCTAGACGAGTGGCCGGATATCGACAAGAAGTTCAAGCACGATATCGAGCTGGTGGTTGATCGTCTGGTCATTACCGAGCAAGATCTATCCAGGATATCCGGTAGTGTCGAGCAGGCCGCGACTATCAGTGGTGGAATAGTCGAGGGTGATCGATGCCGATAGCAGCGAGCTAATGACCTACTCAGAGCGCTATGCCTGTCCTGATCACCCTGACGAGCCAATCCCCGAGCTGGAGCCAAGGCTCTTCTCCTTTAACTCGCCGTTTGGAGCTTGTCCAACTTGCTCGGGACTGGGTAGTCGAATGGTGGTCGACCCGGAATTAGTGCTGAACGATCACCTGACTATCATGGAGGCGCCATCCGACCGTTCAACCGGATTAACGTCGAAGCCTGGTGGATGAAGAAGCTGGCTAGTGTGGCGAAGGTACACGGCTTTGACTTGCGTACTCCGGTCAGTGAACTGGATGCTCAGACTCGTCGACTCCCTACTGTATGGTACAGGCGACAAGTCTATCCAGTTAAACTAGGGTGAGACGGACGATCCAGACGACTTACGAGGGAGTGATCCTAATCTAGAACGCCGCTGGCGAGAGACTGATAGTGATTTCATGCGGCGGAATATCGAGGCGATGTGCGAGAGCGAGATGCATGGACTGCCACGGTGCTCGGCTCAAGTCTGTGGTGCAGGCGATCACGGTGCATGACTTGTCAATCGTCGATATCTGCAACCCTGTCGATTGACGACGCCCGTGATATCTTCAGTAAGATTGACTGGACGGAGCAGGGAGAAACTGATTGGTAAGCAGATCTTTAAGGAGATTAACTCCCGCCTGGACTTCTTAAGAGATGTCGGACTGAATTATCTGGAGCTGGGACGCTCAGCTAATACGCTATCGGGTGGTGAAGCGCAGCGAATCCGCCTGGCTACGCAGATCGGTAGCGGACTGAGAGGCGTACTTTATGTCTTGGATGAGCCCAGTATCGGCCTGCACCAACGAGATAATGACCGGCTAATCGCCACCTTGAAGCACCTACGTGACCTTGGTAATACGGTGGTAGTGGTGGAGCATGATGAGGATACGATTCGCTCAGCTGACTATCTGATAGATGTTGGTGGGTGCCGGGGTGCATGGTGGTGAGATTGTAGCGGCCGGCACGCCTGCCGAGGTGGCGGCCGCCCCCGACTCACTTACCGGTCGTTTTCTCTGTGGCGAGGAAAAGATTGCCGTGCCGGCTAAGCGTCGACCGGTTGATAAGAGTCGTCTGCTGACGGTAGTAGGGGGCTAGAAGCATCAATCAAGAATATCGATGTGTCTTTTCCGCTGAGGGCTTCTGACGGTAGTGTCAGGTGTCGGGCTCAGGTAAATCGACCTTGATTAACGATATTTTTAGGCCAGGAACTGCTGGCTAGGGCTAAACCGAGCTCAGGCAGTGTCAGGGGCATCAGCGAATCGATGGCATAGATCAGCTGGACAAGGTGATCGTGATCGATCAGAGTCCGATTGGTCGGACACCAAGGTCAAACGCCGCTACTTATACCGGCGTCTTCACTCATATTCGAGACTTATTTGCGGCAACACCTGAGGCAAACATCAGAGGCTACAAGGCAGGGCGGTTTAGCTTTAATGTTAGGGTGGGCGCTGCGAGCACTGTCAGGGTGATGGTGTGATCAAGGTGGAGATGCATTTTTCACCCGATGTTTATGTTACCTGCGATGAGTGCCACGGTGCTAGGTACAATCAGGAGGCGTTGGAGATTAAATGGCATGACAAGAATATTAGCCAGTACTCCCTGATGACTGTCGATGAAGCAGTGCAATTCTTTGACTCTATTCCGAAGATAGCAAACATAGCTGAAGACATTGCAGGAGGTGGGATTAGGCTATATTAAGATTGGACAGCCCTGCTACTACGCTGTCAGGTGGTGAAGCGCAACGAGTCAAGCTGGCGACCGAGCTGAAGTCGTCGTGCCACCGGTCGAACATTCTATATCTTAGATGAGCCGACCACCGGCCTGCACTCGGCGGATGTGCGCTGCTTGCTGGGGGTGATGCAACGGCTGGTTGATACCGGCAACACTATGGTGGTGATCGAGCACAACCTTGACGTGATCAAACTCTGCCGATTACATCATTGACATGGGGATAAAATGGTGGCTTGGACGGCGGTCGGGTGGTAACGAGTGGTACACCTGAAGAGGTGGCGAAGAATCAAGCCAGCTTCACCGGACAGTACCTGAAGAAGATGCTGGCTAAATAACTGGGGCAGCGACTCGTCACATGTCGTGATTTAGACTTGCCCGGGTCGAAAGTGAGGGTAATGTACTTGCTTAGATAACACCGACTTGCAGATTATTTGTAATAACTAACCGTGTCTAGATCGTCTCAGGTCTAGATAGTCAGTAATGACTATCTTTTTCTATTAGATAGTCACAACGGATTATATTAACTTAAATCTCTAAGGAGGATATGAATAGAGGTGAGAATAAGAGGTCTGGACTAGCTATCGCTGGTTTGAGTGCTAGGTATTATTGGGTTGGTTATATCAGCCGTGCCAATTATTAATAACTTTTGTTGCTATCTTGGGCGTTCTCGCTGTAATCTTTGGCATTATCAGTGCTGTCAGTGCCAAAAACGAGGCGGTGCCGGTCGAGGCATCGCGATTGCCGGGTTAGTCGTCGGGCTGGTCTGTCGGTATAGTTCTTGCGAGCCAAGCTATAGTATAAGAGCGTTAGATGACGCCGGTAAGGCGCTGGAAAAAAGCCGGTAAAGAGAGCTAGGATTCTATTGATACTTCTACGGGGAAGAAGACGGATGAGCTACTTAAAAAGGACGTTAGTGTTGAGCTGGGTTAGTTTACGGTAACTGCCCGGTGAGTATGGTATCAACAAGACCTCTTTGAGTGTCAAAGTGACAAACAAGAATGCCGAAGCTAAGTCCTATACGATTAAAATTGAGGCCGTTGATGCTAGCGGAACACGCATTGCCGAAGATACCGTCTAGTGCGAATAATCTTCAGAGTAATGGGTCTGGTGCGTACGAAGCCTTTTGCAAAGCCGTTGATTCAAGCAAAATCGATAGTCTTAGAAACGCAACATTCAAAAGTTTACCTCCGTTGGACAGAGCTAAAGACTAACTGTTCATTGCGATAAGAACAGACCACCCTGCGTAGGATGGTCTGTTCTGTTTTCTTAGTGAGGTTGGCACTTCTTTGAGGGTGTCGTAACGAACGTCAGACTGATTGTTTGACCTTATCGTCTCGTCTATTTCTTTTAGACCGTCGTATGCGTCAGCTAGGAGCTTGGCGCTATGGTGAAGTTTGCCTCTTCCTCTTCCGAGATATAGGGGCGATGATTTTGATAATGCCGTGCTGACCGATGACGGCGGGTAGAGACAGGTAGACATCTTTTAGCCCATACTGACCGGTCAGCTTGACCGACAAAGGCATGATCGACTTTTCGTCCCGCAGAATAGCCTCGGCTATTCGGCTGGCACTAGCGGCGATGCCGTAGTAGGTAGCCTTTTTACGATTGATGATCTCGTAAGCGGCGTTGCGGGTGTCGTTAGCCAGATTGATGTAGTCATAGTCGCCCATCAGTCCGCCAGCGCATCGGATGCCTCGTTGATGTTCATACCGGCGATATTGACGTTACTCCAGGCGACAAACTCGCTATCGCCGTGTTCGCCCAAGACGTAGGCGTGGATATTGCGCTATCGATGCCAAACTTCTTGCTGAGTAAATAGCGCAGGCGAGCGGAGTCCAGGTTAGTGCCGGAACCGATTACTCGCTCGGCAGGGAAGCCGGTTACTTCCTGAACCACCCGAGCCATCACGTCGACAGGGTTCGATACTACTAAAACGACAGCCTTGGGGGAGACCCGCTTAACCTGCTTGGCGACGCTGGTGACGATGGCGGCGTTGCGACCGATCAAATCCATCCTGGTCTCACCGGGGCGCTGGTTAGTGCCGGCGGTAATGATGACGATATCAGGTCAGCCGATGTTTGGTAATCGCCGGCGTGAATGAGCGACTCCTTAAAGCAGCGGTGAGCCGTGCTCAATATCCATCGCTTCGCCCTCGGCTCGATCATTATCGACATCGACTAAGACGATCTCACTGGCGACCCCTGTGCCACCATGGTGTAGGCGATGGTGCTCCGACTATCCTGCTCCGACGATAGTTGCTTTTGATTGCTGTTTGTGCCATTTGCCACCCTTCTTATATTATTTACTATTATATATAATAGCACTCTGTCCATGATTTGGGTGGCTAGTAGAAATTATGGTATATTATTGCTAGTTAATCACGGGTCGATAGCTCAGTTGGCAGAGCACGGTACTTTTAAGCCTGGTGTCGTGGGTTCGAGGCCCCACTCGACCCACCACATCAGAATAAGTTAATGAACCGCTCTTTTAGAAGGGCGATTTATATTTTTAGCCGGATGTAGCCGATTGAACTAACTATAGCTTCCGTGAGTCATCGGTTATGACTCTGACCACTCTAAAGCTTATTGTGACATAATATGTTTAGTGGGCTACTTGGAAAGAGAAGACGCATGTCTCATGGGTGATCACGGCGATCTGCCCTAGGTTTCTTGACCGGCGTAGCGGTAGTGCGGTGGTTTCGAGAATAGACAAACATGGCTTTGTGGCTGCTCGGCTTGGGCGCAGTGCTAGCTTGGTCTCGCTGATTAGTCGCTGGCGACTAATGGTAGCTATGGCGGTATTAGGTGGCTTTAGTCTTAGGGATAGTTCGATCAAGCGGACTGCTAGCCAATATTGATCGCTATAGCGACCTGGTCGGTGATGAAGTGGTGGTGCAGGGTACGGTAGCTGATGACCCGGCGATGAGTAGAGGGTTGATGACGGTCAATCTTGATCAGCCGATATTAACTTTAGGTAGACGCCGGTATGACCTGGGCGGGCGAGATCTGGGCATCAATCAAGGACGGTCAGCTAGCTAAGTTACTTCGCTATGATCGGGTCAAGCTAAGCGGTACGTTAGACAGTGGCTTTTGGGTCTTATGCGGCGACCCTGCTCGGGGCGAGGCTGGTTGAGGTGGCTCGTCCAGCTGGAGCTGATCCGATGGGGCGGATACAGGGAGCACTTTGCTGATGGTCTTAAAGGCAGCGTCATGAGTCGAGAGAATGCAGATCTGGGTATGGGCATCTTGACCGGCCAGAAAGCCAACCTAAACGAGCGAATCAAAAACGCCTTTATGCTGGCGTCACTGACTCACGTACTGGTAGCTAGGGCTACAATCTGACGGTGTTGGTTCGTTTCGCTCGGCGTCTACTAGCGAAAAAGGTCTCGCTTAGTAGCGGTCATTCTATCGGTCACTCTGGTGCTGCTATTCACCCAACTGACCGGCTCATCAGCCAGTATGGATCGAGCGGTACTGGTGTCGATATATAGCTTGCTTCTCTGGTATGTCGGTCGCAAGTCTCACCCGGTGACTTTACTGGCTGTCGTGGCGACTGTGACGATCATGCTTGACCCCTAGCCAGCTGTGGGGTGATGTCAGCTGGTACTTATCTTTTGGTTCATTCCCGGGGTGATCATCCTGGCGCCCTTACTTCATGACCTGATCAGGGTTAAGTGGGGCTTGGTACAGATCCTGCTGGAAACGGTCAGTGCCCAGCTAGTTACTTGGCCGATTATAGCCGTGGCGATGGGTAAGATTTCACTCGTTGGCCTGGTGACTAATTTACTGGTATTGCCGATGTTGCCTTTAGCTATGCTAGCTACTTTTGTGGCTGGGTTGAGTACTTTTCTTTTGCCGCTGGCTGGAGCTAACGTTATTGCCCTACCGGCTAACGCTCTGCTGGGTTGGGTGAAGGCAGTGGCTAACTGGGGTTCTACTCTCCCCGGAGCAGGGCTGGAGTATCGGCTAGAGCTGAGGATGGCGGGTGTATATTATCTAGTAATAGTAGCCGTCATCTTAGTACTAAAACGCTTGACCAAGCACAATTTCTACGGTGATAATGTGATAGAATGAGGCGAGTTAGATATGATGTGGTTAGTGAGCCTGATTGGCAAGTGTTTGGTCTTTTTATCTCGGCGCCTGGGTGGCGGTCATGGCTCGGCTTTACCGCTAGTGGTCGAGAAACTGTCGCCCCACTTTCTCGGGCGATTACTCGCTGAGTTGCCGGAGGGTGTAGTGCTGGTCAGTGGGACTAATGGTAAGACCACCACCACCAAGATCGTTGCCGACCTCCTGCGGGCAGATGGCTACCAGGTATTTACGAACCCCAGCAGGGAGCAACTTTGCTCGAGGGGTCATCTCGGCGGCTTTGCCGGTCATGCGTCGTGGGCGACTGGGGGCTGACATCGCAGTGCTGGAGCTGGATGAAGCTCATGCGACTCACTTCGTGGCACAGGTTAAACCACGCTACAGCCTGCTGCTCAATGTGCTGAGAGATCAGCTTGACCGCTTCGGTGAGATTGACCAGACAGCTCGGCTGCTCTCGTATGTAGCTGAACAGACGACCGATGTGGTGGTGCTAAATGCTGATGATCCACGGCTAAAGTCAGCTGGGTCAGAGTGATCAGCTGACGGCTCGACCGGCGTGGTTTGGCGCTAGCGGTGAGGCGAGCCGATTGTACCGTACAGATGAAGAGCTGCATACTAGTCAGCGAGCCAAACGCTCTAGAGGTGCTGCTGAGAACGTGTTAACTCTGGATAGACTAACCGGTCGTCGGGCGCAGTATCTGATCAATGGCAAACGGTATACGACCGAGCTGCGACTCTTCGGTATCTATAATGCCCTTAACTGTGGAGCAGCCTTGAGTTTGGTGCGAGCAGTCGAGCAGAGACCGATTTGATCCACGGCGAACAGTCGAGACATTGACTAAGATTAAACCGGCGTTTGGACGAGGCGAAGAGCTTAGTCTAGCTGAGGGAACTGTCCGATTAATCCTAGTTAAAAATCCGAGTGGCTTTCAATTGAGCCTTGATTCAGCTGAGGCGCAGCCGACTTTGATCGCTATTAACGACCAGTATGCCGATGGCAGAGACGTCTCCTGGCTATGGGACGTAAGATTGACTCACTGAGGCAAGATGAGTGAGTGTGACAGGCATTCGGGCGTACGATATGGCGCTTCGGTTAGAGTATGATCGAGTGGCGCCCAGGTCAGTTGAGCCGGATATTGTCGTGGCGACCGAGTCCTTTCTCGATCGACTAGAGGGCGACGGACAGATCTTTGCTACTTATGCGGCGATGCTAAAGATCAGACAGCTGCTCCTAGCTAGGCAGAGTCGGGAGGAAAACGATGAAACGACGCCAGCTAACATCGTCCAGCTATACCCCGAGCAGATGAATCTCTACGGTGACTACGGCAATGCTCAGATCATTTGTCGGCGAGCTGAGCTGTATGGTTATCAGGTAAAGCTGGTTGGTTATAATTCGGCACCAGATATGGCTAATCTGGTGAAAGCTGACCCTAATCTCAGGTGGTGGCGGGCAGGACTCAGGGCAGAGAGGCGATCCCTGAGCGACCTGGTGAAATTAAAGTCTGAGCTACCGCGGGATGATAGAGGCTGGTGTACCGATGCTGGTTATCTGTGGGTTGTATCAGCTGATGGGTCATTATTTCCAGACCGGCGATGGCGATCGGCCGACTGGGCTGGGTATCTTTGATGCCGTCACGGTAGCGGGGCGGAAGCGATTGATTGGTAATGCAGTAGTCGATGCCGGCGATGAGCTGGGCGTACTGGTCGGTTATGAAAATCACAGCGGTCGAACTGATCTTGGCAAGGAGCAGACTCCGCTAGGGCGAGTAATCAAGGGCTGGGGCAATGACGGCGCCGGTAAGCTTGAGGGGGCGATCAAGCAGGCGGCGATGGGCACGTATCTACTACTATCCGGTACTAGCCAAGAGCCCTCATCTGGCTGATTGGTTGCTGGCGAGCGAGCTACCGGCGCTACGGCGAGGCGAAGCTTGAGCCGGCTGACGGTCATGCCGAGAAGGAGCTAGCTCGTCTGGAACGACTGTCAGAGCGAGCCCGTCAGATCGCCTTGACCAGACCGCAGTAAGCCGACGTCTAGTTATGTACCCAGACAGGCGTACCGATTGATGCCCAGTCGTAGACTCGTTTGGCATCACCGATAAACATGTTGACACAGCCGTGTGAGATACCTTGACGGACGTTGCCATTGGTGTAGTTCATCCACCAGGCTTCGTGGAAAGCGTAGCCGGACGATTGCCAGAAAGTGATGTAATGGATGTTACAGAGAGGCTCTTTGGCTGGTGGGTTGGGCATGCACTGCTGGTATACTTGTACCAGACTCTCAAACAAACCGGTGATGGTTGGAGTAGGGCTTACCCCGGAGAGGTCTGATTGGTCGACCAAACTATGCTGTTGCCGTACTGCACAGGCGTACTTCATAGGTCGATCGATTGTATTCAATCCAGTGGCCGTCTGCTGCTACGTAGGCGTCGGTCTGGGAAGGGCGAATCCTTGGTGGTCATCTCGATTCGTTTACCGGAGCCATCCTTGAGGCCGGCGATGACTTAGTTAGCGATATCGTCGACATTGCTGGCGGTCTGACCGTTACGCCCCGGACGGATTACCTGTAGCACCTGCTTGTTGCCATCGGTGATAGCTAGCTGATTGACCGGTTTATCACTCAGTTCACCGGCAACCGTCTCGGTGATAAATTTGGCAATCTTATCTTTTATCAAAGGCGATGTCATAGCTTGATGTCGTATGCGTTAGGCTGAAATGACGTCCAGTCAGCGATCGTCCAAGGGTCAATCGTCCAGAGGGTTCGGTCACCGTTAAAGATCTGGATCGATTGGCCGAGCGACTGATTAATCTTATTAGCAGTTTCCTCGGCTGATTTATCGCTGATAGTAGGGTGGTCATTGATGGTAGTAATCTGATAACTGGTGATCTGGGGTGACTCGAGGAGCTTTTTCGACTTGACGATACAGGTCAAGCAGCCGGACTGACTTACCGACAGTACCGGGCTGAACCTGATAGCGGTTCTGATCCTCGTCGTAGACTAGCTGAGCATCCTTAGGGTCAGTGGTTAACTCGGGAAATTAGCATCGACGAAGTGCTTAACCTCTGTTTTTGTCGTACGAATCAGCCAGGTCGAAATGCTGATGGTTAAACAAGATGCCTAGTGGATTGTTTCGCCCGGTCTGGAGCGGCTCTCTCGGCGAGCTGTTCGGTCTTGATATCGACCCCCAGGTCTTTGGTGCTAGCAGTAGCAGACTTACCGTCATACTGTGAGGCTGAGGCGGATATTCTTGGTCGGGTTATGGATGATGGCGGCGATTTGTTTTAGTGCGCCCGCCGACCTTGACGTTAGCGATGGTGACACCGGGAGCTGCCTGTCTCGGTAGAAAGTCAGAGCGAAGACGACTGAGCCTAGACAAAGATCAGGATGATACTGAGGATGATACTGAGGACAAGGTGGCGCCGAAGCCAACCGGGCAGTCCGGTCATTTTAGCTTGGCTATTCTGGCTTTATTTTTAGCTTATCCACGCTTGATCCTTAAAATAATTACTGGTCGGGGTGATCCGACTTGAACGGACGACCTCCGCGTCCCAAACGCGGCGCGCTACCAACTGCGCCACACCCCGACTAACTACCCATGTCTTTCGGCGCAAAACTTAGCTGCGGTTTGAATTATATCAGACTTCCGCCGTGATGTCAGCGTTAGTGTGACGCCGGTCACGTCATCCAGGTCGTCAAGGGCGTTTAGCAGACGCATCGCCCGGGCGGCCTTGTCCGGTCGCTGACTTCAATCTTGATCTTACCGACATACTCCAGTCCGGCATCAGCTACCGTTAGCCCGGCGTCGACGATGGCTTGGCGTACCTGATGGAGCGTCTCGCATGTCGGTAATAGCGGTATTTCCTTGCCGTCATCAGTGGCGTCTTCCGCTCCGGCATCAAGGATGGTCATTGAGGGCTTCATCACCGGTTGCCTCGACATGGATGACGCCTTTATGGTCAAACTGAAAAGCCACCGAGCCCGGGTCGGCGATGGTGCCGCCGTTCTTAGTCAGAGTGGTGCGTACTCTCAGGCAAGGTGCGGTTGCGATTATCTGTCGCCGTCTCGATGATAATCCCGATACCGCCTGACTATAAGCCTCATAGACTATCTCCTCCAGAGCCGAGGCGTTTTTGTCGCTGACTCGGTCGATGGCTCGCTGGATGTTAGAAGCGGGCATGTTGGCGTGCTTGGCTTTGTCGATGGCTAGGGCTAGGGGCGGGGTTCATGTCGGGTCTGTTCCTTTGCGGGCGGCGATGGCGATCATGTTGCCCAGTTTGGTGAAGGCGGCGCCTCGCTTGGCGTCGATTACTGCTTTCTGTCTTTTGGTTGTCTCCCATTTGCTGTGTCCTGACATAGTTCTTACTCCTGGTTATTTAAGCTCAGTATAATTATACCAGCAGTTAGGAGCAGGGGGTACAGAGGACACACATAGTCGCCTCATTGTATTGCTCGTTGGGTCTCCCATTTTCATCTACATCATCATTTCCCTCAGACCCGCCTGGCTGGCTCGTGCACTGCTGAGCTTCAAGCGTGCACAGTCTTCAGGAAATGACGATGCAGACGAAGGACAAAAGCCACCCTTTATGTGTTAGGATTATATGCGTCGAGTAGCTCACCCTAAAGCTTCCGATGGCTGTTGATATATCAGTAAGATAGTAATTTCAGTGGTACTCGCTACGTCGCCAGCCTGTCCAGCACCCAGCAGATGCGTAAGTCATCAGATACAATTTAAGCTCATATTATGCCCTAGTTCTTCTTATGTAACACTAGCTCTATGCATCCTGCTGGGATGCTGGGGTCTGAGGAAACCATACGCCCTGCTCTGAGCTACAGGACTGTATTGATACACACGTAATTTCCCCGGTCTCATTGCTTAGCCAGCCTCGGTCGAAGATGGACGCTCCTAGGGTACGAGTAGTACAGTGTGGTTGACAGAAGGCTGTTGATATATCAGTAAGCTATCCAGTGCACGTGGTGGTTTATACGGTGCCAAGCCAGGGAGACCACCTGTACTACTGCATGCCATGGAGCTATGCGTGGAGGAAATTACAGGTATTAATGTGTTAATGTGGGCGATGGGTTGACACTACGCTGTTATTATGCTAATGTATAGATTAGTTATTAGAGTCAAGCATCATGCTAGAAAGGATTATCGGGCAAGGCTTATGAATAATATGAACCATCCCAGCCATGACTACCCAACTACCTGATGACAGCTTTCTCTATAATCTAGATGTTAATGACTGGTCAATGCTGGCGCATCCGGGAAAGGAACAGATCAGCCCTGATGACAACCGGGCTGATGACGATCGGACCGATAAAAGCAGATGATAGCTCTGACGGTAATCTAAGTGATGGTCATGGCCACTCTCTTGAGCTTTCCGCTACAGATTCGGAGTTTGGAACAAATGATGCTGGAGGTAGAACGCGGGCGACAGAAAGCTGGAAGAGCTGGAACAGATGCTACCGGAGACGAGGTGGTTACTACAAGAGTATGGGGAGCGAAATTCATTTCAGACATTTCAACTAGATTCGGAGCTGAGCAAGCAGCACTAGAGGCAGAACAATTGCGACAGAACCTGGAAGAGACAGAGCAGATGCTACAAGAGGCGAGGCAGTTAATACAGAGCTTGAGGAATCAGAGGAGCACAGGCACGTCAGACACTTCGACCGGATGCTAAGCGAGAAAGCCCCAAGGGGTACTACGTCCCTGACGCTCAGAGGAGCTAGAAGAGACGAGGAAATAGTCGACCCGGCAAACTCATGGTCAATCTAAAGAAATGAGATCAAGGCATCGACTGGGGCTACGGCATGGGTCGTCGCTAGTCTGCGACCAGGTGATTACGCCTGTCTGAGCGCCGTTACCTCTCTCGGTGCTGGATGGCTGTAGTATAATACAGTTATGGTTATCATTAGCTTGCTGTCTTGGTGGTACTCGGAGGGCTGGTTGGAGCAAATCAGCAACCAAGCGGTCGTTCATCAAGCTGGCAGACAAGTTTAGCATCGGTATGCTGCTCAAGACGCTCTTTGCTCCCTTTCGCCAGATCTCAGTAGGCGAGCAGGCGGGTGAACTGCCAGTCTGACAGTGTCATTGCCGACAAGCTGATTAGTCGCCTGGTCGGTAGCGTGATGCGGCTGGTCATGGTCTTCGTCGGGACGCTGGCTCTGATTATCTACGCCATCATTAGTGTATTCCGCCCAGCCAGCTGGCCGCTTTTTGCCATTAGCGCCCGGTACTAGGTCTAATCTTGATGGTTAGCGTGGGGGCGCCGTGGAAAATAATCTAGACTATCGGCTGAATTATCGGGCTAATCGGGCGATTGAGGCGAGATATTGCCAGCGCTTTGGCAAGCTGACTCGGGTTATTACTCTGGTCGGGGCTATCCCTGCTGTCGTTACTGGGCATGGTTCTACCGCTGGCGGGCATGGCAATCGGCTGGTTGGTATTGATGCTGGCGGGCTGGTCGCTAGTACCATATCTGTGGCTACGCTCTCGGCTGAGGGATATGCCGGCGAGCAAGCAGCCTCGCAACATCGGTGACATTTCTATCGCTGGAAGTATTGGGCTTTACTGCCCCAAGATCCCTAACCCTCGCACCGTCATCGAGGCGCTAGCCGGTAGCGGTGGAGCGAAGTTTCTGGCAAATCGTCTAGGCATCCCGATTCAGCAGGTAGTCAGCTGACGCCGGCTGATCCAAGCTTGACGGAGAGTGTCTGGCGAGAATCAATCAACATCTGGTCTCACCCTGCCTGAGCGAACCAGCACGATTCCTTTCCGGTAGTAGTGGTAGCGGCTATCATTCGCCTCAATCCCGACTGTACCGACATCCTTAACAATTTGCGGATAGACGCCAGCGATGTCTATCGGGGTGTGGAATGGCTGGAGCATTGGGAGATGCAGGCGAGGCGCAGTAGCGATCTGAGCTAACCGGCGGATTGCTCGGGACCATGGTCATTCGGCTATATTCCACCCTGGAGCATTTTGGCACCAATCTCAGGCCTCAAGTATTCCGAGGGACGACGGTCAATGGCGGGTAACCTGATGCGCAACCGACTGCTGGTCGATCGACATGATTAAATATTTGTCCAGCAACGCTCGGCGTAATGTGGCACTGATCGAATGCGTGGGGTGGGTAAATCTACCGTAGTGGAGGCGTTAGCCGATATCTTAATGGACTCCAAGTCAGGTGCGTCGTCCGACATCAAGTTTAACCAGGTCTTTATGCTGGATGCCTCGGCAATAATCTCGGTAGCTAATGCCAGAGGTGAGATTGAGCAACTGATCGGTCGCTTGCTCTCCGAAGCATATCGAGCCAAGAACATTATCCTCTTTCTGACAATGCCGAGTTATTGTGTCCGACGGTACCGGCTCGGTCGATCTGTTCAATCTGCTTCAGCCGGCATTGAGGGCGGCGGACTCAAGCTGATCATGGCGATGGAGGAGCAGCGATTCCTCCAGATCGCTCAGGCTAAGCCGGCACTGACCAGCGCTCTTAATCGGATCGAGATCACTCCGACTGATGACAACGATACCATCAGGGTACTGGAAGATCGGATAATCCCACCGAGTATGGTAGTACGACGCCTTTCACCTATCAGGCGCTGACTGAGGGCGTATCGCCTGGTCTAATCGCTACGTCCATGACGTGGCTCAGCCCTAGAGCCTCGGTTCAGCTACTGGAGTGCCGCTCAGCGGGCTCGGGCGGGTAGTCAACCCTAGTGTGGTAGCAGACCATCGAGCAAACCCTAGGCATCAAGGTCGGAGGCAATCTACAGAGCGGTGATGTCTCAGGCTGAGAAGAGATAAGCTGCTTCACCTGGAGGAATTAATTCATCAGCGGATGATCAATCAGACTAAGGCGGTATCAGCTGTGGCATCAGCCTTGCGTCGAGCTAGGGCGGGGTGCGTAATGAGAACCGTCCGATCGGCATCTTTCCTCTTTCTCATCTGACCGGCGTCAGCGCAAAACTGAGCTGGCTAAGTCGCTAGCGGCAGTCTATTTCTCGGTGAGGATCACTTTGGTCCGGATTGATCTGAACGAATATGTCCGGGCGGAAGATGTGGCCTCGCTTCGATCGCCGATCGAGCGACCGACCCAATGTCGCTATCGGCTCAGGTGCAAAAGGATCCCTTCAGCGTAGTGCTACTGGACGAGATTGAGAAAGCTCACCCCAATGTACTGACGACCTTGCTGCAGGTGCTGGACGAGGGGGTGCTGAGGGATATCAACAACCGCCCGATTAGTTTTCCGAGATACTATCCTGATCGCTACCAGCAACGCCGGGGCGGACAAGATCAGGCAGTACATCGAGTCGGTTATCAGCTGGAGCAATTCAGTGAGCAGATCCAAAATGAGCTGATCAGTTCGGGGCAATTCAAGCCGGAGTTTCTTAACCGTTTTGACGAGATCGCTGTCTTCAGACCGCTGACCAAGCCGGAGCTGCTGCAGGTGATTGACTTGATCCTAGTCGGTATCAATAAGAACCTGGCTAACCAAAAGGTTGCCGTGGCGGTTGACGATCAGGCGAAGTTAGCGCTGGTGGAGGCCGGCTATGATCCTCGTCTGGGTGCCCGACCGATGCGTCGAGTGGTACAGCGTACGGTCGAGAATATCGTCGCAGAGAAGATCCTGACCGGCGAACTGGTGCTGACTCAGGCATCCGCCTTAGCCTAGCTGACATCCGGCAAGCCTGGCGAAAGATAACTAGGTAGTTGGGACCGTAAACACTCAGCTCGATAGTTTTATAGATGCACCTGTAATGTTGCTCAGCCAGTTAGCAATCACGCAACATTAAGGTGACTTACTGCAATGTGGACAGCAAAGTCTTCCAGCTCACCTTGTCGTGCTATAAAATCATATTCATTCATCTCAGTAGCGTCAGTCCAGCCAGCATTGCTGTGCGTTTTATACCATCAATAAAACGGATGGTCACAGATAATACTCGCACCAATGCTGCCGCTTTATCGCATACTGTTGTGTAGAGCTCTTTTGCCGAATACTGTTTGATATTGTGTCGATGCTGCAGCTTCCAGATGTGCCGAGATTGCGTATGCCGTCTGCACCACCGTCCTTGACGAGCACTGGTGCGTGAAGCCGCATGATCTGCTCTAAGTCAGGTAAACCATTAACGCTTTTGCAGATTAGAGAAACTCTGTCTTGTATCGCTTGAGCAATTTATTTGCAGCCTTAAGCACCTGATCGTCGTCAGCCGCTACCGAGCGCTTTCGTATAGTGATTTCAATCTCATCACCATCACGTATACCTAATGCGCTCAACTGTTTGGCCGGTAACGTCACGCCGCAGCTGGAGCTAATCTTGATAACTTTTTGAATCGTCGTTACTACCATAGTAATACTATGGTTATATTATACAAATATGCACTAATCTTTGTGTCAGTAAAACTACTCTTACGATGTCTACTACATGCGAGCTACTTGGTGTTACGAGAGTGCCTATGCGTAATATAACATCCGTGGCTACGACCAAACTTTCTATTTTTAACCATGAGTGTCAACCTTTTGGATTGGAGGATAAGGATATGGTTTTGTTGTCTAGCGCATTTTATTATACTTAGGTCATTATTAACGGTAATGATGGAGAGGTAGATAAATGAAGAATCTAGAGATAGAGAAGCGATACTTGGTGAAAGGTGGTGGTTTTGATCAGCTGATGATATCGAGCCTTACATTGTCGCTGACTCTGGAAGTAGTGATGAATGACTATTACGTACCCAACGGAGATGAGCATAAGGACTTCGTCTACGCCACAAGGTGACCGCTACGTCATTACCCGCAAGCGACCGATTAAGGAGGGCGATACGACGACAATGATGGAAACGACCATCCCGCTGTCGAGCGAAGAGTTTACGGCGCTCAGTAGCGGCATCTCGACTAACGTTCAGAAGAGCCGTTATACTGTCGATATGCTTGGTCGTCAGGCAGATCTAGATATCTTCTCAGGTAGGCATGACGGCTTTGATCGTGATCGAGTTCGAGTTCAAAGATGAATCTGACCTGGCTAAGTTTATGAGAAAGAAGCGAGGCTGAATCTGCCTGACGTGACTAACGTTGAATGGTTGGCTGGCGGACGTCTAGCTGAAACATCTCTAAAAAGACATAGAGTCCAAACTTAAAAGTCTAAATAAATAGAGCCCGCACTTATACCACATGGGGCGTCTGACAGGATTCAGAAGCTGCTTTGCTGGCGCAAAGTCGCAGGTTCAGCTGTTCGTGTCAACAAACTAATGCTTTGCGTCAATCACGGGGCGTCGGATTTGAGTTTCGGCGCAGTGCGGTTCACCCTAGCGCCAACTCTCAAAAATAATGCCTTACGTCAATCCGTGGGGCGTCTGACAGGATTCAGCGCTCTTTGCTGGCGCAAAGTCGCAGGTTCAGCCTCAGGCGTCAACAGCTCTTTCTTACAAAATATCACCTACTGTAGTTATGTACATGGGGCGTCTGACAGGGTTCGAACCTGCGACCTCCGGAGCCAATCCAGCGCTCTAACCAGCTGAGCTAGCAAACGCCACGCACAGGTATTATATATCAAATCTCACGGAAAGTCTCAATCTGCGCTCGAGGAGTTCAGTCGATCGTAAAAATCTTGGTAGCCTCGGTTATTGTAGACATCACGCAGCGTCGATGTGCCCGGTGTAGCCAGCATAGCCAGCAGGATTACCATCGCTGGGTCCTCAGAGCCGGTGGGGCGACTCACATCGGCAGCTCGCCAATGCAGTGATGGGTGTGATATAGACTCGGTGCGGATCAACCAGCTCAACTTGGGCGTTGAGGCGATTTAGCTCCGTCAGATAGATGGAGCGATTCTCGTCACAGTCAGTGGATCAGGGTGCGTCCTCGGGCAACGGTGGCTGCTAATGCCATGAAGGGCAGATTGTCCAGATTGATACCGGGGAAGGGTAGAGCGGTGATCTTGTCGGTGGGGGCGACCAGCTGAGATTTCCGGACAGTGACATCAACCAGCCTGGTTTTGCCATTGGTCGACAGAATAGACGGGTGACTGCTGATAATCTAGCCCCATCTGCCCGAGCGTGGCTAGCTCTAGCTCAAGGAACTCGACCGGGCAGCGACGGACGGTGATATTTGATCCGGTGATGATGCCGGCAGTGATAAAGCTCATAGCTTCGATCGGGTCTTCGCTGACCTGGTATTCGACATTTTGATTGATCTGTTTGACACCTTTAATAGGTCAGGGACGGTAGTGCTCGATGCCGTCAATCCGGACGCCGAGCTTTTTGTAGAAGAAACAAATATCCTGCACCATGTAGTTAGGGCTGGCGTTGCGGATCACCGTGGTGGCGGGGCAGAGTGCTGCTGCCATGATCACGTTCTCAGTCACAGTGTCACCTCGCTCGATCAGGATGATGTCTTTGTCAGGTTGTCGAGGTCGGACAGTGGCGTGGTAGCAGGTGGCACTGGCGGGCACATCAACGTTCATGCCAAAGGCGCTCAGCCCGACCAGGTGGGGCTTGACTGTACGCACGCCCTAGCGAGCAACCCCCGGCGAGGCAGGCGAAAATCATTGCACTGGTGAAGTAGTGGTCCGAGAAACATCAGGATGGAGCGAGTCCGCTTGGCGGCGGCTGTATCCATCCGGTCTAACTGTAGCTGAGCCGGAGGACAAATCTCCAGGTCGTTTTGGCGATTAAGCCACTTGGTCTTGACGCCGATGGAGTTGAGTACCTCAATGATGCGGTTGACTTCTTCGATCCTAGCCACCCGACGCAAGATAGTTCTTGCTTTATTAGGAGCGAGGCGCGAGTAAGCCGACTCCGGCATTTTTACTGGTACTAACTGAGATGCTACCATTCAGCTGATTGCCACCGTGGATACGCAGGCTAAGCTTGCTGGAGCTACTGAGGCTGATAATCTCGCTATGAGTACCCACGAGATGCGAGCGATTAGCTCCAGGCTGATATTTTGCGCCCCTTTCGATCCGATTGATGGCTGATTGGGAAGTGCCGAGCTCATCAGCCAGCTGAGCTGAGTCAGACCACGGTTGATCCGTAGTTCAGCGATCAGCTTGCCGATCTTAACACGGTAGTCGTGAGCGCAGCACTAGTATCTTATATCACATGTGATATAAAGGCAATTAGGCTCTAGCTGTCAAGGCGCCGACCGGGCAGGTGCGAGGTAGGACATAAGGTGGCGAGCAGAGCAGCAGGGCGCTGTCCATAGCTAGTTGAGTGCCCGCCTCAGCTGACCGAAACGACCGAAGATATCGCCCAGGGTAAGAGGAGTTGTAGCTAGCCACGAGTAGACGATGAGAACGACCAGTAGAGTGCCGACTAATCGACCAACTTGAGAGCCGAGGGTAGGCTGGGATCGAGCAGGACAATGGCTGGAGATGAAGATGACCGGCGCCATCATGGATGGAATTGAGCAGCTCGACGTCCAGAGTGACGGATCCGCCGGACAGATTGTGGATGGCGCTGGATGAGTAAGCGTCCAAAGCTGGTGTCGGCCGGTGGCGACCATTGATCCAGGTCATCTGGCTGCTGCGGAAGCAGTATGCCTGCTATCATCATCATTAATCGTCGAGCGATTTCATATACGATATTATACTACAGCCGCTTATGCTCAGGCGGTCGAAGCTTTGCTATATATGCTTATGGTAAAACCGCCGGTGGATGAGTACAGCTGATCGAATATCATGCGACTAGTATTCGACGTCAAATCATCCAGATGCTGGCACTGGCCGGTTCAGGTCATCCCTGCCAGCTCGCTGGGGCTGGTGGAGTGCTGGCATCTCATACTTTAATATCGCTTCGCTATAATCCGGCCGATCCTAATGACGATCAGCGGGATCTACTGGTAATGTCTAATGGTCATGCTTGCCCGGCTCTCTATACCCGCCTTGGCAGAGGCGAGGCTAATCGACCCGCTAGAGCTACGTCATCTGCGCCAATATGGCTCGAGGCCACAAGGTCATCTGAGCGGACTCGCCTGCCTTGGCTGGAGACGACGTCCAGTGCACTGGGCGAGGGGTTGTCGCAGGCCGCCGGCATGGCTTATAGTTTGCGACACTTGGATTCACCTAGATGATCGCCGGGTTTACTCGCATTGTCAGTGACGGCGAGCTGGATGAGGGTAATATCTGGGATGGCGGTGATGTTTGCAGTAAATATCATCTGGCAAATCTGAGTGGCTATAGTTGACTGCAATGATATTCAGCTGTCGGGCAGGGTAGATCAGATCATGCCACTGGGTGACTTGGCTCAGCGTGGTGGGTAGCCGGCTGGCGGTGAGTCAAATCGCCGACGGTAACGATGCCACAGAGCTGCTGACGGCGCGGCAATATTCGAGGTCTCGGCGGGTGGCAAGCCATTAGCGCTACCTACTCACTTGCCCGGGCAAGGGTGAGCTTCATGGACACGATTATCATTGGCATGGTCGACCACTGAGTGAGGCAGAGGTCAGAGCTGCCCTGGCGGAGCTGGGGTGAGATGATGCAGCTGGCTAATGACTTTCATCAGGTGAAATTCCGAGGCAGTCTCTGCGACACAGCTCAGGCAGAGCTTGCTGGAGTTGGCTCAGCAGGACAGCGGATAGTGGCACTTTCGGCTGACTCAGCCGGTTCGGTCAGGCTAGGTGACTTCGTCCAAGAGATGGGATATCGCTATATCGAGTGGGGTAGCTGAACGACAAAACTTAGTGACGGTGGCTGGCGGTCTGGCTCATATGGGCAAGATACCTTTCGCTGCCAGCTATGCCAGCTGGCCAGGGGCGCAACTGGGAGCAGATTCGCACGTCTATTTGTCTGAATAATCAGCCAGTTAGGTTGATCGATAGTCACGCTGGGCTGAATGTAGAGGCGGATGGAGCATCGCATCAGATGCTGGAGGATATCGCCTGATGCGGGTACCTCGGTATGGTAGTCCTGGCACCGGGTGATGGCATCGAAACAGCGCATTCACCCGCTTGATGGCTCAGGATAGTCACCCTGGCTACATGCGTCTACCGAGAGTTGATCTGCCGGTCTGCAATGACCCGGCGAATGAATGTCAGATTGGGCGGGCTTATGTACTGCGCCAAGATGATCAGCCGGTGGTGTCGGTCGTTACTACCGGATCGATGACGGTAATGTCTTGCTGGCGGCGCAGACACTATCGCAGAAAGGCATCGCCAGTGAGTGGTTCACGTGCCGACGATCTAGCCGCTTGACCAGGCGACTATTCTTGGCTCCAATTGGTCGTACCAGGTGGTAGTGACGGTGGAAGAGCATCAAGTTAGTGGCGGCTTAGGCTCAGCGATAGCGGAGCTGGTGCTGGAATCGGACATTCGTCCAACTAAGTTTTATCGGATCGGCGTGAACGACCGTTTCGGTCAGTCGGGTACAGTGATGAATCTGTGGCGACATTATCAGCTGGACGCCGGAGGATCGTCGAGCAAATCTTAGCCTGCTTGATAACCAACATGGTAAAATAGACCTATGAAAGCTGATCACAAGCTTAGCTTCCTCTGTGCTGGCTCGTCGTCATATGATGTTTATCTGCGCAACGTAGCTGATCTGGCGCCGGTCTGCACTAATCCTGAGGACTGCTTCTACAATATCCACCTAGGCGATAAGATCTACGTTAACCAAGTAGACTTCATGACTGGTGGTGGAGCGTCTAATGCCTCAGCAAACTTTTGCTCGGGGCAGACAAAAAGTCATACTTCATGGGGCTGATTGGCTGACGATACGCCAGGTTCGGCTTGTCTGGCGACTTTTTGCCGAGGAGGGTCGATACTAAGTATGTCTCCTACCCAAGCGCTATCACACCGACTATTCGACTCTACCGCTAGCTCCCAGCGGCAGGCGGTCAATCTTGACCCATCGAGGCTGCGGGGCGCATGTCAGCCTAGTCACTTTGACCTGGATCGGGTTAATGAACCGATCGACTGGATCTACTGACCTCGATGGTGGGGGCATTTTGAGATTTATCGTCAGATAGTGCGTCAAGCCCGTCGGCGCCGGATCAAGATTGCTTTTAATCCGGGCGGAGTTGAGTTGGATCATCCGATGAGCTGAGGAAGTTGCTACCGGACATTGGATCCTCTCGGTCAATGAGGAAGAGGCGCAGAAGATCGTATCGGGCGAGGACGATGCCGGAGCTACTAAAAGGCTCAAGAGAGCTCTGCCCGGTGGTTATCATTACTGATGGCGTCAATGGCGCAGTCCTCGCTGATCGGACGGAGGCTATCTGGGCGGGCCATACCACCCGGAGCATGTTTCGGTCGATCAGATCGGGGCGGGCGATTCGTTCTGCTCGGGCTTACCCTGCAATATGCCTGGGCGAGCGGGGCTGCGGCGCTCGGTTCACTACGCTACCGCTAACTCAGCCTCGGTGGTTGTCCGGATTGGCTCGAAGCCGGGCATCTTAAGGAATGACAATATTGATCGGCGTTGACCCGATCGAGATTACTCCGCTGGATCTAACTGCGTGGCTAGGCTATAAGTAATGAGGGCGATACCAGTAGCGACGCTGACGTTGTAGCTCTCTTTATGTCCAAACATAGCCAGCTCTATTAGCTGATCGCAAGTGTTTTGCAGTGAGCATCCAGCCCTCGCACTTCTTCGCCCAAGAGTAGAGCGGAGCTTGTCCGGTGGCCGGAATTGGTCTAGTGGCACGCTAGCTGGAGACTGCTCCAGCCCGACGATATAGTAGCCACTTTTCTTTAGCGACTTAACGAGGTCAAGGACGGCGGGGTGAGCAGTTAGCTGGACGTACTGCTCGGCACCCAGTGCTGTATGGTGGAGCTGCCTGGCTAGCTTAGCTTTTAATGTGGGGGCAGTAGGGCAGGTAGCTTCCGTCGCTGGATCGCTCTAGATTAGGGTGTCCAGCCGGTAGCATAAACCTGTCTGATGCTTAGACACTCGGCGGTGCGGAGGATAGCACCAACGTTCTGAATAGAGCGGATGTTATGGGCGATGAGCGACAATGTCTCGGCTGGGTTTTACGAAGGGCGGAACGCATGAGCTGATTATAGCACTATGCCTATGCTAGAATGACAGGAGTAATGGCGGAGTACAAACTACAGACTAAGTATCAGCCGACCGGTGACCAGCCGAGGGCGATTGCTCGTCTGACTAAGGGAATAGAACGGGGCGAGAAGTATCAGACTCTGCTGGGTGTGACCGGCTCGGGCAAGACCTTTACTATGGCAAACTTGATCAAGAATACCAGCAAGACTACCCTGGTGCTGGCTCTTACAACAAGACCCTGGCGGCGCAGCTATTCTCAGAGTTTAAGCAATTTTCCCCGAGAATGAAGTGCATTACTTCGTCTCGTACTTTGATTTCTACCAGCCCGAGGCCTATATCGCCAGCTCAGACACCTGTATCGAAAAGGATTCACGGATCAATGAAGAGATCGACCGCCTGCGGCATGCTGCGACCAGTGCTCTGCTGACCCACCAAGACGTGATTATCGTGGCTAGCGTCAGCTGCATCTACGGCATCGGCTCACCCGGGTGATTATGCCGAGATGTCGATCAGGCTATCGCTGGGTCAGCGCTACAAGCACGACAAGTTCTTGCGTCATCTGAGCGATATCCAGTATCACCGCAACGACCTGGATTTTGCTCTGGGCAACTTCCGAGTGCGGGGCGATACGGTCGATATCTACCCCTCGGGCGGGAGACGGCTTTATCGGGTGGAGTTCTTTGGTGACGGAAGTGGAGCGTATCTTGGAGATCGACCCATTGACGGGCGAGATTATGGCTATCCACAGCAGGTGACTATTTTTCCGACTAGTCACATGTGACACCGGAGCAAAAGATGAAGCAGACGATCGAGCAGATCAGACAGGAATATCAGGTACGACTTAAATACTTCGAGGATCATCAGAAATATCTCGAGGCTCAGCGCTCAACCCAGCGGATCAAGTATGATCTCGAGATGCTGGAGCAGACCGGCTTCGTCAAAGGGATCGAGAATTATAGCCGCTACTTGACTGGCGGGCGCCTGGTGAGCAGCCAGCCACTCTGCTGGATTATTTCGACGATTTCTTGCTGCTGGTTGATGAATCACATATGACTATCCCACAGGTGCGAGGCATGTACAATGGCGACCGAGCTCGCAAAGAGACGCTGGTCGAGTATGGCTTTCGCCTACCCTCTGCTCTGGATAATCGCCCGCTGACTTTCGCTGAGTTCGAGTCGCACTTGACCAGGTGGTCTTTGTCAGTGCTACGCTGGGCGAGTACGAGCTGGCACTCGAAAGAGCCTGTCGAGCAGGTGATTCGCCCGACCGGGCTACTGGACCTACGAGACTGAGCTTCGTCCCAGCGAGCACCGGTAGATGACCTGATGAATGAGATCCGGCTCCGGATCCAGAAACATCAGCGCACTCTGGTGACCACCCTGACTAAGCGGATGGCGGAAGACTTGACTGAGTTCTTGGTCGAGGCGGGAGTGAAGACGGCTTATATCCATAGTGATGTGGGTACACTAGAGCGGAGCGACATTTTGCGGGAGCTGCGGGAGGGTGTCTACGACGTGCTGGTGGGCATCAATCTACTGCGAGAGGGCTTGGATCTACCGGAGGTTAGCCTGGTGGCGATCATCGACGCCGATAAAGAGGGCTTTCTCGCTCGGAGTCAGCCTGATCCAGACGATCGGTCGGGCGGCTCGCCGCGTCGAGGGTAAGGTGATCATGTACGGCGATAAAGTCACCGGGGCGATGCGCTACGCTATCGACGAGACGTGGCTGACGCCGGGTGATCCAGTCTCGTTATAATGAAGAGCATGACATCACCCCACACTCAGTCAATAAGCTGATCGATGAGGGGCTACAAGCGGTCATCCTGTCGATGAGTCAAAGGCGAAGCCCAAGCTAACCTGAATAAGATCTCGACTGACGAATATCAGCACTTGATCGGCGAGCTGACAGGGGCAAATGGAGATAGCGGCAGCCAACCTGGAGTTTGAGCAGGCGGCTGAGCTGAGAGACACCGTAGCTGAGATCAAGCAGAGGCTGGCGCAAAGTAAACGCCGGGGATGAGTGGTACGGCTAGACGTGACGCTGACGCTTTATTGTGCTGAGTGAGGTGTTGCGCGAGCGAGCTGAAGATCTGCTATAATTTTCACTAAGGCACCATGAACAGACACGATAGCTATCAACAGCCGGAGGCGACAGCGGATAATGCCAATGCTGACCAATGGCAGATTGACGTGTCGGAACAAGGAGCTGGTAAAGCAGGTGGCTACGGCAATGCCAGTGGAGTCAATGGGGTAAAAATGGCTTTGTTGCATAATTCCTGGTCTCAGTGAGCTATGAGCCAGTTATCTCTGTATGACTGCATGTTAGTGAGACTTGTACTATGCTTTATGTCTTTATCTCTTCGTATTTGGGAGACCAAGAGCATTGAACGCATTAATGATACTGGCTTTTAGTTGTTGTTCTACTAGCTGACTGGATTCGGTTCTGGACTTTAGCCTCGCCAAAGATGGTGCTTTAGTCTGAAGAAGCGCGTTCTCGACTAGATTACGACGGTGGTAGTTAGTAGCTCTCTTCCATTGAGCCGGTCCGTATTTATCTATATATCTAACTACCCGGTTACGTTCCTCCCAGCCGGGTGTGTCATACCATTGGAAATGCCGACCGGTATTGAGATGTTCTACAGCATTCTTAGGCGGTGGAGTGATCAGCTCAATACCTTGTTGTCTATGTAATCCTAATGTAGTTTTTCCCTGGCATGGTAGTCCATCGCCAATGATAGTCTTTATCTTGCTATTACAGCTACCATTACAGTCGCTACAGTTGCCACTGTCACTGCAATAATCCTGTTGAACCTGTTCTAATAGCGGTATGAGCTGAGTGTTGTCGTGAGTGTGGGCTGAAGTGCTGGTGAGACCCAGGATATCTCTGGTCTCAAAGTCTGGAAACTATATGGTGTCTCTGCCAGGTTCGTCTATAACTGTAGCCATGTTTTCTAACGCTCCCCATTCACCCTCACCGCAGACTTTGAAGCCGGAGCTATCTCACCGCATGACAATACCTTTATTCTTGTCCTTGCTCGGAACACTGGATAATCTCTTAATACGGTTTATTAGACGATAAGGACGTAGGTTAAGCTTGCCCATTCTCCGTGATAGGGTGGTGTAGTCCGGTACTTCAGTTTCTAGATTCATTAGCTTAAATAGATGACTTATACAGCCATTAGTCTGTCTGCAGGACAGATTGAATAATGTCCGTATAGTGAGAGCCAATTTGATCAGCTCATCTGAGTATTCCTAGGTCTGCCAGCTTGATTAGTCTTGCCAGGGTGGGACAATGTGACCATCTTTAATAACGTCTTCTGATATTAGTAGAGAGATGTACTCTATTGACGCCTTATTGTATTCACTCCAGTGGCAATCTTCTTGGCAGCCCTATTGGTTCCGGTAGTCCCGTTACCGGTCGGTGCGATTAATTACTTTTAGTATAGCGTTGGCGTGGTTAGTGTTATTATGGCTATGAGTAGTGTTTTGGTTATGTTTTTTCATACTTTAAGCATAACACTACTCATTTTGTTTGGGATTATGCAACAAAGCCGGTAAAAATGCTAATGATACCAACCACATTTCAGATCAAGGCGAGACAGTTGAAGTCCGGGTAATCAAAGGCGACCGGGATGAACCTAATAACGACGAGCCCGGTCCAGGTGAGACAGGGTGATCAGGATAGTGCAGACCGTCCGGACTGGTGCTGAGGATCCGCAATATGGCACTGACATTGAACTGGAAGAGCGGAGCGGTCGGGTTGTTCAGGCCGGTGCTGAGACACAGCCTAAGAAAAGGGGAATAATAGAGCTACTTGGCTCCAGCCCCTTGGGCGTCATGGCGCAGACGGCACTCGACTCGGTAAGACATTCTGTCCACGAGATTCAGGTAGACAGGCAAATTAAGCTGGATCGACAAGACGGCCCAGGATAGAAGTGCCGAGGAGCAGGAAAGGTGTAGTCAGTCGAACCGGTTGGTTGATGAGGACAGGGTAAAATTGCAGGATGGTCGAGTACTTAAAAGGTATTTGAGTTGGGTGAGCTGTTTGGATGAGGACAGGTAACACTAATTTTCATAAATAAAGCTTATTCAAGAGAACAAAGTTGATTTGTCCAGACCGGATGTCAGGAAGTGTACCTAAAAGGTTGCGCTATCCACTGAGCTGAATTCTGAACATCTTGGGGTACAAGAAGCTATTAATACCGGTAAGCTTGACCTGAGTAACGAGAGATGAGCTGATCAATTCTTGGGTGCAATGAGTCGTTCGTCGCATTTAATACTAGCATGCTAAAAGGAGTCGAGCATCTCGCCGGAGAGGATTGTTAACAACGATCATATCCAGGGAGATCGCCGTCGAGCAAATGGTAAGTGCTGCCGATAGAGACACAATGGTAAGAGTGCCGAATTACCTATTTCTTCTCAATATCAATATCAGACTGTAACGATGGCGGGCGTATTTGGCTGATGTGCTTGAAAAAGTTTGCTCTAGCAAGGAGGCAGGCAATGTTTAGTAGATTCAATTAATAAGTCTGGAGCAAGCGTTCAGGAGCTGGGTGAACTCTTTGAAAAATGGAGACTGATACTTTAGAAGATAGCATGGAGAAAGGATAGGATTGAAAAGGGGATGAGACCGTTTTTGAATGCTAATTTAACTGAAGATACCCTGAGTGATGTGGATGAACTGTTTTGAACATGACTACGGATATGACCAAAGACAATGATGTGCTTAGGGCTCGGCTGAGAGCCGTTTAAGAAAGATGAGTCAGTCAAGCTATTTTACACAGAGTTCTTGGAGCTTCTAGTAAGAACGATAAAAGTCTATTGAGATTCAAATGGCGCATGCAGTTGAGGCTAATAACCTCTGAAGTTACCGATAGCTATATAACTACCAATTTAAGGAGTTATTCAATGCAACAAAGAGAGTCTATCTTGGGGCACAATGACAACAGTAGCGCATATACTATTAACCCCTGATTTGGTGCCTAGTGGCGAAGATGTGAAGGTGAACTATTGGCATGAACAGTCCAAGCTTCTCTGGTGACGATGCTATGCGACTCTGCATGACAGAGGTGCTTAATATGACTGAAAAAGAACAGGACGATGGACGGAGACTTGATCTATCCGACCTGATAGACGAGAAAGGTATTCTCAAGGATGCATTCTTTCAAAAAATCGTCCAGGATCATTCCTCGCAAAGACGTCTACAATGCCCAGAGACTTATCATTCTTGTGACGGCGAGGAATATGCAAGGACTATTAGATTTCTGGAAGCGCACAAGGATCAGACTAGCGAAGCCGACAGCAGTAGAGCACTGGTCGATCTGCTGAGCAAGATGAAAAACGAAAATGGCGGTTATGATATGAAAGCTGTACTGATCTACAGCGCTTAACCAGTCTTACCATAACTATACGGAATTATTTGACGCCAATGGCTCAAAGCCAGAAGTCTGGCAAGATAGCTTTCCACGAGGAGGTTACCTTGCGATTTTAGGTACTCTCAAAACCAAGACGAAGCCGGCAAGAAGCGGATGGGGCTGGATGACAAGCAGATAGCGGTCGTAAAGGGCTATGGTGAGTGATTAGCGAAGCAAATGACTGGAATGACTCTCGAAAAGCTCTTTCGAATCATATGTTTGGGGAGCATTACGATGAACTGACCGTTGAGCAGATCAGACAAGTATCCGGCATTATCGCTCGCCTGTCCAATTCAATGCCAGTGAACTGGCTGAGCGCTCTGAGGCTTTCGTCGATGAATTCCTCAAGCTGGACTCGGACAAGATTCCGGAGGCTCTAGATAAGATCGAGGGATATCTATATTCATAACCACTTGCCATACGTCGGTAAGAACTACCTGGTCTTTCGCACTATGCACCCGTCGCCAGAATCTGGAAGATGATTTTTAATTTCAGCCCCTTAGTTATGGTAGACCCTAATACGATCAGCCCCTGTCCTCCAGCAAGCTACCGGTGATATAAAGAGTGGTAAAGTTAGATCAGATGCTCAATAGCAGGGACGCCATCATCATCTCCGACTTTGCTCGAGCTTCCTCGGCTCTAATAACCGCTCCATCAGGGAATACCTGGCTACCCTAAAGGATGGTCAAACCCTGCTCGATCAGCTAAGCTCAGGTGAGCTGGATTGGGATACCTTTCTAATCAACCAACCAACCTGATGGATAAAGATGACAAAGCTAACTACGACACTCTCAGTACCTTTGCCTGACACCTGGCCACCATCTATAACAGCACCTTACCCGGCAAAGAACATCCCTATCAGCTGATTCATCAGCAAGCAGGCCAACGGTCAGACCAACCTATGCACTCCAGACCAACTTTGCTAACTTAACTAGTCTCATCAAGCCCAGCGCAATACTCTTTAGCTGACCGAGGCGGTTCGCTACTGCTCACTTCGTTGGTATCAGCCAGCTGATGCCGGGCAGTACATGGATAATATCGTTAAAGAGGCTGATGCCAGAAATCGCAAAATGGCTGAATATCTCGCTACTACCAGCGAGCCCAAGCTCCAGCCAGGTGACTTGGTCAAGGGTATGGGATAGGACTGACGGTGATGGTATTCGCTACTTATCTTACGCTTTCCAGAATGGCTCTATCTCTAAGGAGTACCTGGGAGATGCGTCTCGCAGCGACACTACGCCACTGGATGCTGATGCCAGCATAGTGCCAGACCAGCTAAATGGTGAGCAGACTATTAGCAAATTATGGGCAATAGAGATGATGAGGGGCGCATGTTGGCTGAGGCTTATGGCAGTGGTCTCTGGGTGGTGCTGAGACCCTGACAAGGATAGATTTTATCATCACTCGGCGAGACAAAGAGGAGTCTGACCAAAGTGTCTACGACCTCAGTTGTGCCCTGATGCTAACTGACCGCACTAATCTTTCTAAGGAAGAGATTGACCGTCGTCTCAAGGAGATAGCGGAGGCTAAGCGTCATCGCCGAGAGGGATTGCCCAAGCTGGAAATCTTCGCCACCGGCGTAGATGGCGATGGTCATTACGGTGTCCGTACCGGCTTCGGCATGGATAAAGTTAGCTACTACATCTCAGATAGAACTACTAGGACGGGCAAGAGTCTCAGCTGGTTTAATGGCAATAAAAGGCGAAGTATGCCCTCGTCTCCGAAGTCGCCAAGCTGGAAATTGTCCTAACGGCTTCTATATCCCGATAATTGATAGGGACAGCGAGGAGCTCATCTTCACTCCGTCTGACTATGACAAGATGCGTCAGCAGATGTCCGGCCTCAGCCACTACCGCACCGGTGACTATCAGTTTGCCCCGGAGGATGAGCTGGAGCTTCCCTCTACCAATGTTAAAAGAACTACCATCCTAGTACCACCGCCATCATTGACCAGCTCCTGCCAGCATGGCTGAGACCGACCGTAAGCATGGAGTGATTAACCAGTGATTAAGCAAGCTATCACTAATATCCCGAGCTAAATCTCAACTACAAAAGATTATTCTGGATGGTGATCTGACTGAGAACATCGTTGAGATGATCGACACCAGCTCTACTGGTAGACAGACCAACGTCAGCTCAGGTGACTTTTGACTACATAGCTAGACTGGATAAGTATCCCTAATGACAACTAAGAAACAGCACGATGCATCTCATCTGCCTTTGGTAGAGAGAATGATGGCAGTGCTATAGTCAATGTAACCTCCACCTCAAGCAGTATCCATTGATGGACTGGCTGAACCGGTTGACATCGACATCACTCTGCCCAGAAGACCAACAAGGTCCAATACCCGACTGATGCCATTAGCTGACCGACTCAGTAACATCAAGAACCAATCCGAGACTAAGTACCGGCTAAGTCTAACATCATCTACGCTAAGCAGTTCCTTAAGACTGCTGGTGCCTACAAACCAAGACGCAGTCCTGAGGCAAAGGAATAGGTGGACTGGCGGTGTTGGCATCGAGAACTGGATCCTGCAGCATGGTGGTTCATTCAAAACGCTGCCAGAGACTCTCCTGACTGTAGCCGATAGCTGCTCCAGCTTTGAAGACTTCTGTGCCCACTACCGGTCAGGACTATGGTGAGAACCATAAAGGCATCCGCAGTAAGCCCTCACGATAACTGTTGCTGACAACTTGCAGACCTGAGGGCTGTGAGCGGATGAAAAGAGGCGCTGAGGGCGGTAGGTATAGTCTGCTTACCGTCTGTGAGTTTCCTATACGCATAGCTCTATGGCGTGCGAGTAGCACAGGTGGTCTCCTCAGGCTTGGCACCGTATAAACCACCACGTGCACTGGGATAGCTTACTGATATATCAGCAGTCGCCAACTGTACTACCTGCGCAAGGAATACTTACTTCAATAGAAGTTAGATTAAGCAATGAGACTGAGAATACAGGTGCACCAAAGGGTACATGTTGTCCTTCATCTACATCGTCATTTCTGAAGACTGTGACGCTTGAAGCTCAGCAGTGCACGAGCCAGCCAGGCGGGTCTGAAGGAAATGATGATGTGACGAAGAATGAGGGCTGACTAAGTAGTATAACTCGAAGAGGTTTGCGCATCCTGCTCTGAGTTCGGAGAAACTATATGTGAGAGCGCTACGGGCGACGTTCAGGTGTTGGGGCTGGCTTTGTGCTATCATCTAAGGGTGAGAGAGTGAAATAGAACAGATGAGACTTATCCGACTGTGAAGCCCCTTTGGAAGCAGCTACTATTGATCGTCAGCTTTACTGCTATCAATCTGGGCGACCCTAAGACTACTGGCGGTCATGTCGCAGATTATTGACCAGGTATTCTCTCAAATGACCTTAGCGATTATAAGACAGACTATGGATGCTGGCACTATCGCTGGCTGATATCTCAGTATGATTGTCTCGGACATCGCTACTAGCCGGACGATGGCTCGTCTGGGTGGTGATTTCACGATCGGACATTTTCGCCGGATGAGAGCTCTCGCTGAATGAGATTGATGAGTTCTCGACGGCGAGGCCTAATCACCACTCGACGAATGATGTACAGCAGGGTGCAGCAATCTTTCCAGATGGTGCTGGGTATAGCAATCACAAGCTCCGATCATGATTGCCGGAGTAATCAGGCATCAGAACGGCGCCAAAGCGCATGACCGCTAATCGTCTTGACGGTGACTATCTTGCTGGTCGGTATGGCGGTGATCTTTTGGTATCGTTACTCCCGGTATAAAAGTGTTACAAGATCTGGTTGACCGGCTCAACTTAGTGGCTCGGGAGAACTTAGCCGGGCTCAGAGTGATCAGAGCTTTTAACAATGAGTCGATAGAGGAGCGTAGTTTAACCAAGCGATCACTGATAAAGAGCTATGTCTGGAGACTTGGGTTAATCGGATTACCGGCATTCTTCAGCCCACGGCATGTCCTTGGTCGTTAACCTGGCGGTACCAGCTATCATCTGGGTCGGTGCTCATCTAATAGTCGAGAGCAAGCTGGAGATTGGCAGTATGAGTGGCTTTCTTTACGGTGCATGCCATGATGGTGGTCTTTAATGTGCTGATGCTGGCTATGGTAATCTCGACCTTACCTAGGCTGGGGTGTCAGTCAGCGGATCGCCACCATCTTGGAGACGAAGTGCCGGATCGTTGAGCCGACTGACCCTGAGACTATCGACGACGATCGCCGGGGTGAGTTGGAGTTCCGCCACGTCACTTTTAGCTATCCGGGGCTGAATCGGCGGTTTCTCAGTGACGTCAGCTTCACGAAAGCCCGTCCGGGTGGGATGACAGCAATCGTGATAGCTCCGAGCTGCCAGCGGTAAATCGACACTGGTCAATCTAATCCCACGGCTGTGACGTGACGTCAGAACCAAATCTGATAGGGCGGTCGCGATATCAGGCTGGGATTAGTCCGGCTGAGCTGGTCAAGGCGCTCCGGCTTCGTGCCTCAGCGGGGTGTGCTGTTGAGCGGCACGGTGGCAGGCAATATCAAATATGCTGACGAGGACATATCGAATAAAGAGATGCGCTGGGCGGCTAAGATCGCTCAGGCAGACTTTTATCGAAGAGCTGGATGGTAAATATAAAGCTCGTATCGCCCAGGGTGGCTACAATGTCAGTGGCGAGGCAGAAACAGCGGCCGTCAATCGCTCGGGCTGTTACTAGAATCCCCGATATTCTCGTTCTGACGATAGCTTTCATGTGCGCTGGACTATCAGCGGACGCCAAGCTTCGACGGCAGCTCATACGGCAGGAGTCCAGATAAGACCATTCTGATCGTGACTCAACGTATCCAACTATCGAGGATGCCGGGCAGATCATCGTGCTGGATAAAGGCAGGTGGTCGGTGCCGGCACGCATCATCACTTACTTGGTAGCTGCTCGGTTTATCGAGATAGCCGGCCTCGCAATTGCGATAGTGAGATGAAGCGAGAATTAGAGGAGGCGAAACATGTCGGATAATTCAAGCGGCGACAAGCCGGCCAAAGCGGAATATCTTTTGGGTGCACAGTCGCGGCGAGAGCCTCGTCATTTTCGTCGAGACCGTTCTGCGCTTGCCGATTATCTAAAGGACTACACTCGGCAGATAGTTATCACCATCATCCTGACTCTCGGCGAGTCATTTTGACAGTGATCAGCTGAAAGGTGCTGGGCGATATGATTAACCAGGTCACTGACGACTACTCGCCAATAAGGTCGCGAGTCAGTCAAGCGGAGCCTGCCTGAGGCAGAACTGGAGCCGCGGCTTTGACGGTGAAGCGGCTGATGGAGCGAACGCCGTCGGAGCGAAACAAATTTTACGGCTCAGCTGGCGAAGCTACCGGACAATCAGCGGGCACAAAAGATCATGGCGCGAGACATTACGAAGAAAGGCCGAATTATCATTTTCGACACTATGGCTAGCACAGGGCTTTGGCTGGTCGCTATCTATATTGTCGGAGCGATTCTAAAGCTACCTGAAGGGATGGGTGATTGTCGGAGTGACGCAACGGCGTCTATCGCTTGCGCCGAGAAATTAGTCACAAGATCAATACTCTGCCACTTAGCTACTTTTGACCGTCACTCTATGGTGATGTACTGTCTCGGATTACTAATGATGTTGATATGGTGTCGCAGAATCTCTCCGGCATTATTGCAGGCTTTTCAGAGCGTCGCTACGGTGGTGGGTATATTGGTGATGATGGTCTCGATCAATCTGATGCTGACCGATGTAGTCACGCTGACTCTGCCGATCAGCCGCTATCGTCGTGGGTGTAGTCTCGTTTTGAGCCAGAAGTACTTTTGCCAGTCAGCAAGAGATATTAGGTAAGCTAAATGGTCATATCGAGGAGACATATAGTGGGCACAATATCGTCAAGATGCTGTTGGCGGTGAGAAACGAGGCTGTGTACGAAGTTCAGCCGCTGCAATAATGCTCTATCGGTCGTCGCTGGCGACTGAGTTCATTATCTACGGCGTGGTTTACGCGATGATGGAGTTCGTCGGTAATCTGGAGCTTTGTGATCATTGTTATCCTGGGAGGGTACCTGGTCGTCCAAAAGGACGTCTGCAGATTGGCGATATCCAAAGCTTTTTCTCGAGTATATGTCGTCGGTTTTAATGAGCCGATCACCCAGTTATGCCAATCGGTAGCGGCGATCCCAGTCGATCATAGCTGCCAGCGGCAGGAGGGTCTTTCAGCTTTATCGGCCAGCGGACGCGATCACTTGGCAAAAGAGCGGTCAGACCATTAGCCGGGTCACGGGGCGAATCAGCTTCGACCACGTTAGTTTGGCCTACGACTCCGACCGACCTGTCATCCATGACCTTAGTGTCGAGATCAAAGCGAGGTCAAAAGGTCGCCATAAGTCAGATGAGCCGGTGCCCGACAGGAACCACTGTCAGTAAACTGCCGATGCCGCTTTTATGACCCTGACGATGGTATCATCAAGCTGGACGGCGTCGATTTCATGAATGTCCGACACAATATTCGACGTAACTGGCATGGTTTTACAGGATGCGTGCCAGCTGTTTGAGACGATCAGGAGAGACTCCTCTATATGGTAAACCGGACGCTGGCGAGGAGGAGCTACAGGAGTTGCAGCAAAGAGGCGGCGATAGTTGACCATATCATTAAGTCAGCTGCCCGGCGGCATGGATGCCATTCTGGGCGAGATGCCGATAACATCTCGGCCGGCGAGAAGGAAACAACTCTGACGATCGCTCTCGGGCGATGCTGGCCAATGCCCGATCACCATCTTGGATGGGTGACGATGGCAACGTCGATACTCGACGGAACGACTAATCCAGCGGGCGATGGACAAGCTGGTTGAGGCGTACTTCGCTGTCATCGCCCATCGTCTCGGCACTATCCGTAACGCTGACCTGGTCTTGGTGATGGATCATGGCGTGTATCGTCGAATCGGGTACTCGCATGATGCTTGCTGGAGCAGGACTGGATTCTGCGCCAAGCTGTACAACGCGGTTGCCCATTAGAGAAGCTTGCTCGCAGTGTCTCTGCTGTAATCTAGCTATGGAAGACTAAGATTGGTGCGATCAGGCGGTGGCTGAGCACGACGACGCCATCAATATGTTGGTATTCAATTCTCGGGCAAGGATGCGCTGGGCGTACCTGTAGCCGAGAAGCTGTGCCAGGAGCTCATTAGTAGCGGTGACCTGGTCACGCTCAGCCAGTGAGGCAGTGATGATCAGCGGATTCTGTCAGGCGGCGATCGACAGTCAGCAGGGCATCTTGACGGCGACTGATGAGTTTCGTCAGCGATCGCTCCACATCTCAGCGATAAACAGCTGAGCAATCAGCCGTTGGTGCTAGGCCTGAGTGGGTCGCTGGATTGGCGAAGAAGAAGTGGTAATGGAGGCGCTGGAACGGGTAGGGCATCGTCTCAAGGCGGTGATAGTGCTGAATATTTCGGAGGCTGAAGTTTGGCGACGTTGGGGAGCAGGTCAGGATGAACGTAACGGCGGTCAGGGCGGATGATATTAGCAAAGAACAGGGTGCAAACGGCGTCTGGATGAGTATGCCGAAAAGACCGTCCACGTGATTCAAAAATACCATCAGTTGGGGTTGGCGCTTACCGTTGATGCCGGTGGGACGATTAAACATACTTTCGATAGTGCTATTGATCGCTATATCGGTTGGCCGGCCGCTGGCTAGAACCATTTGGAAGCGAAAATAGCTAGAGCGATGAGGCGTCATTGCCAATATGATCGCGATGATTAGCTTGAGCTATGCGGGCTGATGCGGACCGATTGTGGTCGAAATAGACGACTCCGGTCAGTTGACCGTTCACTGCGACGCCTGGTGCAGCTGAGCTTGAGTGTCACCCGGCAATCCCTTGATCTTTGCTCTGCCTGCAGAAAATCAAGCTCGCCGATATTATCCGGCGATCATCGGGCGACGGTGGCGTATACGCCGATGAGGCAGAGGGGCGTAAATTGCGGGGAAGTGCAGGCTGAATCCGGCGGTCATGACTATAGCTTGCCAGACAGTCTGTATATTGATTGCGGTAGACCATCCGGACGGAAGCAATGGGCAAGTACCAATCCCCTGCAGTCATACTCCGAGCTAACCTCGATCTAAGTACTATTTTTGGTCTGATTCATTGCTATAATTTTAGCATGTCTATAGATAAGCAGTGGCTGTCATACGATAAGGTGGTTCAGCGGTCTTGGGCGAGCTAAACGAGCCAAGTCAGATCAGGTCAGTCGGGTGAACTGGCGATTATCCTGGTGAATTAGCTCAGGGTGCTGGATCGGCAAGTAGCCAGCGCAGTAGTGGAGCTTGTTTGCTATCGGGGTGCGATAAAGCTTAATGATGGCTCAGCTGATGGCTGAGCTGGCACCGACTAGCAACTTTTACTTGTACGATTCATTCGCCGGATTACCGAGCAAGACCGAGCAGTACGACCGGTCGGCCGCGGGCGACGACTTTCAGCCAGGAGTACTGGAGGCGAGCAAGTCAGGAAGTATTAAAGGCTTTTCGCTCATGCTAATTTACCCCGCCCGACAGTCAGAAAGCTTGGTTTAGTCAGCTAAGCGGTGATGATCTGCCGGAGCAGATCTGTTTTCGCTATTTAGATGGCGACTACCACGACAGCATCAGGATAGCTTCAGAGTTTGTCGGGTCATTGAGCTCGGTGCTACGCTGGTGGTCGACGACTACGATAACGCCAGCTACCTGCGTGTCCGACGAGCAGTAGATGAATGGCGGGAGAGCGCAAATGATGTCAAATCTTTTCGCCCGGTCGATAGTCTGGCGGTGATCGAGCTTATGGTATAATTTTACTGAGTGAAAATATCAGTGCGGAGTAAATGGTTATCAGGCGATCCGAACACTGGTGATCTGGCTTTTGTGGTGATCAGCCTGGCGGGTCTAGCGGCGCAGTGCTTTTTCCTGCGTCAGAATAATCTCAATATGGTTAAGTTGCGGGATGAGCTGGCGCAAAGCGATAAAGTCTGGCAAGGTTGAGGTGGTTAATCAGGCGGCTCGTAGCTACAACGCTGCGTGGCCCGGGCCATGAAAGCACGACTACGGACAGTTGCTCTACAGACGTTATATAATCAAGCTGCTCAGGAAAGCCCTGGAGGAGGCTAAACCGGCCGAATTGACAGCTCTAGTGCTGCTAACCTGGCGGCAAATGCTTGTCGGTCGCAGCTAACTCAGTTATGGTTATCAGTCGTGAGGTAGCTGTGGCTAATCGAGTTGGCATTCGTCGACCACCGAGCTGGCGGAGCAACGGTGCCTGACCCGATCTGTACTACGTGGAATACGCTCCGGCGAGATGGAGTCCTGATTTCGCCGGTATAACTTAGTGTTGCTGATCGTCAATGCGATCATCCTGATCATCAGGGTTGTCTCGATGATCGTCGGGCGACATTCGTCAGCGTCTGTGGCGGTCGACCTTGGCTAACAGTAGTTGATATGTAGTAGCCGGATATTATACTCTGGAGATGTAAGTTGAGAGGAGGATATCAATGGCAGCTTATGAATATGTCAATTCAGAGAGGTGACATTCTATCTACATGAAAAGAAAGTGATCATCAAGGGTAATCGAGAGCAAACGATTCATTTCTTCGCTAAGAACATTGAGGTGGTCGTAGCGGCAAAAGAGACTCCGATTGATGCTGTTCCGCTGATTACTATGTGTCGAGAATCCTCGCAACGGCTTTTCCTACTCTAAAGAAGAAGAAATAACTCCTAATATCCGCTAGGATAATTGCTATAAGATACCCCAGCTAAAAGTGGGGTATTTTTGTATCGTAGCTTGGTCGGGGCAGCTGGGTTTGAACCAGCGACCAATCGGTTATGAGCCGACTGCTCTGACCACTGAGCTATGCCCCGACTTAGAGCTAATTATAGCATAGCGGTGATGCTATAATATGTGGTTGTGCTTGATAGATTAGGGCAAAAAGTTTGTGCGTTTCTGGACTGTTAGCCGATTGGTGCTAATGGTCGTTATTGCTGCTGTGGCGGTCTGGATGGCGATGGTTATCCAGGTGTTAAATAATAATTACAGGCTGCAACGTCAGGTTGATAATGCCAAGCTGGATAGCCAGATGCTTGAGCTGGAGAATCAAAACCCGCGCCTGGAACAGCTCTGTTACCGGACAGATGAAGATATGGAGCTATCTGCTCGGTCGCTACTAGGTAAGGCTCTGCCGGGTGAGCACTTGGTTGTCTTGCCTCGTGTTTCGCACGCTAGCAAGGCAAAACGGTCTGGTGGTGCCGTGGCTATCAAGTCGAACTTTTGATCGAGTGGCTGGATTTTCTCTTGTTGCCAGAATAGATGATAGAATAGAGGCAATGAAAAGAAAGGATTTACCGTTGTCGAAGTTGTAGTGGTGATGAATCCATCCTGACGACTTGTGACATTTTCCATCTTGCAGCATGTTAGCTTCGAGAAGGCAAGCCGAATCACAGCGCAAGACTGCTATCATGCCATGTACTACGCCCTAAGGAGGGTTATCATCGTGAACACGGCAATTATCCGCTCCGGATTAGCCGAGAACAGCTACCGATGATCGACCCGACATTATTTAGAGATCCGTCCGGCTATACTCTGAATGGCGATAAATGTGTCTACACCAATATCCAGGGTGAGCAAAAGACTAATGGCAAATCATGAATACGCTATAGTGCTACCGACCGCGACAGTGACGGCAAGTGCGAAAGAGCTTCCGCTGGCCGCCAAGCTGGAGGCTGGGGCGGACTATGCAAAGTCAAGCCACAAAAATAGCTAGCTCTGGGACACCAGCTTGATGACGGTGGGGTTGGTTGGTCGGTTGATGCACGGTATTTAGTAGTCGTCCGTCGAAACCTGTTGGACGACGTGGTTGACGATGCGGAACTGCTCCTTGGGACGGTCGACGAAAGTGAAGACATAAGTCTGCTCGTCGCCGATGGTACTTAGTCTAATAGAGCCGTAGTTGAGGATGGTCTGGATCGGGTTAGTCTGGCGTAGCTACGGTCCTCGATGTGCTCGATCTCGACATTCTGATTGCGCTGCGAAAAAGGGTGTATTGGATGCAGCGAAGATCCGATTTCGTTAGTGACGATAAAGGTGTTTTGGCGGTAAACCTGAGTACCGACAATGCCGCAGAGCAAGGTCAGGACGATGGTTCCGACGAATAGCGATGCTTCTGTGGTGAAGTCGATCTTGATCGGCGAAGTGCGATCGATCAAGATGGTCACGATCGCTAGTCAGAAAGACCGCCAGAGCGAACAGCCAGATTCGGACAATACCCAGAAGAGCGCTCAACATCAATCACCACATATTCTGTCGGCGAAAAGCTGAATATCGGGATAATCATGGACGCTACGGTCGTGGTCAGCTTGCTCGCCAGTGTAAGGTGGTTGGGATCCAGGAAGGGACAGGTGGGTTATCGTTCATAAGGCTATTCTGGCATATTACCGTCGGACACCGGGCTAGCTACGGTGTGGTCATAACCATTCTGGTGGCGCTGGTCCAGTTACCGGTCGCTGCAGCGTTTGCTGGCGTCGATCAGAGCTTCCCCTGAGTTGAGCATTCGGACGCTGAGGCTCGGTGGCGTAGATCGAGACTGAGCTGGTAGAGGGCGATGGCGGGGCGAGTCCTTGAGCCACCGATGGACAAAGGCGACATAACGAGCTTGACGGGCCTCTGGGTTAGTAGTACTACGTCTGCCGATAGAGCAATCTCAGCTCGTCGAGAGCGATAATTAGCTAGGTTGAGTCCTGACGCCTGAGTCTGAGTTGATGACCGGTAGGCAAACGATATCAGGGTCGGCGCCGAGGTGAATCTGGTAGACAAGTACGTCGCAATTGCGAGGCGCTAGGTAATTTTTGCAGTGCTCCGCTGAGGCGGAATGGCTCTAACGAGCGTTAACCCCTGAGGCTTCTTCCACTGCTGAGCGATTGGGCGAGCGACGTTCTGATAGTTGGGTGTCGGCGATGGTGATGATATTGAGATTGAGCTGGACGCCGGACTTTTCTGGCGATAGTCGCTACCCTGAGGCTGAACCCATCCGGCGCCGTCCAACATCTTCTTAGCTTCCTCTAAGTTGTAGTCCGGTTGCTTAGGCTGATCGACTTGATCGTATACGCCGGTGGCGATCGGCGTCTCCAGTGCAGATCGGCTCGTGGGCCTGTTGTCACTACCGCCGAGAACCTGCTTTCGGATAGCGCTACGATCCAGCCCGAGACGTAGAGCTCGTCGGACGACGGGGTCGCTGGTCAGATCGGCTTCGTTGTTAAAGATGGCGAAGACTCCATCAGCAGTCTTCAGCTGAATTAGCTTGAAGTTGTACTTTAGCTGGGGTAGGCTGTCAATCTTAACTCCGCTAATAGCGTTAACCTCGCTACTGATCAGTCCTTTGATGAGGGAGCTATTGTCACTATATGTTCTGATGGTGAAGGTGTTTAGTTTGGGTGGATTGCCGTAATAATTCGGGTTAGGCTGGAAACGCCAGGTTGATGAATCGCCCGACTTCTCAGTGCTGGCAAAGCTAAAAGGTCCAGCACCGACAAGCTTAGCCGGCTGTTTATTGGAGAGATCGGCTATCTCTATAGCTGACTTACTTCCAGGATATGCTTGGGTAAAACTCCGAAAGTCAAAGCAGAGTCAAATGACATCAGTGGAGCCGGTAGAGTGAACTCCACTGTCGTGAGTATCCTTGGCGGTGGCGGTGATGGTCTGCCAGCTACTGCTAATGGCGCTATTGATCTCAGGCTTTTTCATTAGTACTAGAGTGTACCACGTCTGAAGCAGTCAAGGCTTGACCGTCAGCCATTTAAGATCCGACACTCAGCTTGACCGTCCAGACTTTACCGCTGTCATCGTGCTGCCATGAGTGAGCTAGCTGTCCGTGGAGCTTGTTGGCGCTATCAGTGATAGCAGCCCCCGGATAAACCAGCTGATGACTAGCTGCTTTCTCAGTGTCGGTATTTGCATAGAGAGGACTGATAGTGGTTGGCTTATCTACTCCCTCCACGTAGTTACCACCGGGAGCGGTCGCTTTTTACCATGGTTTGACCGTTCATCTGGATAGCCTGGGCAAGCAGCAACAGATCAAGAGTAAGATCAGACAAAGCCACAGGACTACATCCTCGGCGGACTGCTCGGATATGGTCTAACCTACCGGTGATAAAGTGACCGGTATGTCTGCGACGACCGAGCTGGTGGCTCGGTCGACCTGCCGCTGAGCCTGCTTGACCCACTTACTGCCGGCCTGAGCTCTTAGTTATCAAAATAAAGCTCCTTAGACCATCATGCTGCCGAGCAGGCTAACCACAAAGATAACCGCTAGGATAATCGTAGTGTCATACAGGTTCTTCTCCAGTCCTCGTCTGGTAGTGAACAGCTCGCCGCTGGCACCAAAACCTGCCCAGTGAGGCGCCACGTGCTTGTAGTAAGATGCACAGAGCAGTGAGACTGGCGCTGCCACTATAACAATGTTTAATATCTCGTTTAATTTCATACTCTCTCCTGGTTTAATTCAATCGGCGTTAGGTTATTTAGCAAGTAGTTTAGCAGACTAAGGATCAGACTACTAACTATAGCCCAACCAAAGCTCATGTGGATATTAGGTAGCATGGCGATGAGTCAGCCAGATCATCAGCCCCGTTAATAACCAGAGTGAATGATCCCATGGTTACTAAGACAAAAGGTAGTGACAGGGCGGTGACCACCGGTTTGACGATGGCGTTAATCGCTGAGAAGACCAAACCGGCCAGCAGAAAGGTTGCGACAGACATCGGTATGGAATTCAATGTATCGTAGCCGAACGTGGTTGACGGCTACCATAAACCTAGCGCACAGACAAACCACCGAATAGTAAAGGATAACGTTCTCTCCACGGGGCTATTATATCATAGCCGGGACTTAATCCGGTGGGCTAGCTTAGCTCCGACCACCCGAGCTAGCTCGGCTTCCTCGCTTTGTCTGACCTGCTGAGACCGAGGCCGAAGTGTCGGAGTAGCTTGCGTCTGGTGGCGGGGCCAATGCCGGGGATGCTTTCCAGTAGATTGCCGGTTTGACCTCTAGTCTTAAGGCTACGGTGATAAGAGATGGCGAAGCGATGTGATTCGTTACGTAGCCGCTGAAGAAGTTTTAGTAGATCAGTGTAACGATTGACGGTCGTCTCGCCTAACATGGTGAAAGAATGACCGGCGGAATGATGCGCTCCCCAGGTGAAAGTTTAGGCTATAGTAGTCGCCCCGGTCAGTGACTAACACACCCGGCTCGGGGTTAGCTAGGAGGTGCCGAATACCTTCGGGTCGGATGTGGCTATGGTGTTTACTGACGATCAGTTCATCATTGCGCTTAGCTAAGCCAACTAGAGGGATATCAAGTACCAGCCGGTGGCAGCCCTGAGCTGAGGTTCACCGCCATCAACGACGATCAGATCAGGCATCCCCCAGCTCAGATGGCGAGTGAGGAAGCGTCGCTTCATCACTTCAGCCATAGCGGCAAAGTCATCGTTGTGATGCCGGCGAATCTGAAACTTGCGGATATTCTCGCTTGTCGGCTACTCCGTTGGTGGCGACCTACCATTGCTCCAACTACGTTCATGACCACTTTGGTGGGAAATATCGTAGCATTTCCAGACGACGAGGGATATCCGCTAGCTGAAAGAGTTGCTTAGCTCCATTAGCCTGTGTCTTTGCATATCCATCCACAACTCATCTCGTCCAAAGATGATTTGTCGACGTAGCTCATTTTAGACTGGCTACGTTTGTGCGCAACCTATGCAGTTTCGTATCTTGCCGGTCGCTAGCTTGCTTCATCTCCTTAGTGATCTCTCGTTGGAGCTTGACTGCCCGCCTTTGAGGTAGCGTACTGGCTGATGCAAGATCAGCTCGATAATCGATGCTGCTGCCACTTGGCACCAAGCCTAGCTGTTTTAGTAGAGCAGATTGACGGTCGCTGGGCTTAGCCAGATAGAAGGTCTTGCGCAGATAACGTAGTGCTTTTTCTGAGTGGTGCACTGCCGTAAGAGAGTGAAGTGTAGTCTGCGCCACTGTCGGCGCGCGCCGAGTGGTGGTCACAGAGGTGTCTCATCCATGAAAATTGATACGTACGTAGGAGTTGTTCTTGTCGTCTCGAGGTAGGATGTTGTGTTCGGCAGGTAGCGCTTGATCATCTCGTTCTCGAGAAAGAGAGCGTCGATCTCGGAGTCGGTCCGATCCAGTCTGTCATGGCGATGATGCTGGACCAGCTTGGTAGTCTTCAGGTCTTTGGGGCTACTGTTAAAGTACTGACGGACTCGATTCTTGAGTACGGCGGCTTTTACCAACGTAGATTACCTCACCTGACCGATCTTTGTAGTAAACACCGCGAAGCGGGTAGAGTCTTGAGCTTGTCAGCTAGAGCTTGATTCATATCTCTATTATGACACAGCCAAGATCAAGATGCGACGATCACACTTGCCGGTGCTACAGACTATAAGCTGGTGTTGGGTACACTGGCTGTTGGGCATACCGGGTACACCGGTGTGGGCGGCTTGGTTGGGGTAACGGGCGGCTTGACCGTCGGGGTCAGGTGTTTTAGGCGGTGCGAGCGAGACACAGGTGGCCGGATAAGTGCCGTCGACCGGCCGAAAGCGTCCTTTGGCTCGAGATTGTTTTGGCTCTGTTTATTCGGTACAGAGAATAGCTCACCCGACTGAGGTCGACGCTGCACACGCCGCATAGACCACGCAGTACAGACCTCCCTGGGCTTTCCTTGGCGACAAAAGAGTACTGAAATAGGTTAGGAAATGACTCATTTTCTCAGGCATTACAATCTGTCCATCAAGCAACGCTATTTCCTTCTTGCTTAGCAGATCGGTAATGTCGGTCGGTACGATCTTGAAGTCCGGGTAAGAAACATCAGGGTATGGTCGGCCCTGGTCGTCAAATAAAGCAGTCGGACAGAACGTAGATATGGTTGTCGACTCCTCTGGCGGTCAATGATTTTCCGCCTCCATAAACGTTACCGATGAAATCCCGCAGTTGGGGCAACGAACCGGCGAGATACGGCGTAGCTTCGTAGATAGTGGCAGGATGGTTGTCTTTACTCCGCCAGTACAGCCATAATTTGCCTTGGTTATCCAGGGCATAAATACCGCTTATTCGCTTCACCCCACCTCGCTTAGTCAGCTCGTCGGTCTTTGCTTCGACGATTGATCCACCGTCGTTAGTACGCTGATAGAGTTTGTTTTTGTAGAAGTGAGGAACCAGATTCCTTTGTTCTATTCTCGTAGGGGAAGGACTGTCGTTATGGGTAATCTCTCATCGAGGCGTCTCCTAGAGCGGAGCTCAGGTCAAACTTTTTGCCTCCGTCAGGGAAGAGACCGTTGGTTAGATCCGGATCGGGGTCGCCTGGATTCAGTGACGTCTATCAGATAGGCCATAGACAGTGTTTTGGCACATGACGAGGCGACTACAGGTGGTGCCGATGTTGAAGCTACTGTCGGTGCCGATAATATGGACGTTTGATAGGCTTTTATCCAGAGTCAGGGGTGCTGTGTCTTTAAGCTCTCTTTCCAGTTACGCTCCCAGCCCCAGTAGATATACCTTGCCTGATTCGGAGATAGCGATGATGGCGTCAGTCTCGAAGACGGCTAATTTGACGATCTTGTCACCATTAAAATACTTGGTTAGTTCCTGCGGTTTATCATAATAACAGGGTGGACGCTTGATCGCACGAGAATTAAAGCGAGATCCTTTATCTGACACTTAGCGCAACTCAACCGAGCCCCGGATATTGTTGCTCCCCAGGCGTAGACTCTGCCACTCTGAGTCAAAGCAGGACCGTACTCGCATATGAACTGTCGCTTTGTAGTCGGGTTCTTTGTCTTCGTCATCGATAAAAAATGGTGCGTGAGATAGCATTGTCGAGGTGAAGTACCTGGATAACATTGTCATCTACTGTTGCTCCCGGTGCTTGGTTAGCCTGCTCGGCGCCGGTATTAGGAGCACCAGGTGTTCTTGCCGTGCCGGAGGTACCGGTGCGACCGTTGCCGGACCGGGTGGGCAAATTGCCGGCGGGGACACCGGGTCCGACTTGGTTGCCATTGGCTGCGCCATTAGTGTGAGCAGTTCTCGATCTCTGGTTGGGCTGAGTCAGATCGGTCTGACCTATTATTGCCACCGGGATTGGGCTTCGGATTGGGATTCGGATTAGGCTTAGGGTCAGGTTTGGGATCCGGTTTGGGCGGTGCTGCTTGCGGTACATCAACGCAGGTAGCCGGATAAGTGCCGTCGACAGGCTGAGTGGTCTCAAAGCCTACGCCACTATGTATCCCACCGGTCGAAACCGTGGTCTCGGCGGCGCCGCTAGGGCGGTGCAGACTGTACTGGAGCTACGCTTCAAGGACATGGAGTAATCATAGAGCGAGGGAACTTTACCGGCGTAGAAGTAGGCGGGGACAGTGATATTGCCGCTAAAGAGCCGAACCTTTTTCTTGTTAACAGCGGTAGTGACGTCATTCGGCTCGTACTTCTTCTTACCGTAGGTATTGCACATCCTTATCCATGAGCGAGGTTGATGGTAGAAACGACCATCTGTACTGCGTAGTACCATCTCCTGAGTGCCGACGATGTCACGCATAGCCGGTATGGTGCCGATCATATTGGCTGATATGTCTTCCAGAGCAGCCGGCGTCTTGCCGTAGTAATATGCTTACATCTTACCTGGTTGTCGATAGCGTAGTTAAAAGCTAATGTGCTTGATACCGCCATGCTAGCGACGGTCTCGTTAGTTGCTTCGTAGGTCGTCCCGTCATGGCGTATCATCAGGAGTTTATTCTTGAGAAGTAGAGCCCAGGCGCCATAGTTTTGGCTGTTGCCTGACTTGGTAGTAAAATCGGCCTCTAATGGTTACATCACTCGGTAGTGAATTGGAGCTGTATGAGATATGACTGGGGCGAACGCAAAGTCATCCTTTGGTCTACCGTTGTTATGCATGTCGCAGAGCCACTCTATCGTCCCAGGCGATGCTTGGCCAGCCGGTAGTCATACCGGTGGTATGAATGCCTGACATACTTGGGTCAAGGTGAGGGGTGTTGTGCTGCTCATCCTTCTTCCAACCGTATCGCCAGCCCCAGTAGTATAGCTTGCCCGACTCGGTGATAGCGACGGCAACATAGCTTCGTAGCTGGAGAGTTTGACTACTTTTTCTCCTCCGAAATACTCTGGTCAGATCTTGTGGCTTGTCGTGTAACAGGGGCGGCTTCTTCTCGGCGGTAATTTTAACGCTACCTGCTCAACAATGGTACACTCAGCGCGATGCCGACCTTGCCGTACATGTTGTCTGCCCCAGGCTGAGACTTTACCGGTCTGGGTCAGAGTGATGACCATGCCTGCATAGGCGCTATCCTTTCATCCGTTCACCTTTATGGGCGTACTCGGGGATGCCCAGATGCATGATCTGGATGACTTGGTCGTAGCTGCTGTCGTTTGAGCGGCGATGACTGAGGTGCTGGAACTGATTACCGCTGCTAACGATAGAATCACTACTCCCAGTGCGTGTGCCAGACTACGACCAAGTTTGGTCAGTCGATAGTAGACAGCGCTGTTTATTCATTCTTGCCTCCATGTTTTTTATTTTTATCAACAGTTTCTAACTATAAGCATAATATACTAAACATTTTCTTGAATAGCAAGTTCCGTGTACTAACTCACTCACATTCTGGACTTTCTGAGTTCCGCTGACTGTATTGTAGCAGAAACTCAGTTGGTGTCATGAACCTAAGACTCATGTGAGGACGTTCATTGTTGCAGAAGTCCAGGTAGGACCTCAATGGTTCGGTTGGCTTCCTGTTTATTCTAACGTTAATCAGGAAGTCTTCATCCCGAAAGATAGCCTCTTGTATAGTTCGGTTAAATCTTTCCACCTGCCGTTATAGATGGAAGCTCTTTGACGTAGTTAAAGCAGTGCTAATTCCTAATCTCTCAGCAGTTTGATGAAACTTGGCCGCATACTCACTGCCGTTATCCGTCTGGATAGCTGTGACCTAAAGCTCAATCTGTGTCTAACTCTCTCAAAGTTAGCCGTAGATAAGCTACTCTTATTAGCAAGTACGGTGCTGGTAGCTTTTGCTGCCAATATAGTCAACGGCATTAATAACGTATAGTGAGTGAATGAGGTGGTAACCCTCAACACCGTCAATCTGGAACCAAGTCACCCGCTGTTTGATCTTATACGGTAAGGCTCCACGTCTGAGCTTAGCCGTTCTCACGACGAGGGACTTCATATAGCCTGCCGTGGTTCTGACCATTGAGAGATAACTTAATCTTGCTAGGTAGCTTACCGGACTGTCTTAGCTTACATAGGATGCGTCCAACGGTTGAGATACTAACCAGTTTATCTAGCTGACCCTTAGCCTCCAGACGGCGTCTGAGCATGTAGTACAGCGGCTGGCGACCCAGCTCCGGGTGTTGAGTGGCTAACCTGACCAGTAGCTCAACCACCTCTTTCCCAATTAGACTGACGACAACGTTTTGGTCTGGTACTCTTAGGATCTAATGCTTTAAGACAGGCTCTTCCCATGCGGTCATGTTTCCTGGAGCTATCCAGCTTATGACGCCAACTATATAGAGTGGAACGACTGACTCCGGCATGATCTATAGCAGAACTGAGTCCGTGCTTACGCCAGAACTCCAGAGCCTCAATCCGACGATTGACCTCGTCGGGGTTATTTAAGCTTGATGTATGTTTATTGCTATACTCCAGATTCTTGATGGTACCGCATTCTCTCATAATAAAGGTTACCGATCCGGCTTAGGTTAACGTCATAATGGTAGCCCAACTGTTGCTGCAATTTACTTACTTTTGCTTGTAACACCTCAATCTTATCATGAAGCTTAACAGGATTAAGTTTCTCGTACTGTTCTTTTAGCGATCAGCTTAGTGCGTGGTGGTAAGTTCGGCAATGCCATAGCTCTGGCATATGGTGTCATGATGTCATAGCTCTTCTTGCCGTGACGTTTAGTCTTAATACCCGCTTCGTTCTCATAACTAAAGGTTCGTGTTACCTTAAAGACGGGCTGGAAGAAGTTAACTATAGGTCTGACTGCTCGATATAGTGGCTCAATAAGAGCGGCAACTACTTCAGGATGATCATAACGGTTATAGCCGGTGTACTTGCGAATGACATGGTTATTACGTCTCTTCTACGGCAGTTGTCGTTCTTTTTGCTTTGGTCTTGATCTGGTCAGTTCAATTCCATACCTCTTGCAATAAAGCAATTAGCTTTTTGGTTGATGAACCCACTGCTCGCTATCCGGATGCAGTCCTAATCCGCCAAGGTAATCGCTTATGCCACCTGCTGAATGGGAGTATAATGTCGCCAGATCGGTCTTATTGTACTGAGCTACCGGCTCAGTCCAGTAGGTAGCCATTCTACAGACTAATGAATAAACAGGATACCCCGACTAAAGCTTGCTGCCACAGTGAACCACCGTATCCAGCTCACCATAGCCTAACCCTTGTCAGCATAGTTGCCCTTAAAGGTACACTGTAGCTGTATGAAAGCGGCATTAGCCGACTTAGTTGAGCTAATCCCTCAGCTAATCCCTCGCTTCAGCCAGTTTAATTACTACGCCTCAAGGTAGATAAGCTCATCTCCGCAACAGCTCCGGTAGTCTGATCGGCATATTGCCACATACCATCACGCTTAAAGATGCGAATGGCTTCAGCTAGCTCGCTATACAGTCTCTCTCCCGCAAGGATAACCATAGGCTTGCTATAAGGTAGCCTAGAGCTCATCTACCGCCAATATAACGGGTGGTCTACCACTGCAGCGTTTTGGTCGACAGATCACGTCTACCATCAGCTGAGATACTCTCTTTAAGGCTCTGATGACTGACTTGCGGTTCATATTGGTAGCCGCCACAATGCCGTCTATTTGGCTGTCTTCTCGTTATACCAGCCTGCTGTAGGCTGCAACATGAAACCTAATTATCTCTTTCACCCATTCTACTTATTCCTTTCATGATGCAGAACAGGGTAACCTCAACTTATGGCCAACGACTATGAAACGGGTAACCTTATTTATGAGATAATGCGGGTACTGGCGAGACTATGCCAGTTCATATATACTGCCAATGTAGTAGATCTCTTTCTATCGTTTTTAATGACGTTTAAGATCGTAGCGGAAATTACTACCTTTTGCTTGTCGGGTTAACTACCCATCATAAGCGTGATTGCGCTCCTTTAGCCTTTAATCCTGGCTGAGCTCAATTTCTCTAGTCTCCAGTTAACTGGAACCGGTCTTAAAGGCAAAGGATAACCAAAAAGCTTTAATGTCATAGCTCCAGCTAAACAGCTGACTATTCCAATATGTGTGAGTCAGTACAGTTCCGTGATGGTTTTCCCGGCTTCTGCGTTAAAATCTGCCAATCCAGCAATACAGGTAATAAACCAAGATGGTGGTAGAATGGAAGTACGTTTGCAGATACGCAGAGTGATGATCGTGGCCGGTAAGGGTGGGCGAGGTGTTGGCTTTTCGCCACGAAAAAATATGTTGATAAAGGCACCGGACGGCGGTGATGGTGGAAAGGCGGCAGACGTCACTTTCGCAGCAGATAATAACGTCAACACTCTGGCTAGCTGCGCTTCGAGCCAGAGCTAGGCGGGCGATGGTGAGGCGGGCGGTAAACGGAGGAAGCATGGTGCTGATGGGGCGGACAAACTAGTTAAAAGTGCCGGTTGGTACGGCTGTTTATCGTGATGGTTGTTGCGACAGAACTAACAACTGGTGGTCAGCCGTGGTAGTATTTGGTGGGCGGGCTTGTGGCAATGCCCGATTTCAAGTCGTCGACTCGTCAAACGCCTCGAGTAGCTGAGGGTGGGCAAAAGGTGATAGTTTCGCTAGCTGGGCTCAAAACTAGTAGCAGATGTTGGTCTGGTCGGATTTCCCAATGCAGGTAAGTCAACTTTTCTATCGGTGGTGTCCTAATGCTCGACCAGAGATAGCTAATTACGCCTTTTACGCACACTGAGCTCTAATCGAGGTGTGGCGGATATTGATGAGGCAGTCTCACTAGCAGCAGATATCCCGGGTATTATCGAAGAAAAGTTGCGTCAGGACAGCTAGGGCTGGAATTCTTGCGTCATGTTGAGCGAACTCAGGGTCTCCATATGATTGACGTTGCGACGGAGGATGTAGAGAGAGTTACCAGGTGATTCGGCGGGAACTGGCTCCAACATTCAACAGCGCTAGTGACCAAGCCTGAGGTGATAGCTCTGACCAAGATAGACACAGTACCTGAATCTACGGTGAAGCAGCAGCTGGAGCACTTGCGTCGGGTGGCCAAAAGTCCGATTTACCCTATATCTGCCCCGGCCCATTTGGGAATTTTGGAGCTACTGCGTCGTTTAGCTGAAATGGTCGAACAGCAGAAGGCTAAGCAGGCACCAGTTGACAAAGCGATGTATCAGCAGAGTCGAGATTGGTTGATAGCCGACAACTGAAGACCAGCTGGTGGAGTTAGCCAGCGGATGACGGAGCTACTTGGTGACCGGTGAAAAGATTGAGCGTTTCGCCGAGCGGACGGACTTTAATAGCGAGTTTAGCATCAATCGCTTGAGAGACATCTTGGCTAAGCTGAATATTGTCGCTGAGCTGGTTAAGCAGGGGGCGACCGGTGAGTCGGTCATTGAGATTGCTGGTGCATCGCTTTCACTACAAGAGCGATGGGATGTATCATAATGAGGCAAAGGAGGAGTAAATGCAGGAAAGTTAGTTTTGATTCGTCACGTGAGAGTGAGTGGAACCTGCAGGGGTCGTTGACATGGCTGGACGGATGTGGGTATCACGCCAGAGGGGCGGCTGATGCTCAAGATGGGTGAGCTACTGCAGAGCATCATTTGATGAAGCATATACTAGCCGACCTCAAGCGGACGGTGGAAACATTTCGGAACGTTGTCACTGCAGGGCAGCCGAACTACCTTACAAGCAAGTTGAGGCCCTCAAACGAGCGTGATTACGGCGACTATACCGGGCTAAATATGGGAGGTGAAAGCTGAAAGTCGGCGATGATAAGTTTAACGTCATTAGACGCAATTATGACGAGCGATCCCGGGGTGAGACCTTGACATGGTTTACGACACGGGTTTTGCCATGGTACCGAGCTGAGCTATTGCCCAGGCTACTTAGGGGCGAGAACGTTATGCGTAGCGCATGGCAATTGATCAGAGCGCTGGGAACACATTGAGAATATTAGCGACTTTAGCTCGACATCGCGTAGTTTGAAATGATCTTTTGGCAGTTCTGATTTACACCGTCGATGAGGCTGGTCGAATGGTCAGATCGTCGACGTTGAAGGCTGAGATTACTCAGACCAAAGCTAGGTGGTGCTTGGGGCTAGGGTAATACTAGATTAACACCTAACTGCAACGACTACCTATGAAAGACTTCAAGGGGTTAAAGCCGCCTGACGTTTCTAGGCCTGTTGTTTTAATAGATTTTCAGGTCTAATATACATTGAGCCGTAAGCTTTTGAAGTCAGGTGCTAGGATAAAAACTTAGTAGCCCATTAAAGTTTTCATTTCCTGCCACGCTGACCGGATTTATACGGGTCAGCAAAGTAAATGTTCACATCCAGTGTTTTTTCAGTGGCACGCCGCTGACTAAACTCAACCCCATTGTCGTAAGTAATGGTGGTAACATTACTTTTACAAAGACTCTTCAATATCCACCTGGTTTGCTTTGGTAATACCGGCAGGTATTGTAGCCAATAACTAAACTAATGGATTTTCAATCCGGACTTACGCTCGGTATGGGTTAATAGTCTATCCTTAGTATCAATCCAAAGATGGTATCTCCCTCCAGGTCGGTATAACTTTCTAGATTATCTATACTGCGGCGGCCGGTCTCGGAATGGAATGCTTGCTCTATTGGTATTTGTTGTATGGTAATTTGTAGTGATTCTTAAATGGTTTACCACGTCATGGAGCGAAACCAATTGCTTTCTTGCGCTCATTGCCATTAAGGCTATAGATGTAACGGTAAATGACATGGGATATGGGGCGAAGCCCCATATCTCCTGTCCAACCATCGTTATCTTTCAAGAGTTCGGGTCTGCTGAGGCATCTATTCGTAGGGAGATTTGTTCCAGCGACCATCGTAACTCTGAGTTTAGCCTTAATATATGCGAGTAACCGCATATACTATTCAGCCAGTTTCTTGCTAGTCCTGCAGACGCCTGAATGGCGTTTAGCATATTTCTCGGGCTGAGCTGGCATTGTAGCTATATGCTTGTTATGTAGCCTCTGACGCCTTTTTACCACCCTTAGCCTTACGAGATGGTACTAACTATAATCTTTGTCACGGTACTTGCTGGCTATCTAGGCTGGCAATGGCCGGCACGTTGACACGCTGTCTATTCTATCCCGTTTTTCGACCAGGCAGTCTTTGTATTTGCTCCTCAATAAAGCTATTAACCTCACGAGAGATAGTACTGGTTGAGCGTCCAAGCGACTTGGCAATAGCAGTGTATGATTCACCATTCTTTAACCTATTCTCGATAACTATACGTTCATCGTAGCAAAGTTGTATATACTTGTTATTAGACACGTTTCTAACGTCCTTTCCGGTTAATTGACTTTCCAAAAATCCATTAAACCACGGGGCTAAAATTGAAACGTGTCTTTATTTAGCTTATCCTTTGCAGTTAAGTTGTTAATTTTACAAATAGCATTGACAGTCTGGTCAAAGTTTACGCTATTATGCGAGAGTAGCTTCTAGCTGAAGCCAGTTAGCCTGATGTAACTAACGGAAATGCCTACCGGAGAGACCCGTAGGCATTTTTAGATTGAGTCTAGACTGGCGGTCTTAGTCAGGTGGTCATATCACGCTTCCCGTACATTCGCCCTTGGGGTTCTGCTCTGATGAAGCCGATCTGGAGTAGGTATGGTTCGTAAAGTCCTCAATAGTACTGGCCTCTGCCGGTGATGGCGGCGATCGGGTTCGATACCCGACCGGCGATCACGATAATTCTGCCACATCACCTGAGCATATGACGATCAGCCGGGTCAAGCCCAGCTCGTCAATCTCGAGCATCTCCAGGGCGGCTGTGGCGCTATCGGTATCAACGATGCCGTCACCATTAATGTCAGCGTAATCACGGGACTCGTTTGAGGGGCGGTTAGCGATGCGAGGCTTTGACGGCTGCGCTGAGCTAAAAGCTGAGCCGGCGTCATCGTTGATCTCGTGGTTTTGAGGATATGAGCGCTGCGTCGGATGATCCGCTCAATATCTTGATGACTATAGAACTCAGATGAAAACAAATGACCGGAGCGATCTCTCAGGGGGCTGCCAGACCGCCGTCCTAGTGGTGGCGCCGATAACGGTGAAATGGGGTAGATCCAGCCGAACTGAACGGGCAGGCTTTCGCCGCCATGACGATATCAAGCTTGAAGTCCTCCATGACTGAGTAGAGCACTTCTCAACTGCTCCGAGATAGGCGGTGGATTTCATCGATAAAGAGACATCACCATCTTGGAGATTAGTCAGGATGCTGGCCAGATCGCCGGCTCGTTCAATCGCCAGACTGGCGGTACTGTAGTCCCGCCCTCTATCTCATTGGCGATGACACTGCTATAGGTGGTCTTGTCTAATCCGGGTAGATATATAGCAAGATATGACGACTGGCTCGCTTCTTTAGCTGCCTCAATAGCGAGTCGGAGTTAGCGCTCATCCTATCTTGACCGATATGGTCAGCGAAGCGTCTGGGAGGACGACAGCTCCCAGCTGGACTTCTTCCACTGCCCCCCGGTTGCTCGGTGCCGGAGCGGCAGGCTCGACCAAAACGTTGGATTCTATAGCCTATTTTAACATCTATACTTTATGAACGCTTCTTTAAGGCTAGGCGAACCCGTTCATTAGGTCGGCAGATCGACCGGTACGTCACTCAGAAAGACGAGTAGCATCAATCTGGGATTGAAGCCGAGGGCGATTAGTCGTCCAGAGCCCTCATATCCATTTGGGCTGATGAGACTACCGGTCGGTCGGTCGGAGGTGAGGCAGCTGGCTGACCGACTTTGTCCGCAGGCTGACGGCGGGATCCGCTCGGTTGACTTTTGCCGACCGCTTGCACCGTGACGAAGCCAATGTCGGCAGTGGCGATAGCATTGCGAACTGCGTCAACCTCGCCTAACCCCAGGAATACAGCCAAGGGAGCGGCTATCTGACTCCTGCACAGTGATCAAGAGCTCAGTAGTCTCTTGCCGGCTGAGCGAAGAAAAACCATGAGCTCCTCGGAGTTCTCTTTGACGGAGTGAAAAGAGTATGAATTTGCGCTTCTCGTCCCACTCTGGCACTATCAATATCAATGGCGGTGGTAAATATTTCATAACCTACTCCCATCATATCAATCACCACCGTGCCGGTGGTCTTTTTCGATAACTTCCCCATTAACGGTAGGCGATCATGATCTTTATTCTACTACAGCTGTAGATCTTTTCTTTGAGTTAGACCGTCTCTGGTCATGAGGCGGTGAGTAATGGCGGCGGCCAGCGTCGGCGGCGTCGTCACGGCTTGATGACTGGGGAATCTTGAGTGGAGCTTGACCATCTGCTGAATTTGCCGTTTGTCACTCGCCCGTAGCCGGTTAGCGTCACTTAGTAAAGCGGGTATATTCAAAGACGGTAGATCGTGCTGGGCTGCCACCAGAATAACTCACCTCTAGCTCGGCAACACTGATGGCGGTGGTAATGTTGCGGGCGAAGAAGAGCTGACGACATCACATCGGGCTGGGTGTCGGTTATGATCTCGTCGAGTGAATTATGGATGTCGGTTAGACGAGCTTTTAGCCTGAGTGTGACTGGGGGTGATGATCACCCCGGCATCGACAATAGCCGGATGATGGTGATCTCGCACCAATCACCCGAAGCCCAGGATACCCGAGCCGGGTCAATGCCGATGATCCGCATTTACTTTCGCGCCCCGATGACGTAGCTTGTCGTAGGCTTGCTTAATCTCCTGAGCGGTACTGCTGCTTGCGGATGCCCAAAGCAACGGCCGTAGTGGCGATCAGGCGATAATCAGAGTGGTGGTGCTGGTCTGATTTAGCCTGGTCGGTTGATCGTCTAACGATGCTCAGCGTCATCGGTTTTCGCCACTGACTAGTACCCGCGCTGCACTTCTGACACAGTGATTGGTCTCAGGGGTTGCGCTCGTAGCCACCTCTTACAGGGAGTGAGTTTCTCTTGCTGTCAGTATTTCGTATCGGCAATCTTGACGCAGCGATTGGTGACAGGGATTGCGCTTTGCAGCGCTTCTTTGCAGGGAGTTAGGAGCTGGTGTTGGTGGGAGCTACTGGCAAAACTTTAACGCAACGGTTAGTGACGGGGTTGCGGACATAGCTTTACCCGGTACGGCAGCAGCGTTGAGCCGCTATTGTCATTTTTCGTCTCGCTGGTCGCAGTTTACGACAGCGATTGGTCTCAGGGTTGCGCTCATGCCATCAGGACAGTCAGGTAAATCATCGTCGTCGGATTGCACCTTTGCGACAACGGTGTGTTTCGGGTCGTTCTATAGCCTCAGGACATGGTTTTAGTGGATTGGTCATTATTATCCGGCTTAGGGTCTGCGCGACTTTACCGGTTTTCAGTGATCTCGCACCTGACCGGTCGGGCAGGGCTTCTATCTTCAATAATGTTGTCTTCGCCCGGGGATGAAAAGTCGTTTTCAGACGCCATTTTCATCAAGAGCTCAGGCTTTGTCCCTGGCTTTGGTATTACTGTATCGCTTCAGCTAACCACTGTTGTATCATCGCTATCAGATCAGGTAGATGACGCCGCTAGCTGGGGTAGAGGCGGAAGCTGATGTTCGGAGATATTGATACTATATAGTCCGCCCGGGTCAAGATCGTGGTCGGCAGCTTGTGATGAGCTGGTCCTTGACCTGCTAATGGCTAGATGGCAATTTGATTGGATTAATGGTCTCATCACCGGTGTTAACGAGGCTCGACGAATTGTTGGTTGTCGCTTAGATTGGCTCCGATTTCGTTTTCATGCAATGCACTGACCGGCTTTTTGCAGATCGTTGGGGCTCGGTGGCGGTAACCGATGGTCGCTGCATTTGATAGCTTTACCGTGTCTTCTTGCTATAATAAAACTTGTTTTGAGAGCAGGCGCACGGTCGCCATGGGTCTGATTGGCAACGCTGGTAGGAGTAGCCATCTTGCTCGTCCAGAGCGTCTTCGATTCTTTGGGAAGATGCTGTCGCCATACATTGTCTTGATATATATAGCTAGACAACCGACCCAGCGCTCCACCAGAGACAACTTTCAGGCGTGGCTTATAGCTATGAAAGTCACCGATGGGTGGCATATCGAAATCAAGGGCAGGTTGATATCGAAATCTTGCCAGCCAGGCACAGTGATCGTCGTTATTACAGAGCTCTACGTGCAATCTTTGTAATCTATTTGTCCCTCAGATGATTTCGCTAATAATCCAGCGTTGATCTGTGATGGGATCACTATCAATGACCTTTAGCTAAGCCGGTTTTTGGCTAGAAGTGCGATCAAGCAACAGATAATTTAATAAACGCAAAAGAGATGAGTTTTAGGTGTTTTATTTTCATCGCTAGCTAGTGTAGCATCACTTGGCTAGGCTTGTCCAATTTTGTGATCTGACTTCGTCCTTGGTCTGCTCGGTGATTAATCTTAATGGTGATATGCTCAGCCGGTAGGACACTCTTAATCGCTGTCGCCCCACTCAATCACTGTGATGGCGTGATGGTCGTGGATGGTCTCAGCTAACTCGTCGGCGATAATACCGGCGTCGCTAAGGCGATAAAAATCGTAATGATGCAGCGTCAGTCCATTGCGACCTCGGTAATTATAATTGATGGTGAAGGATGGTGAGGTGATGTTATCTCTTTGATCAGTCCCTGAGCCAATCCTCTGGTCAGAGTGGTTTTGCGGCGCTGATGTCGCCGACCAGCTCAATTACCCCGCCTCCCTTGAGTTCGGTGCCTAACTGACGACCGAGCTGCTCCATCTTAGCCGGACTGGTGATGATCATGGGCTTATTGTAACACGAGCTAGAGCAGATGGCGTTTCTTGGCCCAGATGATCACGGCAATAGTGGCAACGACGGCGATAGTGAGTAACTATCAGGAAACTGTTGCGGGTTTCCTGCATTGGGACGTGAACATTCATGCCGTAAAAGCTAAAGACCAGATCGGGGATGGCGATAAGCATGGTAGCGACAGTAAGAGTCTTCATGGATCGAGTTGAGCGAGTTGTTGGTCGTGGTGCTATCAGGCATCATGAATACTGGTAATGCGCCTGGCGTTTAGAATTACAAATACCAATATACTGTTGAGTGGCTAGGATGGCGTCGGTAATGTCGTCGCTATTGCTACCGGACAAGGGAGATAGACCTATCGGCTTGAATGCGCTGCAAGAGTGGTGCTAACGGCGTAAGAGCGCTGACGAAATCGTTAATCTGATCCTCTGAGTAGAATGAGATTTAGAATACTTCGATTCTCTAGTCGACGAGTCTGAATCTCGGCGACGACACTGCTGATGGCGTTGGGTGAGTCTTGATGCTAGCGGTCGTACGACTCTACTACCTGGGTCAGGAGGTAAACTAAAGGCTGACTGAACGGTAAGAGCTAGGGCAGATTACCGACCAGGAGGTTAGAGGTAAAACCAGCGACAAATGCATGCTGGTGACGATTGGTAAAAGTGATTGTTATAGACCACTCAGAACCGGGCGGGTAATGGGTTAACTTTCTGGTTAGCTCTCATGGGCATTAGGTAGACTGACGTCAGAGGTAGTGTAGCCGTCTCGTTGGGTGAGATTGGGAGTCTCGTTAATGTCGAGAGACTCCTCTAGGGTGCGGTAGGATAAATTGCTGATTTGCTGGCGAGGCGTTGTAGCTCAGGGCGAGAGATGGATCTCGATAATGGCGATGCCATTGAGTCGGTTAGGCATAGCGTCTAACATCGGGCAGCTCAGCTGCTTACCGGACTTGCCCACCAACGTAATCGATTGTAGCACAGTGATTTGAGTGAATCTTTACGGTATAATCGTCAGTATAATTAATGGTGAGGTCTAATGTCTTGAGCAACGAGTCGAGATGATTAGCAGAATCAGCACGCACTGACTCATCGTGCTGGGCTACTGTCACTTTAGGCGTCGGTTTTGGTGGTAATGCTGGCCGTTTACTTGGTGGTGGTCATATTCTACTCTCAGCTACGCCCGTGGCGCAGGTGCTCCCGGTTACGATGGGTCGGCTTTATCTAATCTTTAGCCTTGGAGGTCTCTAATATCGACTTTCAACTGAGAAACAGCGAGATAAGTGGGATCATCCACAGTTATAATATCGACTAATGCAGTAAAAAGGGCACGACGTGACGCTTAGCTCAGTGCAAACATCTAGTACTAGTTTGGTTCATCAGGTGGCTATGCCACATGCGGCTACTTCTGCTACCATGGCGGCGCCGGCTCGCCTTGCCGCCTGATACTTGGGGTGTAGCCCCTCTGGGCATGGCGAAACTTTAGCCCCCAGTCGGACTACGAATCAAATGACCAGATCCGTCCTGCTATAGCTATGCTGCTGTACCGGCGGCTGGGACAAGCAGCCAGCATCATGTCGGGAATTCAGTCAACTAAAGGTAGTGCTCATGGCACAGTCTACTATGCTATAAATTGGACTCGTAGTCACGCAGTTCAGAGCTGGTATTTACCAGCAAAAAGTGGTTTATACAGCGACTATTAAGTACGCGCCACCACCGAAGCTGGCTTCGGTTACGGATAGTTATATGGTGAATTCACCGTATTGTGGCGGAGTGAGTGGCGACGCCAAAATAACTATCGAGGACTAGTCTGGCGACGGCAAGCGGTGGTGATCTTGGACATTGACGGCGACAGCAAGCTATCTAGCGGCGATGTAGAATGTGGGAAGATTGCCGTGCTAAACGATGCGACTATCTCTTGCATGATTGACAACTTCGGAGAGCACAGCTTCTCTGGGTAAGTATGACATTTTTGGTCGTGACGCAGAAGTGGTCGGGCGAAATTAGCTAAAGACTTTTTCTGCTCAAGAGGTATGGTAGTTTGTGCTAATGAGGGCTGGTGCTGGAGGCGTCAGGTTGATCTGGATGAGAATATGATTCCGGTCGACTTAAGTCATGATTTCATGCCTAAATGCTTCCTTAACTAATGCTCAGATTAGAGCGGTCAGGTTGATTGGTATGATTACTACTTATAGAAGTGGGCTAATGCCGCCACGGTTAAACCGGATAAATTAGCTAAATTACAAGAATAAGTCGGTCAAAGTTGATTGGGATGATGTTTTGGGCTGTGGGTGTATATCCTCGATATGCTTACGAGGTGCAACGTCGCAACGCCACTGGATCGCTATGTGTTAGCGCAGAACTGAGATTCAGTTTGAAAAGTCTACTGATGTTAAGAAGCGACCGGCTACTAGCTGCAATGCTCACATTAAGACAGCCGGTCAGATGTGGGCGAATGGGACACCGGACAATGTTGATGGCAATATCTCAGTCTAAAGACTATCGAACCGGCTGTCAGCTGGATCAGAACCTACTATAAACGTGATCAAGCTAAGTTCAACCAACCACCTGGGCAGCCACACCGCCTTTTAGCTTTGGCGACAAAGAGCCGGAATGGTATCTGGGTAGGCAAGTTTGAAACTACCGGCGTGTGAGTAGTCCCATGGTGAAGCCCAGCCAAAAATCGAACATCTCTGAGCCAATTGGCAATTTCTTCACCATGGCGAAAAGTATCGGGGTTGGCGATCCGAGTAATACGGGTGGTAGTACTATCGCCGGGACTGTCAATAACTCACACAACTTAGCTAAGGCAACTACTCACTTAGCTAAGAGTAGCGAGTGGGGTGCTATTGCCTATCTAGCTAGCTCTATCACGGAGTGGGTGTGGGTGGACTGGGTATAAATAACTACGTAGTGGGCAGTGGCGGAACCGACGCCGACGGTCAGATCGGTGATGTCGGCGTAACGGGCTGTGGACGAGCGTGGCAGTCAATACCGGTGCCGCCCTTAATGCCACTACGATCGAGTCGGATAGTGCCTGTGGCAGATATGATCAACAGTATGACTCCAGCCAAGGCGTCGAAAGCGTCAACGACTAATTTTCGGTGGGGAGTGTATGATTTTGTCAGGCGGAGCTCATGGAGATAACAGCGGGTAACCGAACCAATTTCAATGACAGTACCACTGCACTATCCGGTAGCATGACGACACCAGCCAAAGAGCCCTACGTTAACCTATATAGAGCTAGTCGAGGCTTCGGGCTACAAGACCGGGCTGGTCTATCTCCAGTAACGAAGCTGGTTTAATTTCGACAACTGCACCTTGAGACTTGCGGCGGTCAGGCGCTTCATGAGACCAAATCAGTCATGTCGGTCGATGGCGATTCATCGTCTTGGAAATGGCGGAGTGTCAAACTTTACCAGCAACTGCGCCATGGTCTGTCTATAGTGGTAGCGCTCGCTGGTAATAGGGCGGGACTGTTCGCTTCCGAAAAAGGTGATGGTCAATCTTCTATTAACAGCATCACTATGAGGGCTACCTGATCGTACCTTGAAGTCGCCTCGCTTATTCAGCCGGTAATGGCTCGGTAGGGCAGCTGGTCAGCACCCGTTTCATGGCGGAGCTTTCCGCTGGAGTAACCCATAGTCGGTACTTCCAGCGGACGGCGATCTGGCGAGCGACGTAGGCGCAATGAAAGGCAACATTACTTTGGTAGCCACTGGTCGGCGTCGCTGTCGGACTTCTCTTGATTAGCAGCACTGCTGACAGCGATCAGTTCCAGGTCGTCATTAGCTAGCTGCTTGCGTTCGGTGGCGGAGAGGTAGCGAGCACCGGTGCGCCAGGCATTGCCCAGGCGACTACGTGGTCAATTTGGACTTTTTAGAGACTGCTTCTTTGGTAGATAGCTCTATCTGTCGGCCGGTGTATGGGTCGAGTAGATTGCCACTGACGACCGTACAGCCGTTCGGGGCGAGCTTAACGTCCTTGACGTCACGGTTGAGAATCTTTTGCCTGACATTACAGCTACGCCAGCTTGCCTATGCCATGACTAAAATTACTGCGCTGGTAATCATCCCCTGCCTCGGCGTCTTTGACCGGTAACTTGGTTAGTTGGTCGATCGCCAGGTTGCTACCCGGTTCAGACTGGTGGGTCGGAGTCGGAGCAGGGGGTGGTGTTTGGCTGGTTTGATAGAGTTGATAACTAAGAACGCCGACTACGACTGCAGAGGCTAGGCTAATTAGCCAGCCCCACAGACGTTTGGTCGAGCTGCTTGGTTTTTCTCATTTTCGTTTTTAGGTCTTGTCGTATTATACTAGATGTAGATGAAAAAGACACTGATGATCTTGCTGTCGCTGACTGTGTTGACGAGTTGCGTGGCTACGCCTGCTTTAGCTGTACCTAGTAGCGAGGTGGTCAAAGCTAACTGTCGGGCGGTGCAGTCGGTGCTTAATCAGATGGAGAAGGCCGATGCGGCGCTAAGGATTAATCGAGGCCGGGTCTATAATGAGCTGCTCAACTTATTCTATGCCATAGAATACTCGATTGCTGAGCAATAAGATCTCGTTGCCTAACTTAGTCTCGCTTACCTCGGAGTTTGAGAGTGTGCTCGGTGAATTTCGAGCTAACTACAACAGCTACGATGATGCGCTGGGTGACTTGGTGGGAGCGAAGTGCCAGGAAGAACCAATGGCTTTTTATGACAAATTAGTGAAAGTGCGAGATGAACGGGCTAAAGCTGAATGGTAATATTAAAAGGCTGGATCAGCTAGTTGAGCTATATGGAGATGAATTTAATACAGAATGCAAAGGCGCAGATCAATGCTCGATAAATTAGCTAATATTAAGTCTCGTCTAGTCCGACATCAATTTGCTTTGCTTTATCAGCCTGTGCATCTTACTGGCGATGGTGATGACGACCATTAGCTTAGACTTATATCGAAGAGTGCGACTGCTGGACATGAGTCGCCCTGCATGAAAAGGTAGAAGTAAAGTAGAGAAGAGCCGAGATGATCAGCCGTTCGAGAGTTCGGGTGTTGGAACAAAGCAGCTATTACCGACTTTGATCAACGGATGAGCAAGCACCGCAAGGAGCCAGCGGCTTAGGTAATTAGTGATAATGCTAACATCAGTGACGAAAGTTTAGGGCTAAGCTCCTCGCCGGTTACGCCCCAGCTCAGAGGTGATGACTACTGTTGGCACTCTTGACTAGCTAGTGCTAATTACTTATAATGCGGTTATGATGACTGAGCGCCGAGGCTAAGATATTAGCCGCTATTATTGAGCAGTACGCTGAGCGTCTACCCAGTTGGTGAGCGTCTTGCTGGCGAAGCTGTCGACGTTTCACCCGCCACGATGCGCTCGGAAATGGCGAAGCTGGAGGAGATGGGTTACTACGCCAGCCGCATACTTCGGCCCGGGCTGTACCAACCCTGATAAAGGGTATCGACTATATGTACAGCATCGCCGAGATCCAATCTGCTCGCAAGCTCAGCCATAGTGACGAGCGCTACACCAAGGTGATCAAAGCTCGGGTGGTCGGCGGCGGCGGAGCTGACTTAGCGATCAGGGCGGCAGTTGATTCACTGGTGAGCCAACGCACACTTGGGATTAGCGACCATTGGTACGCAGCTTTATCTTAGTGGTATGGCTAACTTATTCGCTCAGCCGGAGTTCCTGGACGGTGAACATGTTCGAGCGGGTGGCTAATTTTGCTTGATAATCTGGAGCCGGCTGAGAGAGGCGACCCGAATGAGACCCTGAACGTCTTTATCGGCTCGGAGAATGATATCGGGCGGACAGTGATACTTCGTTGATCACCAGTAAGTTTTCGTTCGCTTTTCCGATAGCAGCTACATCGGAGTGCTTGATCTGACTCGTCAGAGCTATGGCTTACGTAATGCGCCTAGTAGCGCAGACGGGTAGTTTGTTAGAACATATACTAGTTAGTGATAATTTATTGTAGCGGATAATGCGATGAGGGAACCAAAGACTAGTCAAGAGATAATGAGCGGCTGAGCTGCGAAACAAACCATCATGGCAGCAGCGAGGCGAAAACCAGCTGAGCTGACTGACCTGGCTCAGCGTACCAGGGCTGATTTTCGAGAATTATCGCAAGAATAGCGAAGCGAATTTGGCTAGAGCGGAAGAGCGTAGTCGGGAACGGTAGTTAAGCAATTACTGCCGATCGTTGACGCCTTAGACATGGCAACGGTGAATCTCCCTGAGAGCTATTGATGATGACTGGGCGAAAGGTGTCATGGCGACGAGGCGTAATAGTGGAGCGGATGATGAAGGAGCTAGGGCTAATTAGACAACCGGTTCGTTGGCGACGCTTTTGATCACGATCAGCACGAGCCATCTCCTCTGGAAGGCGGCGAAGCGTGAGAGTGAGATTATCGCTGAGGTGATGCGTCCGGGACACCTGTAGCAAGGGGCTTTCGTTCTCATCGCCCGGCTATGGTCAAAGTAGCGAAGAAATAGCTGGCGTTAATGGCGCTAAGCTTTTGGAGATGTGCTTAGGTATTAGTTCTTGAGGGATGCTGATGTAGGTATATACTTATTGTTAGACACGTTTCTGACGTCCTTTCCGGTTAATTGACTTTCCAAAAATCCATTAAACCACGGGGCTAAAATTGAAACGTGTCTTTATTGAGCTTATCTTTGCGGTTAAGGTGTTAATGTAGGGCTCTCTATTGACAGGTATGCTAACTCATGGTAAAACAGTCTTATAGTTCATTAAGGAGGTTGTAGTTAGAACCGTGATAGTTTTAGGGCGTTGGAGCAATACCAGTCGACCGCTGAGAATGCAGATAAGCGTCCTCGTCGGCGTAGAGCGTATGCTAGGTGGCGTAGCGACTCGAGCACCTCAGATACCGGATCAAGACGGCGGGTAATAGTAATGTCGATATGGATCAAAATCGATGACTACGACAAAGGGTTAGTCGCGAGCGTCGTCGGGGAGTTGATGGACGAGCTGGTCAGTCAACCCATCGACCGGGCGGTGCTGGATGATTCCATCCTACTGATCGGATCCGATGGGGGCAGGGTGAGCTCGGTCAGTAGTTGTCTGGCCAATATGACACATCGACAGCCTGTTTCGCTTGATGATCCGGTGGTGCAGTGAAAGTATAACCTGGAGTAAGCTGGAACACGACCCCGACTACCGTGACTTTTAAGGATAAAGAGTTCTACCTAACGGCTCGGACTCTGTCTGATCTGGATCAGCCAAGCGTTGTTGACTTTGGTGCCGGTCACTCTATCTACGAAGATGAGGAGATGTTCGACCCGGATGAAACAACTGATCTCCTGATTCAAGAACGTAGTATTGCTGATGCCCTCGGCTGATAAAGAAGTGTCTGTACAGGTACTGAATCAGCACCTGGCTGATCGCTTGGCTAAGTCGACTAAGAAGCAGGATGACAACCGGTCGGTCGCTCGGCTGGCACTGTCAAGACTTCTGACGACCAGCGCTATATCGTCAGATGGATAGCACTCAGCGCCGACAATTAGCCAACGAGATGCTGACAACGAGCATTTTATCGACATGCCCTGCAATGAAGAACTGGCTACTCAGATCCAATATACCGATGGCTGGACTCTCGACCAGATAGCTCGAGGCATTTTAGCTAGCATCGAGGCACGGTCGGTTGAGCAGATGTAAAGTCGAATTGGCTAGGGCTACTCCTAGTGAAACCTTGTCCTCTTTTAAGCAGAGGGATTTTATTTAGTTTTATGTAGTAGGTATAATTACAACATTTAGCACCTCTGACACGTGAGTGCTAAAAATCTATACTGGATACTGCTAATGCTAACATTAGCATTAAACGGGTTAGGGTAGATGAATTAGTAATAGAAAGGATGAAATATATGAGTGCAATTATCGATTGACTTGGGACGACCAATAGTGCTTTTGCTTATCTAGTGGCCGGTAAAACCTGAGATCATCACTAACAAGGAAGGGCAATCGTACCACCTTCTGGTCGTGGCGATCAATAGTAAGAGCGAGCGCTTGGTCGACAAGTGGCTGAGCGACAGCGGGTGGTTAACGCTGAGAATACGATCTATGCCATCAAGCGATTGATCGGCCGTCGGTTAGGGATCCGGAAGTTCAGAACGATATCAAGATTATGCCGTATAAGATTGTTAACAACAAAGGTAATGCGGCGGTCGAGCTTCAAGGTAAGGTCTATAGCCCGGAGGAAATCAGTGCCATGATCTTGTCGAAGGTCAAGGCTGATGCCGAGAAATACCTAGGTCAGCCTGTTACCGAAGCAGTGATCACTGTCCTCGCTCTACTTTGACGATAGTCAACGTCAGGCGACCAAAGATGCCGGTAAAATCGCCGGGCCAGTTAAGCGGATTGTCAATGAGCCGATGCAGCAGCACTAGCCATGGACCGGGAGAAAAATAACGATGAGAAGATAGTCGTCTTTGACCTGGGTGGCGGTACCTTTTGATGTCTCTATCCTAGAGTTGGGTGACGGAGTCTTTGAGGTTAAGTCGACTAATGGTGATACTCACCTGGGCGGCGAAGACTTTGACAACCGGATCGTCAATCACTTCCTCGACAAGTTTAAGAATGATACCGTATTGACCTGTCGGGTGACAAGGCTGCTGGTGCAACGACTCCAAGGATGAGGCCGAGAAAGCCAGAGAGGAGCTGAGTACTACCAGAATATGAGGTGAGTACCTTCACATCACTGCCGATGCCAATTATCTGAAGCACTTTGAGACCAAGCCAACCAGGGCAGAGATGGTTGATTGGTGTCCGACCTGATTGATCGTCTGGCCGACCGTGCGATAAAGGCGATGAAAGACGCCGGCATCAAACCGGCCGATATCGGTCATGTCGTCTTAGTCGGTGGTATGACCCGTATGCTGGCAGTGGTGGACAAAGCCAAGAGCATCTAAGAAAGATCCGATGGCTGTGTCAACCCTGGACGAAGTGGTAGCTGATGGTGCCGCTATTCAGGGCGGAGTTTTGTCGGGTGACGTCAGCGATGTCCTGTTGCTGGATGTCACACCGCTGTCGCTGGGTATTGAGACGATGGGTGGGTATCCACTCAAGCTGATTGAGCGCAATTCGACCATCCCGACCAGCAAGTCGCAAGTTTTTCTCGACGGCAGCCGATAACCAGCCACAGGTTGAGATTAACGTGCTTCAGGGTGAACGAGTTTTAGCAATGACAACAAGTCGCTAGTAGATTTATCCGGACGGCATTGCCCCGGCACCACGTGGCGTACCTCAGATAGAAGTGACTTCTCAACATCGATGCTAACGGCATTCTGAATGTCTCAGCCAAAGACAAGGGTACGGGCAAAGAGCAGTCAATCACCATCCAGAATAGCGGTAACTTATCTAAAGAGGATACGCCAAGGCGAAGCAGAAGCGGAGGCGCACGCTCGAAGAAGATAAGCAAAAGCGAGAGATGACTGATGCCTCGCACATCGTTAGAGAGCATGATCTACCAGGCAAAGAAGATGCTGGATGAGTTCAAAGACAAGATTACTGAGGATGACAGGCACTGGACCGAAGCGGCGGCTGAGGCGGAAAAGCATCTGAAAGCCGAGTCAAAGGACGAGCTGGAGTCGGCTACCAAAGAATTGTCTGAGAAGATGCGAAGTATCGGAGCGAAGCTCTATCAGGCGGGCAGCTGAGTCAGCCAAGCAGTCAGGTGATCAGAAGTCCGGTGAGTCCGGCGGGCTGATGGCGACACCGTCGAAGCGTGAGGTGGTAGATAAGAAATAGCTCGCATTGGTGAAGATAAATAGTGCAACGATCATAGCGTCGTTGCACTATTTTGCTTGGGTCTCAGGCTATAATACTAACATGTCAATCAAGCAACGTCCCGCTAAGAGCAAGAAGGATCAGGCAAAGGGTCGGGCGAAAGCTCCGGGTTCGACAGCGATCCAAAGTCCTGCGGCGTCGAATGACGAAGCTCTCGAACTGAAGACCTGGACGCTGGTGGCGCTGATCGTGATGGTGGCGATCCAGGGATCTTGCCTGTTGGTGAAGTTAACGCATCACGATAAGACTAACAGCCCGAGCAGGAAGCCGGTTGTCAAGCAGTCACTGGCGATGCCATATAGCAAGACAGTGGGGTTTCATCGGTGACTCGCTGACATACGGTTGCTGCTCAGTAGCGATACCGGCTCCAACTCTAGAGGCGCAACGCCTGGTAGTGATTATCAAGTGATTAACCGAGGTGCTAATGGGTCAACGACAACAGACTGGCTGGATAAACCACTGAGCCGGCGCTAAAAGAGTTTAAGAAGAATAAGGTGAAGTCGTCCAGGTGATGCTGGGCACTAACGACCTTATTAGAGAGGCTGCTGACTGACGAGATCGTTGATCATCTGCGGGAGATAGCTGATCGTCGTCAAGCGCAGTGAGTTAAGATAGTCATCAGCTATCATATTCCTACTCCAGCTTTGCTTGACGATGAGCAGGCGCGGCGTCTTAATATCCAGCTAGTGCATCTAGCGAGCGAACGAGATGTCTATATCGGTGATATCTCCGCCTACGATTACTCTTCAAGTCTCATCAGGAACAGCTAATTGATGGCACTCACATGAACCAGGTCGGTTATCGAGCCAGCTGAGCTGTGGTCGGATGCGCTAGGAGCGAGTGGTATCTACTGCCAAGCAGCCCTCGTTTGACTTCTCGCCACTCTTCTGACTCATCAGTCCGGATCCAAGCGAGACTTAGCGGTGACTCTGCTCAAAATCGGTGGAGTGGTTCTACGTGTCAGCAGGGTATTATGCCGGTGTGAAATGGACTGGCGAAGTGGTTGATCGGACTAACTATCGTGTCAGTGGTACTAGCGATCGCATCAAGCTGGATGTCAGACATGACTACCTGATGGATTAAAGGCTGGAGAGCATACGATTAAGGTTAGTTTAGCGATGGCGTAAGTGTGAGCTGCGGAAGCTTTAAGATCGTTATGACGACGATTAGCACTCTTGCTAGCTGAGTGCCAGTATAGTATAATCCCACCATGCCAGAAAAAGAGGGATTACTATGATGTATTAGGCGTCAAGAAGGGCGCCTCGGCTGATGAGATCAAGAAGTCTTTTCGTAAGCTAGTTATGAAATATCACCCCTGATCGCAATCCGGTGATAAAGAATCGAGGCTAGATTCAAGGAAGTGAATGAAGCTTTCACGAAGTGCTCAAAGATAGCGATAAACGACGCCGTTACGACCAGTTTGGGCATGCCCGAGTCGGCGGGCAGCTGGCGGAGGGCTAATCCGTTCGCCGGCTTTAATGGTCAGGAGGTGCACTTCGATTTTGACAGCTTCGGCGATATGGGCGATATCTTCAGTCAATTCTTCGGTGGCGGACAGGCCACTGCTCGTCGTCGTTCTCGCCATGGTAGAGATGTCGAGACGGCGGTGACGGTATCGTTTAGCGAGGTGCCTATCTTCGGCACGGAGAAAACTATCGTCATCAGCACTAATATTACCTGTGATCGTTGTCACGGCGATGGAGCCGAGCTGCTGGCTATGAACAGAAGACTTGTCCGACCTGTGGTGGTAGCGGACAGGAGGTGCATATAGTTAACTCGCTGTTCGGTCGGGTACAGCAGGCGACTACTTGCCGTACTTGCGGTGGTGACGGTAAAGTGGCGGACAAGAAGTGTACTAAGTGCGGCGGTAAAGGTGTAGTGAGGAGAAACAGTCGATCAAGCTCAAGATTCCGCTGGTGGACGAGAGTGCTCGGCACTCGCTTTGTCAGCGGGTGAGGCGGTCAGGACGGACGACCAGGCGACCTGTATGTCTTAATTCACGTTCAGCCGGACAAGAAATTCACCGGATGGTGATCTGCGTGCTGAGCGAGGAGCATGTCTCAATGGTGGATGCCAGCTTTGAGGCTGGAGGTAGAGACGGTAGATTACCCATTAGTGATGAAAGTGCCGGCGGGGACGCAATCGGGCACAGACTTTTCGACCGAGTGGGCACGGGGCGCCAGCAGGGGCGAGGACGTGATCGTACCCTCAGATAGTCACTATCAGAGTTGATAGCCAACCGGACTGACTAAGAAGCAGCGAGAGCTTCTGGCGGAGTTTCAGCAGGCGGGACGCAAGCGGTTTATCTAGCCGCTACCTGAGCGGGTTTAAAATGTGTGCGGTTTGGCTATGCTATAATAGCCAGTGTTGCGGGTGTCGTATAGGCGGTTAATATCCAAGTTTTCCAAACTTGCGACGAGAGTTCGACCTCTCCGCCCGCACCATTAGGCTTGATTGCACCATTTGAGACAGATAGTCTCAGGTTCGCTGCAGTGCTTAGGCTTGCATTATGCCCTCGCCAGGGCGCTATAAGACTTGACAAAAATATATATATGATTTAATGATCATCACTGTTAATCCGACTTAGTCCCGCTACCTGTGGACTCAGGGTACGTTCCTAAGGAGGAACAATGGCACGTTTCATGCTGTTACACCGTTCGTGGATTATAAAGCCAGCAGGTATGGCGTTCGGATCGCTGGAAAGGAGTTCGAATTCCTTCCGACGTGTGCCGTAATCAGCACGAGACTCGCAAATAGCTCTTGCGAGCTGGCCGGGTACGTTACGTACTCGCTCGCAAAGGTGATCTGCAACTCACTGTGCTGCGACGCCATCAGAGTCGAGGTCACCGACCGCATCCCCAAACAGCTGAGTTTCGGCTGCACAAAAAGGAGGCGATAGTGATGGCTATGTAGCGGGGCGTGGGTTTCACAGATGGCTAAAGCAGCCGTTAGTTGACTAGAAGAACACGGAAAGGAGGTGGAGTTTGCTGCTCCTGTAATCCAGTAATCCAGACAACCTAGTTTCTGTACTCTTCCTCATGGAAGAGCCATCGCTCGTTTATTGGCTAATTCTGGACTTACGATTTTATCATTTGAAGTGGTCTCATTTAGGTGAGTCCTTAGTGAGAGCTTATCAGCGAGGGCTGGGTGGATTTACTGAGTAGAGTTGGTTTATAATTGAGCTATGCAAAATACCATCATCGAGATGATGAACCATTGGGGCTACCTGGGGGTGATTCCTGCTGGTGGCGGTCGAGAATATTTTTCCGTCGATTCCATCTGAGGTTATCCTGTTGTTTGGTGGGGCGCTGACGGCTACGGCGTTGGGCGGTAAGCTAGGGATGGTCGGTAAGATTGCGGCGGCGACACTAGGGCATTAGTGGGGGCGGTTTTGCTCTATTATATTGGCAAGATTCTCAGGCTGAACGGCTGAAGTTGGTATCGGCAAGCCGGTAAGTGCTGCGTCTCAGACCGGCAGATATTGAGCGAGGCCGACAGTTGGTTTGATGATAAAGGGCACATCACAGTTCTTTTCTGCCGCTGTGTGCCGATCTTGCAGGAGCTTGATCTCATCCCGGCCGGTAGTGAGCGAGATGCCGATGGGGCGATTCTCGTCTACACCATCCTAGTGTTCGGCGGTCTGGAATACGGTACTGCGGTCATCGGCCACAATCTAGCACTGGCAGTCAATCCTCGGCTTCTGATAAGTTCTCTGATGTGGTGCTGGCGATCTGCGTCGTGGTAGCCGTAATCGTACTGGTCTGGTGGTTTGGTTTTCGCCACCTTCTCTCGCCGGGTAAGTCATTAAAGAGGGTAAAGACGCTAAAGAAAGCGGAGTCCGATCCTCGTGGATAAGCTGGCTCAAGACGAGACCAAGCAGAGACCGAAAGGGACTTCTGGCGTAACTTGCGTCGCTACGGCCAGGTATACTAAGTCGTCAAGGAAATATGTTATCATTTTCACATCGCTTTTGTGGTCTGATCGAGATCCCTGTCAGTGCAATTATTCCTATGCTAGCAGCGCAACGAATTTCTTGGATCGACTAGCAATCATTTAGAACAACCGCTCTATACATCACTAGTAGTCTGTGGTATCGGTCTGTTTCAAAATATTCTAAAACTATATTGATAACTACGATAGGTCGAAACTCTTTATTCGATAATGACAAAGCTCGAATGGAGCGACTCGTAGCTACTGAAGCTGGAGGTGCGAGAGATTGACAAGGCTACGACTGGGCTATTCATTATTCGGATCAATGACGACGCTAATGATGTCAGCTATGTGCTCGGAGGGGCATCTCCGAGATCATCTGCGGTGCTGACCCGTGTCGGAGTAATGGGGGCGATCTTTGTCATGAATAAGTACATGTTTATCATGCTCTTATCACGGCACTAGCCACTTATGCTATCAAGCGTCGAGGTATGAAGCGGGAGTATGAGATCAAACGTAAAACCAGGAAGCTGGAAGAAAGATGGCCGGCTTTAACTAGGCGAAATGATGCGGGGCGTCAGGGAGATAAGGTGCTAAATGCCGGGACAACTGTACTGAGTAAGATGTCGGGCGAATAGATCTAGACTAATCGTGGCGAGATTAAAGAGCGTTCCACCTGTTGGCGACATTGTTGTTGCTGATTCTTTGGAGACGTTGTTGGCTTCTATTCGTGGTGCTGGCGGTTGTGTTACTGTCACAACCTGATAACTCATTCCGTCATAGTAATAATATTTAACTATCGGAGTGAGATTATCAGTCTGGGTAACTAACATTACTTGGCTCGCTGACTATGCTGAATCGGTTTAATCTGGCTGCCGACCGAGCCCAGTGAGGGTAATTGATAACAAAGTATTTGATAAAGAAAAGTTTGGTGATATCGGCTTGATCACTTTAGAGGAAAGGTTGAGTCTGATCAGGTCAGCTTTTAGCTATGATCGTGATGGTCGTAAGCGTCCGGTGTTGAACGGGATTAGCTTTGCATGGTCTCATCCCAACGAGCGGGTTGCTTTTCGCCGGGCGGAGCGGAGCAGGCAAGACCACCATCTTTAACCTAATCACTGTCTCTACCATGCCGACAGCGGCACCATCAAGCTGGATGGCTACGACATCGAATCGCTAACCCGTGACTCTATTAGAAACAACATACGTCGATCATTACCCAATCATCCTATATCTTTAACTTCAATCAAGGACAATCTGCTGATCGCCAAACCCGGTGCTAGTATGCGAGAGATACGCTCAGTCTGTCGGCAGCCTGCATCGATGACTACATCATGTCCTTGCCCGAGCTGTGAGACCATGCTAGGCGAGGTGGCGTCATACTCGTCAGGCGGGCAACGCCAACGCTCAGCTATCGCTCGAGCCCTACTCAAGAAGACTGAAGTAACTCTTCGACGAAGCCACAGTGCTCTAGATAATGAGACCAGGGCAGATCCAGCGAGCTATCGGCAAACCTCCGGGCGAATATGCCATTCTGATCCGTCGCTCACCGCCTATCTACAGTTATCGACAGTGACGCGAGATCTTCAGTCGTTGATAAAGGTAAGATCATCGCCAGTGGCACCCATCAGGATCTACTACGTAGCTGTCAATTCTATCGCGACCTCTACCCGGAAAGATGGCGTAGGGACACTAAGGCTACAAAAGATGATGCTATAATGGTGCTGTGCTCCAGCAGCTCAGGGATTAGAGGCAGGTGGCTTCGATCCCTCCGGGTCGGGGTTCGAATCTCATGCATTACGACGTAAAGGTGACGAAGATGAGCCGTCATGGACAATGGCATAACGCTAGCAGTAAAAGAAAGAGGGTATAAAATGGCGAAAATTTAGTGCGTAAGCGCGCTGGATTCTAGACTCACGGGGCAACCCGACGGTTGAGGCGGTAGTTAGGGCTGATGACGGCTCGCATGGTCAAGCCGCTGCAAACGAGTGGCGCCTCAACTGGGGCGGCTGAAGCTTTTAGAGCTAAGAGATGGCGGCAACCGTTTTATGGGGTAAGGCGTTGACAAGGCGGTGGCTAATGTTAACCAACAGATGGTGCGCCGGTATTGTGGCATGGAGGCAACTGATCAGAGGGCGGTTGACCGGCTATGCTACAGCTGGATGGGTACTGACACAAGTCTAAGTTGTGGGAGCTAATGCCATCTTGGCGGTGTCGTTAGCGACCGCTAAGGCGGCGGCCTCGTCAGTAGCGTTTGGCGCTGTGCACTATATCGCTCAGCTAACTGATACTGAGCGAGACTTCATTACCAGTTGCCGATGATGAACATCATGAACGGCGGAGCGCATACCAACTGGACGACTGATATTCAAGAATACATGATCATGCCAATCGGAGCGCCCAGCTTTGCCGAGGCGGTACGGCAGGGCAAAGGGAGGTCTTTCATCATCTAGGGTAAGATCTAAAGGAGCAGGGCTATCCTACCACCGTAGGGTGACGAGGGTGGCTATGCTCCGCATTTACGAGGTGGTAATGGTGAGCCGCTTAAACGATTGAACAGGCGGTGACTCAGGCGGGCTATCAGCTGGGACAAGATTTTGTCTTAGCGCTGGATGTGGCAGCCAGCGAGTTCCTACCGTGATGGCTACTAGTGAACTAAAGAATGATAATGCTAAGCTGAATACCGACCAGATGATAGATTATGTCCAGGAGCTAGTGGCGGGTAATCCGCCAGCTAGTGTCGAGGATGGCTTAGCTGAGGAAGACCGGCTGACTGGACCAAACTGACCGAAAGACTGGGTGCTGAGACGCAGCTAGTAGGCGATGACTTGTTGGTGACTAACACTCAGCGCTCCAGAAAGCAATTGACCTCAGGCATGGCAATGCTATCTGGTTAGCTTTAATCAGATTGGTTTCGCCCAGCGAGACGATTGATGCTGCCGTTGGCTAAAGCGAATGGCTTTAATACAGTGATGAGTCATCGGAGTGGCGAGACCGAGGACACGACTATTGCTCACTTGGCGGTTGGTCTGGGCTGTGGTCAGATCAAGACAGGCTCGCTTAGTCGGACCGACCGGGTGGCGAAGTACACTGAGCTACTGGATTGCTGAGGCAAAATCCGGACATGCCCTTTGTTAAGCCGGTACGCTAGGCTATCATAAGTGAGCGACAAGTACACCTCGGCGCATTGACCGGGCGTACTTAGCTCGGGTAGCTGACGAGTCAGTCTCGGGAGCAGGCCGGATGTGGAGTTCCTGTTGGGCATGAGTACCCGAGAGGGTGAGCCCATCATTAAGTCAGGCACCGGAACCGTTCTTGGAAGCGCGACGATGTCACGGATGTTGTCGGTATTTTCCATGACCATGAAGATCCGATCCAGACCGTAGGCACAGCCGGCGGGGTGGAGCGCCGTAGAAGGAAAGGCGTTGAGCAGGGCGCCAAACTTCTGTTCGACATATGCGTGGTCGTAGCCGAGGATCTCGAAGACTTTATACATGATATCAGGGTTATGGTGTGCGACGGCGCCGAGCTATCTCGTAACCATTCATCACCATGTCATATTGGTCGGCAGTGATAGCTAGTTTCGCTCGTCGGTAGTGGCTTGCTCTAGAGTGGCTATACCGCCCTTGGGCATTGAGAAGGGTTGTGTCCGAAGTCGACTCTGCACTAGTTTCGTGCCAGTATTCAGAAAGGAAAATCGGTTATCCAGCATAGTGCCACTTCGTCGTCGTGCTTGAGCTCCTGGAAATCAGTTAAGCGACTCGGGAGCTTCCCTAGCACCTTTGTTGACCAGGGCTCGCCGGTCAGCTCCGAATAGGACGATATCACCGGCAGTAGCCTCGGTGCGCCTGGTAATCTCGTCCAGCCTGCCTCACTAAGAACTTGGCGATCGGACTCTGATACCTGATTCTTCGTAAGTCAGATGGGCTAGCCCACCGCACCTTTCTGTCTTGGCCAGCTCGGTAAAGTTATCGATCTGCTTGCGAGTAAATGATGCTCCACCTTGACGCAAATCGCCTGATACACTCAAGCTCGCTTTAAATACGCCAAAACTAGTTTCGCTCAGGCATCGGTGAGCTCAACCAACTCCAGGTGGTAGCGCAGTATCCGGTTTGTCTCGTGCCGTAGCACTCTAGCGGCTTCGTGGTAAGTCAGGCGAGGAATCGGGTCGCTACCAGAAGTTATAGGTGCTGACTCAGCTTCTGTGACCGAACTCTTTAGTCAGCTGGATGATTAACGGCTCAAGGGTGCTCCGGATCATCTCGCCGTCGTCGACGAAACTCATCTCGCAGTCGAGCTGGTAAAACTCACCATAGAGACGGTCAGCCCGTGGTCTTCATCTCGAGCAGGCAGCAATCTGGTAATAACGTGGCACTCCGCCAACCATTAGCAGCCGTTTTGAATTGCTGAGGAGCTTGCGGCAAAGCGTAATAATCACCCTGATGTAGCCGAGAGCGGACGAGGAAGTCTCTGGCCCCTCGGGGCTACTATTAGCTAAGATCGGGTGGGACCTCGATGAAATCGTGTTCCATCATATACTGGCGGATAATACGGTTGAACTGGTCTCGCCGGGTGATCATTTGTTGCATTGATGGCCGGCAAGTCAAGATAGCGGTAGCGGAGACGCACTCTTCACTAGACCGCTGTCCTCGTCTCTGGTGGCGACGGGAATCGGGTCGGAGCGGTTGAGGATCTCCAGCTGGCGAGCGATCAAGCTCGATCTGCCCGGTAGCTAGATGGGGGTTTTCCAGCCCGGTGCCTCTTTTCTCGCACTGTTCCGGTGACGGCTATGCAGTACTCATCACGGAGCCTCTCAGCTTAGGTGAAAAGATGATCGTCACTATTCGGGTTAAACACCACTGAACTAGCCCGGTGTGGTCTCGCAGGTCGACAAAGATAACTCCACCGTGATCTCGTCTGGTGTTAACCCAGCCGGCGACTTTGATCTCTTGTCCACCTAGCTGAGGGCGTTTTGACAGTCAGTGTTCTCCATAATGAAAATCTTTCTCAGGTGCTTGCCTAATATTCTAACACAGCCGGTGATCGGCTAGATCTGACAGGACTGACCAGCTGAGATAATTTCTCGCCCAGATTGACCAGCCCGTAGATATGCTTATTCTTGGTGATGATAGTGACGGTAGTCTCGTTATCTCGCTATTAGTCGAAGTACTTCGGGCGGTAGCTCGCCTCACAGCCAACGAAATGGCTACGATTCATGCTACTGAGCAGTTGCTTTTTCCGACTGTCCGATCACGGTGACATCAGCTGGTGGAGCAGACGACGACATCGTTCTCGTCATTGCGGATGACAGGAAGATTTTTCTGACGGCCTGAAAGAGCTCGTCAATATGCTCTGGGAGTGAGGCGATCTTTGCAAAACTAATCTTTTAATGTCACTCCACTTAGCTGGCTAGTTTTCGACGGGAGTGTGCTGAGCAAGCAGAGTCCTCTCGATCAAGAGCTGTGGGCAATCAATCTTGCTATCTGTAGCACCTGGATTGAGCTCATCGACGTCGTCGATCGGGTCGACCGGCTTGCTGGTTACCAGGCTATTAAATACACCTATCCACCAAAGTACTTATTGATAAAGCCGGCTTGTTTGATCAAAAAGCTGGTCGGTCAAGGGAGTGAGTCGAGCGCCCGGTAGTTGAGCCGAGGCGATGATCACCAGCGAGATAAAGCAGCCTGCATAGACCAGCCCAGGTGAGAGCGGCGAGGCAGGCTATCCAAAATGGCAGCGAGCAGGGCGACTAAACTGACAAATAGATGTAGGTGGGGGTAATAGCTAATCAGCTGATTGACCGCTCTAACCTTGCGCCTGGTTGTGCCGAGACCTTGATGCGGATTTTATTGCGGTTGGCGTGGAAGTCAACGCTGAGTTGGCGGTGACCAGGATAGTCAAGATAATGATCAGAAACACGCTCATGCCCTACATTGTATACATTACAGGCTGAAATGCGAGGGAGATATTGATGAATAAGAGAGCATGGATTGTATTTACACTTTGTGGTAGCGCTGGGAGCTGGCTTTGCTGCTATGGCAGAAGAACCAAACCCAGGGTCAGAATAGTAGAGACGAGCTGGCATGTTAGTCAGCTGGATGGCACCAACTAATCACTAGAGACGATATCATCCGAGCTAAGGAAAAAGACGTTAAAACGCCGGCTAAGTCAGATGAAAAGGATGACATTATCGACGATGTCTACCTAGGCAAAAAGGATGCCAAGGTGATCGTGATAGAGTACGAAGACTTTGCCTGCTCACATTGCCAGGCGATCAGTCGCTATACCGAGAAGATCCAGAATGATTATCGAGATAAAGTGCTATTTATCAGGCGAGGTATAGCTGAACCACGAACCCAAGGCAGACTCTGAGTGCTGCTGAGGTAGCCAAGAAGCTGGGCAGCACGATGCTTACTGGAAAATGAATGGCAAGCTGTTCCAGAACCAGATGTGGGTTGGCTATGCCGTCTCGTCCGGCGAGCGTCAGACGACTCTGGATAAGTATGCCAAGGAGTCCGGGGTTGATGTGAAGAAGTTTAACGAACTCCTGGAGAAGACGGAGACTAACGGCGTCCAAGAAAAGATTGATCGGATAAAACTGGGTGATAAAGTTGTAACCAGTACACACCAACTTGGCTTGTTAACGGTAAGAAAGTTGGTTCAACAACCGATGCCAATATCCGTCAGAGCGATCAAACAGGCTCGGAGTAGGTGGCCACGTAGAAGCGAAGCTTCAGGTCAGACGTCGAGGGTGAACGGCATCATTAGGGAGGCTCGCTAGGACGACCCGGATCTAGTGACGATGGGCACGCTTGCGCTTGATTGGGATCCCAGCTCGGCTTTTGCTGCAGGCGCAGGTGCTGAGGGTGACCTCCAGCAGCCTCGTCGTCTTCGATAAAGTCGAGACACTGCTCAGTGACATCTGAGCATGGGGAGTTAGCTGATGGCGCCATCGCTGGACTTACTGCGCATATTAGTCAGCTGCTTACCCTTGCAGACGTTAATTTCTAAATCATCTTTGCGCTTATTCAGCCCAACGATCTCACCGGCGTAGACCTCGGTGCTCACCGATACAGTTCACCTCGAGCCTCAGCACCGGCTAGGCGTAGGCCGTTGACGTTCTGGACTCGGCGGCTATCAGCGCCATTTCTCGCAGACCGCTCAAAGGCGCTCCTAGGCTGATAACTCACAGGGCAGTGAACTCATGATGATCGTTCCCTTAGTGGCAGTCAACAAGGTGTTGTGCAAGCCAATCAAAGCTCGAGATGTGATACGGTAAGTGGCTCGGATTTGCCCTTGACTGGTAGTCTCCTGGTTGGTCAATTCGCCATGACGAGCTCCCCAGCTCATGGAGACGCTACCAGCAACTCGGGAGAGCTTCGATGAAGAGCCCTCGACTGACTCCATCTTTTAGTCCATCTCGCTCGATCAGAATGACTTGTGGTCGTCCGACTTCAAACTCATAGCCTCTCTGGCAAAGTCTCGATCAGGACAGACAGATGAAGCCCACCTCGTCCGCTTACTCTGAAGCCAATATTGGCGGGCTCAACTCTGAGCGCCACATTAGTCTCCAGCTCTCGCTCGAGACGCTCGGCAATCTGGCGAGAAGTATCAAACTTGCCCTCTCGACCCTTAAAAGGGGAGGTGATGTATGACCAAGGTAGATCGAGATGGTCGGTTGCTCAATCTCACTGCTAGGCAAGGGGTCGGGTCGGCGGGGTCGGTGACTCGTCTCGCCGATTTTTGCTTGGCTAACTCCGGTGATGGCGACGATGTCACCGGCTACGACCCGGTCAACCTCCTGGCTGATTCAGACCAATATATGTAAAAGCTTATCTATCTTGCCGCCGGCGACAGTGCCGTCCGGGCTGATCAGGCTAATCGGTGCACCTGCCTTTGAGCGACACCCCGCTCAATTCGTCCTAGGGCATATTTACCCAGGAAGCTGTCGTACTGCAAGGAGGTGATTAGCATGCAGAAGGCTTAGCCGGATCAACCTGCGGTGCCGGGATATGCTCACGATCGCCCGAAAGATTGGCGTCAGGTCGGCTGGACGTGGTAGTGCTATCGGGCTATTCTGTCCGTTACCGTCTCGCCCGATGGCGTAGTAGACAGGATAATCCAGCTGATCGTCACTGGTAGCAAGCTCCAGGGAAGAGATCGCGTACTTGTCTTTGACTTCCTCAATCCGTCGAGCCGGTTTGTCGATCTTGTTGATGATGACGATCGGTCGAGACCCAGCCCAGTGCTTTTGGCTAGGACACCTGGTCTGGGGCATTGGGCCCTACAGCGGCGTCGACAACCAACAGCACCCGTCAGCCATCTGGAGAGTACTCGACTTCGCCGCTACAAAGTCAGCGTGCCCAGGAGGTCGATGATATTGATCTTGTAGCCGTCTTAAGTGATGGCTGTGGTCTTGGCGGTGATAGTGATGCCTCGTTCCGCTCTTGGTCGCCACTATCCATGATCAGGAGTCTCGCCTATCTCCTGAGCGTTATCACGATGTGCGATTGCTTAGCAGACCCATCCAATAGGGTAGTCTTAATGTGGTCAACGTGAGCAATGATACGATGTTGCGAATCTTATCTGGTGTATACACGAAATATGAAAAGTGATTATGCCGGCACTCTCCTAGCTAGCTATCACACTCAAAAAGTAGTGGATGACAACCGTCGGCAACTATTAAGATATTAAATCAAAGCTGGTACACCCGGAGGGATTCGAACCCACGACCTTTGGTACCGGAAACCAACGCTCTAATCCGGCTGAGCTACGGGCAAAATATAGGAGGGACGAGAGGTAGCCACCCTCCTATGGATATAATTATAGTACAAAAGTACTAATTCTAGCGAACCGGAGAGGGCGAATTACTGAACGAGCCTGAGCCGGCTCGCTGATTGAGCAGCCAGTCTACTACATTAACCTTTTTAATTCCGTCAAAACTGCTCAGGCACCAGATCCATCGTCGTAAGAACTTAGGTGTTGTCTCTGATCTTATAGAATGGTACCGCTCTGGCGAGGGTCTTGCTGGCGTTGACTTGATATGACACTTGGTAATAGACTCTGTTCGCCACCGGGCCATTTTGAACCATGAAGTCAACCTCTGCAGTCTTCGTTTTTGCCGATAAAGATCTCTCTCATTGCTGCTAAGAGCTCGAGAAAAACGACATTTTCAGAGCGATGCCCGACGTCAGACCCGGGAGTACTACTGGTAGAATGTTTCGTAAGACCGAGATCGACCACGTAATATTTGTCGTTTAGGTCAGCAGCCTCTTTCCTTAATATCGGAGTGGCTAACGGATAGACAAGGCATGATTTAGTCAAACAGTCCAAAATAATTCTTGATGGTACCATGGAGAAATATTATCGTGTGTTTAGCTTGGAAGAAATTACGATATTTCGTGCCGACAATGGACTACCGATGGAGTCGAAGACAAATTTGACCACTCGGTCCAAAAATCAATCCTACCTCTGATCTGATAACGTTCAGCATATCTTTATTGACAACGGTATCGTAGATACTTTCTGAGGTAGTTATTAGCCAGCTTATCATCAGTTTGCCAGATTTGATAGCTTCCGGAAAGAGCTACTTTGTCAGGTATTTCGAAGAGGCGGTCGTTGTTATGCTCCCTCGGGAAATACCTGGACGAATTCACTAAAAGAAAATGGCAGACGTGAATAGATATATAACGACCGGTTAGTAGGTTGATAGCCTCGCCGGAGCTAGCGTTACTGCCAGTGATGTAGAGATCTGACAGGCTAACAAACAGAGAATCGGCTGCTATTTTCAAACTGTGCGACCTTCTGAACCTCATCCAGGAAGATGTAGTTCATTTTGTCCGGTACAAGTTTTGCTCGATACGATGGTGTAATTTACGTCAATCTCCTCAGCTCGACGTTCTTCTCTTTCTTCAAAGTTAAATGATTGGAGTTTGACTATCGGCAATACCCTGCTCTGAGCGTATCTTGAAATAGTCCGGAGCAGGGTTGACTTGCCACTGGCGAACACCGGTAACAACCTTGATGACATTCTCTTAGGAGCGCTAGTTGGTCTAAGTATTGCTGACGAATAATTTTCGCATTCATACTGTTTACTATCCACCAAAATTACCAAAAAGGCAATTTTTTGTGGATAGCGTGATGGCGCTATCAGATATAATGATGTAAAGGCTTTTTGCTGACGCAAAGTCGCAGGTTCTCACTCTCCTTAATAGTGCCAGATGCACAGTGTATTTTGGCGCGTAATGATTGTTTGGTACGCCCGGCAGGGTTCGAAGCGCTCTTTTGCTGACGCAAAGTCGCAGGTTCTCACTCTCCTAATAGTGCCAGATGCCACAGTGTACGGCGGCGCAATGACGGCTTGGGTACGCCTGGCGGGGTTCGAAACCTGCGACCCTGGTTCGAAAGCTGGGCACTCTAATCCGCTGAGCTACGGGCGCTTAATTGGATTATAACACAGCTGCTGAGTTATACTGGCACTATGTCCAGACAGCTGCTGGTCGAGAGTTAGTTAGTTTATTAAAGAGTCAGTTGCCTGCTCGTGCGAGCCTGCAGCTAAACAGGACCATATCCGGCCCAAACTGGCGATCATCCAGACCAGGCTCGGGACGCCGTGACTGGATCTATACACTAAGCTCAAGCAGCGCTACGGGTGAGGATGCTGTGATAGCTGTTGAGATTGAGCAAAGTCGATCAGCCGGAGTAGAGCGACCGATAGAGCAACCCAATATGGATCCGACGTACATGGTATTTGATTCAGCTGCCACTGCCCGATCCCATCGGCAACGGATAAGGTGGTCGATCTGGTCAACCCGGTCAAAGATGTCGACGGCGTAGCCATAGCAGTCGAAGTGGGATGCGACGACCGCTATGGCGATTAATTGGCTGCTGCCGGCCATAATATTAACCTCGCTGGCAAGCAGATCGCTATTGCCGGGCAGGGACGCTTTGCTGGTGCACCTCTCACAAAAATGTGGCGACAGTCGGGACCCAGTGTGGACGCCACTCTGACGTTAGGGTGTCCCAGGCTGGAGAAAATACTGATTGATAAAGATATAGTGTGACAGACGGCGACCGGCGTGCCCGGCCTGATCGGGCCGAGATGCTGGGCGACGGTGCTGTAGTAGTCGATGGCGGTACGGTTGATCTTGACGGCCAGGTGGTGGGGGATGTAGGATCCACCGGTGCGAGAAAGGTCGGATATCAATATTACACCCCAGAAAGGCGGTGCTCACTCGCTAACTATCGCTTGTCTAATGGATACGTGATCAGAGCCGCTAGGCGAAGTCTGAAGCTACAGTTAGCTTTGGCTGAATCTCATGTTATGATACTCAGGCTGTCATAAGCTTGGCGGTGATCGGTAGCGGAGAAAATAGGACAAGCAAACGAGGGCGGCGATCAGTCTAACTGGTTGGTTGAACTGTGACATATATCGGCAACAGGACTCCGGTCAGGATACTCCTACCAGAGCTCTCGGACGGAGAGCGATTCCGACGATTGGCTATCAGCACAGGTCGATAGTCCGGTCGATTGCAGTCACTGACCGACTGATCGACCTATATGGTGATGCTTATGGCGGTCTGATTGCGAGCCGGGTGATAGTGGTGAAAGATTATAGCCAGTGCGCTGTCGAGCGATGAGTGACAGGATGATGAGCCGATTAATCAGCCAGCAAACAGGCGTTTGAGTCTCGTGGCGGATAATCGCTGGGCGAGACAGCGCATGGCTGATCAAGCCATCTATGACGACCGAATTAGTAGTAAGCTGCCGACCAGACGATCGCATTAGTGAAGATAGCTGGCGTCGGACTTCGTGCGTGAATGGGAGGAGATCAATTCGTACCACATCAAGCAGACAGAGCAGGCAGGTGTAGCGTGATCATGCCTCGCCCAGATAGGTTACCAGATTGAGCACTGGCTTTACCTTATCCTGCTTCGCCAGATCTACAAGGTACTCGAAAGCGCGCTAGAGCAATACGATCGGCGTCAGATGCCCTTCGCCAAAGCATACTGAGCAAGACCGGAGCAGGATCGTATAGTCGTTTCATTCGACCACCTCGACGATTGAAAGATAACGCGAGTAAGGATCCGGCAAGTCGGTCAGCAATATCCGGTATACCAGCTCAGCATTTGCGTCTGTGTTCACCCACGGTTGGTGCCAATTGCGGTAAAATTCGGCTATAGTCAGGGTGTCAGCCGAATCATGGCGGTGAGCCCTGATGCCTGCGCACACAGCTTGCGAACGGGGGCCACCGTGTCCGGGCGCCAGATCACACTATGGCAAGATGGTTGGTCGAACATCGAAATGATCGACTAGGTACAATGGCAAGAAACCAACCGTCACCAAGTTTAGTGGCGGAAACGACTGGTCGATAACGCCGCCGGCTGAAGTCAGGCGGGACGATGCTCGAGATTATCTTTAGTCCGGCTCTGATTGAGCGTCGGATTGGCCGGCAAGTTTAACGACTTGGTGAAGTATGGTGGATGCGGCACTACTCTCCGACCCGGTGTCGCTCAGAGCGTTGAAAATTATGCTTTAGCCGGCGATGAGTCGTTGCGACCATCGGGGTGATGTGCGAGGTTTTATGGCGAGTATCGTTCCATGGGTGAACGCTAACAACCGGTCTTTTCGCTCAGCAGGTCAAGGATAGTATCCGTGAATTATCGCCTCAGCATAATGTCAATGCGGATTAATTTTTATTCTGGACGATAACAGACGCTTATCTGCAGCTTGGCTAACAACCGACCAAGTCTAGTCTAATCTCCAGCGTCTCGTCGTTCAAAGCGTTGCCAGGGACGATCAGGTTTCTCATCCTGACACTCGGGTTCGATCTCCCGGCGAGATCACCACCAGGTCTTATCAATATTTATTTTTAACCATCAGGGTGCCAACTCTCGAAATGGAATACAGGCGTCCTGCTGGTGGTGCTAGGCTGTTTTGTATGCTAATCAGCATATGGGAAATAAGTCCGGCAGAAGGCGGCGTCGTCAAACAAACATTATCATGGCGCCGATGCCAAACGATCTGGTGAAGTCGTGCGATGCGAAAGATTAGTGCGGTCGTGAGGTCAGACCATGTCAGTGCGATTACTGACCACCAGACCAGATTAAGTATGGACTGATTGCGATAATGGTGGATGACTGCAATCATCGCCGCGCTGAGGCGCTACCAACATAAAAGGAGGGAGATGAGAATATCAATCATTGAAGATGACCAGCCAATCAGTCGATGTATCGTGGATGAAGCTTGAGTCGGAGTGGATATGATGTCGATATCGCCGATAACGGCATGAACGGGATCGAGATGGCACCAGACTCAAGCCTCCGATTTGGATCATCCTGGACCACTCTCTACCCGATACTGATGGCTCGGCAGCATTGAGGGAGGTAAGCGTCAACGGCTCCGCTCAGACGACACCGGTCATCGTCCTGACCATGGAGAAGCGAAGAAGCGTTATTAAAGAACCATCTAAGTGGAAATATCTATGATTATATTGTCAGCTGATCTGACTCGAAGTCATCGCACGGATCAAGCAAGCGCTGGCTGATCATGCTAAGACAACGGACAAGCACTCAGCCGGCGAGTGCAAAAGCAGAATAGGCACGACGTAGTAAGCAGGAAGGAGTGATACAAACATGGCAGGATCGACACACTCAAAACGTGCCCGCATCTTGGCGACACCGGGCCGGCGACCAGCGACCCGGCAATGCGAGAAAAATAACTGGAGCGGGAGTGGAATGCTTGTCGGCTCAACTCCAGCCATGGTCGGTCTGTGAAGACCGAGCGGGAACAGGTTAAGAAACATTCGGACGATTGAGAAGATGTTGACCGGCATATCCCCATCGTCCAAGACTTGCAGGCCGAAGATCTGGATTGGGTCAGCTGGAAGCGGTGACATGAAGTATACGATTCATCATGATGACGAGCTGCGACCCAGCGGCACTGAGCATGATGGAGGCAACAACCCGCCGTCGCAGTATGATCTCGTCGGACAAGTGCCCGCCGGGCGACAGTATCTATCTATTCGATGGTAAGATTCACCCATAGTACAGCGGAATCGACGGCAAGACAGTCTGCTAAGGCGGTCAATGCGGTTCAGTAACTCTCGTAAGGCGACTGAACTCGCCCGATATGCGAGGTGGCGACTGCCCCGGTCTTGTCGGAGAAAGACTTGACCGATCTGGAGTGGAGCTTTGACAAAGACTTTGATTACACGGCACTATCTTTTCTCGTCCATCATGCTGACGATGTACGCAAACTGAGAGAGATTATCCGTAGTCATGGTAGCGATCGTCAGATCATCGTCAAGCTGGAGACTAAGCGGAGCTGATCCGGAGAATCTGGAGGCAATTATCCGCTCGGGCCGATGGTGCGATGGTGGCTCGTGGCGACCTGGCGGTAGAGAGGCCATCCTGGAGGGTAGCACTGGTGGTAGAGCGAGAGATGCCCGCCTGTGCCGGTAGCACCCGCAAGTTGTGCATCGTGGCGACCAGATGCTTGATCTCGATGGTCGACAATCCTGAGCCAACTCGCTGAGGTGACGGACGTAGCTACTACTTATATCGAGGGCGCTGATGCCGGATAAGTTGTCTGACGAGACCGCCATGCAGGCACCCGGTTGAGGCGCGGGTCTCTACCATGGCAAAGACGCTGCGCTGGCGCCCAGCAACATATCGGCGTTCAATACGACCTCATAGTCGCAAACCCGGCAGATCGAAAATGATAAGGACCGCCGATGCCGCCGTAGTGCCGGCGGACGAAGTCGAGGCGGATGCCATCATCGTCGAGTCAAACGTGCAAAGTCTCGACCAGCAGCATCTCTCATCCAGCGACCGGATCATGCCGATCTTACCGGTGGTACCAACTGACAGAATGGCGAATCGCCCCAGTCTACTCTATCACGGGAGCGTACGTGCTTACTCAGCCCGGATGGTAAAGTCGATACACTACTAAATGACCTGATGATCACTAACTTTTGGTGATAGTTTGGTCTGAAGCGTGGTGCTGGCGACGTCTGATGGAGTGCGATTGCTGGATCTGGGCAGATACAGAAATGTGATGGCAGTAACTTTTCCATATCGGACGGTTAAAGATGCTTCGATGTACGGGGCAAGCGGACTTACTTCGAGAGCCGACTATAATGTACCGCTTCGATGATGGCGCATTGTTGACGAGATGATCGTTCGGTCTGCGCCCCTTTACCCACCCCTGCGCTATTTGCTGGAACGAGGTGTCGGTATCGTCATCATTAAGCTCATCTGGGGCGGGCCAAAGTCAGCGCAAGATACGTAGCATGCCTCGTTCGTGGCTGAGCGGTATGGCTAAATCTGCTGGATCACCCCGTCCGGTCTCATCGCGAGGCAGGGTGACCGCGGGCACAGCTAACTCCGGTCAATGAAGTCCGGCGATATCGTCATGCTGGAGAACCTGCGTTTCAGCCGGCTGGAGAAGCGAGAACGATGTCAAGTTTGCTTCAGCAACTGGCGAAGCAGAGCTGGCGGAGCGTATTCGTCCAAGATGGTTTCGGAGTGTCTCATCGTGCCATGCCTCGACGGTAAGCGATCACGCAATGCTTCTGCCGGCTGTGGCGGGCTATTGGTCGAGCAAGAGTACCAGCAATTGCTAGCCAACCGACGAGCCGAATCGACCGCTAACGGCACATACTGCGGAGCAAAGATACACGACAAAATGCCCTGGCTCGCAAGTTCGTCCAGACGTTGATAATGTAGTGACTGGCGTGGGCGCTAGCTAATAATTTCACCGGGCACGACGGGCATGATGTCGGTGGATAGCTAAGCTGACGAGGCGGCGGATCAGCGGTGCAGCAAATCTTAGCGGGATGCTCAGCGCCGGTACGTGATCAGTCGCGAATCATCTGTCTTACCTAGTGAGGGTATGTCCTGAAGAGTGGTGGCCAAAGGGCGAGCGAGTAGAGTGCGGCCTGGATGCTGTTCGGGCTCCAGCCAAGATATATGACATCGGTGAACAGACTATCCGGCTGGTCGAGCGGGTGGTAGCAAAGCAGCGGTACTGTCATCTGAACGGCGCTACTGCATGGCTGAGGCGGTCACCTCTCTCAGATCGGCACGACTAGCTCTAACCCTGGCTAAGAACCCCAGATAGTTAGTGTGATCGGTGGAGGTGATACGGCTAATTTTATCAGGGCTGGGATGCCTTGAGGTGCGTATTAGCCACGTATCAACCGGTGGCGGGCTAGCTTCTAGCGTTACGCAGGCGAAGATCCGCTCCGGTACTAGGCATGCTGATGCGACGTTAAATCAGTAGGTATGATAAAACTAGCTCACAGAAATGGAGCGGGCATGAAGAAGTACATCATTGGCAACTGGAAGATGAATCTAAAACGTCCACGGAAGTCGTCGCTATTGTAGACAAGCTGTCGTCAAAACGTTGCCGGTGCGGCGTAAAGTCGAGGACCGTGATTTGCCCCGGCTTTCTGTCGCTAGAGCCGGTATCGCTCCAAACTCAAATCACCGTCAGATGAAGCTGGGGCGCAAGTACTGCTATTGGCGAGACGAAGCGTGTTTACCGGTGAAGTGTCAGCGAGTCAGCTGAGAGGGCTGGCACAGTGCTGCTGTCGGTCATAGCGAACGATCGCTATATCTTCGACGAGGATGATCGGATGTCCGATTTAAGGTGCAGGGCAGCTATTCGCAATCTCGTATCAGGTCCTGTGCCTCGTGTGGGTGAAGACGAGGAAGAGCGGGAGATGAACTGCTACGAGCATGCCTTATGCGTGACGGTTGCTTCAGGGTTAATGAATATTGACTCAGGTGACCGGATCAAACCGTAGTCGGCTATGAGCCGATCTGGGCGATAGGTAGTGCTCCGGCGGTTGATCAGAACAGATCACCGAGTCGGTCAAGATTGTGCGGACTCTGATTGAACATATGTTTGGTCGAGCAGCGGCAATGAATGCTGATCTGATGGCGGCAGCGTCAACGCCGGTAGTGCTAGCACCCTGTAAACTGACGGGAGTTGGTCGGCTTGCTGGTCATGGTCGGTCGAGCCCGACTGCCACTGAATCTGCTGCGGTATGGTTAATGATGCTGCGGCTATAGCAAAGGAAAGCCAACGAGCGTGAACGACCTGATTCCGGCACCAAAGATTATTGGTCGGACAAGCAACTCTCCCGGCGGGTTAACGGTCAATCGATCGTAAAAGTACGGACAATCGCCGGCGTGTAGACCAATTGACGGAGTGACTCGCCCGCGGGCTAGGTCGGCCATGCGGTGAAGTCGATCGTAGGGTGGTCGAGATGCGCGATGCCGGGCCACTCTGCTACGAGCAAAGCCACCGATGGGTGTCGTATCGGCCTCATCGCACTCTTTCGACTAAGCGTTGAGGAGCCGTGACGAGGTAACAGTTCGACACGCAGCACCCATGAGTAGGCCAGCAGCTGCTTCCGGAGCTGACAAACCAAAGGTACGGTCGAGGCGCTTTGCGGATATGGCTCACGTCAAGTGATGCCACGGGTCAAGAATAAGCCTAACGGCGCCACTGAACGTCGTGGCCAAGACCGAGCCAATGAGTGATCAAGTTAGCAGTCAGTCGTCCATGCTCAGAAAACGCCCGGCAAGGTCAATAGCATGTTTGATGGTGAGCTGCAGCGGTCGTCCGGGCGGACTACTTTGCGGGCGGTCGCCGCTCGCCGCCACTACCGGCTAGGCCAGTCTAATCTGCCCGTGACGCCGCAGACGACCGGTCGTTCCGCCGAATAAGCGAGAAATGGGCAGACCACCATGCTAATAGGCGCAGCCGCAGTGAGCCGGCAGTGTCAGAGCGGTCGGCGACCTTGCAGTCATGCGCAATTCCAGCCGTAACGACCACGCAGTGAGGAGTATATCGACCCGGCTAAATCAGCTCCGCGCGACCGGCTACGGCGTTATCACTCCAAGCTTCCTGGTATCTACCGATCTCATTTCTACCGGGCGTCCAGCTGTACGCAGCGGTTTCAGCCGAGTGACGCCAAGTCGTCGAGCACCGACCTCTCTCGCCCGATGTCAGCTAATTAAAACGTCCTTTGGGTAACGATTCCCGTCAAGAGTACCTACCCTACCAACGTTCGACAGGCGTGACGATGACCTGTCTGGATGACGATCGAGCCCGATCAGGGCTTTACCACCACTCTCCTCGCAGTGCAAGAAGCAGATTATTAGCCGGCAGTTATTGGCGTAGCAGCAGTTATCATTGGCGGGTTGATCGCTGTAGCCATCTTTGCGGCTAGGTCTGTAGAAGACATAACCGTAGGTCGGTGACACCCGACTCTATGCGTGATAAAACATGCTAATGACATCAGCAGACGAGAGAGGCGTATCTTAGACGCCCGAATCCGAACAGAGGCGCGGTTGAGACCATCAGAGTATCTGCTTTTGGATCCAGGCCGCGGGTCGGGCACTGACATGCTGATCCACCGTATTGCCTGGTACACTCGCCGGTGGGCTGGCCCAGCCTGCCGAGAGATTGGCGGTTACTTTTACCACAATAAGGCGGCCAATGAGATGCGAGAGGGCGACTTGCCCGCCGCCAAGTGTGGCGGACAAACTCGAAGTTTCATGCCCCTGGATGGGCATGTAAGCCACCCATTGCCGTTCGTTTATTAGCGGCGGACGGCGATCGATCAATATTGCTCGTACTGTTATCTTCGACGAAGCCGATAGGCTATCGCTGGTTAGTCGGTCATGAAAGAGCTGGGCGCGGCTGGAGCAGCAGTTTGGGTCCCCGGTCAATTGTCAGCGCATTTCTAAGGCCAAGGAACGCTGTTTGTCGCCCGAGTAGCATCGGACGTCAGGCTACTCAGTCCAGTTGCAGCAGACCGCCGCAGAGTGTACGACCGCTACGAAAGGCGACCGCGGGAGAATGTGGCGCTTGACGTTTGACGATCTGCCACTTTGATGCAGCGTTCAACTTCTGAGAAGTCGCCGAGGTGCGACGCAACATATGTGAGCAGTTTCGTTATATTCTGATCGACGCATCAAGACACCAACAAGGCGGCAGTATCGGCTGGCCGGGCTTCTGCCGAATGACCGGCGCAATATTTGTGTGGTAGTCGGTGACGATTGGCACGCCGATCCATATAGTTGGCGCGACTGAGACTAATATTCTTAACTGGAGCGAGATTTTCCTGAGCGAGACAGATCAAGCTGGAGCAGAACCATCGTCTGGACTGAAGAGATCCTTTGAGGCGGCGCGCGCGTGATTAGCAGCAACACGCAAACGCAGCGATATTGTGGACGGACAATCGAGGGCGGGAGAGCCGGTCGAGCTTAATAGTCGCCGGTAGAGCTTTGGTCGAAGCGGGAAGCGAGAAGCACAGATATGGGCAATGGTTGCCGGTGGTGGTCATCGACTTCGAGACTGCCGCCAGCTCTATCGGACGAACGCCCAGTCACGCAGTATCTGAACAGATGTTTACTCGCAATAGTCGCATTATCGGCCGATCGGCGGCAACGCTTTACGACTCGCGGAGATAAAGATCTAACGTGTTATCTAAAAAGCTCACCTATCAGGCCTAGTGATACCATCAGCTTTCGCCGGATCGCTCACGTACCCGTTGCAGGCTTTCGGGCGAAAGCCGAGGCAAGTCGGGATTGGCAGAGCGGCAGTGGTTAAAATGCTTGATGCCCTTAGTGCGGCGCGGACGATTGCGCCGAGCTTACTAGGAGCTAGAAAGACCTTGAGTCGCTGGGTCGGACGCTTGTGAGGAGACAACAAGCCAGCCGGCACCGTTAGTCACCTCGACCGGACGATCAAGCAACGATACAACGCTTTGACTATGATAGCTACCCGGATGATGGCAGTACGGACGAGGTGAAGAGCGTTGCGGAACGTTGATGAGCTAACTCTGATGGCTAAGGAATATGGTGATCGCAAGCTAGAGGAAGCGGTGTGGCACAGAGTGGTGCTGACGCCGTTACACGACGACGATGCTGTCACCCTGGCGACCTTGCACGCCGCCAAAGGCCTGGAGTACCCGGTGGTCTTATGCGTGGGCATGGAGGACGGCTTATTTCCAGTGCTCGTTCCTCGCCGGAGCCGGCGGGCAGCAGAGGAGGAGAGACGGCTTTGCTATAGTCGATAGCGGACCAGAGCGCAAGAGAAGTTGGCGCGATCTGCGCCCGGCGTCGGATGCCCAGGGGCGAGACTATTACAGCCTGCCGCCGCCCGTGCAAGATGTGAGCGATATGGTGTCGGGTGACGAACCAAGCAATGTGAAGTGGGCGACCATCAGGGCTGGGCCAATTATCGGCGAGCGTACTATCGGTGCAGCATGCCACCAAGTACGGCAGTCAGGCAAGTGAACCGCACTCATGAACCGACCCGGTAGAGCTTAGCCTGGTGACAGAGTGCGGCACCCAAATCTTGCGTGGGCCAAGTCACCCGAGTACGATGGCAAGTGGTGGAGGTTTATTTTGATGACTGGTAAGACCTGTAGTCTAATGCCGTTTTGCTCCACTTTGGTAGCTGAGCGGATTTATTAGCGGCAGACCGGGCTTAATGAAACCGGCAGCTTGACGGTGTGATATAATTACAAGCGTGATGGCGATAGCCCGGTTACGGTGGTGACTAGTGTCATGGCGTGACGAATCCATACCAGGCTGGTTGGTGCTGGCTCTGGTGATGACCATTGCACCGGTATCGCGCATTACCGGGCTGGTGCGGGCAACTAATGACCGAGTAGATAGCTCCAGTCGGCTGGTGACCATCTGCCGATCACGAGTTAGAGAAGACTATTATCACTAGCAGTCGCACGGTGAAACAGGCTCTGGCTGATGCTAAGATCCGCGCGCGACAGGACCAGGTCAGTCCGTCGCTGGAGCAGCCAGTTATCACGAGACTCAATATCATTAACATTAAATGGGCTCGCCCTGTCACCATTGTTGGCGAGAAGCGTGAGGAGAACCAGAGCTATGACTGCTGAGACCGACATCAACAAGGGTATCGGAGCAGGCCGGCGTCTTGCTTCCAAGTCGCATGACATAGCTCAGACTACGCCGATCGACAGCTTTGATTCGGGCGGTATTGGCCGTGGTGGTTGAGATCACCAGAGCAAAGACAGTTAATCTGAGACTGTACGTGTGGACAGCGGTTAACTCTGAGAACTCAGCAGAAGACCATCGCCGCATGCTAAAGGAGTGCGAATATTAAGTTGCGCCAGCGACACCAGCGTCGCCAACCGCAGCAGACCGGGGTGAGTGATGGTGCTGGATCTGCAAGTCTGGCGCGTAATGGGTGCAAAACAGCTGACCGTAGTGGAGGCCGCCTGGAGACTAAAGTACTGGAAGATGCCGGCAAGAAGCCAGGGTTATCGCGAGGTTCAGGACAGCCGGCTCGCGCAAGAAGACGGCTATCTATCAGTCATCATGCAATGGTGTCGAAGTGGCTCTCGTCAGAAGATCTCTGAGGTGATCACTTCGAGGCGCCGGATAGCCCGTGGTCGAGATCAAGCGGACGAAAGCAGAGCTACTGCCGGGCAGCCATACTGACCGGATGGCGATGGCGGGTATTGCTGAGAGCGACTGCGCGGTAAATTACACTTTCATCAGTCACGAATCAGGTTTGGCGAGTGACGGCGAAGTAGCGGTGGCGCACGCTCACCGCAGGCTCATACCGGCAGCAAGATGGCATCAGCCGGTGCCGACTGGCGACCACCCAGATTACCAGTTGCGTTGGTTCAAGCAATACCGTAATCGTTACGGCGGGATTCAGGGTGCTTACGCTCATTAGCCGAAGCACCATTCGTACTAGGGTGATCGAGTGATCCGAGCGAAGAAAGAACTGCAGAACTTCCTGCGACCGGTCGATATTAGTCGATCTGCCGTGGCTACGGGACTAACCGGCCGATACGGTGTACTGAGATTTACCCGTACGCTACTGACGGCCTGCAGCAAAGCCGGGCGAGCCGGACGGGTGGTCGGTTGAGTATGACCGTGCCCGCAGAACAGCTGGCGTCGGTGGCTGAGCCAATGGGTGGCCAACCGGCAAACCTGGAGCCGGTAAGTGGCGGACACGCGGACTACGACCTGGAGGCTCGTGCCGGCGAATTACAGTGGTAGCAACATTCCTTTACCACTCACTCAAAGGATCATGCGAGAAGCCGGGCTACGCCAATCAACCGTAGCTTAGCGGTGACATTAGTGCAACGAGAGGTAGCTCGCGACTGAAAGCACGCCGGACAGCTTGTCACTTTTTAGCTATCTCAGTGCAAACTCTTCGCCCGGGTAGAGTTGGGCGTCAAGGCACCGGCCGAGCGAAAGTCGGATCCGGGTGCCCGCGGTCGATTCGCTGCAGGTGGTGATTATGCATCGTCGCTCGATCCGCGATTCCGGCAGCCGAGCTTTTCTGAGCGGTTCTTCACCGTTTGTCGGGCGGGCTTTTGCCGAGGCGCAAGCTGCTTCCAGTCTGGCGCTAGACCGCGTACGCTACGCGGAAACGGCAAAGCTGCAGTTGGCTGATATTGACCCCCAGCCAGACGGAGCCCAGGAGCCAAGTATTGCTGATTGGCAACGCTTGGGACCACAGGCGACTCAACAGTATAAATGAGAATATGACCAAGTATTATCTAACGACAGCGATTCCTTACGTTAACGCGGCGCCGCATATCGGTACGGCGATTGATTACCCATACGGCGATATCTTTGTTGCGCCACCAGCCGCTCAGCAAGCAGGCAAAGCTATCCATCGACGGACGTTACGGCACTCAGATTGGGCAGAGTGCGGCGGCGAGCGGACAGACACCCTCAACAGCTGGCTGGATCAGCTCAGCCTGAGTTTTCCAGCGAATGCGCGCACTCTGAGCTGAACTTTGGCGCAACCGCTTAGCCAGATCGTGAGCTGGCCAAGCAGGATTTTGCCACTCCAGAATATTGTTAACATCTCGTACCTCCGACCTGCTCCACGTCAAGCGAGTTCGTAGGCTATCTGGCGTCGGCTGGACCAGGCGGGTGATCTATGCAACCGACTTATCAGGGCTGAAATACTGCGCCGGCTGTGGAGGCTTTTGTGACCGGTGGGTGAGGCCGAACATGATTTTATCGGTCCCGATCACAGGTAAGCCATACGAAAAGCTGAGTGAAGATAATTACTAATCTGGCGGTATCTAAGCTTTACCGATCAGCCAAGAGAGTTCGTTGGCGCTGCTGTACGAGCTCTGAGGCAGTTAGATTCTTGAGCTAGTTAAAAGATGCGCAGGATGTCTCTATCTCACGACCTGCCGCGACAAATTAAGCTGGGAGCGTAGTGCTCGCGATCCATCACAAGTGATGGCGTCTGGATCGATGCTCATCTAAATTCACCCAACAGTACTGCATCCGGATGAAGTGGCAGGATGATCTGGCTGGCCGGCTCAAGTCGAGATTGTTGGTAAGGATATCCTGCGCTTCCATGCGATCATCTGGCCGGCTATGCTGGCGCCAGGCTTGCCTTTTGCCGGTAGAAACTGATGGCCATCTGGCCTTTATCAACGTCGATGGTGGCAAAATGAGTAAGTCGATCGGTAATGCAGATCAGCCCGCTGGAAATCATCTACCGACGACTATGGTGCTGACGCTCTTCGGGTTACTATTTCAGCGGCGCATGTGCCAACGTTTGAGGATGGCAACTTTAGCTGGGATGCTTTGAGTCAAATGTATACGGCGAGCTGGCCAACGACCGCAATCTGCGCCAGGGGTGATCGCCATGATCCGCAAGCACTGGCGGTAACTCTCAGCGTTTGTCAGCGATGACGATGAACTGGAAAAGACCAGGCGGAGACTCTGCTAGGTAACTCATAAGGCGGCGATGGATGGACGCACCCGCCGATGCCGTGCGCTGTCGCGGAGTAGCGTCTCATGAGCCAAACCAATACATTGAACGTTCCGGCGCTCCCTGGCAGGTGGCAAAGCTGGGAAGATAAGTCAGAGCAGGCCTGACTAGATCTGGCATTCTCGACATTGGTCAACGGCTACTGCTGCGTAGCCAAGTATCTATCTACCTTCTTGCCCGATACCGCTCTGCAGCTCCATCAGGCAGAAGACAGCGTGCCGGGAGACCACGCCGACTATCTTTCCTGCAGTATCTTCACAGTGAACTCGGCTGGCATGACTAGGCTGCATGTTCGGCGATACGCACCGTCATATCCATAGTTCGGATTACCCACTGGAGTCCGGAGCGAAGTGCTGACGTCTGCTTTAGATAGCGGTGCTAGTCAGATCATTACCATGGGGTGCGACCCGGCGGATAGTGAATCTGGTTCATGGCTATGCACTGACGCAAGGTTTCCACTTTCGAGGGCCGATACGTGTAGCCGGTGAGGATTTATCTCGTCACTGGCGTGGCGACTTTCGCCCTGCTGAGCATTGATCGGTTGCAGACACTCACCGACTACTCAGTAGGCGGGTGATTGCGGCGGTGGGCGAGGTCGGCCGATGACTGCTAGGACACCGCCCACCTGCCAAGCTAAATTGAAGCTCAGCCAGTTGATCCAGTTGTCGCTCGACTAATGCTTTGCCGCCGTCGCTCCATGTTCGATCCGGTGACCAGCGGCGATGCCTTTTGCTGATTTCTGAGCACTACGTAATCGCTGCATGGTGCTGCGTGGAGTGGTGTCATTTTACCGACAGTCACAGCCAACCTCGAGCAGGTGCTTAAGCTGTGACCTGGAGTATTGGCGTTAACGGTATTATCACCTTTAACTGCGACCCGACCTTGCAGAGGTGCACGCAATCGTCCCGCTCGACCGAGTGGGTATTAGAGACCGATTCACCTTTATCTGGCGCCCGTACCCTATCGAGGTAAGACGAATCAACCGAAATACATCCGACAAATTGCCGAGCGATTAGCTGAAGTGCGAGGTATGCCTCTAGTGCAGCTGACAGAAGTGGTGGCTAGTAATGTCGAACGAATATTCCATCTGTCAGCCCCTGATGCCGGCTCGGCTAGGTGTTAGCTTTATGCTATACTGGAGTAAACGGGGTTAGCGCCTCGCTTTCCGAGTTATATAGGAGAAAGGGGGTAGCTGACTAAGCTTTCATAGCTAACACATTTGACTACGACTTGAAATAAGTTTAAGATCCGGGGTCGGATTAGGACTCGGATTGATATCTAATTAAAGGAGGAAAAAATGAAAATAACATGTACGAGGAAGCGAAGCAGACTGGCGACGTTGCTACTGGCACTAATATTGTGCCGGCGATGATGCTCTCGGCGAGTCTCGACGCTTTCTGCAGCCAGCGAAAGCGGACACCACATACCCCATTCATGTGACCAATGGTACCGCCAAGCTTTGCGTGGCACCAGCGTGGTGCTGGCAGCGGCTGGTCAGGACCATTCAGCTTTGCAGGCCGATCCTGCGCCGGCTGGTCAGGGTGTTTGATGCCCGACTGTGGCTGGAAGCGTATTAATCTTAGCGATCTGGCACAGTAAGACCAGCCCGGTTACTACCTCTACCGCGCCGGACAAACCGGATAACGCTAGGGCTGGCGTTTAAGTCCGGCACGCCACCTGACGGACCATATACGCCCAAATACCAGCGCTGCGGTGGTCACGGTACGATCTCGCCCAGCAAGACGAAACAAACATTACGGCGGGTAGCATGGAGCCGTTGCATCTTCACACCGAACCCGGCCACGAGATCGACAGCGTGACGGTCAATGGTTCGGTGGCTACTGTGACCGGTGACAATACCTCAACATAGCGGTGGACAGCGACAAGTACCGCAGTAGTAACCTCACAGGAAGATTGCCGGCGGCGGTAACTCCTGCTCAGCCGGGTAATCCCGCACCCGCAACCCTGCTCAGGCCACAGGCCAACCGGCTCTCGACCCGACCGCCAATAAGAATCAAAGGCAAGTCACCTGTGCCGGCAGCTCCCAACACTGCGGGTTGCAGTCTGTAGATCGGTAAAGATCTATGTAGGTAAAATAGTAGCCCCAGAAGAGGTCATGCCATTATGGCCAAGCTCAGCTGTTTCAATCTCATGAGCACTGGCCAGAGAGAATATTGCTCTGACTCACAGCATATTGGAATTCAGGTCTGCTGTTTAGCCGGAGCTTAAATGACATTAAAGTTTGCCATCCTTAGCCTTTAAGACCGGTTGGCCTGCTAACTGAGACTAGTGAGCTAGCCGATTATACAAAGGAGCGCATCACGCTTATGATGGGTAGCTAGCCGACAAAACAGTAGTAGATTTCCGCCACAATCTTAAACGTCAAATAAAACGTAGAAAGGAGATCTACTACATTGTCAGTATATATGAACTGGCATGTCTCGCCAGTACCATCAAGAATCTGGAGTATAGCAATAAGCATACATCGTTTAAATAACCCCGAAGAGGTCAGTCGGCGGATTGAAGCTCTGAATTCTGGCGCAAGCATGGACTTAATCCCGCCATGGATCACGCCGGAGTCAGCCGTTCCACTCTATATAGTTGGCGTCATAAGCTGATAGTCTCCAGAAAGCGTGACCGTATGGAGCCTGTCTTTCAAGGCGCGATCCTAAGAGTACCAGACTGAAACACTGTCGCCGAGCCGATTGGGATGGGAGAAGATAGTTATATTATTAACTGAGCTGGCCACCAGCATCCTGAGCTGGGTCGTCAGCTCGTACCACATGCTCAGACGCCGCCTAACGACTAATGGTCAGCTGATAAGCTGGTCAGTATCTCAACCGTTGGGCGCATCCTATGTGGGCTAAGACAGTCCGGTAGCTACCTAGCAGATCGTTATCCCTCAACGGTCGAACCGGCAGACTGTATGAGATTCATCGTCGCAAGGTGGCTAAGCTCAGACGCAATGCCTTGCCCTACAAGATCAAGCAGCCGGGTGACTTGGTTCAGGTTGATGGTGTTGAAGTGTATCATCTGGGACGTCACTATTACGTTATTAATGCCGTTGACCATATTAGCGGCAAAGCTACCAGTGCCGTACTTGCCAATAAGAGTAGCTACGGTCACGGCTAACTTATGAGTTAGACACCAGACTGGGCTTTATGTCGAGCCATCCAGACGGATAACGTATGAGTATGGAGCAAGTTTCATCAAGCCAGTGAGAGATTAAAGATCAAGCACTGCTTCAACTACGTCAAGTAGCCTATCCATAACGGCAAGGTAGAAAGATTCAACCGCACCATCCAAGAAGCTATTCGGGATGAAGACTTTCCTGGTCAATCTGGTGGAAGATAAACAGAAGCCAACCGAAACCATTGAGTCTTATTTCTAGACTTCTACAACAATGTAAACGTCCGCACATGAAAGGTCTTAGGTCTCATGACACCGGCTGGAGTCATGCTACACACCCAGCGGAACTCTGCAGTCCGCCAGAATGTAGTGAGTTAGTACAGAATATTGAGCGGCATCGGCGTATGGTATACTGTTATAGTGACAAATTATATGAACACCCAACTAGGGGCAAATTAGTTTAATCTGTGAAAGGTGTTCTATGCTAAAACTCTAACTTATCTCTATGGTAGCGAGACGATACTTGGATCGACTCAGCTTAAATCTACCCAGTCGGGGGCCAGTAGCCATCATCGGTGATAATGGAACAGGCAAGACGACCCGTTGGGTTTGATTGCCGGTCAATTCGACCCGGACGATGGTTCAATCCGGTTGACGGACGAGTGTTATCTGCCGCCAAGATCAATCTGACGATACCCTGTCAGGTGGAGGTCGTCCGAGCTATGCCGCGGAGCTAAGTTTAGCGCTCACTGCGACGGAAGCCTGCTGCCGGACGAGCCGACTCAATAATCGGACGCCTGCATGGCGGGCGATGGCTGGGTAGGACGAATCCACGACGATTTAACGGTTCATCATAATAGTTAGTCACGATCGGCGTTTCATCAATCACCTGTGGCCGACATTTGCGGGTGATTAAAGACGGTAGTGCTGTCTATGGCGGTAATCACTATAGAGACTATCAGAACGGGTCACGAGGCCGAAGCGGAGCAGGGAAGTAATACGCTTAGCAGAAACTGGGAGCGTAAACGTTGAATAAACGTATGGTGGCAGCTAAGTCACGGGCGCATAGTGTGCTGATAATCAGCCACTTTTGATAAGCTGAAACATGAAGATAAAGAAGCTTTCAAAAATGCTAAGAGCGGAGTGTGAGCAGGAGCCGGCAAGGAAACTGAGCTGTCACACTGTGGTCGATCAGCTGCCGGCATATTGAGAAGCCGACCATACATAAAGTCTATCGGGTCACTCTTACTCGCCGACTCGCCACATGATCGTCGATTATTGTTGGTGGGAGAATCGATCCAAGAGTTATCAGAGAAAGCTATTTCGAGATATCAGCTGTACCGTGCGAACGGTGGTGAGCGAGTCAGAATTGTCGGTGATAACGGGACGGGCAAGACGACTTTGCCCGAATTGTTATCGGTCAGCTGGCTCCAGAGGGGTGGATGTCGCCAAACCGATGGCTGGCGTACGCGCGGTTACATAGCGCAGGGTGTATACGGGTTAAATCTCCGAACAGTTTGCTGATCAAACATCAATGATAACGCCGGCGAAGTTTACCGAGCCGCCCTAACTATGGATCTGAGCTCAACTGCAGCAGAGAAAAGCACTAATCAATTGTCACGAGGACAGCTAACCAAGATGGCAGTCCTTGAAAACCAGTTCTGATCGACTCCGACCTGGTGACTCTTGGACGCACTAACTAATCACCTGGATATCCGGAGCCAGGAAAATATCGAGCGAGCTTTGGTGGCAGTACGTGGGCGATCATCCATGCTACCCACGATGAGGTTCTGGCTCGGCGCTGGGAGTGGACACAGTTATGTTGTTCTATCGGACGTCAGGACAAAGATAGCTTAGGTGGATACAAGGATGTGCGCTGCTCAGTTCGAGCATCTGCAGCACAACCAGTTTTGGTCTGGTTGCGCGAGGGTGAGCTATATGCAGGCCGAGTAACTCAGTGGCGATCACAGAGGTGCCGGCTTTATTTAGATCATGCAGCTGCCACCCGATGGATTGAGCGGGTTTCGGGCAAGATGATGCCGTGCTACTGATAAGTCTACAACCCTCGGCGCCATATCTCGCAGCGACCAAAGTACGGCAAGATGCTGAGCGTGCCAGGTCTGAGCTGGCTTTGCACGCATTGGAGCCAGGTCGCTGAGGTGGTGATGACTGCACGGGGCGACTGAATCGGTTAATCTGGCGCGCAAATGGAGTCTCGCAAGGTGATAACTATGGCGACGGAGCATCCGGCCGCTGCTAATGCGGTGCAGGCCGGAGGTGTGGCGGATCTTGCCTGGTTCGGCCTCTGATGGTCGGGTGGAGCGAAGCAGCGCGGAATCAATTGATGATGAGGCTGGCCTGCATCGGTCGGCTATGTTAATGGTGAGACCAGTGTTGCTCAGCCGCTAAAAGATACTGCTATGGTCACAGACCGCGAGGGCTGATCGGGCACGTACGTAGCCCAGCCGATCCGGCTGCATAGCGACGCCTCGCAAGCGGCGGGACGTTACCGATCTCAATGTAGCCAGGCTGGCTGATTTACTGACCCTAATGCGCGGCTAAGCGCTGGCATTCTGTGCCAGGTGCCACCGGCGTCCGCGAGTCAAGCTCAAACCTGATTATCGGAGGGCGGCCAAGATGGACCGCGCGCGGTACGGAAAATGTAGCCGGTATCATTGGCTGGCTTCATAAGGCTCTGGTGCTGGCGGAGGAGCGTCACGTCGCAGCGAGGTCGGGCGCTTAGGGCCAGCTACGTCAGCTGTTGTAAAGAAGCATCTGCAGAGTATTTTGACGGGATGTCTCGATTTAACGAGAGATGACACACTCACCGGCTATTCTCAATATCTCACTTGCTGGAGTGGATGGCGAGAGAGTGGTCTCGCTTTAGATGAGCTTAGGAGTACAAGTAGCGTTGCAGGATCGGCTTGTGCGGAAATAAAGGCGTCGTGAAAGTCACCGCTGCTGGCTATGCGACCTGAGGCTGAGGTGGATGGGTCGTTTGCGTTTGTCGCTTTGGCCGACCGACGTCTCTGAGGATGACATAGTGCAAGCCGGCGAACTGACTCGTACGGCCGCTGTTGAGGAACAAGGCAAATTCGTGGGTGGCGGGATATGGACGTAAGCTGCGGTGCTGCTTGGATCCATCGCGTAGTGATGGTGATGCCATTCATGCACAATCAACCGCATCTAAGTGAGGACGGACTCATCGGCTTTGGCGTTTCCTCCACTATTGGATAACCGCACCACGGCGGACGCTAATCGCGGCGGTTAGCGGAGGCGACACTGCAGCTCGCGATTGCGGCGATTCGGCCTTCAGGCGGCTGAAGCCAGGCAAAATCATCTTCAGCGTGCAGCGCTTTCTGCCGACCCGGACCAATCTCAAATGCCGAAGTTGACGCGACGACCAGCTATCGAGGCATGGTGTGTACCCAAAACGTCTGATTACAGTAGAGGAGAAGAAGTCGAGACACCAAAGAAAATGCTGAGAATACAGTCACAGCTTGCAGACGAACTAAGCGAGCCAAGAACGTTATTTTAGTCAGCAGTCCGGTACCATCTCAAGAGAGTTAAGCTTCCATCTCTTTGAGTATGTCGATGACATCGATTTACCGTCGGACTATGCCGGCTACGACAAGCCGCGGCATAAGTGGTTCTCAACAGCGCGGTTGGGCTTATCGCTATTACTCGAGCTTACCTGGCATCGCTAAAGCGAACGCAGAGTCAGACTGAGCCGAGTCTCACGTCGGCGGCTGTCGGGCGGAGTGGACTTCGTCATTAACTGCGGCCGTGCTGGTTCAACAGGGCTACGACGTGACAGGTGTCTGGCATGCGTGAATTGGATCAATGATGCCTCGCATGCGTTGGTCCGTGGGCTGACGACTTAGCTGATGCTAAGCGGTGGTGTTCATTTGGGCATCCCTTCCAAAGTACGGATTTTCGTCATGAATATAAGCAGCTGGTAGTTGATTATATGATCGGGAATATCAGCAGGTCGGACACCAAACCCGGATATCATGTAATCAGAGGCCAATTTAGAAGGTTTCGCGCCAGGCAGCACTTAGGACGCAGAGCAAATTGGTGACGGGACACTATGCTCGCTCGCAGGGGAAGTCGGCTAATGCGGCAGTCAACCAGATAAAGACCCAAACGTATTTCGGTACCGATCACCGGAGAAGCGGTATTCAGACATCTTCCTCTCGGTAATTATCGGACCAAAGCTGATATCCGACCGACGCTGAACGCCAGGAATTAAACATAAAAGCCTGGACTCCTGTGGGGAATTTGTTTTGTCGGCACCAGAACATGCGGACCTTCGGGCAATATATTCAAACTGAGCCTGGCGAGATTATCGACTAAGAGACGGGCCGTCGCGTAAGGAGCATGACGGGGCAATCTTTTTACACCCAGGTCAACGTCATGGACTGAATGTCGGCGGAGGCTTGCTGCCTATGTGGTGGTAAAGACATGGAGTGCAATAGTCTATGTCGGTCGTCGGCTTGATAGGAAGTATTCTGGCGTAAATGAACTGACTTATCGGTAACCAAGTTGGACCAACGAGGCACCGGTGGCAGAGAGTGATTATCTAGTCAGAGTACGTCATTTGTGCTCCGCTGTGCAGCGCTGGGGGTCAGGTGGCAAGCAGGATCAAGCTGGTCGTGACACCGAAAGAGCCGGAGCGGGCTGTGGCTAGTGGCACCCAGGTCATCTACGATGACCAGGTCTGCCTGGGCGGTGGGTGGTCTGCCAGATTTTCGGCTTTAGGGCGACGATGTGCTATGATAGCTACAGCTGAGGAGATGGGCTACAGTCTAGCTATTAGAGCGCCTTAGCCTACACCGAGGAGGTCAGGGGTTCGAGTCCCTTTGCGACCCACTCATTTGGGGCACTAGCTCATTTGCTAGAGCGCTTCGCTGGCAGCGAAGAGGAGGCGGAGTCTGAACTGGCTGTGCTCCACCACTTAGGATTCCGGGGTGGTAGCTCAGCTGGCCAGAGCGCCACATTCACACTGTAGAGGCCGGGAGTTCAAGCCCTTCCGCCCCACCAGGTACATTGAGTAACCACCTACCAGGAGGGTTATTTTAGTGACGGAGAGCGGGCATTAGCCAATCTTCAGCTAGCACGGCTTAGTATGTTATGCGTGCGACAAAGGAGGTAAAATGGAAGGGTCTTGATTATCGAGATGAAACCAAGCTGGCCAATGCGCTGAGTCGAGGTCTTGACACGAGAGTTATGCCACCGAAGTGCAACGGCGCGTAATATTCGGCGGCCGCCTTACACGATGAATGTCACGTCTGATGATTGTCGACCGGATGCTGCCGGGTAAAGAGGGGCTGGAAAGTACCCGGAGGTGCGTAGTCAAAGGAATCCAGACGCCTCGTCACCGTCTTGACTGCTAAAGACGGATCTCGTAATCGAGCAGAGGGCTGGACGCCGGGGCTGATGATTACATGTGTAGCCGTTCAGCTTTTGAGAACTGCTGGCTCCGGATTAGGGCGTTATTTCGTCGCTCGGACGCAGTTGACACTGTGCTTATGTGGGAGATTTAACGATGAATACCAGTCGGTCGGAGGTGCGACGAGGTAAGAAGCGGATCACTAACTTCGACCAGTATGCTCTCTTGGAATATTTAATGCAAACCAAGGTCGGACGATCAGTAAAGTACAGTTGATTGGGCATGTCTGGGATTTGATGCTGATATCCTGCCCAATACGGTTGAAGCTCATGTCGGGTCGCTGAGGCGCAAGATTGACAAACCATTTGCCGGTAATCGGAGCTGCTCCAGACGATTCTGTTTTGGCCACTCGGCTGGAAGCAGCGTCATGATGAAGATATTTGATACGAGCTACGGTCAAACTTGCAGCGATCTACACTATTATTATCACGGTCAGTCTCGCTATCGCTTCTCGATGGGGATTTAATATCATGGTGGTGAGATCAGGCGTCCTGATAAGACGCCCGACTCATCGTCCATTGGAGAGTCGAGAGATGACTTCTATAACGTCTATAATCACCGGTGCACGATGTTGAGACCAGTAGCCAGTCTCTTTCTGGACCAATGTCGCATCCTGATAGCTGGGGCACGGCATCCTGCCTGGCTGGCACGACGACGCTAAAGCCAATCGAGAAAGCAATGGAGACACGCAGTTTGTCTCGGATGCCAGTCATGAGCGAGGACGCTGCCGCTACCATGCGGAGGAGAACGAGGTATTGCTACGATGACGAAGCAAGAAGTCAGACTACAAAGAATAAAGCAAGAGTAACCTCGAGGAGATAGATAAGCTTACGTCAGCTGACCGACACCTGCTGAGGCTAAGTGGTTCCGTAAACTGGACAGCGGCAATTGATGCCAGTGAAATGGTTGGGCGAGCTATCGACCGTTCAAGCGACGCAGAGGCGAAAAGATAACGATAGGGACGATCAGTCGGCAAGTCGCTGAAGCTGGTACACGCCGATGCTCTTGATAGAGATATCATATATCTTGATAATGCCATCAAGTACTCACCGGTATGTCGAATCGAGACCAGGGCGATGGCAGACGGCAGTACGGGATCATGGTAGCGGTATAGCCGGACAAAGACTGAATGTCTTCTAACCGATTTTATCGGGCAGACGAGTCACGTAACGGAAGATTTGGGCCAGCTTAGTTTGGCCAGCTGATTGGCGGAGCAGATGGGTGCGAAAGTATCGGCGACGAACAACCCTAGTCGGTGGGCGGCAAGGGGAGCGACTTTTACTATTTGCTTCTAGGGTGGATGGTTAACACCAGTGAGCGTCGCTGAAATCTGGTAGACAGGCATGCTTGAGGTGCATGTCGGTTACGACGTGGAAGCTCAAGTCTTTCGGGCGCACCAAGATATGATTAGACCGTGATATCACGCAAGCCAGCTGAAACGCTGGCATATGGTATGGTAAAGCCAGTTTATGAGCAGGGTGGTGATCCGGTGATAACTCCGCCACGGCGGGCTACACTTTGCCGGTGGTCAGACCGGTGGTGTTGGCGCCGTATCCGATGGCCTGAGGGAGTTAATCAGATTAAAAAGAGATCGGCACAAAATGGTGGCCGGAAGCGAGCCGGCCTTTCGGCTGATGATCAGCCACAACGAAGAAAGCGCGAGAAGCGTGGTCGTGGTCGCGCAATAAGGCTGATCGAGACGGTAGCGCCTGGAGAGCGCAGAGCCTTGGTCTGCCGTCGAGGCCGCGAGCATTGTCTATGGTGGCATGGTGGGAAGCCTAAGCTTGACTACGTACGGCTATATGTAAAGCAAGATGGCAAAGTCTGATCTATGACCAACATCTTCCCGGATCAGGATGATATATCTGCATGCCAGAATGGTTTAATGATTACTGAGACTATTTTCGATCCAGTTGCGGGTGACACAGTCTATTCGGCGAATAACACCTCTACCTAAGAACGGTGAGAGCTAATCTATGGCGATAAATATAAGATTGTCGTCGAATGAGGTTCTGTAAAGGACACCAGTGTTGACTGGAAGCCCTAAGTTCGACCTTTCGGCTGACTTAGCGTAAGGTGCTACTAGTGCAGGAAGCGGCAGGCGAGTACCGGGCGGCGCAGCCAGCCGATGATGAACGTCTTCCCATATGAAGCTCTGATCGGCTAGTGCAAAGAAAGCAGCGTCAGCTTGCCAACGACTGGAACGGGTAACTGATCATTTGCGAGCCAGGCGAGCCATCGACGAGCCGGACAGCGATGGTAACATCCTGATCCCGATTCAGGACATCGCTGAGCAGAGCAGGCTGGAAACGTCAGTTCAACGAGGAGCAGGCAATTATTGCACAACAGTGCATAAGAAACCAGTGTGCCACTTTATGATCTATAATAACCTCAACGTCAAAATGGCTGATAACTATGTGCGAGCGAAGTAAGCGGTCGAGCTTCCACCGACGTGAAGTTTACATTTGTTGGCGAGGCCGATGAACTGGTTCTGGCATCTGCGGTCCATAGTTAGTCAGTGCTGACGGATCTGTCAGCAGTAATGATCTGGCTAGTCAAGAGCTCTTCCAGAATTATGTCACCAAGAAAAGTAGCGGCGGAATATCTGGATAGATAGTGTTGGCGGGGCTTTCCTGGTTTCAGCCCCAGATTAGGTCGAACTGACCGCCTGGGTTTATACGCTGCGCCACGCGAATCTGACTGACGAAGTTGCATCATACTCACTCGAGTTAGGTCGTTTGACCCGATAGAGGACACCTGCGTCGTCGAAGCGAAAGTACTTTTACGCCACAAAAGACACCGCACGTCAAGTTAGGATTATTATGGATGCGGCAAATGCACCATTGACCCGTAGGCCTGTTAAGGCTACAAACGCAAATAACTCCAAGAAGAACAAGCCGCCACGTTGGATCCGCCGGTCATTTTCTTGTTCTTAATCCTGACCCAAATCATTGAACTCGTCGGTAAATAGCCACCGCCTGGTGATAGCCTGCCTCTCATTGATAGCCCTTTCTGTACCCCGCGGCGCATGGTTTAGCCGGGCGCGAAATGAAGATGGTGCAGGACCGTCGAACTCTTCAGCCAGCCGCCCACGTAGGTAGCCGTTGTCATATGATCTTATGAGACTTAGCTCAACACAAGCAATAACAACATGCGAGCGAATGATCCTCCCCAGGCAAACCCCGACCCGTCTGGATAGCCAGAAAGGCGTTTGTGGCTAGCCCCGGCGCCGTTACCAGCTAGCCCGATATCTTCGCTGCGGAAGATGACCATTCGTCACATGAACTGATCCCCGCCGGCTTGACTATCCGCTAACAGGAGCAGTTGTCATCATCACGCATTGACCCTGATAAAGGCGCTGGCGACATCGTAGTCCATCAGCCATCGTAGCGGGGTAACCGCGTCCCAGTGCTTGTCTGACCAGTTTGCTGGTAATCTTTTCCATTGGGCGCGATTCTCGGTTAATTCCAGCGCCCAGAGCAGCGAGCCACCGTGAGCTAGGGCTGGCGATGGTGTCAATAGCGTCAGGAGATTCGGCGCTCTAAGCCCAACTTGACGGCTCGACTGAGATTTGGCTTTGATCTGGTCGACGATAATTTTCAAGCTTATGATGACTACCGGGACAGAGCAGGGGCGGGATTTAAGAGGATTCTCGGTGGTGGCGCCATCGCGATTATCCGGTCAAATACAGAGTGGTCGCATCTCGGCTGAGCCCTATTAAATGATGAATCTGGTCGACAAAGAGGATGGTGCAGCTGTAAGTTCCAGCCAGGAGCCTGTTCAACATTTTTTCTATATTGGCTTTCTTGTGCGAGACGGCTGATATCCTGATGAAATCAGCTTTTACCTCGCTGGGGCGACAGATTCAAAGGTGGTTTTGCCTGTCTTCGGAGCAATTTCAGAAGATCGAAGGATACCGGCCTTCGCCTTGCTCGACGATCAAGGCAGCAGCCATTGCCCATCCACAACTACTCATTCAGACCAACATCCTCATCTGTTCGGCGAAGTGGAACAACAGAATCCGGCATGATTAGCATATTTGCAGTTAACGCCAAACACGGAGAGAGACAGCATAATCCATTGAGGGTTAATCTAATACTAGAGGCTGTGCTGTCCGCGTAGCGCAACATCAGCGGGCGGTGCCAACCCCGGTAAGCATACCGGCGCAGCGGGGTTTCTTCAAGAACTCTGGCTGAGGCTGTTTTTCTCCCCGGCATCTGGTCAGTCACCATGTGAGTTGATGTGCGCCCGCCACTGATAGATGCGTACCAAAGCAAGAGGTTGGCTACTAAAGACAACGTAAATTAAAGCGATGCAGTGGTTTTACTTCCGATTCATGCACCGAAGCGGGCAGCGAAAACCACGACTATATCTATGCGAGGCCACGGCCCAGCCTTACGTGATGACCGTACGTGATCTGACGAATCTACCGGAAGCAAAGAGAGAGATCTCGCACCAGATCGAAGAAACTGCTCATGGGAATGACAAAATGGGGTATTGATGGAGAACGTCAAGATTCAGCTGAGCTCCGCGATATGAAGCGAGCCAGCGCTACAGGTTGAGGCGAGTGAATACGCCAATATATAATGCCACGCAGGAGGCGCCGCAGACGCTGCGGTGAGGCGGCTAGAATCTTGGCGATAATATGAGCGACCAATCTACGTACGTTAAATAAGTGAGCGCATCTCACCGAACCCAGCCAAAAGACGATGATGCTCTTCCGATTGAGCGATCGACGCTATCCGTGGTGAGAAGAAGTAGTAGTAGCGTATTTTGTCAATACCACGGTATGGTCGGCGGCCTGTGTGTATCCAGTTTACTGTTGTAGCATTTCCACAGGCCGAGAAATGTAACCAAACTGCAGTAGTCAGTCCGTGCTGACCTGGTGATGCCTCTATTTATGGTGCGGGTTAAGAGATTTAACCTCGACCCCTTCTCGCGGTGAAGCGTCGAAACAACTGAGCTTAAACCCGCATATTAGCCTCCGGCAAAGGCTGCAAATGACTATGGACCACAGTGCCGGTGTACAAGGTGTAGATGTTGCCAACCAAGCCAGACACGCCCATCGTATGAACAACGACTACCAGAGTGCTATCAAACAAAACCGCTCAGTCGTCAACTTTTGACAACAGTTTTAATAGACCGCCAGGTAACGATAAAACCTCCGCCACATGGAGTCTCGCGAAGCGAGTTGTCTTGATGAAACTTCCCAGACTTGAACTGGGACACAGTGCCCAGGCCTCTGCTTCACCAATTATTATCAGCCGATCATCTTAGATATAGGAGGAGTTCCCCATGCAACACTTGTGGTATAATTGCTCACGGTACGGCGCCCGGCGAGCAGTTACGCAATTGTCCGCAAAACCAGTAGGTGGGCAACCCAGGTGCCCAAGCTTGGGCGAGCAAGGAATTGCAGACGCTGGATCAAATCCAGTGGTTTTATTTGAGGGTTCAAGTCCCTCTCACCAATCAATGTCATCAAGACGAATCGAGCAGAGCGCTCTTTTCTTCTGGCGTCGGCGCAGCCCCGTTAGCTGTTATTAATCAAAGGTGAATACATGGATGGCGCATGGCGCCACGCGAGGTAGGCTCGTAGGCGCTGGGCGCCTGACCGACAGGTTATTTCGGTAGCTGGCGAGGTTGACCGTAGAATGTCACACGCCGTCCCAGCTGAACGCACCTATTATGTCAGCAGAAACCAACAGCCGCTGAAATAATATCTGTTACTACCTGTCGAAATGCTTCTCCAGCCGGTCGTTTGCCGCTGATGAAACCGGCGGCAAGTCCTGATCACTTGACCCTTAACCATAGTCCCACCGGTCCTGCTCGCCGCCAGATGAATGAGCCCTAGTGGCGAATCAGCACCAGATAGTGTAGATTATCGTCATAATGACCTAGCTTTACACCAGTCGCAGACGGCAGTTCAACCTCGCACGCTGGAAATGGTCATCACCGAGCACACCAGGCGCGCCAACCATAGAGGATAAAGAATTATGCCAATGTTCGTCAGTGATCATCGGTATCAAGGTAGCCTGCTCATTCTGCTGTAAGAAATTTGAGTAATGGACCAGTCGTTTGAGCAATGAGCTGATGAGGTACATACTGGCTCAGCTGAAGCGACGCTCAGATTCCTGAATCAGCGAGGTGGCTGCGCCGCGCGCGAGCTGCGTCTTCGAGGCGGCACGCGCCGGTGGCGTTTGCGGCGCCGCGGCGCGCGCCGCCGCCGCCAAGAGGGCGAGCGCATACGGAAGTCGCTCTTTTGGCTGTGGTTGAGGCTACCCGCAGCGGTGTTTAACAAACTTCTGACCGCAGGAGCGAAATATTACCGAGGACAGATTCAGGTCGGTTCGTCACTTTACAGCTGGCGTGGCGTGAGCCAAACATTGGCTGGCCAGACCTCCTATCTCGTATTTTTATCACACTGAGAGCGAGGTACACTGATTGCGATTGAAAAGCCCCGAGGTTGTTTTACCAGCATACGGCATGGAGGATTGGCGAGGGCGCGGCACGAGAAACACCGCCACGGCAGTCGTCGCACAGCACCAGCGTTAGTTGGCTCATCTGGGAAAGGATCAAAACATTGCGCCCTGGATTTCATCGGTGCATCGTTCGCAGCCGCCGTCGAGCCGTTATCGGTCTGAGTCGCTTCAATGTCGCTACAGTGGTGCTAAAGAGATCGCGAAGTCTGATCAACTGATCTCGGGAACGTCGTAGAGAATCTGGCGACGTGCTCGGACCAGCCGATGCGCTCAGTGCTGTTACCGATCTCAGATGCCTCGCCTCAACGCCTTTGCGGACTCGGGCGAACGCCGGAAACACTCTGCGCGGTGAGACATCCGGGTCAAAAGCACCAGACAAGAGAGAATCAGACCGGTGTAATTGCTCGCGAGATGTCGTGTACCACACTAGTGATATCAGAGTTAGCATGATTGTCTTCGGCTAGCGCAGTTAAAGGGATTGGACGATCTCAGATATTTTACGGTACTGCTCTGTGAGCCGGTCGGCGATGATGACGACTCGGTGGTCCATTTACACATCGACGACCCGCAGCGGCGACCCTGTCGCCGACACCGCGGCGCTGATCCACCCAGCTGGCATTGAGACAGCGAGAATATCTGGCTGACTCCTCGCAGTCGGCTGGACCAGAGACCCTGAGGTTAATCATCTAACGGCGCAGGCTGGATCGATTCGTCAGGCCGTTGCAGCGTCAGTAGCCGCCAGCGGCACTATCTGTGGCATATCGTCAACCGTAGTGCGCTCTTAAACAGGCTTTTCAGTACACACCGTCAATCAACGATCGCACTGTCGGCCTGAAAGTGCATAGCAGATGTAGCATGGCGGGACGCAACACGGACGGAGGCTAGAGGCCATATCGACGGGCCAATCGAGGAAACCAACTGCTGGCGGAGCGTCTCGCTGACATGACGAAGACTTTGGTGCGAGCGAGACTCAAGTTTACGCCAGGAAGCGGTATGAGGCTCGTCGTATCAAACCGCGGGTACAAATCAACCGAGCATGCTCGCCAGGAGGTTGCTCGATCGACGACGAGTTCGCTCGGCCATATCGCCGAGTGCGTCCTCTGTATTACGAAGCAGCCCGGTCTGCAGGCCGCTCTTCGGTCGGTCTGATCGTTGTTGGTCGGTCGGAAGACCGGAGCACCACCGTCACAGTTTCGCCTCACCGTAGCTTTTACTTGACCACCATGCCGTCAGGCGGTTCGTCAGATCATCATTCCCGGCTGGTGGTCGCTTCAGCACCGAGGTCGGCGGATGGTGCGGCGACCACTGGCTGATCATCTCGCAAGATCACCTCTACCGACGACGCCAGGCGACGTATAGCGGTGGTTGCGTGAGTAATGCGACAGCATACCATGTCGAGACTAATGAGAAGCGATGGAGAAGCGTCGATTGTCACACCCTCTAAAAGCAGGCTGGCTGCCACCTGCAGGACGATCACCATCAGTCTGACAGTGACCGGGATCGCCAATCAGTCGGCGGCTGTTATCTATCGGAGTGGCGGCGGCTTGGCCGCCATGGTCTACCTCATCGCCGGACGAGTCGCGGCAGGCAACCTCCCGCGCCTCTGTTTGCGAGTGCCGTAGCAGTGCCGCACACCACTGGTGTCGGCGATGGCGCTGCTGGTGGCAGTGCTGGTTCAGCCGCTGGCTGCTGTCGCTTAGTCGTATTTCCGCCATCATGCAGCGGGCTATATCAACGCAAGGTGTCGCCATCGAGCGGCGCAGCGGCGTGGTGTGATCTTGGCGGCACTAGTGTCAACTATTTGGTTTGACGGTACGCCAGCTTTCAATACTAACACTGGCTGCTCGTCAGCTACCATCGGTCTCCACCCGCGCGGGCTTATCACGAGACTAGTATTCGGCGTGGACGACGGGTTACGATCTGCAGTGATCTCCGATGATGTTCTTACCGTTGTCATTCCAGCGGGCGCTGGTTCTGATTCCGACAGTGCGCTGATTCCATCCCGAGTTTCAAGCTCTCGCAGGTTCAGCTTGGTGGTTAGTCTGCTGGCGGCCATCTCTTGTACCGGCCCTGCGTTAGGCGGCATGCGCTGCTACCGGACTGAATCCGTAGATAGCCCGGAGAGCCCGTGGCACGATCGGTCGAGGGTCTGCCTGGCGGTGAGGCAGCTGGTTGTCAGACCAAGCCAAAACCAAGGGGCGGCGGCAGCGAGAGCGTCGCGTACGTGCGCAGACAGCCCGGTGCTGACACAACGGTTATGCTCAGCCGCTAAGGGTAGTGTGGTGATCAAACGTGAGGATAGTCGACGGATCGAGGAGCTGCGTCGCCAGCTAATCAATCACGCGGCGACTATTATGCACTTCGACCTCCCAGTGTCCTCAGACGCTATCTATGATTCGCTTCACGGCGAGCCAAAGCAGCTGGAGACGAAGCACCTCGAGCGCCGATAACGCCGGACCCTGCCGATCAGCGGATCGTAGCCAGTTCGGCGACGCCTTTGTAGTCACCATCATAAGCGCCGAACGATTTCGACCATGCGCTACTTTCTCTGATCAGAGGCACAAGGATTGCTGGTATGCGTGACAGCTACGCTGAAAAGAACTTGCTACGGTTGCCACCTTTGGCAAAAGCTAGTGTGCAGTTAACTATTGGCGGATGCTGGAAAGATGGACGCCCAGCTTGCCTCGCTGCATCGGGACGGCTCAATACGCGGCGACGAGGGCGGCGGAAACGGTCATGGCGAGGTAGTTACGATAGAACGTGCGGAGCCGTGCCGACCGTTCCGCGCTACGCCCGCACGACGACCCGGCATTTACTAGTGAGACCATGCGCGGCTGAGCTGATCATGCTGCGAGCTGATTTTCGACCAGATCAACCGGCGCAGCTTATCGAGCAGGGTGGCGCTCTGCTAAACCCTCGGTAACTCGTAAGCGGGCACTATTCGCCAGCTTTAACCTCGTTGTCGCGCCTCTCGGCCATTAGAATGTACGCATGCTCATGTGTACGGTGGATGATGCGATGATCAACCGCAGTCTGTGCGACACGCACCGTCTTGGCTTTGAGGTCAACTCCTGGAGGCTCACCTGAGCCCAGTTTTACTGATGCGACCAGTTATGCCTATCGCTTCCGCACTGCAGTGCAACCTAACTTACCCTTTAATAACACCGACGGACCGCGATCGCGACACCGATCGCAAGCTGCGATACGACCGGCTGGTCATCGCCGGTAAATGATCCTCGTAGCAGTAGCGCATATCGCGTGCTGAAACCGCCACCTACAGCAGCGATCGTGCTGCGTGGGAGAACCGCGCCGTAACTCCTGGTGGCTAGTTTGTTTGTGCCGGTACAGCTGGCAGGCACGACCGTGCGGACACGCCACACCCATAATGCCGATCGCGAGCGCCAGCGACGTACGGACCGGCGATACCGTGGTGATATACAAGGTGGCGAGATCACAGTGGTACAGAGCGTGCATCGCGGTCTAAGACGCTGACTCGAGTCCGTGACTGATCATTCGCGATGTACCGACAGTACCCTCGAGCTGGAGCTTTGAGCGTCCGGCGTGAGGTCGGTCTGGCGGCAAGAATCCGCGATAGATCACCGCTACTGGGTTCCAGACTGTCGCGCTACCGGCTTAATGTCAGGTCACTAGATATAGGGGCTGAGGCGAACGTAGCGCTGAACCGCTGGCTCGCACGGGTCTGCTGGCGACGTAGCGGACATTTATTCTTTCGATTGCTGAGGCTGGACGTCAAATGCCTCGATCGCTTTTGCCGCGAGCTATCGGCCACTCGCCGGTGCGCACGAGATCCATGGGAAGAAGGCGCCGCCGCCAGACCGGCTCTCTATCTACGGACTGTGGATTCGCCATGCGTGGGTGCTAAGACAGCGGCGACATCGCACGCTACTACCGGCTTAAGAGGACTTTTTCTGACTCAATACTGTCACTGCCGGGAGTGCGATCCTCGGTATAGGTCAAAGAAAGTATTGAGGTCGATTCAGGGCCGCTTGAGCGATGAGAGCAATACTAGATTGTTAGATAGTTTGCCCAGTTGGCGTGCATCCGGTGCCGCTCAGGGCTGGCGGTAGTCTGGCGGGACATATCTTCGTCATCACAGGAGCTCTTGCGTACTTCCAGAGACGTGAGCTGGCGAATCAGATTCGTCTCCGGGCGGGTACTTTCGACCGGCGTAGGTAAATCAACTGACTATCTGGTGGTCGGACAGCGGGTGGTGCTCCAGCAAACCTGCGCGAGCCGCTAAAACAGCACGATGCGTGAGGCTCAGCTACGAGATGATAGGCTGAGGGCTTGTGCTGATTATGCTTGTGGTGGCTTAGTAAAAGTGGCTGCGTGCAGGCGGGGCCAACCTGTTCGACGTCCGCGAAACAAAGCGTAATGCGCCCTCGGGTGGGCGCACAACAGCCAGGTAGTGTAGCAAGGCCTCGTGACTTCTCCGGCGAGGTTTTGTTTTGGTAGTATAATGATAGCGGAGGCTCGTGTAGCTCATCTGCGGTAGCGCGCAGCATTCGCACTGCTGAGGTGGTCGGTCTAAGTCCGATCTACTCCACCACATGCAGGAGGAACACGTAATGACGCTGCGGTAGAATATAAAGGATGGCTATGATGGGTCGACGTAATGAATCTCCAGATATGCTGGTGTCGATTTACCGGCCGCACGCTCGGTGCAGCAGCGGGAAGTTTAGTGGCGCTCGAGTGCCTCTGCGCAGCAGGGCAGCATCAGCGCAAGATATCTCGACTGCGCCGTACCACACATTGTCGCCGTATCCGGTGGTGGTGCGATTGGTATTGACAATAAAGATTACGAAAGCGCACCATTGATACGGCATAGACCGACGAGAGTGGAGCATTACCGTCAGCCGATCTACCTGTGAAAGCGTTGCTCGAAGGCGATGGCGCCAGCTCGGCAGGTGCCGCAGCTGGTCATTATCGCGAGCAGCAGTGCGCCCAGGGTAGTCTCCCACCAGTGAGTACTCATAGGCTGCGATCCTCGACGGTAAAGGTCATGCAGACCTGACTCTCGCGATAAAGTGCTCGGTGACGCTTAAGTTTGAAGAGTGCTACAGGAGGTGGCGACGCAAAGAGCTAGACACTCAAGCGTCAAAACACCGGGTGGAGGTACCGGAGCGATGATGATGTCGCTAAAAGAGCCTTTCTTTCGGCTCTAACGGGTTGGCTGGGTTTATATTATCGTCGCGAAAGATCTGGGCTTCGGAGACAAGGGATGCCGCGTTCGCCGTGTGCGATGAACAAAGCTGGCTGAGAGCAGTGACCCAGAACAAAACTCAACATTGCGTCAGTCGGCGGAAAAGCATTGCGTCAAGTGTCCCGCTAACCAGGATTATGGGCGTCTGCGTAGTTTATGCGCTGCGACCAGGTGGCTCCAGGCGGTGCGAAAGTTCATCTGCAGCGTGCGGCGGCGCCAGTATTGAGGAAGAGGATTGAGGAACGAGCTTGGGTCGGCGACGCGAGCGATTGGTCTGCAAAATGCTGGTGGTCGGCATCGATGCATATCTGGGTGACTGACGAGAACGACGGCTGTGACTGGTTCGTTATTACCGCCATCACCGGCGTGGTGTCAGCTGAAAGAGAGCGGGGCGTCAAGCCTCGAATAGTCAAGACCAGAATAAAGACAAGACAGATGTAGATGAAAGATAAAGGCGACAGGACAAGGACAAAAAGGGCGACACGAGGCCTTTGCCTCGGCGTCAATGATATGGCCGGTGGGCGCTAAACGTTACGCACTGATAAGCTGTAAAGGAGCTGGTGCGCAGATAATGGTGCATCACAGAGCCAGAAAGTCCTCGTCGTCTCAGCAGTCAACCCGGTGCTAGAGCAGGAGTCGCAGACCGGCGAAACGCCGATAGGTCGAGAAGTTTAACAACGAGCTGAAGAGTGGTTCGTCCGGCAGCGCATAGCGCCGACATATCGATGCCCATACTAAGCTAAGAAAGATATCAAGGAGACCGACTTCGAGGATGACGGGACTAACTAGTGAGCGAGCTGAATATGAAAATATATGAGTCTGCGAGATGGCGATCCGGCTGAAACATGAGGAGTGTGTGCGAGGCAGTCATCTGGCTTAAATGGATCTATCGCCGACGTAGCTAAAGCGATGGCAGCTGGGAGAATGAACCTTTACGCGTACTTGTTATTCCATGGGCGGTGGTGCATAAGTAAGGCAAAGCACAACAGAGAAGTGAGCTCAAATGCACACATTTTCGCGGCATGAGAATAGCATTGATCAGCTCCGGTTTTGTGGCGGCTGTAGTTCAAAGCTGACTGGTTATTATGAACCGCTTTACAAGATCTCAGATGCCTCACATGAAAGCTTTCATCAGAGAGTGACCGATCCGCAAACCGGGTGATACGTACCAGCGGATGGGCAGCGTCGAGGTTCATTCGGGTAATCATATGATGGCTCCATCACCCAGGCCGGGTCTCGTGCACTCCGGCTGTAAAAGACCACACTCATCAACCGTCGATACAGGAAAGACCGGCATGGAGTGAAACGGCCTCGTTCGTTTCAGGTGACGAGCAACGTAGAGAGATGCTTTGATGGATTCGAGAAAACGCCGTTTGATCGCATTAGTCGGAGTGTGTGTGGGTAGACCGTCATGATAGCGCTATCGTTAACATCGCCAAAGCCGTGGCGGCAGCGATCCGGCAAAGAAAGCTGTGCAGCGGCGGTCAGCAGCGCCCGAGGACTTTACTGTGTCAAAGCCCTTGCGGCCCATGTAGAGGAAGCTCTACGGATTGATCCGGTTACTATGGGCGTGCGGGATCGGCGCCGGCGGTGATGGGGCGGTGATCGGACGTGATTTATCCCGGCAACCGATGTGCCGCTAGATGACTTTTACGAAGGCGCGCGCGCGTCGATAAGATAGTCAGATACACTCTAGCGACGACGTGCTGTGGTATGGCTGGAGACGTATGGTCGGGAACACGGTAGGTATAGCTCTGCTCACATTAAACCGGCACTCAAGCGATGGCAATGAAGCTATTATTAGATTGTGACAGAGGGTCACTTGACCTAAATAGCATCAAGGACGATGCTAACGACCCTGGGCGGCGCGAATCGTAACAGGAAAACAAGCCGACGTAATTTCACCATCAGCACAACAAGACGAAGTACTCTTGACGGCGACTAATTTTACGACGATCAATCAAATCGACCATCATTATCGACGACGAGAACGGTCAAACACTGCCGTACGAAGACTTTCACGCATCAGTAGGCAATACGCCGGGCTCACTGCCGGCGAGGTGGCGTCTGTCAGCAAGCCGGTTTGGTCAACCGAGCGACTCCGATGCTTTCCCGCAAGCCCGGCCGATATCCTGCGAAATATCCTGACTTGCGTTCAACGCCCTTATTACCGCAGCGCTGGCTGTAGTCGTACTAGTGGCGAGTTGTGAACGCACTTAATCTACTTTTCTTCTCATCGCTGGCGCGTACTTTAATGCCGTCATCGGTATCATCCAGGAGCCAAAAGCGTAGCGCGGCACTGCATGCCAGTGATCGTCAGCGCCTGTGCGTGGCGTGGTAGCGAGACGGTCAGTGAAAAGTGCGAGCTCGATGCTCGGTGCGATCGTTCAAGACGTACCTGACGACAGTTGGAACGAGGCGGACTCAAATAGTTGCTGACTTTGGAGTATGACCCAATCAGCTGATTAGAAGTTGATGAAAGTCTCGCTAACCGTGGTGGCTGACCTGATCGCCGTTTGGTTAGGCAAGCCAGGCAGTGCTGGTCGTAGGTCTACTAGGTGGCCGCCAGATGGTCTGATGCGGGCGACGTGCGGCCGCGATTCATACGCTGCTGGGTTATGTAGGAGGCGAAGTTAGTTTCACCGCTTCGTCTGAGTGCGTCGAAGCAACGAATCGGGACCGCATGAAGTGATAGCCTGGCTGATGCTCTTGGTAAGTGCCGATCCTACATCATTGGCCAGTTTAGAATTGGGCAGGGCACTCAGTCGGAGGTGGTGGTGCATACCGTGGCGGCTATCGTCGGTATGATTCCGGAGGGCTGGTGCTGCTGACGAGTAGGCGGCATTCTTGCTAGCTGTGGTCAGACCGGCCAGGCAGCAGGTCTTTGCGCAGCAACGCCGGCGGTCGAGACTTTAGCCGAGTAGATACATTGGTCTCAGACAAGACTGGCACCATTACCGGATGGTAATATGGCGGTTGTTGAGAGCGGTCGAGCGACTATGGGCTCCGGTCAGCGCTCTGAACTAGCCGTCACTGGCTGCTGGCGAATCACCGACCGGCGATGCTGCTGGACGACCTGCACTGCCAACGAGTCGGCATTAGATGCTGCTCAGCATACATTACCTTGGCAGCCGAAGCGCAAAATGGAGCAGCCGTCAGGCTGGCGAATGGAGAAAGTTACGCCAAGGAGCACCGGAGACCGTCTGCAGCGGCGATCGGTGCGCTGCGTCAGGGTTAAGCGAGCTCGACGATCTTAGCTACAGTGCGTCCGCGTGTGGCCGCTAGTATCACTATGTCGACGTACCGATCGGCGATGTGCCTGCGGCAAGTCACACATCAGGACTCATTTCACCGGCGGTAGCGTATTCGCCCGTCGATGCTGCGTCGACACTTAGTTACTTCAAGAAGTGCGGGTAGAGACTCAAGATCATCTGGGCGACTCAGCCCGGACGGCGGCGACGATTGCTCGACGGGTTGGCTTTATCTCGGTCTTATGATGCCCGTGACTCTACCCGACCACGCTGAGACTCGACTAAGTTTCTCGATACCGTTGTTAGCATATCATCTTCGGTTACGGGTTCAGCCTCAGCAAAGCGCGCCAGATCGTTGCGGCTTTGGCAGCGTGCGGTCGGCAGTGCGATGACCGCGCTGGTGTTAACGTGATGCCTTTAGCCCTGAAAAAGGCTGCCATTTGTATCGCCATGCAATAGGGGTCACCGGCTACCGGGCGGTGTGCGAGGTGGTGCTAATGGACAAGTTTCAGTCAGTCCGCCTTGTGTTTTGTAGCGGAGGGGCATGAGCGAGTGGTGATAATATTGATCGCAGCATCCGGGCTTATTTATCATTGCAAAAATGTCTATAGTGTCAGTGTTGGCACTGGCGGTAACGGCGTTAGCTAGCTTCACCTTTCTTCCCCGTCGGCTCACAATGACGGTGAGATCAGCACTCTTAGCATTGGCGTGCCGGCTTTCTGTCTTGGCGCGCAGAAATTTATCGAATCGCTATACCGGCCCGGGCTTGCGTCGAGTGTTGAGCCGCCATCACCGGCGGTCACACTGCCTGGCCCATGCGTTGGGGAGCTACAGCCAGCTCAGTCGAGCGGGTGCATCTACGATAGTAGCTGCGCCAGTGCGTGTCAATGGTGGTACTGGCCATAGGATTACGTGGAAGCGGTTCTGGCTTGCTGGTCTGACCGATCGTGTAAAGATCGCTGATTACACGGCGTGGCGCGTCTTTGCTCTACTATCCTCTTGTTGCCTCAGAGTGGCACAGGTAGATCTTAGCCCCAAGCCAGATCCGGCAACCCTACCAATCGCCAAAGTTGTCGGCGGTGATAGCCGGCAGCTTGATCGGGCCCTGGTTCAGTCAGCGGCTGACTCAGCGGAGACCCAGGCGAGCTGGTCTTGTGCTACATCAGCCATCCTGAGCGGCATGACAACTCTGTTTAAGCAACATGTGCAGTGGCGCCTGGAAAGCATATTAAGAAGCGATTTTTAAGAAGCGCCCATCCAACCCTCAATCGTGGTAGTGGATCGGTAGCAAGACTACGATCACGACAGCCATCGCCACCGCCCTTGGCGTGAGATATCGTACCAACTGGAAGCGGGCAACTCATCATCCCTGAGCAGGCTGCTGAAACGCTGATGTGAGTGGAAGTATCCTCCGACGGAGCTAGCACTACACCGGAGAAGCACCTGGCGGCAAAGTTCTTCCGAGCGATGCGCCAAAGGGTTACAGCGCCCTCATAGGCGCTGACAGACTCATTCAAGAGCTCGGGCACCGACCATCCGGGTGACCTCGGCTACTTATGCTAATTGGCCTTGTCCCGATACTAGGGTACTGACAGCAGTATCGCCGGAGCACTATGGAGAGCTTTTCCGCGGCTCGACCAAGTGGCGCGAGAAGAGCGCCTCGTCGGGCTGCTCGGGCTGGTGATTGCTGGCACGATGATGTGGATAGTAGAGAAGTTTGCCAATTACGCCAATACCGGTAACCCAACCATTGCAGTGGCATAGATGGCGGGCAGTATCAGGTATGATGTGGACGGCGGTCGCCGCTGGCTGGCTATGAGGTTGTTTTACCGCACCGGAGCGCAAGTCGCCGATTAGTGCTGCTTCTGTGCGCGTGTGGCAATCATATGCTTAAAGTCGGCTTGGTGCCGCCGCGACAGGCTGGCTTCTGCGATGGGCGTACCTCGGTGAGTCGAGCTGGTAGCCAATATAGAGTAGTTTCTTTGTCCCGTACCGACTTTGATGAATCTCGGTCTGGTCGACGTAATTCAACCCCGATAGATGATAATGTCGCACTCGTCGCCCATTGCGGCGATTGCAGCCCTGCAGACCTTTATCAGATCGTAGCGCCGCACGAATCAGCTACTTGGGCACGATGAATGAGGCTGGCAACGCGCTTTATCAGCCCATCAGCAAGTTGGTTCGTGTCTGGTGATCCGTCACCGCTCGACTGGGTCACACACTACTGGGCGATATGCTACTATCCAGCAATTGGCGCCAGGCGGCTGTGGAAGAACGGCTGTCAGACCAGGACTGCTGACCCGTTTCAGCCGTGGTGCCCTGCCAGCCGGGCACGAAAAGCGAGGCAGTGGTGCTAATCAAAGGCTCGCAAGACCGGCCCAGTGCCGAGGAGGCGACTCACAGGTGCTGCTGAGACAGTGATGATGCGGGTTTGAAGCCAGCGCCAAGATGAAGAATGGCAGAAACGTAACAGACTGGCTTTTACCGGGCTAGGTAAACATGATGAGGAAGAGCTGAGAGGGAGTGAATGAAGCGGCACGATCCTACAAAAGTCGAGACGAAATGGCAGTTGAATCTAAGGGAGGAGCAGTATCTTATCGGAGCAACTGACTTTGGAGATACTACATGACTAAAGATGTATGTGCCGAGATGCCCCTACTGGCTTGGCCTATGTAAGTACGTTCGTAACTATTGATGATGCGAGTTGATGTTGGCCTGCGTGGTCGCCAGCAGTGGTTGCAATGCTACGACCAATCTGGCTGACAACTGGACCGCCCGCCGAAAAATTCGCGCCGGCCAGCACCGGCGCCCGCCCGCGGGTGACGACGACACAAAAATATCGCTAACTTTAAGAAGCAATATGCGCCTAGGCATGGCAGTAGATTGAGCAGAGATCAACACTCTGCTCCGGGAGTACTTATCGTTGGACGCGGTGCTTCGAGCAACTGCACAAGAAGCGGCTACCGCAAAGAGAGGCTATCAGTGGTGGTGCCCAGTTGACAAGACAGTTCTAGCTAACGACAGGGTCGAGGGTGCGCTGGCGCTGTGGTAGTGAAGTCGAAAAGAAGAAGATGAAGCGGTGGCTTCAAGATCACTGATTACGCTGATGAGTTACTGACGAGCTTGACCGGATCGACTGGCCGGCTAAGTCAAGATGTAACGCAACTGGATCGGACGAAGCCAGGCGCTGAGGTGGAGTTTGCGGTTGACGGGTCTGACCATTTGATTACAGGTCTTCACTACCCGTCCTGATACGCTATTTGGTGCTACGCTCCGTTAGCACACGACACACAAGCTGGTTTCAGAGAGATAGCAAACCGATGCGACAGGGACTCGGTGTCGGCTTATTGCGAGCAGGCAATGCGCCGATCTGAGATTGAGCGCCAGGGTGACAGGAGAAGACCGGTGTCTTCACGCCCGCGCTATTAACCCTGCACCGAGTGAAGATGCCACCTGGATCGCTGACTATGTGCTGTAATTACGGCGAACGGGCGGTCGGGCTAAGCGGCTCACGATGAGCGAGATTATGAGTTGCCGGGAAGTACGTCGCGGTCGTCAAGGTGATTGATCCGACTGAAGATATCGACGATGACGACCTGATCGATTTTATGATGGAAGCGCATTGATTAATAGCGGTGATTTCAATGGTGTCTCAACTAGTGATGCCAGGGAGCAAATTGTCGTCTTGAGCTGGAGGAGCAGGGGTATCGGGCGTAGCAGGTGACGTACAAAATGCGTGACCGTGATCTCTCGCCAGCGCTATTGGGAGCGCCATACCGATAATCCACTGTCCGCATTGTGGCGAAGTGTTATGCCAGAGGAGGATCTGGCTGGTTGCTACCCGATAACGATGACTATCAGCCGTCGGGCGACGGTCAGTCACCCCTAGCTAAGGTTAAGTCATGGGTGAATGTAGTTTGTCCCAAGTGTGGCCGCCCAGCCAGGCGAGAGACCGACACGATGGATAACTACGCTTGTTCCGTCGGTATTTATTCCGCTATACCAGTGCCGATAATCGCAGGCGGGATAAAACAAGGCTGACTATTGGTGTCCGCTTGATTATTATGCGTGATCGTGCGGTGGCGCATCTCTGCTACTTCGATTCTGGACGAAGTTTCTTGTCGACATATGGCTACCTAGGGCTTTAGTGAGCCGGTCGAGGGCTTCTTTATAATGGCTACATTAATGCGCCAGACGGGCTCAAGATGAGTAAGAGTAAAGAAATGCTGATAGACCCGTCGACGTGATTGATAGTGGCTACGGGGCAGATACACTGAGCACCTATGAGATGTTTATTTGATCCATACGAGCTGGACGCCATTTGGAATACCGGCGGGATTGGTGGAGTCTATCGCTTTCTGATCGGTGCTGAGCCTGCACGGGAATATCTGGAGGCGAAATCTGCCCGATAAGTTAGTCGAGCTTGATAAGGCAACTCAGCTCAGAGCTGCTACGCACCGAACATGCCACGATCAAGAAAGCGACTGAGGATACCTGGGGCGCAGTTTAATACCGCTGTTCTCTCTCTGATGGAGCATCTCAACAACCTGACTGAAGCTGAAGAAAGCCGGGTTTGACCGCCGGCTATGGCAGGCAGTGGCAGCTTAGCCAGCTACTGGCGCCATTTGGACCCCATATTGCCAGTGAGCTTTACTCGCAACTTAACGGTGAGAAGTGTCGATTAGAGCAGGTCGCCTGGCCGGTCTACGATGAGCAGTATCTGGTGACCGATACGGTTAGGGTGGCGGTGCAGGTTAACACGGTGCTGAGAGACGAGCTGAGGTAGCGTAAAGCAAATAGCCGCCGAGCAGGTAGAGGAAATGGCGCTTTGGCTGGACAAACTGCGCGCTACTAGACAAGAAGATTATTAAGCGCATCTACGTACCGGGCAAGATCTGAACTTAGTGGTCGATGATCGGAGCTAAACTAATAAAATACCTGGTGGATACCAGGCATTGTTGAGTATCTCGCCGGCTTTAATTGTTCTTTTGTCAGAATTGTCCGCTAGTTCGACATCAAAGGCCGGTACGCTTGTGACCCAGCAAGATCGGTATTGCCGGAGCCCCGAGGCTTTGCCGTTAACATCTATACCTGTTTTCGCAATCTTTGTTTAGCTGCTTGAGGCGTACTCTGACATCTTCGGCAGAGATATTCTATATTTATTGGGCAACCGGTATGTACATCATTATTGATCAAGTTTCACGACCTTGGGTCATTATCTCGCCACTATCGTCGAAAGGGTCGCTCCGCCCAATACGCTTCATCTGCCTTATCTCGCAATTCATGGGAGTTCGCAGCACCTTTGGCGGCAATAATCGCAGCGACACCTCCGACTACAGATACGTTTAGCGTTTCTGATTGCTTCTCGTCGACTTAGTAACTTTGTCTCTCATTTTCGCCCATGGACATTCCCTTATTAGGGTTAATTTTCTTCGTCGCTATATGGATCATGTTGGCGTGATCATAACTCGACGTCGCACTGTTGGGCGTATTGGAGCCGGCTACTCGGTCGGTATCCCAACCATAGTATCTTCCGTAACGAACAGTTACTCGATGATGCTTCGTTCACAATGTCTACACCATAACATATATACAGCATAGACGTCAATCAATTTGTACTAACTCACTACATTCTGGACTTCGAGTTCCGCGACATGTATTGTAGCAGAAACTCAGCCGGTGTCATGAACCAAGACTCATGTGTGGAGACGTTCATTGTTGTAGAAGTCTCGGCATATGACTCAATGGTTTCGGTTGGCTTTCTGCTTATCTTCCACCAGGTGACTCAGGAAAGTCTTCATCCCGAAAGATAGCCTCTTGTATGGTTCGGTTGAATCTTTCTACCTGCCGTTATAGATAGGCTTTCTTGACGTAGCTGAAGCAGTGCTTGATCTTTCTAACCTCTCAGCAGTTTTGATGAAACTTAGCCGCATACTCACTGCCGTGTCCGTCTGGATAGCCTTTGACCTTGAGCCCAGTCTGGTGTCTCAACTCCCTTAAGTAGTTAGCCGCAGATAAGCTCTCTTATTGGCTGGTGCGGCACTGGTAGCTATGCCGGTAACATATGTCAACGGCGTTAATGACGTAATAGTGACGATCCCGAGATGGTACCCTTCAACACCGTCAACCTGAAACCAAGTCACCCGGCCGTTTGATCTTTGAGGGCAAGGCATTGCGTCTGAGCTAGCCACCTTGCGACGATGAATCTCGCCAGTCTGCCGGTTCGACCGTTGAGGGATCATTCTGTGATCTTGGCAGTAGCTACCGACCGTCTTAGCTATGAGTGCGCCCAACGGTTGAGATACTGACCAGCTTATCCAGCGACCCATATAGCGTCAGACGGCGTCTGAGCATGTAGTACAGTGCTGACGCCAGCTCCGCATGCCTGGCGCCAGCCAGTTAATAATGTAACTCATCTTCTTATCCCAATCGGCTCGAGCGACAGTGTTTGGTCTGGTACTCTTAGGATCTAACGCCTTAAGACAGGCTCTTCCCATACGGTCACGCTTTCTGGAGCTATCCAGCTTATGACGCCAACTATATAGAGTGGAACGACTGACTCCGGCGTGATCCATGGCGGGATTAAGTCCATGCTTGCGCCAGAATTCCAGAGCTTCAATCCGCCGACTGACCTCTTCGGGGTTATTTAAGCTTGATGTATGCTTATTGCTATACTCCAGATTCTTGATGGTACTGGCGAGACTATGCCAGTTCATATATACTGCCAATGTAGTAGATCTCCTTTCTACGTTTTATTTGACGTTTAAGATTGTAGCGGAAATCTACTACTTTTTGTTTGTCCGGCTAGCTACCCATCATAAGCGTGATGCGCTCCTTTAGCCTTAATCCCGGCTAGCTCACCCCTAGTCTCCAGTTAACTGAGCCAACCGGTCTTAAGGCTAAAGGATAACCAAAGCTTTAATGTCATTTAAGCTCCAGCTAAACAGCTAGCCTAATTCCAATATGTGTGTGAGTCAGTACATCACGTTTATCCAGAACATCAGCAGGAGATTTGCACACTGCTAAAATGGCTAACCGCTGATAAGATGTAGGTAATTTTATCCGTAAAGAAGGAGAGATGAGCAAATGGGTAAGCCAAAGAAGCAGACCATCACTCGTCGGACTGGCAATCGTCGGTGATTCATTCATTAAGCCGGCTCGCCGAGTGACCAAGTCGCTGATCAAGCTGTCACGACCAAAAACGACACCGGCAAAGCTGCGCCAGTAGCAAAATAACTTTGATGAGGCGAGAAAACAAGATGGCGGTAACCGGCATTTAGGTAGGACATTGCACCGCAGACACTTTATGAATACGACTTTCGAGATAGACTGGGTGACGAGTCGATTGATCTGGATGGCATTCTGGATCGCAATCTGGAACGCTACGAGAAAAAGATCGACGACAAGGGTCGGTCCGCAAGCTAACGGTCGGCGTCAATCCAGCTGTCGTCAGCTGGATGCTATGGTGCTCTGGTTGCGCCGGACTGGCTCGCTTAGCCAGATCTCCATCATTGATCGAGATATCATGCGGATGGCGGTGTTTGAACTAACTCAGTTTTGCCGGTGATATCCCACCTAAAGGTGGCGATCAACGAGGCGGTTGAGTTAGCTAAGTCCTTTAGTTCGGATAGCTCTTCTCGCCTGTTAATGGTGTACTGGGTACCATTTGCACAAGATCAACGAGGAGAGAGATGAGCAAAGCAAGCAACCAAAACAAACGTCCTCGCAAGAGACGAAATAAGAGTTCGTCGAGCTAGCGAGTCGGTGTCCAGCCGGCGTAGTACCGGTCAGACTCAACGATGTCGCCGGGCGGCGTGGTAAAGAAGCGAGCTACTGCTGAGCAGGCGTCAGCCAAGCCCGTCGCTAAGGTTCGACGGATATTCCACTGAGCCAGACCAGTTTTAGCTTCCAAGCCACTGGTGCGGGGCAATTGGCAAAGTAATTACCAAGAATGGTAGCTACAGTACCATCTCTGAGATATCTCGAGAAAGCAGAAACCGCCGCGCGCGTTATATATCGTTTCAGTGAAGCTGGCTGGAGATTCTGCTGGTGGCTGATCATTTTGACCGTTGGACTATTCCTAAAGGTCATATTGAGAGGGAGACAGCTCAGAAGCGGCGATTCGAGATCGGTGAGGAGGCGGGTGTCTACCAGCTGATCCTATTTGCTGGCTGTGGTAAGATCCATTTCGCTACCGACGAGAGAATATCTAGTACTCATGAGCACTCAGATATATCTATCTGCACGCTGCGACACTGATCAAATCAAAAAGAAGATTGCGAATGGTATCAAATGGTTTTAGCCATGATGAGTGCGTTGATGCTATCGCTTATCGAGATATTGCTAAAGTTACCCGACTGGGACGACGTCGCTTTACAGAGAGGGAACAAATGAGCAGGACTAGAAATCGCTGTGAAAAGGCGGTCAGAACGGGTTTACGCATCGTAGCTGATGCGCTCGGTGACGTACTCGATCGTGAGGGTTGATTTCGCCCCTATCGCTTTGGGCACAGGCTAAGCTGGGCTTTATTTTGGTAATCCGTCTCTACCAGTCACCGCCTTGACTCATCGGAGTTTGCGTTAATGAGCATCGGCGAGTGGCGAAAGCTCATAATGAACGACTGGAGTTTCTGGGTGATGCGGTGTTGATGGCCATGACTGACTATCTCTTTCGTAGCTTTGACATGCCGGAGGGGTGCTGACCTCATGGCGCTCTGCTCTAGTTCCGGACAGAATCAATCCGTGACGCCGGTGATGAACTTTGCGCTATGAGCCGCTGGTACGGATGTCGAAAGGTGAGCAGATGGATCGGCGCTGCTGCATATAGTGGCTAATTGCTGAAGCGCTGATCCGCGATCTATCTCACCAAGGCTACCTGGTAGCTAGTCAGTTTATCTCGAGCATGTCAGTTAACGTTGACGAGATCTTGAGACGGCAGTGGCGTGATGCTAGTCGTACCCGCAGAGATATCGCAACGAATTGATCAGAGACGCCGAGCTACCGGGTGCTGGATGAGTCGCAGCGATGCGACACAAGATCTGCCGTTGAGCCTTCGTAGCTGGTCAGGAAATGGCAGGGGCACTGTCACGGGCAAGCAACAAGCTCGGCAGGCTGCTGCTCGGCAGGCTATAGCGACGTATCGAGAAGAAATACGTAAGTTTATCTTGCTGCGAACCGGGCTGATACCGGATGCGGCAGAGAACACATTGGTCAAGGTTTGGTCTGTGTCGGTCAAGCTGTATAATGAGATCATAAACCAATTTCAACGGGTAATCAGTGAGTGGGGATAATGGAGATAAGAAACCACAGCTAATGAGCTGATAATTCAGTATGGTACGGCGGTCATTGCGGCTATATTGTCGATGCAGCTCTAGTCTTTCACTCGACCAGCGCCATCGCTAGACTTGCTGATGCTCGGCGTCTCGGCACCGGAGCCTACTGAGTATTTTTGGCAACGGAGCATACTTTCGATAGTAACCGGCGGGTGTCTGTCGGTCTTCCTGGCTGTTGTCGCTGTTGTCGCTTGGCAGATAGTCGCTTCTAAGGATGCGAGGTATGCTGGTCAGACAGTCGGAGTTATCATCTGATTAGCCAGGCCACAATCGTTTTGCTTGGTCTTTGCCGGTCTGGCAGCGGTAGCGGCCTGTGGTATCTTGCTGGCGTCGCTACTATCAGTCAACGAGCATACACCATGGGTCTCTAATTTACTGGGCGGTATCATTCTCATGTCCGGCACAGCCGGCGGACTATTTGGGCGCCAAGGTGATGATCGCAGTTCGTCAAGGCAGAACCTGCCGTCGCAGCTATCTATCATCGTCTTATCAGTGGCGTATCGCCGTTAAAGCTTTGCCCATCGCTGTACTGGTGAAGACCCACACCCATCACCAGTACCGAGAGCTTTGATGGCACTATTACGACGTCAACACCTCTCCAGGTAGATGAGCTTCCGGAGCGCAAGTTTTGGGCGACAAGAGTGTATAATGAAGACGATGATGAGGCTTGAAGATGTCGCCATCTGGCGGAGCTAAGTCAGATTAGACTGAGAGGCTGAGCTGACTTCGCTGGCCGGTGATATTGATAGGATAGTCGGCTATATAGATCAATTAGACGAGCTGGATACCGCCGGAGTCGAACCGACCTTTCAGCTAACCGGGCTAGAGAATGTCTAGCGGACGGATCGAAGTCAAACCGCTGCCGGACGAGGAGCTATTGCAACTGGCGCCTGATAGTGTAAGATGGTGAAAAGTCCCTAAGGTGCTATAAGATGAAGAGCGAGATAGAACGAATTGTAGCTGACGTTAACCGGTCGCACCTCAGCCAGGGCAGAGGTAGAGCGGGCGCTAGCTCAAGCTAGGGAGCGAGATGAGTTGCACTGTCTGCTGGAGGTCTGTGCTGAGCAGGCACTTACCGAGCCGATCAGCTTGATGCTAGACTCCAAAAGGGCGAGTCGTGTAGGAGGCTGGGCTGAGTGCCATACGCAGCCGCGACAATTTCCTGACTAAGGTTGGTCACACGACGGGGCGCCAGTAAAATGCCGACAACTTTCGATCGCCCATTGATGCCACGGCGATTGAGCGAATCGAGGCCGAGGATGCCATAATGATCGGCAAGCAAACCCGATGCCTTGCTCATGGCGGGTCGACTGAGAACAGCGCTTTACCCGGACTCATAACGCCATTGATAAAGGGCGAGGCAGGCGGGCTTCGTGGCTCGGCAGTGGCAGTGGCTAGTGGCATTGTGCCTTTTGCCCTGGGGTCGGATACCGGAGGGTCAATTCGTCAGCCGGCCAGTTTCCAACGGGTGGCAGTGGGCTATAAACCAACTTACGGTATGATTATGCTGTTATGGCGGTGCAACGCGCTCGACCGATACAGTCGATCTGGATAACTCCAGACGGTACGGGATGGTGAGATCATAGCTGATATCTTAGCCGGTCCACGATCCGCGAGATGGTGCATGGTCTACCCCAGGTATTTTCTCCGCTTGCCGAGTCTCCCAGCAGACAGCGTATCGGTCTGACTGAGGACTTCGTGGTGAGGGGTTGATGATGACGCAGCCAGCCGGATTCAGCCAATTAGCGCAGCGTTTACGTGAGTCGGGACATCAGGTGGACTGGTGGCCGCTGCCACGCTGGAAGTATGCCCCAGCGGATTCTACTACATAGTAGATACCTGCTGAACTGTCATCGAATGTAACGCTATGCTGCGATGGTATCCGGCTATGGTGAGCGCCGCCTACGAGAGCGCACCGGCTGGATGCCGATGATGCCTTACGGCATGAGTCGCACGATGGTCTGATGCCGGAGCAGACAGACGCCGCACCGCGATCGGCTCTGGCGTGACTATCTAGCGGCTATTATGATGCATATATCTTAAGGCGCAGCATGGCTTCGTACACTTCTGATTAGACAGCTAGACCAAGCTATTTGAGAGCTTAATACGATTTCTCTGTTCGCCGCCGGTCACCGCTGACGCAGCCTTTATGCCGAGAATACTACGATCCGCTCAAGATGTATCTGGCGGATGCTATGACCGTACCTGCTTCGCTGGCGGTTTACCTGCCATATCTGTACCAAACGGTCGTAGCGGGGCAGGGTTACCAGTTGATACAGCTGATTGTCCGGCCAAGGCGGATGCTAGCTTACTCAAGCTAGCGGCGAAGCAACTGAGGCGGATAATGCCTAAACTACATTTTCGACTGCGATCGTCTGAGGCTATCGGCGGCGGTTGTCGATGGTGTACTGTGGCGATCATTGCTTTGACTAGGGGCCGCCAAAACGAGTTCTTATATAAGAACGGTATCGGACCGCTTGGCTGGAGAGTTGATAATAATAATATCGACAGAGATAACTTTCAGCCTCGTATCAACTTGCCATTCTCAGCGCCGATAAACCGCTGGACAAGGCACTGCGAGAGGCGGAGTATGCGGGCAGACGATGGGTGATCGATTGAAGAAATCAAATAAGCTATTAGTTGAGCGATACTGAGTTTGGGCGGCACATAAAGGCGCAATCGGATTGCCCACGAGGGTGGATGGCTCGGTTACACAAATCAGTGGCCGCTCGGATGCTGGCGATATGTAAGAGCCCTGCGGGATTTAGGGAGCCGATATAGCGATGACGAAAGATGTATTAGGCAGCGCCGGCGAATAGCGGCGGCAGAATTGACTGGCGAAGTTGATCGTTATCTGCGGATGGCGCTTGCCGACTATTGCGCATCAGAGCGTCGTCCAGTTAAATACCGCCACTAAGCTCTTCAGTGCTACACTGATAACGCGACGCCGAGGCGGAACCAAATAGCAGATTGTTAGTGACGGACTATGCTCCGCCGGGAATGCTACCGGTATTAAAGCTGAGAGGTTATCGTCAGGCGGTGCGAGCCGGTAAGGCACTGCAGTCGGATCGCCTGCGTGAGAGCCCGTTTTGACCCGCAAGCATTATTTCTATCCCGATCCGCCTACAGGCTATCACGGATATCCCAGATGTATCAGCCTCTTATTGTCGGCGACTGGTTGAGCCTGCGCGGCGAGCAAGTGGCGGATTCACCACGCTCATGTCGAAGAAGATGCTGAAAGCCAGCCCATCTGGGTAGCTACTACTGTTAGTTGGATCTGAGACCGAGCCGGCACTCCATTGATCGAGATTGTTGCCGAGCCGGATATTTCTCACTCGGCTGGTATGGCACGGCTACCGGAGGAGCTCCATCTGCTCGGGCGACTTATGCTGATGTGACTATCGGCGACCCGTACCCACGGCAATATGCGTTTCGATGTCATTATCTCAGTAGCGAAGCCGGGTGATCAGTGGGGACTAGAAACTGAGCTTAAGATCTGACTCATTTCGGGAGCGGCCGAGCGAGCCACCATCGGGGTCCATCGGCAGATTGAGCGTCCCGCAGCGGGCAACCAATCAAGCAGCAGACCAGTGCTATTCAGAAGCGGGAAGCGGAAGACCTTTGAGCAGCAGAAAGCAAAGAGGATGCCCGGAGACCGCGCTATATGCCTGACGCCGATATCCCGCCAAGTCGTCTTGACCGAAGCGGACGTCGCCGAGATGCAGGCTGGCTTTCCGCCGATGCCCGCCGATTATCGGGCGAAGTCATCGGCATCAAAGCTTGATGACTCGGTGCGCGAGTCGCGTTTCACACCGGCGGGTTGCCGCTCTGTCGTGGCAGTGACATCCTGGATCAATCAGGCGAGGCGGCGGCTCGACGGGTCGCCAATCTGTTCGCGCAGCGGTCTCGCCGAGCGGCGACGACGAGACTGCGCGGTGAGTTGGGCATCTACCGTCTGTTGCCTTCATCTGATCATGCTGGCTCAAATGCTCGATGGTGACAATGAAGTGTCGTCGACGGCTGGTAAAGCAGATCTTCGCCGAGATATTGCAGACTGATGCAGATCCGCTGGCGGTCGCTGAGTCCAAAGCATCTGTTGCAGGTAACAGTGACGAGGAGCTATTGACCGATCGCTGATCAAGTAATTGCCGCGCCGTTGCGCTATAAGGCGGTGGCTGACTTTAAGTCGAGGGCAAGATAAGGTGATCGGTTTCTTGGTCGGTCAGGTGTAAGGAAGCAGTCCAAAGGTCAGTTTGCAACCCTGCCCTCGCCCAAAAAGATTCTACGTCACAGCTGAAATAGCACGCAGTCCCTGGTGGGAAAGAGGGCCAGTCATGTCAGGCCTGGCGGACCAGGACGAAGTCTGCAATTTCCCTTACATATGGCTCACTGACGCACGAGGCAGCACTGGTGGTCTCCTCAGGCTTTGGCACCGTATAAACCACCACGTGCACTGGATAGCATCACTGCTGTATCAACGGCGCTCGTCAACCACACTGCTGCTCGTTTCACTCAGGAGCGTTCATCTGACTGAAGCTGGACTAAGTAGCGAGACCAGGGAACATTACGTGTGTCAACGCTCTAGCCAGAGTAATTCACTTAGCTTCCTCAGACTCCAAGCACGATGCTTAGCACTCTCACAACCACAAAGACCTACGGCATAATAATGGCACTGTGTCTGGATTGAGTCCGACTAGCAGCGGCAGTTGGACAGGCTGGCGACGTACCACAACAACACCACTGGCACGTTGCCCATCTCAGCTGTTGGCATCAACGAGCCCTCGTCAACCACATCGCCCCACTCTTCACGCACCATCGTTCTTTACCGCATAGGGTGTAGTTTCGTCTCTCGTCTGCGTCAGTCATTTCCTGAAGACTGTGCACGGCTTGAAGCTCAGCAGTGCATCGAGCCAGCCAGGCGGGCCCAAAGGAAATGATTGACGAACGAAGAGTGAAGAGTTGCGCTTTGTGTAGTGGGGACCAGAGGAGACCACACCAATTCTCGGTACCTAGGAACGCTTGCTTCATTGAAGTCGATCATGGAATGAGGCCAGGGAAATTACGTACACGCCATGGCGACCAGTGGTGCACCAAAGGGTGTTGAAAATCGCTTCCACTCTGGTCATTTCCTGAAGATCTGTACGCAACTGAAGCTCAGCAGCACACGAGCCAGCCAGGCGGGTCTGGAGTTGTCGATAACAGAGTGAAGTAGTTGACTGCGGCAATGAGGCGGTTTGGGATCATACGTCGTCGAACCCAGGCAAAAGACAAATGATGTGGGCAAAGGAGACAGAACAGAGAGCTGGTAAATGCTTGTGCTAAAATATAATCATGGATGAAGAAGCGGTACACCAACAGCGCTTTCGGGAAGCTGACAGCCAGCACTGCTAAACGAGCCCTGATCTTAGGCGTCCCTTACCGACATGACTAACGAAGAAGCGACCATCCCCTGATCCAGGGTATGATGGAAATCTCTGACATGTACCGCTACAAAATGATCCTCTGGCTAAAGGTAGCTACATCACCCCGTCTATCTACGGTATCACCCTGACACCCCTGAATCACGCCTGAAAGGAGATCAACGCTCAGGCGGAGCGGGACCGAGAGTGTCCGGTACGAAGTCATTCCAACTCGTCATTTCGCAATATCATGCGTCGCTATGACCCGCCCAAGAACGTAGTCTATCACGATGTCCCAGGATCAGCTCGGAGGAGATAGTCGACACTATCTCACAAAGTCAGCATCGAGCGACGAAGTGCGACCTGATGATATCTTGAATTATCTAATTCTCCAAGCAGACAAGTTGCGCGTCGATATTCATCTCGAGCACCAGCGTGACCAGGTGCGAGTCCGTTTCGAATCGATGGGGTATTGCATCCGGTAGCGACACTATCGCATGACAAGTACAGGGTCTTATTTAGTTCGATCGCTAGGTGGGTTAATTTATCAACGGCCGCTGCGGAGGCGTCAGCATATCGTCCGGGGAGATTGGTGAGCTACGTAAGTCGTTCCAGCTATTAGACAAGTCAGGCAGGTGTACCAGGTGGAGGATGACCACACTCAAATATGCGTATTGAGCAAAAGCCAACCATGTAGCGGTCAAGATGCCGTGATCCGTCTATTTAACTTTCGTTCCGAGATGCTCAGCCTGTGACGTACTGGGCCTGACGATAAGGAAATGGTTGAGTAAGGAGATCATCCACACCCACATGGCATGGTCATGGTAGTCTGAGCCGACCGGCTCTGGTAAATCAACTACGCTATTTAGCATCGTTAATGCCCCTTAATGACACTAGCCGAAAGATCCTCACCTGGAAGACCCGGCAGAGTTTGACATCCCGGCATTACCAGATCTCCGGTCGATACGACCCATGGGCAGACTTTCGCCGATAACGTGCGGACTATTCTTCGTCTTGATCCTGATGTAGTGATGGTCGTGAGATTAGAGACAACGACACGGCTAAGACGGCTATCCAGGCGGCCATCACTGGACATCTGCTCCTGGCCACCTTTCACGCTCAGGACGCCGGCTCGGCTTTTGCTCGGATCATTGATATGATCGGCATCAACCCAGTCTTTACCAGCGCTATTCGAGTGGCAGATCGGTCAGCGCCTTATCCGCCGATTAGACCCGGTTACCAAGATAGAGTACGTGAGCCAGATGAAATGACTCACAGTGGATTAGGGCAGAGTCTGGCAGATTTACCGGACGCACAGATAAGCCTGACTTAGACCATATTCGACTCTGGCGCCCGGGTAAGTCCGAGGAGAACTTTGGTTACAAAGGTCGTCTGGGGCTAATCGAGCAGCTGCTGCTGACGATGATATTGCTAAGTTCATTAGTGGTGAAGCCGGCGATGTTAACGCCAATGCCATCACTAACACGGCTCGTCAAGCCGGGACGATTACCATGCTGCAAAGCGGCATCCTGAAAGCGCTAGCTGGCGAAACCACCTGGAGGAAGTCAATCGCGTTGTAGCACCGTAGTAAGGCTGCTTATCGCCGTCTTTTTGCCATCATGACCATATGTGGTAATATATGTGAGAGTAAGTCTAAGTTATTAGAGTGCTATGAGTGACGAGGAAAGAGATTGCTGATGCTCAGAAGAAGCTGGCGGTCGTTGATGTTCGCAGTGGCGACACCGTGCGAGTCTATCAGAAGATTCAGGAGCGCAATAAGAGTCGCATCCAGATGTTTGAAGGAGGGTGATCCGACGATCGCAAGAGCTCGCTGACCAGTCGGATTACGGTGCGCCGGATTGCTCTCCGGGGTAGGGGCGAGAAGTCGTATCTGCTCCACCTCCCTTAGTCGAGAAGCGGAGGTAGTTGCGGAGCAAGGTGCGTCGCAATTATCTATCTTATTTGCGCCAGCGCTTCGGCAAATCGGCTCGTCTGACCGGCAAAGCTGACAAGAGCATCAATGACATCGATGACGAGTCGGCTAGGGCAAGCGGCGGCGGAGGTAAAAGCTACCGCTAAGGCGGCGGCAGAAGCTGGGCGCTGATGCTAAGGCGAAGGAACAAGCTGACTGAGGCTTGCGCTGAGGTGACTGCTCGTCACCATGACAAACAGCCGTATCATCATTGGTATTGATGAGGTGGGGCGCCATTCAGCCACCACTTGTTGTTGGGGCGGTAGCTCTGGATAACCGGACGGTGTATGAAGGTCTGGCTGATAGTAAGCGATCTGAGCCTAAGAAGAGACCTCCGAATGCTCTATCCGCATCAAAGGGCGGGCACTCGGAATCGGGCTGGGCTGGTCGACGCTAGCCGACTTGACCGGATCGGGTCCCGAGGATTAAAGCTGGCGGCTCCGTCTAGCTTATCGACAGCTACCGACCGAGCTAAGAGACAGGCTGATAACCCTGGTGATCGATGGCAATATTAACCTGTTAGATGGACCCGGAGGCGACTGTGACTGGTCAAGGCAGATGCCAAGGTGCAGGCGGTTTCCCGCCTCAATCGCAGCCAAGGTGGCGAGAGACCACCATGAGCCGATTAGTTGAGCTACTCGGCCATGGCTTCAGAGCGACATATGGGCTAGTGGCACTAGAGACCACTTAGCGGGCGATTCGAGATCGGGGAGTTATCCCCCGGTGTGCATCGACCGAGCTGGACCGGTTCGACAATTTTTGGGCGAGGAAATAACACTCTAAGAGCTCTGGCCGCTAGACCGCCGGTCAGCTGGCGAGGCGGTAAGCGGCGAATTATCGGTGCGACAAGGCTATACTATAGTTGATCGTAATTAGTGACCATACTGCGAGGTTGATACTCATATGCGAAGAAAAAGCGACCGGATCTACTTCGTCGAGGTTAAATATCGGGAGGTAGATCGGCTACGCGCGTGGCTTGACGCCATTACACCCACTATGTTGCGCCAAATGCACCTTGGGTGCAGAAACATGTGCTGTGGCAGAGCCGCAGGTGTCGCTGAGCCCAGCCGATGGCGATGTCACCAGCGGTACACCGCTCCTCAAGTCGACGACCAAGCCGCTATTGTTTGACACTTTGCCCAGTGATGCTGTAGTATTCACCTAACTATCTGCATAGTCGTAAAATCTTTAGGAGGCAACGATGGCACAGGTGGAGATGGCACGGCTTCGGATCAGCGATTGTCGGAGCGAAGTCGTCTGGTGGCGTACCACAGCGGCCATGGAGTTGGTAGCCACTACCAGTATCTGATGAGATCGCGTAAGGAGGCGAAGCGAGACAGAGGACGTTTACGTCGGTCGTCCTCGAGAAGATGGGACGGATCGGCCTCGCATCGGCATCGTTTGATCCGGCAAATGAAATGCCCGTCACGCCTTCACCGGTGGTGGAAAGGAACCGAGCAGCACGACGTGAGCGTTTCGGCGTGACCACGGTGGCGCTGACTGGACCCGGGAGTACCGGCTGACGACGGCCGGGCTTTACGCAGCGCAGTGTCCGAGAGTGGCGAAGAACCGGCTACCGTATCGAGCATTTACTTGGTAGCCTGTTGCAGCTCAATCAGGAGGCACGGCGCGCTTATGTCTACAAGGGTGAATTCAGCGGGCTGGGTGACAAGTTAACTTCATGAACGTAACCGAGCGAAAAATTTGAGGAGGTGCTTGAGAAAGTACCAGCCCGCTGCTGGGGCGGTGTTGTAACTGGTTGAAGCGGGCGCGGCGCCAGCCGGCTCGCACTTATCGGGAGCTGGCATCATACCCGGAAGCGCGACCTCACTACCGCAAGTTACCTATGGAGCAGGCTGGCTGGCTGACTAGCTGCCCGGTCTCTGTTCTCCTTGCGTTTCGACGGGAGGGCTATATTTCTCGACGAAGAAAGTCTGTTAGACGGGACGGTTTGCGTCGATCCAGCTGAGTACGCTGCCGAACTATATCGTTGTGCACTTCAGCTTGATTGTCCGACTGAGTGCCGGCGCATTGATGCCCCTGAAAGAAATCATCGTATTCGTCAGCTGATCATCGCACTGGAGATGAGATGCCCGGCGACTTGGACGTAACTGTCGGAATTCATATCGCCACCGGAAGACTTCCTCAATCCATGACCAATTATGTTCGATCCAGTGCCAGGCGTAGTCGAACGGGTATATCGGCTGGCCACTAATCCGCTGATGAAATAGTACTATCTTGTGTCGGATCAGCGTGGTGACAGTTGAGCCGGTCAGCGCTTTATCGGCTTGACTGAGGTCAGTAGCTGCGGTTGAAAGCACCACAGATGTCCAGACGCAATCTGGACATCTGGACCGAGAGATATAGTTCCCATAGCTGATCAAAAACGCCCGGTCGAGCTAGTCTGACCTCGGCGGAGAGAACGACCGATCGGCAGGTCACTGTCGATCTGGCTGATATCCAGCAGCGTGCTGTCGGTAGAGATCGTCGCAGTAGGCGATCGCCTGTCTCATCCCGCATAGACCAGTCTCGCAAGATGATGGGTCGAGCTCTTAGTGTCGTTTGTTACTCGTCTGCAACAATGGCCTTGGAAGACACGGGTCAAATTGACCTCGACAAACCGAGACTGAATCGTCTCAGCGCAGTTTGTTTGTCTCGAATTTCAGGTCAACCAATCGATCCAGCCCGGCAGTCACGCCCAGCTACACTTACCGATCACTGCTTGATTAGTCTCGGCGTCCAGCCTCGCTTAGCAGAGCTGTAATTGCTGGCTGATGTCGCGACGACCGAGCCAGAGACAGGAAGACGATTCTTGGAGAAGCTCTGCTAATCTTGTCGATAGCAATACCAAGGTCGCTAAATCGTCGGCGGAGCCTTGCAGTAAGAGCTGATCATTGTATTCGGTCAGATAGTAGGCCGTCACCACCGAGATTGAGCTGAATTGCTTGATCAGTCGGTATCCAGAACGATTCGCTATCCGGTCATTGGCTTTAGGCACGTCCGGCAGATTGCAAAATAGGGGTACGCGAGTCTCAACGGGTGAGCTGACGTGCAGGAGCCTGTTTTAGCCGGAGTCTTTGGCAATCACCCGGTCGGCGGTGACACCGGCAGCCCGGCTCAGCCAGCCACGACTTCATCAGCTGAGCGACATCCAGCTTTGCATAACCTCAGACATTGCTATGCCACAGGTCGTCTGGGCAAACAGTATTGCCATACGTGTGCTTAGTAAGTAGTGTCTAGGGCTCGACGGAATCGCCTTCGCCGATCAATCGGCGGAGCATCTTCACTGCGCCCTCTCCCTCGATATAGACGATCGCCCGTCAAACAAGGTGGCGATCTCGTCAGGTGAGTCGACCGGTCTCGCCGGACGGCTTGGACGCCGGCGAGAGAGTCTCGTCAGAGCGTAAAAAGACATCGCTAGCCTGGAAGTCATCCATGACGTGATACCTCAGGGTGTAGTCGGTCGCTACAATATACTCCACCAAACTGGCGGAAGCTTTCGTTGAGCGTCGAGATCATCCCACCGCGCCATCGTCACCAAATTACCGAACCATTGCGTGGCGATCTCCCGTGAGTGATAGTGATGGCGACGGACCTCGGGTGTCTACGGCGGAGTTATTGGTCTCGCCAGCATCGCTGACCTCTGATAGCGATCAGCCCCACCTCCATCGCCCGGCAGAGAAGTCGGGTGAAAAGCATGTTGTCCAGCGTTTGGGTAGAGGATAGTCGATTCCGAAACAGTCCTCGTAAATCAACCGACGTGACGGCTGTATCTAAGGCGCGTAGTCCATTAGTCCGGTCGGTTGGAGCAGAGGTGAAAGACATTGACTTCGACTACTCGCTTAGTCCGGTCGGATTTACTGGCAGTTACCGCCGACAAAAGCCAGCAAACTAAGTCGACATCTTGTGTAGTCTGAAAACGCCAGGTGCGGCTGACCCGTTCGCCGGGCATATTGACAGGACAGTCGCACGTCGGGGCTGTTAACGGTAATAATGGATACAGGTCAAAGGTAGCTTTGGCTGACGGCTCATCAACACAGGAAAGCGTTTTCGGCATAGTGTGTGACCAAACTGAGTGGGCAAACAGGCGGCAAGTATGCCTGCTGTCCTGGACGATACTATAAGAGATACAGCCCATTCGGCGGTCAGTAGTCGCTGAGCCGTCCTTGAACTGACGGTAACTCTACTGGCTAAGGTGTCGTCAATGATAAGCTCGTCTTCACTTAATCGCCAGTTGGGACTATCGCCTTTCGCTCCGTTTTGGATCGATAAGATATCCAGATCTTTACTGTGTAGTCTGGCCTGCTTGCCGGGACAGTCTCTCCCGTTACGGTGACCTGTCCACCGCAGCGTGACTGCAACCGGCTCTATGTTTAACTGCAATTGATAGTGTTAGTGTCACAAATAGTCCAACAATCGTCTAACTCTTCCCCATAATTATATTGTACAATAGGTGCGATGGCACAATATCAACATGTGGTATGGCAGGCGATGATTGCGCTCTTCGATACTGGCGGCGGTAGTGACACTCACCTCATTTGATTTACTGTTACCGTCGGTACGTAGCTCAGTATTGGGATTAAGGGTGCCGATTATTTACTCGTTTATCTTGTATCTATTATGCTGCCATTTTCTGGTTATCATGCCCCTGCCCAGTCGTGAGTATGAAAAGTAAGCTGATCCCGTACCCTAGCCCAGCTGATACCTTCTTTGCTTTTATCGGCGATATCGGACGGAAGCGGGCGCACTGCGGTGACCTGCCCAGTGCGGTGAAGTCGATTATCGCTAATAAGGCTGCTCACCAGCGTTGATGAATCCGCTGGATGTTTGTTCCGTTTGGCGTCTACCTGCATTATTATTTTGGCCATATAGGCGGCGTCGGGTAGTGATCGCCTCGGCTAGGTTTGTCGCGTCTTTCTTTGAGCTGGACCCAGCTGGACAGGACTGTACTCATCACCCCCGGAGTTATCGCTGTTTGATGTCGATGATCTGATGAAGGAATACGCTGTGCGTATCTCTCGTGTTACACGAAGCGGCAATCCTGCTGGCCGTTTCTGGCCTAGCCGAGCCGATATTAATCGAGCCAGCCATCGACGCAGTCAGAAAGCGCTTCGTCAGGCGTTTAGGTGGCGCGGCTTGCGATGTGCGGCTTGTGCCGGTGGTTAGCGGTGCAGGTCAATCGAGGGCTAAATCTGGCAGCGCATCCTCAGCGCCATTTCGCTGACGTGGTAACGGTAGGTTTGCGATCTGTGCTATTTTGCTTTTCTTGCCGATCGTCTCTACAGTCAGACAGTTGGACAAAAGCTGACCCGGATGCAGATAGCTCGCCTTAGTAAGCCGCCTGTTGGTGTCATGGGCTCATTGCGGATAGTTATTGTCGCCACTCGTTATGGTGGCACTCCCTGGCGCAGTGATGAGTGGCGTGATCTGGCTGGACGCTCTGCGACCGATTAACGGTGAAGCGAACAACGATCCCATCGATAGCGGTGCTGGCGTGTGGCTGGCGGTTTCTCCGTGCTGGTTCAGCTGCTGATCAGGGCCTACTCAGCGACCGCTCTTTATGAGCTGATGGACTAGCACTAAGCTGGTCTCGACGACCGCTACTACTCCGACAGGGCAGTTAGAAGGAGCGATGAATTAGCTGATGACGGAGCTAGTAGCACTGAGCCGGCTGGAAAGGAGAGGCCCAGTCTGAGCCCCCGCCGAGGTCAATCGACGACGGCGCAAAGAGAAAGACGCCTCGTAGCGCCCGGAGCGCCGTGCGGAGAGCGTATTGCGGCGATGAGTGGCTAGTGGCTAATATACTAGTATCAGATCCGGCCGACTAGGTCGGACTTTAATGAGAAGTGGAGACGTAGGGAAGTGGCTGGATATCAACACAAACGATCACGATGGTGCATCTCAATTGCCGGACGAGAAGAATTCTCCGAAGACGAGGTAATGCAGGCGGTGGAGGCGGCGATTGCGGCCGCTCGGCGCGGAGACAATGGGCACCAGAGCAGGTGAACGTGCGAGCTGAGCTTAACTCGAGAAGCACGGCACTGCTAAGGTGATCGTTCAGTCACGACGTAGTCGAGGCTCCTGAGGAGTAGGCCAGATCACTCTAGAGGAGGCAAAGAAGATATGACAAAAGCCCCACTGGCGGCGCACTCGAGCAGGAGTTTGAAGCGAAGAGTCGGACGGCGGCGGCCTGCAGACCGCTAAAGGCACGTGCAGAAGCTACGAGAGTTCGAGCGAGAGACTACGGCGAATGAATATGGTAATAAGATCGGCAAGATCACTACCGGTACAGTGATCCGAGTAGAGTCGAGAGTGGATCCGACTGGGATCTGGGACATGGCGAGCGGAAATTATGCCCGGTAGCGAACAGATCCTGGGAGCACTTTGCAGACCGGCAGTCGTATCCGAGCCCCGCTGAAGAATATTGATCGAGATAGTCATCGCATTCAACCATCATCTTGTCCTCTCTTCGGGCCGACGCTCAGTTTGTCAAACTCTTGTTCCTTTCGCAGGAAAGCGCTCCGAGATTGAGACGGGTCATGGTCGAGATCAAGGCGATCGCCAGGAGAGTGCAGGGCGTACGCACTAAGCTGCCGCCCATAGTGAGCAGTAGTGATATTGATCCGGTGGGGACTTTTGTCGACGAAAGGCGCACGGGTTCTGGCGGTGATGAAATGAGTATTACGACATGGAGAAGATCGATATCACCTCACGACCATGATATCCGTAATCACACTGCTAATGCCCCAAGCCCGGCGTGGAAATTAGCCGAACTCGATATTAACGTGGAATCAGACAAAACAGCCAACCGTATAGGCGTGACCGAGGCGCAACAGTCAGTCGCCATCGCGACAGGGGCAGAATGTCCGCTTTAGCTTCCCAGCCGACCGGTTGGGCGACATTGGACATCGTAACGGAATAGAGCGTTAGCGCACCTTGTTGCGATAGAGTGCTAATTTGTTATTATTAAATCATGATTACTTTGATCGACTAGCTGATGACGCCCGGGCTGCCTCTAGCAGCGCTTGAGCTACTGGCGCATTTAACCAGGTCTCCCAAGCCGGAGACCAGCCATTTGCTCCTAGCGATCATTGGTCAGGACGAGACTCGGCGGCTACTCTGCTGAGAGAAATGAATGTTGACGTTTAGCCTCATCCGACTGGCGATCAAGCTGAAGCCGGGTATCGTTGTTTCGAACGGGCTGATTCCGCTGGAACCGTCCGGTACGGTAAAAGTGACGGTCAATACATGGCGGTCGTTCAGCTGAGGAAGCAGGTGAAAGTAGCTGCGATACTACCACTTGCTATTTTCGCATGATTTGTCAAAGAGGAGCCAAGGCCGAGTGCTGTTAGAGCGCAGGGTGTCGACATCGACGAGCTGATGAACCATATCACTCGCTTTCGTGCAGGACGATAGGCCGTCTCATGTCGAAGCTGGCGAGGCGCAGTCGGGGACACAAAAGATGGCCGAGCCGGTGGTCTGCGTCCAGCAGATATAACGACTGACTTTGACTAGCTGTGCGCAGGCCGGTCAGCTTGACCCGGGTGATCGGGCGTCAAGCGGAGAGCAGATCGTCTGGATTACCATTGTCAGTCGCAAGACGACGCAGAATACTCCGCACTGATCGGCGAAGCGGGATGTCGGTAAGAGACGGCGGTCGTAGAGGGCTTAGGCTCGGCAGATCGCCTGTGGTGAGGTACCTGATTTCTGCAGCGTGTTGCTCCGCCAGAGGTCGACCCCAGGGGCGATGGGTGGTGGCGACGAAATATCGAGGCGGAGTTTGAGGGATCGTCTGAGCGCCTGATCAAGGAGGCTGACACTGATGATCATGTAATCATCTTCATCGATGAGCTCACTTACTGCTGGGCGGTCAGCCGAGGGCCTTCATGGATGCGCTAATCTACTAAAACCCGGCTTTTGGCTAGGGGGCAAGTTTCGCCTGATCGGTGCTACCACTCAGCGACGAATATCGTAAGTTTGTCGAGAAGCGATACGGCTCTTACCGTCGGTTACAAGAGATCGTAAGTTGAAAGCACTCCGGCACGGCCGGATACGATCAAGATCTTTAACCGGGCCGGCGCTCTCGCCATGAGGAATATCATCGCGTGCGGATCTCGGAAGATGTGACTCGTGAAGCGGTGCGACCGAGCGACCGATATCTCAGTGAGCGCCAGCAGCCGGACAAGGCGATCGACGTGCTGGACGAGACGGCGGCTCGAGTGCGGATAGCTAATGCCGGTAGTGAGCAGGCTAAGGAGTTGATGGGTCATCGGGCAGAGGCCAAGAAGTTAGCCAAAGACATGGAACGGACTGTGACTGAGGAAGATTGGTGAGCGTGCTGCTCTCATCAAAGATGCGCCCCAGCCAGCTCAAAGATCTGATCGGTCACCTGGAAAAGAAGCAGAGTGAGGGTGATTTCGTGCTGTCAAGGTTAATGACGTAGCTCGTCTCGGTGGAGTCAGATGACCGGTGTCCGCTGAGCAGCTCAAGGGGATCCGGAGGCGGTCAAGCTGGCGAATCTGGAGAAGCGGCTTGGCGACCGGGTGATTGGAATCAGCATCAGGCGATTGAAGCGGTGGCCTCAGGGCAACTGTAGGCGTTCTCGAGTCGGCATCGGCAGACCCACACCGACCGATTGGCTCGTTTATCTTTCTGGTTCAACCGGGTGTCAAAACGAGCTGGCCTCGGGTGCTGCCTGAGGTATTTGGCTCCGATAAGAGCCTGATCACGTAGATAAGGAGCCGAATATACCGAGCGACATACCAAAGTATCACGTTTGCTGGAGCGCTGGCCGGTTATGCGTCGGCTAACGATCGATGGCGGCCAGCCGACCGAACGGGTGCGTCGGCAACCTTTACTCGGTGGTACTATTCGACAGAGAGATTGAGGTACGCCCATCCTGACGTCTTTAATATCTTTGCTCCAGATCCTGGAGGATGGTGTCTTGACCGATGGTCGCTGGCAAGGCGGCTGACTTTCTAACTGTGCCGCTATCCCGACCAGCAAACGTGGGGGCAAGCGAGCCCGCCGGGAATCGGTCGGCTATGCTGTTCGGTGAGGAAGCAACCGACGCTCATCGTCGTTTACGGGCGAGAAAAGCACTAAAAGCTCCCTGCGTCAGACGATGCGTCCGGAGTTAATCAACCGTTTTGATAAAGTGGTGCTATTAACGGTCTGGGCACCAAGGAGGTCGGTCAGATCTGGAATATCATGCTGGAGCGGCTGTCGACGTCTCCAACCTAGGGTATAGCCTTTACTAATACGCCGAAGCTACGGCGCTATCTGATTGATCATGGCTACGACGCTAAGTATGGTGCCAGGCCACCGCGTCGGATCATTCAAGATAAGCTGGAGAGTCCTGGCAGATCAGCTAATCCTCGGCAAGATCAAGCGAGGCGGGTGGTGCGAGCCGATCTGACCAACGATGAGGTAGTGACTGCTGCTCAGTCCGACGTAGCGACTAATCGACGCCTCAGGGCAGTGTGATAACCGCTATGGCTAAATCCACACCAAGTTTGTTCGCCAGCAGTGCGGGGCGGTATACCTAAAATGGACGGGACGATGGAGAATTGCGCCCGTGGAATTGCTGGTAGAGACCATCCCGGCACCGGTTGGTAAGTCGGCAGCCCGTAGCAGCGGTCAGGTTATTCGTCCGGAACGAATCAAAGATGGCGGTGGATCGGGTGAGCGCTCGACCTCGATACGGGCATAGCTGACCTGAATGTCGTCCTGCAGGCTTGATGCCGGGCGGAGTGACTTTGATCGCCGGTCAGCCGGGTATCGGTAAGTCAACTATTCTGATGTGTTAGCCTTACATCGCCAAAGGCAAGAAAGCACTTACGCCAGCGGTGAAGAGTCGGCCTCGCAGATCAAGCTGCGGGCGGCTAGGCTAGAGCCGGCGGTAGCGACGATCTCTTCTAGTAGCGACGACTTCGGCTGATGATACATACCATTGCTGGCGGTGAATATCAGGTGGCGATCGTTGACTGATGCAAACAGGCACTAGCCGAGGTGTCCAGTGCGCCGGGAACTAGCCGATCACTAATATGCCAATATCAATCATCCGGGCGGCTACAAACTAATACAGCTGTGATCTAGTTGACACATCATCATGTAAAGGATCAATTGCCAGCTGTAAAGATCTTAGAGCACCTGGTAGATACAGTGTTTAGCTTTGAGGAGACCGCTATGGTGGTTTTAAGATGATTCGCAGTCAAGAACCGTTACGGATCAATCCCTCTGAAGTCGCTATCATGGATATGACTCAGCAGGGGCTGCGAGTTAATAAACTTAGCGCCACTCTGCTGGCTGAGCGGGCTGATACCGATGGCTCAATAGTCCTGGCAACCCTGGAGGGCAACCGCCGCTACTAGTCGAGGCAGGCACCGGTGAATAAACCAGCTTTGGCTACCCGAAGCGACGGCTAGCGGCTTTGATGTTAACCGTTTGATCTACTGGCGGTACTGAGCGTCGCACTAAGCTACGGCTGGCTGATCGGGATATCTTTTATCAATATTGTGGCGGACCCAAACCAAACGATCGGGCGGTTGATTTAGCCATCTCCGCATGGCGACGCCCTGGCTTACGGCAGAGCGCAACTTAAGGATGGGGCGGTGGTCTTCGGTGAGATTGGGCTGGCGAAGAGATCCGATCAGCGATTATGTTCGAGCGACGAAATGTCAGCTAAGAAGCTGGGCTTTAAGTATGCTACGTCTCTTGAGGAGTGCCGCAAAAGATAAATTTGTTATCCCCTGCCACCGACCTATGGGATGCCTCAACCAGCATTTACATTAGTTATGTGTTGCCAATTTACTGTCATCATGAATAGACAGATAAATCCGCCGGATTGGTCGGTAACAGAGGCGAGTAACACCGGCACTGACGGTTGGTTGGCGGTCGAAGAAGCTGAGCGGTCAAAACGGCTCCGCTATCAAGACGGCTCGCCGAAGTTACTGACCTCGTTGGCTTTTGCCAAGGCACACCTCAAGACAGCTGGAAGCTGATCGACAGGATAATTGACGACACCGAACTGGCCGGGTCGAGGAGCGCTTGAGCCCTTGCTTTCGACCGTCTAGCCCTAGACCACCGTGATGAGTCGGAGCATCGTCAGCTTAATCAGCTGGTTGATCAGGTAAGCTGGATCTGGGAAACGAGCAGGTGCTTGGTGAATACTATGGCGAATTCAGCTCAGCTTCCGTTAATTCATACGGTTGCAGCCGAGAACCACCGGTTCGTTACTGATTTGATCGGGCAAGGCAAGATTGATCTGTCTAACCGAGAGGTCTCCAGGAATATCTGAAGATTGCTCCATCTGACGACACAGCAGCTTCTGAGCGTCCGAGGGCGAAGAGAGGCGATTACCGCAGGTCTGACCTCTAATGATCAGACGGTAGACGATTTCCTGACTCGGTTGATGAGCGCTACGCCTTGATGTGGAATGGCTTTTTAGAGGGGCTCAATATTCCGATGGAGAAGATAGCCGGCAATGAGCATGTCAAGCAGCTGGCCGCCAATTGGTTGGAGGATGGCGGGTACCATCTGGATGATAGCTATCCGTTGAGTACAGGCGATTTGTTAGTCAGCGATTCGCACTTGTTGACATATTAGAGAAGATCAGTGCGAGCGATGATGGCAAAAACCTCTTGTGTGGACGCCGTCAACCGTTCAGGCAAGAGTATTCGAGTTTGGTGACGTATCGGCAGGGCGTGAAAAGGGCAACATTCTACAATAGCAGTTTTACGAACGGCTCAAACTGTCGGAGCAGGAAGAAAGATATTCGCCGAAAGTACTGTCGGACTCTTGGACGAAGTATAATCACCTGATTAGGCAGTTGGCTGGCAGTCGCAAGATGATAAGCTATGGAGCGAACAGTCGTTCCGCTGCGATGATTGTCATTCATCTAAGGCATTGACGGCATGATTGGTACCAGGACATCATTTATCAAGTAGGCTTGATTGATGGCCATGATGTCGACCGACCATATCGCTATCAGTATCGTAAGATAGGTCGGATGTTTAGCCTGGTGCGGCAGATCGGCAGTACTTCATCAGCCCAAATCTAGAACCCAGCGGTGATGACGAGGGCAAATTACTGGTACGAGCAGTCAAAGTACTTAGGAGCTACCGCTATGCAGACTTGTATCGGGTGCGCTTCTGACATGGCGTGAGAAGAAGCGGCTGGCTATGTCTGACCCGATAGATGAAATGGCACCTAAACATTAATTTTCTTTGGAGAACTCTCCCGAGTCGCTCCTAAATAATTTGATGGGCTAGTCTGCTGAATTAATATAATAATTGCCAGATAATGTACGATGCGCCCGGATAGCGGAGTTTCTTGAGGCGTATTGGGGATCAGACCAACGAAGATGATGGCGGAAGGACGTTGGTTGACTTCATTAGGACACCTAAAGAGCGATGACGGCACTTATGATGCCAAGGTAATTGAATACTTGCTATTCTCTTTACCTCGTTTTGTCGCAGAGCATCAAAAATCACTAAATGGCGGGCAAGAGAAGAGAGGTTCTACGATGAGGTATTCTTGTGATATCGTTCGCGCATGACTGTCTCGATGATAATGCCCAGACTAGATCCGACCGGCGGTCTCACTCATAGTAACGCTGAGAAAGCATATTTCAAGTTCATTTGGCAAGCCTGAAATCACGATTTAATTATGCGAACTACGTTGATGCCGATAGTGCTGGTGAGCTACGCAGATACGGTTCGCCACTGACGCTACCATCTGACAGATGAATTAATCAGATGTTATTATGATATGAATCTACTGCGCAAGTACCCGGAGCTATATGTGCTATCACCGCCGGATTGTCGGACGGTGAGATGGCTCTATTCAAGTTTTGGTGAGAACTATCGCGAATAATAGTAATATCAAGATGGGGGGCTGACCCCGGATGTTCCGCCCGACTACGTTAATGGCTATGGCTTGACCGGCAAGCTGATTGATCAGATCCTGCTGAGTGATATCGATTTCTTATGGAAGAATCCCGGATCTTCAGGCAAGGCTATCGGACGATAAGCAGCGCTCTTCTCGGGTTTTGCGAGCAGCACCATTGATACTCATCGAGATCAAGAAGCATCAACTAACTCTGACAACCGACTGACCACTTTGACGCTACTACCTAAGTCGAAGTTCAAGAGTACGCCTTTGCGTCTGACGCTCACAATCTAGACTTAATTTATAAGTACTACCGGAGCCAAACAAGGCCGGTAGAAAACGGATGGGTTGATGAAGCAGATAGCGGTGATGGAGGGGTGACGGCATAGACGAGGGAAATGATCGAATAAGCCCTCGTCAGGTGTTTGGGTCATATATCACATTATGACCGGCCACCGACCAAATCAAACAAGTCTCGTATCATCATTCGCCTGATTGACCCAACCCAGTGAACTGGCGGAGCGTTCGGGACTTTCGCTCGTGAGTTGCTTGAGAGCGATGACAAGATCCCCGAGGCACCGATAGTGGAAGATATCTTCATCCATAATCACTACCATACGTCGGCAAGAATCACCCGGTCTTCCGCACTATACCGTCCGGCCAATCTGGGAGAAGACTCGACCCCGCTTTAGTCCGTTTAATACGATCAGCCCCGTTCTCCAGCGTTACCGGCGACTAAAGAGCAGGCAAGCTGACCAGATGCTGAATAGCAGGACTATCATTGTCTCGACCTACTTAGAGCTTCTTCGCTACCTAATAACCGTTCCATTAGAGAATACCCGACTACCCTAAAGGATGGTCAGTTTCGCTTGATCAGCTGAGCTCGGGTGAACTGATTGGAGTACCTTAATCAACCAACTAGCCTAATGGATAAGGACACACTAAAGCTAACTACGACACCTCAGTACCTTTGTGCTCGGGCATCTAGCTACCATTTACAACAGCACCTGCCCGGCAAGGAATAATTCTCTATCAGCTGATTCACCAGCAAGCGGATCAAGACATGACAACTCTCTCCAAACCGACTTTATTATTAACCTGACTAGCCTGATCGCTTCCACAGCCGATATACTCCACACCGATCCGTCTGGGCTACTTTGTTTTACTGTCGGCATCGAGGACTTAGCTGGTGCTGAGCAGTATATGGATAATGTAGTTACGTAGCGGATGCCAGAACCGCTGTGGACTGCCGAATACCTGTTAATACAGATGAGCCTAAGCTGTCATGACTAGTCAAAGACAGTGGGAACTGATGGCCATGGTATCCGTTATCTCTCCGACATCTTTCAAAACGGCTCTATCTCCATGAGTACTTGGGTAACTCATCCGTAGTGAGTCCACGCCACTTGGTACTGACACATGAACATAGTGCTGCGCCAACCGCGAGGCAAGTGGGCAGTCAGCCAAATCAACATAATCACGGCAAGCGCATGCTGGCTGAGGTTCATGGCGGTAGTCTCTGGGCGGTGCTACGGAGTGACCAGGCTACTGGCGAGGATAGATTTATTGTCACCAGACGATAGGGCGAGAGATTGATCAGGCTGTCTACGACCCAAATGAGCCGGACTTACCCATAAGAGAGAAGCTGCTGTTGGAAGCTTTTGCTACCAGTGTGGACGGTAGCGGGCACTACGACATCCGATTCGGCTTTGCATGACCATCGACTTCTTTGTCACTGATTCCGCCTCGTCTCCGAGATTGCATAAGTTGGAAATTGCCCTCAACGGCTTCTATATTCCGATAATCGACAGAGATAGCGGAGACTCTATTCACCCTGGATGAGCTACGATAAGACGAGGCCCAGATGTCCGGCCTCAGTCACTCATCGCATCGGGCGACCATCAATTTGCCCCGGAGGACGAACTCGAACTCCTTTCTCACCAATATCAAAGAAACGCCACCATCCCCGACACACCGCCGCCATCAAGCTGACCAGCGCCCCTCGTCAGGCATGGCTGAGGCCGACCATAAGCATGAAGTGACCAATCAGGCACTCAAGCAAGCTATCACTAATACCCCGGTCTAAACCCTGCTGCAAGGATCATCTAGATGGTGATCTAACTGGTGAACATAGCTGAGATGATCGATACCGGCTCTCACCGGTAGACAGACCAACGCTCCGCCGGGTGACTTCGACTCACCTGGCTAGGCTGGATAGAAGCATCCTAATGATCCGACCAAGAGGCAGAGGATCATTGATGCCTTGCTGACTGCCTTCGGCAAGGCGGATGAAATCAACGACAATACCAGGCTAAACCAAACAGGCGGCTTAAGGCGTAATGAGAGCAAAGTGGGTGAGAACCAAGTAGATGACAAAAGCGTCATAGTCAATGATACCTTCTGCCTGAAAAAGGTATCAATTGATGGGTTAGCTGAGCTGGTTGATATTGACATTACCCTGACCCAGAAGACTAATAAAGTCCAGTACTCGACCGACATGGCTTTGGCTGATCGCCTAGATAATATCAAGCAACAGTCAGAAGCTAAATACCGGCAAGTCCTGGCTAACATTATCTACGCTAAGCAGTTCCCGAAGCGCCGCCGGTGTCTACAAACAATGGCGTAACCCAGAGGCTAAAGGCGTCGGTGGCTTAAGCGGCGTCGGTGTCGAAAACTGATTTGCAGCATGGCGGATCATTCGCAAGCTGCTAGAGACTTCCTGGCTGCAGCAGACGACTATCCTAAGTTTGAAGACTTCTGTGTCATTACCCGGTCTGGGACTATGGTGAGAACCATAAGGGTACTATGAATAAACCCCACGGCAATTTCGTTGCCGATACATGAACCGAGCGGCCACAACCGACGAAGCAAGCTCAGGGTGATAGTGAGTTAGGTTGTAACCTTTATCATTCCCTCGACGCCGCCGACGAAGTCTTCGGTAATCCGTGATGAATCGCGCCCTCATGATTACTCTTGGCCAATAAAGAGACCACCTATTTATACGTCTGTAATTTCCAGTCTCATTACTTAATCTAACTGGATTAAAGCAAGTATTCCTTGGTGCGAGTAGTACAGTGTGGTTGACGGCGCTGCTGATATATCAGCAGTTATCCAGTGCACGTGGCAGTTTATACGTGCCAAGCCTGGAGTGAGCATCACGGTACTACTCTGTGTGTTAAAGAGCTATATGTGGGGAAATCACAGACCATGCTCTGGATTACAGGGTTAATTTATCGTTACGGGCCACATTGCATTACATAGTCAATGGGCGTACTGACTCCACGCTTTGATATGATATACTATCTCCCCGAAAGGAATTATTGATTTACGAACATGCAATCATTTGCTACCGCTTTAGTGGTGGCGACATTTATCGAGACGACCTTACTACCTATTCTCAAACTGCGCCAGCGTAACCCTAGGTGGCTCGAGGCCCATCCCGCTGGATACCAGCTCAATCATGGCGACGGACGAATCGTCGACGTAGCCCGCTCCGGTGTGATCACGGGCAGAGACTATTATTCCATCGCTCACAGTGGTGCGTGAACTGCAGCTACCAGCTGACAAGGCAGATCACGACAAAAGGCTACGGGCTCGCAAGGCTGGATAATATCCGGTACTTCAGCGGATGGATGCCGTCAGCGTAGCTATCGTCAATGATGGACGTCGACTCGGGCGGAGTCGATGAGCGGTTACCGAGCTGGCGCAAAAGTATGATGCTTCGGCTATTGCCACCACTGACTACAACCTGAATAAGGTGGCTAAAGTTATTAATCTGACTGTAATCAACGTTAACGAACCGTCGCAAATGCTTCGGCCCAGTTGCTACCGCGAGCGAACAGAGGCAGAGCTAATTCAGCCGGGTGCAAATCGATCAGGCGGTGGGATATCTCGAGATGGCACGATGGTGGTAGTAGAGGATGCCAGGCAGCAGATCGGTCATCGCCTCGACGGTAACGAGACGTCCGCTCTGTTCGCTGCAAACGTGGAGGCGGGCGGATGATGTTTGCCAAAAGGTGCGAACTACCGCAGAACGATTGCTCAGGTAAGTCGAAGCGAAGCGGTGACGAGGCGAAACTGACTCGGGCTGACATCCGCTTTTCATTCTGACTCAACCAGCCAAGAAAACGCCCCGGTCGCCGCAATCAGTCCAAGCTACATCCAGGCGAACCAGACCGACGGAAGTAACGATGAGGTTACAAAGAAACAGCCATAAGCTGTCCTCATGTCTCGACGTCAGTCAAATAGTACGGCGAGGCGGAGATGGTTCGACTCAGCTAATAAATAATTCTAAGCTTTTCTCTCGGCGTTTTAGTCGGAGAACTCCTTGACTTTAGGGCTTGACTAGGGCGAGACTACGGTTAACGCCCAGGTCGCAATGCCGAGACGATGAACAGCTCAGAGTTACCGGTCGGCGCCTCCTGAGCTGTAGTTCCATAGATCTGCATTAAAACAAATTGCCGGCCAGCACCGCTACGAAGCAGAGGAGCGACATTCCTAACCGGAGAGCCTGGTGTCTATTATCGTCGGTATTGTCTCAAACGGGAGCGGTAAGTTCGGTTGAGACCGAAGCTTGAGCCGGTATTCGAGCTCAGTAACAGTAGCAAGCAGGCTGTCGCTAAGATGATAAATAAGTTAGATGAGCAGTAGAGACCACTGTCGGACACCAGAGGGTCGCAGAAAGCGAAGCCAACGGCGAAGAGTCCGACGAAACAGCTGGGGGGCAACCAGTCTATTAAGAAATCCAGCTTAGCCTTAGGGCATTTTCGAAGTAGTTTGCCAGACTATCTCGCCAGAAAGCGAAGCCGATGAGCTAGTAGCCAACCGCCAAAATAAAGAGTATTTTGAGCGAGCTGAGTATTGATGTTGTGCAAGTTTATCTCCGACTGGGAATTAACTCAGTCAGAATGATGGTGCTCCAGCCGAAAATTCGCTGTCCCCAGCTTAGCTCCTCGCCAACCATTAGTCCCAGTAGAACCATGGCGATAGCTAGAATCATTGCCGTTGACGTTGCCAAAGTAGTGACGGGCGACTTTTGATAAAGGCGATGGCGGCTACGAGCTGACAGGCACTTTGATGAAGATGGCGTTACGGAAGAAGGGCTACGATTCTTTACGAACTAGTAGAGTAGGAACTGGGGGCAACCAGCTGATAACTAAGAAAACGATGGCTATCACCGGCAAGGCGATACTGAGGCGCAAGAGTCATTGACGAGCCTTAGGTGACGGCTCGTGGCTAGGTGGAGTATTGTTCAAGACGGCTTGCGGCAAGCAAGAGAAAGACGATGGCGAGGATAATGATAGCCAGGCGGTAAAAGTTGTACGGTCGAGGAGGAGGGCTTGATAGATTTACTCGACCGAAAAGAGCTATGGTGGCAGCTGAAAAGCCAGTGGCGAGGACATAGTAAAGGCCCGTCTAGCGGGTATTAGCTACGCACTTTGACTCATGGCTGTGCTCAGTGTCAGGAGTGGTCGCGATGGTTGGATTGATGGCTCTTAGCCTTGGTCTTCGTCGCCTTTGCGTGTATTCTCTTCGGTCGGCTTTGGTCACTTTCTTATAGCTAACTCCAGGGTCTTAGACATCGTCTGCGTAGGTAACCTCTGTCTCGGAATTGCGGTAAAGCGATATTAACCGAGCCGATAAGCCGCTGATCGTTGCGTCCCACGAGCCGGTAAGTCGCCAACGTTGGCATCATAGGCATTGCCACTGACACCGATGGTGACAGCGGTGATGGGGTGAGTGCCGGCTTTAGCTAAGACAGAGACGATGTATTTGGCCGGAGCCGGCGTCCTTTCTGTAGCGGTGATGTCTGATGTTCAAACGGAGCGACATCACTCACAATGGTGATAGTTGTCGTCTGAATTAACATCACAGCCGTTAGGCGGCGTCACAGGTAGTGCGTGAGACCGGCCAGTGACCTGACTACGTCAATTGTCCCTTGGCTCCCTCGCACACTGCAGTACGGCGCTAGTGACTCGGTCGAAGCGTCAATCTTGGATGGCGTCACTAGTCTTTGCTCTTCTTGTTGTACCAAGAGGTGGCGTCTTTGGCGCCGTTAAGAAGCAGAGTTTGTGTGCGCTGTTTGGTCGTGGTGAAACCGACCGCCCGGCTTCCAAGTGCCGTCGGCTCTGGAAGATATTATGGTAGACGTTGCTGGTGACATTCGACACGATTCGCTCCCAGGCCAGGCTCCATCGCCGCCTCGCAGTGCCTTTGGGGACATGATTACGCAGATCTAGACGGCTAGAGTAGCCTCAGGGTGTAGTCATCATCCAGAGATCCCGGGTAGCAGTCATGGTTGGACGCATCGGTCTTAGTGGCGAGTCTTAACACCATTAACGTAGAAGCCTTGCGGTCGCCAGCCAAAGGTAGCTACTCTAGCCGAATCATCGCTCAGGATATCAGAAATGATGTACGAAGTCTGGCTATCCATTACCTTAGTACCATCACCATTCTTCCACTCGCAGAGCTTTTCCTTTTGTGAATTAGTCACCTCAATGACGGTCTCGTAGGGCTTTGTAGATGCCACCGAGCAATCGTGGCGGGCAAAGCGCTGGCGTGCTCAACCTGCCAGAAGCGCCAATACAGCCACCGATAGCCGAAGCGAGACCGGCACTAGTACTCAGAACCGTCAGTACAGTAGCTGAAGCGTCACTGGCGGAGCGGATGAATCTCTGGGTGGCCTCGACGTGCCATTAAGCGACATCGCTGATGGCCGGGCACATTACGAGAGAGCCGGCTAGGCTTTGGCGGATGGGGATATGCTACTTAAAGCGTCGATCGGCATTTTGGACTGATCGTGCCACTGTGAAGTACGATAAACATTCTGGGGGATGTACGATGATCGACCCGGCACCATAAGTGCCGTGTTATTCTGATTGTCGATGAGAGCGGCGTAAACCAGCGGCTTGACGCTGGAGCCGGGCTGGATAAATGAGGTATGGGCGGTACAACCGGCACCGCAAACATCAGGAAGCTGTACTCGCGACTGCCCATTACTCCGAGCGATTTGCCCGGTCTCGATTATCAATCACAGTAAATGAGGCGTTGTCGTGCCGTAGCTGCGGGGCAGCCAGGACAGATTGCCTTCAAATAGCTTTCGGTCATCTCGCCCTCCAATACGCCCTGGACTCGCAGCATATCTAGGGGTTGTCTTGACTCGTCAGTCCGCCCCTGCTCCCTACGACTTTGGCGCTCAGCTTTATCGGTCAGCCTCGTCTGTGACCATCTGGATGAAGCGAGAAGTGCTTTGGCGCCGCTAAGCTGATTATCGGCCGGCTTTGACCTTGTCTAGTACGGCGACTTTCTGTGCAGCCTCACCGTCCGCTCTAGAGATAAAGCCTGCTCCATCATGTAGTTGATAGTCGGTCTTCTGGCGCTTCCAGGAGCTGAGCATTACCGTCGGTATTATAGGGGTTAAACAGAGTCGGTGACTGCGGATAGAGGCCAGCAGAGCGGCTTGTCACATTAGTCAGATCTTTGGCAGATTTACGCAAAGTAGGTCTGACCAGCTGATTCGACACCGCTGCGACGTCCACCATAAGGCGACTCATCATTGAGGTGCTATGGTCAGCACTGCATTCTGCTGCAGATTCGCTCCGCTTCAGTCGCTAGGATTGCTTCCTCGATCTTGCGGGGAATGCCGGAAATGCCACGGTCGCTCGCTTCGTCTTCAAAGAAAACCTGCTTGACTAGTTGCTGGGTTAGTGTCGAGCCGCCCTGGGTCGAGCCTCGACGAAAGACATTTGACGATCGCTCGCAGTGTACTCGGTGAGTGAAACGCGACTGTGCCTCGTAGAAGGACGATCCTCGATCGCCACTGTGGCGTCTTTCATGTATTTACTGATCTGCTTCGAGTCGACCACCAGACGATATTCGCCTGTGCCGGTATCCTCCCAGAGGAGCTGGCCATTGCGATCGTAATATTTGGTTACAGTAGTCTGGAACCTCTTAGCCAGCTCGGACGGCTGGAGGCTCTCGAGTTCATTGCGAAAATAAAAGTGGGTGCCGATGCTCGCCAGTACCAGCAAAAGCAGGGCTGACCCAAAGATCTTTGCCCAGCATCTTGAGTCCGTCCATCGAGAACCAAAACTCAGCCAGGTGCTCAGGATTGAGCCGAGCCAGCAGGCGCTTGCCGGGATTCTTCGGCAAGGTGGCGAGATACTGGCCTGCGTCTGAGCTACGCTCCTTATTATCTCTCGCCACTCTGCCCCAATCTGGCCAAGCCGGGAGTAGGTAGCATAGCGTCGACCGGTCTCGCTCGACCCCTAGTACATTGCTGCACTGTCTTAGTCTGCTTCGATGAACTCCTTTTGTCACGGACCTCTTGCACTCTCAAGTCACGCCACCATTTTAGCACGACATTATTGGCTGCACCAAACATGGTAGAATATCAGTATGAGCACCAAACTTAAGCGAAGAGCTGCAGCGGCGGGGCGTGGGCAACCACCATTGATGACCCACTACCCTTTGATCGCCGGGAGCCTTTTTATTTTGGGCTGATCCCAGTGCCGATAGTCATGACGCTGGCAACTTGGCTGGGCTAGTCACTTGCCTGGCGCCTCATTCGCTGGGCGGGGTACAAGGCTGTCTTTCTCTAGCTGGTGGGGCGACCGGCCGGGCTGGTGGGCGACGGATGGCAAGGATGAGACTAGAGCTGCCGGATGAGGCGACGATCAAGCACGAGTCGGGCTGCTACAACAGCAGGCTGGCGGATTTTGCGGGATACCGATCCTCGTGACGGTAGATAATTGGCGGACCGGCTTCCCGCAGATTAATTACATCGATTTTCTGCGGGATATCGGCTGGCATTTCTCGATGACACAATTACTTGATCGTGACTTTGCCGAAGCGGATTGCGCCGGTGGTAAAGGGATTAACTACGCAGAGTTTTCTTACTCGCCGATCCAGGGCTATGACTTCTTCTACCGTGTCGGACGCATGGTGTTACTTTGCAGCCATGCGGAGTTGATCAATCGCACTGTACTAGCGGATGCGGAAATGCTGATAAGCTGGAGGGACGAGAGTTGACGTACTCGGCATTCCTCTGGTGATCAATAAGTCAACCGGCAAAAATTCGGTAAATCAGGAGGGCGGGCGAAGGTCTGGCTTTGATTCCGGCTAAGACATCGGTCTCATCAGTTTTACCAGTTCTGGCTTAACGTTGACGACCCAGGGTGTGGCTGATCACCTAAGGTGTATGCTACTTTTGAGTCGAAGAGACGGTAGAGCTTGAGGTCCAGCAGCAAACCCACCCGAGGTACTAGACCGGCTCAGCGTCGCCTGGCTGAAGAGGTGACTAAGCTTTCTATTCGCTGGTGATGCAGCCTCAGCTCAGGTACAGCGAGTGATCGGAAGCGCTGTTTTGCGGTCGAGCGGTGAACGAGCTGATAGCGATGAGCTTTGTGACCGCGTGGAGCGCCGAGATTAAGACAGTAGAGCTAACGAGCGAACTGGACGGTTGGTCGGCACTACTGACCCGGTGAGTGGCGAGCAGTAACGGTGAGGCTAGACGGCCAATCCAAGGCGGTGGCGTATCGGCGAACGGTGTCAAACTGGCGACTGATCAGCCACGTGACCGATGCAGCGCTAATCTCAGAAAAAGGTAAGAACCAGTTCGTGCGCTGGTGCGCTATAATGAATCGCGAAGCAGCCTAAGGCATCTAAACCGTCGAAAAGTCATCCGAGCCGACTGAATCGACTAAGCTGTTCAGGATAGTCGACGAAACGACCTCGGCCAGTTAGTCAACTAAGCTTCGGACCGCCGATAGTCGGATAGGTTGTTTACTAAAGATAACTTGGCCTCGACCAACTCCTATGAGATATTGGCGGTTTTAGCCAAGCTCACTAGTGGCGGTAGCCGGGCTGATTAGTTTGTTTCTGCTGATGACCTTTGGTGTTTGGTCAGGCGCAGTCTGAACCGCTTCCTCAGACTGCCGGTAACCCTTTAGCGAACGCCGGCTATCATCCTGACATCTCCATGGAAGCGCGGAATGAACATCATTAACCAGTTTTATAGCTGCGATAGTGGCACGTATCTTGATCGCTGTGCGGTGCTACCAGTCTGGACTCTGCGAGGTGGCCATCTCCTTGCCAGGGTAACTCTGATGCCGAGCCTGGGGCTAGTCTGATGGATAGCCAGCGGGAGAAGCGCGTCACTTCATCATCCCGACCATCTCGGTCGGTGACCACAGCTGGCTCGGGCAGTGTTAAAATATAACGGCGACACTGCATTACTTACCGACACTATGTGGCATGATGCTGGTAAACTACTTACCAGCCGATATAGTCAATATACTTCATGAGCGTCTAGTCGAGAAAGATGAATCTTAATACTCACTGCTAGAGGTGCAGGGAGTTTGGCTATGACCGGCGAGATACCAGCTAAGGCCGGCTTTCGACCGACCCGGTGACCCGATCAATTTTCGTCGCCTCGCACTTATGATGATTACACGCGGAGAGCATCGCTGAGATCAGACCGTAAGCGACCATCAGAGCCCGGGCAGAGTCGGTGGAGACTCGCTTTGCCACAGGCGTAACATGAAGATAACCACCGCAGTGCTATGTCGATGATAATGGGTGACAAGATTCAGGCAGTCTGGTTTAACTTAGGCCCCATCGGGTCAGGCCAGCTGAGTGGCGGTGAGTTCTACTAGCGGTGAATTCGCTCTGAAACGGAGTCGTTATCAGCTGCCGACGCCAGCCTGCGAGGCGGTGCGCAACCTGCCGGTGACCAGCGATCGGATCGTGCCCGTCTATTCAACCAAGCAGGGGGTTAAGCCGGCCATGATCAAGCAGTACTGGCGACCAGGCTCAAGCCTCTGACTGCCATGCTGAATGAAACCTCACCTAGCGATGTTGTCCAAGAGGCGGGCTCACGATCGGGCTACGTGCGGTGAGAGAGCTGTATCTCCTGACCACACCGGGATAAGCTTGCTTTTGGCTCGGCGACGCTTTGGCCCACGAAGAGCCATTATTCTCTTGCTGGCTGCCAAAATGAACCGGACGAGCTAATCTAGCAAATCAAGGGGTATAGATTGGCTACTTTAAGCTGTCGGAGATCTCGACAGCTCGTGGTTAGGCTACCTTTTAGTCGATCTGAAGCAGCAACGTCGGTCGGCGGGAGATTTTGCAAGATTTTGAGCGAGATGTGCCGATGAATCGTCTGCTGCAGGGCGATGTTGGCTCGGGTAAGACGGTGGTGGCGACTATGGCGGCGGCATATCAGGCAGCGCTAGACGGCCATCAGTCAGCGGTACTGGTGCCGGACCGAGGTGCTGGCAGCACAGCATTTGCGCTATGACTAAACTCTTTGAGTTCAACCTGATGTCAAGATCGGTCTGCCGACGGGGGCGACCGCCGCAAGGCTAGGCGAGAGCTGCTAGACCGATCGCTGAGGGCGAGATCCAGCTGGTGATCGACTCATGCTTTTATCGTAGCCTACGGTGCAGTTTCCTCACCCGGCTAGGCTTCGTGGTGATCGACGAGCAACATCAAGCTTCGGCGTCAAGCAGCGCCAAGATCCGCTAGCTACGACCAACGATCAGCGTCTACCACACTGGCTGGCGTGATGACAGCTACACCCATTCCTCGCCCACTCCAGCTAACGGTTTTTGGTGACCTTGATATCTCGACCTCGACCAATTGCCACACGGTCGACGCCAGATCAAGACGAGCGATTGTCTCGCCTAACCAACGAACCGCCATGGTGGAGGCGATTACAGGAGCTGGAGGCTAATCACCAGGTATACTACATCGCTCCTCTGATCACCGAGCTCGGAGCAGCCAGAAAACCAGTGCCGAGTCGCTCTATAGGTGGTTAGTAGCTACCGAGGGTATCGGGTCGGTATCTTGCACGGTAAGATGCCGGCTGGAGAGTAAAGAGGCAGTGATGCGTCAGTCTGAGCGACACTGCAGCTAGATATCCTGAGTTATCGACAACCGTGGTAGCAGTGTAGATGTCGCAAAATGCCACGGTCACGTGATCGATGTGCTGATTTATTTCGGCCAGCTCAGCTACACTCAGCTGGAGAGGGCGAGTCGGACGAGGCGAAGCACAAGCCTACTGTTATCTGGATGCAGTCAGACAGCAAAACACCAACTAAGCGACCCAGAGAGATTGAGCGGTCTCAATCGATGGCTTTCACTTGGCGGAGGCTGACCTGGCGATGCGAGGCGCTGGCGAGATCTCACGGTGACGCCGCTCAGCACGGTGCGCTCAACCTCAGAGGTGTCAATCTCAGCGGATACGTTATTGATCAAACAGGCGTCAGATGGAGGCAGAGAGAGTGATGGGCGCCTAGTCGCCGACCCGTCTTATCTAGACAGATATCAGGCTAAAGTCAATGATTAACAAGTATCAGAAATTAACCACGTTAAATTAGGAGGGAGTAGCGTGATGACCATCCGGAGAATTATCGCCGGTCGATTTTGGCAGCCGGCCGATTAGTGCTGATGTTGGTCGATGCACCCATCCCATGGGAGACCGCGCGCTCGGCGCTGTTTGCCAGGTTGCTTTCTCATCGGCCGATAGACGGCGCTAGGTGCCAGATGCTTTCGCGAACGGGGCGCTAGGGCTAGTAGCGCTGAGTCGAGGTGCCGGCTCGGTGACCTCATTGAGCGGGATAGAGTAGCACTGAGGGTGCTGCCAAGAACAATATTGAGCTTCATGGGCGTGGACGAGCAAGTAACGGTGGTGAGCGCCCCAGTCAAAACATGGTTGGACACTAGAGATCAGTCAGGACTTGCACGATACTCACACTGGCTGACCCACCTTTATAATTGTCCACCATGCTGCAGAGATGGTAAAGTCGAGGCTGGTGGAGGCCGGTGCAACCGAGTGGGGCTTATGATACTATCTATATCCAGGAAGACTGCGTGTGCTGCACCAACTCATCTGGAGTTGTTGTGGTGCTGATTTTCGAAGCTACGGAGAAGGACACTAGCAGTCTTCCAGAAATTATTGGATCACTGATAGGCAGCTACCGCTCGGTGGGCGGCAGGTAAATCGTCTCGAGTGGAGCGACTTGTTGTACAGACTTGAATGGCTACAATCAGAGCTAAGTTGTGAAATTTACTAGATCAAAAACTGGTCTTCTTTAATAACACAGCGCGGGGTTGGCAAGACCACCCAGTGCTACACAATACGGCTGTGAAATTTACCAATCAAGGCTACATAAGACTGTCTTTGGTGTACTCTTGATCCGGTCATCGGTGCCGAGTAACCCAGCCCGGCCTAGACACGTCGAGAAAAGCCGAGCATGAGTTTAATGAGCTTGGTTGAATAACATGTTTAAGCTACAGCTGAGTATCAGTCGGCGACCGAGCGAGGCTATTCGCGGAAGAGCTTGATAGCTAGGGTATAAACAATGATCGTCCAGATAGCGACTGGCGCGATCTCGAGTCAGACATCGATCAGCCCGGCATGCTCTGCGGCGAACCAAACGTAGCTGTCGGCGACCGGCGTCAAGGACGAACTTGCGACCGATTGCAGCTAAGCCGGCATGAGGAAAGTGAAGAAAGTGCCAGAGAGAAACATAACTGAAAGATATCACATTGCTGGTGCCGAAGCTGATTGGCGCCTCGTTTCTGTGCCCAGGCACCGATCATAAGTCCGATACCGCGACTCAGTGATAGTGACAGCACTAAGAGACCCGGCTAGTAGTAGCCAGCGCTGCCACGCATGGAGAAATGGAATAGCCCGACACCGACGGCGATCATCATCGCAGCGCTAATCAAGGTAACCATTACATAGCTGGATGGCGGTGGCGACAATTAACTGTCCTGGAGTAAAGCGGCTATAAGTCGATCGATAAGCTCGCTGGTGCGTACCGGAGGGCATCGATTAGCGATACCAAAGATGCCCATGGACAGCAAGCTGAAAGCAAGCAACCCGGTAAAGATATAGTCAAATGACTTTCAGCGACGCGTGTCACCGATAGCCTCAGCTGAGACGAAGTTAAGGCGTTCAGGCTGTCCCATCTTCTGGTTAATCCTGCAAACCATCTGGCTGATGACAGCTCGCAGAGTACTACCGGCCTGGTCGTGAAACTGCGCAGAGGATGTTAATTTTCCTGGCGGGACGAGCCGCAGCGCCTTGTCCCTAGTTTTTGCCGGAAATCGCTGGGCAACCCGACGACGCTGCCCATAGAAGAGCGCCATCTTTCTGCCTGCGCCATAGTCAGGTCGTCATCGGAATGCGATTTATCAACGGTGCTAACTTGGCTGACTACTTAATACCGGTATTTTTGCCTCCTTGATTATTATTGACAAAGCTCTGGCCAAAGCCGTTGGGCCATGGTTGAAAAATACGCATACCCGTGGTCAGATGAATCATTACAAAGACCGAGCGAAGATGTTTACAGAGTTAGATGCGACATGCTAGCGACAGCGCCATCTTTGTCTCGGCTTATACGCTTTAGTAGAGCGTAGTTTGTCCGAATACCCCGATCCAATATCATAGCTTTTTAATCCCTGACTGTTTTCCAGTCAAGTCGATGAAGACATCCCTAAGTCTGCCTGCTCGACTACCTGCTTCTTCTTGAAGCCTCGCTTAATGTTCCGGGTGTCTAATTAGATTGTGCGGACCGTCTGGTAACGATGATGCGACCGCCGTCAATGATAGATATCCTGTCGCACAGCAGCTCGCCTCGTCCATGTAGTGGGTGGCTGGGAATGACGGTGATGCCACTATCACGGATCTGCTGGAACCAGCTCCACATATTTCGTCTCAGCTTGCGGGTCACGTCCGCGGTCGGCTCGTCCAAAAATAGCACCTTTGGGCTGATTAACTAATGTCGAAGCAATAGCAAAACGCTGTTTCTGCCCGCCCGACAGGTGTTCGACATAGCTATCGGCTTTACTCGCCAACCGGACTCTTCTGGTAGCAATGCATCAGCACTCACCCGATACGCCATATAAACTGGCGAACATCTTTAGCTGTTCTCGTAGGTTGAGTCGGCTGTACTAGTCACCGACCAAGCTGGACGCCGACACTCTCTTTGACCGCCTGGGGTCTTTGGCTACATCAATGCCGGCAACCCCAGCATGCCCGCCATCAATACCGCGAAGCGATTCCAGATCTCCATAGTTGCCGTTTTGCCGGCACCGTTGGGACCGAGCAGCTGAATATTTCCTGCCCGGAAGACTTCAAATGAGATGTCACTGACGGCCTTTTATTACCTGTACGACTTGACCAAGGTGTCTGGCGGTGATGATCGGCCCGTTCCTTGGCTGTCGTGTCATAAACTCCTTTCGAATTGGTTCGGATAAAATTCCAAACCTAACCATAGCACAGGGATGCTATACTTTTATATATGCTGACATGAAGATAAAAGAGAGATACAAAGAAGACCGACCCAGGGAGAGAAACTGGCAAAGCGGAGCGGGGCGACTGAGTGGATCTGGAGCCGCTAACACGGCGACCATTGGTAGCGGTACTGCCCAGGCTGACGTCGGGACGATCGCCTGGCAAGTATTGAAGTTGTTGCAAAGATAGCGGTGAGCTGACGCATGGCGACCTGCGCAGTGTGGTGGGCTTGGGCGAGGCAAAACGCTGGTGATACCGGCCGGTCTTGAGTTAGTTAGCATCGATATTTGCGATAGTGATCAACCGATGATTGATCTCGCCGGAGCGGGCGGGTAGGATCTTCTGAGCGTGATATTCGCAGTACAGGAACATTTCGTCTGTCTGACTCTGGATGGTGCCAATCCGTCTCGATTGCTAAGCGGGTGGTAACCATCGGCACTGCTGACCGCTAGCCTGGTACATCCGCGAGAAGCTTTTCGCTGATGCTATCACCGACCGAGAGCCGCCGGTATCATCGTGGCGCATAATCATCCGGAGCGGAGCGCTTGGAGATCAGCCAAGCCGACCGAGACGTCACCGACAGGTTGACGGAAGCTGGCAAGCTCCCGGGAATCACGCCGCTAGTCGACCACATCGTCGTAACTAAGAGTGAGCATCGAGCATAGTAGGTCAGGGTGAACTTGGTGGTATGAAACTTATATTTAAGGAAGTGTGGTATGAAGAAGAATAAAGCACCTACATTCCAACCCAAAAGTTGACACTAGGTTAGACACTTATTACGCTTCATGAGCTCTTTGGGCGTCCTGTAGCCTCAAGCGCTGTGGTCTATTATTTATCCTATCCACAGCCCAGTCAAGTTGGGATTGAGTCAGCTCACCAAAGTCCATTTTCTTAGGGAAATAGAACCTCAATAAGCCGTTGGTATTCTCATTACTACCTCGCTCCCACGAATGGTAGGGATGGCAGAAGTAGACCTTTACACCCTTGCCACCATTGGCTTTATTACTTCTGCTGTCTCTCTCAATCCACTCATAGCCCGCCATTTCGCTACCATTATCCAGGGTTAATGTCTTTTGCCTACTTGGCACTATTTGTTCTCGGAACATCTTAGAGACACTGTCAGCGAATCTCAGGGCTGTAGTAATACGTAATGACTCTTTATCCACTTCAGGCAATTTAGCTCGGCTGACGACAGTCTCAGGCATTAATCTGGCCATTAGGTAGCCGGTCTTACGCTCATTGACAGTAACAATACGTGCCCATTGTGTCCCTTACTAACTATGCTATCTCCCTCAAAGTGTCCAATAGTAGCCCGCTTGTCGATATTAGCCGGACGAACGTCAATTGACCGAATGGCATTTTTCCATTCCTCTCGTCTCTTACGATTAGCTAGTGCTAATCGGCTACGTCTGTTACCACCTCAATATGGTGTAAATGACGGGATAGATACTTAAAGTGACTAAAGCCGAATATCCAAGAGTAAATGGTAGTGGTGATAGAGCGATTAGTGATCCAGCTTCAATCTGCCGGCAATCTGCTCAGGGCTCCAACTGCTTCAGCTTCCTAATGACATACTTAGTCAGCCATGTGTCATTATTGCCAATCTTTCTCGTCAGTCGATAGTACTCTGAACTGCTGATTAGCCTGATAGCGTCCCAGCTTTTAGTTAACCCGTTCGCCGTATACAGCCGCATAGTTGCCTTGTCCATTCCGATTGCGCCTGACCTCACGACTGATAGCTTGCTTTTGAGAACTTAATCTCCTTAGCACCGACTATTACTCCAGCCCAGCTCCAGGTATACTTCATCCTCGCTTCTGTCACTCATGCTAAGATACTAATAGACATTCTTATGTCCCATCCTTTCTGGAAATTAGTTGTCCATAGCACTCAATTCTACAGGATCACCCAAAGATAATGTCTATTTTTAACCATGAGCGTCAACTTTGATTGGAGGATATACAGAAGGTTGCCGTGTATGTGACACCGGATAGCTTTAATGATTGGGATATATGTATGTTAAGAAGGATTCAACTTTCTGTTAGTGCAGTCTATTGCTCAGCATCCAGTTAGCGATAGGGAGAATTATGATCCAGAACTAACTGGATGTTGAGATAGATAAGTTTCAGAACTACTTATATAAAGAGTGTCTAACTCACGACTGGAGCAACGCCGCAATCGTTTGACGACTTTATTGGTGGAAAGTCCGGTCAGGAAGCACACGCGGAATGGGCAATGATGAGACACCTGCTCAAGGAGTTATCCTTTGGTTGGCTGGAGCCGTGAATATATAGCGATTTATCGAGGGCGATAGGGCGTCTTGTTGATGCAATTATTCAGACCCAACACACAGATCAACCAGATAATCGCCGTGTCGGTGGCTTGTTTGACAGCGATTAAGCTACGCTAACCGTCAAGTCTTCGTATCTCTGCCTTATTAGCCTTTTGCCTCATGGCAATATTTATTGTGGTTATTTTGCTTTCTGTAATAAACCTTTATCTATCTATAAAGGCGTTGGTCTGATCTTCAAAAACAATTATCAAAAGAGCTTCTGTAGATTATGTTTTACCAATAAGATGAGAGTAAAGTACGTAAACATAATAGAGAGACTGGAGCCTCACTGATACTTTGTTGGTTTATTTTGCCTGGGACTTGTGACATTTTTGCTTTGCTAGGTTTATATATCTTGCTAGTTGGTGAGAGAGAAGCTTTGTCTCGGTGGTGCTAGTGGCGCTCGTCGTTGTTCAAGACGAAATTGCCAAGAACGTTGTTGTAGATGTGTTTTCTGGTATTACGTATCCTACAATCCAAAAAGTTGACACTAGGTTGGAACCGGCTACACTAATTTAGACAACTAGAAGCTTCTTGTTGTCAGTATGTAGCAACAGCACGGAAGCGGATAATATTAGTACGACTGAATCAGACAGCGTAACTTAGCATTAAGAGGATAGCGGGTTCCCTCGTCGCGCGCCATCTGCCGGGTACTGCGCATACCACGAGCTCACGGTTCAGAATGTAGTGAGTTTAGTACATTGCACGCATTATGATTATGCTATAATGTATGTGTCAAGGATTAGTCTGCACATACTCAAATAATGAGCTCTATGATGTAGATTTCAAAAGATGGTCTCAGTGTACTTACGCAATCACAAGAATTCGAGTGTAGTACGTATTAATGACCCAGACGTTAGTGTTATTTATGTTTATTGGAGGAGAGTACTTATGTTTAGTTCCGGTTGAAGGAATAATTCGTACGGACTTTAATTAGAGAATCATTAAGGCAGGCAGGAGTCCCTCAGAGAAAACACAAAGCTTGAAGCTCAACAAAAGACCTGGCCTTATTTAACGGAAGTCTTGCGTCAGGTTGGAGCATGAACTGCAAATTTGACAATAAATTTGTAGAATGGTTCAGGTAACTTTCCTCTGAATCAGAGATGAGCACCCTTCTTCCTCTCTACGTGCTGAGGTTAGCAGCAGCTCAATCCTGCTTAGCTGGTGATAATATGGATGCGCTAAGATATGATTTAGCTGGAATCATAGTAAAGTACTGAAGCAGATAGCTATCTTGATGCATTCAAAAAGTTAAACAGGGCACAGCAAGCCCATTGAGCTTGAGAGGATGATAAAGACCAAGCCGCCTGGACTAAGATCGTTTACAAATATATGGACTTTCAGTTTGAGCCAGGAAGCAATGATTTATTAATAGGACGTTTTGGAGTCATCTCATCTCAAAGTAACTGGTCAATACATATCGCATATCTACGTTAACAGTATGTGTGGGATAGCATTTGTACGCCACAACATTTGTGAGCAATGTCAGACCTCGTTCGTTTAGTGCTTCATATTTTTAATGCAATACCATCATCTGACTCTGAGCTGTGTGGCAAGGCTGGTCAAAAGTCGTAATCTTAACAACACATCGTTACATATGAGACATCCGCCAAGATTAAGCCCACTCTCGCCACCGTGAAGAGGTGGTGGCGGGCGATGATGGCTCGCTGGTCGTTCATACTCACGCGCCAGCCATCAGCGGCGGGCGAACTTGGCTAGCGGTCAAGTCATGTTAGCGAAGCATTACGGTGGCGCCATCTCGAGTCAAGCTGGTGCGTGGGTGCAACGTCAAGAAACAAAGTGTTTGAAATCGCAGACAAGAACCCTGGCTCACTCGCATTAGCTTCTCGGCGACATGGGCAAACTGAAATTATGGGATAACGCTCACGGAGTGAGACAAGGCCGCAGACTAATATGCTGGATGGGGTCTCTCGACCAACTTATCGTGAAAAGATACACATATATGCTCATTTTCACGCAGAGTGTGTTAGTAATGAATCTATGATAAATCAGGTTACAAAAGATAAGGTTGAGTTACTCCATCGTTGGGCACACATCTGGGTTGGCGAGGGGCAAGGAGCGGGCTCTATATGAGCGATATCCATGAGTGAGCGTCAGACATGGCTCTACAACCCAACGCCATTGGAGAATTGGACCTCAACCTTGCAGGCTACGGAGGCGATTATCATCCACGACAAGATTATCATAGGACTGCATGAGATCGAGAAATATATGGCGAGGTGAAGAATCTAGATCGAGTGACAACCGAGCTGATGAAGAACCCAAATGAACGTATGTCAGTGGGTCTCGATATTGTCTACATTCGCTCTTGATGAATGGTGTCCGTGACGATATTGCCGGGCGACGATAGGTGCGGCGATGAGTGGGTGCGTGTCGGTACGCACCTAGGAGCGAACCCGGCGCTCGTGTCCGGTCTCGTTCTCGAGCTCGTCACTCGTACCGCGACGATGACTATCATTTTCTGGACAAAATTGCTCATTTTCACGCAGAGTTTGAGACGATCCATCCTTTCTGATGGTGGTAACAAGGAAATTGGGTCGTCCTATCAACCACCAGCTGGCGCAAAGCTAGGTATATCCACCAATCATCATTCAGAATAAGAGTAAGCATACCGACTACTACCCATTATTTGATGAATATATGAGAACCAATCAATGCGATGGGTTCGTTGGAACTGTTTGCCTTGCTCTTGATGGGAGTCTTCTACATAAGCTGCATAGCACTATTATCATCACCGAAGATAATCAAGCTTTCTGAATGGGCAAGGCAGAATGGTGTTGTTGGCAATGTCGCCGCCAATAAAGCTGCTCGCCGTAGACCATACCGGCTTTCGCAGGGGCGGTACTTGGATGATCAGTAGTGACTATAAGATGGGCCAATTCGCCGACCATATGATCTCGCCAAACTGTTATAATCTAGGGTATGAATAAGGTTACTACACGAAAACAATAATGAGTGGCTATAACGACGATATACATCAGCGGCAGATTTCCCATGCGTCGGCGCAGCTCTTCCCAGAGGTAGTCACCGCGGCAAAAATCGACTGGCAGAAGCCCAGGCGCGACTTAGGTGAGGCGGTGGTTGATCTGGTGATGTTACGGGCTTAGCTGGAAGCGGCAAGGACGATGCCTCGCTGCCATCCAGGCAGAAGACTCGTCCAGACGCTCCATCCGGATCAGCGAATTCCGTCGATTGGGACACGACGGCAATATGTTTATCGAGGGTGATAATCTGGCAGCGCTGAAGATCTTGGCACATAGGCAGCATGCGGCAAGGTCAAAATGATTTAGTATCGACCCGCCCTAGAACACTGGCAACGATTTTATCTACAACGACGATTTCACAGACACGCCGCAGCTGTGAGGCGGAAGCGGGTATCACCGATGATGAGGGTAACGTTGTGCGAGACGACGGCCTGCGCACCAATACCGGCGGGCATAAGCACAGCAACTGGCTGAACATGATGTATCCACGCCTCTTCCTGGCACGCGCAACCTGCTCCGCCACATTTGGCGGTCATCTTCGTCTCTCGATCGATGACAACGAAGTCCACAACCTCTGCCTGATGATGAACGAGATATTTGGGGAGGAGAATTTTGTAAACTCAGTTTGTATGGGAGAAGAAGGAACAGGTGGATTGAGGCATGTTTCCAATTACTACACATGAATACATATTGGCATATAGCAGGAATATCACACACATCACAAAACGTTGGTTGGCTCCCTATACAAAAGATGCGCTGGATGCTTTCTCTATGGAAGATGAAAATGGTGTATATAAGACGCAGGCACTATATCTCACAAGCCTCAAGCCAGCTGCTAATCAGTCCTATTATATAGATTTGCCAGATGGCTCTAGAGTAAGCGCATTATCTCACAAATCAGTGTTACCCGCCTGCTAGTCGTTAGCCCATAAGTTGGGTCATCCCTGTTCTGCATCATGAAAGGAATAAGTAGAATGGGTATGAAAGAGATAATTAGGTTTCATGCTGTAGCCTACAGCAAGGCTGGTATTAACAAGAAGACAGCCATAATAGACTGCATTGTGGCGGCTACCAATATGAACCGCAAGTCAGTCATCAGAGCCTTAAAGCGAGAGTATCTGGCTGATGGTAGACGTGATCTGTCGACCAAACGCTATGGTAGACCACCCCGTTATATTGGCGAGGTAGATGTAGCTCTAGCTACCTTATGGCAAGCCTATGGTTATCCTTGCGGAGAGAGACTGTATAGCGAGCTGGCTGAAGCCATTCGCATCTTTAAGCGTGATGGTATGTGGCAATATGCCGATCAGACTACCGAGCTGTTGCTGGAGATGAGCTTATCTACCTTGAGGCGTAAAGTAATTAAACTGGCTAAGAAGCGAGGATTAGTTAGAGGGATTAGCTCGACTAAGTCAGCTAATGCCCTTAAGCAGCTGGTACCCACCTTTAAGGGCAACTATGCCGACAAGGGGTTAGGCTATGGTGAGCTGGATACGGTGGTTCACTGTGGCAGCAAGCTTGTCGGGGTATCTGCTTATTCATTAGTCTATGTAGATATGGCTACCTACTGGACTGAGCCGGTAGCTCAGTACACAAGACCGATCTGGGCGACATTATACTCTATTCAGCAGGTGGCTAAGCGATTACCTTGGCGGATTAAGGGACTGCATCCGGATAGCGGCAGTGAGTTCATCAACCAAAAGCTAATTGCTTATTGCAAGAGATATGGAATTGAACTGACCAGATCAAGACCAAGCAAAAAGAACGACAACTGCCACGTAGAAGAACGTAATAACCATGTCATTCGCAAGTACACCGGCTATAACCGTTATGATCATCCTGAAGTAGTTGCCGCTCTTAATGAGCTATATGAAGCAGTCAGACTATATGTTAACTTCTTCCAGCCCGTCTTTAAGGTAACACGAACCTTTAGCTATGAGAACGAAGCAGGTCTCAAGACTAAACGTCACGACAAGAAGAGCTATGACATCATGACACCATATGCCAGAGCTATGGCATTGCCGAACTTACCACCACGCACTAAGCTATCGCTAAAAGAACAGTACGAGAAACTTAATCCTGTTAAGCTTCATGATAAGATTGAGGTGTTACAAGCAAAAGTAAGTAAATTGCAGCAACAGTTAGGCTACCATTATGACGTTAACCTTAAGCCGGATCGGTAACCTTTTATTATGAGATAATGCGGTAAGACCACCCAATGGTATCGGATCCTGGCGTTTTATAGAGGCTACGATACACAGCGCTTGAGCTAGGCAATGTTACCTCTCAGAGAGTAAACAACAGCCCACTTGTTACAGGTGATAATAAAAGCCAACTACAATATATATACATTAAACAATATATATCAGAAGAGGAACGAACCCGCATCAATTTTTCCTGACGAAATAGTTGGTCAAACTAGGCTGCTGCAAAGAGCTGAATTGAAAAGACGGTTCAATGCTGACTATTTTGATTATGCTAAACCGATTTCTTTGTGATTAACATATCTAATCATTGACTAACTGTGCACGGGGAGTCTCGTCATTCTCGACTTCTTCTCCGGTCTGGCACGACCGCCTCATGCCGTTAAAGCGAACTTAACGCCGAAGACGGCGGCAACGCAAGCGGATTTGTCTGCAGCTGCTCGAGCTGGACTGATGAGAAGTCGGAGGCGTATAGAGCTGGCTACCGCACCATCGCAGACATTGACAGTCAGAGCGCATCCGCCGACGCGGATGCCAAAATCCGTGCTAGCCAGGCGGACAAGCTTGCCTCTCGTGACGTCCCGCTTGGATCTCTGGCTTTCGGGCGTACCGGGTGGACGATAGTAATCAAGCTAGTGGAACGAGCTTAGTTTCTGGACCCAGAGGAGATTCGCCAGCAGGCACTCGAATCGATCGACCCGCTTGAGCCTCACCGCGACCGATGATGATATTCTGACGGAAGTCTCACTTATGCGTGGCATCTCTCCATTAGTAACTATTGAGCAACGTAATACTCCATCTACTCATACCACTGAGTCAGCTGCGATTCTCGCTTGCCGCTAACCCAACTGAGACCGACTTCTTGCTCGTTTGCTTTGACAAGCGGCGCCGAGCAAATCGTCCTGCTATCGCACGCGTTTGGCGATGATGCGACTTTGAAGCGTAAATGCAATGCTGCAGAGCAGAGCAAAGATGTAAATGTCTGAGGTTGTATAAATATATGGCGATAGTGAAATTTAGGACAAAGACTATAAATCCATGAAAGACTCAGGGGACTGTTATTTTAGCGATAAACTAACAATCCTTGCCGGTAAGAATGAGAGTGGTACAAACGACCATATTAGGAGGCGCTTGAAGATTTTGCACACAAATGCTATTAAGAGAATCTGCCGCTCCACTTGATGTAAAAATGAGAATCGACATTACAATATATTTTTCTTTGTCGTCGGATGAGCTAGAGAGACCTTATATATCTGGTATCCCAAGCTAAATCATCAAACCGAAGATATTGAGATCGGCTTGACTAAAAGCTATAACGATCAGCTATACTTTCGACTGCAGAAACGATAGAAAAGCTGGGGTACAGGCTCTTAACTACAATAACAGGACTCACTGCCAGAGGCGCCTGAACCAAGACAATGACTCTACGGAGCTATGTGCAAAAGCTTATAAATTACAAGGACACCGTAATTGGTGATTCAGCAAAATAAAAAGTAGATGCAGTACTTGCAGCAATCAACTCGGCATCAACAGGATTTTGCAAAATATCACATCTATTTGTAAAACATTTGCAGACTATTTACCAATTTACCTAATTATTATCTTCATTTGAAGATTCATTTCCGGATAAAATTACTACTGATGAATTGAGCTCTAATGAATAGGCGAGTGATTTAGAGTGCGCGGTTAGCTCTTTGTACCAGTAGCATGACCTCTAATAACAGTCAGACGCAATTTAATCATCAAAGCTGGCGAATGCAGAGTTTTCAGACAACTTTAAAAATGGACGCAGGATGATATAACTCTCGAGGTTGCTGAAAGTCGGATCAGATGTTACTCTTTGGATCAAAGAGAAAGGGACTGCCTATAAAAATATCGCAGCAGTAAAGGTCAACAGTGGTGGCTTTAAGTTTTATAAAAATCGTTGCAAGAATAAAAGATAATATACACAAACGTGATATTAATTAGATGAACCTGGTCTTATCTCTCTCACGCTCGCGCCCAAAAAGATTTGTTAAGAGTTCAGAAGAAAGGTCACATCAGGACTACCCTATAGTGTTTTCAACCCATTCACCGTATTTAATTACCGAAAACAACCTTGAAAATATTAGACTTGTCGAAAAACAAGATAAGGAAACGAAAATATTAGGCAAAATCCATGCTCATCAAACTGCTAAAGAAACTTTAACGCCTATACTTACGGCAATAGGACTTGGTGAAAATGATTCTATAACAGATATAAATCGGGGAATGAACATAGTTGTTGAGGGTGTTGAAGATGTATCTACAAGCTTTAAGGAGATATTAGATGATGCTAGATTCAAGAATGTTAATTTCATTAATGGCGGTGGTTCTGTAACATCGGTATAGTGGGATCTATAATTGAAGGTTGGGGTGGTAGGAAAATTATCATCTAGATAATGATCAAGGTGGTCGAAATGGTAGGGATAATTTATTTGATACTTGGAAAGTGTTAAAAGATAGGGTGTTTTACGTGACGAACCAAGAGAATACCTCTATTGTTGATATCTTTAGTATTCCGGACTTCAAGAAATATGTCCTAGAGAATGAATCTTTGAGATATTCAAGACTAACTCAAAAATATGTTAAAGATAATCATATGATAAAGTACTTCGCACGTAAGTTTTCGCAAAAGGTGCGCCGTAATGAAGCTAACGTTAAACTTGACGAGCAAAACGACAACAACATCGTTAATCTTTTAAGTAAAATTATAGAAAATGAAACTTGAATTGTTCTCGACCAACATATCGACGCTATATTATTGATACAGTAGCAGCGGGGATGGCAGTATGACGAGAATGCCTCAGCCAATTTTCTGCTGTATAAAACTGCTGGACAATAAAGTTCCATTAACGTCCAGATTGAAGACGAAACGGTCTGGTTGACGCAAGAGCAAATGGCGAGCTGTTTTGATAAATGGAAGAAAAACTATATGAGCATATTAGGAAATATTTATCTTAGCGCGAGTTGACTGGAGCTAGCGACCATGAGAAAATCTGAAATTCCGGATTTTCACAAAGCCGACGAATTATTACAACCTTGACGTTATCATCTCTGTTGGCTGATCGGGTTAAGTCATTGCGGCACACGTTCCGTCAGTGGGCGACTAAGCGATTGCGTGAATATATCATCAAAGGCTTTACGATGGATGATGAAAGGCTGAAACAAGGTGGCGGACGCTATTTTAGAACTCTTCAGCGTATCCGCGATATTCGCAGCAGTGAACGTAATCTATATCAGCAGGTGACGGATATCTATGCGACGAGCATTGATTATAAAAAGGACGCTAGTTGACTAGGGCGATTCTTTTGCGACAGTGCAAAACAAGATGCATGTTGCAGCGCACGCAGGACTGCAGCTGAGCTGGTTTATGAACGGGCAGATGCTAAGAAACCTAATATGGGGCTTACGAATTTCAAAGGTGATTATATTACTCGGACGATGTTGAAGCTGCCAAGAATTATCTGAGTGAAGAAGAGCTGAATGTGCTTTAACTTGATCGTCTCGCAGTATCTGATTTTTGAGCTGCAAGCAACCAGACAGAGTGGGGCGATGATGATGCAGCAATGGATAGATAAATTAGATGAATTTCGAAGATTAGTGATTCATCGGTGCTGGTCGGGGCTGGCATCATTACGCAGTGGAACAAGCAATGGTCAAGGCGTAGCGAGAGTGTAAGAAACTACCGCGATGAGGAAATGCGCCAGCTGGAGAGTGATTTTGATAAGGCAGTAAAAGAGGTAAGTGACCGATAATTCTAATGAAGCTTAAAATCTGACTCCAACCAACAATACCAACTTGACGCCATTGATGCGGTGATAGATGTTTTTGCAGAGCAACAGAACTCAGCACATTGCGGAACTGCTGATTTTTGCATTAGCGAATCGAGTTAAGGCGGCAAAACCATTGAGCAGTTATATGCACGAAATCAGCTATTTTTGATAATGGCCATATATTAAAAGCGGTGCATGAAGTACAAGAGCGCAATGGACTGGCAGTCCGAAACTAAACCATTGCCGAGTAATCTTATCGGCTAGTGGATATGATAATAAGTTCGGTTGTTTAATTCAATTATAAAACGCTTAAATACGGTATGAATTTCTATTGAAAATGGAAAACGGGACGGGCAAGACATATGCATATCTACGGACGATTCATGAGCTACACCAGCATTATGGTTGGAAAGAAGTTTATCATCGTGGTGCCGAGTGTATGGCGATCCGTGAGGGTGTGCTGAAGAATTTGGCTATTACCAGGGCGAACATTTTCGTCTCGATCTCACAACAAGCCAGAGATGGACTACTACGTTTGGGATAGCAAGAAAACTGGTCAGGCGCAGAGTTTGCGACGAACGACACGTTGCAGATCATGGTGATTACTATTGATAGCTTCGCCAAGGCGCAGAATGTGATGAATCGGCAGAGTGACTATGGGCGGCCGCTTGACTTTACTCAAGGCTCTCACCTGGTGGTTATTCTCGACGAGCCGCAGAATATGGAGACAGATATACGGCGGAATGCTATTGCTAGCCTTAACCCGCTGTGCACGTTGCGCCATAGTGCCACGCACAAGCATTTATATAATTTGCTTTATCGGCTGACTCCGGTCGATGCCTATGCGATAAAGGCTTGGTCAAGAAGATCGAGGCACATAGTGTTCAGAGTGAGGATACTATAATGATGCGTATTAATGTATTGTCGCTGGAGCGTCAGTCGAAGACCCGCTCATTTTGCTAAGATAGAGGTGGATGCGAGTGATGAGTGTTTGCAACGCAAAATCATCAAAGTGTTCCCCGGCGACGACCTGGAGGCAAAAAGACGGGTCGTTCGGTCTACGCTGGCTACTATGTCGAGTCGGATTAATCACGGCGATAATTGCGTCGAGTTTAGCAATGGTAAAGTAGTTCTACGTTGGTCAGCGCGACGAAAGTCTGCATGATGACATTATCAAACGTCAGATTGAATTGACGATTGACGATCATTTTTGATAAACAGCGTCGGCTAGGGCAGCGACGTAAAGGTGCTCAGCCTATTCTTTATCGATAAAGTCATGAATTATCGCGACATACGGCGAATGGTGTCAGCAAAGGTAAATTTGCTAAGTGGTTTGAGGAAGCCTACATCAAAGTCTCGTCTAAACCAAAATATGCCGGCGTCATGGACAATCTATCGGCAAGCGAGGTGCACAATGGCTATTTTGCGGCGGATAAGAATGGCAATGGAAGGACTTCGCGACACCAAAGGCGAGGTGGGCGGACGAAGGACGATGATACGGCGTATACCTTAATCATGAAGCGATAAAGAAAGACTGCTGGATATAATGAGCCGCTGCGGTTTATCTTTTAGCTACCTCGCACTACGTGAGGCGTTGGGATAATCCTAATGTATTTCAAATTTGTACGCTTAACGAAACGTCGAGCCAAATGAAAAACGCCAAGAAATCGGGCGAGGACTGCGCCCGCCGGTTAATATCGAGGGCAGCGAGTCTATGACGATAATGTCAATGTACCAACGGTGATTGCACGAGAGTTACGTCGATTTTAGCCGTAAACCCAGACGGAGATTGAGGAGGAAACGGTATCCATTTTGGTGGACGAATCAAGAATCGTGACAATCGGCGAGTCGTCAGGTTTCAGAAATCACTAGCACTTGACCCTACTTTCAAGGAGCTGTGGATAAGATTAAATACAGAACAACTATCGTGTGGCGATTGATCGAATAAGCTTAATCGCAGAGGCAGTCGATGAACTGACGTAAGTCACTATTAGTCGACCGCATATTGCCGAGACCAAGATTCGTATCGACGCCATGGACGGTGACGATGGCTTTATATGCGTGAGGTTGGGTTTAATAATCGCGCAGTGCGTCAGGTGAAGTCAAGAGTGCCAAATCTGCTATCGGCAATTCAGCGCCGGACACAGATGACTCGTCGGTAATCTTCTGACATACTTGATCGTGCGCAGATGTTCGACCAATTGATGGTCAATCCACAACAAGTTATCGACGAGACTAGCCGAACGATCAACCGAACTAAGCGACGGCTGGCAGTAGACGGTGTCAAATATCATAAGACGGGACAACTACGATATGATGCTATTTGAGAATTACGAGCTGGAGACATACCTGTATGACGCTATCATGAAGAGCGGAGCAGTGGCTGTAGCTGATGCAGACAAAACAATCTATGACTACGTAGCGGTTGACTCAGAGATTGAATACAACTTTTATGAAGTCGCTTGAGGAGAATGCTGATGCGAAGTTCATGCTCGTTGCCGAGCTGGTTTAAGATTGACACGCCGGTCGGTAAGTATAATCCAGATTGGGCGGTGGCGTTTTGGCGGCGACAAGGTAGTCTACTTGTAGCTGAAACCAAGGGTTCGGATGATCTGCGAGACAATCAGTCAAGCGACAGCGAGCAGGTAAGATTGAGTCTGCTCATCAGCACTTTTAACGAGATTGCGCTCGTATCCGGCTCCAGTAAGCAGCCTGGAATCATCATCACGAAGTTAGAAAACTGATGAAGGAGTTGGTACACAGCAAGAGTTCAATGAGCTAGATTATTTTGAGGATTTTCAAACAAGTATTAGACGGTTTATTTGTATAGGTGACGGGGTTTTTACTCATAAGTAATCAAACTATATGAAAATATCTGCTAAAATCAGTTTAATTTCGCTACCGTGAAGAAGCGGTGGCGAACGATGATGGCTCGCTGACGATTTACGCCAAGGTGCCAGCCATCGGAAGCGGCGGGCTAATCTGGCAGCCATTAGGCTGGTGGGCGAAGCATGCGTGTGGCAGCATCTCGAGTTAAGCTGCGCGTGGTAACGTCAAGAAACAAAGCGTTTGAAATCGCAGACAAGAAACCCCTGACTCACTCCATTAGTCTTCTCGGCGACATGTAAAATCCGCCGAACATATGAGAACCAATCACTGCGACGGGTTCGTTGAGCCGTTTGGCTCTGCTTCTGATGGAGTCTCTACATAGGGCACAGCACTATTATCATCACCGAAGATAATCAAGCTTTCTGAATGGGCAAGGCAGAGTGGTGTCGCTGGCAATATCGCCGCCAATAAAGCTGCTCGCCAGACCATACCGGCCTTTCGCAGGGGCGGTACCTGGATGATCGGTAGTGACTATAAAAGATAACCTCTCATTGCGTCTCTATGAACATTTAGGCTCTGATCGACTCATACTTATTGGAGAGGTCGTCATCAATCTTTAGAACCAGAGCGACAAGTATCCCAAGAGACGATGGTATGTTTCGTGGTGCATACTGCTCGTCTCTCTCTGCTATGACATTGAACCGGCTACACTAATTTAGACAACTTTTTTAGAAGCTTCTTGTTGTCATATAGTAGTAACAGCATGGAAGGGATAATATTAGTATGACTGAATCAGACAGCGTAACTTACATTAAAGATGGTAAAGAGTTTACTCGTCGTAAGCGCCGTATATACTCAGATGAGTTTAAGTTACAGGTAGTCCGTTTGTTTAATAATGGTAAACCCAAGCGAGAGATCTGTGAGGAATATGAGGTAACCGGATCAGCCTTAGACCGCTGGATTAAACAGTTTAATAACAGTGGTTCATTCGGGATAAAGAATAACCTTACTCCCGAAGAGAGTGAGCTAGCTAATTTACGCAAAGAGCTACGTCGGCTCCGAATGGAGAATGACATTTTAAAACAGGCGGCGCTAATACTGGGAAGACGGGTAAAGCATTAGTCGAGGCGGTTTACTGTGAACTAAACCGTCATGGTAAGAGCTATGGTATTAGCGCCATCTGTCGGGCACTACGCATACCACGAGCTACCTACTATTACCGGGCTAAAGACAAGTATACCGATGTCCTGACACTTGAGCTGAAGGTCAAGGAGGTATTTGACCGTAGCCATGGGCGCTATGGCTCTCGCAGAATACGCCAGACACTCCGGACGCATGGCTTAACGGTCTCCAGGCGTCGTATTAGACGAATTATGCGCCGATGCGGGTTAGTCTGTAAGCTGGGCAAGAAACGTGCAGCCAAGGCTAAGCTACCGGTTAATCGTACTGTTATATCAGAACCTGCTTAACCGCCGGTTTAACAATCGTTCACCACTGGAAGTATTAGTCTGTGATCTGACCTATATTGAGCTAGGCAACAAGTGGGCATACCTGTGCCCCATTATTGACTTATGGAATCGTGAGATAGTTAGCTTTGCCATTAGTACAACCAAGGATGCCGGACTAGTCCAGCAAGCTATCTCTCGCATACCGTATAGCCTAAAGGATGTCAGTATATTTCACACTGATCGTGGTGGCGAGTTCTGCAACCAAGCTATTGATCGCATTCTAGATGCTAATCATATTAAAAGATCGTTATCTAGAGGCGGTACGCCTTTAGATAATGCCGTGATTGAATCGACCAACCATATCCTGAAAGCGGAATGTCTCAATGATTACAAATTCAAAGATCTTAATGAGCTCAATCTGATCTTTGGTGACTACGTGCACTGGTATAACAACGTACGACTGCATAGTTACTTGGGCTATAGAGCGCCGATGGACTTACGAAAGCAACTAGTCAAAAGTAACATAGAAACAACTAAGAGTGTACCTTAATGGTAAAAAGTAAAGCTTAGCACAACCGATCGCACTACGCTTTCTAAAATAATTGTCAGAAAAAGTGTTGAGATCACATGGCACCGCATGTATATTTGTTGTAAAGGTCGTCCACATTAAAATCTGCTCTGTTAAGCGTAAAAGTTAAACACTCCGACTGGATTTGGTAATAGAGATGAACCTCGCACTAACCATTCTTTATTAATCATGTCGTCATCGTTAATCTCATCTTCAGAAGAGTAATGATGGTAAACTCAATGTATTAAATTGTAGTATATCTTTAATATATTAATCTGTTTTTATTTTGAACGCCAAATATCCTGGCGTTTTTGTCTAGGATACCAAACCTAATCAGCTGATTCAAACGATCTTTTGTGCCCCCGAGAAATCATCTATATTTTTAGTTTGTGCTTGTCCACAGAGCTACAAAAATTTTTCTCGTGTAGATCGTTGTTTTATATAGTTTAGATAAGGTTGGTGGAAAACAAGTAAACACATTATTGTGTCTATTTCTAGGTTTACTCGTCATATATACATATTTTGCTCATTGATATGCTGGGAATCCTCTACATACCTGGGTGATTTGAGCCCATCGACAAAAAGCTCTTGATCAATCCGACCGTCTTCTGTGTACAATTTGAATTGCTTTAATGATGCTATCCATTTCACCAAAGACCTGCTTGCATTTTTCGATATATTTGCGCCTTTTACTTGAAGCGTTGTAGCTGAATCCGAAATACCATATTGTTGTTCTATGTATCTATTGAAGTACCATGCAATGGCACTCTCAATATTCCTTACCCATAGACTTTATGAATACTTCACACATCTCGATCTGTTTATAGTGAGAGATCAACATGTTAAATACGCAGTTTGTTAAATATTCGTTTTTGTCCGGTAACCTCCCATATTGTTCAAGGACGCCTCAGCTGTACCGAGTATGATGGTAATAATAGAATCATCTGCTAACGATTGAGAGAAAGGGTATATAAAGTTCGTCAGCAAAAGAATGATTGTTAGAATGCCCTGAAGCCATTTTTGCTGTAGGTGTACTTTTCTAGATTATGCTGGTATGATTTTACAACCATAGTCTTCTCTGATTGTCGGATATCTACTATCACTCCACAGAAAGAACACTGACCATTTTTAATAGAACCGTTGTTGTGGTCACTATATTTTTCTTTTGAAAGTAACTTGATTCTGCTCGTCATTACCTGGGTATAGTTCTCCATCCTAATTAAATAAAGGTTGTTAATGTCGACATCATCAGCTGCTTTACATTAATTAGTTAGAAGATTTTTATATCAGTTGACGTGAGACAGTGCGGTAGATTAACTGTTTGCCCGCCCTTGAAATACCTGGCAAATTATAAATGTAGCATTTTCTGGTTTAGATGATCAGCTGCACATCTTCTTGTAATTTATTTACTATATCTTCATTCATCAATATATGTGCATAGTTACACCTCAATTGAGTAGTGTCGGTAACATTTTTGGAGGCGTCAATTTTGTCGAAACACTTATTGATGGATAAAAGCAACACTAAGTCATCGCAATAGCAGGGCTCGATATTTTTGATTGTCGATGATATACTATCGTTTGTGAGATTACTGAAAAAGGATCCAATTGTCGCAACTATTTTAGGTTCTTCAACCTCTGCCTTGCTAGAATCTTTTGGAAACATTCGTTCTTTCGATGAACCTTTGTGACATTATATATTCCAAAATATCGTTGACGTCATAATTTCTGTTTTCTCGTCAAAAAGCTGTGAAGCTAATGTAGAGTCTGTATTGAATAGTGGTGAGATCTCGTGCCCTATACCATTTGGATGCGTTGTTTTGGCATTTTTATCCCCTTGCAGTGTCTAAGTATTGATCGATCTTGCTTTAATCTTATTATATTTTACCCAAGAAACCGAGAGGCTAGCCTTTATACTAGCTCACTACATTCTGGACTGCAGAGTTCCGCTGGGTGTATTGTAGCAGAAACTCAGCCGGTGTCATGAACCTAAGACTCATGTGAGGACGTTCATTGTTATGAAGTTCAGATATGACTCAATGGTTTGCTGGCTTTTTGTTTATCTTCCACCAGATTGACCAGGAAGTCTCTCATCCTGAAAAGATAGTTCTTGATGGTATGGTTGAATCTTTTCTACCTGCCGTTATAGATAGGCTTTGACATAGTTGAAGCAGTGCTTAATTCCAGCCTCAGCAGCTTGATGAAAATTTAGCTGCATACTGCTACCATTGTCTGTCTGGGATAGCCTTGACCCTGAAACCCCAGTTTGGTGTCTAACTCCCTTAAGAAGAAGGGCTAGTAAAAGCGGAGTCATGGACGGTACTATTAGCCTTTCTTGTCTGCTGCCGAGAATAGCCCGGTCAAGATGGCATGGTCAAGAGTGATATCTTTAATCGCTTTTAACCGCCCGGTGCGTTGTGATTGGTGGGTAAATCCAGCCAGTCGGTCAGGGCGCAGAGATGAAATTGGTAATGATGAGTGCCAGGGTGGTGGTACCATTCCAGCCGGGCTCGCCCCAGCTGGTGACACCCTCGACCGCTTGGTTTGGCAAGGTATCGCTAATTATCTGAGTAGTGTCGGGTGATATTCCCAAGCCGTCCAGTGGCTGCCACGAGAAGCGCATCCCGGGTCGTGACAGATGATGACCAGACTTCTGGCTGTGGGAGGGACATCAGATATCGCCAAGGGCGGGCGAGTATTACCTCTTAGGGTGAGAGATATTCTACCGGTATCTTAGTGTCGTTATCACGTTGCCGCCAGTTATCTTCATAGGGACATATACACGATCATCGTGACTGACGCTAAATCACCAGCCCATAGCGTGGCTGTGCTATTTCGCTCACTCCGCCTGGCTGGCACGGCTCGGTGCCGATCCACCATGGGTAGGAGCAGATAGATACCGATGATGAGCACCAGTAGACCTCCGCCAACGATACCGAAATAGGTCGGGCTGGGCAAGTGGAAGTGGTCGAGTATATCCCGATGAAGACCGAGCCCGTCCAGACGCCGATGATGCAGGAGACGATCGAGGTCAGTAGAAGTGGGGTGACCGATTCGATCATGATCAGCGCTTCAGCTGGACTCAAACCTCATGCCGCTCAGGCGCAAGGTGAGCGAGCGTCGTCGCTCAATCAATCCGCTGATGGTCGAGACGTGATCAGGCTGGCAATGGCGACGAACAATGTCACACCGATGCCGGCGTAAGCGAGGCCGGCCAGCGACTTAATGGTCGGGTTAATACGGGCTGTTTGACATGTGCTCACCAGTGATGGTAGCTGGTATCATCACCGTCGGTACGCGGCATTGGCACTACGAAAGTACGCAACCTCGATATGATCCTGTGCAGTAATGGTGGCTAGGTATTGTTTGGTCTTAGTAGTGTCAACCCTCTTTGCCAGGGGTACTTGCTTGACCACCGGCTTCATGAAGTTGATTAAGGCGAATTGGTCGGGCTTGGCGCCTGCCGGACATGTCTTGTCGGTATACTTTGCCAGGTCTCGGCAACGAACAACATCGGCACCCGCCCTCCATCCCCGAGCGAGTAGAATGTGTGACAGATGATATGTACGGGAGCTTGGCGAGTCGCCCGGCGAATTGGTCGGGCAGGGCCCCGCTAGTGATTATCACGGTGTTATCTCTCAGCTGAGAGTAGCCATTATCTTTGATGGTCTGGAAGCTCAGCCTCTCCATTCCGCTGACGGAAGTCAGGTAAAAGCTTCCGGCGAAGAGGGCTAGGATCACGCCACAGACGCTACGAAAGATAGCTCTGGAGGTACCGCGGTACGCTTACCGGCGATCAGGACGGAAGCGTTGTTCGACAAGCGGACGCAGAGCAGGGCAATTTTTGTTAGTCAACCAGCCACCGGATAGGACTAAGCCAAGCATGATCGTTAAGAAAGCTCCGACGAAGACTAGCGAAGATGCTGCGCCGGAACTATCCTTTCTGATCCACTGTCGGCCATCTTTGGTCGATAGCCAGGCGAATAGGCCAAGACCGATTGCCAGGATGATCACCGCCAGATACGTAGCTTCAACTTTCTCTAGGTGCGATACGCCCAAAGGTGAGATCTGGGCTCGACGCATTCGTCGCCAATTGATGAAAGCGGTCGCCTAAGCGTCAGGAGTTGATGATAAACATAAGGTGCCGTAAGACGCCTGGTCGCACGTCGCTCGGCCACATTCGTTCGCCATCGATACGGAAGTTGAGTAGCGGCGCTGGAGCGACCAGTCGAGTGAATCCGATCGCAATACCGACAGCCGAAGCTAATAGTGACCCAGGATCAGGACACGATTGACTTGTCGCTTAGTAGCGCCTGATCAGACGCAGGCGGCGTAGCGTCTCGCTCGAGTAGCGCCTAGTTGAGTGGGCTACCGAGACGAAGACGATGATGGGGAAGAGTAAGATCGCTCCACCGACGCTGAGGACGACGATCGAGGCGGCGTCGTAGGATGCTGTTGTCATCAAATCCACTGCGGTATATCTTGCCATAGTGCTCCTCGTGCTTTTGACTTTTTGGCATCGACTCGCTGATTATCAATAGGGAGTCGGGTGGCTGATATTTCAGGTACGGCGCCGAGATATTTATTAAATTGCCCAAAACGAGCCAAGATATCGTCAGCCGGGTGTTCATCAATGACCTTTTTAAGGGCTGGAGATAGTAGTATTCGCCCGGTTGCATCACTTTAAGCTGGGGAACTTGAATGTCTCAGCGGTACTCATATATCTTGGAGTTGTTCAATTGATCGACCGTGCCAGTCGGGTGATATTACCTCGTAGGGCGGCTGATTTGGGCCGGTTTGACGCCGGGTATCGGCCTTTGTTTCACCCCACTAGTCTTGATAAATGGCTGGTGCGGTGACCAAGACCGAGAGCCCATTGACTCTGCGGTAAATAGCTGATCAGCATCACGCCGATAGCGATGGCGACGGCGGTTAGTCCCAGGCGAGCGAAGGACTGTCGCCCTGATTTCTAAGTGACATCCAGCTGATACTCATTTCCCGTCTCCGATCTGAATGTGGCTGCGGAGTGAGCGTCACCCGGCAGAGCGCCGAGACGGTCCATCACGAACAGTCACTTCATCAGCATAGGCGGCAATAGTCGGCCTCAGGAGTGACCATCACTACCGTGGTGCCGTGAGCGAGCGGTACCTGATGAATAGCTCCATGACCCTTTCTGAATTGAGTGAGTCAAGCGAGCCGGTCGGCTCATCGGCGAAGAGTACCTTGGGGGCTAATCACCATAGCCCTTAGCTTACGGCGATGCGTTGCATTTGTCCGCCTGAGAGTTCGCCGAGCATATTATTGCTTTTGCTACCCAGCTCGGACTCGGTTGAGCCATTTCGAGCCTGCCTCAGCGTTTCCTGCGTTTGGACACCGTTACAGCAGTGGTAGGGCGATGTTGTCGAGTGAGGTTAGCTCAGGCACCAGCTGACCAAACCGAAAGATGAAGCCAGTTAGTGCGACGTAGTTTGCTTCTCTTGTCGTCACCAGCTTGTCGATCACGCTTGCCGTCGAAATCAGACTTTCGCCACATTCATCTCGGTGATGGCGGCTAGCTAGTAGTAAAGTTGATTTGCTCGAGCTGCTCGCAATCCATGATAGCGAGTATTTCGCCAGGCTGAATATCTAGGCTGATGCCACGTAGAGCGTGTGTCTGCCCAAACGACTTCTGATATTCTTGGCGCTATCGATCGATCGTCCATGTATAGTTCCTCCTTTAATTTTGTTAGATGAGATGGTTAGCTCAATCCAGCGTAAGTCTGCTTCCAGGTGGTAGAGAGCATGATCTATCAGAAGCGTCAGACAAGTTGTTACGCCGTTCGTTGGTCAGCGACCGCATCTTCTGAATATGGGCGTAGCGCTGGTTGTTCAGGTATGGAGCGGCGTCACCGTCCATCAATATAGCGAGAACCGTCTTGACATACATAGTTGCCCTGGAGTTGGGGAGCGGGTTTCCGGTGAGGCTAGCACCTTTGAGTTGCTCTCTGCCCCAGGTCAGTTATCTCGTAGCGAATTCGGTCACCTCGCTAGAGCCTGGAATTACTAGCTCAGATACCCTTTATCTTATTATCTCTTTTAATCTAGCTAGTGACGAATAGATTTGCCCGCAATATGGGCTTATCTTTGCCAAAGTAGCTATCATATTTTTCTTTAGCTCGTAGCCGTAGTTTGACCCATTGGAGAAGCTAAGTAGAACATATTGTGCGTCTATAATGCGAGTATACACTGAGTGCATAGCTATGTAATAGTTATAGCCACTGGTGCATAGTATACACACGGTTGCTATTCAAAGAGTATACTTAGATACTGTTATATAGCAACGATGTTGTGACCCAATTCTACTACCACTCATGTATGGGCGTAGTGTAGGAAAATAGCTGAGCTTTGGGTCTTATGATCCGCTCGGCTACTAATGATGACCTGAGTATCTTCGTCTATATGCTTCATGCTCATTCTATCAACAGTTTTATGTTTTTAGATATTATAAGGGTGTAGTGTAGAGCGACGTTGTAGGTGGGCATGGCGACTGATAGGTACCAATTGAACGAGATCGCATTCAAATTATCGGATGTAGCTACGGTGATGATGATGGCGATGACGACGCAGTCTTTTGGTATTTCGTCCGTAGTTACATATAGAGTCAAGATAGGAGATAGCATACTTGGTACAGTGATGAGAATAACCGAAGTGGATTTCCATCATTGCCATAGATATAGCTATACATGATGGCGAATAGGATCTCTTTATAATTACTGGATTATCAAGCCTCCAACAGACTTATCTTCTTACTATTCTTGGTGTTACCAGAAAGATGCCTTCGCCTGTTAGCAACGACCTTTTACTGATGACTCCAGACTAACGTAAAACATAGATCCATACAGAGCTGGTAACAATATAGAATAGTAGTTTTGACTGATTGAGACGGTGGAATAGTAAAATGATATCGTTCATCATTGAGTGTATTAAAAATACAATCGTAGGTAGTGAGTAGCCAGGATGGATAAGGGAGGCTGCACGATAATAGTGGGAAGAATATTAGATTGATTACTACATAAAAGAGCAAAGACTGCTGTCAGGGAAGGCTGTAAGTGAATAGTACACGTCAAGTTTCGTACCATTTTAGATTTGAGCTCATAATCCGTCGGCTATATTTCTTGATAAACCCATATTGCCTTGAGTCCATTTTGAATGCCTCTTCTTAAATGCAAGGTAGCTCTACAGGATATTCTTCGGCATACGATGTCCTTGGCGAATGCAGTATAGCATCCATGCATTCTGCACTCTAGGCTAAAACATAAGTCCTCTGCGACGACATGAGAACGTCGGCTTGCAGCATTTATGACTAACCATTGCGCCGTGACCAAGCAGGGATAAAAAGCCGTAGCGATACTTCTGACAGATTGGTATATCTAATGATGCGAATCTACGCCTCTAGATAGTGTTCTCTACAGCGTTTCTGATTCCTGTGGCGATGTGGCTAGTTTTGTATGATGAGATTACGATATCGCCTGAAGTACGTTAAGCATTTCGTGACAAAATCCGTGGAATAATCTCATGCTATCCAGTAAGACAAAATAATCGTAATCGGTTTTTCCATTAGATAATGATTGATATTACCGGTTTTAAACCCTATGCGATCGTTTCTGTCGGACAACAGTTGCACCGGCATACTTTGAGCGAAATCATCAACTCTCTTTATATAGTTTTCGTCGTCGGAATCATCGAGAATAAACAGTCTGGCAGTTTGGATAATCTTGCTCCATGCATCTCCGTAGACTTTCCGGGGAGAAATCGTTAAATGTGCAGTATAGCAGGATGACACGGTCTCTCTTTCGGGGAGAGTCTTTCCTTGAGGAAGAAGGAGTGCTTGCTTCAAGTAGTAGGTAGCAGTATGTAACATCTTTTCATCCATTAAGCCAAAAATAACCGATAAAGAAAGTGTTTAGAACAATCAGAGGCACAAAATTGGCTTCGACCATGAACTTTGTATGTTACCCAGGACGTATGACTGGATAAATGCCGCATCGTAAATCCGATTAGAGTACTCCATAATATGAGTAGTACTATGTAGAGATACGGCCTGTGGATATTTTGCATAGATATGTAGATATTACACCTTTTAGGCTTAGCTGGTATAAATTAGCTCTGTCTTTGTGCCGGTCAGCGTATTGGTCGACGCACGAATAAATGTTATTGACCGATACAGGTTTCTGAACACCGGCTGCTCCTGTTGCAATACAGTTGACGGACTCGAAAGACAAGAATGTAGAGTTGGTGATAAACAGCACATGCGCATGTCGCGTGATGTGCTATAATCAGCTAGGTTTCCATGGACAAGTCATATGCGGATGGTGGAATTGGTAGACACGCATGCCTTAGAGCATAAAAGGCCTCACGGCGTGAAGCGTTCAAGTCCTTTCATCCGCACCAAAGATATTATTTTTCGTTACACCTGCTGCCGAGTCGGTTTCGGAAGAGAGGATGATTTGTGTGCTATACTCTTAGCATGAGCAAGATTACTGATTATCTGAATGAGCACATTACCGGTGATGTGGTGCGACGGATAACGTAAGGAAGCAATTTGCGACTGATGGAGTATCTTGTCGCCGGACGCTCAATCTGGTGGCGTATCCGAGATAGCTGATGACGTGCGCAAGGTCGCTCGTTCGCCTGGCGTCTTGCTGAGCGGGTCAGGTGCTGCCGATTACGCCACGTAACGGTACGGATGTGACGGGGCGGCGATTGGTCGGGGAGTGGCGATATCTTTCCCGGCTCATATGTCGCAGATCATGGAGTTTGATCTCAACATTTCGATGATTCGAGTCCAGCCGACCGGAGCTGGATGCGCTTAATCAAGCCGTTGCTACCAGGGGCTGACTTTGCCGATATCCAGTGGTTATAGCCGAGTATCGACTGATCGGTGGATGATTGCCACCAATGCACCGGGGCGACAGTCTGGCAGTGGTTCGATGCGAGACTCGACAAGCTGGAGGTTGTCCTGACTAATGGTGAGACTATTCAGACTGGGCGGCTGACTGAGCGTGAACTGAGTGAGAAGAAGGGGCTGCAGACACTAGAGGGAGATATCTACCGTTCGGTGGATAGCCTGATAGAAGACAATCCGGAGGTAGTGCAAGAGATTGCCGATCGTCGAGTGCTTGATGGTGCTCAGTGTTTCAGATCAGGTGCGAGGTAAAGACGGTAGCTTTGACCCGACGCCACCCCTGGTGGCCTGCACAGGACGCTAGGATAGTGGACACAGGCGATTTTGCGCCTGATTGACACGCCGATGGATCGACACCTGGTAGTGGCGGCGCTAGGTGATGATGTTAATACGACTGACTTAGCCAACCTGATCCTCGAGCTGGAGCCGGCGATGGTTGAGGTGGTAGATGGCGACACCTCGTCGTTGGTGCACGAGATTACCGGCTATCAGCCGTGGAGCAGTATCACTAGAGTTACCCGCCTCACTGATGTTCATCGAGTTTGATGACAAGCATAGCAGCCGAGCTGCGCAAGATCGCTAAGATAATGGAGCAAGCGTCGACGCCAATATCGCCATTGAGCCGGACGACGTGACAAGATGATGGCTGCTTACAACTGTGTCTCGGCGATTACGAATTACAGCGATGGTGCACGACGGCTATCCTCGCCAGTGACCGAGCTGTCATCCCGGTTAATGACCCGGCTGATGTTAGGTGAGAAGTCGAGGGAGCCTGATAGCAATCATCTGCAGGCCGGGTATGTGGTGCAACTTCGGATCGGGGCTGATATCTGTTTACCCACTGGTTAATCTGGCGAATCTGGGTCAGAGGCAGCGATCGTACGCCAATGGACGTTGAGCAAGATCGCTAGTAGCTACGAAGCTCATTGGCCGGTTGCGCCGGGACGGGGCGATTAGTGTCACTTGGCGGGTGAAGGATCAGGAGAGTAAGGCGGTTGCTGACCTGCATCATCAGGTCAAAAAGCATTTGATCCTTATGGTATCTTGAAATCCGGGTGCGGGACGATGGTACAACTCTGGAAGCGAAGTCTTGTCGAAAAGGGTGCAAGTTCACCTGGGTCGGCTGACCCAGTATAATCTGGGTGTGGTTAGTGTGATATAATCAAGCGCGTAATGCCGAAAGGTCGCACCTTATAGAGCGATGGAGACACCCGCATTTCGCAATATGGCGGAATTGGTAGACGCGCTAGTTTCAGGTGCCAGTGAGCCATGCTCGTAGCGTTCAAGTCCTTTGTGCGTACCAGGTATTATTTTAATGGATGCTACTAGTGGAGCATCATCCACTAGTGTGGTATAATTCACCCCGTAGTAATTAATCAAACAGGAGAAGATTAAGAGATGCAAGATAGTGATCGAGACAAACGCCTCCCACAGTCGCCTCGAGCTACTGAAGTCAAAGCCCAAAGTAGAGCAGTCTAGCGAAAAAGGTCGGGTGATGACAGAGGCGATGTGGGACATCAAAGAAAACTGAGCAGTGCCGTCGGGCATACCACCAGCACTAGCGGAGCGGAGCTGACGGCAGCGACGGACGATGCCTTGGTCTTCATAGCTGATGAGACAGTCAAGTCGGCTGACCAAGATGGCATGCGAACCGACATGGAAAAAGGTGGATATCCGGAAGTCGCGGCTGTCGTGGTCGAAGGAGCGATGGTGAGAGTGGCAATAAGCCAACCACATCAGATAACCCGATCGTTAGCTTCTGGATAAGGCTGGTCGGGACAAGGAAGTAACGGCTATGATCAAAGAGCTGAGGCGGAAGGAGCTAGCTACCAACTGGCGAGGACGTCGCCTGATGGCAGAGCTGGCTCGGGATTAATCGAGCTGGCTACGGTGCTAACGTGGGTACGGGTGACGAGTCGGATGATGAGCAGCGGGCTAAGCAAGAGCAGGCGGATGAGGATAAGAACGAGCCTGAGCCTGAGTCTGAGGTGGATGATGGTGAGCCGATCTCGACCCGATGATACTAGTGGGGATAAAAGACGAGGCCGAAGCTGAAAAAGATAACGACTAAGCTGCTACTGACGAGACTAAGGCCGACCTTTGATACTAGAGGAGGAGTTATCGGCGCCGGAGTCAGAGGAGGATTCCTGACGAGACTGATGCAGACCCTGTAGAACATCCAAGGATCCTAAGGGCTGATCCATTTGACCAGCTAGGCATTGAAGCGCAACCAGTAGCCTGAGCGGCTTGCCGTAGTCATGTATTCATCCTCAGTGTGATGAGAAGTAGTCTGTAAGTCTTGCTGGCTATTGAAGACAGGGGCGACTTCTAGAATATGGCTAATCCGTCATAGAGTAAACTCAGTTGTTAAGGAGATAAATGCTCGCAATCCGTTTACAACGCCAAGGTAAAACCCCACTACGCTACTTTCACCGGGTGATCGTGCAAGATGTCTTGCGCCATCCGTCGAGTGGTAAGGTAGTGGCTTATGTTGGTTGGCATAATCCACACACCAAGCAGGTTCAGCTAGACAAAGAGGCTATCGAAAAATTGCAACCATGGTGCCCAGCCGACTGATCGAGTGGTGCGCATCTTGACCATGAAGCGGATAACGATGCCGAAATGGGTCAAGGCAGTCAGGGGCAAGCAGCGAGATATTCGTAACCCCGAGAAGCTGCGTCGCAATCAGCCTAGAGAGGAGTCAGCCGAAGCACCGGTCGAGGAGACTGCAACTAGTGATGGCAATGGTGGTGGTGATACAGCTCGAGCCAAGTCAGAGCCAGCTGAGACAGACGAGCAGGACTCAACGCTGAGTAAGCGTAGGTTGGTAGAGGACAAGCCCCGCTCATTGCATGGCAGCGGGTTTTGTTAGAATTAGCCTAGCTAGACTAGGGAGGCGGATATGATAGAACAGCAGTTTGTTGAGTTTAGGTTGGTGCTGGTAGATCATCCATACTGTGTCTGTCAAGCGAACTGAAGATGACCGAGGTATGCTCGAGCTGAGCGTCGCACCTGATGACCGGGCAGAGTAATCGGTCGTCGAGGAGCGACGGCTCAGAGCCTGCGTAATATCTTTGCGAGCACTGGAGCGAAGAATGATTGCTATAATCTCAAGATTGTTGACACAGACAATCAGGGCGAAGCGAGGCGACATCTACAACAGAAAACGGCGAGGCTGTCGATACTGTGGAAAATAAAGCCACTGAAGATGTGGAAAAAGACACTTAGTCGTGCCGATAAGCTTGTCGAACCTTGCAGACCGGATGATCTTGATATATAATACCTCAGTTCGAAATGTGCGCGAACTAAATGTGGAGATTTATTTGTGCTGTAAAGCCGTCCTATTTTATTAGGCGCGGTTGTCAGCGAACTATCCGGCATGCTGAGAATCAGCCACGATGAAAAGACTTTGTCGTGATAACGCTATTTCCTGAGATGCCTGGACGGCACTGTCTGCTCCATGATGGAAGCGCAGAGACCCGGTGGAAGCGCGGAGTTTGTGCCACCAATCTGCGTGACTGGGGCTGGGACCTCGGCGTCAGGTTGACGATGCCCTTCGGCGGTGGGGCGTGTGTTGCTGATGATCGAGCCGCTGACTAAGGCGATAGAGCGGGCTAGGCTGATCTTTACCTCGGGCAAAGGTGCTGCTGATGACACTCGCTAAGATTCGGTCTGCACCAAAAGCAGGCATGGCTACATGCGGAGAGTGATGACGATTACATCATCGTCTGCGGGCGCTACGAGGGCTTTGACGCTAGAGTCGAGGAGCTCGTGGATGAGAAAATCTCGGTGGGTCGTTATGTGCTAACTGGTGGCGAGCCGTCACGCGATCGTGATCGACTCGATCGTTCGCTTTGCTACCGGGTGTACTTGGCGGTGGCGACGAAGCGACAGTGATCGAAAGCTATTCGCAGCTGGATGCGCTGGAGTACCCTCAGTATACTAGGCCGGAAGAGTATGAGGGGAAACGAGTACCGGAGGTGCCTCTCAGGTAACCATGCCCTGATTGAAGTGGCGTCGGGAGCATCAGATCGATCTCTCAGCTGATTCGGTAAACGACAATACGAACGTTACCTCAAATGATAATCGGTGTCGCCCGATAGAAGAAAGAGGGTCGGCAGTGGCCGACCCAAGAGGTGTGGTGGAGGGAGCCACGCCTCGTCGAGCATAACGTTTGTTAAGTTTTTGTTTGAACTTTTGCTTACGTATATACTTCAGCACGTTTAACCGGCTGAGCGCAAGAGGTTTGTATATATTATAAATGAAATGCTTGCTAATGGTATAATGTTGCGCGGCAGGGGCGGGCAAAAGCATAACGAAATATATCGATGGCGGTCGAATGCCAGGACTACTTGGAGCACCTGTGGCTTACCGAGCGCTAATCCGGAGCTACCAAGACCAGATGGCGATGGCCTGGGCGACCCAGCCGGTCCGCTAGTAGGCTTGATCTATATTGCCGGAGCTGGTGGACGTTATCGTCCTGTCACCATACATGAACTGACCACCACTGAGATCAGCAAGCATGATAACTTGATGTCACCCAGTACTCGTCTCGGCACGATGCTGCAATTGATCGACTTAATTAGCCGAGCTCGAGCGACGGCTAAAAGCGTCATTTTATCTATCCCTGCTAGTCTGGCTGAGGCAGAGGTCTGTGACTATTGGCTCAAGAAAGGCGTGTTCGTGCCATACCAAGACCCTCTTATGACTATCGACCCAGCGGTCGCTCTGGCCTGAAAGAGCTCAAACGACCCGGTGGCCAAGGCCAGTCGATGCGACTATGATTGAGCTGAGAGCGAGACCACCTTCGCTCGGTGACGCTCTGTGCTAGTGATCGGTATCGAGAGGAGGTCGCCAAGATGCCGGCGACAATCTACTCTAACCATGCCGGGCGTGCCCTTGTGTCTCATCAGGGAAGAGATCGGCGCACCTAGTCCGAGGCAACGGTTCGAGTCGGGTAGAGCTAAATGCCGGCACCCGATGTATTGAGCGATGACGAGTATGCCGGCTTTTAGCGAAGTGGTTGACAGCTAATGCTGACCAGATTTTTCAGGTAGTTAATGTCGAAGCGCAAGATAACGATCCGGCTTCGGTGCTGAGCTATTATCGTCAGCTGATCGCTCTGCGCAAGAGTAGTTTGATCTTAAAAGACGGTGCCATCAAGTTCGTGGGTGATCGTGGCAGCATCCTTTGCTATCGGCGGTCGCTTGATGGTAGCAAACTGCAGGTTACCAGCACTGTCTTTCTAGGTATGCCACCTGGTGACCGAGATAGCTAGGGGAGAGCTAGTCTGCAGTAGCTATATTGGGCGAGGTGATCTAGCCAAGCCGCTTTGCTCCATATGAGGCAGTGATTACCATCGACTAGCGTTTGGGGTGACATGCGTCTAGCTGGCAACGCCTAGTTGTATTACCCTATCTGGTACCCGCCATCAGGAAAATAACGTAAATGACGGTGAAGAGCATGAAGAGAATGATCGGGGCGACACTGCTATCAGGTCACGCTCGTCGTTAAGGTCGGAAACACGCAGAGTTAAGGAATTGACGGCAGATGGTAGTGATCGACATCGCGCGATCGCTGGCCAGCTCGGGGGCTTAGTTCAACCCCTATACCGGCTAGTGTGCCGGCGGCAATCGGCAAACTGACGACATTGTAGAAGAGGAGAAAAGATATTTTTGTCTGGATCTTGTGAGTGGTCAGTTTGGCTAACCCGAGGGTGCTGCAGATTAGCTGAGGGCTGCCATCATTGACGATGACGATATCTCCTGTCTCAATGGCTGCCTCGGTACCGGTGCCGATGGCGATGTGCCGATCGCTGCCAGCCAGGCCGGCGCATCATTGATACCGTCGCCGACCATAGCTACGACGTGACCCTTTTCTGGCGCAAGCTGATTACCCTTTGGCCTGCACGTCTGGCTTTGGTGCTGGCAATGATCTGCTTTGATCCCGAGTCGGCGAGCGACTGCCTTGGTGGCTGTCTCGCTGTCGCCGAGAGAGCAGATAGGTTCGATACCTCAGGCTGATGGAGAGCTGTTTGACCAGCCCGGACAGCCCCTCCTCTCGGCTGGTCAGAGATGCCAGATCACGCCCAAAATTTGCTGCCTGGTGAAGACGTAGCACATCGCCTTGCCCATCTGACGCAGCGCTTTGAAGTGTCAGGCAGGCCGGACTGGCGCAATCCCAGCGAGCGCACTTCGCCACCCAGGTATTTCGCGCCTGATTAACCCGCTGACACGGTTAGTCACCGCGCCAGCCCAGTCGTCGGACTGCGCTAGTCGCAAATCATGGCGCTTCGCTGGATCGCTGGCAGATAGCCTGAGCCAGAGGCGTGAGACTGTGCTTGGCCAGGCTCTGGCGATAGACATGGTCTCCTTAGCGGCGTGGCAGAGATCGTGACAATAACAGCGGTCACGGGCTAGTCAACCTCGCCGGTGCCGGTTCATCTAAAGACGATAGTGTCCACTTGGCTAGCGCGACCTAAAGCTCCCTGCTGCCTTTTGGATCACGCATGCCATCTCCGAGTGCCCAAGTCAGACGCTATGTGCGGTAGTTACACTGGGGCCAGCCAGACCAAAAGCGCAGTTGCACTATGATACTGGAGAGGAACATAGCCGCGGCTGACGATGCTAAGTCGGAGCTCAAGGAAGAAATATCTGACAGCTGAAACAGATCAGGGTACAAAGAGAATGTGACGCAGCGGGATCTGAAGACATTGACATACTGATCAGCGATGTTCGCCGGATCGTTCGATCAGAACGAGCACCTCGATTAGCTGGATGACCTGGGCCAGCAGTGTCTCTCTTCTGCGGGCGGTCAAAGGCTGTGCTGACTCGCCTCACCTGGAGCCACTGGCAGGCACCGAGCAATTTCGATCACGTGACTGTTCAGCCGCTTTGCTGACGGGTGCGCCTCGCCAGCAATATTAACGCTTCCATTGACCGAAGAAACACCCGTCAACGACATAACCATCGATAGGGATGCGTTTGTGAGGGTTAATGATCACTTCTATCGCCGACCCCACCCGGTCGACGGGGGATATTGATGTGATCGCTACCGCCGCTGACGACGTGAGCTAGGCCAGGCTTTGGAGCCGACCAACTGCTTGACTGATTGCTGCGCCTTCCGGCTAATCGCCCGCATCTCCAGCCATTTACCAAGAACGACGAAGACGAACAGAAAGGTGACCGTACCAGCAGCGCGCACTCCGTCGACTAGCGGGACGACGAGCGAGTTATTCTGGAGAGTGGCAGTAGGCAGCCACAGCTATGAAGCATGGGCGACCGAAGTGCCGATGGTGATGAGGCTGTTCATATCGAAATAGCTGATGCTTTATACCTCGGATGGTACTGCTGCGCCAGAAGACCAGCCCCAGTTAGATAATCGCTAGGGTGTGGGATGATCGTGGCAGGTCGCCAGAGGCGCCCATGGCGCAGGCAGGTGCGGTAATAGCTGAATTAGGTATTAGCCAGTCCAGTGCCAAGAAACCGGTTGCCGGTAGACACACAGGATGATCGAAAAGATCAACCTTCTTTAGCTAGAGTCGAACTCACCGAAACGCTTTGCCTTCCATGTGCATATATCTTCATATTATACCCTATTTAGTGGCGGTGGTGCGTGCTGGATGGTAGATAGATGTTTCGATGATAGCGATGCTAATCCGGTAAGCGCCAAAAGCTCTGAGGTCGTGCTTCTAGATAGAGCTAAGAAAAGCCCGACGGCGACGATACATTTCAGACGATGAAAAGCGCGACGATATTGCTGCGTAAGAGGAGCCGCCAATGATGGCCTGATGAAACCGGTATTCTTGACGACTAACTTAGCTTTTGGGTGTAGAGCCAGCATGATGGGGGATGCTGGCGAGGAAAGACATCACTCGGCTCGCCCGCTCAGCTTGAGAGCCCACAGGAGGCGAGAGGCGATGATGGTAGAAACTCGAGCGAGACACCCTGGCACCAGGAGCCAGTACACTGAGCCATCCGGATGGACGGAGGGCTCTGACTCGGCGATAGTTCCCGTCCAATATGGCGGACATCTGATAGTCGAGGTGCAGTTTTCCAGTAATCGACCGCGATAATACCGAAGACGATTAACGACATGTGGGCGATGACCAGGTTACTGGCAGTTAGCGGCCGAGTGCTGGCCAACCTTGATGCAGCGAAGCCAATCACCCTGACGGGCAGACAGGTGGATGGCGATATTGCGGAGCAGACGATAGTCGTGCTCGATAAACACTTGTCGAGCTGAAGCTCTTTTAACTGGCGCGCCGAAATAAATGATCGTAGAGCTAGCGTGCCGAAACTGCAAGCGCTTGATAAATAAATGACCGTCGCGTGACGTGGCCTCCTTGCAGTACGACTGGCTAAGCGATCAGGTGTCCTGAGGAGGAGGACGATGAACTCCGTCGCTGGATGATTCCCATGATGATGGGCGGCAGTATTGGCAGATGTACCAAGTGCATGCTAGTCTTTCTGCGTTTGATCTGCTGATTTAGCCTCAGTCCGGACCACCTCCTGCGCTCGGCGATATCTTCGCCCGCTCAGTCTTGTGGATTGATTTGCTCCTCGGAACCCGCCTACGGTGATAGCCCGACGGAGTTGCTTTTGGTCTTGTGGTAGGTCTCGGATGTGCGTAATACTCCGCTACTAGACCATAGGCAGAAGATGTAAATACCGACGATCCACATCATCCCTGTGGTGGCTCGTCGGGCTGGAATAGCACTCAAGAAGCTGCGAGAATGACACCGATGTGATACCGATGGTGGTGGACGAGCGGCTTGGACTCATTGTCCCCGGAGTAGGAGGCGATTGCTTCAGCCCAATGACTGGATGAAGATATAGATAGCTCAGGATAGCTGCGATGAAAGCCATGACGATCGGATTTGAAGCCAGGCACCATAGTGCTGATACCGATGCCACTAGACGGCAAAGATCATCGACCGTCCACCATAGATCATGTCTTTTCTTAACACTCGAGCAGAGATTTGCCTAACATGATAGCCGATATTAGTAGAACCAAGAGACGCCGAAGAGATAAATAAAGACACTGACAAGATGAGCTGAGGGCCCAACTCACTCGCTGGGACTAGACCTCAACTTACCATGGCGTTGACTAGCCCACTGGTGGCTATAATACTAGCCACAGACTCTTGAAGCGATTTTTCGTAACTTTAGCTGGACGATCTCTTTCTACCATTCCCTTATACAAAATGTAGTAAAGCCCAGGTTAGTTTAGTCAATAAGCAGAGATCAAAAGTATTTTCGTGCTACCGAAAGGTACTTGGCGGACGTTACTTGACACCGGGAGGCTGGAGTGGGCTGGAGTGAACGTGTGCCAGTCCTGTGGCTCTGATTGATTTGGTCAATCGCCTTAACCAGACTAGTGGAGCGAGTGCCTGGACTGAGCAGGCTAAGTTGGTCTCGCTAGCGACCGAAAATGATAAACATATATCCCCAGCTGGCAACGCGTACCGGCGGACGAGCTCGAATAGCGTCTCGGCTAGCCGCCGATAGCTTGATCGGAGCCGCAGCGACTGGACGATAGAACCTTGCGCCGGATAACGCCGCCTGGTTGCGCGGCAAACCCAGACAACAAAGCACCACGAGCTTTGACCCTGGCGGTAGCGGAGCTTCTTTTAGTCCGGACATTTTCGGCTAGTACAATGTAGAGACAAGAGCCTTCAGGTAATCTGCTGGTCGTTGCCACCATGGTCAACCACCCACTGTCGTCCGATCATAGTTTCTTTAGTTTGGTGCTGGCTGATCAATATCGTCTCTTCGGTATCCTCGCAGTCGCTGATACCAGCAAGTACCGGTGATACTGATACGAAAACCCGCCGGCGTAGAGTTACCCGTCGTTTGGTCTCCCAGAACGTGCACCGGCAAGTGTTGATACCGGCTCGGCGCAAGCGATGCCCCAGGCGCTTCGGCGACGCCGGTCAGGTCTCCCCGTGCTGGAGCGCTGCATACTTGACCAGATTGTCGGCGGTGATCATATCTAGCCCGTCGGGCTTTGTGTAGACCGGCGGCCAACTTGGCCAGGAAGCGATTAGCGCTTCAGTCCAACATTGATAGTCATCAGTGGCACTCACCGGATTTCTCGCCCGACCCGATCTTTTAGCTCTTGCCCGAGCCGGATCAGCTTGGTCGGCGTCGTAGCCGGTCGATCTTAGGTTGATATACCTCGTCGATCGACTGGCATGTCGCAGTCGGGGTGAATGTCGTGCATGGAATCCGAACAGGCGTCGGTAAACGGTGCTGTACTTAGCGCGGAGACTCAACCAGGAATCAATCCGCATCGGCGCAGAGCCTCGATACGTCTCTGCATGCCGCATGGATGCTCCTGTGCTTTAGCCCTCGTAGCTGGCGGTGATGATGCAAACAGTTAGCTAGTCCGATTGGTGACCCCGACCGGTCGGTGGCGCAGGTCGTACATAAGCTTTAAGCTGCCGGTGGCGGGCAAAGGCACTATTGAGATCCAGCCACGATCTGCGGTAGGCGGGGCCGATCTGAGGGCTCTAGGCTCGCTCCATCGATCACGACGATGCAGGCAGAGTCCGCGCAGGGTCGTCGCATCGTACCAGAGAGTAGCTCGCTGGTGCCGTCACTGACGTCAAAGAGGTCGCACAGCCTGGACGCCGTGTCGGATGGTAAGCATGCTCAGCCCAGCTTAGTGCTAGGCTGATATCGACACTACGATGACGCACCTTGACGGGCATAACTCCGAGCGCGGAGCCGGAACGACTCAAAAGAAAGCCCGATGACGTCGACCGGCTGATTGATTGATACGATTGGATTCATAAACCCCTAATAAAACTAAGAAAGACGGCCAGCCTGGGGTATCCAGTGTCTCAGAGCATCCGTCATCAGCCTCCATACCATCTCAGGATAATGGCGGAAACGCGCAGTGGCGACCGAGGTGTGATTGGTTATAGATCATTATAGCACTGTTATAATCTGGGTCTGAAAGCGACGACGGGCGACCCGGTAGGTCATACGCATGTCGAGCAGTACGGCAGCTGCACCTCTGGCGACTACCATCGCAACGAGGTGGATAGCCTGATCTTGTCAACACCTGCTATGCCGACCTGGCGGTTTCGCCCTTTGGCAAGATCGGCAACTTCCACTGCACCTCTATCTGGAGAGCTTGGACCGGCTGGTTGGAGGTGCTGAAACGGCTGGGTGCACTGATGGGAAACCGAGCCGAGGGTGAGCTGCTGAGAGTCTGTGCCGGAGTAGCCGCTCGGCGAGGTCTTATTGCATCACTATCGCTCATCGTGATTGACAGCACGCTGGAGGAGCAGTCTGGGACAGCCACTGCGATCAATACCGACGTTATTCTTGACCATTTAGCTTCAAGGGACTGGATGACAGCCCAGCGGGCGACGAAGATCTAAATATGACCTTTCGGCGTCATTTACCAGCCCAACGAGAGGCACCCACTACTTCGCGGTGCAGCTGATAGCCGGATTATCACAGAATTGGCTAATGCCAGGCGGTCACAGCGAGCGTGTAACTTTGGCTGGTCTATGCCGGATTGATGGCCGACCGCTTACTAGAGATCGTATCGTAGCGGTCTACAATCGAAGTGATGCCACCGGGCTTCTTTGGCAGGAGACATTTAGCCCGGCGTGCAGTGGCGTAATTCCAAAAGGTCGGAATCCATAGTACTGTGCCCGAGGGAGCGTTATCGGCTGCTGCGCCGAGCAGGCAGGCGATGGCCGCGGTACAGAGCGATGCTCGACTGATCAATCAGCACGACCGGTCGTCGTGGCGGCTGGACGGAACCAGGGCTGGCAACGGCTTTCGTCGGTCACGTCAGCCTGACTCGTCCTCGGTACGTCAATCCACCATCCGGCGCTGGGTCGCGGGCTGACTCGGGAGCAAAGAAGAGCTTGCTGACGCACTATATCAGATGCTCATCCGGGCGAACTGCCGTACCACTGATGTGCGATCTACGCCGATATCTCAGCTAAGCATTGGCACCGGGTGCTTCTACGATATTCGAAACGAGCGACCCGGAGACGAGAAGAGTAGTCGTCAGGAATCGTTTAAGCTTACTGGTCAGCCTCGGAAGGCGAGAGCTGCTTGTATCGATGCATTCACTGGTCCTGTCGGTTACTGGGCAAATGGTGCGGTTTTAGCTTAATGGGTGTGTTACAATTATACTCATTAGATATTTAGGAGATAAAATGAGACATAATCAAGAAGCGTTATCCGCGGCGCCCTACTGAGTCAGTGACGTGAGCTGGCTTGTCTCTCGTCAGGAGCGCGTAGGCGCCGTAGTATCGACGATCGGTGATACTATCAGGCAATCAAATACCTGGAGAGCGTTGGTTATTTACACCGCCTAGCCTTCGCTTTGAGCTGTATCACGGCTTCGCGGCGCCACGGAGACGACTGCAGCGTCTCTGCCGGGTTTTCGTAACGAAGTGGTGACGCCACTAGTCATGATAATGTTAATAAAGTGTGCGCTCTGGCGAGAGATACCTTTTCCGCTGAGAATGCTCAGTGAGTTTTGCCGACGAGCGGAGTCAGTCTGGCGGGCGGGCCGCGCCCGAAGTTCACATCGGACTGTCTCTGGAGGACGCCGATGCCAACATCACTGACGGTAGCCTCAGTCAGGTTGGTCGCTGCCGAGGAGAAAAGAGCAGATCAAGCCACCAAGCCCTCTACTTAAGCTTGAGAGTTCCTTTATGCATGGCGCTTCCACGTGCACTTGCTTGATCATCGGTGAGACACTCTGACCTGTCTCGCCCACAAGACTTCTTTTGCGCGCGCTGCCGTTCTGCCCAAACCTGGTCTGACCTACCGGAAATTACCGAGAGGCTGGGATTGACCATGCGACGGTGCGGCACATTATCAGGCGATGTTCACCAGTAGTTGATGACCGCTGACCCGGTGCAACTGTCAATGGCATACCTTACAGCAGCAAGACACCTACCGAGATACTCTATCCGATCAATCAGGCCGGCGTGGCGAGCTGGCTGGAGGAACGCGCATGTCGTCGTGTGAGGGAGAGGGTTCGGTCGTATGACCATACGACGATATTGAGCCGGTCTTTCTGTTTGATCTGAGCCAAAGCTGATACCGGAGGCGGAGTGATATCTCTTTACAGGCGTCAAAACTACCGCACGGGAGTTTGGTGATATTGCTATTCTGGCTGGACTGACGGTCTCAGAGACTGAGGCGGAAGACAGGGGGTTCGTTTGTCGACCGTACTATCTATCTACAACCCCACGCCACTCCCGATGCAGCCGCTGCGGATGTCATGGGCGAAGTCCCGGGCTACCGGAGGATAGCACGAGGCCGATGCCGGTAACTGGGGAGAAACCACTGGAAGAGCATGCTTCGAGACGCAGTACTGCGTAACTTTGACAATAATTACTGCGCTGGACAGCTGCGCAGTGGACGCTGCCGTTGATTATCCGGCTTGGCTCACCGACGCACGACCTGTAAGCTTCTGGAGTCAGCCAGAGGGGTGGAGTAAACGTAATCAACACATCTATAACGTTCGTGAGGCGGATCAGTTTATGCGAAGCGTTGATATTAGAGGAAAATATGCGTCAGCTGATCACTGGCATTATCGGCGAAGCGGCAACACTTGACCACTCGTGGTTTTATCAAGGGCGATCTGGATGCTCGGACTGAGTTGCTATCGTTCTGCCGTAACCTACTGACCAACTCAGGCGTGGATCAACGTCACCGAGAAACGACGCTAAGGCGCTGGCCGACGTTCTGTTTGATCATCCAGACTCGTGCGACTCGGCGGCCTACACTGATATGGCGATCACGACCAGCAAGAAGCATGGTGCTTATCGCAACTGGCCAACCTTTAATGACTCCTTTTATCCACCGGTCAGCATTACCAAGCAAGACGCCCAGCTGAAGTATGAGGAATAGGTGGTACATCCGCCGCATTATCTCATAATAAAAGGTTACCGATCCGGCTTAAGGTTAACGTCAATGAGTAGCCTAACTGTTGCTGCACATTTACTTACTTTTGAGCTCAGTAACACCTCAATCTTATCATGAAGCTAACAGGATTAAGTTTCTCGTACTGTTCTTTTTAGCGATAGCTAGTGCGTGGTGGTAAGTTCGGCAATGCTCTAGCCTGGCATATGGTGTCATGATGTCATAGCTCTTCTTGTCGTGACGTTTTAGTCTTGAGACCTGCTTCGCTCTCATAGCTAAAGGTTCGTGTTACCTTAAAGACGGGCTGGAAGAAGACATATAGTCTGACTGCTTCATAGCTCATTAAGAGCGGCAACTACTTCAGGATGATCATAACGGTTATAGCCGGTGTACTTGCGAATGACATGGTTATTACGTTCTTCTACGGTGGCGGTTGTCGTTCTTTTGCTTGGTCTTGATCTGGTCAGTTCAATTCCATATCTCTTGCACAAGCAATTAGCTTTTGCGTTTGATGAACTCACTGCCGCCATCCGATGCAGTCCTTAATCCGCCAAGGTAACGCTTTAGCCACCTGCTGAATAGAGTATAATGTCGCCAGATCGGTCCTATTGTACTGAGCTACCGGCTCAGTCCAGTAGTAGCCATATCTACATAGACTCATGAATCAGCAGATACGCCCAGTTTGCTGCCACAGTGAACCACCGTATCCAGCTTCACCATAGCCCAACCCCTGTCGGCATAGGTTGCCCTTAAAAGGTGGGTACCAGCTGCTTAAGGGCATTAGCTGACTTAGTTGAGCTAATCCTCTAACCAATCCTCGCTTCTTAGCCAGTTTTAATTACTTTAGCCCTCAAGCGTAGATAAGCTCATCTCCAGCAACAGCTCGGTAGTCTGATCGGCATATTGCCACATACCATCACGCTTAAAGATGCGAATGGCTGAGCCAGTCTCGCTATACAGTCTTCTTCCGCAGGATAACATAGGTTGCCATAAGGTAGCTAGAGCGATCTACCTGCCAATATAACGGGTGGTTCACCATAGCGTTTGGTCGACAGATCACGTCTACCATCAGCCAGATACTCGCTTTAAGGCTCTGATGACCGACTTGCGGTTCATATGGCTCGCCACAATGCCGTCTATTATCGCTTTTCTTCTGTTAATACCAGCCTTGCTGTAGCTGCAACATGAAACCCAATTATCTCTTTCACACCCATTCTACTTATTCCTTCATGATGCAGAACAGGTAACGCAACTTATGGGCTGACGACTCCAGCAAATGGGTAACCTTATTTATGAGATAATGCGATCCGCTTGACACTACATAAACGACCATTATAATAGCTAGTGCGATGGGGATTGCCAGTGGTAATGCAACGGGTCTCGATCTGATCGAGGTTCGTACATCCCCTGCCTGTTATAAACCACGAAGGCATGGTGGATTTTAGTTTAGAGTAGGAATGTTACTGGCGCGTTTATCAATCGAATTCATGAAGGTATCAGCCTTTCGTTGGGCGGCAGTGTTTGACGTAGCCACGCGGTACACCATCAAAACCTTGTCCATATATAAAATCAAGAAAACCACGAAAAGAAAAGATTAAATGTGCAACTACGCAAGATTACAGCCTGGTCTCTACTGATGTAAAAACTGGTTAATCGAAAAACAAGCTGCACCAAGTCGGTACATCTTATACTTTTACGGTTCTTCATGTAGCCTAAGTGTTATACTCTCCTTCCTAGTCATTGCGATGCTCGCTAGCCCTGATAGAAGTCACCAAATATTGCACTTACATTGTAGTATCACTGTCAGCATTATTATATATCACTGGTCTTTTATGCTAGTTCGCAGGTTGTAGGCGCACCAGCACTGGGCATGTGTTGTTAGTTGAGTTTTCAGTGTAACGTAGCTTACAGAACTCTGCAGCCTCGAAATGTAGTGAGTTAGCATGCGTGTGGGAGTAGTGCGTGTACATAGTAGACGACCTGCCCCAATAACCATTAAACATTATTTTATGCGAAATGTAGAGCCATTGGAGCACCATTGTTTGCTTAGCTCTTTTTCGATTTAGGATGGTTGGACCCATGCATCCGTGTGCACAAATAATCATTGTGTAGGTTTATCATCTATACAATACCTGACTTATGGTGCTGACCTGGCTTGGTTGCATTTCTTGCAGGTCCCACCTTTTGTATTGTGCTGCACATATTGGGTGTGCCAATTCATTGTCTCAGTAGCCTGTCGCCTTTCCAGCTTTTCTAAGACCTTTATGCTCTGCTTTTAGGAAACTAACATTAGCTATGGGTACTTATGTCTTTTTATGGCAACAATTCGTCTTTATTATTATATTTTCTCCATTTTGAGGATTATCCGGGTCGTATTTAAACGAATCTTCTACGGGCTAGGGTCTGACGATGAGCGGTGGTTACGCACCTTGGGGTGCACTGCACAAGCTTTTGAAATGAATACTGCGTGAATTTTCTACTCTGCGCCTCAAGAAATCCGCGATAATTACTAGCTTTGTGTTTGGCACAGACTTCTCATCCCTTGCTGACAGGAAGAGTCTGGCTTTAATGATCGTGACAGCTTTTCGTATTGGCACAAAGCGTGTCGATTTAGGCGTATTGTTCGACCAAATCTCTACCAACCAATCTTCGAAAATTCTAAGACTAGCGCTCGGGCTCTCGCCTCATTAGGTTCCTTTGTCGAGAGCTGGTAGGTTGCGATGTGCTCACTTGTTGTGGCGTAGGCTTGACAGTTCATTCTCTGCGAATTGGATCGGTGGTGTTACAAAACTTTCACGGATCTCGATAATTCCTACGCCATTGTCACCATCAATCCTTTTTGTATCTGCCGTTTCTTTCTTTTATAGTAATTTACTTTCTCGTGTTCAAAGTAAGCATGCGCTAGGTGCAGTCCAGGCGATAATCATTAGAACTGGTAAAATTGGCTTCAGTCCCTGAAATCGAGCCTCCTGGGGTCGCGTTGTAGTGTTGATACTCGCCGTGTAGCGGAGTCAATAGACTCTATCCAGCACCTTTCATCGCTTTCTTGACAACTCCTCCTGCCTGGTAGCCTTCCATTATATCAGCTCAAACCAAGATAATGTCTCTTTGATCCCCAAACCATTTGGTCACTCTAACTTGGCAAGCTTTAAGCCCATAGTTCTGTATCTTTGGCTATATATAACATTGTGCTGCCCCCATTCTTGTTATTAGACAACCTGAACTGGCTACAATTGAATTTATGATTTTTGTGGTGTTTTGTTGCTTCATATAAGTAGTAACAGGCCGGAAGGTGGATACATTAGTATGACTGAATCAGACAACTTACATTAAAGATGGTAAAGAGTTTACTCTCTGTCGGGCGCCGTATATACTCAGATGAGCTTAAGTTACAGGTAGCCTGTTTGTTTAATAATGAAACCTAAGCTGGAGAGGATTCAGGAGGTGAAATATGAGGTAACTGATCAGCCTTTAGACCGCTGGATTAAAACAGTTTAATAACAGGTGGCCTATCTGGAAGAAGAATCAAATCTACCCGAAGAGAGCGAGCTAGCTAATTTACGCAAAGAGCGCCGGTCTGAATGGAGAATGATCGAAACAGGCGTGTTTTAATACTGTAAAGACGGGTAAAGAATAGTCGAGGCGGTTTACTGTGAACCAAACCGTCATGGCAAGAGCTATGGTATTAGCGCCATCTGTCGGGCACTACGCGGTCACCACGAGCTACCTACTACTACCGGGCTAAAGACAAGTATACCGATGTCCTGACACTTGAGCTGAAGCGTCAAGGAGGTATTTTTGACTGCGGCTATAAGCGCTAAGGGTTTCGCAGAATACGCCAGACACCACGCATGGCTTAATGTCTCCAGCGTCGTATTAGACGAATGCGCTGATGCGGTTAGTCTTGTAAGCTGGGCAAGGAAACGTGCAAGCTATGCTAAGCTACCGGTTAATTCGTTATATCAAACCTGGGCTAACTGCCGTTTAACAATCGTTCACTACTGGAAGTGCTAGTCTGTGATCTGACCTATGGGCTGAGCTAGGCAAACAAGTACACCAGCCCCATTACGACTTGTGAACGGGAGATAAAGGCTTGCCATTAGTACAACCAAGCGATGGACTAGTCCAGCAAGCTACCCTCGCGGTCATAGCCTAAAGGATGGTATATCATACACTGATCGTGGTGGCGGAGTTCTTGCAACCGTTTGGCTGATCGCATTCTAGATGCTAATCATATTAAAAGTCGTTATCTAGAGGCGTACGCCTTTTAGATAATGCCGTGATTGAATCGACCAACTATCCTGAAAGCGGAATGTCTCACTCAGATTACAAATTCAAAGATCTTAATGAGCTTCTGACCTGATCTTTGGTGATTACGCGTGCATTGGTGGTATAACAACGTACGACTGCATGGAAGTTACTTTGGCTATAGAGCGCCGCTGATGGACTTACGAGTTAAATTCAGTCAAAAGGCAAATATAGAGAAACAACTCAAGAGTGTACTAATGGTAAAAAGTAAAGCTAGCACAACTGGCTCCACCTTACGCCTAAATAATTGTTCAGAAAAGTGTTGATAGATCAACTGTTTTTAAACTCTTTTTTATAATAGACAAACCTTCTCCATGGGTGGCTGGAACTAGTGTTGGGGTGCGTAGTGTTTGTTGTTACCAACATGCTTAAGCCGGTAGTATTTGCCTTTGGTGGAGAATAGCTATTGGCTGTTGGTCATAGGTCTGCTATCACTTTAACTTTTACTCCTGACGGCAACAAACGGATTTCACCATTATCCTCCATAGGTAAGTACTGCTTGCCGTAGTAACTTATGACATCGCGTTTAGAATAGTCCTGGTATGGTGCAATGCTAGGATGTAATCCAGATTCTGTTTCAGTTGAGGCTCTAATTCACTAAAGACAGACTGATCGCTACCGGGCGGAGCACCATACCTTTTGGTTGTGACTCTGGTAGTAAAGACTTGTCGTCAAATGTCATTGCTTGGTCTATACCGCTTATCCCATTAGCCTTGAGCTCGTTGCTCAGTCTGTCTTGAGCGGTGCGCATGAATCGTTCACCTACCTTTAGCCTGAGCAGTAGATGTAGTTATAATTCTTAATGAAGTTTAGCGCAGTGTGATCATCTAATCGGCTGGTACGCTTACCGCACTTTTATAGGAATGGACAAGCTAGCGATGGGGAGATATTTTTCTTAACGATGTTGATATTAATAATGACAAGCACTTCCTTGTAAACATATGTCAGAGCAGCAGTCGTCAGAGGCTCCTTTATCTTTTCGTGGTGTCTAATTCCGTATTCATTGCAATTTTTGTCCAATTCTCTAAATTCATTGTTGAAAATCTTCTCGGATCCTTGTCGCTCTGCCACTAATTTCTGCCACTATCTTCCTCAAAGCGATTGTCTCTCGGCTTCAGCGGGTGGGCAGTAGAAAAGTCTTTAGTCTTTCGAGAGCATCCCAGGCTTTCTCAACGCATTAAATACTTTTGCCTCTCTATAAACTTATCAGCCTCAAACAGCAGTTCTTCAGCCCAGGTTCTTCCTGCTCGTATATGGTGTAGTTATTTTGATTAGTGCTACAATTTTTCCAGGTCTGCAAGCCCGTCGTGATATTTTTATGCCTTTTGAATATTATTTGGTTTATAGCTTCGGCAAATTTACAACTCTAAAGTGGAGAACATATAAAGTTTCTGCATAGAATTCAGGACTCTGTGGCGTCAGGCACATTATAGGGCGGAGGGTATTTTGATATGATTCTCAACAATGCTATGGACCTCTGTATATATATTACTATGGTAGGCTTTTGGGGTGTGCATTTTGCAACTCATGAGGTGATGCTGATCTCGGTATCATCGTTCTCCACTTGCCAGTGTCATCGATCTACTAACTCTATCGTTGGTTATGGCGAATGTGCCTGACATATCTGATAATCGTACTTCTGGCGTGGAATCTCAATTGAACGGTTTTATTATTTATTAGACCTTTGTTCCTTTCACAGAGAAAGGAATAAAAATATCATCCCTCTGGTGAGTACTCTTTCGAGTGAGTACATTTCTTACGACGATATAGTGTTTTGATACAAAAGTTGATAGCTTCATCCTTTTTATTAAGTCATTGATTTTATCAAGAAATACTTCCCGAGTCTTGGACTCTCGTCTCTAATCTCCTGGATGACGCTGCATAAAATTGGAGATGAAAGTTTGTCGTCACTGATTAATCAACTTTAAAACATTCATTGTCACCCGATTTTCTGGAATAGACATCATTGTTTACTGTGTGTTGCTTTGAGTATCATCTTCTACGTTTTGAATAGTTACGTTCACTGCTCTTTATGACTTTCCAAATCGTATATAGCCTCTTAAGGAAATCAATTTCATTATTCGGACCGAAGTAGGGTAGCGATTGAAATATTCTCCTAAGAAAGGATCATTAATAGCTATTCTTCTCTAAACAATAATCACTCTGGAAACATCTAGCTTTGGTTATTTTCGTTATCCTATTTACTGTTTTAGTGATTCTGGCGTACCTCCTGTTGTTTGAGTTGTGTAAAAGGCTTAATATCTTGGCTGCTGTTCAGTGGCTGATGTAAAGTTGAGGGATTGTTTGTTGCAGATACGAATCTGCTGTCGTTGCTTCACTTCATCCTTTACCATTAACTATAATTTTATCTTAGCACCTTTAGCCATAATCTCTTTGGTAGCTTCGTTGCATAATTATATAGCTTTGCATTGTATCCCTCCCAGGGTCACTGTCACGGCTATTAGGCTATTTGGCGGAAGATGTTTCGAAATGTTGTGTCTGCATTATTACATGTGCGGAGTTTCCCGTAAGCGTAAAAAGTTAATCTTAATTGCTTTGCGCTATAAATAGAGCCAATGGAGCAAGCTGCTGTGGAAGTTGATGTGACAAGATGCTATCTTCCGGGTGTGGGGCGCCTTTGCCCGGCAAGTGGCGGTGAAGGGTGAGTTCTCGTGCGTGGCAAGCTATCCCGATGCGATAAAGGACGATCTGACGGGTGTCTGGTCGGTACGAAGTTGACGGAGTGCGAGCCGCGCCTAGCTGACGCACCAGCTCGAGGCTGCGATGATGGCGTAGTCTATTATCGCAACGATCCCAGGGCAGAAATGCTCAACCGACAGTGACGGCTGGGTTGGGGCTGGTGACCAATGGCGTGTTTGCATCGAGCGCTGCGATAAGTTTGCTGGGCGCTGCCGTTAGGGTCAACAGGTGTTATACGAAGATTCATATCGGCACGTTTTGCGTGGCCGGATCCCATCGACCACGGGTACTTTCACTACAGCCATAAGTAAGCTGGACTATCTAAAGGAGTGGGCGCGACCACTGCGTGGAGCTGACGCCCATCGCATGGCGACCAGTCATGACGCTATGCGCCGAGCGGCGCGCTTTACTCGGTGGAAGAGAATGCTTGCGGTAGCTTCGGTCTGAAGACCTTGGTCAAAGAGGCTCGCGGCGGGCTTGGCAGTAATATTTTTAGACGCGCACAATCGCTGGCCTAAGTCTGCCTTATGGCGGCAGGTTCGACGGCCGGAGTGAAGCAGATCAGGGTGCGTATTTCACTTTCTGCGAGCCGGTGGAGACGCAGAAGGCAGGCGACCCGACTATGGGCGGCGGGTGGAAGCGCGAGATTTTCATCGCCCGGCATAATATCGCCATGTGGCTTAATAGCTATCACTGGCTGACGGTTTTCCGGATCGATAAGCACTGTCTGGCACGCCGTATTATGATCGATGCCGGAATAATGACCCGGTTGACTCACGACTTGCTGCTCGACGCTTGCGCCTTTGTATGTCGCGGCTACGACCCAGTAGGGCGCACAAGATCAAGTCTGACTGCGCTGGATGACTGCTGAGGATTGTTCGGGCAACGGGCAGTGGTGACTAATGCCACCGAGTACGGCAGCAGGCGTTTGCAGTCAGTCGATCTCCAGCCCGCCGCATGTGATCCGCTGTGGTGCTTTGCATATCGGTGGCCGGACGCCGGGCTTGACTAACCCTGATCACTGTGCAGGGTTAGGCTTTTAATGGCGATTGGCGTCAGCGGGTCGTTTTCGCCGACAGCCGCGACACGGGCAGCAAATGGCAGCAATGAGCGGCTGGTGGCGACGGCGGCGACCGACACTCATAGCGTCAGCGCGGCGAATTGCCATTCTGAGTGCCGCCATCGCGCTGACCAGCCAGCGCCGTGATACCGATGATATTGGCGGGTCGGGAGTTCTTGCGGGCAGGGTGATTTTAATGATTGGTGGTGCGGCACTCTGATTGGGACAATGCGGGCAAGTGCTCACGCACTGTCGAGGCGCATCGTCACTTCAATCGCTCTGAGGACCAATCGGCTACGGTGACACCGGCGGTCTTCAGAGTGGCGATATCGGGGTGCTTCTACAGGGCGACGACACCGTCAGGTGTTGATGTGTCAGCGAGGTGGCTGACGGAGTCGCCGGTCATCGTGGTGGCTAATTTTAGTTGGCGAGTAGTGGCGGCACTCACCAGCCACCCTTGCCCTATGGTGATTGGTCGATACGGTTTTAACCTCGTCGTGGCAGGTTATTCAGCGGAGTTTTGCTGAGCTTGGCTGGCAAGGCTATCATTTCGCGGTATGTTGGTCGATCTGCCGCCCTATGTAAGGCACAGTGATGCACCCTGAATGTCCTGCCGCTTGATATAATAGCCATATGAAAGAGATGTACAGCAGCAGCCTCATGTCGAAGTCGCGCTTCGACGCGAGGCGCATAACGGCAGCGATCTCATCTGGGTCGTGAGCGGGCACAAGACGATGCCCTGGAGAGTCAGCTGATGGGCGGACAAGTGGCACCCATTGACCGGGTTGATGCGTCCCGGCTCTGCCGAGAGCGGCATCGGCATGGATCTGGCGAGTTCACTGGGGTCTCCAGGCAGGCGCTCTGGCGCGGAGATTTCGTCGCCAAGGTGAATAGCATCAAGCCGGGTCGACCGATAACTCTCCAGCAGACCGATGCCGGCGAGAGTGATGGCGGCGGCAGGTGCTGAGTCGCCAGTGGCCATCAGCTGCCGTCTCTGGGTATCGGGTGAGGCGGAGTAACTCGTCGCATGAGTCTACTATTGTGCTACTTGCTATGATGGGGGCTTTTATCGTGATACAAGGATATTGTAGTAGTCGGTGGCGCCAATACGGCGGTTCAAGAAGTGATCTTCTAGCCAGTTGCGATGCTAAGCGTGCGCATCGTCACATGTTGGTACGTGTGTCGTCTAAGGGCAGATAAGATATTAAGGGAGGAGCGACTAGTTGACTAGCGTGACAAAGTAATCGTTCTGGAGTGTGGCGTCCTCTTTGAGATGGTGGTGACGACGACAAATTAACCGGCGTCAAGGTGACTGGCGGTCAGAAGAGCGACGATAAACTGCAGACGGCGCATTTGTTCCTCGTCGGCGCGAGGCCCAACAATGGATTTTATCAAAGTGGGACGAAGATCTGGCTGGATTGAAGCGGGACGCGCGCGTGACCGGTGATGCGTCTGATGCACCGATGAGCCCATATCTGGGCGCGCGGTGATATTCGTTCGTGTGATTAGACGGATCGTTGTGCGGCGGGCGATGGAGCAGCAGCGGCTAAGCATATCGATCTGCATCTGGCTCGGACAACAGCGTATTTGGCGAAACACACACTAAGCCCTCCGTTCCATTGCGCCTCGGCGCTCTTTGTAGCAAAAGTGCGTGGTGATTCAGAGCAGGGAGGCTAGCTGGTGGTGGCAGTGGTCAAACAAGAGCTAATCTTTACCAATAATAATCGCCACAGCTGAAGGTCTATCATTGTCCGTATTAGTGGTGGTTGGCACTTAACCAAAGCGTGGATGCCAGTAGCCAGGTCTGGCGCTTGAGTAAGTTCTATGTCTGAGCACAAATATTGACTATATTTGTGTGCAGGCTAACGTAGTATTACGGTTCCGCAGGAAGGAGGCGCTTCATGAGCCTCGCCTGCTGGAAGCAGTTAGATGCTACGCAAACGAGCTTTCAAGGTCTGTCTCAGCGAGGAAGCTGGCTGATGCTGGTGGCGTCGCTGCGTCGCCACCCATATCAAGCTGGAAAAATGGCACCCGAGAGGCTCGGCTGGACGAGGAGCTGAGACAGCTCTGACAGCCACTGAGATCAGCTCCAAGACTTGGCTGACGGCAATATAAAATCTTCAGAGGATGAACGAGGTGGAAACCCTCCTCTGTCGTGTCGGAGGAGCGTACTGATGTTATCCCATCAGAGATCTAAAACCAAAACCATCAGTGCCCGAAGCCCGCCGTCGGGCACCCTTCATATCCCAAATAGTGCTGGCGGCAAGCCTGTAATGTGGGAGACACAGCGCCTGTATAGAGGTTGGCTCCCTGCCTTTATCGACTCGATGATTATGAGAAGCATGAACAGACGCGACGGGCTTGGAATATTGCCACAATCATTTTCAGGTATACTCCTAAGACCAGAGATTTCAGGGCGCTAGTTCAAAAGATCGAACAAGCGGCGCGTGGAGGTCGTCACTCACTGAGTATTTTAATAACAAGCAGGAAGAAAATATCTGGCGGTAGCTGCGGCTGAGCCGAGATCGGCTGGAATGCCCAGAGATCATGCCATATTGATGGCGAGGTCGAATCCTGACTCAGTGATAAGACTTTAGCTACTGAGTGAGCGCGAGTGTCACATCAGTGATACCCTGGATTGTCGCTTCACCACGCTGAGCTAAAAGCAATTGATTAATCGTGACACGCTATCGAACCGATGCTACGGCAGTGACCGAACCAAATGATGACTATCCAGGTCGAGTACCGGAGTTTGTGAAAAAGATGTTAAAGCGCTGAAGATGCGAGTTCAGGTCTAGAAAGGAGACTTGGAGCGACAGCATCTGATTGAGAGCACTCTACGGGCGTCAGCCGATGCGGAGCAATGCGGAGTTCAAGAAGCTGTTTCTGGCCGGCAGAAAGCGACTACTCTGACTAAGATCGGTGCGGTGGAGGTGCTGATGCGTCTTGATACATCGGACTCGTAGCGTATGCACCGTCTGAGCATTTTGCAGTGGCTGTGTAGATGAGAGCTGAGGTTGAGTTTGGTAGAGCCATACGCAAAACGACAAACCTAGAGAAGACCCGGCGTCGGCTGAGGCGGCATGCACGCTCGAGGCTACTGGTATTGTAATCGGCTATGCGGTAAAAATAACGTTTGGTAATCTGGGAGGGTGACGAGGTGCAGAAAAGCTCCGGTGATCGTCGCATGGCACTGCTGGTCGCGCTTACGCAAGATGCTGGCGGTGTCAGCAGTGGCGAGTGGGCGGATGTGCCAGAGCAGTTGATAAGAGACATTGAGGACGACCAGTCGGCCCGCTGATGAACTGTAGCTGCGATCGGCGGCAATTTCCGTGGTGTTCGTGATAGATACGCTGGTCAGTTGGTGCTGGGGTTCGATCGGGTAAGATCGACGAACACTTCAGCCAGCCTGGCTACACCGCAGCCAGCCGGTCGCTACCGAGTACCGGCGCACGCTAAAAGTAATGCGTGTCGTTCACGACGTAATGCCTGGAAGTGGACTGGACCAGCCTGGTCACTGGTCTCTCAGTTAGCTCACTAGCTAGCCACACGGAAACGCCGGTTAAACCGGTATAGAGCTTAGGGTCGATAGCCGGACACCCTTTTATCGGGCGAAACCCGCTGGATCATCGGCGGTCACCAGTCTGCTGTTG